>Ga0193694_1000004_pt1 | contig 536325 bp, 424 predicted proteins | sample L3s1metaG_FD_160567 | JGI IMG/M metagenome (GOLD analysis project Ga0193694, IMG submission 160567) | Soil microbial communities from a riparian zone of the East river system, Colorado, United States - L3s1 | ecosystem: Environmental > Terrestrial > Soil > Riparian zone | place: USA: East... | reverse complement strand
GGTGGTTCTGCATGGAAGGGCCATCGCTCAAAGGATAAAAGGTACTCCGGGGATAACAGGCTGATCTCCCCCAAGAGCTCATATCGACGGGGAGGTTTGGCACCTCGATGTCGGTTCGTCACATCCTGGGGCTGGAGAAGGTCCCAAGGGTTCGGCTGTTCGCCGATTAAAGTGGCACGTGAACTGGGTTCAGAACGTCGCAAGACAGTTCGGTCCCTATCTGTGGTGGGCGTCAGTAGATTGAGAGGACATGACCTTAGTACGAGAGGACCGGGTCGTACGTACCGCTGGTGTATCGGTTGTGCCGCCAGGTGCAGTGCCGAGTAGCTATGTACGGACAGGATAAACGCTGAAAGCATCTAAGCGTGAAACCTACCTCAAGATGAGTCTACTTTTAAGGGCCGTCAAAGACTATGACGTTGATAGGCTACAGGTATAAAGCTGGTAACAGCAAAGCTGAGTAGTACTAATTGCCCGTACGCTTTAATTTTTTTTATTTTATCAGATACTTTTCTAACAACTCCGATATGTTAATTTATTATGCCGTTAGCTTTCGCTAACAGCCATCTTTTTATGGTGGTTTTGCCGAGGGTGTTCACCTCTTCCCATACCGAACAGAGAAGTTAAGCCCCTCATGGCCGATGGTACTGCACCACAATGCGGGAGAGTAGGTAGCTGCCATATTTATTAAAAAAGCCTTTCAGTTTATTCTGAGAGGCTTTTTTGTTTTATAAGGCTAATGAGTTATTCCAAATCCGAAAACAATTTTTCAACAGCAATTACTGGATTCACAGATCGTCTTTGAAGATATTATTTATTACAGAATGATTAGGTGAGAGGAATTACTCAACTTGAGAAGACTGTACCGCTTTTATTTTTCCTGATTTTTTATCCTGGATAAAACCGGCAACAAAAAAATCTTCTTTACTGAAACCTGCAGGAAGTGTGAAGTTTGTAGTTTTTTCTTTAAGAGGTAAGTAAAAAATATTTCTAACGATATTGATGTGATGTAAAGTTCTTCCTTTGTTTTCTCCTTTTTTTATTTCATTGGTCGCCATCTTTTGTATCAGTACAATTATCGCTTGTTCTTTTTTTGCATCCGTTCCTTCTGCTGAATAATGCACGTCGATCTTCCCTTCTGTGTTTTGAACGACATTTAATTTTATTGATACAGCGGATATTTCATTCAACTGTTCTTCGATGCTGCTGATCAGCTTGTTTTTATCTGAACCGAGAAATTCTTTTTTTCCATTTACAACTACCTGTGGAGTATAAATATTATTCAATCGGAAAATATTTGAATAGTATTCCTGCCTTTGAGTAAAAGAAGCATCACTAAAAACATCTTTCCATCCTAATTTATTCCAATAATCAACATGGTAACTTAGAACAAAAACATCTTTATCATTATACTTTTTTTGAATTTCTTCAAGTGCTTCATCTGCGGGCGGACAACTGGAGCAACCTTCTGAAGTAAATAGCTCTATTAAAGCAAAGCCGTCTTGTTCCTTTGCCATTTTGTTCTTTATGCTGGCAGTAGAAAAAGAAATGGTAAGCAATGAAACAGAGAAAACAATTATCGGGAGTAGAAATTTCATTTTTTCAATTTACGGCTATTAACAACTTACAGATTCTTATATAAAAGACAACAATTTGCACTTAACGCTGCATTAACGATATTTGTTGCCTGAACTGATCATGAACAAAAAAGAGAGAGCCATAATTTTTTTACTTGCGGCGATAAATTTTACCCAGGTCCTCGACTTCGTCAATATGGTTCCTTTGAGTATTTACCTGATCCCCAGTCTTCATATTTCAGCATTTCAATTCAGTACCCTGATTGCAGCATATTCGATCAGCGCTTTTTTCTCTGGTATTATTGCGGCATTACTTATTGATCGCCATGACAGGAAAGTATCTTTATTAATTGCATTTACGGGATTTTTAATTGGCTCTTTCGCTTGCGGCATTGCTCCTAATTATGTGACTTTATTGGTCGCAAGAATTGTTTCCGGGACTTTTGGCGGACTATTAGGCGCCCAGTTATATTCAATCGTAGCTGATATTTTTTCTTACAAAAGAAGAGGAAGGGCAATGGGCATCGTCATGAGTGCTTTTGCAATTGCATCCGTTATCGGCATTCCACTTTCTCTTTTATTAACTAATGTTTTTAATTCAAACTGGCATTTACCCTTTCTTGCAAATGGCTTCGTAGGTCTTTTATTATTGCCACTTATGATAAAATACCTGCCATCTATGAAAGGGCATATCACAACTCATAGCTCATCCACTCTTTTCGGCAGTCTAACAAACCCAATGAAGATCGGCATGCAGCGATCAGCACTTATTTTTTCATGTTTGTTCATGTTTGGCCATTTTTTGGTGATACCATTTATTCCATCTTATCTTGAATTCAATAAAGGATTTACAAAACTTCAAATTCCTTTGATATTGTTATGCGGCGGTTTAACCTCTTTTGCGGCTGCTATTTATTTGGGAAGATTCTCAGATAAAAAAGGAAAGCTGCCTATTTTTCTCTGGTCTGTTTTTATTTCATTATTTCTTGTGTTTATTCTTACAAATATGCCATCAATGAATATTCTTGGTGTGCTTCTTTTTTTTGGTTTATTGTTTATGGTAGTTACAAGCCGTATCGTTATGGCGCAGTCAATGATCAGTAATGTAGTATCACAAAACCAGCGGGGAAGCTTTATGAGTGTAAACGGCAGCATGCAACAATTGGGGCAGGGCATGGCTTCGTTAATAGCCGGGGTGATCGTAAAAACAAATAGAACAACCCATCAGTTATCAAATTATAATTGGGTAGGATATCTAAGTATAGCTGTTTTAATAGTTGCTGTTTTAATAGGGAATAAGATATTCAAATCAATTGATAAAGCTGCAGACATTCCTTCCAGCGATGAGCAGCCGCTTAAATCCAACGAGTTGCAGCTTGATATTATAGAATAACTATTTATATTTAATACGGAGACAAAACCATCGGAGCTTTGAGCTGGTGAGTGCGGTCATGGTTTTATTTTTATTAAAATAAAAAATTGAACATGCATTCGTCTACACAAACTGCATTACCAGTTTTGCAAAATGAAAGATCAGATATACTTGATGTGCTTCGCGGTTTTGCTTTGCTCGGTGTTTTATTAGATAACATTTTTGGGTTTACCGGGTGGGGCTTTCTTACTCAGCCGATGCGAGAGGCTCTTCCCACCTGGCCAGCAGATGGAATTGTCGGGTTGATTGAACTTACTTTTATTAATGGGAAATTTTATAGTCTTTTTTCATTGTTGTTTGGCATCGGCTTCTCGATCATTTTAATTCGTAATGAGCAAAAGGGGATCAATCCTTTAAAAATATTTTATCGACGTCTATTAATATTGCTCCTGATCGGCTCTTTGCATTTGTTTGGACTATGGGAAGGAGATATTCTTTTCTTATATGCAATAATTGGTTTTATACTTCCATTATTCAGAAAGTGTTCCGATAAAACTTTGATCATCACTGCTGCGGCGTTGATCCTTTCACCTATTATCCTGGATTGTATAAATATTTTATTTCATACAAAGGCTGGAGACGGATTGGAGAAAATTGCCATATCATTTGATAAAAGGAATGGTGTACCAACAGACAGTACCTATGCAAACTACTTATACAAACCCGGAAGCGGGTGGCATGAATGGAGGAACTGGCAAGCCTCAGGATGGGCTTATCGCTATTCTTATATTCTCGATAGTAATCGTATTCCTAAAGTCCTTGCTATGTTTTTGATCGGTTTTTATGCAGGGAGAAAAATGATCTACGCTAATCTTGAAATTTATGTTGCGTTGTTTAAAAAATTGAGGCGATGGGGTTTCATCATCGGAATTCCTTCAGCTATCGCATGTAGTTACTTTGAGATTTTTCAAAAATCGATACCCAATCCAATTGGCATGGGACATACAATTTTTTATGCCCTTAGCGTGGTTCCACTTTGCCTTGCTTATACTTCTGTTATTTGTTTGCATTGGATAAAAAAGAAAGGGAATAGTAAATTAAAGGTGCTGGCCCCGCTAGGTAGAATGGCGCTAACAAATTACCTGATGCAAACAATTATTGGCATTACACTTTATTATGGCGTTGGCTTTGGATTGGGTGGAAATATCGGGCCTGTAATTTTTGTTCCGATCGGTTTAGCATTTTATGCATTACAAATTATTTATAGTAATCTTTGGTTTAAATATTTTAATTATGGACCATTCGAATGGCTATGGAGAATGCTCACTTATGGAAAAAGATTAAGGATTTTGAAAACAAAAAACACATGAGAATAAAATTGATCAGTATACCATTTATTCTTTTTGCTTGCTCTCAATCCAACTCAAAGAAAACAGTTGATACAGATAATTTTTCCAATGATAATGTGAAAGAGGAACTGCTATCACTAGAAAGAAAGTGGCTGGACGCTGAGTTTGTTTTAGATACAGCTTATGTCTCCACACTTATGGATTCTACCTTCATCGATATTTCAACCGATCATATTTCAAATAAGCAACAAGCACTAAAAGGAATGTATAATAATATTAGTGCAATGCGGAGAGACAGTATTTTTTTGGATTCACTGAAGTTTGAGGAGATTACAGTAAATCTTTATGAAAATGTTGCCGTAATAACCCTGGTCACTCATTCGTACAAAAAAAATAAAGGCAAACCAACAGAAAAGAGAATGCGATTTTATGATGTTTGGTTAAATCGAAATGGAACTTGGAAAGCCGTTTCATCACAAGGCACCTCACTTACTGAGTAAAATAGCAGTCTTTAGTTTTATTTAACCCTGTAAACCGGGTATCTCAAATAATCCGGTTCAACCCACGGAGAATTTTCATAAACAAAATTCAACTGGGCCCTTCCATTTTTTGCAAACGCGGTGTCAGTAGCTACTCGTTGATCAAGTTTTGCTTTTATATCCGGATTATTTTTTAAATAATCAGCAGCTATATCTTCAAACGCATAACCGGAATATCCTTCTTTTTGACCAAGAACTCCATCAAAGAAATTCCAGGCGAAATAAGAATCAGTTGCGGCTGGTTCCAGTGTTTCAATTAAAAAGCGATTTGCAGACTGATTCATTGAAATATAATAATCACCTTTTTTAAATTTTATCTGCTTAATAGTGACACTTGTCTTTACATCACTATTTATATGATGCATTTCATTTTGTCTCGCGGCTGTTTTATAATCATCGATCCGGTAAACTTCCACTTCAATGGTTGAATCTTTTTTTAGTTGCGTCATCTGCACTTTATTCGCTTTTAGCAGTTCAATTACTTTCCACCAACCTTGCGGAATGATATAAGCTTTAGGCTTTTGAATATTGATCGAAGGTTTGTAGAAAGTATAAAAAGGAACTTCTTTTTCATAAGGCTTACTACGGTCATAATACAATCTTCGTTGCCCCGATACATCACTTGGCTTATAAGCGGCGGCGTATCCCTTATAAATTCTTTTTGATGATTGTGAACGATCCAAGGTCCATGCAATTGGAAACTCTGCTTGTGTTTTTACTGTTTGTTTAGTTTGATCTCTTAACTGTTTTATTGTTTCACTATTCTTTGCGGTAAAGTCAATAAAACTTTTCATTAATTCATAGGTTGACTTTACTCTTTGATCATAAGGTTTCAGCATATGTGTTTCAGATATAAATGAGAATGTATGCCATAAGGCAGCATAACCACTGCTGTATCGTGGGCTTTCAAAAAACTCTGGCCAGCCACTATCGGGTGTATCACCAAACGCATTTACGTAAGGAATAAGATCATAACCTTTTTCTTTCATGCTTGCATATAAACCAGGTTCAAAAGTTTTGTTCAAATATTCACCAAGAACCCCACCTAGTTTGCTATGCTGCGTACAGATAAGTGTCATCACATGCTGATAATCGGCGCCGTCACTTACATGATTATCTAAGAAAACATCGGGATCAGTTAAATGAAATATTTCTGCAAAGGCTTTTGCTTCTTTTGAATCAGATTTAATAAAGTCTCTATTGAGATCAAGATTCTGACTGTTGCCACGAAATCCAAATTCTTCAGGTCCATTCTGATCAACACGATAATCTGCACTGCGATTTAGACAACCACCAATATTATAAACTGGAATGATAGCAAGAACAACATTGTCTGGCAACTTTACTTTATTAATTACAATATCTCTTGCAAGCAACATACTGGCATCTATTCCATCTGGTTCACCGGGATGAATACCGTTGTTGACAAGGATAACTCTTTTATTATTTTTCCTGATATTATCAAAATTGTAATCGCCGTTGTTTGCAACAACAACCAAATGCAAAGGATAGCCTGCATCACTCATGCCCATAGTAATCATTTTCACTTTACCAGATTGAGCATCGAGTTTTTGCCACCAATCAATCGCTTCAAAATAGGTGGGAGTTTTTGTACCGTTACTTTTTTCAAATACGGTTGTGATATTTTGTGCGTTAAGAAAATTAATAAGTAATAAAGCGAAGCAGGTAAGCAGTTTTCTCATGATTGTGATTTGAATGCTAAAAATAAAAAAGGCACTCCGATATGGAATGCCTTTTAAAAAATATATTAAAAGAATTATTTAGCTAGTTTGTTTACTCTTTTAGCCAATTTGCTTTTTAAATGAGCAGCAGTATTTTTATGAATGATACCTTTCTTCGCTAACTTATCGATCATAGCGACAGTAGTTGGCATTTTATCAGTTGCTTCTTTTTTGTCTTTTATTTCACGAAGATCACGAATGGCATTACGTGTTGTCTTGCCATAGTACTTATTTCTTACACGGCGTTTTTCAGCCTGACGTGCATCCTTTTTTGTTGCTTTATGATTTGCCATTTACTCTTTTTTTTGAGGACAGCAAAGGTAGGGTTGAGAGGCTTAATCACCAAAAGATGAACTATCAAATTCTAAAAAAGATGAATAGAACTACCGAACGTACCAGTGAGTGACACAACAGGTGATGCTCAGGGATTTGCAGCCGGGCTCATAATACCCTAAAACCTTCAAAATGACAGCATATTCGGTTTTTTGGCAGATATTTGCAGCCCAGCTCTCTTTAGTCTATATAAAAACGGGAGCAGAGAAACGAGACCTCGATGAAAGATTTCCAATATATCACCAGTCAGCATCCGGCATTTGTTGAAAATTTATACCAGGATTTCGTAAAAGATCCTGCGAGTGTAGACCCGGAATTCAGAAAATTTTTTGAAGGATTCGATTTTGCGATCGCAAGTGGTAAGCCAACTACTAACGGAAATGGTGCAGCAATAAAAGAAGTTGTGCCGGTGGCAGCAGAAAGCGGTATTGATTGGAAGCGGGAACTTGGTGTATATCGAATGATCCTTGGTTATCGTAACAAAGGTCATTTGATCGCTAAAACAAATCCAATTCGTAAAAGAAAAGATCGTGGTGCAAACCTGGATATTGAATTCTTTGGTTTTACCGACGCCGATCTTGACAAGACTTTTAATGCTGGAAATCTAATTGGACTTGGTGCAACTACTTTAAAAAATATCATTGCTCATCTTGAAAAATGTTATGCTCATCACGTGGGCATTGAATTCAAATACATAAGTAACCAGGAAGAGATAGATTGGCTGACGAATGAAATGGAGAAAAAATTTCATGAAAAGTTTTCATTGGATCAACAGCAGCGAATTTTAGAGAAGTTGAATCAAGGGGTGATGTTTGAAAAATTCCTGCATACGAAATATGTGGGTCAAAAAAGATTTTCATTAGAAGGTGGGGAGACAACAATTCCTGCTTTGGATGCAATTATTAATTCTGCTGCAACCTTAGATGTGCATGAAGTTGTGATCGGTATGGCACATCGTGGTCGGTTGAATATATTGGCAAACGTCATGGGTAAAACCTATGAGCAGATATTTAGTGAGTTTGAAGGAACGGCGAAGCTGGATCAAACAATGGGAAGCGGTGATGTAAAATATCATATGGGATTTGGAAGTGAAGTGCAGACTCCTGATGGAAGAACAATGCATTTGAAATTAATGCCCAATCCTTCACATCTTGAAGCAGTTGATCCGGTAGTTCTTGGTTTTTCAAGAGCGAAGGCGGATATTATGTATGCAAGTCATTATGATAAAATACTTCCAATATTAATTCATGGGGATGCTGCATTAGCGGGACAAGGAATAGTGTACGAGGTTTTGCAAATGAGTTACCTGGACGGTTTTTATACCGGGGGCACAATTCATTTTGTAATTAATAACCAGCTCGGTTTTACTACTGACTTTGATGATGCAAGAAGTTCTGATTATTGTACATCATTAGCCGCAGCAATACAAGCACCCGTATTACATGTAGACGGTGATGACCCTGAAGCAGTGGTGAAGTGTGTAGAGATGGCAACAAGATTCAGACAAAAATTTCATTCAGATATTTTTATAGATATGGTTTGTTATCGTCGTCATGGGCATAATGAAGGCGATGATCCAAAATTTACGCAACCGCATTTATATGCATTGATCGATAAACATCCAAATCCAAGAGAAGTGTATGTAAAATACTTGCTGGAGAATGGAGAAGAAGATGCACAGGAGTTGGCAAAAGGAATGGAAAAGAAATTCTGGGCCGATCTGCAGGAAAGATTAGATGAAGTGAAACAAAATCCATTGCTTTATAAATACCAGCCGCCGGAACTTGAATGGAAAAAATTACACAGGGCAACAATTGAAGATTTTGACAGCTCGCCTGTTTCTGCAATAGGCGAAGTCGCTTTCAAAACAATTTTTGATGCTTTGATGAAATGGCCTGAAGATTTTAAGCCAATTCGTAAAGTTGAAAAAATATTACAGGATAAAGTAAAATTATTTCAAACAGAAAATAAAGTTGACTGGGCCACTGGAGAATTACTTGCATACGGAAGTTTATTGCTTGATGGAAAAGATGTAAGGATGAGTGGGCAAGATGTACAAAGAGGAACATTCAGCCATCGTCATGCCGTATTACGCAATGAAGAAAATGATAAAGCGTATAATCGCTTGAGTACAGTGCCCGGAGCAAAGGGAAAATTCACAATATATAATTCATTGCTGAGTGAATATGGTGTTCTTGGTTTTGAATATGGTTATGCAATGGCTAATCCCAATGCATTGGTGATATGGGAAGCACAGTTTGGAGATTTCGGTAATGGGGCACAAACAATGATCGATCAGTTTATTGCTGCCGGCGAGCAAAAATGGAACAGGATGAATGGAGTTACCATGTTACTTCCCCACGGATATGAAGGGCAAGGTCCGGAACATAGCAGCGCAAGGCTAGAAAGATTTTTGCAAATGTGTGCTGAGTTGAATATGGTAGTAACAAATATTACAACGGCTGCTAACTTTTTCCATGCATTACGCAGACAATTACTGTGGTCATTCAGGAAACCATTGATAAATTTTGCACCGAAAGCAAATCTTCGTCATCCGGGTTCTTATTCTGTGATGAGTGAATTTACAAACGGTGGTTTTAAAGAAGTGATCGATGATGAGTATGCAGATGTATCGCAAGTGAATAAAGTTTTATTCTGCAGTGGTAAAGTTTATTTTGATCTTGCAGAGAAGCAACAAAAAGATGGAAGAAAAGATATTGCGATCATTCGTGTTGAGCAATTATATCCTTTGCCGTTAAAACAACTCGATGATCTGTATGCAAGGTATAATAAGGCAACATGGTTTTGGGTACAGGAAGAGCCATTAAATATGGGAGCAGCTTCATTTTTAAAAATGAACTTGCACAGCATTAATTATGGTGTGATCAGCCGCCAGCCATCCGCATCAACAGCGACTGGTTATAATAAAGTACATGTGCTGGAGCAAGCGGAGATCGTGGAAACGGCGTTTTCAATTTAGCCCCCTGTCCCCCTAAAGGGGTAACTTAGAAAGGGGCTTTCCTGAATGGATTTAAAAGTTCTTAATTACTGAATTTGATTTTGTGTTACCAGCGATAGTAATTCTATTTAACTTTCGTTGCGTCGCACACTTCAACGTTCAGAATACTATTCGAAAATAAACAAAACACTCCCTTTAGGGAGTTGGAGGGTTTCTATGATAGATATAAAAGTTCCAACGGTTGGCGAATCTATAAGCGAGGTCACTTTATTAAAGTGGACTAAGAAAGATGGTGATTATGTGGAAAGAGATGAAGTGATCGCTGAATTAGAAAGTGAGAAAGCTACTTTTGAAGTGAATGCTGAAAAGGCCGGCGTTATTAAACTGGAAGATATTAAAGAAGGCGATAGTATTAAGATAGGGGATAAGCTGGCCAGCATTGATGAGAAAGCTTCAAAGCCTTCAAATGGGAAACCTGCTGCTGAAAAAAAATCAGAAGTTAAAGGTGAGAAGTCAGAGGAAAAGAAAAAGTCAAAAACTGAAGCTAAGAACGAAGAAAAAATAGAGGCAGAGCCCGCAGTTATTTTACCGGAAGGCAAACATGAAACTGCCGATGTGAAAGCTTCTCCTGTTGCTGCTGCAATGATCGCTGATAAAAAAGTTGATCCGAAAAAAATTACTCCATCAGGTCCGGAAGGAAAAATATTGAAAGAAGATGTACTTGCTGCATTAAGTAATCCAGGTCGCAGACCCGGCGCTGAATCATTTTCAAGAAATGAAAAGCCGGAGAAGATGAGTAATCTTCGGAAAACGATCTCACGAAGATTAGTTGAGGCAAAGAATACAACCGCCATGCTCACTACTTTTAATGAAGTGAACATGCAACCGGTAATGGACATAAGAAATAAATACAAGGACAAGTTCAAAGAGATACACGGCGTTGGCCTTGGCTTCATGAGCTTTTTTGTAAAAGCATGTTGTTATGCATTACAGGAATGGCGTTCAGCAAATGCATATATCGATGGTGATAATATTGTTTATCATGATTACTGTGATGTCTCTATCGCTGTCTCTACCCCAAGAGGATTAACTGTACCTGTAATTCGCAATGCGGAAAGTTTGAGCATGGCGGATATTGAAAAGAAAGTAATTGAATTAGCAGGCAAAGCAAGAGACAGTAAACTCACAGCAGAAGATCTTACTGGTGGTACATTCACCATTACAAATGGGGGAGTGTTCGGTTCTCTATTGAGCACACCGATTATTAATATTCCTCAAAGTGCAATTTTAGGAATGCACAAAATAGAAGAGAGACCTATTGCGTTAAATGGACAGGTAGTGATAAAACCGATGATGTATGTAGCACTGAGCTATGATCATCGGATCATTGATGGTCGTGAATCGGTAAGCTTTTTAGTAAGAGTAAAAGAATTATTGGAGAATCCTGATCAGCTTTTATTTGGAAAAGATCCGGTGAAGACCCTGCTTGAATTATAATGATCTATTTTTGATATAAAGAAAGAATGAACCCAGCTGGGTTCATTCTTTTTGTTTGCAACTCGAAAATATTTATACAGTTCTGCATTTTTTCTTAATGATCGCTCCTTCTGAAGTATAGAATACTTTGCATTTTTCATTTCCTTTCGCTAATTCTATTTCATAAACAGTACGGGTACTGCTTTGTTCTGTTTCTACATCTTTAACTGTATAACCGCTGTATTGTGTTTTCAGCAGGTCATTAATGTTTGCCGGAAGCTTGGCGTTATTTGCATTCATTGTCATTGATTCGGTACGAACCCATTTGCCGTTATCATACCAGGCTGAATATTCAGTGCCATCCATTTTATATCTTACTTCGTAATCAGTGGCATCCATATTATAGTCCCAATCTGTTGGATAAACATAAACTCGATCTTCTGGTGAATAGCGATACCAAACTACTTCTGTTGAGTTAGGATAACGGGTTGTAAAATCAGTCGTCATTTCTGCTTGTGGATCATATTTGGTTAAGTGTCTTTCTTTTTTTCTCGCAACTGTTCCTGTTGGAGTATAATGAACATTCCATTTACTATCACCTTTCACCAATTTTACTTCATACAAAGTTTGTTTGTTATCATGCTCAAGATCTACATCGGCGATCCTGTAACCGGGATATTGGGTATTAACTGCTCTCATTACATCAGCAGGAATATCTATATCGTCAATTCTTTGAGAAGAACGGATCCAGTTTCCATTATCATACCATGCTATGTAGTCAGAGTTGTCCCAATTAAAAGTTACATAGTAATCTTTATCATCCAGAACATAATACCAGGCAGTAGGATCTGCTGTCAGTGTCTTATCAGGAGCGTATTGATACCACATCACCTTTGTTGCTTTCGGATATTTTGTATCAAAAGAAGTTTGAATGGTCACCGGCACTATAACGGTGTCAGTGGTTGAACATGACACAGAAGGTTTGGTTAAATCTTTAGATGTTACAGTTGCCTCAGATGTTTTAAATAAATTACTTCCCGCCATTATTGCAACGAAAAGTAATATGCTAAATGTCTTCATGATTTTATAGTTTAAACGTAAAGAAATAAGTGAGAATATTTTTCTACAGCATAACCCTGCGGGGGTTTTTCTTATTCCAGATATTTTTTGATACATTTTATATGCACAAATTTTTATGCCAGAATTAAGATTTGTTTATATCTTCTCCGGTTATAAGTAAAAAAAATAATCAGCGGTGAGCCGTTATCATTCTTATATTAATTCGACGAAGGAGATCCTGAGTATTTATAAAGGAGATGAACCACTTTCATCTTTTTTAAAAAAATATTTTTCGGCGAATAAAAAATTTGGTTCAAAGGACCGAAAACAAATTTCAAACCTCTGTTATTGTTTTTTCAGGTTAGGCAAAGTGGTGATGAATACAAGTACCGAAGAAAAAATACTGACCGGCTTATTTCTTTGTTCAGATAAGCCAAATGAAATACTTGCTGCACTGAAGCCGGAATGGAACGAAAAGTATGAACTGCCACTCAATGAAAAATTAGTAATGATTAATTCTTTATTATCAATTTCTGAAATTTTTCCATGGAAAGAAGAACTAAGTGAATGGATCAATCATGAAAAATTTTGCCAATCATTTTTTATACAACCAGATCTTTTTCTTCGTTTGCGTCCGGGTAAAGAAAAAATAGTGATGCAAAAACTTAAGCAGGCGGGAATTGATTTTAAAATGATATCCGACACTTGTCTTGCTTTACCCAATGCCTCAAAAATTGATGAGATCATTAAGTTGGATAAGGAAGCAGTTATACAAGATCAGAATTCTCAAAGGACAGGCGAATTAATAAAATCCGAAATCTTAAATCTTAAACCGGAAATTTCTCTGTGGGATTGTTGCACAGGCAGCGGCGGTAAATCGATAATGACTTTCGATATCAATCCCAGGATCAAGCTCACTGTTTCTGATACAAGAGAAAGTATTCTTGCTAACTTGAAAAGAAGATTTTCAAGCGCCGGAATAAAAAATTATGAATCTTTTGTTGTTGACCTTGCCAATAAATCTGCAATCCGCAATCCGCAATTTGAAATCATTATTGCCGATGTTCCTTGTTCAGGTTCCGGCACATGGAGCCGTACACCAGAACAACTTTATTTTTTCCAGGAAAGAAAAATAGGAGAGTATTCAGCACTTCAAAAAAGAATTGTTTCAAATGCAATTGCTCAACTTCAACCGGGAGGATCATTTGTTTACATCACCTGCTCGGTATTTAAAAAAGAAAATGAAGAAGTGGCAATGTATATAAAAGAAAACTTCCATTTACAATTAAAGCAAATGGAAGTTTTAAAAGGTTATGATAAGAAAGCTGATTCAATGTTTGTTGCTGTATTCAAAAGGCCCTTATAATTTTATAAATTCTGCAGTGCCTATCAAAACATTTTTGTTGTAAACATTGATGAAGTATTTTCCTTTTGCAAGTTTGCCTACTGAAAGATCAATGACTTTTTTACCAGAACCCTTTGATTCCTGTAAACGTTGCACTAATCTTCCATTCATATTAAAAACAAGAATTGGCATAGCAGGAAGCGCATCTGTTGTTTCAATTATTAAAGTAGCAGTGCTACCGACTGAAGGATTTGGCCGAACAGTTATATAATTACTAATAGTGCCGGGGTTCACAACTGAAGTAACAACACACGGGGAAGTAATGTTTGTCGAGGTAGTGTCAATATAAACGGCAGTAAAGCTCGCAACAGCTGTATCTATAATTTGTCTTATGCGATATGAAAAATTTCCCGAAGCACCTGTGGCTAATGTATTAATGAACTCATAACTATGTTTTGCTAAAGAAACACCCGCTGTTGGTGTTAACTCACCAACTTTAGAAAAATTAGTTTCACCCGGTGCTTTTCTTTCAATTTCATATTTCATAGCGCCAACATCTTTACTGGTCCAGTTGACAGAAATTTTGCACTCATTGAACGTGGAAGTTGATGTTGCAAATTCAGTAAGCAATTTTCCAAAAGCAGCTTTCAAATCTGGAATGCCATAGCCAATTCTATCGTTCGGTGCAGAAGCAATACTTCCCGCTTCACGCAATGCCCTTGCAATTCTCATATTATTAACTTCGGGAAAAGCCTGCCAAAGGATTGATGATAAGCCAGCCATGTTAGGGCAAGCATAAGAAGTTCCGCTACCTGTAGCCACTGTGTTACCTGTTGATTGAACAATTGCATTAACACCTACTGAAGCAACATCAGGTTTTACTTGTCCATCACTCGATGGGCCATAACTGGAAAATGATCCGACTGCTCCGCTTGTACTTACTGCTCCTACTGTAAGAACGCTATCTCCATCTGCCGGTGTTACAATATAATTCCACGCACCACCACCTTCATTGCCTGCGGCAGCTACAAATAAAATTCCTTTTTTAGCGGCAAGGTCTGCGCCAATTGCAGCAATGGTTGTGTTGCCATTCATCTGCGAATATGTGTGATCGAATGAAGCATCATCAAAATCAGAATATCCTAATGAGGCAGAAATAACATCAGCACCAGCACTATCTGCTCTTTCCATTCCACATACCATATTGAATTCTTCGATCGGGTACTCACTGTTCGTATCTTCTGTGCGATACAACATGAAATTTGCTTTTGGCGCTTTACCAATAAACTGACCTGGAATATTTGCGGCTATAATTGACAAGCATTGCATGCCATGAGGATGGTCGTCGGAAACAGTTGTATTGTTAGAATAGAAATCCCAGGTATCAAGCACCTGGTTATTTATAATGATGCTGTCCATTGCATCAAGCGTTGTATAATTAAAAAAGCCACCGTCAAGAATTGCTATCACCATTCCTTGTCCGCGCAATCCGATATTATGTAAAAATTGTCCTTTATGCAGATTGATCTCTGCAAGAGAGCCTGCTCCATAATTAAAAAAATCAGTTATACCCGTAACTCTTTGAGAGGAAATATAAGGTTGATCCGCAATAGTCAATTTTTCAGTAGTATTATTTTGTGTTCGTGCCGCTATCGGCGCAACTGATTGCACAAATGATAATCCATTAATAGTTGTGATGGCATTTGGATCTGAAGTTTGAATAGAAATACTATTATGCCATTTGGAAATATTTAATACTGTGACGTTTGGAACATTTCTTATTTGAGTGATATAAAAAGGTGTTACTGGCATATCGGTACTGTCAATAGCAATACCATACCTGGTTCTTCTGTCGATAGCTCTTTGCGATAAATAGGCTGTAGGAGTTGAAAGTGAAAAGATGCTGCCACCTTTATTTTTAAGCTTGATCACATAACGGGTGAACTGCGCCCTGGTCTCCGCAAAAAATAAACAGCTTCCAATAAGTACGATGATCAGTTTTTTCATTCAGGACGACTTTTAGCCAATCCAAAAATACTAATTAATAAGAAAGGTTAATTATGATCGATCATCCACATTTTAATGCCAAAACCAGTTTTGTAACCGGAAGTAGGTGATCCTGGAGCCGGCGGTTGATATTCCCACATAATAAAATCACGGACAACAAGACCAATATTTTTTGCATATTTATCTGAAGCCAATGTTCTGTATCCCGGTTGTGAGAGATTTGTAACAGGAGCATTGATCGATTCATCGATCTGGAAAACCGTATACACATCAGCGATGGGTTTGCCACCAATAGTTGCGGTGTTATCAAATTGATCAATACTATAATCCCATTCATTCATGTTATCATCATTGAAGAAATTGAAAAGAGACTTATAAGGATCATCTGACAAGTATTTATTTCCTTTCCAGTCAGTATTTAATTTAAATGGCAAATGAAGTTTTATAAATCGAAGATTATCTTCAATAATTTCTGCCTGGTCAGTAAGAGGAGTGATAAAATAAGTTCCATTTTCAACCCATGGCTGGGTGCCCAATGAATCACGCAGGTAACGGATGATACGATAGCTCTGTCTTCCAAGATTGTCTGCTATTTGTGCATCCACCACATGTTTTACCTGGTACCGGTGAATTTCTTCATTTCTTCCAAGATTTGTAAAAACAGTTGAGTCCAACCTGTAAGTGATATACTTGCCAACAGCAAGGGGCAAATAATCAGCAATAGCTTCCGTCTTAAATTCTTCAGTTTCCTTTTCGCAGGAGGTAATGAAAAAAAGAAAGCTAAACACAGCTAAAATTAATATCAGGTTCTTCGATCTCATAAGATTGTTGATCAATAAGGGTACACTAGATTTATAATGGAACCAACGGGGTTCAAAACTAAAAACAAAAACCGGGAACTACAATTTTCGGTTCTATAACGAGGTTTTTTGTTGTTTATTGTCTTCTAAAGGGTTAAGTGTCAGGAGTTCTGAATCTTTGACTTCGAACTATTTATTTAGTAGTCCGGACTGAATTATCCCGCCGCCTAAAACATCGTCACCTTCATAAAATACAGCGCTTTGACCGGGGGCTATTCCTTTTACATGCTCATAGAATTTCACCTTCATTGTACCATTTTCCGGATAAATATTTGATAACGCACCTTTATCCTTGTAACGGATCTTTGTTGTTGCTTCCATTCCTGGGCTAATAAGATCGTATTTGATCAAATTCAGCTTGCCTACCAGCATTTCATTTTGTTCAAGTTCTTCTTCATCACCTAAAACAACCGTGTTTGTATCAGGATCGATCTTTGTTACAAAGACTGGTCGACCTAACGCAATGTCTAATCCTTTACGTTGGCCAATTGTATAAAAAGGATAGCCTTTATGTTTACCTAGAACATTTCCGTTCTTATCAATAAAATTTCCACCATCAACTCTTTCTTCTAATCCTTCAACATTTCTTTTTAAGAAACCCCGATAATCGTTATCAGGAACAAAACAAATTTCATAGCTCTCACTTTTCTTTGCGAGTTCAGGATAACCATAATCAAAAGCCATTTGCCTTATCTCTGTTTTTCTATATGGTCCCAATGGCAAAATTGTTCTGCTCAAAAGATCTTGTTGCAATCCCCACAATACATAACTCTGATCTTTTGTATCATCAACAGCTTTACTCACAACAAATCTTCCGTTGTCATGATGACGGATCTTTGCATAATGACCTGTTGCAATAAAATCACAACCTAATGCATCGGCTCTTTTTAATAATGCTCTCCATTTAATATGTGTGTTGCAAAGCACACAAGGATTAGGCGTACGACCTGCTAAATATTCTTCAACAAAATTTTCAATTACAAATCCACCAAACTCTTCACGGATATCAAGAATATAATGAGCAAAGCCATGTTCAACGGCAGCTTGTCTTGCATCATTGAATGAATCCAGGTTACAGCAGCCTGTTTCTTTTTTACTTCCACCACTTGCTGCATAGTCCCATGTTTTCATAGTAATGCCCACTACTTCATAACCTTCGTCATGAAGCATCAATGCGGTGACGGTGCTATCGATACCACCGCTCATTGCCACCAATACTTTTCCTTTTTTGCTCATAAAAAATGAAGCTGCAAATATACACTGAATTTGACTGTTGGAAGGTTTCGAAATGAGTAATAAAATAAATCAAAAACTCTTCAGTTTTTTACACAAAAGGGCTAGGTTTCATTTCAAGACAAGAGTATAAGGAAGGAACGATCTTTTAGAAATATTTCATTAAAGAATCTTTACGACTGCGGGAGACATTCACTGTAGAACCGTCGCTCATTACAAGGTATCCTCCTTCGCCGCGGATATATTTATTCACTTCATTCAGATTAACAACATAGGAATGATGCACACGGATAAAAGAAGCATAATCCTGTAATTGCTCTTCCATCTCCTTTAATGTGCGGCAGGCAACTATCTTAGTTTTATTTTTCATGTAGAGATGGGTATAATTATCATCCGCTTCACAACGAATCACCTGGTCTGCCGGAATTAATTCAAATCCTTCTGATGTAGGAATTGCAATTTTACTGAAACCGACTTCTTTGTGTTTTATTTGGTTCATCAGCATCTGGAATTGTTCTGGTACAGGTAAATGTTTTTGTGTTTGCACTTTCCGTACTGCAGCAATTAATTCTTTTGGGTCGATTGGTTTTAATAAATAATCCAATGCACTGAACCGGATAGCTTTTATTGCATACTGATCATAACTGGTTGTAAAAATTATTGCAAATGAAATTTCTTTGAACTGTTCTAAAAATTCAAAGCCATTCATCACAGGCATTTCAATATCCAAAAAGATAATTGCCGGCTGATGCCTGGCTACAGCATCCAGTCCCTGCTTTGCCGAATGACATTGTTCCATCACCTGCACTTCTGGGCAAAAATCAGTGATGAGCATACTGAGTGTATCGAGGCAGTGAACTTCATCATCTATTAAGATCGCTTTTATCATAGTCTAATCTTATTATTATTTATCTAATATCAGTCTTTTTCATTACTGCCAATAAGGAAACTTAGCCAGTTGCTTTTTTTCTTTTTTAATTTTCCTTCCATTGTTTGCTTCTCCGGGATGGCCAAACCTTCATTTGCCAGTGCATATACTTCAACTGGTTTTCCTACATTTTTAAATTCAAAAAGACCAAGAGAAACGGTTTTGAACTTTGCTGAATTTTTGATCTTATCATTGATCTCATCCGAAAAAAGTATAGTATTACTTTTTCCCAATGATTGGATACGGGATGCCACATTCACACCATCACCCAATATTTTGCCATCTTCAAAAAAAACTTCTCCAATATGAAGACCTATACGAAGAGGCACCATTGGTTCAGTTTGCAATTGTTGCTGTATTTCTAAGGCACATTGAACCGCTTCCGTGGCACTTGAAAAAATACAAAGGCTACTATCCCCATAATCATTCAACACTTCTCCTGAATGTATTGCAACAGCCTGTTTCAATACTGTTGCATGTCGTTTGATGATCGCAACCGCTTCCGTTTCGTTTTGCTGCATCATGGTAGTGTATCCTACAATATCTGTAAAAAGAATAGCAGCGAGACGCCGTTGTTGCGACAAAGAAAGAGATGGATTTTGCAGCGAATAATTTTGATTTAATATCGCAGCGATCTTAGAAAGCCCATCTTCCCTTCCATGTATTTGCTCCAGCAACTGGCGAAACTGATCCTGGGATGGCGGCGTTTTTTGTAATTGAACTTTATGTACGGCGGCGATCAGCTCTTTCGGATCAATAGGTTTTAATAAATAATCGAGTGCACTAAAGCGAATGGCCTTGATTGCGTACTGATCATAACTTGTAGTGAAGATAACAGAGAAAGGAATTTGCTTAAACTGTTCCAGCAATTCAAATCCATTCATCATAGGCATTTCAATATCCAGAAATACAAGTTCTGGTTTTAGTTTGTCAATCGCCTCCAGGCCTTTTTTGGGCGAATAACATTTTTCCATTATTTCCACTTCGGGACAATAATCCGTCAGCAGAATGCTCAATGTATCAATACAGTGAACTTCATCATCTATAATAATTGCTTTAATCATATATCACAGGCATTTTAATAATTACTTCTGTGCCGGCAGCTGTGCCGTCAGGATTTACCAGGTCATTTATTTTTACAGGCGATTCCGATCCATTTGAATTTTGCAACATCGCGATCCGGTGCGCTGTTATTTTAAGTCCCATTGATTTATGTTTCGTAGCTGATTTGCTTGACAGTTCTGAAGCTCTTTTTCTGCCGATCCCATCATCAGTAACAGTAAAATAGATGTGATCATCTTCCTCTGACACATCAATATTCAATTGACCTTTTTCTTCTTTGTGCATCAGTCCATGCCATATTGCATTTTCTACATAGGGCTGTAAAATGAGTGGCGGAACCTGTATCGCTGAAATATCCATATCCTTAGGAACAGAAATTTTATAATCAAAATGATAATTAAAACGAAGCGCCTCAAGATTGAGATATAATCCCAGCGATTCTAATTCACTATCCAGCGTAATTAATGAAGCCTGGGAATTTTGTAATATCATGCGAACAAGCTTTGAAAACTTGGTAAGGAATTCCGAAGCTTGTTCCCTGTTATTTTGTAAAATGAAACGATTGATCGAATTAAGCGAATTAAAAATAAAATGCGGATTCATTTGTGCACGCAGCGCCTGCATTTCCATTTCTGTTTTTTGCTGTTGTAATTCTAATACCTGCCTGTCTTTTTCTGAACGTTCCAACTGACGACGGAATTTTTGTTGTGTGCGGTAACGTATCACTAAATAAAAAATACTCAATACAAAAACACCCGCAACAATTCTAAACCACCAGGTATTCCAGAATGCAGGGCTGATATTGATCATCAGTGTTTTTTCCGGGCTGTTGAATTCATTATTGATATTCGAAGACTGTACCACCAACCGGTAAGAGCCGGGAGATAAGTTTTCATACCGGATAATACGATCCGGAGGATATTGCCAGTCTCCTTCCTTACCATTTTGTCCGAGTTCATATCTTATCTTACCTTTTCCTGAATAATAATCAATAATGCCGGCTTCAATTCTGATAGTATTCTGATTATACTTTAGTGATAATTCCCCGAGCTCATTTACCTGTGTATAAAGTGAAAATTGTTTTTGATTAATATAAAGAGTTTTGAGATAAACGGCTGAAGTAGTGTGTGAAACTCTTTCCGGGTAAATACGCTCCAATCCTCCATTTGAGGGCTCGCCCCAAGCACCGAAATATAAATTTCCCTGCGCATCTTTTGCTGTAGATGACCCCTCACCATAAATTTGTTTTTCATAGCCATCTGCTTCAGTAAGCGTAGTGAAGATACCTGAAGCAGTATCGAGACGGCACATCTGGTTTAAACTACCGTCGAACCATATATACCCGGCATTATCAAACAGCATATTAAAGGCTGGTCCCGCATAGCCATCATTTCCGGTATAAGATCTTATTTTGTGGAAATCTTTATCATAGTGAACCAATTCGTATGGGAAACTGATCCATTGCGATTGGTCTTTTTTGTCGTAAACTATATTGTTCCATTTCAGCGTATCGAGCAAGTGGGGGATCTTTATCCATTTCCCATTTTTGTTTTCAAAAGATGCACTTTGATCAGCAATGGTGCCGAAACCCCGCAAAAATAAAAACCGGTCTTCTTTGAGGATCATCCTCCAGCCTATACTTTTAAAGGGAAACACCAGGTCTGCAAACAAGCTGTTTTCTTTGACCTCAAAAAGGCCATGCTTAAAATCGCAGATCAATAAACCGTTTTTATAAGGCTGCACCTGCTCGCCGTAAAAGAAAGTTTTGTCAAACTGCCTTGATCCGTCCCTGAATATGATCGGTCTGCATTCACGGGTTTTAAGGTTCATTTCATATATACTAACCACTCGCTCTGCCCCCTTTTGTATCATTGCCCCAAGCCAGGCTTTTTGCCGGACAGTATCTATATAAACAGGTGCGATCATTGGTCCCTTTATACCCGGCAGATCTTTTTCACGCAGTATTTCGAATTTTTCTGTTTCCGGGTCAAAAATATTCAGCCCATCCGCTGTGCCTATCCATAGTTTACCCTGCGGGCCTGGAATAATGTTTTCTATGTTTTTATTACTTATTGAACCAGGTAATTTCGGATCAGGCGCATAACGTTTAACCGACGGGTTATAAGGCAACAATTCATAAACACCGTTAGAACTCCAATTGGATGTCCACACAATTCCATCCCTGTCGCAATAAAGGCGGAGGTTTGCCTCTCCTGCGAGTTTTTGCGAAGAAGTATCTGAAAGTGGCTTTCGCACCTGTTCTGTTTCCGAATCATAAATAAATATCCCTTCAGACCATGTTGAAAACCATATCCGGCCCTGCCTGTCTATATCAACTCCCACGCCGCGGTCGTAGTTTTTTGAACCTGTCATTTTATCCAACTCCTCAATTCGCCGAAACTTTTTGTCGTTCAGAGAAAATTCAAGCAATCCTTCTCCGCTGTTGATCCAGACAGAATTTCTTTTGGGATCATATCGCATGTCTTCGGCAAAATGCCTGGGTTGGGATCCAACGGTATGCCTGTGTTTGGTCTTATTATAACAGGGCCAGGTATAATATTGAGTTCTTCCGTCTAAAAAAATTTGTTGCAGTCTCCCGTAGCCTGCGTCCCAGGAGAGTTTCCATATACTGTTGGAGCTTTTTTCAAAAAAAGATTTGTTTGTATTCCATGTGAGCCAAGCGTAGTCGTCATCCTTTATTGAAAGCTTTACCAGCAACCTCCTCTTAAGCGTATATATATTAATTGCTGTTATTGCACCACCGGGTTCCATGCAATACATTTCATCTTTTGTAGCCCAAAAAGGAACGATGGTTTTTGAGGAAGACCCAGTATCAATAAGGGGTAAAAAATTGGTAAAGGTGTCGGCTTTACTGTCATACCTCGATATACCTTTACCGGTTCCGATCCAGATATTATGCAGGCTGTCTTCTTCAAATGACTGGATATATTCGGAATTTATGGTACCGCTTTTCTGTGGATCAGGAATATATTTCTTAAATGTCGCTCCATCGAAACGGCAGAGCTCTCCTTGATCGCTTGAACTTCCAATCCACATAAATCCTTTTGAATCTTTGAACATTGCATGCCGGGAATACGCAGACAAATCATCTCGTACGGTCCAATGAATGGCACGATAACTATCTCCGATGTTTTCATTTTTTATTTGTTGTGCAATAGAAAAAGCAGCAGCAAAACAGCATGTGATGAAGAGTAATATTTTTTTTAATAATTGCATGTTTTAATTGATGGGAATAATGAACAATAATAACTTTTGCCCGTATTTCATTAATAAATAATTTAATCACCAAATATCACCGGCATTTTTATGATCACTTCAGTGCCGGCTGCGCTTCCATCAGCATTTTCAAGATCAATAATTTTTACCGGCGATTCACCATTTACTTTTTGCAATATGGCTATCCGTTCCTGTGTAATTCTCAACCCCATGGATTTATGTTTTGTTGCCGATTTACTGGCCATTGCTGCAGCTTGTTTTCTTCCAACTCCATTATCAGCTATTTTGAAATAAAGATGATCACCTTCTTCGCTCACTTCTATATCCAATTGGCCTTTATCTTCTTTGTGCATCAATCCATGCCATATCGCATTTTCAGTATAAGGTTGAATGATGAGTGGAGGAACTTTCAGTGCTTCGATATCAAGATCTTTTGGAACAGAAATTTTATAACCAAAGCGATAATCAAAACGTAATGCTTCAAGATCAAGATAAAGCTCCAAGGCCTGTAATTCACTTTCAAGACTAATTAAGGATGCTTGTGAGTTTTGTAAGATCAGGCGAACCAGTTTTGAAAATTTAGTAAGGTATTCTGAAGCTTGTGCCTTGTTGTTTTGAAGAATAAAACGATTAATGGAATTAAGCGAATTAAAAATAAAATGCGGATTCATCTGTGCCCGCAGTGCCTGCATTTCTAATTCGGTTTTTTGCTGCAGCAATTCTGCAGTCTTTTGCCGCATCTCTGCCATCTGAGTTTCTTTTTCAGAACGCTCTATTTGCAATTTGAATTTCTGACGCATTCGCCAACGTACTATGGAATAGATGAGATCAATGAGAAATATCAATGCAATGGCTCTGAACCACCATGTTTGCCAGAAAGGAGGGCTGATATTTATTTTAAAAATCCTTTCCGGGCTATTAAATTCACTATTAGAGTTAGCAGCCTGGGTTATTAATTTGTATGAACCCGGCTGCAAGTCTTCGTAGCGAATGATATGATCCATCGAATACTCCCAGTCTCCCGGCTTGCTATTTCGCTCAAGCTTATATCGTATCTGTCCTTTTTGCTTTGAGAAAAAATCAATGATACCCATTTCAATGCGTAGATTATTCTGGTTGTATTTAAGTGATAATTCATCCAGTTGATCAGCATTGGTGGTAAGTGCATATGGTTTTTGATTGACAGAAATGGAGCGTAGGTAAACCGACGGACTAATAACAGAAGAATATGACTTAGGATTGATGCGATCCAACCCCCAATGAGAGGAGGCTATTCCAGCCTGGCTCCCAACGCCAAAATATATATTCCCCATTGCGTCTTTTGCAGAAGGTAAAAACCATGCGTACTCCTGTTTATAATAGCCGTCAGACTCTGAAAGGAAGCTAATAATACCGGTAGTCATATTAAACTGGCCTGCCTTGTTCAATTCGCTGACGAACCAAATATTGTTTTTGTTATCCATCATCATATCCGGCTTTATCATGCCGCTGTAACCGTCCTTTCGTCCATATGATTTGATCAGCCGGAATTCATTATCAAAATGTTTCAATTCTTTTCTAAGCCCTGCCCAGTATGTTTTATCTTTTTTGTTGTAGAGTAAAGCATAATATTGAAGACTATCAAATGGATGAGCTATTCTCATCCATTTGCCGTCTTTGTTTTCTAAGGTGAAATTGGGCATTGCACCGGCATGTTGTAAAAACAAATAGTGATCTTCTACCAGTGTCATTCCGCCCATGCCTGCCTTTAATGAAAATACCAGGTTAGCAACCAGGCTGTTCTTTTTTATTTCAAATACACCATGTGCTTCATCACAAAAAATGAGACCGTCTTTATATGGTTTTATCCATGTGTGTGCTACCGTGAATGTATCAATCATTACGGATCCATCTTTGAAAACAATTTGCCTGCATTGTTGTGTTTTCATATCCATTTCATACATCTTCATTCCATAATATTCATAGGGGTTCTGAGTGCCCGCACGGAGCCAGGCTTTTTGCTGAACGGTATCGATATAAACTGGTATAATAGCTTCTCCCTGTAATCCCGAAAAGTCTTTTTGCCTTAGCACTTCAAAAGATTCAGTCACCGGGTCAAAAATGTTCAGCCCGGCAGCTGTGCCGATCCAAAGTTTTCCACCCGGCCCGGGAATAATAGTGGAGATCTGGCCACTGCTTAAGGAATTCTTTTTTTCAGGATTTGGAGTATACCTTTTGGCAAGCGGGTCAAACGGGACCAATTGGAAAATGCCTTGAAGATTCCAATCAGATGTCCAAATGATCCCATCCCGATCACAATAAATATGAAGATTAGATTTCCCTGTTTGTTGTTGCAAATCAGGATCGGAAAAAACTGGTTCTATACGCTTTGTCTGTGGATCATAAAGGAGAATTCCTTTTGGGGAGGTAGCAAACCAGATCCTTCCTTTTTGGTCAATATCAATTCCAACGGACCGATCATACTCTTTCAGTTTAAGAAGATCATTAAGTGCGTCTATAAGGTGAAACTGTTTATCATTCAAAGAAAACTCAAGCAGCCCCTCACCGCTGTTGATCCAGATCGAGTTACGTTTTGGATCATAATGCATATCTTCTGCACCATGTCTGAAATGAATAACGTCTTTCCGAAAACATGGCCATGAATAATATATTATTTCACCATCAAGGAAAATTTGTTGAAGCTTTCCAACTTGTCCCGGTAGTTCACGCAGCACCCAGAAACTCTTTGATCTTTCATCAAAAACTGCCTGGTTTGTATTCCAGCTTATATCCGGATGATTTTCTTTTGCAAGTCGAACAAGAAGTTTCCTTTTTAACGTATGAATGTTAAATGCGGTGATGAGGCCACCGGGTTCTATGCAATACATTGAATCTTTAGTAGCCCAAAACGGTACGACCATGCGTCGGTTCCCTAATTGCGTAAAAGGGGAATCTATGTAAGGAGGAAAATTAACAAAGCTGTCAACTTTAATATCATACCGCGAAACACCTTCCTTCGTGCCCATCCAGATATTATGTAAGCTGTCTTCTTCAAATATCATGACAGTATCTGAATTGATGGCTCCGCTTTTTACATTTTCGGGAAAGTATTTTTTAAAAACTGATCCATCGAAGCGGCTGAGTTCGGCATTGCTACTGCCTATCCAAAGAAAACCTTTTGCATCTTTAAACATAGTGTTGGAATTGTTACCGGGTAACCCTGTTTGCTCATTCCAATGAATGACACGGTATTGTTCCGTCTTAATTTCTTTGTCGCTACGTTGTGAAAAACAATGATTGCCTGTTAAGGAGATAATCAGTAGGGTGAGTAATATGTTTTTTTTTCTGCTCAAACGATCTTAATTTTTAGCCAGATCTTAAAAGGCCAACTTTTTGCACTTCGCTTATTTTTAAATTTAATACCCGGGATTCTGTATCATTTTAGCGATACCATCCGCTCCAGCACTTAGGTCTATTTGTGTTTGTGGTATCGGAAAATATTCATTTTTGTTTTTTGTGAAATGTGCATCATTTAAATAAGTTCTCAGTGTCTTTTCTTTTAGGAAATAAAGATTTATTTCAGCATCTGCAATTCCCCATCTTACCAAATCAAAAAAACGATGACCTTCCATTCCTAATTCAAGCATTCTTTCATAACGAATTGCTTTTAATGCAAAGTCTTTTCCTTTTGCGGCAAAATCTCCTGCCGGGTAAGGTCCGATAAAATAGTTTGCGGCAAGATGTGCATCATCAGTATAAGAACCTCCCTGCGGGTTATTATCATTAAGATATTTGTGCACCCAATATTCATGATGATCCTTCATCCTGTTCCTGATCATATTTACATATTGTTGTGCTTTATCAAGACTACCGCCCTCTGCTTCTACTTCGGCAGCCCATAACAATATATCAGCATAGCGTATAAGATTTACATTATTGGTAGTAGTACCGTTGGTCCAATATGCCTGGTCGGTTAAACTGCCTTGTTGTGATTTGTAATAAGCATTTTTTATGGGGCTGTATGGCCCTGCATAATCCTGGTCTCTGATCCAATCCTTACCCGGATTATTGCCCCAGTCCAAATAAGGGATCCCTCTTCTCCCTACGGTCCAATCAAGACGTGGATCAAGTGTGCCATCATAGAGAATAAATGTTGGGTCTGAAGATTCATATCCTTCATCATTTGTAACATCAACATCATTAAAATGCGTCAGATCGGGTAACCCTGTTACCGGATCTGTTTTAAAATGATTGACGAGATATTGAGAAGGTTGAAAAAATCCGCAACAGTCGTTCTGGCTTAATATGAAAGGAAAATTAAGAACATCACCATAGTTGCCATTATAACCTGCAGAGCGATCATTTACTGACATCTGCACACTAAATACGGATTCCTTACTGTTCCTGGTTTCCGGATTGAAATTATCCGCATATTTTACAAGTTTAAATGGTCCGCTGCTTATGATCCGCTCGAGCAAAGGTTTTGCTTCCACGAATTTCCTTTGAAATATAAATGCTTTTGCCAGCAGTGCCATCGCAGTATATTTTGTGGCCCGTCCCACAGCATTACTATAAGGGATATCACTCAAACTATCCATTGCGTATTTAAGATCTCTTTCAATATCAGGCCATATATCTTTATCATTACTTACATGATAATTTCCATTTCCATAGGTAATTGTTTCATCTACATAAGGTACAATGTTCCATACTTTCTTTGCTTCGAAATGATAATGAGCCCGTAAAAATCTCGCTTCGGCACCTATTCGTTTTAGATCATCAGCAGAAATATCCTTTGCCTTTTGCATAACACGCAACACCTCATTTGCTCTTTGAACACCATCATATACAATGCGCCATTTGATTTCCAAATTCGCCAGGTATTGTGTTGATTTAAATTTTTCAATTACTACAATATCCGGTTCATCGCGGGATTCGCTGCCTTTATAGGCTTCACTACCGCATATACTTCCATATATCCAATTTGATGCGGCTGAGTACCAGTTACCATCAATTTGACCGTTAATTCCATCCAGTAACGAGTAAGCACCAATGAGCAAGCCTTCAACACCTCTCTTATTTGCCAATGCTGCTTCGTCCAATTTTCCGATCGGACGTTTATCCAAATAAGATTTTCCGCAGGCACCAGATAAAATTGTTCCTGCCAACATGATCAAATAAAACTTAATCTTTTTCATAAAAAGATCTTTGTTATAATTAAAAATTTAACCCTATCCCGAATACAAATTGCTTTTGATTGTTTGGAAAATTTCCGTAATCAATACCAAAAGCTGCACTATTCCCCGACAATTCAGGATCAAGCCCGGTATAATTTGTTATAGTAAACAAGTTAACTGCCTGTATATATAGTCTCATTTTTTCTACTTTGATCTTTTGTAACCATGATCCTGGCAACGTATATCCCAATATCATTGACTTATTACGGAAATAAGAACCATCTTCGACAACATAAGAATTTACAACCTGGTTAGTGCTAAAGTTATTATCCAACTCCGCCATAGGTAAGCGGGCATCTGTATGCTCTGGGGTCCATGAATCATATAACAACGCTTTACTTTTAGCCCAATCAGCAGGCTGGTAGAAATCAGTAAATGATCTTGGAATGTTTACGACCTCATTACCGAAGCAGCCATAAAAAAAGACTGTGAAATCAAAGTTTTTATAATTAATACTGAAATTCAGACCAAGAGTAAGATCAGGATTTGGATCTCCAATATAGATCCTGTCTTTAGCATTGACGGTATCATCGCCATTTACATCAAGGTATCTAAATCGTCCCGGTTTTTTTTCATCCTGGTAAGGTGCCTTGCTCACTTCACCTGCATCTTTGAAAATACCGATCACTTTAAAACCATAAAACGAACTAATTGGATGACCGACCTCATTCCTTACATAACGTTTATTACCGAAGCCAGATTCAATAAAAGCCTGTTCATTCAATTTAATAATTTTATTTGCATAGGAAGAAATTGTCACCGTTGCATCCCAACTCCAGTCCTTCGACCAATGACCCTTTGATCCCAGTAAAATGTCAATGCCTTTATTTTCTATAACACCTACATTAGTATTGGGTGGAGTTGCAGAACCTAATATCGCAGGTAAGACAGCAGTTAATAATAATCCTTTTGCTTTTTTCTTATAGAGATCAACATTCATTGACAGTTTACCATTCCAGAAAACGGATTCAAAACCAATATTGGTAACAACATCTTCCTGCCAACCGGTATTAGGATCTCCTATGCGGGCAACCCTGAAACCCTGCCGGGAGCTGTTGCCAGAGCCGGATATATCATAGTAAGAAGTGGCAGGACTATAACTGTATAATGTATATTGGTTTGCAGGATCAGTATTTCCGTAGAACCCGCTTTTACCCCAACTTGCCCTTAACTTTAATTCATCTATCCATTTAGACTGGTTTAAAAAATTTTCCTCGGAAATACGCCAGGCAGCGCTTACAGCCGGGAACCATCCATACCTGTTTTGTGGCCCAAAAAAAGAAGCACCGTCTTTTCTTAAAGTTGCCCTTAAAAAATATTTTTCTTTGAATCCATAATCAGCCTGGCTGATAAATGCAAATAATGAAGAAGCACTTGCATCACTATAAATTGCATCAGGTCTACCGTTAGAAAGCAACCGGAAATTCGGATCATTAGAATAAAGACCAATGCTTCTGCCACCGACTTCTTTAAAATAATTATTAATTGCTTCTGTTCCTGCCAAAGCACTAATGTGATGATCGCTTTTAAAAGTTTTGGAGAACTTAATGGTATTTGTCCAGGTCCAGGACCTACGATAACCGGAAACTTCCGTGAAAGAATTGTTTGTAAGTGAGTCACTGCTATTATTCGCCAAAGAGGAACCAACTACTAAGGGTTGATAAGTCACATAATCAAACCGGTTAAAAAGATAATTATTTATGTTACCACCGAAACTTGTACGAATGGTAAAGTTTTTTAAAAGATCCACTTCAGCATAAACATTTCCAAATGTTTCCCATGATTGGGATTTATCATCTTTTGCTATTACTCTTAAGGCAACAGGATTGTCAAAGAAAACATTGGGAAGTAAATGTGCCCAGCCACCGCCGATATCATGAACCGGCAGCAGTGGATGTGTTGTTATTGCCCTCAGCATATCATTATCAATTGGGCTCCCATAATCAGGAATTCCTCCTTTATCCCGATAGGACCATTGTAGGTTTTCTCCGATGCGGATCGTATTGAGAACATTAAACTCTGTGTTGATGCGTGTCGTGAATCTTTTGAACCATGTATTTAACAAAGTTCCTTGCTGATCCAGGTAGCCAACAGAAAAAGCGTATTTGTTCTTCTCATTAGCTCCGGAAACAGTTAACGAATGATTTTGACTCAATGCAGGCTTATATAATTCATGGAACCAGTCTGTACCCATTTTATTGGCTTCAACGATCTGGTAAATATTTCCGTTTGCAAAATCAATATTGTTCAAAGCAGGATCTGCTGCCGGATTACCGGCAAAAAGTTGCTTATTTATCCCCGCAATAAAATAATCGGGTAATACAGGATTTGGACCACTACCATATAATGGATGATTAAGAGGTTGATTTGAATTTTTTAATGCCAGCCATGTGAGATCAGCCATTTCCTGGGGATCCAGAAGGTCAACACTATATTTTAATGGACGTTGCGTGCCTACATAAAAATTGTAACTAATTTTTGATCGTCCCTGTTTACCACTTTTGGTTGTAATCACGACAACGCCATTGGCACCACGAACGCCATAAATAGAATAAGCCCCTGCATCCTTTAAAACCTGTACTGATTCAACATCATTTGGATTAAGACTGTTAATATCACCCTGTACGCCATCAATTATGTATAAAGGGGTAACATCACCGAAATTTCCAATGCCATGTAAGCGAACATTACTAGGACCACCAGGAAGGCCGGAAGTAATAACAGTTAACCCTGCGACTCTTCCCTGCAGCATTTGTTCAACTTGTCCTGCCGGAACGGCGATAAGATCCTTTGGTTTTACAATGGAGACAGATCCGGTTATTTCCTTTACTCTTTGTGCCGTATAACCGGTAACTACTACTTCATCAAGACTAATTACCGATTCAGATAAAGAAATTTTTAAAGAAGTTTCACTACCAATTTTTATAAGCCGGGGTCTATAACCAACATAAGAGACCACAATTGTGTTGCCAGGTTTGGCATTTATGGTAAATGATCCGTCAGAGATAGTAGTTGCGGTAATAGGAGTATTAATAAGATTGATCGTTGCGCCAGAAAGAGGTGTGCCCGTAGATGTTGTTACGATCCCGATTACTTTTTCCTGCGCAAGAATGGAGCTTGCAGATAAAAGGCAGGCAATAATAAATGCCCCAAAGCATTTTTGTATAAAGCAGGTTGGCAAGTGGACTAGGATTGGTAGCTTGTGGAAGTTAATCATTTTAATGAATGATTTTCTTATCCCAAATCTAATTTCCTGATAATAGTTTAAGATGGGCCATTGAGTAGTTGGCGTATAGGGTTGGTAACTTGCGAACAGAGCTTCGGTATGCATATTATTATTTGTGTATTGTCCTTATCTTCCCGCATAATTTCAACTAGCCGCTATGAGAAAATTTTTATCAGCATTTTGTCTGTTATTCATTAGTATTTGCTTTCAAGGACAGGACCTCAAATATTATCTTCCTGACAGTGTTACTTACAATCCTGCTATTCCAAAACCAAAAGATATTATTTATCATGAAGTAGGAGAGTGGCATATCACTCATGATCGTTTGGTGAATTATATGAAAGCGATTGCTGCCGCAGCGCCTGATAGAGTAAAACTGGAAACAATGGGTTTAACTTATGAGGGCCGCCCACAAGTATTGTTGATCATTACATCACCAAAAAATCATCAACGACTTGAAGAAATAAGGCAACAACATGTAAAGCTTACAGATCCCTCACAATCATCTTCAGTTAATATTGACAATATGCCCATCGTTATCTGGATCGGGCATTCAATTCATGGCAATGAATCAAGCGGTGCGAATGCAAGTTTGCTCACTGCATATTATTTAGCGGCTGCACAGGGAAAACAAATTGATGAGTTGCTTGATAATGTTGTTGTACTTTTTGATCCATCATTTAATCCTGATGGTCTCCAAAGATTTTCAACATGGGCCAATCAGCATAAGAGTAAAAACTTAGTGAGTGATCCAAACTCAAGAGAGTTTAATGAAGTATGGCCCGGTGGTCGTTTTAATCATTATTGGTTTGATCTGAATCGTGACTGGTTACCCGCAGTGCATGTAGAAAGTCAGAATCGTTTGGCATGGTTTCATAAGTGGAAACCAAATATTTTGACTGATCATCACGAGCAGGGAAGCAATGCGACATTCTTTTTTCAACCAGGTGTGGCATCAAGAGTAAATCCTTTAACACCGGAAAAAAACCAGGAGCTTACAGGTAAGCTTGCAAAATTTCATGCTGCATTCCTTGATCGCATCGGTTCTCTTTATTTTACTAAAGAAAACTATGATGATTTTTATTATGGCAAAGGTTCCACTTATCCTGATGTGCAGGGATGCATCGGAATTTTATTTGAGCAGGCAAGTTCAAGAGGTCATTTGCAACAAACATCAAATGGGTTATTAAGTTTCCCTTTTACAATAAGAAATCAATTTGTAACGGCACTATCAACATTGGAAGGTGCAAAAGCATTGCGTAAAGATTTTTTAGAATACCAAAGGGATTTTTTTAAACATGCTTCTGATCGTGCAGCAGCTTTTGCAACCAAAGCTTATGTATTCGGTGATAAAAATGATAAAGCAAAAACTTTTGAGTTTGCAACAATGCTTAAGCGCCATCAAATTGAGATCAATGAATTGCCAGATGGATGGAATGATAAAGAATTTGAAAAAGGAGCTGCATTCCTGGTCTCATTAAACCAGGCACAACATAGTTTGATAAGAGGCATTTTTGATAAAACACTTGACTATAAAGACAGTTTGTTTTATGACATCACAGCATGGACAATGCCACTTGCATTTGGTTTGCCTTATAAAGAATTAACAACTGTGCCAAGCCTTGGTGCAAAAGTTGAATCATTGAATTTTCCAAAAGGTGAAGTAATGGGGGGCAAATCAAATTATGCATACCTGCTTGAATGGGATGAATTATATGCACCGGCTGCAGTAAATGAAATGCTAACTGCAGGTCTTGTTGTAAAAGTGGCTACCAATTCTTTTGAAATACAAGCAGCAGGAACAAATAAAAAATTCGACTACGGAACGATCCTCATTCCGGTTAATCAACAAAAAGATAATTCCGAAACTTTAGCAACTAAAATAAATGAATTAGCAGAAAAATACCGTTTAAAAATTTATGCAATAACTACTGGCAACGTAAATACAGGTAGCGATCTTGGCAGCAGCAAGTTTATTGTTGTGACAAAACCAACGGTGGCAATGATCGTGGGTCCGGGTGTAAATGCAACTGATGCTGGTGAAGTATGGCATTTGCTTGATCAGCGAATGAATATTCCTGCATCTCATCTTGAGGCATCTGTTTTTAATCGTGTCGAATTGAATAGATATAACACGATCATAATGGTTGGTGGTAGTTATCCTGACCTGAATAAAGACAAATTAAAAACATGGGTGCAGGCGGGTGGTGTATTAGTATTAACAGAGGAAGCTGTAAGCTGGGCTGCACAAAATGGGATCAATGATGTGAAATTTAAAAAAGCAAAAGCTCCTGTGGATAGTACACAAAAACTGCCTTATACTGATCGTGAACAGATCGATGGGGCGCAACAAATATTCGGAGCCATCTTTGGCGCTGATGCAGATCTTGCTCATCCGCTGGCTTATGGTTATAATCAGAAAACAATAAGCCTGTTTAAAGCAAACAAAGTTTTTATGGAGAAAAGCAAAAATCCTTATGCAACTCCCTTTTATTATGGGAGTAAACCATTGCAAAGTGGTTGGGTAAGCCGGGAAAATCTTGATGCAATAAAAAACTCCGCTGCTGTTGTTGTGAATACTGTTGGCAATGGGAGAGTGATAAATATTGCAGACAATCCAAATTTCCGTGCATTCTGGTTGGGTGGCAGTAAGCTCTTTATGAATGCTATTTTCTTTGGGAGAATAATTGATGCGGCAAGTGCAAGAACAGAGTAACTCCCTGTCCCCCTAAAGGGGAGACTTAGATCAATCAATTCTTTTTTGATTGGGATTGCATTAATGCTGAAGTGTTAGAACAAAATGTTTGTTGTTGTTCTGAAGTACCGTCCTTCTCTTTCAGGAGAAGGATAGGAGGATGAGGTAATAAAAGTTGAATAGAATTGTTGCAGTACAAGAGGCGACGCAACAAAAGCCAAATGGTTATTCACAAGCTTAGCACATAAAAAATTACTACGAAAGTGGTATTGACTTCGGCCACCAAATACCCTTAAATTGCACTTGTAAATAAATTATGTACGTTTAAATTTTGAGCACTATGATTAAGTTACAGATCATCGGAAACCTCGGCAAAGATTGCGTGGTTAACACAGTTAATGGTAAAAATGTAATCAACTTTACCGTTGCACACACTGAAAAGTATCGTGATTCACAAGGCAACAACCAGGAAAAAACAACCTGGGTTGATTGCGCCTATTGGACCGACAAAACAGCCGTTTCACCGTATCTTACAAAAGGAAAACAGGTGTATGTGGAAGGAACTCCTGAAGCTCGTTCATTCCAAAGAAATGATGGCACTCCCGGTTCATCTCTTTCATTGAGAGTTCGTGAAATTCAATTGCTCGGTGGCAAAGGCGACAGCAATACTGTTGGTTCTTCTGCACCAACTATGGCCGCTGTTTCACCAGCAGGCGATATGACTGAATCAAGCGATGACCTGCCATTTTAATTTGGCAAGCAAATCGATCATAATAATGCCCCCGCAACCGGGGGCATTATTATTTTATAACTTTCCTTAACTTGAGCTATTCACATTTAAAACCGATCGCTATGTCATCACGCCGAAAATTTTTGCAAAATCTCAGCAGCACAGCGTTGTTAGTAGGTAGTGGTAGTGTTTCAAAACTTCTTGCAGAAGAAAATTATGAGAAAAGAATAATTCCATGGGAAAGAAAAATTTCTTCGAACGATAAAATAAGACTCGCTGTTATTGGTACCGGCATCATGGGACATAATGATCTTGATACTGCTCTAAAAATTCCGGGAGTTGAACTGGTTGCCGCCTGTGATCTTTATACCGGCCGGCTTCAAAGAATGAAAGAACAATACAACAAAGATCTGTTCACTACCAGGGATTATCGCGAGATACTTGAGAAAAAAGATATTGATGCAGTCATCATCGCCACAAGTGACAACTGGCATTCGCGTATTTCAATTGATGCATTGAACAAAGGGAAAAATGTTTATTGTGAAAAGCCAATGGTCCATAAACTCAGCCAGGGACAGGAAGTGATCAATGCCTGGAAAAAGTCTGGTAAGATAATGCAGGTAGGTAGCCAGGGGATCAGTGGAGTAAGTTTCACAAAGGCAAGAGAACTTTTCCAGGCTGGTGAGATTGGTAAGTTGAATTGCATAGAAGCGACTTATGATCGTCAAAGTGCACTTGGTGCATGGGAGTATACTTTTCCAACAGATGAATCACCGCAAACAGTCGATTGGGATCGTTATGTTTCAACGATGAATCCAAAACCAAAATATGATGCAAAGAAATTTTTCTGGTGGCGTAATTATAAAGATTTTGGAACCGGTATGGCGGGTGACCTATTTGTTCATTTACTTACTGGGATACATTATGTCACGGGTTCGATGGGTCCGCAGAAAATTGTTTCCACCGGGCAATTGGCTTATTGGAAGGATGGCCGTGATGTGCCCGATGTAATGGTATCGATAATGGATTATCCGGAAACAAAAGATCATCCTGCTTTTCAAACAATGCTTCGCGTAAATTTTATCAGCGGTGGTGGTGATCGCAGCGCTGTTCGTTATATTGGAAGTGAAGGTGTGATGGAAAAAGGATGGGACGGTGTTCGTATTGCCTACAGCCAGATGCCGAAAGCTCCGGGCATTGGTGGTTGGGATTCACTCACTACTTATCCGCAGGCGATGCAGGATGAATTAATGAAGCGTTACAATGCAAAATGGACAGCTGCTGATAATAAGCAACCACAAAAACAATCAGTACAATTCAAGGCTCCGGAAGACAATGATGAACATCTTGAGCATTTCACTAATTTCTTTGAAGGCATAAGAAATAATAAACCTGTTATCGAAGATCCGATCGTTGGTTTTCGTGCAGCGGCTCCATGTCTTGCTGCTAATGACAGTTATTTTCAGAAAAAAGTAATTAATTGGGATCCTGAGAAGATGCGGCTTGCTACTCTGTAAAAATCTTTTTTATTTATCCACCAATACTATTATTCTTTCTGTGTAGGTAGCCTGGCCCCTTAATCCTCTCAGGTAAAACATCCCGCTGCTCTTGGTTAATTTGCTGATAGGAATATTCACCGAAGTCGAGGCAGGACGAAATTCGTGTATGAGCATTCCACTTGCGTTAAATATTTTGATCTTCACTTTACCAACATCATAATCATTGATCTTTATTGTTAGATCATTGTTGCCTAGTACAGGGTTTGGATAAGCCCGGAAATAAAAAGTATTCTGACCGTTTGATGACGGAGAGGATGGAGGAGGGGGTGGGGGAGGTAGGTCAGGTGGTATTGCTCTTGTTTTGTCAAAATTCCAGATATCAAATTCTTCGAATAACATATCCTGGTCCAGAGATGTTAGTTCAGTTTGATTGCTTGTGCTATCTGGAAAGATCTGGTTGCTCATTACGATCTGTCCACCGGCGGAAAAAAGTTCTGCGCTGGAATTATCAACAAACAGTTGAAGATCGAAATAGCCATTTTCGACGATCAGAGGGGCGACTTGCAATGAAACAAAGTTTCCATCATTTGTTAAAGCCCCGGAATTTGCACGGTTAAAAAGTATTTCTTTACTGTCAAACTTAAATATGAATTCAGAAAATTGTGATGCATTTTTTTTGAACTTTAAAGAAAAACCTTTTTTATTTGCTGTTGCTATTTTAGCTTTTAGCTCGAATCGTTTGTATACTGAATTTTTAATTGCACTATTGATGACGCTTAGATTTGTATTCCGATAACTTAAAGTATCCTTGTGAAGTATATTTAATTCTTTAACTGGTTTTTGTATCAATTTTATTTGCCCGTTATGTGTTTCTAATTTTACTTCTCTCGGGATACTCATAATCCCTTTCCACGGACTTGTAGGTACATTCACTGCATAGACCCAGCTGTTAAGCCAGGCAAGCCAAATTCTTCTTCCATCCTGGACAGGAATATCAGAAAATGATTGGAGAGCATAGAAATCTCTTCCATAATCTACCTGGCCATTATTTGTATTATCAATTGGAGCATCGGATTGAATGATATGGTCAATATTAATATGATCCAAGTTTCCATAAAATATTGAATCTACGATTTCAATACGGGCTGTTTGTCCCATTAAAGATGAAACATCCCAGCTCCTCCATTTCAGTAAATCCTCATTCATACCGGTTGATGTTTTTACAGTCTGCCCCTGTACAACTAGTTTTATATATGCGCCGTTAGGATGATACCCACCTCCTATTAGAAAACTTATATAATTTTTTTGAATGGTGAAGTTTGAGGAAACTAGCTTTCCTTGTGCTGGGCCTCCAGCAAAAGAATAGACGAGTTTATTACCCAGATAGCCGGTATTAGTTGTTGTCCCTGATGCTGGCGACGTGCCAAATGCTGTTCCTGTAGATGTCCACTTGTTATAATTGCTACTTTCAAAGTCATCGATCAAAATTCCATTTGGAGGGGTGGTTTCCCAAGTAAAATGTGTACCATCAAAATCCCCGATAAAATATTGTGCTGTAGGTTCTATGCTATGTACTAAAATCCATTTTTTGTGATTCGTATCATTGTCAACAGGTAGATTAAAAAAATCCGGACATTCCCAGTAAGTCGATGTATTTCCGACAGGCTCAAAGAATTGGGAAGAAGTCCAGTTTTTAAGGTTTGGAGAACTATAAAAGGCGATGCCCTTCCATGCACCATGCGAAACTACCATTATCCACTTTTGAGTCGGCTCATGCCAAATAACTTTTGGATCACGAAATTCATTGTTATTATTTGAGATCACTGGGTTTCCACTATAATTTGTCCAGGTAAGCCCTTCATCATTGCTGTATGCAATTCGTTGATCTTGCACATTGGTTGCTCCTGTGTATATGGCCACTAAAGGCGGCTGACCATTTATACCGAAACCACTGGTATTTTTCCAATCTACTACCACACTTCCGGAATAAGCCATTACACCATTTTGAGCAGGAATAGCTATAGGTTTTTCTTCCCAGTTAATGAGGTCTAAGCTGACGGCATGACCCCAACTTTTATTACCTGCAGGATCAAGACCGTAAGGATTACTTTGAAAGAACATGTGATATTTTCCATTATAATAAACAAGTCCATTTGGATCATTCATCCAATTTTGTTTTGGAGAAAAATGGAAGGTTGGACGGTACAATTCGTTTCCAACTTGTGCAACCAGTATTAAGGTTGTTAGGCAAGTAATTATTGCTAAGCTGAATTTTTTCATGGAAAAGTTTGACTTGGGTCAATGGCGGTATAACAAATTACGAACCGAAATTCATACTTGCAAACATAATTCAATTCAATGATATGCCTAAACCAGTTGACCTTCATTTACCGTAGATTATTCATCATTTCGCACTTTATCGTTTCTTTGCTGCATGTCACAACAAACATTTTCTTACGAACAACTTCTTGATTTTACAAAATCCATTCTTCAAAAAATTGGCTGCAGTGAAGAACATGCTGCTATTTCAGCAAAAGTTCTTTTATCTGCCGATCTGCGTGGTATTGATTCGCATGGCGTGGCAAGATTGAGTGGTTATGTAAGATTATGGGAAGCAAAGAGAATAAATACAGATCCTTTATTGAAGATCATTCATGAAACTCCATCAACCGCTGTTGTAGATGGTGATAGTGGTTTAGGGTTGGTGGTTGCCCCGTTTTCAATGCAGGTTGCAATTGATAAAGCAAAAAATGTTGGCACTGGTTGGGTCAGTGTTCAAAATAGTAATCACTTCGGCATCGCTGGCTATCATGCAATGATGGCACTGCAACACGATATGATCGGTATCGCATTCACTAATGCAAGTCCATTGGTATCACCAACATTTTCTGTTGAAAGATTATTAGGTACAAACCCAATTTGTGTTGTGATACCTGCGGGAGAAGAACCGCCATTTGTAGCCGATCTTGCCACAACAACTGCTGCTAATGGTAAATTGGAGATATTACAGCGTAAAGGTGGTGTTGCACCATTGGGCTGGATACAAACTAAAGAAGGTAAAGCATCAACGGATCCGCATGAATTAAAAGCCGGTGGTGCTCTATTACCATTGGGTGGAGACAGAGAACATGGTAGCCATAAAGGATATGCACTCGGTGCAATCGTTGATATTTTTTCTGCCGTCTTAAGCGGCGCTAACTATGGTCCATGGGTTCCGCCATTTCCTGCTTATGTTCCCATGCCCGATGAACAACCTGGAAAAGGTATTGGTCATTTCTTTGGTGCCATGAGAATCGACGCATTTCGCCCGGCTGATGATTTTAAAATGCATATGGATAAATGGATAAAAAGATTTCGCTCTGCAAAAACTGTAAAAGGTGAAGCAAGTGTGTTGATACCCGGCGATCCCGAACGGGAAATGGAAATTGAGAGAATGAAAAATGGAATTCCGCTATTAAAACCTGTTGTTGAGGATTTGAAGTTTTTGGGGGAAAGGTTTAATGTTGAATTTTGATCTTACCACATGGACACAAAGGAACATAGAGATACATAGGCATAATCCATGTGTTTCTAATGTGTTCTATGATCCTATGTGATGAAAAATTTGAATAGGATTACCCAAAGTACAAGAGTGCGACCCTTCGCTTCGCTCTGGGTAAACTGCGACGCTTAATGTTTATAAGCGAACAGAGTCCTGAACGGGGCGTCGCAACGAAAGCTTAATAGTAGCCCTGAAGCTGACAAACCAATTACATTTCGAACAATTTTTAATCCCTTACAAGCCTATCTTTGCAGCCTTAAAAATTTTCAGGAGTATTTATGAAAGTAATGAAGTTCGGTGGTACGTCTGTAGGTAAGCCTGAGCGAATGTTCCAGGTTGCAGAACTCGTAACAAGAGGTGACGAGCCGGTTATTGTTGTGTTGAGTGCACTTAGTGGTACCACTAATGCTTTGGTGACCATCGGCGGTTATATAGCGAAGGGTGAAAGGACATTAGCAAAACAAGAGATCGCAAAATTGGAAGCACATTACCTGGATTTTGTTTCAAAGCTGGTGAAGAAACCTGCATCTCTTGAAAAAGCAAAAGCGATCGTTGCAGAGCATTTTGAATTTCTAAATATCATTTTGAAAATTTCTTTTAGCGAAGCATTGAGTAAGGATATTCTTGCACAAGGTGAATTACTTTCTACAAAGCTATTTAGTGTTTATTTGGAAGAGGCCGCAGTTGATCATGAGTTGCTGCCTGCATTGGAGTTTATGAGTATTGATAGTTATGATGAACCGCAGATCGGAAGCATTAAAATAAAATTATCTCAACTGCTGAAACAACATAGTGCAAAAAAGCTTTTTGTTACGCAAGGTTATATCTGTCGCAATGCAAGAGGCGAAGTAGATAACCTGAAACGTGGAGGAAGCGATTATACTGCATCATTGATCGCAGCAGCCATTAATGCAAGTGTTTGCGAAATATGGACGGATATCGATGGTATGCATAATAATGACCCGCGGATTGTGAAGAAGACGGTACCAGTTGAACAATTAAGTTTTGAAGAAGCAGCGGAGCTTGCTTATTTCGGTGCAAAGATCCTGCACCCGGCATCTATCTGGCCAGCGCAAACTTATAAAGTGCCAGTGAAGCTATTGAACACAATGCAACCTCAGGCAAAAGGAACGACGATCCGTGAAGTAGCAGAATCTGTAGGGGTGAAGGCGGTTGCTGCAAAAGATAATATTACTGCTATTCGAATAAAGAGTAGCCGAATGTTATTGGCGTACGGGTTTTTAAGAAAAATATTTGAAGTGTTTGAAAAATATCGTACGCCAATAGATATGATCACTACTTCTGAGGTTGCAGTCTCATTGACAATTGACAATACTACTCAGCTAAAAGAAATTTTAAAAGAGCTTGAACCTTTTGGAACAATTGAAGTTGATAAAGACCAGGTGATCATTTCTGTTGTTGGTAATGAGATCTCGCAGACAAGAGATATGATCAAAAAATTGTTTGGCTCAATTGTAAATATTCCTGTGCGAATGGTCGCTTATGGTGGCAGTCCGCATAATATTTCACTACTTGTTTCTGCAAAGGATAAAACGCAGATCCTTCAGCAATTGAATAAGGGAATGTTTGGATTGGATTAGGATGTAGTAATGCTATTTTGAATCTTCTTCCTCTTCTTCATCACCGGCTTTAATAGTATAGATAGCGATCGTTCCGCCACCACCGTTACCAATAGCTCCTACAAATGGTTCTTTGATCACTTTGATCATTCCAATATCATTTACGGAAAGGAAATTCAGGTATGATGGATCCATTCGCATTTCATCTACAAAAATAGTGGCTGCTAATCCGCGAATAACCGGAACTCTTATGCCACTTCTGGAAATATAGATTTGTAAACCTGCCACTCGTCCATTCAGCCAGTCAAGAATATTTAAATAACCCTGAACATTTTCATTTTCTACATCGATAATTGTTCCTTCAGCGTTTTTGAACAAGCCGCTGGCATATTGTTCATTCAAAATTTCTTTACGGCTTTTTGAACTTCGTGAAAGATCGATCTGTGCTATTGTGGAAAATCCAATTGTAAATAATGCGGTTATTAAAAAAATCTTTTTCATGATCATCTCCTCCTCTTTTTCAAGTTACGAAATAATGCTGTTAGCGGATAGTTAAGAGTTCGGTTTGAAAAGAAGATGCGACTATGGAATTAAATACACAAAATTCAATCCAAATAAAAAAGCTCCGTAATAACGGAGCTTCAATGCTTTCCTAAGAATCTTTTTAAATCCACAGAATAATCGTGGTTCTATACGATCAACAACGCATCACCATAACTAAAAAAACGATATTTATCCTTGATGGCTTTTTTGTATGCTTCCATTATCAGGTCATATCCTGCAAAAGCACAAGTCATGATAAGCAAGCTGGTTTTTGGTAAATGAAAATTGGTAACCAGCGCATCAGCGATATTAAACTCATAAGGTGGATGAATAAACATATTCGTCCAACCTTCCGAAGGCTTCAATAATTTTTGTGCTGTAAAAGAAGATTCAACAGCTCGCATTGTTGTAGTGCCGACAGAGCAAATACGATGACCATATTCTTTTGCACGATTCACAATTTTGCAAGCATCTTCTTCTATTCTGTAATATTCAGCATCCATTTTATGCTTGCTCAGATCTTCTACTTCGATCGGTCTGAAAGTTCCCAAACCAGTATGCAAAGTCACCTCAGCAAAACGAATACCTTTTATTTCAAGACGCTTGATCAGCTCACGGCTAAAATGCAAACCAGCTGTTGGTGCTGCAACGGCGCCTTCATGTTTTGCATAAACGGTTTGATAACGTTCCTTATCTTCTTCATCCGGTTTACGCTTAATATATTTCGGTAAGGGCGTTTCACCTAATTTCTCCAACATACCACGGAATGATTCTTCAGAATCTTCCCAAAGAAAACGGATAGTTCTGCCGCGGCTGGTGGTGTTGTCAATTACTTCAGCTACCAATTCTTCATTGTCGCCAAAATAAAGTTTATTACCCACACGGATCTTCCTTGCAGGATCAACGATCACATCCCAAAGACGGTTGGGCTTATTCAATTCACGAAGCAAGAACACTTCGATCTTGGCACCGGTTTTTTCCTTGCGGCCATACATTCTTGCCGGAAATACTTTTGTATTATTTACAACGAACACATCCTTGTCATCAAAATAATCCATGATGTCGCGGAAATGTTTGTTCTCGATCTGGCCGGTATGGCGATGGACCACCATCATACGGGCATCTTCACGTCTTTTGGCTGGATTCTGAGCGATAAGATTTAAGGGGAGGTCGAAACGGAATTGCGAAAGCTTCATGGGCTTAATTTATTTTTTTGTTTACCAGCTTTTGAATCTCCGGGCATCTTTTGTTGCGACGCTCCGTTCATCGTTCCGAACCCTGATTTAGCTTTGCCAGGTTGGCGATTGAGTTTCATCAGCGATCCCGATTGTTATCGGGACTATTGGACGATTTGTTATTAAATTACTGGTGACTGTCCGGGAGCAGGCAATACTGAAGGGAGGTTTAGATTCCCATCCGGCCTTACGGCGCCGGGCGGTTCACTCAGTTTTAAAGTGGGCAAAGGTAGCGGTTTTGGGTTTTTTTCCACGAATAATTTTTCACATTCTTTAGGCATTGTCCACAAACCCTTACTCCGGCATATTTGATTAATTTTATGTATTCAGAGGCATTCAGCATCTTGAAGTATTAAAATCAGGACCATCATCTACTTTATGAAGCGATATTTTATCCTAGCTGCAACAGTGCTGTTTTATTTTTGTGCGCAGAGCCAGGGCCCATCAAAAGCTAAAGCAAAAAAATATCCCAGCCTGTTTTGGGAAATAAGTGGCAATGGTTTGAAAAAGCCTTCCTATTTATTTGGGACCATGCATGTCAGCAGTAAAATTGCTTTTAACCTGGCCGATTCATTTTACCTCGCTATTAAAAATTCAGACGTTGTGGCTCTCGAAACAAATCCTGAAACATGGCAGGAGGACATGAATAATTATGATATGGGCTCCCCTAATTACCGCTATGGTTTCAACCCGGGGATAACGAATGACATGCCCAGTGATTTTTTTAATATTAGAACTTTACGTTTCGGTAGATATGAAAAAAAACTAGAGGTGGCGATGTTTAGTAAGCCATCCATGATCAATAATTTACTTTATCGTAGTCAGTCTGATAATAATAGCGATTTTGAGGAAGACACTTACCTCGATCTGTATATTTATCAAACAGGAAAAAAATTAGGAAAAAAAGTTGCCGGTGTCGAGCAGTATGAGCAAAGCATGAAATTAATGGCGGAGGCATTTCGTGATGCAGCAAAAGAAAAAAACAAAAAGGAAAAAAGTTTTGACTACGATGAAGAGTTTTCACCGTCCAAGTTACAGGAAGCATATCGTGCAGGCAACCTGGATCAGCTTGACTCTATCAACAAATTAAATAGTCAGTCGGATGCCTTTGATGAAAAATTTCTTTATCGCCGAAATGAGATACAGGCCAATTCAATTGATTCAATTCTTAAAAGATCATCATTGTTTGTGGGAGTTGGAGCGGCACATCTTCCGGGAAATAGAGGTGTGATCGAATTGTTGAGAAGAAAAGGGTACAAGCTTCGACCGATATTTATGGGTACAAGAGACAGTAAGCAAAAAGATGCAGTTGAGAAAGTTCGTGTGCCGACAACATTTTCAACTCAAACTGCCGATGATGGGTTTTATAAAGTAGATATTCCGGGAAAATTCTATCACTTCGGAGAAAGCTTTTTGTTTGATCAAAAACAATATGCTGACATGGCTAATGGAAGTTTTTACATGGTGACAAGGGTTAAAACAAATAGTCTTTATTGGGGCCATAACGCTGATATTGTTGCAAAAAAAATTGATAGTTTATTGTATGAAAATGTTCCCGGCAAAATTTTAAGTAAAACAGAAATAACAAAAAACGGTTATAAAGGATACGATATAACCAGCCGCACAAGAAGAGGTGACTATAACCGGTATAATATTTTCATCACTCCATTTGAAGTTATTTTTTTTAAAATGGGCGGTAATGGCGATTATATAAGAAATGGTGATGAAGCAAAGAAATTCTTCAATAGTATTCAATTAAAAGAATTTAAGAATAGCGGATGGAAAAAGTTTCAACCCGCTTATGGTGGTTTTTCTATTGATTTTCCTCAACAACCTTATGAATCATTTGGAGATAATGTACAATATGATGCTGAAGAAAAGGCAAGCGGTCAGCATTTTTCTGTAATAAGAACAGATATTCACAATTACAGGTTTGCCGAAGAAGACACTTTTGATCTTGCGTTAATGGATGAAAGTTTTGGATCCGCCGATTATATTGAAAAAAACATTAGTCGCAAGCTGCTTGTGTACAAAGGTTATCCTGCACTTGATTGCAAGTATGTGCATAAAGACGGTACTACCATTTTTGCAAGATTTCTTATCCAGGGGCCACACTATTATACGCTGATTACTCATGGAAAAGAAAATACAGCAGCTGAAAAATTTTTCAATTCTTTTGAGATCACACCATTTGTTTATAGGGAAATGAAGGAAAGAAAAGATTCTGCAATGTATTTTTCAGTAAAAACATCCTGGTTCCCCGAAGAGAAGAAAAACAAGCTGGATATCCCTGCTGAAGACTCGTATGCTTCAGATAACGATGATGATGAAAGTTATTTTAGCGTTACAAAAGATGATTATAAAACCCGTCTGGTAAAAAATGATACAACAGGGGAGGCAGTATATATAAGCTTTGCCCGTACATCCAAATATGAATATGTAGACAGTACCTTATTGCGTGATAATAAGTATTTGTTTTTGCCTGGCTATGATACAACATGGATCGTTCGGAGTGAAAAAAAATCAACCTTGCCAAATGGAATGAAAGTGATGGAGCAGGTTGTTACTGACACTAACAGCAGCCGGGCAATTTTAACCAAAACATTTTACAAGGATGGGCTGCATTTTCAATTAACAACAGAAACGGACACTCTTTCACAGCCTTCAAGTTTTGTAAAGGGTTTTTTTGAAAATTTTGTGCCTGCTGATAAGTTAAAGGTCATTAACCCGTTTACAAAAAAGTCAAAAATATTTTTTAATGATTTCTTTGGTAGCGATAGTGTTGCAAGAAAGAAGGCGATCAATTCAGTTTGGCAAATAGATATGGATTCAACGGACCTTCCTCTTTTAACAAAAGCAATTCATTCATTTAAATGGAGTGAAAAAAAATATCTTGAAAGAAAAATTTCATTTATCAGCAAATTGGCAAGTATTCAAGTAAAAGCAAGTGCAGATCTTTTAAAAAATATTTACTATGAAGCAGGTGATACAGTACAATTGCAGCATGCTGCTCTGTCAGCATTGCTGACTCAAAAAACACAGTATTCCTTTGATCTTTTCAAAGACATAATTACTAATGAACCGCCTGTGTTGGAAACTGAAAATCGTTACCAAAATAATTACAGGACTTATACTTATCGAAGCGTTTACACCAATTCTGGATCTTCCGACGGCGATTTTCTAAGTGAGTTAGATGATTCATTGCAACTGACAAAAACTATATTGACTGACCTGCTTCCTTTAATGACGCTTGATGATTATAAAAAACCGATCATGCATCTGTTGCGTAAAATGGTTGACAGTAATCTTGTTAAGGCAAAAGATTATGAGATATACTACAGTAAGTTTTTGATAGAAGCAAAGCAGCAATTAAAGAAACAGAATATTGAAGAGAAAAAATCGGCAATAGAAAAAGCGGAAGATGAAAAAGCGGAAACAAAAATTGACAATCTATATCGTCGAAATGAAGGCGACCAGGGTAATGAGGATCTTATAACCTATGCAACTTTATTATTGCCATTCAGGGAAACGAATCCGGCTGTAAATGATCTATTGAAAAAAATGCTATCATCAGAGGATAAAAGATTAAAATATAATACTGTCTATCTTTTTTTGCGGCATAAAATTTCACTTCCTGATACAATGCTGACATATTTTGCAAAACTTGACGATTACAGGTACGAATTATTTACCGACCTAAGGGCATTAAAAATGCAAGAAAAATTTCCTACAGAATATAAAAGCCAACAAGACCTGTCAAAAAGCAAACTATTTTCATCTTCTTATAACAAACCTGATTCATTGGTGTTTATCGATAGTCTTCCCGCATCAATAAAGAATAGGAAAGGGTTTGTGTTTTTCTATAAATACAAAACCAAAAAGGATGACCAATTTTGGAAATTGGCTACAGCCGGGTTATTGTCACAGGACAACAATCAATTCAATTATGATGATGACGAGGACGACGAAGATGATGACGATGAGATGGGCTATACTTCTATTATGTCCGGCTTCAATTTTTCAAGAGATGATAATAAGATCGTTTTTACCGAATTCACTGACGAGAAGATAAAAGAAGATGTTCCGGTGAAAGAGCAAATGGAAAAACAACTAAAGAAAATTTTATATTCAAAAAGAAAAAGCGCCAGGATGTTTTACAATGAAGGACAGGATTACTCGAATATGTCTTATCGTTATCTTGAATAGTTTAAATTTTTTCCCGGAATAGAATCAATAAGATTTTTCGTGTACTCATTCTTTGGATGATAATATACTTCATCCGCATTGCCTTGCTCAACAATTTTTCCTTTGTGCATTACCATAATACGATCGCTTATATAGCGAACAACTGCAAGATCATGGGAAATAAAGATCGTTGTAAATCCAAATTCTTTTTTAATATCATTTAACAGGTTGAGCACTTGTGCCTGTACACTTACATCCAATGCAGAAACCGGTTCATCACAAATAATAAAAGAGGGATCTAATGCCAACGCCCTGGCGATTACAATGCGTTGTCGTTGTCCTCCGCTGAATTCATGAGGATATCTATGAAAATGTTTTGAGTCAAGGTTTACTTTTTCAAGCAGGTCGACCACTTTTTCTTTTCGTTGCTTTTCGTTTTTGTATTGTCCGTACACTTTCAATGGTTCACTAATAGCCGAGCCAATAGTTAACCGCGGATTCAAGGATGAATAGGGATCCTGGAAAACAAGTTGTATATCTTTTCGAAGAGATATTATTTCATCACTGGTTTTTTTTGTGAGATCAATGCCGTTATAAATTATTTCACCTGCAGTTGGTTCAATAAGACGTAACAATGTTCTTCCCAGCGTCGTTTTACCACAACCACTTTCACCAACCAAACCAAGAGTTTCGCCTTTTATTACTTCAAAACTCACGTCGTCTACGGCTTTTGTGAAAGAAAGTGATCTTCCAAATAAATTCTTTTTAACAGGGAACCAAACCGAAAGATTTTTCACTGAAAGAAGGAGAGTGGACGGTTGATCGCGGATCACGGAAGCAGTATCAAGTTTGACTGATTTAACTATCGTCTGTAATCTGTTATCTCCGGCCTCAAGAAAATCACTAACAACAGGTAATCTTTCTCCTTTTTTATGGAACACAGGCCTGCAGGCAAGTAAGCCTTTTGTATATGGATGTTGCGGGTTCGTGAAAATTTCTTTCCTGGAATTAGTTTCAACAATATTGCCTTTATACATCACGGCTATTTTATCTGCTATTTCACTTACTACACCAAGATCGTGTGTGATAAAGATGACACCCATCTTTTGCTCTTCCTGTAATTCTTTTATGAGCTGTAAAATATTTTTTTGAACAGTTACGTCCAACGCAGTTGTTGGTTCATCACAAATTAGCAAGGAAGGTTTGCAGCATATTGCCATTGCTATCATCACTCTTTGCTTCTGCCCACCACTTAATTGATGTGGATATTTCGAAAAAACCTTTTCCGGCCCCGGTAGTTTTACTTTTCTGAACCATTCTATAGCCTGCCTTTTTGCTTCTCCAGTTGAAATTTTTTTATGAAGTTGTATTGATTCCGCAACCTGGTTACCGCAAGTGAATACAGGATTTAGCGATGTCATTGGTTCCTGGAAGATCATTGCGATTCTATTGCCACGGACTTTTTGTAATTCTTTATTTGATAAGCGGAGCAGATCAATTTCATTTTTGCCGTCTTCTGAAAAAATGATTCCGCCGCTTGTAAATTTTGCAGTGTTGGCTAACAATTTCAGAATTGAAAGTGCTGTTACAGATTTACCAGATCCTGATTCGCCAACAATTGCGAGGATCTCACTCCGATTGACAGAAAGTGAAATATTTTTTAATGCAGAAGTTGTTCCGGATTCTGAAACAAAATCAATTGAAAGATCATTTATCCGGAGTAGGGGCAGCATTATTTATTCACTACTTTAATAGCAATGCTCTTCGCTGGTTTGGGATAGTAGGCAAGGCAAACTGCACAGTTGCTAACATATGTTGTATCGATTGTAAAAGAAAACTCATCACCTTCTTTAATAGTTGCTGGAAAATTACAAACACTTCCCAGAGCAAATACATTATTATGTGTTTTGCCTGTCACTTCATCTTTCCATTCTGCCACAATCTTAGAATTATCTATATTTCCCTCTAAAAGTTTGATCGTATAATTCATGCACATACCTTTTACTTCCAACTTTCCCTTATAAACAGAACTTTCATTTTTGTTCTTGCATTTACCGGTGGTTGCCACTAAAATGAAAACGAATGGGGCTATAATAAATATTTTCATGATCTAAGGTTTTTAAAAACGAAGATGCCGAACAGTATGGCCCTTATTAATTAATTGTTTTAATGAATCAATGCCGATCTTTAAATGTGTGTCCACAAATTTTGATGTTATCTTTTTGTCACTTGCCTCAGTTTTCACTCCCTCCGGTACCATTGGCTGGTCACTCACAAGTAGCAAAGCTCCCGTTGGTATGTGATTATAAAATCCGACCGTGAAGATCGTGGCTGTTTCCATATCAATTGCATAGGCTCTGACATCCAGCAAATATTTTTTGAATTTTTCATCATGTTCCCACACTCTTCTATTTGTTGTATATACGGTGCCGGTCCAATAATCTATTTCATACTCATTAATAGTTGTGGAAACCGCTTTTTGCAAAGCGAAAGCAGGCAATGCAGGTACTTCCACGGGAAAATAATCATTACTGGTTCCTTCACCACGAATAGCGGCAATTGGTAATATAAGATCACCAAGCTTATTTCTTTTTTTCAAACCACCGCATTTACCAAGAAATAAAGCTGCTTTCGGATGAATAGCAGCTAGCAGATCCATCACTGTTGCTGCTGTAGGACTTCCCATTCCAAAGTTGATAATTGTGATATCATCTTTGGTAGCGCATTGCATAGGCTTGCCTTTTCCGACTACTTTTACCCTATTCCATTTTGCAAATTTTTCAACATAGTTGCTAAAATTTGTAAGCAGTATATAGCTACCGAATTTTTCAAGCTTTTGGCCAGTATACCTAGGCAACCAATTTTGTATAATCTCTTCTTTGGACTTCATCCTGCTAATTTAATCAATACTTTTGACCGATGATAAAAGTCAACTATCCTGAACCTGTATTTCGATTTAAAGAAGAGAATGGTAAAGAGATGATCTTTGATTTTATCAGGAAACAATGGTTATTACTAAATGAGGAAGAATGGGTGCGACAAAATTTTATTCAATTCCTGGTACAGGAATTAAAGTATCCTTTAGAATTAATTGCAGTGGAAAAAGAGATCCAGTTGGGAGATCTGAAAAAAAGATTCGACATACTTGTTTATGATCATGATCACAAGCCATGGATGCTGATCGAATGTAAAGCCGGGGAAATTATGCTTAATGAAAAAGTTTTACACCAGGTCTTGCGATATAATATTTCAATTCCAGCTAACTTCCTAGTGATCACAAATGGACAATTTACTTACGCATGGGAAAAGATCAACGGCGAGTTGAAAGAGATCCTGCAAATGCCTGTTTGGAAATAATAATAAAAAAATCCCTTCCATTTTCATGAAAGGGACCGGCAGTTAGTATTGGTTTATTTTATGGGAAAATACCGAGCTCATTGTAGCTGGTTGCTACTTTATCGATCGCAACTACATATGCAGCCGTACGCATATCTGGTATCTTAGGATTGTTTTTCCATGCATTCATTATCTCATGTGTGGCGGTGATCATTGTTTCTTCCAAGCCACTATAAACAAGATCAGCTTCTTCAGGACCATGCAGGATGAATTCTCTTTCACGATCACTCACTTTTTTAGCGGTAAGGTCTTCAATTGTTCCCAATATGTGTGCATTCAGATTTTCAGTAAATCTTTTTTCCATTCTTCCGTAACGAACATGGCTCAGGTTTTTCAGCCATTCAAAATAACTTACAGTAACACCACCAGCATTTAAATACATATCAGGTATTACTAATATTCCTCTTTGTACAAACACTTCATCAGCTTCCGGAGTAAGAGGGCCATTGGCGCCTTCGCCAATGATCTTTGCTTTTACTCTTGGTGCATTTTCACCATTGATCACATTTTCTAATGCAGCAGGAATTAAAATATCACACTCAAGTTCCAATGCTTCTGCACTTGTGGAAATAAATTTTGCTCCCGGGAAATCTTTTATTGAACCAGTTTTCTTTTTATGCTGAAATACTTCTTCTTCATTTAATCCGCTTTCAGAAAAAACAGCCCCATCATGCTCTGCAAGACATATGAGCTTAGCGCCGCCTTCACGGAAAAATTTCGCAGCATGATATCCAACATTACCCAATCCTTGTACAATAACTCTTTTACCTTCCACACCTGTTGTTAATCCCAATTTCTTCATAACATCGGCCATTTTGCACACTTCACGTATTCCATAAAAAACACCAAGTCCTGTTGCTTCTCTTCTTCCACGAACACCACCTTGTGTAACAGGTTTACCAGTAACACAACCAGCTGCATCAATATCGCCAGGCCGCATGGATGAATAGGTATCAAGGATCCATGCCATCTCTCTTTCTCCTGTTCCGTAATCTGGTGCGGGAACATCTGTACCAGGTCCTATAAAATTCTTTTTGATCAACTCGGCAGTATATCGCCTGGTAATATTCTCCAATTGGTAAGCTGTATATTTTTTGGGATCAATGCTGATACCGCCCTTGGCGCCACCAAAAGGAACATTTACAATGGCACATTTAAAAGTCATCAACGCAGCAAGTGCCATCACTTCATCTAGGTTTACAGCGGTAGAGAAACGGATCCCGCCTTTACAGGGAGTCTTGTGATGACTGTGTTGTACACGATACGCTTTAATAACTTCTATCTTATCGTCGATCTTTACCGGAAAGTTCATCCGGTAAACAGCGTTACATTGTTTTATCTGTTCAAGTAAGCCTGAATCCCATTGCGTGAATTTTGCGGCTTTATCAAAACTTTTAGAAACCGCTCCAAAAAAACTATAGTCAGACATATGGCAAGCATTTAATTAAAAAAATGAGTTTATTTATTTTTTTCCAGTTTGGAAATTTTTCTGTCGAGTCGAATAAGATACAATACAAGTCCTGCAAGTATTGTCAGCATCACAGCGATTACCACATATATTTTTCCATTCTCTTTCATTATATCAGCCATCTTTACATCCTGCGCATTTGCAAAGAATGCAAGAAATATAAAAGTCAAAATGGAGATCAATTTTTTCATTGTGATAATTTTTGTTCATATAAAATTTTCATCCTGATCTTAAGTGTTGCGATCCATACACCGATCAATGTCCATCCTGCAATGGCCGGATAAAAAACGAGCCGCATGTTTGCAGAAGCACTTCCGGGATCAAGTGCGGGATTTCCCTCGCTACCACCGGGATGTAAGCTATCTAATAATCGTGGAATGATCCATATGGAAGGAAAAAGCATGGCAAATGCAAAGATGTTGTAAACAGCACTGATCCTCGCTTTTTTATCTATATCCTGAATTGAATCTCTCAATACAAGATAGGCGGCGTACACAAGCAATGCAATAGCAGCACCGATCAATTTTGGTTCGCGGGCAATAGTATCAAAAGAATTGAAAACAGACTTATTTGAATCGATCCATGTATAACTCATCCAAATGGCGCCTGTTAAATAACCAAGCAAGCCAAATAAAATCCCTACACCTGCATATTGACGGGATGCTATATCATGGATCGGTTTGCTTGTTCTTAAATACATGATTGCACGAACAAATGAAACAATGAACAAGATCATCATGCCAAACCACATACATACATGAAAGAAAAGATTACGTATAGTTTCCTCTAATTGCGGGTTTCGGGGTACCTCAATAAGCAAGCCCGCAATAAATGTGTAAACAAGAAGCAAAACACCCAGAATTTTCCACCAGGATTTACGCATATAAAAATTTGTGGTTCGTCATAGGAAAACTGCGACAGGCGCAGCTATAAATAAGTGATTGCAAAAATAAGGGTAAAGGAATAATGAATAGAAAAGAAACATTAAGGAATTTTGAATAAGTCATCAATCTTTCCATAAAAACGGAAAAAGGATGACTGCAAGCATTACGACAAGTACATCAAGCGCTACAATCAGAAGCAAAGTAGAATATGCTATTCCCATTTTATCACTAAAAACAGTATTGGCAAGCTGCATTAGCAGCATTAACTGAGGGATAATAATTGGAAAGCCCAGTATTGCCATAATAGCTGCATTTTGTTGCGCCTTTGCAGCAATAGCAGAAAGAAATGTAAAAACAAGGCTAAGACTCCATCCCCCGAGTAATACTAATCCAATAAATGGAAGCACTTTTTGAACAGGGTTGCCTAAAAAAAGAGAGAAAAGCAAGATACTCAGAAAACTCATTAACAACATAAGCACTGAGTTGAACACAAGCTTTGCAAGAATAAAATCCCTGGGGTTTACGATGGAATAAAAATAAAGCATGCGACCACGGGTTTCTTGTAAAAAACTTTTCGCAACTGCATTTATGCAAATAAACAATTGAATCACCCAAAACAATCCATTCCAAACCTTAGCTTCCGGTTCTCTTATGGTCATATACAAAACAAAAATTGTTGCAATAATATATAAGAGTATACCATAGAAACTATACTGCTGTCTTACTTCAAGGAGCAGATCTTTTTTGATAAGAATATATATATGGCGGGCTGAATTCATTAAAGTTTATAACATGTTCTGCATCTTGGTTCGTAAACATCTTTTGCGCCAAGCATTACTTGGTCATCGTTTGGAACTTTGCGATAGCTGTAATTCGCAATATTGCCACAGCGGACACAAATTGCATGAAGCTTGGTGATATAATCAGCTTTTGACAAAAGATTAGGAATTTGGCCAAATGGGTTGCCCAGATAATCCATATCAAGACCCGCAACGATCACCCTGATGCCACGAAAAGCAAGTTCATCGCAGACATTGGCGATCTCCGGATCAAAAAATTGGGCTTCATCAATTCCAACTACATCAACATCTCCGGCGAGCAGCAAGATTTGTTGGGAATTGTCTACTGGAGTGGATTGTATCGCATTTTCATCATGGGAAACTATCTTGATCTCGTCATAACGAACATCAATGGCTGGCTTGAATATCTCCGTTTTAAGGTTAGCAATTTTGACTCTTTTCAACCTTCGTATAAGTTCTTCGGTTTTTCCACTAAACATTGATCCGCAAATCACTTCGATCCACCCACGCCGGTCACCTTTAATATTAGGTTCTATAAACATCGTTAAAATCTGGTATTATTATAATTGTTGGTAAACTGTTTGTAATTTTAAAGACGGAACAATTTTTGCGAGTCTCCGTAAACTTTAAAATCCTTTTATCCGCGGTCAAAAGTAGTATAAACAAATGGAAAGAATTCAGACTTTGATTAACCGTTTGCAGGAACAAATAAAGCAAAATGCTGATGTCTCTCAAATGCAGATGACGCTTCAATTATTGCAATCTGAATTAAATCAATTACAAAAAACTTCAGCAAGAACATTAGGCACTTCAAAAGTGTCAGTAGTATTACCAACGCCTGTCGCAATAGCACCTGTTTCAATTATAAAAAAAGAAGTCGAGGAGGAAGAGGAGGTTATTTCAGTTCCTAAAATAAAATCAAAGCCAAAGAGCCAGCTTGATCTTCATTTTGACCCGATGAATGAGATTCCTACATTTTCACAATATAAAATTGGAAAAGAGGTCAATGAAGCGGTGGAGCAACAGGAATCTTTTAACGACCGATTGAAAGAAAACAGAACTGAATTATTGCATTCATTAAAGGAGACACCTATCCGCGACCTCCGTAAAGGCATCGGTATAAATGATCGGTTTGTTTTTATAAGCGAGTTGTTTCGCGGTGATGAACCAATGTATGAGCGCAGCATAAAAACTATTAACAGTTTTAATATTTACCCCGAAGCAGAATATTGGATGAATCGTGAATTAAAGATCAAACTTGGGTGGGATGACACTAAAGAAATAGTAAAACATTTCTATCAGTTGGTCAAAAGACGGTTTGCCTTAATGTAATGGAGGATCTTTTCTGTAGCTCCTTTATTTTGTTTTACAAATTCAAATGAATTTTTGCTACTTGACTCCAGAATGTCTTTATTAGTTAGAAGTTTTTTCAATTGTGATGTAAGTTCAGTGTTTGAATTAACACAAACTCCTCCACCAGTTTCGATCAATCCAATTGCCTCTTTAAATTTCTTATAGTTGGGCCCGAATAAAACAGGTTTGCCATACACAGCAGGCTCAAGTGTATTGTGAATTCCTTTATTAAATCCGCCACCAACATAAGTAATGGTTGCATAATGATAAAGCTTTGAAAGCATCCCGATATTATCAAGGATGAGACAGTTTGAAGTTGTTGGTGGTGAGCTGTGAGCTACGAACTGCGAATAGAGCACTGCATCCGTTAAAACTGATTTCAATTGGTCAATATGTTCCTTATGTATTTCATGCGGAGCAATGATGATCTTCAAATCGGGAAAGTTGGCCGTAGCGTCTTTGATAAGCTTTTCATCTTCTGGCCATGTGCTACCAGCAACAAGAACTGGCGAACCGATGCAGAATTTCTCTATCTTTTCGATCGGTGTAAAGTTCTCAGCAATTTCTGACACACGGTCAAACCGGGTGTCGCCTGCAACAGTTACATTATTTATATTAATAGAGTATAATAATTGAAGTGATTCTTTATCCTGGACAAAAAAATGGGTGAAACAATTCAGCATGCTATGATGGAGATTGCCATACCATTTAAAAAAAGGCTGATCTTTTCTAAAAACTCCTGACACCATCAATAATGGTATATCCCTTTTTTTACATTCAGTAAGATAGTAATACCAGTAATCATACTTAACAAAAATAACAAGCGATGGATTGACGATTTCAAAAAATTGTTGTGCATTTCGTTTTGAATCCAGCGGCAGATAGAAAACCCAATCAACGCCTTTATAATCTTTTCTTATTTCATAACCGGAAGGAGAAAAGAAAGTAAGAAGGAATTTGGAATTTGGAATTTGTTTCCTGAGATTTTCAATAACTGGCCGGCCTTGCTCAAATTCGCCAAGTGATGAACAATGAAACCATATTATTTTGGAGTCTTGAGTCCGGAGTTCAGTCCTAAGCCGATCGAAAATATACTTTCTCCCATTCAACCACAACTTGGCCTTATTATTCCATAAGGACACTATACGGATAGCAGCCCGATACAGTAACAAAAAGATGTTGTAAAAGAAAAGTGTCAATCTGTAAAATTTATCCTATCCCAACAGCCAGTCGGACAGGATAACAAATGTAAAGGCAAATGTGATAACTACCTTTAATTCACTATTTTTGCGCCCATTAAACCGGGCCGGAGATAACTCAAAATCAATTTGAAATCGTAAATCCGAAATCTGAAATTACCATGCATCCTATCCAGATGGTCGACCTGAAAAGGCAGTATCATAGAATTAAAAAAGAAGTAGATGAAGCTGTGCTGAATGTGATTGAAAGCACTGCATTCATTGGTGGTAAACCTGTTCAGGAATTTGCAAATAATCTTTCTGCTTATCTCGGCGTTAAACATGTTATTCCCTGTGCCAATGGAACTGATGCACTTCAAATTGCAATGATGGCGCTGGATCTAAAACCTGGTGATGAAGTGATCACGCCTTCTTTTACCTTTATTGCAACGACCGAGGTTATCGCTTTACTTAGGCTTACGCCAGTTTTTGTTGAAGTTGACCCGAAGACATTTTGCATGGATCCGGCGGCATTAGAAAAAGCAATTACTCCTAAAACAAAAGCAATAGTTCCTGTTCACCTTTATGGGCATTCAGCTCCCCTGGATGAAATAATGGCGATCGCTGAAAAACATAATCTTATAGTTATCGAAGATAATGCCCAGGCAATTGGCGGGGATTACTTCTCAAAAAAAGACGAGATTGCTTCGGCTTCGCCTCGCAAGAAAACGGGAACTATAGGCCATGTGGGAACAACTTCTTTTTTCCCTTCAAAAAATCTTGGAGCGTATGGTGATGCAGGTGCTATTTTCACCAATGATGATGCTTTAGCTGATAAAATGAAAATGGTTGCCAATCATGGTCAGCGAAAAAGATATTATTATGAAATGGTTGGTTGTAATAGCAGGCTTGACACGATACAGGCCGCTGTGTTAAATATCAAATTGAAACATCTTGATGATTACATAAAAGCAAGACAAGCTGTAGCTGATTTTTATGATAAAACATTTGCAAATAATCCAAAGATCACGACACCTTACCGGGCATCTTATTGCAGTCATGTTTTTCATCAATATACATTACTGCTTAATGATGTGAACCGTGATGGATTAAATGCTTTTCTTGCTGAACATAATATTCCTTCGATGATCTATTACCCGGTTCCGGGACATCAGCAACAAATGTTTGCTCATTATGAAACAGCTAAAGTCTCATTACCGGTTACTGATTGGCTTACAAAAAGAGTTATTTCATTACCGATCCATACAGAGATGGACAATGAACAATTAAATTTTATTACAACAAAAGTTTTGGAATATATAAATAGATAAATCTTATGAAAATTGCAGTCGTTGGAACAGGATATGTTGGATTGGTAACAGGTACTTGTTTTGCAGAAACGGGTAACACAGTAACATGCGTTGATATTGATAAAAACAAAGTTGAAAAACTATCAAACGGGCAGATAACGATCTACGAACCTGGACTTGAAAAATTATTTTTAAGAAATTTGCGGGAAGAAAGATTGAAGTTTACAACGAACCTTGAAGAAGGTATTGCGGATGCAAAAGTTATTTTTCTTGCATTGCCCACCCCACCCGGAGAAGATGGCTCGGCCGATTTGAAATATATTTTAGGTGTCGCCAATGATCTAGGGAAAATATTAAAAGACTATAAAGTAATTGTTGATAAAAGCACTGTGCCAGTTGGTACTGCTGAAAAAGTCCATGATGCGATCACCAAAAATTGTGAAGGTGAATTTGATGTTGTAAGTAACCCTGAATTTTTACGTGAAGGCGTAGCGGTGGAAGATTTTATGAAACCTGACAGGGTAGTGATCGGTACAGAATCGGAAAGAGCAAGAAAGATAATGGCAGATCTTTATGCACCTTTTGTTCGCCAGGGAAATCCAGTAATTTTTATGGATGAACGATCTGCTGAGCTCACCAAGTATGCAGCCAACTCATTTCTTGCCACAAAAATTTCATTCATGAATGAGATCGCAAGATTATGCGAGTTAATGGGAGCAGATGTTGATATGGTTCGTCGTGGAATCGGCGGCGATGAAAGAATTGGTAAACGGTTTTTATTTCCTGGTATTGGTTATGGCGGTTCTTGTTTCCCAAAAGATGTACAAGCATTGGTCAAGTCGGCATCTGATGTTAAATATGATTTCAGGATACTTGATGCGGTGATGGACGTGAATGAAAAACAGAAAGTGTATTTAATTCCCCGCATAAAAAAATATTTTAATAATAATGTGACTGGTAAGAAAATTGCTCTCTGGGGACTGGCCTTTAAGCCAAATACAGATGATATCCGGGAAGCACCGGCTCTTTATCTTATTGAAGAATTATTGAAAGCAGGCGCAACAGTTGCCGCATTTGATCCTGAGGCAATGAAAAATGTGAGAGACGTTGTTGGTGACAAGATATCTTTTACCGAGAATCAATATGATGCTTTAAATAATTGTGATGCATTGATCATTGCAACAGAGTGGAGTGAATTCAGAACACCTGATTTTGAGAAAATGACACAGCGGATGAAAAGCAAGGTGATCTTTGATGGCAGAAATGTCTTTGATCTTTCACAAATGAAAGACTTAGGATTTTATTATGAAAGCATAGGAAGAAAAACAATTGCCCCTTAACTAAGGTTTATGGAGAAAAAGACGACATTAATAACTGGTGCTGCTGGTTTTTTAGGTTCACATCTTTGCGATCGGTTTATCAAAGAAGGCCATCACGTGATTGCAATGGATAATCTTATCACCGGAAATATAAAGAATATCGAACATCATTTTTCAAATGATCATTTTGAATTTATTGAACATGATGTTACAAAGCATATTGAAATACCCGGTAACCTTGACTATATTCTTCATTTTGCATCTCCTGCCAGCCCAATCGATTATTTAAAAATACCAATACAAACGTTGAAGGTTGGGGCATTAGGTACGCATAATTGCCTTGGACTCGCAAAAGCGAAGAATGCAAGAATGTTAGTAGCATCAACAAGTGAAGTATACGGTGATCCATTAGTACATCCGCAAACTGAAGACTATTGGGGGAATGTAAATCCCGTAGGTCCGAGAGGGGTTTATGATGAGGCAAAGCGATACATGGAAGCAATCACTATGGCGTATCACAGCTTTCATGGAGTAGATACAAGGATCGTTCGAATATTTAATACATATGGACCAAGAATGAGATTAAATGATGGAAGAGCATTACCAGCTTTTATCGGGCAAGCTTTGCGTGGAGAGAATCTTACGGTTTTTGGCGATGGATCACAGACAAGAAGTTTTTGTTTTGTAAATGATCTTGTTGAAGGGATCTATCGTTTGTTGATGAGTGATTATTATATGCCGGTAAATGTTGGCAACCCTGATGAGATCTCATTAAAAGATTTTGCAGAAGAAATACTTGCATTAACAGGTAATAAAGTAAAAATAATTTATAAGCCATTGCCGGTGGATGATCCAAAACAAAGGCAACCAGATATTTCAAGAGCAAAAAAGTTGCTGGGATGGGAACCTAAAGTTTCAAGAAAAGAAGGACTGAAAATTACGTATGAATATTTTAGATCTCTTGCACCCGAAGAATTAAATAAACAACCAAAAGAATTTGTCAGCAAGCGATAATCGGAACTCTATTAATGAAAACTATAAAACTAAACGAAAAATGTACCAGGAATTAATTGATAAGAAAGCAAAATTAGCAGTGATCGGCCTAGGATATGTAGGGCTTCCTATCGCTTTGGAGTTTGCCAAAAAAATATCTGTGATCGGGTTTGATATAAATGAAGGAAGAGTTGAGATGATGAGGAAGTGTATCGATCCAAGCAATGAATTGGTGAAAGAAGATTTTAATAATTGTGATATTCATTTTACTTCGAAGCTCGAAGAGTTGAGAGAAGCAAAATTTTTCATTGTTGCTGTACCAACGCCGGTTGATGAGCACAATGTTCCAGATCTTACACCAGTGAAAAAAGCTTCTGAAACTATCGGCAAAGTTTTAAAGAAAGGAGATTATGTTGTTTTTGAATCTACCGTTTACCCGGGTTGTACGGAAGATGATTGTTTGCCGATCATCGAAAAATTATCAGGGTTAAAAAATTTGAAAGATTTTAAACTTGGTTATTCTCCAGAAAGAATTAATCCAGGTGATAAAACACATACACTTTCTAAGGTAATAAAAGTTGTTTCAGGGTGTGATGCTGAGTCTTTGGAAGAGATCGCAAAAACATATGAACTCGTTGTAACTGCAGGAGTGCATCGTGCTTCCTGTATAAAAGTAGCTGAAGCGGCGAAGATCATTGAAAATACGCAACGTGACCTCAACATTGCCCTAATGAATGAACTGTCCATCATTTTTGATAGGATGGACATTAATACATATGAAGTATTGGAAGCAGCAGGTACTAAATGGAATTTTTTGAAATTTTATCCCGGCTTAGTGGGCGGTCATTGTATTGGTGTTGACCCATATTATCTCACTTATAAGGCAAGTGAACTTGGCTTTGATTCAAAAGTTATTTTAGCCGGAAGATATATTAATGATGGGATGGCTTTATATGTTGCAAGAAAAGTGGTAAGATATATTACGAAAAATGTAAGCAATGTACAGTCAGCAAGAGTATTAGTGTTAGGGGCTACATTCAAAGAAAATGTAAGTGACATTAGAAATTCAAAAGTTGCAGATGTTGTAAAGGAGTTGCAATCGTTTTCTCTAAACGTGGATGTTCACGATCCTTATGCTTCTTCTGATGAAGTGATGCATGAGTACGGTTTTGGATTAACAGAGATCAATGGAACGGATTATGATGCTGTTATTCTTGCAGTATCACACGATAAGTTCAAAGACATGGATGAAGAATATCTTTTATCGATCACAAAACCGCATGCAGTTGTTTATGACCTGAAAGGGTTATTTCGTGATAAAGTTAAAAAAAGAATTTACTGGAGCTTATAATATGCCATTTATACAAACACCTATATCGAACTTACTGGTATTTGAACCAAAGATCCACGAGGACAGCAGGGGATATTTTTTTGAGTCGTTTAACCTTCTAACTTATCGTGCCGAAGGAATTGAAATAGACTTTGTTCAGGATAACCAATCTTCATCAAAATATGGTGTGATCAGGGGATTACATTATCAGCTCAATCCATTTGCCCAGGTAAAGCTGATACGGGTATTATCAGGAAGAATATTAGATGTAGCTGTTGATATTCGAAAAGGGTCACCAACTTTTGGAAAAAGTTTTTCAGTTGAACTTACTGCTGAAAATAAAAAACAATTATTTGTTCCCGCAGGATTGGCTCATGGCTTTTCTGTATTGAGTGAAGAGGCTGAAGTGCTTTACAAATGCGATTCATTTTACAATAAAGACAGCGAAGCTGGTATCTTATATAATGATCCTTCTTTGAATATTGATTGGAAAATTCCTGTAGGAAAAGAGATCATATCTGAAAAGGATAAAGGACTACCTTTATTTGCAGAGTGCAGGAACAATTTTATTTGGAATGAAAACAAAGTCCAAAATACTGGTAACAGGGGCTAACGGGCAATTAGGTAAAGACCTTCGGGAATTTTCTTCATTGCATACCGGGTTAGAATTCGTTTTTCTTTCAAGGGAAGAACTGCCTATTCACCAGTTTGAATTGGTAAGAAATTATTTCAATACAGTAAAACCTGCTTATTGCATTAATTGTGCTGCTTACACTGCGGTTGATAAAGCTGAATCTGAAAAAGACCTGGCTTTCCTAATAAACGGTGAGGCAGTTGGAGTGCTTGCTGCTATTTGTAAAGAACATAACACTAAGTTCATTCATATTTCAACAGATTATGTTTTCAACGGCGAAGCTGCTTATCCTTATACAGAAAGTTCTCTCACTGATCCAATAAATACTTATGGCGCCTCAAAACTGGAAGGAGAGGAGCAAGCTATGCAATTAAATCCTGACAGCATTATCATTCGCACATCATGGCTTTATTCATCCATGGGAAAAAACTTTGTAAGGACAATGATCCAATTGATGAATGAAAAAGATCAAATAAAAGTGATCAAAGATCAGTTAGGTTCTCCAACAAATGCTGCGGATCTCGCAGAAACAATTTTTAATATTATTGGACTTTATCATTTGCAGATTTACGAGTGGACGCCGGGGCTCTATAATTTCAGTAATGATGGAATTATTTCCTGGTATGATTTTGCAAAGGCAATAAAGGAGATCACTAACAGTCCCTGTGATATCAAACCGATCTCTACAAAAGAATATCCAACACCTGCAAAACGACCAGCTTATTCTGGGTTAGATAAAACAAAAATTCAACAAACTTTTGGTGTTAAACTGAAAAAGTGGGAAGATAGCCTCAGGACCTGCATCAGTAATATGCAGAACTGATCAGTGTTATTTTATCGAGGTGATTTCTGTTTTACCAGATTTTGATTCTGTTTTCACAATACCAAATCCCGGCGCAAACCATTCCACAACGTCCATTTTTATTGGAAATCCAATGCCTGCAACCTTTGAGACAATTTTATTTTTTGCAGATATCTTAAAACATTCCCATGTGCCAGCAGGCGTAGTGACAGATTCTTTTCCTTCTACTTTTCTTTCGGTAATACTTATTTCAATAGAGGATTTTAAGCCACTGGATTCATAATCCATATTAAATTGCCCATCTTTCAATTGATCTCCCACATTCATATTAGCAGGATATTCAAGATAAACATCAGTTGCTTTCGCTTCGCCTGCTTTCATTTGCTCCGATTGGGCAGGTGGAATAAAGGTTTTCATATCCATCTGCATCACACCATTTTCACATTTCACGTTATTCGTTGCCTTAGTAATTGATTTTCCTTTTGCATCAACAAACTCAGAATTGATCGTGGCAGTTGTTGAACTACCGCTCTTTTTGCTGTTAGAAACAACATATGTCATTTTACCGGATTCCTTTCCTTTTCCGTTTGTAATCGTCATTTCAACGGTCTTATTGTTTTGCAGGAAATAATAATTAGAGCAGTCCTGGGAAAAAAGATTTCCGCTTAAAAGAAGTAAAGCAAGAGCAGTTATTAATCTCATAGTTTTTGGTTTGTACAGGAAAGTTAAAAAGAAGATGGATATAAAAATAAAAAAGTCCCGCTAAAAGCGGGACCAAAGTTCATCACTTGCAGTTTCCGTTGACCCATAAGGATTCGAACCTTAACTGACTGAACCAAAATCAGTAGTGCTACCATTACACCATGGGTCATCCAAACATTCCTTTCGGAATGGGCTGCAAAAATAAGGTTTGCACAGTTTGATGCCAAATGGAATTTAAGAAAAGCTATTAGCGATTAGCCATTAGCTTTTAGCCAGAAAACTACCTGTTTTGGGAAAGTGTAGTAATAAATGCAGTGAGCATTTTTTCTTCTTCAGCAAGCATTTCTAAGGTTGAGTCAACTATGGCAGCATTTCCATATTTTATTTCTTTTGCGATCAATAGTTGTGTTTCCAGTTCAAATGCAGAACCAAGAGAAATTTCAGCGAATCTTCCGTAATCTCTATCACTATTTCTGCTACTACCTTCAGCTATATTTGAAGGAATTGAAACACCCGCTTTATTGATTTGTGAAGCAAGCCCATATTTTTCTTGAGAAGGAAATGATTCTGTAATTCGAAAACTATTGATCGCAATTTGAAAACCTTTTTGCCAGATTTTTAATTCTTTAAAATTTCTCATATAGTATAGTTAATGGTAACTGGTAAACAAACTAACAGCTAATTGCTAATAGCTAACGGCTTCTCATCCCTTTCCTCCCTCTCTTTCAACTCTCTTATTTTGTCCAATGCACCTGCCACTACATCACACATAATTGTGTATAAGGCTCCGTGTTTTGGGTTTTCGTAAATGTATTCAAGCGCCTCATTCTCGTTTGGGATCGTCATTATCGGGATATTGGGGTTTACACTTTCAATTCCTTCCTTTAATAAGCTAATAATTTCTTCTGCGGTTCTTCCCCTTAAATTTTTATCGCAACGAATAATGATCTCGTCAAAATATTTTGCCGAAATTTCTCCAAGCTCACGAATATCTTCATCTCTTCTGTCGCCGGTACCACTGATAATACCGATACGCAAAGGATAATCGAGTTTGCTGATAAAGTCACAAAGCAATTTTAGGCCATGTGGGTTATGAGCAAAATCGGCAAGTATGGTATAATTTTTAAAATGGAAGAAGTTCAAACGACCTGGAGTAAGGTTGGCGCTTGGCATAAATGTTTGTAATCCCGTTCTGATATCTTCAATGGTAATATCACGGAAAAGATAAGTTGCTAAAACTGCCGGTAAACAATTTTGAATATTATGTATCGCTTTTCCTTCAAATGTTAGCGGGATATTTTTTACATGCAACACTCTTATTTTCCATCCTCCTTTCATAAGAGTGATATACCCATTTTCATACACACAGGATAACCCATGTGTTGCGGCATGCTCTTTTATTCGAGGATTATTTTCATCCATGCTGAATAAAGCAATATTGCAATCAAGGTTTTTTTTCATTTTATAAACAAGATCGTCATCAGCGTTCAATACTGTATAACCATGATCAAATACAGTTTCCGGCACGACGGCTTTTACTTTTGCCATTGCTTCCACTGTATGAATACCACCAAGACCCATATGATCAGCCGCAACATTTGTAACAACTGCTACTTCACAATTTTGAAAAGCAAGACCTGATTTTAAAATACCACCTCGTGCACATTCCAATACGGCAAAATCAACTGTGGGGTCTTTTAAAACAAATTGAGAAGAGATCGGCCCGGTACAATCGCCTTTCATCATCATTTGGTTTTGAATATAAACACCATCACTCGTTGTATATCCAACCTTTTTCCCTGCACTCTTTGCAATATGCGCCGTTAATCTTGTTGTGGTTGTTTTGCCATTTGTTCCTGTGATCGCTATGATCGGTATTCTTCCTGCACTTCCTTTCGGAAATAACATATCAACCACTGGTTCCGCAACATTTCTTCCCAAACCTTCCGATGGTTCAATATGCATACGGAAACCCGGAGCCGCATTAACTTCCAATATAGCACCGCCATTTTCTGATACAGGAGTTCGGAGATCATTCGTCATTACATCGATACCACAAATATCAAGACCAATAATTTTTGCGATACGTTCAAACATAAAAATATTCGCCGGGTGTACTTCATCAGTCACATCTGTTGATGTGCCACCTGTAGAAAGATTGGCTGTTGGTTTCAATAAAACTCTTTTGCCCTTTGGAGGAATTGTTTCTAAAGTAATTCCTGCATCATCCAGCATCTTTTGTGTAAACTGGTCAATGGTAATTTGTGTCAGCACTTTTTCATGACCATAACCACGACGGGGATCTTTATTTGTTTCTTCGATCAACCAATTTATATCATGAACTCCATCACCAACAACTGATGCAGGTGTACGTAAAGCAGCACAAACGAATTTATAATTGATAACAAGACAGCGAAAATCAAACCCTGTGATAAATTTTTCAACGATCACACTGCGGCTGTATTCTGTTGCAGCAGCTAATGCTTTTACCGCCACTTCCCAGCTATTGATATCAGTTGTATTTCCTTTTCCATGATTTCCATCGATAGGTTTTATCACAAGCGGGTAACCATATTTTTCAACTGCCTCCTTTAAACCTTCTTCTGTTCTTATTACTGTTCCTTTAGGTACCGGTATCTCTGCTGCCTCTAACAACATTTTTGTTTCATCTTTATTACAGGCAATATCAACAGCAATATTAGAAGTAGTAGAAGCGATCGTTGCACGAATCCGTTTTTGATTCACGCCATAACCCAATTGTACCAAACTCTGTTTGTTCAATCTTATAAAAGGTATTCCTCGTTTTGCCGCTTCTTCAACAATACAACCAGTTGAAGGCCCCATTCTTGTATCTTCCCTTATCACCCGCATGTTCTGAATATCGTCAGCAAGGTCATAGTCTTCTCCTGCTATCAAAGCTTGTGCAATTCTTACAGAAGCCTTAGCAGCATACACACCGGCATCTTCTTCTATATAACTAAACACTACATAATAAACACCTTCCTTTTCTCCCTCTGGTGTTCTTGTTCTTCCAAAACCTGTATCCATTCCCGCCAGCGTTTGGATCTCTAATGCAATATGTTCAACAACATGTCCCATCCATGTCCCTTCTTCAACACGATGAAAAAAACCACCGGGTTTGCCTTCGCTGCAGCGATGGTCGTATAATGATGGTAAAAGTTTTTCCAATCTTTCCCTGAACCCCGGAATTTTATTCGTCGGCATATTCTCCTTTTCTTCCAGGTCAAGCTTCATTTGTATCAGCTTAGCTCGTCTTACACTCCAATAATTAGGTCCTTTTAGCACTTTTATCTCAAGTATTCTCATAAGTAAAATGTTGGACGTTCAATTTAGGTTTTTTTAGTTATGTCACCAACACTTCAAGTATTGTTTACTTTCAGATCGATTAATAATTTTTCCAGGGATTTTTTTATATCTAATATGACAGAGGTTTTTGTATATAGGCGCATAAAATCTTCGCCTAACGTCATACCGCTTTCCTGTAGATATTTAAGCTGAATAAGATCTGGTTCAATTAAGCTTTGTAGATATTCAATGAAATAAACAATAGATTTGAGCTGGCCTTCAAACATTGCTTTTTGTAGGAGGGGTTCAACTTCTTCTCTCGAAAACAGCTTTTCCATCTTTTTATTCTAAATTTATGTAAACCTTTATTATGTCTGAAGCTAATCGCCGTGGTTTTCTGAAAAAAGTCGGCACATTCTCCGCAACCGCTGTTCTTTCTTCTATAACAAAACCAATGTGGGCAAGAAATCTTGATGCTGCATTAAAAGATGCAGAAGGAGTTTCTGCGACTGACCTTGCATCAGAAGAAGATTTCTGGTATTATATACAAGAATCTTTCACGGTATCACCTTATTTGATCAACCTGAATAATGGCGGTGTTAGTCCTGCTCCCAAAGTTGTATCGGACGCGATGAAAAGATATTATGATTACTGCAATGAAGCGCCGAGTTATTATATGTGGCGCATACTCGACCAGGGACGTGAACCATTGAGAAAAAATATGGCGAAGATGGCCGGTTGTGATGTTGAAGAAGTTGCCATCAATCGAAATTCATCCGAAGGTTTGGAAACGATCATATTTGGAATGCAATTAAAAGCCGGCGATGAAATCGTTGCAACCAAACAAGATTATCCCAACATGGTAAATGCTTACAAGCAACGGGAAATGCGGGACGGGATAAAAATGGTTTGGATAAATCTTGAACTGCCAAGTGAAGATGAAAATTATTTAGTGAACCAGTATGTGAATGCATTTACTGCAAAAACAAAAGTGGTACATATTACACATATTATAAATTGGAATGGGCAAATATTACCTGTAAAAAAGATCGCCGCAGAAGCTCACAAAAGAGGGATCGAAGTGATAGTTGATGGAGCACATAGTCTTTTTCATTTTGATTTTAAAATATCCGATCTCGATTGCGATTATTTTGCAAGTAGCCTTCATAAATGGTTGTATGCACCAATCGGCAGCGGTATGATGTATGTAAGAAAAAGCAAGATCAAGAATTTATATCCATTGTTTGCAATGGGAGAACCATTGAAAGATGATATAAGGAAATTTGAAGCCTTAGGTACAAGACCAATGTTTATTGAACAAGCTATTAACAAGGCATTGGATTTTCATGAAATGATCGGAAATGAAAGAAAGGAAAAGCGGCTGCATTATTTAAAAAATTATTGGTTTGATAAAGTAAAAAATGTTCCTAAAGTAAAACTACATACTTCCCTTTCTCCGAAATGGGGTTGTGCTATTGGCAATGTTTCAATTGAAGGAAAAAAACCTGAAGAACTTGATAGCTTTTTGCTTGATAAATATAAAGTACATACAGTTGGCATTAACTGGGAAAACATCCACAGTGTTCGTGTCACTCCAAATGTTTATACAACAACAAAGAATTTAGATGTGTTGGTAGAAGGGATAAATGCATTTGTGAAACAGGTTTGATTATTATTTTCTGATTTCGAAAGGAAGAGCAATAACTACTTTCTGGATTGTAATGAAAGCAATTTAAATTACACATTGAATTGTTTTGATGTCCACACCACTCACTAACCGTAAAATAAATTTACTGCAGGCTACTTCTATCAACATGATAGATATGGTTGGTATAGGACCGTTTGTGGTAATGCCTTTTGTTGTTAGCCAGTTTAATAATGGTTTGTTTTTATGGGCATGGGTCTTTGGCGCCATTACCGCTTTTGTTGATGCTATGATATGGAGCGAACTTGGTGCAAAGTATCCCTTAGCAGGGGGCACATATAATTTTCACCGGATCGCTTATGGAGAAAAGTATGGAAAGATGATGAGCTTTTTATTTGTCTGGCAAACTTCTATACAGGCTCCATTGGTTGTTGCATCAGGGGCAATTGGCTTTTCACAATATCTTACCTACATAATTCAATTGACGCCGATACAGGAAAAAATAATTTCCGGAAGTTTGGTGATCCTTGTTTTTCTTTTACTCTATCGCAAAATAGAAACGATTGGAAAGATATCTGTTGTAATGGGGTCGATCGTTGTGCTTACAATTCTTTGGATCATCATCAGTGGATTGATGAATCAGCAACATCCTGTACAGCTAATTCCGTCAGGGGAAACATCTTTTTTTACATATGCTTTTTGGGCAGCAGTGGGACATGGCTCTGTAAAAACTGTTTATAGTTATCTTGGTTATTACAATGTTTGCCATTTGGGCGGGGAGATTAAAAATCCGGAAATAAATATTCCACGAAGCATTTTTATTTCTATCGTAGGCATTGCGATCTTGTACTTATTGATGAATATAAGTGTGATGGGAGTGATACGCTGGCAATCTGTATTGGAAGGTGATAAATACTTAGTGAGTGCCTTTATGGAAAGTATTTATGGATACAAGGCAGGAGTGGTTGTTACTGTTTTAATCCTTTGTATTGCATTCTCCTCTTTGTTTGCTGTTGTGCTTGGTTATTCAAGAGTGCCTTATGCAGCAGCGGTGGATGGAAATTTCTTTAAAATATTTTCAAAGCTTCACCCGACAAAAAACTTTCCTTATGTCTCACTGATTTTTCTTTGTGCCCTTGGCTTTATTTTCAGCTTGTTTATGAAGCTGAGCCAGGTGATTTCTTCTATTCTTGCAATGAGAATACTTATTCAATTTATAGCGCAGGGAATTGGGATAGTGTTATTAAGAAACAAGTTTGGCCAAAAGGATCTGCCGTTTAAAATGTTCCTGTTCCCAATACCGGTTATTATTTCAATAGGTATTTGGCTATTTCTATTTGTATCTACAGGCTGGTTTGCAATATGGGGAACTTTAATTGCGATAGCAGGATTAGTTGTATTTTCTATTTTTTCAAAATACAAGCGAGAAAAAGAAGCAATAAATTTTGATTTTGAAAAAAAATAATTGCACTCTTTTGACCTCTAAATTTGATTTCAACCTTCGCCCATATTTCTATATTTTTGCTGCCCGTTCAAAGAAAAATGCCGGGGTAGCTCAGCTGGTTAGAGCACTGGATTCATAACCCAGAGGTCGGCAGTTCAAGTCTGCTCCCCGGTACTAAGCTCAATCCTTTATAATCAAGGATTTGAGCTTTTTCTTTTATAATCCTGGTGGTTATAATAGTTGTACTGTTAACACTTAAAAATGCTGCCGATTTAAATCATTTAATATTGATCACCTAACATCACCGGGGCTTATTCCAAACTCTTCTTTAAAGCATTTCGAGAAGTAGGTATGACTATTGAACCCCACTTTAAAAGCCACTTCAGATGGAGTAGCTGATTTTTTCTCCAACAGTTCTTTTGCACGTAATAGTCTTGTATTGCGAAGAACTTCGCTAGGCGCCTGGTTAGTTAGTGCAATTAATTTGCGATGCAATTGGCTTCGACTCATTGTCACTGCACGGGCCAATTCCTCTACTCCAAAATCTTCTTCACCCATATTTTTTTCAATAGTCTGCATAACATTAGTAAGAAAATTTTCGTCAGCACTATTCACAGCTATTTCAGAAGGTTTCAGTATTATTTCACCTGCAAATTTTTTGCGCAATAATTTTCTTTGCTGAATAAGATTCTGGATTCTTATCAGCAATTCTTTTTCATCAAAAGGTTTGGTGAGATAATCGTCTGCACCAGTTTCAAGACCTTCCACTTTATGTTGCTGCCCGGCTTTAGCAGTTAATAATATCACCGGGACATGACTGGTGCGTTCATTGTTCTTCAATTTTTCTGTCATTTTAAAACCATCCATTACAGGCATCATTACATCACTAATGATCAGATCAGGAATTTCTGCAATAGCTTTTTCGTAGCCATCTTTACCATTTGCTGATTCGATCACCTGGTAATTTTTTTCAATACTTTCATGAATAAAATGACGCAGATCGTAATTGTCTTCAACTATCAACACAAGCGGTAATTGACTGTTTGGTACAGATGGCAATTCAAGATCCTTTTCACCATATTCATCGTGGTTATTATTAATATGTATTCCATTGTCACGCCATTCGCCGTAAACAATTTCATTTTCTTTAAAAGCATTTTTACCAACAGGCAAACTCACCTTGAAGCGGGTGCCTTTGCCTGGTTCACTGCTTACGCTTATCTGCCCGCCATAGAGATCAACCAATTCTTTTACCAGTGCAAGGCCGATACCTGTGCCTTTATCTTCAGTTCCCTCAACCTGGTAAAAGCGATCAAAGATCTTAATAAGATCTTTCTTGGAAATGCCTGGCCCGCTATCAGCTATTTCAAGACGTATCCTGTTTTCATCACATTCAACATCTAGTGATACACTTCCTTTTTCTGGTGTGTATTTAAAAGCATTCGCTAATAGATTGGTAACGATCTTCTCCAATTTATCTTTATCAAAAAAGGCGATAGAAGTTTGTTCAGGAAGATGAGAATAATAATGTATTTGTTTTCTTTCTGCCATTGATTCAAACGAATTAGCCAATATTCTTACGATCTGTATAACATCACCTTTGATCACCTGCATCTTCATTTTACCTGAATCGAGTTTTGACAGGTCAAGTAATTGATTTACCAGTTCAAGCAGGCGATCTGTATATCTTCTCATCGTTTTAATTTGCCGGAGAGAAACTTCAGCATAGCCGTTTTTTGAACTATTGATTGCTTGTTCTTCAATTTTTTGTAAAGGACCCTGGATAAGTGTAAGTGGTGTTCGAAATTCATGAGAGATATTGGCAAAGAATCTTGATTTTATATTGTCAATATCTTTTATGTTATCTGCCTCTGCTTTTACCTGCTCATTTAATTTTATTTTATAAGCCAGCGCTACTGCGAATATTAAAATTTGACCTAATTGACCAACTGAAAATGGATCAAATGGTAGAAACCTGAATTCATTGTCAAGCAGCCCTAATATGGAAAAGCATAATAGCCAAAAGCCGCCGACCGTAAATAAACGGGCAAAAATGGTTTTAAAAAAAGCAAATCGGATAACAAATAAGAAAGTTATGCTTGTAAAAAGCAAGATAGATATATTGAAAAAATCAATAGACTTGCCCATTCCAAATCTTATTATTTGTATAACGGAGATAATGCACCATGTAGCTATAAAAAATTTCAAGAATCGATCTGTTTGTTTGGATAGAGCAGGTAAATTGATGAAGGAACGTCCGAACAACAGAAAGAATATGAATATTCCCGAAACAAATATTGGGTCAAAATAGATATACCATTCCGGGTGTTCAGGTATATACCAGTCTATAAAAGGAAGGCGGGAGTGAACAGCAAGACAGATCTGTGTGAGTAGAAAAGAATAGATCCCGAAATATAAATACGCTTTATCTTTTATAAAAAAGAAAAGACAAAACGAAAATATGGAGAAAAGAAAAATAATGCCCGCCTGTACAGTTAAGAGTCCATCACCTGTTCCCACAGGTAAGACCACCGAGGGATCATGAATTTCTAAATAGGCTGGATCGGTTTCACCTGATTTATTATAGATCTTTATATAAACGATCTGCTTTTCACCTGGGGTGCCGGAAAATAAAACCCGGCTGATACCGGCGGGTTTCTTTAGCTGTTTCTGTGAACGAGGGACAAATATACCTGTGCTTTCCGTAGATGTGAGTTGCTTGTTTTCGTTAAAAAAATATACCTCTACAAAATTATATCTTACCGCACCAGTGTTTGAAGTGTAATAATTTTTAGTGCTGTCACGCAGCAACAACCACCAGTTTTTTATACTGCCATGCGTTTCAAGTGAAAGACGAAGCCAGTAACTTGTATAGGTTTTAAATTTATTAAAAGAACTTATTGGTTGAAATTTATCATTGAATTTTCCTGATGTGATCTCCTGCAAGGTCAATTTGTTCGTTTCATCAACAAGCGCAAAAGTAGCCGGACGCAGATCATGTATCTGGATTTTTGAATCAACCACATAAAAAGAATCCAAAGGATACTGTGCTCTGTTTGGTTGTGCAGTTACAACTAATTGTAAAAAAATAAAAATCAGTATAAAATAAGATCTCTTCATGCGGGTAATAGTTATTGAAAAATACAGAATTAATCTTGTAAACCGGGATTAGCGAACATTTGCGACATTTCGGGTTTCAAAATTTGGTTGTAAGCAAATATTTACTGTTCTACAATTTCATAACCTTCACGGTTTTTTGCATTCGTCCATTGTCCCAGTTTGCGATAAACTTTAGTTATGATCATGAAATATGTTGCTTTGAAAAGAACTGATATTTGCGGGCTTATTCTTTCTTTGCAGAAATAGAAAAGTTAAGATCGTGTTCAATCTTCTCAGTTTTATCGCCAAGATGTTTATTCGCCTTGCCGGAAAAACTGAGATTACCTTTAGGATTTTTTTCCACTGTAAATTCATTATGATCTCTTACTACTGAGCCTAATGTATTGTAGACTTTATGAATTGGAAACGTCATTTTTTTAAAATAAGGAAGGAGATCGGCCCCAATTAAAAGGAAAATAAGCTGGTTATTAACTGCCGGGCTAAAATCTATCAGTGATTTTTCCACGAATATTTTTATCTTATCCGCATCTACGTCATACTCTGCATCAATGATAATATTAAAACAGGCTGGCGTTGCTAATGTTCTTGCAACAGCGCCAAAACCCGCGGGATCATTCAGACTACTTACAAAGGGAATAGCAGGTGGTTTTAATACTTTTAATTCAACTACTTCAATTTTTCCTTTGCTTCCTTCAAGAAATCCGTCATCAGCTTCTACATTTTGATAAAAAGTAAATTTGGTTGCATTGCCTTCCAAATTCCCTTTCATTTTTATTATTTTACCCTTGCTTCCTTCTTTTGGATAACGAAGTGAAAGTGCTCCCTTCATTACCACTCCGTATTTCCACCAGGTTACTCCATCCTTATTTCTAAATTCAACGGTATAATCATGTGTCATTTCGCCCTTATAAACTCCACAATATTTTTTCAATAAAAAATCTGATGCGAATTGCGTTATATCACCAGCAAATCCTGCAGTACCCAGTTTAGAAGTTAGTGATTCAGCATCGGCAGCTGCAGTTGCAAAGATCTTTGCAGGTTCTTTCATCAGGAAATCGTTTGGAGAAGACAGATCAACTGTTTTGCTATTTATGATTTCTGCTGCCTTAGGTACACCTTTATCTAAAGTAATATTTAATAAAATCGTTGTTACAGATTTTGACCAAAAATTTGTAAAAGCAGAAAAAGCGGCACAGGCTTCACTTACCATTACTAAATGCTCGCAAACTGTATTATCCTGGGGCTGGTGGTCGGCCAGTTTTCCAATGGACTTCATCTGGCTTGCATGTTCAGTAAGATTATTATTAAGGGCTGATAAATTGCCGGCAAGATTTGGAGACAATTTTTTTCCTGTTTTGCACAACCTCGTTATTTCTTTAGCAGCACTGTTTAGATCTTTAAATAGTTTTAATGATGCGTCTACTTTTTCTTTTACCTCCGCTAGTTTTTTATCTAGTTCAGCTTTATCTTTTGAACCCAGGCCGGTCTCTGCTTTATCCACTGCGTCGTCTAATTTATTATAAGCATCTTTTGTTGCTTTAATATTACTCTCTGGCCACTCATCATCAAATATCAGTTCCATTTCACTCACAGTGAATTTTGCTGTCTGTACTGCCTTTTTATCACCAGTTGTTACCGTTACCGTAAAATCTCCTGTTACGTTTGAAGAGATCCATTCGGCATTGAATTTACCATTAGCCATTAATGGTATGCTTTTTACCACCGGAACTCCGGATGGTCCTTTTACTTTTATCTCGACCTGGTTAAAATTTTTATATTTTACACTTTCTCCACTTATTAAAATAGAGCCACCAGTAAATATTTCTTCATTGGATAGTGTAAGCGTTAAAAAGCCATCCTTCGGCGTCATATCATTCTCATCCTGTACATCTGCAGAAATATTATTTTTTACAGCTTCATTTTTATTGTCAGTGCTTTCAACAGTTGCAGTTTTACGTTCACTTTTTTCTGCTTTTTTCTTATCGCTTGCTTTCTTTGGTGCTGCGATCAGGCTATCAATTCCTTTATTCACCTGTTGATCGGCTTTGTAACGGGCCCGCCATTCAGCATCTCTTTTTACTTTATCACCAACTTTTTTTAAGATCTGGCTATTGCATTTATTTGTTATTGAGAAAATGAACAGCAGAAGAAGGAATATTCTCATAATTTTTTATATAATTATTTTTTCAAGGAAATACGAAAGAAGCCATCAATAACCTCGATGCTTTTTTTATTGTCGTAGCTATAACCTGTGAAATAGAATTTACCTTCTACCCAATTGCCAGATACTTTTGTAATTTCCATCTCTCCCTTACTGCCGTCCCAGACCTTCACATCATCATTAGTTGTTAGATCTACGTGGTGGTCACTAAAAGAAATTTTTTTACCGGCAACAAAATATTTTTTATCATACGGAAGACCGATGTATTTATCGCCACTGTAAAATCCAACGATCTGTTCTGTTTCTTCAGATGGCATCATAAAAGATGCTTTACATTCCTTGCCGTTTATTTTAGCTGTCATGGTATATCCACTGGTGGTTGTCGCTATTGCATTAGGCGGCAGGTTACTGGGCGGTTTTTGTGCAACAATTTTTTGTGACGATATTAAAGCCAGGGAAGCAATTATTGCAATTCCTATTATTTTCATCTGCATGATTTTTATTTTAAACAATAATTTTATTTGCTTTTACTTTTTTTGTTCAATTGAAATTCTAAAGAAGCCATCGGTAACTTCGATAGTTTTATCATCGCTACTACCCGTAAAAAAGAATTTACCTTCTGCCCATCCATTATCCACTTTTGTGATCTCCATTTCTCCTTTATAGCCGCCCCATAATCCTACATCATCGTTGGTCATCAGGTCCACAGCATTATTATGGCTAAACTCTATTTTGTTCCCAACCACCAGATCTTTTCTGTCATAAGGAAGGCTGATATATTCACCATTGTCATCACCAACTATTCTAGCTGCCACATCGGGAGACATAATTGAAGTTGCTGACCATTTTTTGCCATGAATGTTCGCAGTCATTGTCCATTCGCCTTCTTTTGTAGGGATACCTCCGGGTTGCATTTTTTTTAGTTCAGATTGACGCTGTTTAGCATCGCTATGGGCATTATTACCACATGAGGAGAACATTGCTACTGTAATAAATATCAAGATCGTTTTCTTCATAAATGTGAGTTTAAATTTTAAGGACTTTGATGTGATTATGCTAAAAATAAGATAGCGACGATGCGAAGTGTTAGTGATTAAGTAGTATGTTCTGAAACTCTTGTCGCATATTGAATAGGAGTGTGTCTCAATGCTTTGTAACAGGGTATGCGACAGGATTTATAATGAATGCGACAGAAAAAACTTGTTAACTTCTTTTTACTTCATTTTAATAAGTAATCTTTTGAAGAATCTGGTGACCTTAGTTTAAGATACAATTACAAGTCAACCACTGAAGGCGAAACTTTCTTTAATTTTTATACAGGCATAATTTATGTTTATGATGATTTGAAAAGATTCATTAACCTAAAAAAAATAAAATTATGGCTGAAATACATGTGCAAGCCAAAAAGAGCAGCTCCTCCACCTGGTTATGGATACTTGTGTCTTTAATAATTATCGCGGCAGTAGCAGTCTATATATTGATGCGTGATAATACAGCGAATGAAAAGGCTATAAGTAAACCAACTCAGACTTCCTTTAATGTGTACAATCAAGAACCGGCAATTATTTAATACAATAAAATTAATTATATGAAAAAGAGTCGTATTCAAGAGCTTGACCATTCAAATTTTGAAATTGTAAAAGGGGAACCAGACATCCGAGGATGGGATTTGAGATATAGAAATGGGGAAAAAATTGGATCAGTAGAAGAATTGATCCTGGACACAAAGGCAAAAAAAATAAGATATATGATCGTGGACCTGGATGAAAATGAACTAAGATTAGAACATAGAAAAACAATGATACCTATCGGATTTGCAGAATTAGACAAACAGCATGATGACGTTCTGATTCCAAACGTATCGGTTGATCAACTTTGCAGATTGCCCGATTATAAAAGAAATTCGTTGTCTCCTGAACTTGAAAGAAGTATTGCATCAGTATTTGGCAGAAAAGTGAACGTAGAACCTGTAGCAAGTATTAAGAGAGATGAAAGAAGAGTAAATGAAGTGGATGATGAAATTGATCCTGATTTTTACAGTCATGAATATTATAACTCAGATAATCTTTATAGAAACAGACCAAATCGGGAAAAGAGACCAAGACTTCAGGATTCAGAATATGACCAGGGACTTCGACTTTTGGAAAAAAGAAGTGAAGCTGATGTTATTGATACATCCGATCTAACAGAAGAAGAAAGACAAAAGCTTTTAAAATATAGAAGAGAATTGTATCGTGAAAGAAGATACAAAAACGAGAAAGTTTAAAATAGTTACGATTTAAAATTGTAAAAGGAAGGCTGTTCCTTCCCCATCTACAGATTGTACCTGGATATTGCCTTTGTGCAGCATCATTATTTGCTTGCAAAGGCTAAGTCCAATACCGCTGCCGCTTTTTTTCGTACTAAAAAAAGGTATAAATATTTTTTCTTGAATTTCTGCAGGCATACCAGTTCCATTGTCTGCAACTCTTATGATAGTTTTGCGATTATTGTTCAGGTAAGCGGATAAAACAATTTTAGGATGAGGTTTTTCTTTTACAGCTTCAATTGCATTTACCACAAGATTAATTAAAACTTGTTCAAGTAAATTGGTGTCTGCTTCTAATGAAAGATCAGGGTCTTTCAAGATAGTTTCTATTTCAATATTCTTTTGTTCCAATGTTGGTTGCATCAGTTGCAACAGGTTTTCAAATATATCCCGAACAAAAATTTTTTTCAGGTTAAGTGTATTGATCTTATTAAGGTTGCGATAGGTTTCAGCAAATTTTAAAAGACCTTCACTTCTTCTTTTGATCGTTTCAATACCTAATTCAAGATCATCCACCGATCCTGATTCATTACTTAACACGGCTACTGATTGTTGCAATCTATGTTTTAATGTATCAGCAAGTGATGAAATAGGCGCAACAGAATTCATGATCTCATGTGTTAATACACTCAACAATTTCTGCCAGGCTTTCGATTCTGTCTCATCAAGTGCTTCGTTCACATTCTGAAAAGCAATGAGCTTGTATATTTTCCCTTCCGTTTGAAAGGCTGTTGCTGATATTAAAATTTTAAATGAAGAAGTTTCCAAATGAGCAGTGGCAATGCTTCCGGCTCCTGGTTTTAACGAAAGTATCTGATGATACAAGGCATTATCTCTTTTTGATAATGAGTGTATCGTTTTAAGATAGGGCAGTTGTAGCATATTCTTAAGCGATTCATTCATCCAGACAACTGTGCCAACTTCTTCTTCATAGGAAAGAATACCTGTATCAACCAACTCAAGGATCTTTTGCAGGTATTGATATTGCGTTTCTTTTTCTTTACTGATAACTTTGAATGTTGTATTGATCTCGTTAAATCCCTGGCGAAGCGGTTGTATTTCAACCGGCGCATGTTTTACATCAAAATTCCTCGAGAAATCACGATAATGTATTGATTCAACAAACTGGTTTAATTCATCATGTGCCTTCTTATGGAAACGATAAAAGTCAACGATCTGGTAAATGATAACAGGAACTGCAATTAATAAATAAACGTATAGCTCTTTTACTAAAAAGAAAGATGAAATGCTTAATGTTATAAATAACAAAAGTATCCTTACTAAGATCCGCCATTCAAATTGTTTAAATATCATATTTACTCAACCTCCTGTACAATGCAGTTCTTGTTAATCCTAATTCTTTAGCGGCTTTGGTAATATTGCCATTGTTTTTTTCAATGACTTTTAGAATTGTATTTTTTTCAATAGTGCTTAATTTCATTTCCACTGGTTCATTATCACTTGACATAGCAGATTCTATTGGAGAAAAGATCAGGTCCTTTGCCTGTAACATATCTTCATCAGCCATTATTACGGCTCTTTCGATAGTGTATTGAAGTTCTCTTACATTTCCAGGATAATGATAACTCATCAGTTTTTCCATTGCTTTATTATCAAACTCGAGTGCAGGCTTTATGTATTTATTACAATACAATCTGCAAAAATGTTTGGCAAGTAACAATATATCATTTCCTCTTTTTCGTAATGGAGGCATTACTATTTCAACTGTGTTGATGCGATAGACAAGATCTTTTCGGAAACGATTCTCATTTGCAAGTTCACTGATCGAAACATTGGTGGCACATATAAGGCGAATATCTATCGAAATAATTTCATTGCTGCCCAACCTGTTTATCTGGCGGTTTTGCAATACACTCAACAGCTTTGCCTGTTGCTGTAAAGAAATATTGGCGATCTCATCAAGAAAAAGTGTTCCCCCATTTGCAGTTTCAAATCTTCCCGTCCTGTCTTCTCTTGCATCAGTAAAAGCGCCTCGTTTATGTCCAAACAATTCACTTTCAAATAAAGATTCAGTTAATGCGCCTACATCTACTTTTACATACGGCTTTTCAGCCCGTAAGGAATGTTGATGAATTGCTTTTGCAACAAGATCTTTACCAGTTCCATTCTCTCCTAATATTAAAATATTAGCATCGGTTGGTGCTATCTTTTCGACCTTATAAAATATTTGTTGCATCACTTCGGATTCGCCGATCAGTTCCTTACCGATAATTGAATCTGAATGCAAGCCGGGTGTAAGCGTGGTTTTACTTTCTTTTCTTCTTAATGCATCCTTAATTATGGAAATAAGCTTTTCATTGTGCCAGGGCTTTACCACAAAATCTGCTGCACCTTCTTTTAATGAACGAACTGCCAGGTCAATATCACCATAAGCAGTGATCATTATAACAGCAGAATCTGTTTTGAGTTTTTTGATCTCGTTTAACCAAAACAGTCCTTCGTTACCGGTATGGATCGAACTGGTGAAATTCATGTCAAGCAGGATCAGGTCAAAATGATCTTTATTGAGATGCCAACGCAGATTTTCCGGATTTTTTTCTGTTATTACCTCTTTTACTTCTGTTTTCAACAACAACCTAACGGCTGTCAGCACATCGGGGTCATCATCCACCACTAATATTGAAGCATTTTTTAAGATCATCACTAATTCAGGGTTACAAATTCTAAAAATATTTTTAACAACTTCTGCAATTATACCATAAATACAAAGTCATGGCAATTAATTTTTTAGTAATATATAAGTGAACCACCTGTATCAAAATCGAACACTGATTGTATCACAAACGAACGCTTTCGTAGATTGTCCGGTTGTAACATTCTGTAAATCAAAATCGTCATAAACTGGCATATTCTTATAAGTATAGGAAACCAGTTTCTCATGTAGATCTTTTGAACGCTGCTTTGATCTTCAATGCAGTCGTAAGGTCGAAGCAGCGTATTTTAACAAATAGAGATTTTTAAAACCAATTACTACCGTGGATAGAGTCATTGAAAAAAAGACCTGGAGTCGCAAACGCATACTAACTATTGTTGGAATTGTCGGCATTATTGTTTTGATTGGGGCCAGTTATTATCTCACTTCCGGAAAAAGCCGCTTGAATGTAGATTCGGAGCGAATTACTATCAGCGAGGTCAAGTCAGGTCCATTTAAAGAATTTATACCTGTTAATGGAGTTGTCTTACCTATTACCACTATTTACCTGGATGCGTTGGAAGGTGGCCGTGTTGAACAAAAATATGTGGAAGATGGCGCCGTCATGAAAAAAGATCAACCCATTCTCAGATTATCGAATACAGATCTTGAACTAAGCCTCGTAAATCAGCAAACTGCCGTTTACAACCTTCTTACTCAAATGCAGATCTCTCAAAATGCTTCACAGCAAAATACGGTTAACAGGATGAATCAATTGACCGATGTAAATAGTCAATTAAAAGAAGCGGAAAGAGTTTATAAGCTCAATAAAAGTCTTTACGAGCAAAAAGTAATAGGAGGCCAGGAATTCAAGCAATCAGAAAATAATTATTATTATCTTCTGGAAAAGAAAAGACTTTCTGAACAGATCATGAAACAGGATTCTGTTTCCGGCCATCAGCAATTGAAACAGGCACAGCAATCTTACGCAGGCTCACAGGAGGCGCTAAATGTAATGCAGAAAAAAGTTGGCGACCTGATCGTAAGAGCTCCTGTTGATGGACAACTTACTTCGCTTGATGCAGAAATTGGTCAATCAAAAAATAAAGGAGAGCGACTCGGACAACTTGATATTCTTAGCGGATTTAAAGTAAGAGTGGAAATTGATGAACATTATATTTCGCGTATCTATAATGGACTGATGGGCGAATTCACTTTTGCCAGCAAACAATACAAACTCAAGATCACAAAAATTTTTACGCAGGTTACAAACGGCCGCTTCCAGGTTGATATGGAGTTTGAAGGAGAAGTACCACAAGGGATCCGTCGTGGACAAACTTTACAGATCGGGTTAGCATTAAGTGATGAGATCACTGCTTTGCTTCTTCCTAAAGGTGGGTTCTATCAAAAGACTGGCGGCAACTGGATCTTTAAAGTAGCTGATAATGGAAAAATGGCGTATAAAGTGGATATACAACTTGGAATGCAAAGCCCGGATTACTACCAGGTATTACAGGGATTAAAAGCAGGAGATAAAGTGGTTACATCGAGCTATGAAAACTATGAGAATATGGAAGAGCTGGTTATAAAAAACTAAAACCATTATTCATTATAAAGTATAGCCATGAAAAAGAAAATTCTTTATTTATTCATCCTGATCTTCTCGGTCAGTTTATTTTCTTCAGCGAAGAAAATAAAAGGGTATTGTGAAAATGCTTCCGTGTGCTGCAACATGGTAAATCAAAATTGCAGCGATGCAATTAAATTAAAAATGACGAATGAAGGAGAGTTGAGTTTGCCTTCACTCGGTCTGTTCTTATTCACCAATTGAATCTTTCACCTTCACTTTAAAAAATAAAAAATGATCAAGATCGCAAATCTCGAAAAAACCTATCGCACCGAAGAGGTGGAAACAGTGGCACTGAACAAACTTTCTTTTGAAATAAAAGAAGGAGAGTTTGTTGCTGTAATGGGTCCATCAGGATGTGGTAAGTCAACCCTGTTAAATATTGTAGGACTGCTCGATGATCCTGATGAAGGAAGCTACCAGTTCAACGGAATTGAAGTTGCAAAATTCAATGAACGTAAAAGAGCCGATCTGCGCAAAAGAAATATCGGTTTCGTTTTCCAAAGTTTTAATCTTATTGATGAGCTTACTGTTTTTGAAAATGTTGAATTGCCTCTTATTTACACAGGTGTAAAAGGAGCTGAGAGAAAAAAGAGAGTAGAAGAAGTTCTGGATAAAATGCAGATCATGCATCGCCGCAATCACTACCCACAACAATTATCGGGTGGTCAGCAACAACGTGTGGCTGTTGCAAGAGCTGTTGTGAACAAACCGAAACTTATACTTGCCGATGAGCCTACTGGTAATCTTGATTCACACAACGGAAGTGAGGTAATGCAAATGCTCACAGACCTGAATGAACAGGGTACCACTATCATTATGGTAACACACTCTGAACATGATGCCCGTTTCAGTCATCGTATCATCCGCATGTTGGATGGACAAACTGTGACTGAGAATATATTGGTGTAATAAAGCCTTAGCTATTAGCTAATGGCTAATAGCTTTAAAAAGTATAGCCATGTTTAAAAATTATTTCAAGATCGCTTTCCGGAGTCTTTGGAAGAATAAAGGCTATAGCACATTAAATATTTTAGGCCTGGCTGTTGGGTTAGCGACTTGCCTTGTTATTATATTATATGTAGTAGATGAATTAAGCTATGACCGGTTCTACAAAAATGCCGGAAATATCTATCGTATCAATTCCGATATAAAGTTCGGCGGCGCTAATCTCCATTTTGTGCAAACATCAGATATGATGGGGCAATTGCTCAAGAAAGATTATCCCCAGGTAGAAGAGTATGCCCGTCTTTACAATAATAGCGGCGATAAGCTTATAAAAAAAGGAGATGAATTCATTGACGAGATGCGGGTAGCACATGTTGATTCTACTTTTTTCAGGGTATTTGATCTGCCAGCTGTTGAAGGAGATCCTAAAACCGGTCTTGATGAACCAAATACTGTGGTAATAACAGAGTCTGTAGCAAAAAAATATTTCAATGATGCACATGTTGTTGGAAAAACTCTTGAAGAAAAAGATGGACAATCAACAAAACCGTATAAGATCACCGCTGTTATAAAAGACGTCCCCCGTAATTCACATATAAACGTGGAATTTTTCTTTTCAATGAAGAATGTGAATTATAAATGGGGTCAGCTTACTAGCCATAATTTCAATACCTATTTACGACTTCGCAACGGAACTGATTATAAAGCATTTCAAAAAAACTTTACTGCCTATGTCGATAAATATGTTTTGCCGGAAGCCAGGGCTTTCATGAATATCAACAGCATGGATGAGTTCAGGAAGGCTGGAAATTATCTTGAATATAGTTTGATCCCATTAACGAAGATCCATTTATACAGTGACTATAGTTTTGAGATGACTCCACCCGGAAATATTCAATACGTTTATATTTTCGGTGCAGTTGCTTTATTTATTTTATTAATTGCCTGTATCAATTTCATTAACCTGAGCACAGCAAGAAGTGCCAACCGTGCAAAAGAAGTAGGCATACGTAAAACATTAGGTACAGAAAGAAGAACACTCATTACTCAGTTCCTTGTAGAATCAACTCTTACAGTTGTTATTTCCTTATTGATCGCTATAGGGATCACCTGGCTCATGTTGCCTTTCTTTAATAATGTAGCAGGAAAGTCGATCCATATCAATGAAATGCTTGAGCCAAGGATTTTTGCAATCATCGTATTGCTTCCTTTTGTTGTCGGAATTTTAGCCGGAAGTTATCCTGCAGCTTTTCTTTCAAGATTTAACCCCATCACTGTATTAAAAGGAAACTCAAATACTAAGTATAAGAAAAGTACTTTAAGAAATGTATTGGTGGTCTTTCAATTTACCACTTCGATCATTCTTATTATCGGGACTATCATCGTTTATAAACAACTTAATTATATCCAAACAAAAAAGCTTGGCTTTAATAAAGACCAGGTGCTGGTAATAAATGGAACAGGCTCTTTAGATAACAGGGCGAAAGCATTTAAAGATGATGTATTGGCTATGTCAGGAGTAAAAAGCGGGACGCTCAGCTTTTTTTTACCAGTTACTTCTTCAGCAAGAAATGATAATACCTATTCGAAAGAGGCAGTAATGGATTCCAAAAATGGAATTGATATGCAAACATGGTCTGTAGATTATGATTATCTCAAGACGATGGGAATGGAGATCATCAAAGGAAGAAATTTTTCAAAAGAGTTTGCTGACTCAAATGCTACCATCATCAATGAAACAACGGCAAGATTTCTTGGTTATGATGATCCTATCGGGAAAAAGATATATACGTTCACCGATAATAACGGGTCAAAAATTTCTTATGATATTATCGGCGTAGTAAAGAATTTTCATTTTGAATCGCTTCGTCAGAATGTAGGACCATTGTGCATGCGACTTGGTAACGACAGGGGCTTCGCATCATTTAAGATCGATGCAGCAAAATCAAAAGTCCTGATAACTCAAATTGAAAACAAATGGAAATCGATGGCTGCTGGCTTACCATTCAGTTATCGTTTTCTTGATGATTCATTTAATGAAATGTACCGGAACGAACAACGGATTGGGAAGTTGGCTATTTCATTTGCGGTGCTTGCCATATTTATTGCATGCCTCGGTTTATTCGGTCTTGCAACCTATATCGCTGAGCAGAGAACAAAAGAGATTGGTATTAGAAAAGTATTAGGTGCAAGTGTAGGGAGTGTAGTAAACATGCTCAGCAAGGATTTTATAATACTTGTATTGATCTCATCAGTAATTGCATTCCCGGTTGCCTGGTGGGCCATGCATAATTGGTTACAGGATTTTGCTTACAGGATAACTATCGGTTGGTGGATATTTCTGGCGGCAGGTGCAATTGCATTTTTGATAGCATTTATAACAGTGAGTTCGCAAGCGATCAAAGCTGCATTGGCTAATCCCGTGAAGAGCTTAAGAACAGAATAAAAAGTATCATGATCAGAAATTATTTCAAAATAGCCTGGCGGAATATTACGCGACATAAAAGTTATTCTGTAATTAATATACTTGGCCTGGCTATTGGTATTGCGGCATGCTTATTAATACTTCAATACGTATCATTTGAATTAAGTTATGAAAACTTTCATACGAATAAAGATCGTATTTATCGTGTGCGACAGGACAGATTTGATAATGGTAAGCTAAGCACACAATGGGTTTCTGGTGCATATGCCGTTGGCAATTCCTTTAAAGATGCAATACCGGAAATAGAGGATTATGTAAAAGTACTTAGCAGGGACCAGGCGATAGCGGAGATCGACAATCAGCCCGTTCCTATAAAAAAAGTATTTTTTGCAAGCGGCTCTTTTTTTCGAATATTTACTTATCCCTTAATAGCTGGTGATCGAGATAGTGCATTAACAAAACCATTCACCGCAGCTATATCTGAATCGACAGCCAGGACCTTGTATGGTACAACAAACGCAGTTGGCAAAAGACTCACCTTAAACCGCAACAGCGATTATACAATAACAGCGGTATATAAAGATGCTCCTAATAATACTCAACTCAAACCTGATATTCTTCTCTCTTATGCTACGTTCATAAAATTTGTAGGACCAAATAATAATCCTGAAACAGCCTGGACATGGGATGGTTGTCTCACCTATCTTTTATTACACAAGGGAGCCGATCCTGCAGTTGTAGAGAAAAAATTTGTACCAATTGTTGAGAAATTTACTGCGGCGGAAATGAAAAGATTTAATGCTGCGGTCATATATTCTCTGCAACCGTTAAGCGATATCCACTTGTATTCCCATTATATGACAGAGCCGGAGATCAATGGCGATGGAAAAACTGTCTATCTTTTATTAGCCATTGCATTTTTCATTGCAATTATTGCATGGGTAAACTATATCAATCTTGCCACAGCACGGGCAGTTAACAGGGCTAAAGAAGTAGGCATTCGCAAAACTGTTGGCTCGCAAAGAAAACAGCTCATCGCCCAATTTCTTTCCGAATCTGCATTGCTAAATGGCATTGCATTGGTGCTTGCCTTACTGATCGTCGCACTTGCTATACCGGGTTTCAATCGACTTTCTGGTCAGCATCTTAGTTTCTCATTATTTTCAAAAAATGATTTTTGGCTTGGTCTAATTGTATTATTTGTAGTTGGAGTTTTCTTTTCGGGTTTATATCCCGCTTTTGTATTGTCCGGGTTCAGACCCATTGAAGTATTGAAAGGAAAAATGACTGCTACATCGAAAGGTTCATTATTAAGAAAAGGCCTGGTAGTATTTCAGTTTACAGCATCGCTTTTTTTATTGATAGGTACACTCACAGTATACCAGCAGATAAAATATATGCGCAAGCAATCATTGGGTATTGATATAGATCAGACACTGGTTGTAAGGCCTCCTACTGTAGTTACTGATTCCATTTATATACAAAGCCTTTCCGCCTTGAAAGAAGCATTGAATCAACAAACTTCCGTGAAAGGCACAACTGTTTCGACAAGTATACCTGGTGAATCAGTTGGATGGAATGCCGGTGCAATAAAACTGGTTGGAACTGATGAATCTACTCAAAAGCAATACCGTATCATCGGAATGGATTATGACTATATGAAATTGTATGGTATAAAATTGATCGCAGGGCGTGGGTTTTCCAAAGACTTTGGTTCAGATGAGCACTCCGTTGTATTTAATGAAAAAGGATTTGAACAATTGGGTTTGGATAAACCAGTAGATGCTATTGGCAAAAAAATTGATTTTTGGGGTCAGCAATATACTATTATCGGTGTCACTGAAAATTTCCACCAGCAATCATTGCGGGAAACATTTGAGCCGTTGATCTTCCGTTTGATCCCGGATATACGTGGTTATATGTCAGTTAAAACGCCAGCTTCAAAGGCAAGTCAAACCATTGCATTGGTAAAAAATAATTGGGATAAATTTTTTCCCGGGAACACGTTTGACTATTTTTTCCTGGATGATCATTTTGATGAACAGTATAGAGCGGATCAGCGTTTCGGCCAGGTATTCGGACTATTCACTTCTCTTGCAATATTAGTTGCCTGCTTAGGTTTATTCGGTCTTGCTTCATTCACTACTCTTCAACGAACAAAAGAGATCGGCATCAGGAAAGTATTGGGTGCATCGGTTACCGGCATATTAAAATTGCTATACCAGGAATTTGCGATCCTGTTATTAATATCATTTGCAATAGCTGTGCCTTTAGCATGGCTTACTGTTTCAAGTTGGCTGCAGGGATATCCATTCAGGATCGGGATCCAATGGACTTACTTTATGATCCCTTTTGTAACCATTCTTGTTATTGCTTTATTGACTGTAAGTTTTCAGTCAGTGAGAGCTGCAATTGCGAACCCGGTAAAGAGTTTAAGGACTGAATAAAAACGAAAGCCATGGTCAAAAATTATTTTAAAATAGCCTGGAGAAATCTTTTGCAGAACAAAACATTTTCTCTCATAAATATTTTAGGACTCGCACTTGGAATGACATGCAGCCTTTTGATCATGCTTTGGCTAAAAGATGAAATTCAAAGAGACAAGTTCCATCAAAATGGGAGCAGATTATACCGGGTTATGGAGAACCAATTTTACTCTGGAGATATATCTACCTATGCTTCCACCCCGGGTATTTTAGCGGAGAACATAGTAAAAGACATTCCCGAAATAGAAATGGCAAGTCAAATACTTTGGGAAGAAGAGCCATTATTTACCGTGGGAAATAAATTTGATAAAGAGAAAGGAAGATTTGTACAAAAGGATTTTTTGAGAATGTTTTCTTTCAAGCTTGCCAAAGGAGATGCAGCTACTGCACTTGCAAACATTGATGCTGTTGTAATATCAAAAAATTTAGCGCAGAAATATTTTAAAGATGAAGATCCGATCGGGAAGATGATCAAGATCGACAATAAAGAAAATGTAATGGTTACAGGTGTGCTGGAAGAAATACCTGAATTGTCATCCTTAAAATTTGATTTCTTATTGAACTTTGAACAATGGAAGAAAAAAAATGAGTGGGCTAAAGAGTGGGGTAATAATGGTCCAAGATGTTATGTGATGCTAACACCAAACGCATCAATTGATAAAGTCAATGCAAAGATCAAGGGATATATAAAATCAAAAAATAAGGATAGTAATGTAGACTTGTTTCTCCAGAACTATGGTGAATCATATTTGTTTTCTGATTGGGATAATGGAAAGCAAAATGGTGGACGCATCGAATATGTACGAATATTTTCCATTGTTGCCATTATTATTTTATTTATTGCTTGTGTCAATTTTATGAATCTTGCCACTGCTCGTTCTTTAAGAAGAGCCAGGGAGATCGGTGTACGCAAAGTTGTCGGTGCTGGTAAAAGACAATTGGTTGCTCAGTTCATTGGAGAATCATTGTTTGTATCGTTTCTTGCCGTTTGTCTTTCCTTGCTGATCGTTGCATTGATCATTCCGTCATTTAATTCATTAACTGAAAAACACTTGTCCGTAAATTTTCTTGATCCTTCTTTTTTACTGATCATTCTTGGATTGACACTAACAACAGGAATTATTTCAGGATCATATCCTGCATTGTTCATGTCTTCGCTGAAACCAATAATTGTTCTAAAAGGGTTTTTGAAATTTAATTTCGGCGCCACACTTTTTCGGAAGGTCCTGGTTGTTTTTCAATTTACTTTATCGATCATATTAATACTTGGAATGATAGTTATCTATCGCCAAATTGATTTTATCCATAATAAAAATCTTGGTTTTTCTAGAGAGGATCTATTGTATATGCCATTGGAAGGCGATCTGCAAAAAACCTACCTGACATTTAAAGATGAGTTGCTTAAGCAGCCTGGTATTAAAGGTGTTTCAAGTGCTCAAAGCAGTCCATTGGAAGTTGGTAGCTCTACACAAGGTGTTCGCTGGCCCGGAAAGGATACTACAAAACTGATACTGTTTAGCAATAACCCAATTACTTATGATTATGTAAAAACAATGGGGATCGAGTTGATCAGTGGAAGAGATTTCGATCCTTCTTATAGTCTCGATACTTCAAATTATCTTATCAATGAAGCAGCAGCAAGAAAAATTGGATATAAAGAACCAGTGGGTAAAGAGCTAACGATGTGGGGAGATAAAGGAACTATTATTGGATTGATGAAAGATTATCATCATAACTCATTAAAAGTTCCAATAGAACCATTAATACTCCGGTTGTTTAAACAAAGCTGGACTCGTGAAAGTGGCTATTGGGGAAATGTGATCGTAAGAACTGAAAAGGGGAAAACGAAACAAGCAATTGCAAGCATGGAAAAACTTTATAAGCAATATAATCCCGGTTTCCCTTTCAAATATTATTTTACTGATGATGAAATCGCCAAAAACTACAAAGCAGAATATACAGTAAGCAAACTCTCCAAATATTTTGCTTTCATCGCCATATTTATTTCTTGCCTGGGTTTATTTGGACTGGTAACTTTTACAGCGGAGCAAAAGACAAAAGAAATAGGAATACGCAAAGTGCTTGGTGCATCTGTTACGGGAATTGTGAGAATGCTCTCAAAGGATTTTTTAAAACTGGTACTTATCGCTGCCATCATTGCCTTTCCGGTTGCCTGGTGGGCAATGCATACATGGCTGGCAAATTTTGCTTATCGGGTTGATATTGGATGGTGGGTTTTTATCGTAGCTGGTGTCGCTGCATTACTGATCGCATTATTAACAATAAGTTTCCAATCTATAAAAGCCGCAATTGCAAACCCTGTGAAATCATTACGAACAGAATGAGTAGTAACTGTATCCGGTAATTCAAGGATGCAGTGTCTATTCCGAAGTTCTTTCGCTGACACAAACTACTAATTGGTAAACGCAGGAGGACCTATGTTTAAAAATTATTTTATTGTTGCTTTTCGCAACCTGTTAAAAAGAAAAGGATTTAGCCTGATCAACATATTGGGTCTTGCAACCGGCATGGCTGTTTGTCTATTGATCGTGTTGTTTATCCAAAGCGAATTGGGTTTTGATAAACAGCATGAGAAAGCAGATAATATTTATCGTGTTGTACTCGAACGTTCCTATCCGGGCCGCTCTACTTCTTATGCGATCATTCCACAATCGATAGGAGCTGCTATAAAAACTGAATATCCTGAAGTGCTTGAAAGCACAAGACTTTTCAATTTTGCAGGCAACGGGAATTTCTTTTTACGTATTGGGGAAAAAACTTTTGAAGAGAAAAGAGTTCTTGCTGCGGATTCAAATTTTTTCCGGGTATTCACTTGTAAAATACTCCATGGTGATGCTGCAACTGCTTTGGAAAAAACGCATTCAGCTGTAATTAACGCAACAACTGCACAAAAATATTTTGGCACAACGGATGCAGTAGGCAAACAATTTGAAACAGACGGCAACGATACTACAGAAACATTTGTGATCACGGCAGTGGTTGCTGATTGGCCTGATAACTCGCATTTTCTTTTTGACATGCTTGTTTCTACCAGCACTTTCCAGGTTTTTAGCAGGCCAAACTATATAGGATTCGCAGCACATACTTATTTGCTTTTAAATCCTAATTCATCATCTAAAGCGTTAGAAGCAAAATTTCCGGACATAATAAAAAAATATGTATCAGGAGAGATTAGTAAGGTGTTTAATCAGAGCTGGGAAGATTTTCAAAAAGCCGGCAATGGTTATCATTATTATCTACAGCCACTAACTAAAATTCATCTCATCTCTGATCTTGAAGCAGAGTTACGTCCAAATGGAAGTATGACGGCTGTATACATTTTTGGCGTTGTAGCCATTTTCATTTTATTACTTGCCTGTATCAATTTTATAAATCTATCAACAGCACGTTCAGTAGAAAGAGCAAAAGAAGTTGGGATCAGAAAAACATTTGGGTCTGATAAAAAATCGTTGATAGGGCAGTTTCTTATCGAGTCAGTGTTTATAAGTGTAATAAGTATGCTGATCGCATTTGGGATCATCATCTTATTGATCCCTGCATTTAATACTATTTCCGGGAAAGATCTTAGTGTAGTTTATTTCCTGCAACCTAAATGGATATTAGTATTGATAGCTTTTGTTTTGATCACTGGGGTTGTCGCCGGTCTTTACCCTGCATTTATACTTTCTTCATTTAATCCTATCATGGTTTTAAAAGGAAGATTTAAATCAAACCGTTATGGTCTTGCATTGCGCAATGGGTTAGTGATCTTCCAGTTTGCAATCTCTGTGATACTTATCATTTCTACAATTGTTGTGAATCGCCAGATGAATTATATGCTGGGTAATAAATTAGGATTTAAAAAAGATCATGTCATTGTATTGGAAAGAACAGACATGGTGGAAAATCAATTGCCAGCTTTCAAAAATGAATTATTAGCTATTTCAGGGATTGAATCGGCAAGTGGTACATCTACAATGCCAGGCAATCAGAATTTTTTTGGCACTACATGGCAGGAGGTTGGTTCCAAAGCTCCAATGACGGGGAGAGGAATGGTAGTTGATGAAGACTATGCTAAAACAATGGGACTTGAAATAAAAGAGGGAAGATTTTTTTCTAAAGATTTTTCTACAGATACACTTTCTGTTGTCCTAAATGAAAGGGCTGTAAAAGAACTTGGTTTAAAAACTGCAATCGGTTCAAGACTTACAAGCCCGGATGATATATATAATGCGCCAGATGGTTCTGCATATGTTTATAACGTGGTAGGTGTAGTAAAAGATTTTCATTATCATTCTTTGCATGAGCCGATCTCACCTTTGGTGATCATCAATTCAAAAAAATTTGGCGACCGGTCAGGCCTGGTGGCATTAAGAATAAAGGGAGATAATTTTAAAAAAACTGTCAGCGATATTGGAACTGTTTGGAAAAAGTTTGTAAAAGAAAAGCCCTTCAATTATTATTTCCTTGATAAATCTTTGGCAGATCAATACCAGGCAGAGCAAACTACGCAAAGAATATTTACAATTTTTTCAGGGCTTGCCATCTTTATCGCCTGTATAGGCTTGCTGGGCCTCGCTGCTTATGCTACTCAACAACGTACAAGAGAGATCAGCATCCGAAAAGTTTTAGGGGCAAGTGAAGGCAGTATTGTTACCATGCTTTCAAAAGATTTTTTAAAACTTGTATTGTTTTCATTTGCACTCGCATTCCCATTTGCATGGTGGGGAATGAATAAATGGCTGCAGGATTTTGCTTACAGGATAGATGTAGGCTGGTGGATATTCATTGTTGCCGGAGTCGTTGCCTTATTGATCGCATTATTTACTGTCAGCGCACAGGCATTAAAAGCAGCTTTTACAAATCCTATTAAAAATTTAAGAACAGAATAAAATCTTTTCTATGATCAAAAATTATTTCAAAATTGCCTGGAGAAATTTGTTTAGAAATAAGGGATTTTCTGCAACAAATTTGTTGGGGCTTACGATCGGTATCACTTGCACCATTTTAATTTCTCTATGGGTAAAAGATGAGCTTACTTATGATAAGTTTCACTCTAATTACAGCGGTATTTATAAAATATATGCGAACCGCGATTTCAATAACCAGGTTTTTACGGATGAAAACATGGTGCTCCCTCTTGCAAGCACGATTGAAAAAACAATTCCACAAATAAAACATGCCGTAGTTACCACACATAGGCAACCGCATATATTGGCTTACGGGGATAAAAAAATTAAGAAAGAAGGCTATACAGTCGGAGATCATTTTTTTGAAATGTTCTCATGGAAGTTTATTAAAGGCGATGCAACTACTGCTCTTCATGATGCCTACTCGATCGTGTTAACGCAATCTGCAGCAAAAGCTTTTTTTGGGAATGATGATCCTATCAATAAAGTAATAAAGGTCGATAATGAATACGATGCAAAGATTACTGCAGTTGTTGCTGATGTGCCCGGCAATTCTACTTTGCAATTTGATTTTGTAAATGCATTTAACTATGACAATGATTATTTAAAAAGAGCCATGACCAACTGGCAAAACTCTTCATGGGATGTTTATGTGCAGGTAAACAGGGCAGATCTGAAACAGGTTGAAAAAAGCATTAATGATATAAAATATCAGCATGATGAAGGCGATAAGAAGATAAGCACCTATTTCGCTTTTCCCATGAATAAATGGCGTTTACAGAGCGAATTTAAAGATGGAAAGAACACGGGAGGGATGATCGAATATGTTCGCCTGTTTAGCATCATTGCAGTTATTATTTTATTAATTGCCTGTGTCAACTTTATGAATCTTTCTACAGCACGGTCTGAAAAAAGAGCAAGAGAAGTTGGTGTAAGAAAAACATTAGGTTCAGGTAAACGGCAACTTGTATTTCAATTCTTTTCTGAATCTATCATTTTAGCGTCGATTGCTTTTGTTCTTTCGGTCCTTGCCGTTTTCCTGTTATTACCATTTTTCAATGACCTGGTTGATAAACATCTCTCATTAGATCTTTTGCAACCATTATTTTGGGTAGCTGGAATTGGATTGATAATTTTTACGGGTGTTGTCGCCGGAAGTTATCCTGCATTATACTTATCATCGTTTAGTCCGGTAAAAGTTTTAAAAGGGACTTTTCTTGCCGGCAAAAAAAGTGCATTGCCAAGACATATTCTTGTGATAGGACAGTTTGCAATTTCCATTCTTCTTATTTCAGCAACTATAATCATTTACCAGCAGATACAACATATCAAGAATCGTGATATTGGTTATGATCCTAATAATCTTATCATGGTGCCTGCATCTGACGATACACAAAAGAATTATACAGCAATAAGAGATGAGCTATTGAAAACCGGAGTTGTCAGCATGGTGAACAGATCCTTTTCACCTATAACAGATATATGGTGGAAAATGCCTGCTCCTGATTGGGATGGGAAGCCAGCAGGCGCCCAACTTATTGTTGCAGGGATGGCAACGGATATTGACTATACAAAAACGATGGGTGTAAAGATTATTGAAGGAAAAGATTTTTCGGGGGTTCCCGCTGATTCAGCAAACATGCTGATCAATGAAGCAGCGGTAAAAGCAATGGGTTTAAAAAATCCTATTGGAACACAATTCAGGAATGGTACAGATAAGCATACCGTTATTGGTGTTACAAGTAATATTGTTATGGAATCGCCATTTAAGGCAGTAGACCCAATGCTTGTTTATTTTGATCCCAGGAACTCCAATTCAATAAACATCAGGCTAAAGTCTTCAGTAAAACCTCAACAGGCAATAAAAGCAATCGAAAAGGTATTTATTAAATATAACCCTGCAGTTCCATTCGATTACAAATTCGTCGATGAAGAATTCGGGAAGAAATTTTTAACAGAGGACCTGATCAGCAGGATCACCAACATATTTGCTGGACTTGCCATTTTCATTTGTTGCATCGGTCTTGCAGGCCTGGCATCGTTTACTATTGAAAAACGTATTCGTGAGATCGGCATCCGCAAAGTAATGGGTGCAACATTGCAACAGTTGTTGTTGCTTATTTCTAAAGATTTTTTAAAGCTCGTCGGGATCGCATTTGTTATTGCAACACCTCTTGCATGGTGGTTTATGAATAATTGGTTGGAAAAATATCCTGATCGTATCACTATCAGCATTTGGTTGTTCGGAGCTGTCGGACTGCTGATCCTTTTATTGGCATTGGTTGTTGTTAGTCTGAATACAATGAAAGCGGCTATTAGAAACCCGATAAAATCATTAAGAACTGAATAATAGTGTAATCATGATCAAAAACTATTTCAAGATCGCATGGCGAAATCTGCAGAAGCAAAAAATGTATTCTGTTATCAAGATCGGCGGATTTGCATTAAGCATCGCCGCTTGCCTGCTGATCGCTTTGTACATAAATGATGAATTGAGTTATGATAGATCCTATCCGACAACTGATCGCATATACCGGATAACAGGAGAATACAATAACAACGGAAAAGTTGAAACCGGCGCTGATTGGCCACCTCCTATGGCAAAGGCGTTAAGAGAAGATTTTCCAGAAGTGGGAAAATCAGGTCGTTTGATGCCTCATCCACTTTTTTATTGTGCAGGCAGCAACCAGGTCAGAACCATCGATAACGAACAAAACACTTACGAAGAAGGATTTACTTATGCAGATCAGGATATGCTTGAGATACTGCAACTACCAATGATCTATGGAGACAGGGCTCACGCATTAAGTGAACCTAATACGATCGTTCTTACAAAAAGAAAAGCCGATAAATATTTTCCCAATCAAAACCCGGTTGGCAAACTTATGATCCTGAATAACGACAAATCCAGGATATATAAAGTGGGCGGTGTTATCAAAGATTTTCCTTTGACTTCTCATATTCATTATGATTTCTGGTTGACCATGACAGATTACAAGCTTTGGAATGGTGAACAGACAGGTTGGGGTTCCAGTAATTATTATACATATGTATTGCTAAAGCCGGGCAGCGATGCTACAAAATTGCAAAGCAAGCTTAAGTTAATATTGACGAAATATTATCTGCCTATGCTGCAGCAAGCCGGGGATAAGCAAGCAGATGAGTTTACACAAAAAGCAAAACTTCTTTTACAACCAATCAATGACGTACATCTTTATTCCTCCAATATTGATGACGGTCTTGAAAAAGGTGATATACGTTTCGTATGGCTTTTCGGCGCCATTGCATGTTTTATTTTGATCATTGCATGTATAAATTTTATCAATCTTTCTACAGCAAAATCAGCCAACCGTGCAAAGGAAGTGGGCTTGAGAAAAGTAGTAGGGTCACATCGAATTAATCTCATTAAGCAATTTTTGACAGAATCCCTGCTATTCAGCATCTTTTCATTTGCATTGGGAATTTTTCTCGCCGCATTATTTCTCCCCTTTTTTAATAAACTGTTTGATAAAAACCTGAGTATTCCATGGATATCGTGGTGGTTATTTCCTGTCATGCTCATTGCAGCCATCATCATTGGCGTCATTGCAGGACTGTATCCATCATTTTATCTTTCTGCTTTTAAACCGATCGATGTTCTGAAAGGACAGTTAAGCAAAGGAAGCCGGAATTCGATTTTAAGAAACGGCCTTGTCGTCTTTCAATTCACTACTTCGATCATTCTTATCATCAGCACAACGGTCATTTACAAACAGACACATTATATACTGAATAAGAAGACGGGGTTCAATAAAGACCAGGTTTTATTGATACAGGGAACCAACACGCTGGGAGATAAAACACTGAGTTTTAAAAATGAACTGTTGAAATCTGCTGATATAAAAGATGTTTCAATCAGTGATTATTTACCTGTGTCGGGAACTAAACGTGATGGCAATACTTTTTATAAGGAAGGAAAGATGAAGGAAGACATTGGGGTAAGCAGTCAGAAATGGAGAGTGGATCATGATTATATGAATACAATGGGAATGAAGATCATTGAAGGAAGAAATTTTTCAAAAGATATGGCTTCTGATTCTTCCGCTACCATTATCAATAAGGCCATGGCAGAAAAATTGGGCTTGAAAAACCCGATCAACCAACGTATTGTAAACGGATGGGAAACATGGACAGTCATTGGCGTGATGGAAGATTTCAATTTTGAATCAATGAAGCAGAACGTAAACCCGCTTTGTGTTGTGTTAGGAAATAATACGTCAACGATCGTTGCTGTAAAAATAAAAACTACGAATACAAGATCAGTTATTGATCATATAAGCTCACTATGGAAAGACTTTGCGCCAGACCAGCCCATACGTTATACTTTTCTTGATGAGAGTTTCGCAAATATGTATGCGGAAGTACAACGTACCGGCGATATTTTTACTGCATTTGCTGTACTTGCTATCATCATTGCCTGCCTGGGTTTGTTTGCTTTATCTGCATTTATGGCTGAGCAGCGTAACAAAGAGATCGGTATACGCAAAGTGCTTGGTGCAACTGTAAGCAGCATTACAACAATGTTGTCGAAAGATTTTATAAAACTGGTTATTATTTCCATTGTTATTGCAACACCGATCGCATATTGGACAATGACAAAATGGTTACAGGATTTTGCTTACCGCATTTCGATCAGTTGGTGGATGATCGCTGTAGCCGGTTTGGCCGCTATTATAATCGCATTGATCACGATAAGTTTTCAGTCAATAAAAGCCGCTATTGCTAACCCTATGAAAAGTTTGAGAACAGAATAAAATTATCACTATGATCAAGAACTATTTATTATTATCCATTAAGCATCTGAAGAAACAGAAAATATTTTCAGTCATTAATATATTGGGGCTGACCGTAGGTATTACCTGTTGCCTGATGATCTTTCTTTTTATCATGAATGAGTTGAGCTATGACAATTTTCATAAGAACGGAAAGAATATTTACAGGGTAATGCGGGTTGGCAATAATAATGGTGAAAGACGTGAGATACCTTACTTGTCTCCTCCCTATGGACCTGCTTTAGTAAATGATTATCCTGATGCCATTCAAAAGCAAGTAAGGCTAATGCGGGATAATGATCTTATCAGTTACAATAACATTTCATTCAATGAAACGAATATTTACCTTACCGACAAAAACTTCTTTAGTTTTTTTGATTTTCACTTGGTCAAAGGCGATACTGCTACAGTATTAAAAGACCCTAATAGTATTGTCCTAACCGAGACTGTAGCTAAAAAGTATTTTGGTAATGAAGATCCTATAGGAAAGACCCTTGAGTTTAATAAACAACAGCAATTAAAAGTTACCGGGATAGCTGCCGATGTGCCTTTGAATTCTCATTTGCAATTTGATATGGTTGTGCCATTAGAATTGCTTCGACCTATGCAACCCGATTGGTTCACTCAATGGCCAAATAATGGATTGTTTACTTATGTTCAATTAAATCCTGCAATAGATCCAAAAAAATTATCGACACAGTTTCCTTCTTTCATGGATAAATATTTGGGGGAGTATTATGCCCGGGCAGGTTTTAAAATGGGCCTGGTAATAAAACCTTTGGCTGATATTTATTTTGCTACAGATGCTTTAGATGGCAGCGTGAAACACGGGAATCAAAAAATGGTTTACATCTTTATGTCAATCGCCATTTTGATCCTGCTTATTGCATGTATTAATTTTATCAATCTTGCTACAGCAAGAGCTACAGACAGGGCTAAAGAAGTAGGATTGCGTAAAGTTTTAGGAGCTGTGCGCAAACAACTGGTAAGTCAGTTCATGATGGAATCTATTTTGTTTGCTACCGTTGCTTCTATACTTTCTTTTGGTCTTGTGAAAATATTGATGCCTGCATACACTAATTTATTAGGCTATCAATTGCCTTCTTTTTGGAATGATACACGAGTATATGGTTTTATAATTGCTGTTATAATAATTGTGGGATTGCTAGCAGGAAGCTATCCTGCATTTTTACTTTCATCATTTACACCGATCGAATCTTTAAAAGGAAAATTAAAAACTGGATTGAAAGGAGTTTTCTTTAGAAAAGCGCTGGTTGTTTTTCAATTTGGAATTTCGGTGTTGCTGATCGTAAGCGTCATTGTTATTACGAGCCAGATGAATTATCTGCGTAATACTGATCTTGGCTTTAACAAAGAACAATCAATGATCGTACGATTTGATAACATGAGCATTTCTGCGAAGAAAAAGCAATTTAAAAGTGAGCTATTAAGTATTCCTGCTATAAATAGTGTGTCTTTAATGTCCGGAGAACCAGGAGGCTTTCATGATGGTTATTCTTTTGAGTCGCAAGCAAAACCTGATGAGAAAATGATGTTCAGTACTGAATTCACAGACCTTGACTTTGTAAAAACATTGGGAATAAAGATAATTGCAGGAAGAGATCTTTCAGAAAGTTTCACCACAGATTCTGCGCAGTCAGTGCTTATCAATCGTAATGCTGCGAATAAACTTGGCTATACTCCTGAGCAGGCAGTTGGTAAATGGATAAAAAATGTTTCAAGAGACAGTCTTCGCAGAACAATAGTCGGCGTGGTGGAAGATTATCATTATGTTTCTTTAAAAGACCCGATAGGCCCGTTGGTCATTTCACCCGGCAGAGACAAACGTTTAGCATTGATCAAATTAAAAACGGATCAGCTGCAATCAACAATTGCCAGCATCAAAAAAATATATACGGCTGCTGCTCCTGATTATCCATTTGAATATAATTTCTTAGATGAGCAGTTTGACCGGCATTATAAAACTGAAGCAAAGCAGCAGGCAGTGTTGGGTATTTTTTCAGCTATTGCAATTTTTATCGCATGTCTTGGCTTATTTGGTTTAGCTTCTTATACTGCAATAAAGAGAACAAAAGAGATCGGCGTACGAAAAGTGCTCGGTTCTTCAATTCAGAATATTTGTTTTTTATTATCAAAAGACTTGTTGCGCCCAGTTTTATTGGGAACCTTATTGGCAACACCGGTTGGTTACTATGCAATGAATAAATGGTTACAAAGTTTTGCGTACCGGATCGATCTTCATTGGTGGATGTTTGGAGTCGCTGTTTTTACTGCCATGGTTATTGCATTATTGACGGTAGGTTCCCAAGCCATAAAGGCTGCTCTTGCAAATCCGATTAAATCATTAAGAACTGAATAATACCTGCTTATGATAAGAAACTATTTCAAAGTTGCCTGGAGAAACCTTATAAAAAGTAAAGGGTACAGTCTTATTAACATTGGCGGGCTTGCTACAGGTATGGCTGTGGCTATACTTATTGGTTTGTGGATATATGATGAAGTAAGTTTTAACCGCTATCATGAAAATTACAGTCGCGTTGCACAAGTGATGCAAAACCAAACGTTCAATGGAACAAAAGGAACTGAAAATACATTACCCTATCTGACTGCTGATGAAATACGAAACAAATTTTCTTCTGATTTTAAATATGTAGCCGAGGCTTCATGGGATGGTGATTACGTTTTATCTGTTGGTGATAGAAGATTTATGATCGGGGGACAATTCTTTGGACCAAAGATCACTGAGATATTAACCCTTAAAATGATCCATGGTACAAGAGATGGTCTTAAAGAACCTTATTCAATTTTATTGTCAAAGTCGGTGGCTAAAACTTTTTTTGGTAATGATGATCCCGTAGGTAAAACTATCACCCTTGGGAATAAGTATGATCTGAAAGTAACCGGGGTATATGAAGATTTTCCATATAACTCGTCATTCAACAAAATAAAAGTTTTTTTACCATGGGAACTGTTTATTATAATGAACCAATGGATAAAGAAAATGGATGATCCATGGGGCAGCAACTTTACACAATGTTATGCAATGATCGCTGACAATGCGAATATGGAAAAAGTTTCTGCGAAGATCAAAGATGTAAAATATAATAAAGTAAGTAAGGACGAACAGAGATACAAAGCGGAGGTGTTTCTTCACCCGATGTCTAACTGGCATTTATATTCTGATTTTAAAAAGGGAGTAAACACAGGAGGACGAATTGAATTTGTCTGGCTTTTTGGTATCATCGGGATCTTCGTTTTGCTATTGGCCTGTATCAATTTTATGAACTTAAGTACGGCACGTTCAGAAAAAAGAGCCAAAGAAGTTGGAATTCGTAAAGCAATTGGTTCGATGCGTCGGCAACTGATCAAACAATTTTTTGCAGAATCATTATTAGTTGTTTTCATTGCTTTTTTTATTTCGTTGATCATTGTGACGTTGGTGCTACCAGCTTTCAACGATGTTGCTGATAAGAAGATGGCGGTCCTTTGGACAAATCCTTTGTTCTGGATCTATTGTTTAGCTTTTATACTTTTTACAGGATTGATCGCTGGAAGTTATCCTGCACTTTATCTATCATCTTTTCACCCGGTAAAAATTCTTAAAGGCACGTTTAAAGTTGGGCGTTTTTCAGCCGTTCCTCGTAAAGTAATGGTGGTAATTCAATTTACTGTTTCAGTTGCTTTGATCATTGGAACCGTAATTGTTTTTCAACAGATACAATATGCGAAAGATCGTCCGATCGGTTATCAAAAAGATGGGTTGCTCCGGATACCATTAGCAGATGAAGTTTATAAACATTATGAAGCGGTGAGAACTGAATTAAAGAACGAAAGGGTAATTACTGAAATGGCTATTTCGCAAAGTCCGCTTACAAATGTGTGGAATACCAATGGTGGATTTAATTGGGAAGGAAAAGATCCTAACATGGGTGTTGATTTTCCCAACAATACAGTATCATACGAGTATGGAAAAACGATTGGCTGGACGATCAAAGAAGGAAGAGATTTTTCCCGCGACTTTGCTTCTGATTCAACGGCATTTATTATTAATGAATCAGCTGTTAAGTTTTTGGGATTTAAAGATCCGGTTGGTAAAATACTGGAATGGGAGAAAGTTCCATACACGATCATTGGTGTTGTAAAAGATCTGTTGGTTGAATCACCATATTATCCTGTACGGGCTTCTTTGTATCATTTGGCAACGGAACAGGAAAATTTATTGATCATTCGTTTGAACAGGGATAAGAGTGCAAAAGCATGTCTTACAAAAATTGAAAGTGTATTAAAAAAGTATGAACCTAAGCAGCCTTTTGTGTACAATTTTACCGATGAAGAATTTGCGAACAAGTTTGGGAACGAAGAACGCATCGGTAAACTGGCTTCTTACTTTTCTGTTCTTGCCATATTTATTTCCTGTCTTGGTCTTTTTGGTTTAGCAAGTTTTGTAGCTGAGCAACGTACCAAAGAGATCGGTATCCGCAAAGTGTTGGGAGCATCAGTAATGAGTCTTTGGAGAATGCTTTCAAAAGATTTTATTTTCCTGGTACTTGTTTCATGTTTTGTAGCTATCCCGGTTTCCTATTTCTATTTAAAAGGATGGTTGGCAAAATATGACTATCGAATCCAGATCTCCTGGTGGGTATTTGCAGCAGCGGGTGCTTGTGCACTTCTGATTACAATTCTTGTTGTGAGTTCACAAGCAATAAAAGCAGCTCTTGCAAATCCGGCAAAAAGTTTAAAAACCGAATAATTATAAATTAAAAAATCAATTATGAGAAAGCTTTTTTTATTAAACCTTGTTATTGCCATCAGCTTTTCAGTCGTTGCGCAAAACAAAGAGCCTTATATGACAAAGTCATTAAGCAGTGAATCAGTAAAAAGCACAGAAGTGCAAACTTCCGGTGGAAGTATTTCTGTAACGGGTGTAAACTCAGCCGCTGAAACAAAGGTTGAAGTATACATTCATGGCAATAACGGCAAAAATGAAATTTCAAAAGAAGAGATCGTAAAACGATTAGAAGATTATGACCTCACGGTGTCTGTGAGCAGTAATAAGTTAACAGCAATCGCAAGACCAAAACAAAGAAATATGGATTGGAAAAAAGGTTTGAGTATTTCTTTTAAGGTTTTTGTACTAAAAAATATTTCTACTGATCTGTCAACAAGCGGAGGCAGCATCAGCTTAACCAATTTAACAGGAGAACAAAAATTTTCAACAAGCGGTGGCAGTTTGAATATAGATAATGTGGGAGGAAATATAGATGGAAGAACTTCAGGCGGAAGCATACATCTCGCAAATTCAAGAGATGATATTGATCTTTCAACCAGCGGTGGCAGCATTGAAGCCAGCAATTGTGATGGAAAACTTCGTCTCAGCACTTCAGGTGGTTCGCTGAATCTAAAAGATCTGAAAGGAGATATAAGAGCTACAACAAGTGGTGGAAGTGTTAATGGAAGAAACATAAGTGGTGAATTAGTTACGCATACATCTGGCGGCGGTATTCATCTTTATGATCTTGCCTGCAGTTTGGAAGCATCAAACAGTGGCGGCGGAATTGATATTGAAATAAAGGAATTAGGTAAGTATGTAAAAGTTTCAAACTCTGGTGGTCACATTGATCTGCAGCTTCCAAAAGATAAAGGTGTTGATCTTGATCTGTCCGGAGGAAAGATCAAAACAGATCAGTTGGGGAATTTTAATGGAAAGATCGAAGATGATCAGCTGGAAGGAAAAATAAATGGTGGTGGTGTATCTGTGAAAGTAAGATCATCTGGTGGCAGGATCAGTCTTGCGTTTAAATAATAGATCTCACAGATGACACGGATTTTCACGGATTGGTTTCTGTGTAAATCTGTGTAATCAGTGAGAAATAAAAGCTGAATAGAAGTACTGAACGTACAAGAGTGCGACGCAAGGGACGATAAATAGAATTACAAATGTTGACAACATAAAGCTCAAAGCCATGCTAAAACATTATTTCAAGATCGCAGTACGAAATCTTGGTCGTCAAAAGATCCTTTCGTTTATCAATATATCAGGCTTATCAATCGGGCTTGCCTGTTTTTCATTATTTCTTTTGTATGCCGTGAATGAATTCAGCTTTGATCGCTTTCACAGCAATGCAAATAATATTTATCGTGTTTATCGCTGGACCAATGCTTTGGATGGTCGCGAAGCCGAAGGGGATGTTTATATGCCATCTCCACTCGGTCCTGCAATGAAGGCTGATCTGCCGGATGTGGCAAATTATGTTCGCTTGCGTGATGGCTGGGGCGAAAGTTTTATAAAAGTTGATGGAGCTGTAAGACGTATGAATATGACTTATGCTGATCCATCTCTTTTTACAATTTTTTCTTTTCCGTTAAAATATGGAACTCCACAGGGTGCATTGAAGGAATTACAAAACCTTGTTATAACAAGATCAAAAGCAAGAGAACTTTTTGGAATGGATAATGTAGTTGGGCGTACGATCGAAATAAAAATTGAAGAAACATTTGTTCCATTTACAGTAACCGGTGTTGCTGAAAATATTCCAGCCAATTCTTCTATTCAGTTTGATCTGCTTGGAAATTTCAATTACATGGAATCAACTAAGTCAGGCAAAAGAGGAGTTAATAACTGGAACAGGTCATCTTATATTACTTATGTTCAGTTAAACGCAGGCAGTGGGTTGGTTAACGATGTTCAAAAGCTCGGATCATTCCGTCATAAATATTATCCAGAGGAAGAAAAAGAATTAAAAGATAGAGGGTATAAATGGGAAGGGAATAACCCGCCTGTTCGATTTGGTTTGCAACCACTAAGGGCAGGACATACAGATACAAAAATATATGGCGGTTCTGTCGAACAAGTCAATCCAAAAACGATCTGGATCTTATTAAGTATTGCAACAGGTGTTTTATTAATTGCTTGTATCAATTTTACAACGCTGGCAATTGGCCGTTCAGCAAGAAGAGCAAAAGAAGTTGGTGTAAGAAAAGTAATTGGCAGTGAAAGAAAACATTTGATCATACAGTTCCTGGCTGAAGCGATCCTGCTTAGTGTTTTGTCATTGCTTATTGCATTGTTACTGGTAAAACTTTTACTTCCTTATTTCAATCACCTTTCAGGCCGTGAGATGCAATTTTCTTTTTCATTATATCCTGAAATATCGTGGATGCTTGCAGGACTTACTTTACTTGTTGGTTTGTTAGCTGGTAGTTATCCTGCATTAATATTATCGGGCTTCAGACCAATTGAAGTTTTGAAGAGTAAGATCAAAGTAAGTGGCTCAAATTTTTTTACAAAATCACTTGTCACTGTTCAGTTTGCTTTATCAATAGGATTGATCATTTGTACGATGGTCATTTTACAACAAACAAAATACATGAGCAGTAAGAATCCCGGTTTTAATAAAGAAAATATAGTTGTTGTAGATGCAAGTGATACAAAAACAAAGGAGATCTATCCTTTATTTAAACAGGCACTTATTTCAAGAACTGATATTGCTGGTGTAGCAAGTGCTGAACTTGGATTGGGTGAAGGAACAGGATGGAGCAGTTCAGGATTTGAATATAACGGAACACACAAAGACGTTTTCGAATATTTTATTGACCAGGATTATATCTCCCTGATGGGAATGAAATTACTGGCAGGAAGAAATTTTGATCCAAAGATCTCATCCGATACTGTTAACTCAGTTATTGTTAACGAAGCAATGGTAAAAGATTTTGGATGGACAGTTGAAACTGCAGTGGGACAGGTGTTAAAAGGATACTATGAAAAAGCGCCTCTTGAAAAAATGCCCACAGTGATCGGCGTTGTTAAGAATTTTAATTTCCGTCCATTTAGAGAAGAAATAAAACCGCAGATGTTTCATCAATTTGCGGAATATGCACCATATAAATTTTTTGTACGTATAAAACCCGGTAATCCTGCGCCTGCTTTGGCCGCTATGCAAAAAGCATGGACAGGAGCTGTGGCCGATCTTCCATTCAAATACAGTTTTCTTGATGAAAGCCTCGATAATTTTTATAAGGCAGAAAAAAAATGGAGCAATATTATTGGATGGGCCGGCGGTATTTCTGTTTTTCTTGCTTGTCTTGGATTGTTTGGTCTTGCTGCATTAACTGCGATTAATCGTACAAAAGAAATTGGAATTCGTAAAGTGTTGGGTGCATCGTTAACGGGAATTGTAACATTATTATCAAAAGATTTTTTAAAGCTTGTTGTTATTGCTTTGGTCATTGCAACACCACTGGCCTGGTATTTTATGAATAAATGGTTACAGGATTTTGCTTATCGTATCTCAATTGGCTGGTGGGTATTTATTGCTGCTGGTGCATTAGCGATCATTATTGCTTTTGTGACTATAGGGCTACAAGCTGTAAAAGCTGGCGTTGCTAATCCGGTAAAAAGTTTAAGAACGGAATAAAATTATTTTCTATGTTCAGAAATTATCTAACAACAGCGTTCCGCAATATTTTTAAAAAGAAAGGCTATAGCCTTTTGAACATCTTTGGCCTGACCATTGGAATGAGTTGCTGTCTTCTTATTTTCCATTATGTTTCTTATGAAAAAAGTTATGATGATTTTGTTCCAGATTCAAAGAATGTCGTTCGTCTGCGGTTAGATAGTTATCAAAAAGGCAAGCTTGCCTGGCAATCAGCAACAGTTTATCCTGCTATTGCACCTCACTTGAAAAAGGATTACCCTGAGGTAGAAGATTTTTGCAGGATCATAGATGCGAATCTTTTATTATCCACAGAAAACAATACTGTAAAGTTTAATGAGAACAAAGGCTACTATGCCGAGCCTTCTTTTTTAAACATGTTTGGTCTCAAATTAACTGAAGGCAATAGCAAACAAGTATTAGACGGTCCCGATAAGATGATCGTTTCTGAAAGCATGGCAAAAAAATACTTCGGAAATGAAGAGGCTGTCGGAAAAAAACTGATTCAACGGGACCAGGACCAGGTACAAGCTTATGAGATAACAGGAGTATTTAAAGACTATCCGGCAAATTCACATCTTGATATCAAATATCTTGTTTCATGGTCCACTTTTGATAAATATCTGAGAGCACAGGGTGATACATCTAATGCTCTTGAAACAAGCTTTGGATGGTATGACTTCTATAGCTATTTGAAATTGAAGCCAGGGGTCGACTGGAAAAAGTTCGAGAAAAAGATGCCTGCATTTTGTGATCGTTACATCAATAGCCAGGATTGGTATAAAAAGAATAATAATAAAGCGGAATTGTACCTGATGCCGGTAACCGATCTTCATCTTTATTCAAATTATAACCAGGAAGCTGAAGTAAATGGAAATGGACAAGCTGTAAATTTTTTATTCCTCATTGCTGTTTTTATTATTGGTATTGCATGGATCAATTATATCAATCTTGCAACGGCAAGATCTGCGGAGAGAGCAAGAGAAGTGGGAATGCGGAAAGTATTAGGTGCGGCAAGATCAAATCTTATCAGGCAATTCATGATGGAAAGTTTTTTACTCAACCTGATAGGCTTCTTATTATCTATCGGGGTTTTCATGTTGTTGCTTCCTGCTTTCGACCGCTTCCTGGGCAGAGATACGTATACTCATTTTACGTTATCTCCGTTATACTGGCAATTATTTTTTGCATTGTTCATCCTTGGAACATTTTTATCCGGTGTTTATCCTGCTTTTGTTTTAGCTAGTTTCCGCCCGATCGTTGTCTTAAAAGGTGTTTTTAAAAATACTGCCGGCGGCATCAATCTTAGAAAAGGTTTAATAGTAACACAATTTGTGATCTCAGTAGTGTTGATCGCCGGTACTATTATAGTTTACCAGCAAGTAAGATATATGCGCAATCAAAAACTGGGAGTAAATATCGATCAAACTCTTGTTCTTAAAGGTGCCAACTCTTTGCAGGACTCTCTTTATGGAACAACATTCCAACCATTCAAAACAGAATTATTAAAACAGCCGGAAATAAGATCGGTAATTGCTTCATCAAATGTGATGGGTAAAGAAATTTACTGGACTAACGGAACAAGAAGACTGGACTCGCAGAATGAAACATCTGTCACACTTTATTATATGGGAGTTGATTATGATTTTGTACCCGGGTATGAAATAAAATTACTCGCCGGCAGAAATTTTTCAAAGGATTTTAAAACAGATGAAAGGGGAGTACTTCTTAATCAAAAGGCAGTCGAATTGTTAGGATATAAAAGCCCCGATGATGCTATCAATAGCAAATTAAGTCGAGGCAGAAGGGATACATTGACAGTGGTAGGTGTGCTGGCTGATTATCACCACCAGGGTTTGCAGAAAGTAATTGACCCGATGATATTTCTATTGTATCCAAATACCCGTGGCTTTTATTCGGTGAAAGTACAGACAGCTAACCTGCCTCAAACTATTGCCGCCGTTAATAAAACATGGAATAAATATTTCCCGGCTGATCCTATGGAATATTTTTTCCTTGACGAAAACTTTAGCCAACAATATAAAGCTGACCAGTTATTCGGAAAAGTGTTTGGAATATTCGCATTTCTCGCAATCCTGATCGCTTGTTTTGGGTTGCTGGGGTTATCAGCCTATAATGTTTTGCAGCGGACAAAGGAGATCGGCATTCGTAAAGTGCTGGGAGCTTCTGTTCAAAATATCCTGTTTTTGTTATCAACAGATTTTCTCAAGTTGGTCATTGTTGCTTTATTCATTGCAATACCTGTTGGCTGGTATATAATGCATTCATGGTTGCGGGACTTTGCATACCGCATCAGTATTCATTGGTGGGTATTCATCATTGCTGCAGTAATAGCTGTCTTGATAGCTTTTTTAACGATAAGCACACAGGCTATGAAAGCTGCTTTGACAAACCCTGTAAAGAGTTTAAGAACAGAATAAAAATATAACATGTTTAAAAATTATTTCAAAACCGCATTCAGAAGTTTGATCCGTAACAAGAATTACGCTATTATCAACATTGCCGGGCTGGCTGTTGGTATTGCCGTTTGTATGATGATCTTTATCATTATACAATTTCAAACAAGCTATGATACTTTTCATTCAAAGAAAGATCGGATCTATCGTGTATTGACTGAATCTCATCATGCAGACGCAGCAAATATTACTTATGGAAAAAACGTTCCTTTTCCAATGCCCGCAGGACTAAAAACTACTTTTCCTCAACTTGAACAAGTAGCCCCGGTCTATGCAAGCCACAATGATGAGTTACAGGTACTCGATGATAACGGAACGCCTGTAAAAAATTTTAAAGAGCAGAGCGGTGTATTTTATACATCGCCTTCATTCTTTAACATGTTTAATTTTCCGCTGCTCGCAGGTTCATATGAATCATTAAAAGATCCGGACAATGTATTGCTTACAAAAGAGATCGCAGAAACTTATTTCGGTGACTGGAAAACAGCAATAGGCAAAACAATTAAAATAAGAGGATATTATAGCATGGGTGCAGGATTGTTTCAGTTTCCGGCAACACCGCTAAAAGTTTCAGGCATTCTCGCAACAATACCGGCCAATACAGACTTTCAGCTAAAATTGGTGGTTGCCTATGGAACAGATTTTACAGGAGATAAAGAATACGGATTTCAACAACCCGAGTGGAATCAATCAGCACCTGATTTTGGTTGTTATGTTTTGTTGCCGCCGAATATTTCTGCTAACAACTTTAATCAACAATTAAGCGCATACACACGAAAGGTACAACCTGCCGACAATAAGGATAGCTATATTATCCAACCATTAAATGCTGTGCATTACGATGCGGCAGCAGGAAATTACAGCAACAAAACAATCAGTCATCAACTGCTCAATGTATTGTGGCTGATCGCAGCATTCATACTGTTAATTGCCTGCGTAAACTTTATCAACCTCTCCACTGCGCAAGCTGTTAACCGGGCAAAGGAGGTTGGCGTAAGAAAAGTTTTGGGAAGTAATAGATCTCAATTGCGGATCCAATTCATCTTTGAAACATTTTTGATTGTTACAATTGCTGTAATACTTGCAGCAGTCATTACACTTCTTGCATTGCCTTATGTAAATCAACTATTAGAACTTTCGCTTTCATTCAAAATTCTAACCAATCCCGCAGTTATTTTATTTCTTTTGGCTGTAACAATTGTTGTAACTGTACTTGCCGGTTTCTATCCTTCTATTGTTTTATCACGTTTCAATCCTGTTAATGCTTTAAAGAGTAAACTCGCCGGAAATGCTACAAAGGGAATTTCATTAAGAAGAGGGTTGGTAGTGTTTCAATTCGTCATTGCACAGGCATTGATCATTGGAACACTCATCATTGTACAGCAAATGAATTATTTTATGGATCAACCGCTGGGCTTTGATAAAGAGGCGATCGTAAATGTTCCTTATCGTCCGGACAGTACCGGCGTCAAGCTGACGGATTATTTAAAGCAGCAGTTATTATCAAACGGGGTGCAGGCGGTAAGCTTCAGTTCCAACTCCCCGATAGAAGATGATAATAATATGTTTACCACATTCAAATTTGATCATGCAATAAAGGATGCAGACTTCCAGGCTATTACCAAATTCGCCGACAATGACTATGTGCCGACTTATAAATTACAACTGGTAGCCGGAAAAAATTTGAAACCTTCTGGTTGGACACAAGAATTTTTGGTAAATGAATCATTCGTGAAAAGTTTAGGGCTTAAAAAACCGGAAGATATAATCGGTAAAGAAATAAGTATGATGAATGGTTTAATAAAATGTCCTGTTGTTGGTGTACTGAAAGATTTTAATGACAGGTCTTTGCGCCAGGACCTGGCACCATTACTTATTGCCACAAACAGCACGATGTACCGGCAGGCTTCAATAAAACTTTCAACTGCAAACATTGCTTCTTCCATGCAATCCATCAAAAAAATATGGGAGAAAGCATTTCCAAATCATGTTTATGAATACAGGTTTTTAGATGATAAAATTGAAAGTTTTTACAAGCAGGAAAACCAGTTATCAAACCTCTACAAGATCTTCGCTGTCATTGCTATTTTTCTCAGTTGTCTTGGCTTGTATGGACTCGCTTCATTTATGGCAGTACAAAGAATAAAGGAAGTGGGTATCAGGAAAGTGCTTGGTGCCTCTATTAGCGGTGTTGTATATCTTTTTTCAAAAGAGTTTATTATTCTCATCACTATCGCCTTCATCATTGCTTCACCTGTTGCGTGGTATTTTATGAATCAATGGTTACAGGATTATGTGTACAGGATAAATATAAGCTGGTGGATCTTTATTGTTGGCGGCATATCAGCAATAATTATTGCTTTAATAACTGTGAGTTTCCAGGCAATTAAAGCAGCACTTGCTAACCCTGTGAAATCATTACGATCCGAATAAATAATAATTATATGTTTAAAAATTATTTAAAAACCGCTTTCAGGAACCTGGGTAAAAACAAACTTTATTCGGGTATTAATATTATTGGTTTAACGATCGGGCTTGCTGCTTGCCTGTTGATCGGTGTGTTTATTAACCATGAGTTAAGCTATGATAAATTCAATGCCAATGCAGAACGGATCGTAAGAGCTACAATGGAATATAAGAGAGCAGAAACTGTAAATACAACTGCCACCACAGGAACTAAAGTTGGGCCCCAGTTTAAAAGAACATTTCCTGCTGTAGAAGAATATACAAGAACTTTTATCAGTCATGGAATTATTAAGTATGGTGAAAAGATATTTGATGAACAACGAATTCTTTTTGCTGATCAGCCACTTTTTAAAATATTTTCTTTTAACCTGGTAGAAGGTGATGCTTTGTCGGCATTAGATGCGCCTGATAAAATTGTGTTGACAAGATCAATGGCCCAGAAATATTTTGGTAACAATAGTTATCAGGATGCGATCAATAAAACAATAACGGTATTTGGAAAGGATATGAAAGTGTCTGCGATCTGTGAAGATGTGCCACAGAATTCACAGATCAAATTTGATTTTGTTACCCATTTTTTTAACCTGGGCAATTATGTTAAAGCTGAAAAATGGTGGGAAGCAAACTGGATCACTTACCTGCTTGTGAGAGATAAAAAAGATATTCCATTACTGCAACAGCAAATTGCAGGATACATGAAAACTAGTGAAGTAAGAACGGAGGCAAAACTAGAAGGCAATGATTATCTCACTTATCATCTTGAACCATTAAAAACTGTACACTTAAGATCATCGTTGGCAGGATTTGAACCAAACGGCAACATGACATATATATATATGTTTGGCGTCATTGCAATACTGATATTGATCATTGCATTTGCTAATTATACTAATCTTGCTACTGCACAATCAACAGGCAGGGGAAATGAAATAGGAATGCGGAAAGTTTTGGGGGCATCAAAGAAGCAGGTATTCTTTCAGTTCATTGGTGAGTCAACTGTTATTACTTTTCTTTCGGCAGCTCTTGCATTGGCGCTGAGTATTTTTTTAATTCCATATTTTAATAATATTACCGGTAAAGAGTTTACTTCTGTAATATTATTACAACCTGTTCCTGTTATTTCACTTGCCTTATTTGCAATAGTAGTAAGTTTTCTTGCTGGCTTTTATCCGGCGATGATATTGTCTGGAACAAAAGTGCTGGGAGTTTTAAAAAAAGGATTTCGTATTACTGGTGGCAGTGGAGCACTTCGAGAGTCTTTGATAGTAATTCAATTCAGCATTTCAGTTTTCCTGATCATCTATACAGCTATCATTTTACAGCAAATGCATTTTATACAAAAAAAGAATTTGGGATATGACAAAGAACATATTGCCGTATTGCCCATCGGGGGAAAGATGCTGGACAATTTTCAAAGTATTAAAGAAGCAATTACACAGGTTCCAGGAGTTGAAGGAGTGACCGCGGCTTATGAAACACCCGAATTTGTAGAGTGGGGCGATGGTATAACTGTTACGGATGAAAATGGAAAAAAAGAAATTTCATTAAATGCAATGCCGGTTGATCTTGATTTTACAAAAACAATGAAAATGCAATTGCTTGCCGGTCGTGATTTTCAGCAATCGGATTTTGCGATAATGGATACTACAAATGATTATGCAAATTTTCGTCAACCTTATATTATTAATGAATCATTGGCCAATAAAATAGGTTGGACACCCGAGCAAGCTCTTGGTAAAATAATTGATAAAGGATCTCCCGGCCCGATAGTGGGAGTAATTAAGGATTTTAATTTTAGTAGTCTTCGTGAACCAATAGGACCAATGTTAATTTTTCTTGGTCGTGGTTATTCCCGTGCTTTTATGGCTCGTATTAATGGCCAGGATATGCGTCCGACGCTGGGACGGCTTGAAATGATGTGGAAGCAAAGAATACCTGACCGTCCATTTACTTATCATTTTCTGGATGAGGATTATAACAAGTTATATGTTGGAGAACAACGTTCATCAACATTGTTTACAGTAGCTGCAACACTTGCCATATTGCTTGCATGCTTAGGCTTATTTGGATTGGCTGCATTTACTACTGTACAAAGAACAAAAGAAATAGGAATACGAAGAGTGCTGGGTGCAAATATTACTAGCATCACCATGCTGATAGCAAAGAATTTTTTAGTAATGATCGGCATTGCTATTCTTATTGCTATTCCATTAGCATGGTATGCAGGGAATCAGTGGCTGCAGGATTTTGCATTTAGAATTCCTGTGCAGGGTTGGGTATTTATTGCAGCATCTGTTGCTACAATATTGATCGCATTGATAACGGTAGGATTTCATTCAGTAAGATCGGCATTGATGAACCCGGCGAAAAGTTTGAGAACAGAATAGAACCATGATTTGAAGGATTAGAAAAGGATTTTTCGGAAATAAGTGAGTGAATATAGATTGAGTAAAGGGAGGATGTTCATTGTCCCCCGCTGACGGGGTCGGATGTTCAACAAAAGTGAATACTCAACTTGGGGTGGATAAAAGATGAATAGAATTACCGAACGTACAAGAGTGCGACGCAAGGGACGATGAATAGAATTACTAATGATGATAACATAAAACTCACCACCTAAAACTTATTTTATGTTTAAAAATATTTATAAGATCGTTTTACGGAGTATGTGGCGCTACAAAGGTTACACCTTGCTCAATATTTTTGGAATGGGCATCGGACTTGCTGCCATCGTTTGGGGTTATCAAACATATCGTTACAGTTTCAGTTTTGATAATTTTCATAAAGACCAGGAGAATGTTTACCGGGCTTTGACCTTTAAATCAGGTGCAAGTGAGATCAAAGGAATTTTTCCACTGGCAGCTGTAAAGCAGGCTCAGGGTGAATTTGCGGGGATCGCTGAAGCAGTACGACTTGATAGCCGCGGATTGAATGTAAAATATGATAAGAATGAACCTTTTGCTGAACAAGCACATTTTACTGACCCCGCATTTTTTGATCTGTTCAATTTTCCGGTTGTTGCGGGTTCAAATAATATAACTGATAAAAAATCAGTGCTGATCACTGAAGCAATTGCAAAAAAATATTTTGGTAAACAAGATCCTTTAGGTAAGGCATTGATCTTTTATTCGGATGATAACTATGCAATGCCGCTTACGGTAACTGGTGTATTGAAAGATATTCCTGTAAACTCTACCATACAATTCGGGTTCATCACCAATTTTGAAAATTATTTAAAAGGGGATGGATCAAAGATCGCTCCGGATGACTGGACATGGATGCTCGATGCAGCTTTTTTCAGAATTCCTAAAAAAGCTGATGTTCCACTAATTGCAAAGTCCTTTAATAAATATTTACCGATACAAAATAAAGCCAGGGCAGATTGGAAAGCATCGGGCTTTAGACTTATTTCCTTATATGAAAATGCTATACAAAGTGATATTGACTCTAATAATTTGCGTGATCGCCCCGAAGATTCGGCAGCATATGGCCCATTTATTCTTGCTATCCTGATCTTTCTTTCTGCGTGTCTTAATTTTTCTAACACTACCGTTTCAAATGCGAACAGGAGATTAAAAGAAATTGGTATAAGAAAAGTAATGGGGAGTTCACACAAACAATTAGTCTTTCAATTATTGATCGAATGCTGTTTTATTGTATGTGTGTCAGTTCTGCTTTCTACTATTTTAAACCGGTTTTGGTTTCCTGCATTTAATGAAATGTTTAATGGTGTTAAGATCACCGCTGATTATTTTAACGATCCCGGTCTCTTATTATTTATTGGCGGCGCTGTATTGTTAACTACATTACTTGCCGGTGCATACCCTGCATTTTATATCAGCCGGTTTAATCCATCTACTATTTTTCGCGGGACGGTAAAATTTGGCGGCACAAACTTGTTTTCGAGAATAATGCTGGGTCTGCAATCATCGATTGCCATAATTACTGTTATCGCCGGAATTGGTTTTGCACGTAATGCGGAGTTTCAAAAAAATTATAATTATGGTTATAATATTGAGAACACCATTGGAATGATCGTAACAGATACGACAGCATTCGCTGCACTTAGAAATGAAGTAGCTGCTATACCACAGGTAACTGCATTAGCGGGTACCCGGAGTCATATTGGGTATGGTTATCGAAGCGTGGTGGCGGAAGCAGAAGGGAAAAAAGGTGAAACAAATTTTCTAGAAGTAGGACCGGCTTATATTAAGACTATGGATCTTAAAATGGCAGAGGGAAGAGAATTTGATGAACAAATGGAAGGGGACTATACAAAATCGATCCTAATAACGGAAAACCTGGCAGCAAATTATGGATGGAAGAATAAAGAGGCTTTAGGCAAACAGATCTTTATTGATAGTATGAATTATTCAGTGGTTGGTGTGCTGAAAGATTTCCAGCTTGACCGTTTGTTTGACCCAAAAGAACCTGTTGTAATGAAACTGGCAAAAGAGAACCGGTTTCAGTTTCTTGTTTTGCAAACAAAAATTTCCGACCTCGAAATGGTGTATGCGAAAACAAGAGATGCATGGAAGAAAATTTTTCCTATGAAGCCGTTCACCGGTTTTTATCAGAACGAAATAACACAAGAAGCATATAAGGTGACAAGTAATATTGCAAAAATATTTTCCTGGTTTGCGATCATTTCAATTTTATTGACTGCTACAGGACTGTTTGGATTGATCTCGCTTACTATCGTTAAAAAAATGAAAGAAATAGCGCTGCGAAAAGTTGTTGGTGCAAGATCGGGTCATATACTCTTACTAGTCAATCGCGGATACTTCTGGGTATTCATTGTTGGCGCCGCAGTAGGTTGTTATGGCGGGTATGCACTTACAAAACTTTTACTTGATATGATCTTCGCAGTGAATGCAGGGATTGCCTTATCTACATTAGTGAATTCAGTGCTTGTATTATTTATTATAGTTGCGATCACATCGGGTTTTAAAGTATGGCAGGCTATAAGGACGAACCCGATCAAACTTTTGAGAACTGAATAGAACCGTGATTTAGAGGAAATAATTTAAAAATCATAGCCATGTTTAGAAATTATCTAAAAACAGCGATCAGAAATTTATTACGTTATAAAGGATTTGCAATCATTAATATCTTAAGTCTTACTATTGGAATTATTGGTTGTTTGATAATCGCCCTTTTTGTGTGGGACGAATGGCAGTATGATAAAAAGATCCCGGGGGGAGAAAATGTTTATCGTGTATACGAGCAGAGAAAAGATAATGACAACATTACTTACGCTGCTATTTCAGCGCCAGCATTTGCCACTTTCTTAAAACGAACTTACCCTGAAGTTGATACCACGACCCGCATATTAATGTCGATAGATAAATTTTTAATGGAGGTTGGAGAAAAAAGAAATTACGAAGAGAAAGGTTGGTTTGTTGAATCTTCTTTCTTCCAAATATTCCCTTTAAAATTTAGCAAAGGAGATCCTGCTACGGCGCTTATTGAACCAAAAACTATTGTGCTCACTGAAGAACTGGCGAAAAAGTATTTTAATAATGAAGACCCAATTAATAAAACCCTTTATATCGACAAGGATACAGTGACTGTAAAAGGAGTGCTTGCCAGGCTACCTGATCATTTTCATTTAGATTTTCACTACCTGGTATCCATGCAAACTACAGGAATTCCGAAAGCAAGAATGGAAAGGTGGACGTGGCACCAGTTTTATACTTATGTGAAATTAAAGCCCGGAACAAATGTTCAACAATTGCAGAATAAGCTCCAGGCATATATGAAAAAGGAAATCTTTCCTACATTGACGCAGGCAGGTTCTACATTTCTTCCTTTTTTTCAACCATTAAAAGATATTCATCTTAGATCTGCAGATTTTATTTATGACAATGCAGTTCGGGGTAATCAAACTTATGTAAAAGCATTAACCATTATCGCCTTATTTGTTTTAGTGATCGCCTGTTTCAATTTTGTAAACCTCGCTACTGCACGGTCATTCAGAAGAGCAAAAGAGATTGGTGTAAGAAAAGTGATCGGTGCAGAAAGAAAGCAACTTATCATACAATTTATCGGTGAAACGATCCTGCTTTCCGTTTTATCAATGCTGATCGCAATTGTTGCTACATTCCTCATTGTTCCGTTGCTAAATCAGTTTACCGGAAAATCGATACAGTTTAATCCCTTTACAGATCCAGTTCTTGGTTTATTAATACTAGCAGCGGGAATTGTTATCGGTATGATCGCAGGCATTTACCCAGCTTTAGTGTTATCAGGTTTTCAGCCAATAAAAGTTTTAAAGAACATGAAGCTTATTGGCAGTGGAGGTGGTGCATGGTTAAGACAAGCGTTGGTTGTGATCCAGTTTTCACTTTCTGTTTTGCTGATCGTTTCTACAACTATTGTTTACAGGCAAACAAAGTTTTTAAATAACACAGACATTGGGTTTAATAAAGAGCAGGTGGTTTATTTCCAGTTAACAGGTGGCCTGGAAAAAAACTTAGAGTCATTCAAATCGGAATTAAAACGTTCATCAAATATTGTCTCTATCACTTCCGGTTATGGTTTGCCTGGTGATCTATATGCTGGTGATGGGGTTAAAACCACCGGTGCTGATGGCGAAAAAGAACGTTCCGCCAATGTATTTATAGGTGATCATGATTATGTAAAAACGTTGGGACTAAGAATTATTGCCGGCAGGGATTTTTCAAAAGATATGGCGACGGATGTAGAAGAAGGTTTTCTTATCAATGAAACTGCTGTGAAAGAATGGGGTTTTGGTACACCGGAAAAAGCGATCGGACAAAAAATAAGTTGGGATAAATGGTCGCCGAAAGATACACTCAACAAGGTAAAAAGAGGAAATGTGATAGGCGTGGTGGAAGATTTTCATTATAAGAGCCTTCATGAAAAAGTTACTGCGTCTGTAATTCAAATTTATCCGCAGGAGTTATTTGCAGTTGCTGTAAAATTAAAAACTGCGGATATTAAAAGCACAATTGCTTATATAAGTAATGTCTGGGACAAATTCGTTCCCGGCTTTCCTTTAGATTATAAGTTCATGGATGAAACTTATGCAACAATGTATAAGGCAGAAGCAAAATTGAGCGACTTGCTTTGGATATTCACGATCATGGCGATTGTTGTTGGATGTATGGGGTTATTTGGATTGGCTGCATTCAGCGCAGAACAAAGAACAAAAGAATTAGGTATAAGAAAAGTATTGGGAGCAAATGCTTTTGATATTGTTGGCTTATTGTCTAAAAACTTTCTTGTGCTGGTTATGATCGCCTCTCTTATTGCTTTTCCTATTGCATGGTGGGCAATGAACAGTTGGTTGAAAGATTTTCCATACAGGGTTAGCATCAGTTGGTGGGTATTTGGAATTGCAATAATCGCTGCGTTGACAATTGCATTGCTGACTGTGAGTTTCCAGGCGATCAAAGCTGCTTTAGCCAACCCGGTAAAATCATTGCGAACAGAATAGAAAACCAATAACTCTAAAAACGGTTTTATGGTTTATTATAATTTAAAATTGACTTTAAGAAATATCTGGCGACATAAAACATTTTCATTTATCAACATTGTCGGTCTTACCGTAGGTGTTACCTGTTGTCTGTTATTAGGGTTATACGCCTATAATGAATTGTCGTTTGATAAATTTCATTCCGGACACAACAATATTTATCGAATAAATAAAGTAACCTCCGAAAAAAGTAAACCATCCCAACTTCATAGCATTACTCCGGGCAAATTGGCGCCTGCCATAAGAACAAGCATACCAGAAGTAGAATACGCGACAGTCTTTCGACCCTGGTTTAGCGAAATGCTGGTGAGTTATGATACTGTTCGTTTTAAATTGAGTGATGTTACCTATGCAGATGAAGGATTTTTGAATGTGTTTGATTTTCCATTGATCAAAGGAAACAGAGAAACAGTGCTATCCGAACCTTTTACGGCAGTAGTATCTGAATCAGTTGCTAAGAAATATTTCCATACTGAAAACCCGGTTGGCAAAACGCTTACTACTCTTAATAATATTGATGTTAAGATAACTGGTGTATGCAAAGATGTTCCGGAGAATTCTTCCATTCGGTTTACGATGTTGATCTCTTGGGCTACGACCCTTACCCAGGCCAATGCCGATTATTTTTCGTGGATGAATAATTGGAATACACAGGTCAATTATTCTTTTGTCAAATTAAAGGCAAATAGTGATCCTCTAAAGGTGTCAGAAAAAATTACCCGCCTGCTTCATACTAATTTGCCTAATAGGGCAGCAGAATACAATCCCTACCTGCAACCTCTGGATAAAATTCATTTGTATTCATCCGACATATTATTTGGTGAGTCTTTTAGCACCAATAGCAGCAAAATAGTTTTTAGTCTTTTGGGTATTGCAGCCATTATTTTGCTTATTGCTTGCTTCAATTTTATAAATCTCACAACCGCTGGAGCATTAGGACGAGCGAAGGAAACTGGTGTACAAAAAGTATTGGGGGCTAATAAAGGACTGTTAATAAGAAAATTTTTTGGTGAATCTTTTGCACTTTGCACATTGGCCATTTTATTATCACTATTAGTTGTTCTGTTATTACTTCCTTTTTTCAATAGACTGGCTGATACAAATATTGACGCTAATATATTGTTCAAACCAGAAATTATTATAGGGCTGGTTGGCCTGTTGATCGTGGTAAGTATATTGGCTGGAATGTATCCTGCGATCTTCCTTGCAAGATTCAGGTCCACAGACATATTTAGAAATATAGTGAAGGCAGGTAAAGGCGTTTGGGTAAGAAAGTCATTGGTAACAACCCAGTTTGCCTTATCTCTTTTACTTATTGTAGGTACGATGGTAGTTCAAAGACAAACCAGGTTTATGATGACAAAAGATCTTGGGTTTGATAAAGAACAGGTTTTGGTATTGCATATAGCCAATACAGGATTAGAAAACAAGACGAAGGAGTTAGTTGCTGCATTACACCAATATCCCGGTATAGGCCACATCTCAGTCACAAACCGTGTTCCTGGCCACACATTTAATAGTTATGGAATAATTCCTGAAGAGCATACTGCCGATGAACATATAGAGGCTGATGTGTTAGAAACCGATACGGAATTCCCTGGTACTTACAATATTTCAATGATAGAGGGAAGATATTTTTCTCCTGAAATGCCAACAGATACAACAGATGCTGTCGTAATAAACGAGTCAATGGTAAAATTTCTGAACTGGAAGGATCCTATAGGAAAGAATTTTGAAATAGAAGGAGTACGAAAAGCAAAGGTGATCGGTGTAATAAAAGATATCAACACGTCTTCATTGAGAGAAGTTGTTTCGCCAACGGCGATGATACTCAAGTCCAATCCTGCGTATGTATCTCTCAAGTTGAAGGCAGGAAACACAAAAGCTTCTCTTGCTTTTATTCAAGAAACATGGAAACAGCTCGAGACTACTTATCCTTACGATTATTTTTTCCTTGATGAACAATTGAATAAATTTTATAAATCAGATATAAGGTTGTTAAATGTGCTTAGCTTATTTGCAGTTATTGCAATATGCATTGCATGCCTGGGACTGTTTGGATTAAGCATGTATGCTACACGGCAACGAACAAAAGAAATTGGGATCAGGAAAGTTCTTGGTGCTTCCGTAACTGGTGTTACAGCACTCCTTTCAAAAGATTTTCTACAACTTGTATTCCTTGCCATCCTTATTGCATTTCCAATTGCCTGGTTGCTGATGAATAAATGGCTTGAGGATTTTGCTTATAGAATAACGATCAGTTGGTGGATGTTTGTTGTTGCAGGAATTGTGACAGTATTGATAGCATTGATCACAGTTAGTTTCCAGGCTATCAAAGCTGCTGTTACAAACCCGGTAAAATCATTAAGAACAGAATAAAAATTTAGAGCATGTTTAAAAATCATTTAAAAATTGCCTGGCGGACATTGTTAAAAGACAAGCAGTTTACTTTTCTGAATGTGCTCGGACTTTCAATAGGAATAGCATGTACTTTGTTAATTTATTTGTGGGTCAATGATGAAATGAGTTTTGACAAATTCTTTGAAAAAGAAAGCCAGCTATATCAATTGATGGAACGCAGGAATAATAATGAAATGAGCGGAGTATCTGATGAATCATCAGGTTTGCTGGGTGAAGCACTTAAGCTTCGTATGCCTGAGATCGAATATGCAACAGCAGTTGCACCACCCGAATGGTGGCAAAAATTTACCCTTTCTTTCGATGATAATAATATTAAAGCCACAGGACAATATGCGGGGCCTGATTATTTCAATGTCTTTTCTTTCAAATTAATTGATGGGAAAAAAGATGATGTACTAAAAGATAAATCTTCGATCGTTATTTCCGATGAATTGGCTAAGAAATTATTTGGCACTGCCGAAAACGTTGTCGGCAAATCAATACGCTTTCAACAGGAAAAAAACTTTTTTGTTTCCGGCGTATTTGAAAGACTTCCTTATCATTCCTCCACACAGTTTGATTTTGTATTATCATTCGAATATCTGGCCGAAGTTCAAGGCTGGGTGAAGTCATGGTACAATACCGGCCCTCATAATTATGTGTTGCTGAGAAAGGGAACCGATATTGCATCATTCAATAAGCGAATAGCTGGTATTATAAAAGAAAACACCGGCGATACCACCCGGATAGCATACGCTGCAAAATTCTCCGATAATTATCTCGCCAATACATTTGATCATGGATCCAAAGTAGGCAGTAAAGTAGAGTACGTAAAGTTGTTTTCACTGATAGCTATTTTTATTTTAGGTATAGCTTGTATCAATTTTATGAATTTATCTACCGCCAAGGCTTCAAGAAGGATGAAAGAAGTAGGTATTAAAAAAGTGGTTGGTGCTGGTCGTAGTCAATTGATCCTGCAATTTCTTTCTGAGTCAATTATGCTGACAATTTTTGCAACGATACTTGCTGTCTGTATCGCATGGTTTTTACTTCCGCAATTTAACCTTCTTACTGGTAAACAGATCAGTTTCAACTTCGATACAGGATTGGTTATAGCGCTTATTTGTATTACGATCTTTACCGGCTTGTTGTCCGGCAGTTATCCCGCCTTGTATTTGTCAAAGTTTAATCCGCTATCTGTATTAAAAGGAAAACTAAACTCATCTTTTGCAGAGATAATATCCCGGAAAGGGTTAGTTGTTTTTCAATTCACACTTTCAGTAATACTTATCGTATCTATGATTGTTATATACCAACAGGTACAATACATACAAAAGACAAATCCCGGTTATAGTAAAGACAATGTGCTCCGTTTTAATATTGAAGGTAAAATATTGGGTAATGAGGAAGCTTTTATGGCGGAGTTGAAAAAAATTCCGGGGGTGGCGAATACATGCTACACCTTCAATAATATGGTGGGAAGAATTTATGGCCAGTACGGCCTTGAATGGGAAGGTAAGGGCCCTAGCACATCTATTTATTTTGAAGGATTTGGCGTCAGTTATGATTTTATCGAAACAATGGGAATGCAGATGGCAAGTGGCAGAAACTTCTCCAAAGAATTTGGTGATGAGAATAATAAAATAATATTGAATGAAGCAGCTGTAAAACTTATGCAGCTAAAAGATCCTGTGGGTAAAACTATTAAATTGAATGACCAGCCCAATCAAATTATTGGTATTGTGAAAGATTTTCATTTTGAATCATTACATGAACCGGTAAAACAATCTTATATTAAACTGAGTGGTGGAAACAATCCATGGAATAAAATGATGGTTCGTATCAAGGCCGGACATGAGCAGGAAACAATTGCACAGATAGAAAAATTGCATAGATCTTATAGCCCCGGTTTTCCTTTTGATTTTAATTTTCTTGATGAAGCTTACCAGAAGCAATATCTGTCAGAGACGAGAGTAGGGATACTATCAAGATATTTTGCAGGTCTTGCAATTTTTATTTCATGTCTTGGTCTTTTCGGCCTAGCTGCTTTTACAGCTCAAAAGAGACAAAAAGAAATTGGCATACGTAAAGTAATCGGTGCTTCATTAAATAACATCACGGTAATGTTGTCAAAAAATTTTTTAGGGTTGGTGATCATTGCTGTGCTTATTGCTTTTCCGCTGGCATGGTGGGCAATGAATAGTTGGCTGCAAGGCTTTGCCTTTCGAATCAGCATGAACCCTGCTGTGTTCCTGATCGCCGGATCATCAGTGGTCCTTATTACAATATTAACAGTGAGTTTCCAGGCAATAAAAGCTGCCCTGGCCAATCCAGTAAAAAGTTTAAGAACAGAATAAAACAATAGCTATGATCAAAAATTATTTTAAAACAGCATGGAGAAATCTTTGGAGACACAAAATGTATTCATTGATAAACATCAAAGGTCTTACAGTTGGGTTAGCAGTTGGTATCCTACTTCTCTTATGGGTGCAGGATGAATTTAGTTACGATGGATTTCATAAAAATGAGAAGAATATATACAAGGTAGAGAATATGGTAGGCACTGGTCCCAGTCGTCAACTATGGTCAGTGACAGCTGCACCGATCGGTGTCTTGGCTAAAAAAGAAATTCCGGGTGTGGAAGATGTGGTCAGAATAAGCGGCAATGGCTATTACCAGTTATTTAAATTCAAAGACAAGGTATTTAGTGAACAGAATAATTTTTTTACCGATCCGTCATTATTTTCTGTTTTCGATTTTAAATTAATTAAAGGAAATCCTTCTGATCCTTTTCCCGATGACAATTCTGTTGTGATCACAGAAACGATGGCTAAAAAATATTTCGGTAATGATGAGGCGATGGGCAAAGTGATAGTTGCGGATGATAAAGTGAATTTCAAGGTCACGGGAGTTGTAAATGATTTTCCAAAGAATTCAACTTTCAGAGCAGATATGTTATTCCCGATGAGTTTATTGGGAAGTAACATGTACGCCAATAATAAAGAGGGTAAAAATCTTGAAAATGATTTTACGCAGTTTAGTTACAATACTTTTTTGCTTTTTAAGCCGGGCTTTTCATTTGCTGACTTTGCAGAAAAATTAAAGCAGATCCATTTAAAGATCAAGCCTGACGATACAGACGCTGATTATCTTTTGTTGCCTCTCAGCAAGATGCATCTTCACAGGGCAGACGGAAGTGATGGCGGATACTCGACCGTTCGAATGTTTTTTATAATAGCGATACTGATCCTTGTTATTGCATGTATTAATTATGTGAATTTATCTACTGCCCGTTCAATGCTACGTGCAAAAGAAGTAAGCCTGCGGAAAATTGTTGGAGCAGGCAGAGGACAGTTATTTTTTCAGTTTATCATTGAAACAACATTATTGTTTCTTTTTGCAACTGTTTTGGGATTGGGTCTTGTATATGTATTACTGCCCTTATTCAATGAAATATCAGGAAAGGAGCTTATACTGAATTTGGCCGATCACAGGATCTGGGAGATAATATTGTTTACTGTTTGCGGTACATTGATCATCTCAAGTGTCTACCCGGCATTATTACTTTCTTCATTTGAGCCACTCAAAGCATTGAAAGGGAAAATTTCTGCCAGGATAAATGATGCTACGTTTCGCAAGACATTGGTCGTTGTTCAATTTACATTTTCTGTTGTATTGATAGCCGGAACAATTATCATAAAAGAGCAAATGTCTTTTATGCGTTCAAAACAATTGGGCTATGATAAAAGTTATGTATTGTCCTGCAGCATGAGGAAAATGGGTGAACATTACGATGCTGTGAAGGCTGAACTTTTAAAACAACCCGGGATTGCAGGTGTTACTTCAGCAGGTGTGAATATAATACGTTACGGAGGCCATACAGGCAATAACTGGTGGGATGGAAAACAAGATGGAGAAACCCTGATGCTAAGCCCTATGGGTATTGACAAAGATTTTATTTCCTTTTTTAAGATGCAGATGAAAGAGGGAGATGTGTTTACCGGAACGATCGCTGATTCCACGCATTTTATTTTAAATGAAACTGCTGTAAAAGCAGCACGATTAAAAGATCCGATCGGAAAAAGATTTAAACTGCAGGAAACCATGGGAACCATCATTGGAGTTGTAAAAGATTTTCATTTTGCTTCCATGCGGCAAAAAATTGAACCAGCCGTTTTCTATTATAACCGACACGATTACTACAAGCTTTATGTAAAAACTACAGGAAAAGATGCACCAAAAGCAATTGCAGCCTTGTCAAATGAATGGAAAAAATACAATGCAGATTTTACTTTTGAATACAACTTTCTCGATGAGGCATATAATAACCTGTATAAATCGGAAGAGAAGACTGAACTGCTGCTGAACATATTTGCTGCAATTGCAATATTCATTTCTTGTTTGGGATTACTAGGTCTTGCTACTTATACGGCCCAGGTACGTACACGGGAGATCGGCGTAAGAAAGGTATTGGGCGCAAATGTTGGAGGCATCATCAGGTTACTTGCTATGAATTTTTTGAAATTGGTTTTCATTGCCATTCTTATTGCAGTACCGATAGCCTGGTGGCTTACAGATAAATGGCTGCAGGACTTTGCCTATAGAATAAGTATAAGCTGGACAGTATTTGCAATAGCTGGTGTACTGGCAATGCTTATTGCTGTGTTGACAATAAGTTTTCAATCAATAAGAGCCGCCCTTGCTAACCCGATAAAAAGCTTAAGAACAGAATAAATCAGGACGCATGCTACAAACGTATTTAAAAACAGCATTTAGAAACTTAGTGAAAAACCGCAAACATTCTTTGCTGAATATATTAGGGCTATCTGTTGCTTTGGGTGCATGCATTATTGTCTTCCTGGTGATACAATATGAAACCAGCTACGATAAGCATTTAAAGAATTATAAAAATATTTACCAGGTTGTAACTAAAGATGTGGATGCTGAAGGAGAACATTATACTTCAGGTGTTCCTTTTCCTTCGGTAAAATATTTGCGACAGGATTTTCCTCAATACACGTTTGCCGAGGTGATGCAGAATTCTGAGATACAGGTTACAATTAAAGCTGATACGGCTTCTGCAATCGGCAAAAAATTTTATGAGAAAACCGGGATGTTCTATGGTGAGCCGGAGTTGTTGCAAATGTTTGAAGTAAAATTTTTAGTGGGGAATAAGGATGTGCTAAATGATGTAAGCAGTGTTGCCCTAAGCAGATCAACTGCAGAGAAATATTTTGGTAATTGGAATGATGCAATTGGCAAGCGGATTAATCTTAATAATTCAGATCATGATCTGCAGGTAGCAGCCATATTTGAAGATGTGCCTCAAAACAGCGATTTCCCTTTTAAAATGGTTGCTTCCTATGCTGAATTTATTGCACATGATAGCAGTAACTGGCCAATAAACGATTGGGGATCTAATACCAGCAATCACCAGGTGTATATGCTATTGCCCAACCAACAAAATACAATTGCCATTAATGATCAGCTCAATCTCTTTGAAAAAAAATATAATACCGGTAATAAGCAAAGTACCCGTACCCATTTTTTGCAGCCATTAAGTAAAATACATTTTGATGATCGTTTAGAGAACAATGGGGATCATGTCACAACCAAAACCTCTTTGTATACATTGATCTTTGTTGGTCTATTGGTTATACTGATGGCATGTATCAATTTTGTAAATCTTTCTACAGCCCTTGCTGTTACACGCAGTAAAGAAGTTGGCATTCGCAAAGTAATGGGAAGCAGTAAAACACAATTAAGAACACAAGTGTTTATCGAAGCTGCATTGGTTGTTAGTACCGCAGTTATTATTGGTGCATGGCTTTCATGGTTTGCACTTCCGTATGTAAAACGCATTACTTCAGCACAAGGGGAACTTAACCTTTTCAATACGGGCAGCATTGTTTTTATGTTGAGTATTGCGATCGTTACGACGATCTTATCGGGTATCTACCCGGCTTTTATCATGGGTAAATTCAAACCGGTTGAAGCAATAAAAAATAAGATCAATACTTCAAAGGTTGGTAATATTTCGTTGCGAAGAGCATTGGTTGTATTGCAATTTTCATTTTCCCAGATATTTATTATTGCTACCATCATTGCAGTAAGCCAGATGAATTTTATTCGCACGGCTGATCTTGGGTTTAATAAAGAATCGGTTTTAATGCTGCAATTAAATGCCGATAGTGCGACCCACTTACGGTTAAAAGCTTTTAAAAATGAATTGATGGCTCGTAGTGATGTAAAGCAGGTAAGTTTTGCCTTTGATGCACCCAGCAGCGAAAACACATGGGCATCCAATTTTGCATTTGATAAAATGGAGGATAGAGGCTTTGAGGTCAACTTAAAGTTCGGCGACGAAAATTATGCAACTACTTATGGTTTGGAATTAGTTGCCGGAAGATTTTATACAGCAAGTGATACTTGCCGGGAATATGTAGTGAACGAAACTTTTGTAAAGAAAACCGGTTTTAAAGATCCGCAAGATGCAATAGGGAAACTTTTTAGACTTGGAGGTCGCCGTCCAATGCCGGTTGTCGGAGTTGTAAAAGATTTTAAACAGCAATCTTTACGTGAAGCGGTTGCACCGATAGCCATTTCACCGAAAATAAAATATTATCAATCTGCGGGAATAAAACTTTCGGGTAAAAATCTTTTAGCAAGTAATAAAGAAATACAGATCATTTGGGATAAGTATTTTCCTGAGTATGTATATAACTCAAGTTTTCTCGATGAAAGCATCAATCGTTACTATAAACAGGAGCAACGATTGAGCTTACTGTATAAAGTATATGCTGCATTGGCAATCTTTATCAGCTGTCTTGGCTTATATGGCCTGGTCTCTTTCCTTGTCGTTCAAAAAACAAAAGAAGTTGGCATAAGAAAAGTATTGGGAGCAAGTGTCCAAAGCCTTGTGTATTTATTTTCAAAGGAATTTACCATTCTTATATTCATTGCATTTATACTGGCAGCGCCGGCTGCATGGTATTTAATGCACACATGGTTAAATGATTTCGCATACCGGGTCAATATTGGCGCATGGGTCTTTATAATTGCAATAGTCACATCTGCCATGATCGCATGGATAACGGTAGGATACAAAGCCCTGCGTGCCGCATTAGCAAACCCAATTAAATCATTAAGAACAGAATAAAAAGTATAATTATGATATTTAAAAACATCCCATTCATACTTCGCCGGTTTAGCCGCCAAAAGTTAACTACTTCATTACACATTGTTGGATTGACATTAGGAATTACAGTCTGTTTGCTAATAGGATTATTTGTAAAATATGAAATGAGTTTTGATGCTTATGAAAGTAAAGCCGACAGGACATATCGTTTAAATACTGTTTGGGTTGATTTTGGAAAAAAAGAATTTCATTTTTCAACTCCTTTCCCTTTGGCAGATCAAATACGGAAAGATATCCCGGGTTTAGAAAATGTAACAAAAACCCATTCTCCTTTTCAATCAATAATTCAGATCGATCCTGCTAAACGTTTCAAACAGGATCATGTCATGATGACCGATCCTGAATTCCTTGATGTGTTTGATGTTAAAATTGTAAAAGGAAATGCCTACGAAGCTTTAAGAAAACCTTACCAGGCTGTGTTAACAGAAGAGACAGCAAAAAAATTCTTCGGTAATGAAGAGCCAATAGGAAAAACATTTACTTACAATGATAGTTTCAATATTACAGTAGGCAGCATAATAAAAGATTTTCCGGGAAACACCCATTTAGCTCCTTCGATGTTGCTCTCATTTTCTGATAATGAAAAATATTTGATGACCAGCACCAAACATTATGGTTCAGTATCGGGAGGATCCACCTTTATTGTTTTACCCAAAGGAACTAAGCCCGGCGCTGGTCTTAATGCAGGATTGAAAAGTATTAATGACAGGTTTCTAAATAACCAGAAATGGATGGGAAAGGATTCACATGTTGAAACAGAAATACAACCACTTAGTGATGTTCATTTTAATTCTAAATATGCCGGAGGTGGTCAATGGGTCAAAGCGATCAATACCCAATGGCTATGGTTTTTTGGAGCCGTTGGTTTTGCAGTGTTGATACTCGCATGTATAAATTTTGTAAATCTTTCCACTGCACAGTCACTTGCCCGTGCAAAAGAAGTTGGTGTACGAAAATCAATTGGTGCCGGACGTTTCCAGTTGATAAGGCAATTTCTTAGTGAAGCATTGATGCTGGTTGTATTTGCTGCTATAATTAGCATTTTTATTTCCAAACTTGCACTACCATATATAAATGATCTTACGGGTAAGGATATAACTTTTGATCTTTGGGAATCCCCGGGAATAATGATCTCGTTATTAGCAGGTATTTTTCTCACTGCTTTATTGGCTGGTATTTATCCCGCCTGGATCATTACGAGATTTCAACCAGCAGCTGTGTTAAAGTCCGGTTCTGTAAATACAAACCAGGGAGCACCTTTGCTAAGAAAAGGTTTGGTAATAACACAATTTAGTATTTCAATTTGTTTACTTATCGGGCTATTGCTTATCGGCAAGCAAATGAATTATATGCGTCACAAAAATTTGGGCTTTGATAAAGATAATATTGTAATGATGCAGATACCGGAGCAAAGTAGCCTTGCAAAAAAAGAATTGTTTGCTGCTGAACTCAAAACTATTCCCGGTGTAAAAGACTGGTCATTTTCAACAAGTCCGCCAAGCGGTGGAGAAAATACACATTGGGGTACAAGGATGAGCCTGATAGGTCCTGAGGATCCGAATCTAAAATCTGTGACCACAATTATGACCGATGATAAGTTTTGCCAGGTATATGGGTTGCATTTAGTGGCAGGAAGATTTTTTACAGTTGAAGATACCAGCGCAGTATCAGAATCAATACCGGAAGATCTGCGTTTCCCAAAATCAGTGGTTAATGAAACATTAGTAAAAGAACTTGGGTTTGCATCAAATGAAGAAGCATTAGGTAAAAGATTCTGGATCGGTATGAACGGATGGCATGCAGAAATAACAGGAATCGTGGCTGATTTTAACACTGGTTCTTTACATGAAGCCATCAAACCAACATTGATCACTCAGTATATGCCTTTCGCAGACAAAGTGGGAGTCAAAGTGCAAGCGGGCACAGATATACCCGGTGTGATCAGTCAAATAACGACAAGCTATAAGAAAACATTTCCCGATGGAATATTTGAATATAATTTTTTAGATCAGGAGCTGGATGCATTATACAAATCTGAGATGAGGTTATTCAGCCTTTTTAAAATATTCTCGGTATTGGCAATGCTGATATCCTGTCTTGGCCTATGGGGATTAATAACATTTGCGGCACAACAACGGGTAAAAGAAATAGGAATAAGAAAAATACTTGGTGCATCAGTACCGAATCTTGTTTCGATGCTGGCAAAAGATTTCATCATATTGGTCGGCATCGCCATTGTTATCGCAGTGCCATTGTCATACTGGGGCATTCATAAATGGCTACAAGATTTTGCATTCAGAATAAATATTGGATGGACCGCATTCCTGATAGCCGGAGCATCAGCGATCTTAATAGCATTAATAACTGTAAGCTTCCAGGCGATCAAAGCGGCGATCACAAATCCAGCGAAGTCATTAAGAACTGAATAAATCATTTTTTATGCTGAAAAACTATTTCACAATTGCCATCAGGAATTTCTGGAAACATAAAGTTTTTTCACTGATTAATGTTTCGGGTTTAGCTATTGGTATCAGCGCAGCATTGGTTATTTACCTGTTGGTGCAATTTGAATTTAGTTTTGAAAAATTCAGGAAAGACAATGACAGGATTTATCGTGTAGTAACTGATATGACTTTTCCCGGTGAATCGGTATTTAAAAATTCAGGTGTACCCATGCCAATGCCAAAAGCATTAAGAGCAGATCTAACCGGTATAGAGACAGCTACTCATTTTGTTACTAGTTATGATACAAAAGTTTCTATGCCTGTCGCGGGCAGTCAATCACCGGCTGAGTTTAAAAAGCAAACAAGCATCATTTTTGCTGATGAATTTTATTTTCAATTATTTGAACGGGATTGGCTTGCAGGTTCAAAGCAAACGGCACTAAAAGATCCTTACCAGGTAGTATTAACTGAAGAAAGAGCTAAAACCTATTTTGGAAATCTTCCGGCTACCGATATTATTGGTAAACAAATAACCTATGATGACAGTATCAAGACCACTGTCTCAGGTATCGTAAAAGATGAAGCTAAAAAGGCAACAGATTTCCGGTTCAAAGAATTTATTTCACTGGCAACAGTAATGGCAACAGGATTGAAAGATCATTTCGGTAGCGATTGGGGAAGTATAAATTCAGCTTCCCAGTGTTTTGTGAAATTAGAAGAGGGAACAAGGCCTGAACAATTAAATGCGCAGTTTCCCATGCTTCGGGAAAAATACAGGGATAAGAAGGAACAAGAAAAAGATGATACAAAACATCATCTGCAATCTATAAACGATATTCATTTTAATGCTGATTATGGTTCATTTGACAATGTTGGCCGCCAGGCCCATAAACCAACTTTATACGGATTACTTGCAGTTGCTTTGTTTCTTTTATTACTTGGGTGTATCAATTTTATCAATCTTACAACTGCTCAATCGGCTCAAAGAGCAAAAGAAGTGGGTATAAGGAAAACATTAGGCAGTGGAAAACGAGAGTTGATATTTCAATTTTTGAGCGAAACTTTTTTACTTACTTTAATCGCAACAATACTTTCAATTGCTCTTCTTCCGTGGTTGCTAAAGATCTTCAGTGATTTCATACCACCCGAAATAAATTTCAATTCGATCGATCAGCCACATGTCTGGATATTTCTTTTACTGCTTGTTTTGGTAATGACGGCCTTTTCAGGTTTTTATCCTGCATTGATCCTTACAAAATTTAAGCCTGTTACTGTTTTAAAAAATCAATTACACGCCGTTACTTCAAAAACAAGGAAAGCCTGGTTAAGAAAATCGCTAACTGTTACTCAATTTGTCATTGCACAATTTCTTGTTATGGCCACACTTGTTGTCAGCAAGCAAATTAATTTTTCATTGAACAAAGAACTTGGGTATAAAAAAGATGCTATCGTTTATTTTCGTACTGAATGGAATTTCTTTTCAGACAAACCTGATGACAGGCGGTTTGCATTACTTGAGAAAATAAAGCAGATGCCAGAAGTGGAGAAAGCGAGCCTGTCAAGTAATTCACCTGCACACCAGGGAGCATCATCCACTACATTGAAAGTGGACAATGGGAAAAAAGAAGTTGAACTGATGACAGAAACAATGATGGCGGATCCGGAATATTTCAATATCTATAAATTGAAACTTGTAGCTGGTAAACTACCTGCTCAAAGTGACACATTGAAAGAATATTTGGTAAATGAATCTTTTACAAGGTCGTTTGGATTTACAAATCCGGGAGAAGCAATTGGAAAATCGGTATTTCGTGGTAATAGAAGAGTGCCAATTGTAGGTGTGTTGAAAGATTTTCATACCAAATCAACACATGAACCTATAAAGCCTTTGGCCTATTCAAGTGTAGAGAAAAATAGTTATGTCATTAATATAGCTTTAAAATCAGAATCGGGGTCGCCGGGTTTATGGAAATCGGCACTTGGAAAAGTTGAGAAAGAATTCAAATATATATATCCTGAAGATGATTTTAAATATTATTTTTTTGATGAAACAATTGCCGCATTCTATAAAAAGGAACAGGACGTTTCAAGATTATTAAAATGGTCGGCAGGACTTTGCATTTTTATCAGTTGTCTTGGTTTATTAGGATTGGTTATTTATACTACTAATACAAGAACAAAAGAAATAGGGGTAAGAAAAGTGCTTGGTGCATCAGTTGTTCAAATCGTTTCTTTATTATCAAAAGATCTTTTATCGCTTGTACTCATAGCATTCATCATTGCCACGCCATTGGCATGGCTTGCAATGAATAACTGGCTGCAGGATTTTGCTTATCGCACCAATATAAGTTGGTGGGTATTTGCTGCTTGCGGGGTCAGCATGCTGTTGATCGCTCTTGTTTTATTAAGTATACGTACGGTAAGGGCAGCATTGACAAACCCTGTGAAGTCATTAAGAACGGAATAGAACCACGATTTGTGGGATTAAAAAAGATTTTGAGGAAAGGTTTATGAACCAAGCTGTAGAATAAAAATTTGACTTCTGTTGCGACGCTCCATTCAGGTTTCTCTTCGCTATTGCTGAGCAATGAACAGAATGATAAACGGAGCGTCGCAAGGGACGATAAATAGAATTACAAATGTTGATACCAAAAAATTATAGCTATGATTAAAAACTATTTTAAAACTGCGTGGAGAAGTCTTTGGAAGAACAAAACCTTCTCAGCCATAAACATTTTTGGTTTGTCAGTTGGAGTGGCCGCATTTTTATTAATAATAAATTACCTGCGGTTCGAATATAGTTACGACGACGCCCATGTAAAAAAGGACAGGATCTATCGTGTGCCGATGATGACAAAGGAAAAAGGTGGGAAGGAACAAACTTTTGCATTTACATATCCTGCTGTTGCGCCGGCATTAAAAAAAGATTATCCGGAGATTGAAGAAGCAGCTCGTTTTCGCAGGCAAGGTGGTATTGTGACTTATAAAGATCAAAAGATCGTAGAAGGTGGAACGCTTTATTATGCAGATGCTTCATTGTTCAATATATTTTCATTTCGATTTGTAAAAGGAAATGCTGCCACTGCTTTTAAAGAATTAAATGACGCTGTAATAACTGAGCAAACGGCAAAAAAATATTTTGGTAACGATGACCCCATCGGTAAACCGCTTCATTACCGCAATGAAGATTATATTGTAAAAGCAGTGTTGGAAGATCTACCTGCTAATTCGCATATCCGTTTCAATATTATTCTGAACTATGAAAAATATATACAGCTAACGGAAGGAGCTGCAAATACCAGCTGGGGCTGGTCTGACTTTTATACTTATGTATTATTAAAACCCGGAACCAATGCAAAAACGTTAGAAGCAAAGCTTCCCGCATTTGCTGAGAGATACATGGGTACAGATATGAAGCAACGGGATTATCAGAATTCATTTTACCTGCAGCCATTAAAGGATATTCATCTGCGTTCTAAGTATGATTATGAAATGGCTGGCAATGGAAATTTTTCTTATCTAAAATATCTTGGTATTGCCGCTTTGTTCATACTCTTTATTGCATGGATCAACTATGTAAATCTTTCCACAGCACATTCACTTGATCGTTCAAAGGAAGTTGGGATAAGAAAAGTTGTTGGCGCCGGAAAGTTTCAGCTTGTCCGTCAATTCCTGACTGAATCTTTTTTTCTAAATATCATTGCGATAATAATTGGTATCCTGGTCTTCAGACTTACGCTTCCTGCTTTTTCCAATCTTGTAGAAAAAGATCTGGACAGTTTGATTGTTGCTGATTGGAGATTTTGGTTGTTTGTGATCGTTATTTTTTTGCTGGGGACATTGCTTGCAGCTTTTTATCCTGCATTTGTTCTTTCTTCTTTCCAGCCAATTTATTCTATCAAAACTTCACAAGGTGCTTCAGGTATAAAAGGTGGAAAAGATTTTTTAAGAAAATCATTAGTGGTTTTGCAATTCATTGCTGCGATCGTTTTGATCTCTGGAGCACTGGGCTTTTACAAACAGCTTCATTATATGCAGACCCGTGATCTTGGAGTAAACATAAAACAGACATTGGTGGTTCAGCAAACAGCAAATACGGATAGTTCAACCATACCGTCATTTAATTCTTTTATTAATGATATGACTGCAAACCCGGCAATTCAATCTGTGACTGCCTCAACTTCAGTACCTGGAGCAGAAGTTGGTGGATCGTCTGATTATGCGTTGAAGAATTCACAATCAGGAAAGCGATGCAGGAATTTTGGTGTTGATAATAAATTCATTGATGCTTACGGATTAAAGATCGTTGCCGGCAGAGGGTTTACAAATGACAGGCCAGCAGTTGATACAAATGTTTTGGTCAATATTATTCTTAATGAAACGGCTGTCAATGTTTTTGGTTTTACAAAGAACGAAGATGCCGTTGGCCAATACATTGATGGAAGTGGTTTTCATTGCAAAGTGATCGGTGTGGTAAAAGACTATCACCAGGAATCTTTGCAAAATAGTTTTGATCCCATCGTTTTTTATCCTGAAGAAGAAAGAAATCTGGGAAATTTTTCACTAAAACTAAATACTACAAACCTTCCTGTACTGATGGATTTTGTTAAACAGAAATGGAGCGTTTATTACCCTCAAAGCCCTTTCCGGTTTTTCTTTTTAGATGAACGATTCAATGCGCAATATAAAACTGATAGACTTTTTGCAACGGTGCTCTGGCTGTTCACGGCAATTGCAATTGTTATCGCATGTCTTGGATTGTTTGGCTTATCACTTTTTACGATTGCAAAAAGAAATAAAGAGATCAGCATTAGAAAAGTGTTGGGAGCTACCTTATTCCAGATCACCAGTTTGATCACGAAAGATTATTTAAAGCTGGTGCTATTGGCAGGTGTTGTAGCGCTGCCTGTTGCATTTATACTTGTAAATAACTGGCTGCAGGATTATGCATTTCATGTCGGGATCGGTATTTGGTTTTTCATTTTACCAATATTGATGATCATCACGATCGCTGTACTTACTGTTTTATACCAGTCGCTAAAAGCGGGCATTACTAACCCGGTTAAAAATTTACGTTCACAATAAATTATAATTTATGATAAAGAATTATTTAAAAGTGGCATGGAGAAATCTGAAGAAGAATAAAATATTTTCTTTTATCAATGTTTTTGGATTGGCAATAGGACTTACCTGCTGCATGCTTATCTCCTTATATCTCTATAATGAATTAAGCTACGATACCTATCACAAAAATGGAGACAGGCTTTACCAGCTTGGAACCATTTTCGTGAAAGAAGGAAAAGAAGAAAGAATGGCGAATACACCTGCACCCATGGCAAATGCCATGCAAATGGAGTTCCCCGAGATCGAAAGATCAACAAGACTGATGAAGTTGTTTTCTGATGACAAAACACTTTTCCAATATTCCGAAGCGAATGGAAATACAAAGTCTTTTTATGAATCTAAAGGGTATGTGGCTGATTCCACTTTTTTCCAGGTGCTTACATACAAGTTCAGGGAAGGTAACCCTGCAACAGCACTTGCTAATCCAAACACAATTGTTATTTCAGATAAAATTGCAACAAAAATATTTGGGAAAGAATCTGCAGTAGGAAAACTGTTGCAAATAAGCAGTAGCTCCATTGGTGATTCAAGCTTTACAGTAACGGGTGTTTTTTTTCCACCAGCAACTCCTTCGCATATCGACGCAGAGTTTATTATATCGGCCGGTAGTGCAAGGGTCTATTTTGAAAGAGGAAATGACCTTGCTTCCAATAATATGTTCTATACATATTTTTTATTAAAACCGGGAGCAGATGCAAAAAAGCTGGAAGCTAAATTTCCTGCATTCATCGACAAACATGCTGCTGAAGGTCTGAAGGCGATGGGATTTTATAAAAAACAATTTCTTACTCCTCTCAAAGATGTACACCTGCATGCAAATACAATAACGAATGTAACTGCAGGAGGGAGTCTTACTTATTTATATATTCTTGGTTCTATAGCGTTGTTCACCTTATTGATCGCCTGCATCAATTTTATGAATCTTTCTACTGCCCGTTCGTCCAAAAGAGCTGCGGAAGTGGGTGTGAGAAAAGTGTTAGGTGCCGAAAAGAGTTCATTGATACGCCAGTTTATTGGCGAATCGATCATGATGTCAATGATCGCTTTTGTATTTGCATTGATCTTTGCAAAATTGTTGCTGCCTTTATTTTCGAGATTATCTGCCAAAGAGTTATTCTTTTCATTCCAGGAACATGGCTTGTTGCTTGGAGGATTTTTTCTCCTGGCATTATTAACAGGGTTGCTGGCCGGAAGTTATCCTGCTTTTTATCTCTCTTCATTTCAACCAGTAAAAGTTTTAAAAGGAAGGATCAGCAATTCACTTGCTGCAAATTCGCTTCGGAAAGGATTAGTAGTGTTTCAATTTGTGATCTCTGCAGGCTTGATCGTTGCATCGGTTATCATCAATGATCAAATGCATTACCTGAGAAGTAAAGATCTTGGCTTTAATAGAGATCAACAGATCGTAATACCACTAAGGAGCAACTCATCTAAAAATGTTTACACAGCATTAAAAACAGAAATAAAAAAGAATCCGCAGATAGAAAATGCCGGTGGGGCTCTTTATTATCCGGGAATTTTTAACCCCAGTGATATGCCTATATATAAAGTGGGAGAGAATATGAATAGTTCAAAGAGGACATTTATGAATTGGGTGGATGAAAGTTTTTTGCAAACCCTGGAAATAAAAACACTTGCTGGCAGATTATTTTCGGCTGAATTTCCGGCAGATACAAGTTTCAGAATGATTTTGAATGAAGAAGCAATAAAGAAAATGGGTTTTAAGAATGCAGCTGATGCCATTGGAAAAAATGTTGCGATTGACTGGCAGGGGCAAAATTATCGCTGGGAAATAATTGGTGTGGTGAAAGACTTTCATTTTGTAGATCTGCATACACCAATTGAGCCTTACGGATTTCAATTGAATAATCAACCACAATACAATTACCTGGTTGCCCATGCTAAAACAAACAATATGGGTAGTGTGTTGCAATCTATCAGGAACACATGGCATCAACTTAATCCTAATGAACCTTTCGAGTATAGTTTCCTGAATGAAGATTTTCAAAAGAATTATGAAGCGGATAACCGTTTGGCCGCCATCGTCCAAAACTTTACCATCATTGCTATTCTGATCTCTTGTCTTGGATTGTTTGGTCTTGCTGCTTTCAGTGCTGAGCAACGAACAAAAGAAATTGGTGTAAGAAAAGTATTAGGCGCCAGTATTGGAAATGTAGTCGGCTTATTATCAAAAGAATTTTTAAAACTTGTTTTTATTGCAATCGTGATCGCTTCTCCGATCACCTGGTTTGTAATGAATAAATGGTTGCAGGATTTTGCATACAGGACAAATATTAGCTGGGTAGTTTTTGTAATTACAGCAGTCATTGCAATTGGAATTGCATTATTAACGATTAGTTTCCAGGCAATAAAAGCTGCACTTGCCAATCCTGTCAAATCATTAAGAACAGAATAAATATATTTTTTATGGTCAGAAACTATTTAAAAGTTGCCATGCGATATCTTTTGAGAAATAAAGGATATACCGCCATTAACATTTTTGGTTTGGCGATCGGTATTTGCTGTTGTGTACTGATCATGCTGTTTGTTCGTAGTGAATTCCGCTATGACAAGTTTCACAGCAAATCTGAAAGGATATACAGGGCTTGGGTGAGGGAACATAATGAAGGCATGGAAGATATTATTGATATCGTTACTCCTTTACCTCTTGCAGGCGCATTACAGGGAAGTTTCCCGGATATAGAATCAACATGCCGTGTTTTTAGTGTGGCACCTCTTTTAAAAATAGGAGAGCAATCTTTCAGTGAAGATATTCGAATGGTTGACTCCAGTTTTTTTCAAATTTTTGATTTTAAATTTATTGAAGGCAGCAGGGAAAACCCTTTTCCAACAAGTAATTCAATTCTTCTTACAGAAAATACTGCAAAAAAATATTTCGGAAAAGAGAATGCAATTGGGAAAAATATTGAAATGCAAATGGCCAATGAAAAAGTTGTGTTTTCAGTTGCCGGTATTGTAAGATCGGCCCCTGAAGAATCTAGTATCAAATACAATGCTCTCATACCTTTTTCCAATGCAAAATTTCTCTTTAGCGAACGGGCAATGAAAGCCTGGTTCAATGTAAGTTCAGAAACCTACGTTTTGCTTAAAAAAAATGTGGATGCAGAAAAACTTACTAAGAAATTCCCTTCCATGGTTAAACAAAATCTTGGCGAAGATTATAAGGAAGGTGGATATATGGTAAGTCTTCAACCAATTACTAAGATCCATCTTGATACAAGTATCCCTGCTGGCATTGAACCTATAAGTAATCCAAAATACTCTTATATACTTTTAACAATAGGGATACTTATTCTTCTTGTTGCCTGTGTCAATTTTATTACTCTTTCGGTTGGCAGGTCTGCAACAAGGGCTATGGAAGTTGGCGTTCGGAAAGTGTTAGGAGCAGAACGCCAGCAGCTGATCAGGCAATTTTGGGGTGAGGCGATCTTGCTTACGGTTATTTCTGTAATTATAGGAATTGTTTTAGCAGTATTGCTTGTAAATCCATTTAACCAGATAACAAATCGCCAGCTCAGTTTACATTTCGATCTTGTCTTTATCGGTTATTGTTTGCTTATAATAATATTGATCGGTTTGATAGCCGGTGTTTATCCCGCTATTATTCTTTCGGGTTTCAGACCAGTTGAAATTTTAAAAGGAAAACTGAAGCTTGGAAATAATACAGGTCTACTCCGCAAAAGCCTGATCGCAGGACAGTTTGTTGCTTCCATTGGAATGATCATCTGCACTATTGTGATCAGCGGACAACTGGACTATTTGCAGAATAAAGACCTCGGATATCAAAAAGAACAAGTCGTTGTTGTTCCTACTAATAAACCAAGAGCAAAAGGCATGGAGATGGCTGAGTTGTATAGAAACGAATTATTAAAACAGCCACAAGTAGTAGGAGCAACAGTATCCATAATGAGTTTTTCAGAAACACCATGGGTCAACGTTGGCTACAGTGATGACAAAAATGTTTACAGGAATTTCCAATTTAATTCCGTTGATCCATACTTTATAAAAACAATGGGAATTCAGATGGCGCAAGGCAGAGATTTTTCTCCAGATAACCCGGCTGATTACACTTCATCAATGATCGTGAATGAAGCTATGCTAAAATTGTTTGGGTGGAAAGATGCAGTTGGAAAAAAACTACCGGGAAGGATAGAGCAACAGATCATTGGTGTGGTAAAAGATTTTAATTATGAATCTTTGCATACTCCTGTTCAACCACTTGCCATGGTAATAAAACCAGATACTTTTTTCCGTCGTATCAATGATATAAACTTTAGCGCCCCGGCACAACCAAGAATTTCTGTGAGATTAAGAGCTGGCAACCTGGCTGCAAACCTGGCTACATTAAAACAAGTTTGGAAACAGGTAGCTCCCGACCAGGAGTTTGAATACCGTTTTCTTGATGAAACTATTGCTGCACAATACCGCCAGGAGAAAAGAACATCTACAATTGTACAAATAGCTTCTGCCCTTTCCATCTTTATTGCATGCATGGGACTATTCGGTCTTGCAACTCTCACTGTTGTAAGAAGAACAAGAGAGATCGGCATTCGAAAAGTATTGGGGGCAAGTGTTGGCAGTGTTGTCGGATTATTGTCAAAAGAATTTCTTGTACTTGTGATCATCGCAGCATTGATCGCTTTCCCTCTTGGGTGGTGGGCTATGAATAAATGGTTAGAAGATTTTGCTTATAGGATCCATATTGCATGGTGGGTATTTCCAGTTGCAGGCATCGCTGCTTTACTAATTGCATTACTCACGGTAAGTTTCCAGGCAATAAGAGCTGCTCTTGCTAACCCGGTAAAATCATTACGAACCGAATGATAAACACTTGATCGCATAAAACTAAAGCCATGATAAAACATTATTTAAAAATTTCTTTCCGTAATCTCTGGAAATACAAAAGCTTTTCAGCGATCAATATATTTGGTCTTGCTATTGGCATGGCGGCATGTCTGTTGATATTGCAGTACGTAAGTTTTAAACTCAGCTTTGATCAATTTCATAAAAAGGCCGATAATATTTATAGAGTAGTAAATGACCGCTACCAGCAAGGTAAGTTGATACAGCATGGCACTATAACTTATTCTGGCATTGGACGTGCAATGAATAATGACTTTGATGAAGTAATTCAAAATACCGTTGTTGAACCTTCTGGCGAGGCCATCATTACATATAATGATAAAAAAATTGCAGAGCCGGATCTTTTTTTTGCGGATAGTAATTTTCTTTCTGTATTTGATTTTCCCCTTGTCGCAGGTGATAAGAATACTGTGTTGATACGACCAAGTACTGTTTTACTGTCAGAAAAACTTATTGAAAAGATCTTTGATTACAAAGGAAAAGATTACAATCAATTTTTGGGCAAAGCAATAACGCTTTGGACAGATTCCATGCCTTATAAAATTGAAGGGGTTTTAAAAAATGTTCCTGAAAACTCCCATTTGCAATTCCAGATGCTTATTTCATACCGTACTTTAATTAATAACTGGAAAGAGGCAGAATATGATTTTACGCAGTCTGATTTCTGGCATTATGTGCAATTAAAACCCGAAACTAATTACAAAGCACTTAATGCAAAGCTTGGGGCATTCAGTCAAAAGCATTTCGAGGGAAATAAAATTTCTGGTAGCGACGAAACATTTTACCTGCAACCACTTTCAAAGGCCCATCTATATTCTGATTTTGAATACGAGATCGGAAGAACAGGCAGCGCTACCGTTGTTTGGGCTTTATTAGTTATTGCATTATTCATAATTACTATTGCATGGGTAAATTATATCAACCTTGCCACGGCAAGATCCGTAGAAAGAGCAAAAGAAGTTGGAATTAGAAAAGTTGTAGGATGCGAACGTCGTCAATTGATCTTTCAATTTCTTGCTGAGTCGGCAATAGTGAATTTGATCAGCATGAGTATAGCTATTCTGCTGGTGTTTTTATTACAGTCTGCATTTAACCAGTTATTACATTACCAGTTATCATTATCCTATCTTTTAACAAAAGGATTAAATGGATACAGCATACTCATTGGTTTAGTATTAATGGTTGTTGCTGGTATTTTCGTTTCTGGTCTTTATCCTGCGTTTGTACTTTCCTCATTCAAACCGATCGCAGTATTAAAAGGGAAATTTGCCAGTTCACAAAGAGGTATCCTTTTCAGAAAGGCATTGGTACTTGGTCAATTCACAGTAACAATTGGTTTGATAGTGGGTTCATTGGTTGTGATGAAGCAGATCAGGTATATGAATAAGACACAGCTTGGTTTTAATATGGATCAGATATTAGTGATAAAATCGCCTACACTTACAAGGTTTGATTCTACATTCATTAGCAGGGTAAACAGTTTTAAGGAAGAATTAAAGCAAATTGCACATGTACAAGCTGCAACTACATCATGGAATGTGCCGGGTGGGGATATTGGAAGAAGTTTTAATGTGCGACAAGCTGATTCGGCAACTACAAATAAATTCACTGTTCGTCACACCTCAGTTGATTATGATTTCCTTAATGTATATGGGGTGAAATTAATAGCCGGGAGAAATTTTAAACAAACAGATCATGATCCTAACGGAAGCAAGCTGCGTAGTATGCTTATTAACAGATCAGCTGCGAAATTACTTGGCTTTGGATCTCCCGAAGATGCAATTGGTAAATCTATACTTCGTGGTCAAAGAAAATGGGATGTAGTTGGTGTGGTAGAAGACTATCATCAAAAATCACTTCGTCATCCTCTTGAGCCGATGATCTTCATGCCTTTTTACAGTACCAACAGTGAAATATCTGTAAAGCTTACACCAGGCGATCTACCTAATACTATTGCTCAAATAAAAAGGAAGTACGAATCATTCTTTCCCGGTAATTTATTTGAGTATAATTTTTTGGATGAGACGTTTAATCGTCAGTATGAGAATGATCAGCTATTTGGAAAAGCGTTTGGCATATTTGCCGGCCTTGCAATCTTTGTGGCCTGTTTGGGATTATTGGGTCTTACAATGTTTGCAACAATTCAAAGGACAAAAGAGATCGGTGTAAGGAAAGTTCTTGGGGCTTCTATTTCTAGTATTGTTCTGTTATTATCAAAAAGTTTTTTCAAGCTTATTTTATTATCTGCAGTCATTGCTTTTCCATTGGCATGGTGGGCCATGAATACATGGTTACAGGACTTCGCATTCAGGGTAAATATTGGCTGGTGGATATTTATACTGGCTGGTGCATCTGCTTTATTGATCGCATTAGCAACAATAAGTTTCCAGGCAATAAGAGCAGCAATTTCAAACCCGGTTAAATCATTGAGAACAGAATAAAACTATAGTTATGATAAGAAACTATTTCAAGATCGCATGGCGTAGTCTTTGGAAAAACAAAGGTTATTCTGCGATTAATATTTTTGGTCTTGCAATTGGTCTCTCGGCAAGTATTTTTATATTTCTCTGGGTGTATGATGAATTTTCATATGACCAATTTCATTCAAACTCAAACCGGATTTTCAAGGTTTTTATCAATAATAAATACCCCGATGGAAAAATTGAAACTTATCCTGCTACTCCGGCAAAATTGAAGGATGTAATAAAAAATGAAATTCCTGAAGTAGAATTAGCCGCCCAGTACAGTATGGAAACAGAATTATTAGTGAAGCACGAAACCAATACGTTCAATGAAAATGGTATTTATGCTGACTCAACGTTGTTTAATATTCTTAGTTTCCCAATTGTAAATGGAAATGCAACCGAACCGTTAAAAGGAAATAATACAATTGCTATTTCTAAAAGCCTTGCAGAAAAATTATTTAAAAATGAAGATCCGATAGGCAAAATATTATCGGTAGGAACAAAGTATGATCTTTTGATAAATAGTGTTTTTGCCGATATTCCACAAAACTCAACGCTTCGATTTGAGTTTGTGATCCCTTTTGAACTTTATGTAAAAGAGAATCCATGGATGCAAAATTGGAAAAGCGGTGGTACTCGCACTGTAGTGATGCTGAAGTCGTCTGCAGTGACCAATCAGGCAAACAACAAACTTATTAACTTAATTAAAAAAAATTGTTCTGATTGTTCTACCACTCCATTTCTCTTTCCATATACAGAGTCCAGGTTATATTCCGAATTTGAAAACGGGAAGAAGGCCGGAGGAAGGATCCAACAAGTTTTCCTTTTTAGTGTCGTGGCTATACTTATTCTCCTGATGGCATGCATTAATTTCATGAACCTTTCAACTGCAAGATCAGCAAACCGTAGTCGGGAAGTAGGAGTACGAAAATCAATAGGTGCTCAAAAATCTCATCTCATTGTACAGTTTATTGGCGAAGCGTTATTTCTATCCATCATTGCCATGGTCTTTGCAATAGTGATGGTGAAATTATTGCTTCCATTCTTTAACGATGTTACCCGCAAATCTATTCAGTTAAACTTAGGTGATCCTGTGTTTGTAGTAGGAATTTTAAGTATCACAATTGTTGCCGGGGTATTGGCAGGGAGTTATCCGGCTTTTATTTTGTCAAGATTCAACCCTGTTAAAGTACTGAAAGGAGCTACTCAACCCGGACTCTCTGGAAATGCCCTTCGCAAATTTCTTGTAGTTGTACAGTTTACCGCTTCAATAATATTAATTGTGGGTAGTGTTGCTGTGTATAAACAAATAAGTTTCATCAGCGGAAAAAACCTCGGATTTAATAAAGACAATATCATCGTCATTGACCAGAATGAAGGGATTGTCAAAAACTATGAGGCAATAAAAAATGCTCTGCAACAATTACCAGCAGTAAAAAATGTTGCGTTTGGTGGCAACAATATATTTACCATTCCCATTACAACAACAGACCCTGTATGGAGTGGTAAGCCCAATAACTCTTCCATTACATTTAAGATATATCGCTGCGACACCGCATTCATTCCTGCGATGAATATTCAAATACTGGAAGGAAGAAATTTTATAGGTAAGAATGACGCATCAAACTATATTATCAATAAGAAGGCAATGGAAACAATGGGATTGAGCCTGGAGAACGCAGTAGGAACGGAACTTGAAATGTGGAATGGGAAGGGGAGAATAATTGGGATAACAAATGACTTTCACAATGACAACTTAAAATTCGGCATTCAGCCACTCATATTCATGTATTCTGAAAATGTCGGTTCTCATTACTTTATTAAAGTAAGTGGTGGATCACCGATGCCCGGGCTTATAACACAGATCGGTCAAATATTTAAGGAGAATAATCCTGATTATCCTTTCGAATATACTTTTCTTGAGGATGTCTTTAACAGGGAATACCGGGCAGAAGCTGTAATAGGAAAACTCTCTTTAAGCTTTACAGTAATAGCCATTGTTATTTCATGTTTGGGATTATTGGGTTTAGCAACTTTCACCGCAGAAAGAAGAACCAAAGAGTTAGGGATTCGCAAAGTGATGGGAGCTTCCGTTGGGAATCTTGCTATCATGCTTTGTAGTGAATTTACAAACCTGATCATCCTTAGTTTATTGATTGGCTTACCGATCTCCTGGTATCTTGTTAAGGAATACTTTTCAGGATATATGTTCCATACCGAAATGAAATGGAGCATCTATATAATAACATCAGTAAGCATATTACTTATTGCGATACTATCAGTGGGATACCAGGCTATAAAAGCAGCAATTGCAAACCCGGTGAAATCACTAAAAACAGAGTAAAATTATAGCTATGATAAAGAACTATTTTAAGATCGCCTGGCGTAGTCTCTGGAAAAACAGACTTTACACTACGCTTAATGTAGCAGGACTGACATTTGGTATCAGTTGTTTTTTATTGATTGGTCTTTATCTTTTTGATGAACTTACTTTTGATGAGCAACACAGTAAAGCTGCCAGGATCTATCGTGTAATAGAAAACAAAACCGTGAATGGTGAAGCGACTACTATTGCAGCTGCAGGATACAAACTTGCTGAGGAATCAAAAAAATCCATTGCTGAAGTTGAAAATACAACTCACATGCAAAGAATGGGCAGGGCTAATATATTGAGCTCTGAAAACCCTGCTAATTTTTTCCAGGAAACTGTTACAGCCGCTGATGAAAACTTTTTGCAGATTTTTGATTTTCCATTGATCCTTGGAGACAGAAAAACTGCCTTAAAAGATCCCAACAGTATTATAATTAGTGAGGATTTGGCAAAACGATTGTTTAATAAAACAGATGTATTAGGTAAAATCCTTCAGTTCAGTTTTATAGAATCGACACCACTAAAGATCACGGGTATAGTAAAAAATCACCCCCGCAATTCAAGTTTTGATTTTAGTTCAGTACTTTCTGAAGCAACCTTTTTGGCTGATACCAGTTATAAGAACAGCCTCAACAGGGATTGGTTATCCAATAACTACTCAGTGTATGCTTTGCTTAGATCGAATGTTAATGCAAAGTCTGTTTCGGAAAAAATGACAAAGCTGGTTCATGATAATTTTCAAACACCTGCAGGTACAAGTTTTTCATTTCATCTTCAACCATTGAAAGACATTCATCTTAATTCTAAAGGGATTGTTGATGGTGCAAGAAATTCAAATGTGGATGCCATTCCCCAAGGAAGTAGTTTTTATATTAAAATATTTTCTTTTATAGCTCTTTTTGTTTTGTTGATCGCTGGTATCAATTATATGAACCTTACTACTGCAAGAGCATCTGCCCGTTTAAAAGAAATTGGAGTTCGCAAATCTGTTGGTGCATTTCAAAGTCACCTGGTCAGGCAGTTTTTATTTGAATCTTTATTGGTGACATTTATTTCCTTTTTCCTTGCTTTAGGTGTCGTAAACCTTATACTTCCGGCATTTAACCAATTTACTAATAAGCAACTTACGCTTAGTTTCACATCTGATTATCGTATTTGGGTTTATGCAATTTCTTTTGTAACTATTATTGGCCTTTTATCCGGCAGTTATCCGGCATTACTTCTTTCCCGGTTTAAACCTGTTTTATTATTGAAGGGCTTTAAGCTTCAAAACAGAACGGATCTTTCATTAAGAAAAGCATTAGTGGTATTTCAATTCACCATTTCAGTTGTGATGATCATTGGCACAATTGTTCTCTTTCTCCAGGTGCGGTATTTAAATAACACCAATTTGGGTTTTAATAAAGATCTGCTGGCGGTGATCGATGTGAATACACGCAAAGCAAGAGCAAATTTTGAAGCGGTAAAAACTGAAATGGCTAAAATACCTGCAGTGAAAAATGTATCGGTCACTTCGAGAGTACCGGGTGAATGGAAGACTTTCATGACTATTAAAATAAAAAACGCAGGGAGCACTGATGAACCTAAGGTAGCTTACATGATTGGCGCAGACAAAGATTTTGCAAAAACTTTTGAGGTAAAACTTTTAAAAGGGAGAAATTTTGATAGCCCTAATGATTCAGCCAGCATTATAGTAAATGAAACGGCCGCAAAAATGTTAGGCGTTACTGAGCCTTCTGATCGAATTGTTGAAATACCTGCTTCCACCAGTGGTGGATCGTATGAACCCCTTAATCGTGAGAATATCCCGTTTAGGCCAAGAATAATTGGCATTGTAAAAGATTTTCATTTTCAGTCTTTGCGTGATAAGATAGAACCGTTGGTTCTTGCTTATAATAATAATCCAATTCAGGTTATTGATTATTATTCTGTAAGAATAGAAGCAAAAGATGTGCAGGGAACGTTGGACAAATTAAAAACTGTAATGGTGAACAATGATAAAGGTGATCCATTTGAGTACCATTTTCTGGATGATCAACTTGCATTGTTTTATGTTGAGGACGAACGTCGCCAAACACTTCTTATCTGGGTGGCATTGGCAACTATTTTTATTGCCTGTTTGGGTTTGTTTGGTTTGGCGACTTATTCTGCTGAGCAACGAATAAAAGAAATAGGAGTAAGAAAGGTATTGGGAGCAACCGTGGTCAACCTCGCTTCATTGTTATCAAAAGATTTTTTGAAACTGGTTTTAATAGCTAATGGTATTGCTTTTCCTGTTGCATGGTGGGCAACCAATAAATGGCTGCAGGAATACGCCTATCATATTAATATTGAATGGTGGGTATTTGGTTTGGCCGGTGCTTCAGCAATTATCATTGCCTTAATAACTGTAAGCTACCAGGCGATAAGGGCTGCATTGAGCAATCCTGTTAAAAATTTACGAACAGAATAGGCCGTACGAATATGTACACCTACTGTTCGTTTTCGTACACCTATGATAAAATAAGAAATACGAAACCTTGTGTAGCAGCGGCTTTTGCCATTGGCATAAGTGTTGGATAATCAGGAAAGAATTTTAAAATATGCTTAGGAATTATTTAAAAATAGGGTGGAGAAATCTGATGAAGCACAAATTGTTTTCCTTCATCAATATTGCCGGCCTTGGAATTGCGATCCCTTTTTCTTTATTATGCCTGATACAAGTGGTTGTGGTTTTTGAGGCAGATAATTTTCATCCTTATCCGGACAGGACTTATAGAATTATCACGGATGTAAAAGATGCAAATGGCTCGAAAACGAACTATGCAACCTCACCTTTTGCATTGGCCGATAATTTAAAAACCAATTACCCGGTTGTTGAAAATGCTACACCAGTTGTAAGAGGATCTACCTGGGAACTTACAAGTAACATAAAAAAGATCAATGTTAATCCTATTTATGTCGAATCTTCTTTTTTTGAAATCTTTTCTTTTCCTCTTGAAAAAGGGACTTTGCCTGAACTGCCCAACACTTTAGTTATTACTCACGAAATGGCAGAAACTTTTTTTGGTGCAGAAAACCCAGTTGGCAAAACGCTTACACATCATGATTACGGAGTGTTTACTGTTACCGGTGTTTTGAAACCTTATAAGCGAGGCACACATTTTCGCAGCGATGCTATGGTTTCAATGAAATCCTTTAAGCAATTTTCAAAAGACAATCTCAAAAAGGATCTTTCTGCCTTTACATATGTATTGATCAAAGAAAATAGCGATAAAAAAGATCTTGATGCTGCATTGGCAATGAGTGCGGCCAATACAAATACAGAAATTACACAGTCAAAAGAAACATTTCATTATCGCAAGCAACTTGTTACTGATATTTCACCTGCCTATGAAAAACTGCAGAATGATTCGTATGTGGAATCCTATAGTGATATAGCCGTGAATTTGGGAATGGCATTAGCTATTATTCTGATGGCGGCCTTTAATTATATCAACCTTACACTTGCCCGTTCTTTAAGCCGTGCCAAAGAAGTAGGTATTCGCAAAGTAACTGGTGCACTACGTTACCAGTTAATCGGCCAGTTTGTTTGTGAGGCTGTTCTTATTTCATTCCTGGCGTTGATAGCCGGGTATTTTATTTTGAATCTCATGAAGCAGTTCATTCATCTGCACTGGATAACGTGGGAAGTGGATAATAATATTGCTTTATGGATAGTGTTTATTTCGTTTACGATTTTTATTGGCATAATTGCTGGTTTTTTCCCGGCGAGAATATTATCAGGTTTTCAACCTGTAAAAGTTTTAAAGGGTACTATCAGTCCTGTTTCATTTGGGAAAATGGGATTCAGAAAAAGCCTGGTTGTAATTCAACTGGTGGCTACCTGCTGTTTTGTTTTTTTGATCGGCAGCCTTTTCAGCCAGTTTAAATACATGGCAACTGACAATGAAAATTTTAACCGAAAGGATATTTATAATATTTCTATTACCGGAAATTACAAACCATTGCAGAATGATATCGCTATAAATAAAAATGTGGAGCGTATCGGTCTTGTTTCAACTCCATTTGGTGGCACATCTGCAACCTGCATTATTAAAAAAGAAAATACCGGCGAAAACAGTCTGGCTAATTATTATGCTGCCGATGCGAATTTTATCACGAATATGAATTTGAACTTTGTTGCAGGCAAGAATTTACCCGAAAGTATAAGCGATTCTGCTTCAAATTTTGTTGTGATAAATGAACAGACCCTTTCTATGATGGGATTAGGTACCCCACAAGAAGCAATAGGCAAGCCAATTTTTTTAAATAATGAGAAAATGGTGATCATACAAGGGGTCGTGAAAAATTTCTGTTATTCTATTTACCAGTTTGCAACACAGCCCCTGGTTATGCAATATAACCCTGCGCAGTTTCATGTATTAAGTATTAAAACAAAGAATGCCCTGCTTGCAAAAGACTTTAAAGCAGATATGCAGTTGATCTGGAAAAAATATTATCCCTATGATGAATTCTCCTTTTCTGATTATGAAAAGGAGTTGTACAACCGTTATTACCCCGGGGCTGATATGCAGTTCATGGGAATGATCTCTTTTGTGGTGTTTGTTATTTCTATTATGGGTTTGATTGGAATGGTAACTTTTAATACGGAGAAACGTCTAAAAGAGATCGGCATTCGTAAAGTGATGGGAGCTTCCGTATCGGCTATAGTAAAAGAGTTGTCTGTTGGATTTTTAAAATTAATAATCATATCGGGTGCAATATGCATTCCGCTGGGATATTTAGTAAGTAGTTCAGTCGTAAATGTGTTCGCATTTAATGATGGGGTTAATTTCAAATTGTTGATGATCTTGTTTTGCATTATATTTTTCATTGCATTAGCAACAGTTGTGATGAAAACAGCTGCAGCGGCGATCGCTAATCCCGTAAAATCACTGAGAACAGAATAACACATGTATGATAAAAAATTATTTGATCATAGCTTTTAGAAATCTAAAAAGGAACAAACTGTTCTCTTTTATCAATATAATATGTCTTTCATTGGGTATCACTTTTTCACTACTCATTGGGGTTTATATAAACAAAGAGAAGAATGTAAATGCTGATCTGCGAAATGCGGGTGAACAATACCTGGTCAAAAGCAAATGGAAGACGAAGAACCTGGGGCTTGATATTACGACACTTGGACCACTAGCAAAGGCAATAAAGGAAGAATATCCGAACCTGGTGGCAAATTATTACAGGTATAATCCTGTTGCAAATGTTGTATCAGCAGGTGACAATCATTTTAAAGAAGACATATCGATAGGTGATACCACTTTTATTTCAATGTATGGCTTTCCATTGCTCTACGGTAATAGAGAACAACCGTTTCGTGACAACAGGTCTGCAGTTATAACGGAAACGATGGCGAAAAAGCTTTTTGGAAAAACTGATGTGATCGGTCAAACTATTTCAGTACAAACTTTGGTCAACAACGAAAAACAGGATTATTTGATCACCGCGGTGCTTAAAGATATTCCTTATAATTCAGTAACAGGTCTTGTTGTAAAAAATTATAATGTATTTGTCCCGACTGTCGACAATCATTACTATCAAGGTGGCGATCCATCAGCATCCTGGAACCAGGTTTATGAGGTCGGACTGATTGAATTAAAAAAAGGTGTGAAAGTGAAGGAACTGGTTGATCCATTCAAGAAAATACTTGCAAAATATGCTCCTGAAAATATCAGGAATAATCTCGAAATAGAATTAGCTGGTATAAAAGATTATTATGTAAAGGACAACAATGGTGCTGTACAGAAAATGATATTTATTCTAATATTAATAGGAATATTTATCTTGTTAATGGCGATTATTAATTTCATTAACATCAGTATTGGTACTTCTTCCTACAGGTTAAAAGAAATAGGGTTACGCAAAGTGCTTGGTGGTCAAAAGAGGCAGCTTGTTTTTCAATTTTTGTTTGAGTCTTTATTGCTTGCTATTATTGCAGGAATTATTTCTCTCGTTTGTTATGAGTTATTGCGGCCTGTTTTCAACCAGCTTTTAAATACGACTATTGCGCCGCTTTTCGACTTTTCTGTATTAAAACTCATTTCGTTTGCTGTTTTGATATTGTTGGTTGGTATTATTTCCGGTATTTATCCTGCTTTCATATTAAGTTCATCACGAATTGCTCTTTCTGTAAAAGGGAAAATGTCAAGTGCAGGCTCGGGATCATTTTTAAGAAAATCTTTATTGATAGTTCAATTCACATTGACCATCATTATTTTTATTGGAGCATTAACTGTATCAAAACAGGTTTCTTATGTTTTTAATAAAGACCTTGGATATAATAAAGAACAATTATTAATCATAACGGCTTTTCCTAAACAATGGGATTCAACCGGCGTGTTTAAGATGGAAAGCATTAAGCAAAAATTATTACAGCTACGGGTGGTAAAAAATGCTTCGTTGTGTTATGAAGTTCCCGATAGAAAGCCACCAAATGTAATTCCATTATTATCGGTCGATGGGAAGAATGATCAGCCGTTAAATATTCCTTTAATTAATGTGGATGAAGATTATGCGGCCACTTATGAGATGCAAATGAAAAGCGGCAATTTCTTCAACCATAGGAAAGGGAGTTTTGTTACAGGTCAAATTGTTTTGAATGAAACCGCTGCAAGATCGTTAGGAGTCGATATCAATTCCGCTGTCGGTCGTGAAATTAGATTGCCCGCGGCTGCGGGAGGCGGCTATTTAAGTGTTGCAGGTATAATTAAGGATTACAATTATTCAAATATCCAGGATGGAATAGAACCTCTGGCTTTTATACATGTCAGGGATGCACTTTCATACCGTTTCTTAACTATCAGGCTCAATACTGAAAATATCAGCCAGGCTCTTGTAGATATAAGATCAAAATGGAAGGAGGCTTCACCTAATTCGCCTTTTGAATATTTTTTTATGGATGAAAAATTTCAATCTCTTTATAATTCGGAGCTGCAATTAAAGAAATCTGCGGAGGTGGCTACAATACTGAATCTATTAATTGTATTGATGGGTGTATTTGGAGTAATAGCTTTCACGCTGGCAAGGCGTAATAAAGAAATTGCCATTAGGAAAGTTTTGGGTGCGAATGCAGGTGGCATCATTAGGCTTTTTCTGAAAGAGTATGGACTAGCGATACTAATAGCCAATGTCATTGCATGGCCGGTTGCTTATTTTACTATTAATAACTGGTTACAGAATTATAATTACAGGATCGAACAGCATATCCTTTTATACATACTGGTTGGATTGTTGGTATTTTGTTTTGCTTTTGCAATGATTGCTGCACAATGTTTCAAAGTAGCTGTAACTAACCCGGTAAAATCATTAAGATCTGAATAATTTAACTTAACAGAATAAAAATAAATCTATGATCGATCTAAAAGGAATTTACAAATGGGTGAACACAGGTAACAACCGTACCTTTTTATTAAAGGATGTCAATCTTAATATAAAAGAAGGAGAATTTGTTTCTATCATGGGTCCTTCAGGATCCGGGAAATCCACTTTGCTGAATGTAATTGGTATGCTTGATGAATTTAATGAAGGTGAATATAATTTTCTTCATGAATCTGTTCATAAACTAAAAGAGAGGCAACGAACATCTTTGTATAAACAATACATCGGCTTTGTGTTCCAGGCTTATCATTTAATAGATGAATTAACAGTGTATGAGAATATTGAAACGCCATTGATCTATCAAAATATAAAAACATCAGAGCGAAAGGCAATGGTGGCTGATATACTTGATCGTTTCAATATCGTTGGAAAAAAGGATCTTTTTCCAACACAGCTTTCTGGAGGACAGCAGCAATTAGTGGGTATTGCAAGGGCTTTAATTGCCAAGCCGAAGCTATTACTGGCAGATGAACCAACCGGTAATTTGAATTCCAAACAAGGAGAGGAAATAATGAATTTATTCAAAGAGTTAAATAATGAAGGTGTCGCTATTATACAAGTAACCCATTCGGAGAAAAATGCTTCTTATGGTTCAAGGATCATCAACCTGCTTGATGGGATGATAGTAAACTGATTTATCGAAATATTTTTTATCAATGTAAATGTTATGAAAAGATTTTTTTTAACTACAGGCATTCTTTGTGCATTTGGAGTAAATATTTTTTCACAGAATAATACTTCGGGGAAATTGACATTGCAGCAATGTATTGAAACGGGTATAGCCAACAATCTTAATGTATTGCAAACCGATCTACAGGCGCAAGCAGATGAAATTAGTTGGAAACAGGCAAAGCTTAACAGGCTCCCCACTTTGAATGGCTCTGCAGGCTATGCGATCAGGGCAGGCCGTAGCATTGACCCCTTCACCAATACTTATATTAATGAAAACAATAAGTCATCTGATTTTGGTTTGGGTAGTGGAGTTACTGTGTTTAATGGATTTTCCATGCAAAATCTTGTGAAGCAAAACAGGTTAAATTATGAAGCTTCAAAAATGACCCTGCAACAAAGAAAAGATAATTTGACCCTTAGTATTATTCTTGCTTACCTGCAAGTGTTGAACAACGAGGATCAGCTAGTACAAGCCCGTAATCAAATGGAGCTGACAAAACAACAACTTGATCGCCTGGAAACATTGAATAAAGAAGGGTCTATTCGACCATCCGATCTTTCTGATGTAAAAGGACAATACGCCGGTGACCAGGTAGGTATCATCAATGCACAAACCGACGTAGAAACAGCTAAGATCAATCTTAGCGAATTTATGAATGTGCCATATGATAAAAATATGGCCGTTGAAAGATTAGATGTAACAACTTTTACTGATAAATATGCAGATACTCCAGAAAAGATATACGAAACAGCATTGGAGCAATTTGCACAAATAAAATCTGTTAATTATTCTACGCAAAGTGCTGAAAAGGCTGTGAAGGTTGCAAAAGGAGGATTGTTTCCATTGCTTGGTTTAAGTGCAGGATATGGAACAAATTATTCCAATACCGGAACAACTCAAAATTTTATAAATACTACCTATGATCAGTCATTCGATTATGTAGTTGTGAATGGTGGTCAATCACCGGTTTTTAAAAAACAAGATCATTATTCAAATGAGAAAATAAGTTATTTCGATCAGCTAAATAATAACCGCAATTCGAATATCAGGCTTGGTCTGCAAATCCCGATCTTTAATTCATTTCAACAAAGAAACAGGATCAAGCTGGCAAAAATTGATCTGAAGAATAATGTTCTGATCGAAAAAACTGCAAGGACGCAATTACAAAGATCTATTGAGCAGGCTTACGTAAATATGACAGCGGCATTTGACAAGCATAAAATTTTGCTTGAGCAGGTTGATGCATTTACCGAATCATTTCATGCTGCAGAGATCCGTTTCAATTCAGGGGTTGGAACATCTTATGATTATTTATTAGTAAAGAATAGCCTTGATCGTGCAACTATCAATCTTATCAATGCAAAATATGATTATGTGCTTCGCACAAAGATCCTTGACTTTTATAAAGGAATGAAGTTGTGGTAATATGAATTAATGTGAGGATAATTATTTAAACCAAAGTCTAAAGGTCGACTATTTGCGAAGGCAGGGAATTCATTGAATGTCCAGCCCTCCTTTTGCAAGTGCTTTTATTAGGTACAATCTTTTAGTCTAAAAATTCATACATTTTTTGTCTATCAACTTCTTTGGTAAACGCTTTTTTTATTATTTCTCGAAACTTGATATTGTCCGATTTTGAAATTTTTAATTTCTGCTTTGAATTGTCACTAAATACAGAACTGCTATCCTTTAAGTAAAGAGCTCCTGAATTATTAATACAATATTCATAATGTTCAATTCCGACGGGATACCCTACATCATATGAGGCCCACCAATAATTATACCTAGTCAGTTTTAAGGAGCTGTCTGTAACATAACATTCTGTCTCCATTATGGTTGCATTATTATGGTCAGCCTCAACTTCATTAAGTTTGAAATTCAATATGCATTTATTTGTTTTGTCAAAAATTAACAAAGTCTCATCTTCGGGATTACTCAATTCTGGGTCATAAACCTTAAAATTATTTTTTAGATTTTCTACAACACTTTTAATTCTTTTGTATCTGAAGTTGTCGTTTTTAATCTTAATAGTTCCTTCATAAGTAACAGTATCAATGTATATTCTTTGTCCACTAGAGAAAAGAAAAGTAAAGCAAACAATTGTCGTAAGAAATATTTTATTTAAAGTGGTAAAAGATTTTGCGTTCATTGTGAGGTCGTTTAATTGCACCAACGTCCAGGGCTTGGCGCAGTTGGGGAATTAGTATTCCGTCTGCCCGGCCTGTGATGATATAAAGGAACGAAATTTTAATGTTATCGTAAAGCTGTCTGCCAAACGGGCCAGCCGATAGCTGAAGCTGAATAGTGAACAAAAGCTGAGAGCTTTTCCGTCAAGCCCCAATTGCGCTAAGCCTTATGTTGTATGCATACCAGTTTTAGGGCTTATTTATTTGGTTCAATAATTTAAGTACAATCGTTCCCAAAAGCTCTACATCGTTGGCTGTAACGATGATTCTGTCGCCTTCTTTGTAATTTTTGTCCCCAGAATTTTGCAAATATTTTAAATCTACGATCCCTCCTTTGTGTTCAAGCAAGTGTCTACGTAAAGTGAAAAGAGATAAAGAATCGAGTTCATTTTTTGTTAACCATGTACTGTAATTTTCATTTTTTGCCAACATCCAGAGCGTATTGCTTTTTTCAATATTTTGAAAAGCATTAAAGGGTGCTTTTGTGTTTGAAATAGAATTGTATTTAAGTTCACTAAAAGATTGTAAAGTACTTATGCAGTCTGGAATTGAATTTTCGATAATTGATCTAGTAATAATTGCTGCCTCGTCTTTAGATAATTTACTTTCTAATGATTCTTGAATAATAGAAATTTTATTGGCCTTTAAAATTATCTTTTCTATCGATTCTTGTGCAGTTCTTTCAATTGAATTGTAACCACAGCAGGGGCAAAAATATGCAGCTCCGATTACGGCGAAGTGAACGTTACATTTTTCACATTGAATTTTCAATTCAAATTCTTCCCTAGATTCTATTGAAATCATATTAAGTGAAATTGAATGACCATGATTCCAAAAATCGCTTACTGAACTTCTTATGTTATTAACCACAGCTGTTCTTTGATCTTCTGGAAGATATTCTTTTGCTGGAGAATTATTCCTACAAAAAGGACAAAACACCTCTTCATCTTTAAATGTATTTTTCCAATCAGTACTGCTTACTTTAAATATAGATTTACATTCTGTTTTGGGACATTGTCGGTCAATCATTCCATTTTTGTCTGGAATAATTGGGATTTTTATATTTGATAAACTTTCGATCTCATTTTTAAATCGCTCCAATTTGTTTATCATATCTTGAATCGTTCCCATAATTGAAATGATTTTTTAGGGTTGCATACAACTCTTAAATATACGCCATAGCTGGCATAAGTTTTATTTGAGAATCATTGTATTTTTATGCCAGCAATAATTGGAAATTGGATCATATAATCACGATAAGATATTTTAATCCCATCTTAAATATCGGTCTGCAGGATTTAAGAAATGCATGGTATTTGGCTGATCAAACTCCCATTCAACTAATTACTATTATTTATTAGGAGCATTATATTTCACTTCAAAGTATAAGAATAAAAAAGCAGGATGGCTAGACAACCCCCTGCTTTGGGTCTTTTTGACCCCCACATGAGAAAACTGTATTTTAACTGCGTTTGTCGTTGAGCATAACTAACAGTATAAAATTATATTCAATACCACTTCAATTTTTGATAAACTAGCTGAAGCATGAAAGTTTCATACTGAAGTATTATTTATCAAATTGTATTGTAGCGAACAAAAGTGCTGGAGCCAGGCTGCGCATTAATTCCGGCAGCATAAGCATTACCTGTTACAGGGAACGCTTCAAACTTTTCTCCCGTATACACTGTCACGTCAACACTAATGTCAAATCTGTCTCCAGCTACTATGGGGGCGCCGAATAAAGTTGCCAATTGTGATCCTGTAATTGTTATATCAGTCGGAAACGTTGTTACATCCGTTTGAATTACTTTGACATTTGTTTTATCATTATTCTTTATCACTACTACATCATACTTTTTGGGTGGTGCGCCAGTAGGAAAATAAAGGGCAACCCTGAATTTTCCTGAAAAGGCATTTGGATTCGCTGCAGATATTGACTGATCTGTGCCTGCTACCTTCGCAACTAATGGAGTGGGAAACTGTGTTAAGTTATCCGGTAATTCTCCATTCTCATCTTTCGAGCAGGCAGTAAATAAACCTGCGATTGAAAAAATATATAAGCTAAGGATGATTGTTTTTTTCATGCTATTTTTTTTTGATGTTAATTAAGGCATCCAGAAAACTTTATATGTGCTTGGATTTTTTTGTGCTGGTGCATTTGGATTGCTTTCCAATTCTGTCTGGAACCATGGCAATGCCAATGCAAATGTTCTGCTCTGTTGTACCGGTACTGATTTTTGATTACCTGGATTTACAGGGTCACCATTTATTGGCGGTTGCACTCTTCCGCCGGGAGCCATAGCAGGATTTGAAGGATCAAACACTACCGGGTACCCGGTTCTTCTTATATCTGTATATTGATCAACTGCACTACCAACAGATGACAACCACTTTTGTGTCATGATGATCTCTAATTTTTTTGCAGTTGATGCGGCATCATATTCTACTAATACCTTATCAGTATAAGTTGCGACCGCAGTTGTTCCAAATAATGCAGGAACATTTTGTGATGGGTTTACAAAGTTTGTAATTACATAATCAACTTGCTTGAATGATTCATCCATCGCTGCTGCAAGTTTTGCTTTTGCATCGCCGGTTATAACACCTGTATTAATTAACTCTGCTTCCAGATAAAGTCTGTCAGCATAAGTTATAAGCCTGTATGGAGCGGCACCAGTTCCGCTATTTGCTGAAGCTATTGTGGCACTGCCATCATCATATTTACCACCCACGGGATAAATTCCAAAAAGACTGATCGTATTTTGCTGAGTTCTGTCACGATCAGGACCCACTGAACCAAAATAAATTGAAACAAATTGGCCATCCCTATATTCTGTTTGATTTCCGTCCCGCGAAGGTTGTGTTGCATTTACCTGGTTATATATATAGTATTTGATCCTTGGATCAGGGTTATTTTTGAAGATATTCGGATTGTATCCTTTCATTATCTCATAGAACCATGGACTCACATGATTACTCCTTTGTGTAGCGAAATAGGTATAAAAACCAGGGTTTCTATCGTCGGTTGCTCCATTGGGTCCATAAGGCACAAGAAAGCTTTCACTTGTATTGCTTATTAGGTTACCTCCGCTGATCAATGCATTTACTTCGGCAGAAACATTTTTTACTTTCCTTATCTGCGTATACAATTTCAGTTTTATGGTATTGGCAGCTTTTATCCATAAGTCAACATCTCCTCCGTACATAAGATCATCGGCCCCGGGTTCCTGCGCATTTGGAGCTGTTGTATTGTTAAGATCCGCTATGCCTTCATTGATCAATGGGAAGAGGCTTTCATAGATACTGGCATCATCATCAAATTTTGGATGCAGTATTCCTGCTTTTAATTTATTAGCTTCAGAGTAAGGCACATCTCCAAATACATCAACTGCTACACTGTATGTGTATGCTTTCAGAATTTTAGCAATACCTGCATAAATTAAGTTACCTGCTTCTGTTGACTTGGCGATAATGTCTTCCAGGTTTTGTAACACGCCGTATACAGGGAAGGATGTTCCCGGGTTAGCGGTAGAAGCAAACAATTTGGACCAGGCGGTTTGAAGATTAGGATCTGCACCTGTTATTCCATATTTATCGGCTTCTTCTCTTGTGCTCATTTGATGTGTATAAACAGCGAGTACCTCAGACAGGCCTCCGTTCTGTTCATCCATAGATAATGCATCGCCTAATGTCCTTTGCGTTGTCGGTAACAATTTTGATACTTCAATTGTTGTTGGATTGTTGGGATCTGTGTTGATATCTAAAAATTTCTTACACGATACTGCCAGCAAACCAACAAGCGGGATCAATAATTTTATTTTATGTAACATGGTATTAAGATTTGAGTTTAAGGTTTAGAAAGAAAAATTCATATGAAATCCAAATCGTCTTGTTGTTGGCGCTGCTGATAACTCTATTCCTTGTGTAGATGTAGAACCAAAACTGTTCACTTCAGGATCGAAATTGGTGTACTGCGGGAAGTTAGGAGCAAGATGCCACAGGTTCCTTCCAGTTAAGCTTAGTGTGACTGCTTTAAAGAAGGACATTTTTTTAAAGACTGTTTTTGGAACATCATATGCTAATGTTACTTCCCTGAGATGGAAAGATGTTGCATCATATACAGCCCATTCTGTAGCAGAGTTAATACCAAATGAACCGGAAGGTCCGCCAGCAGAGAAATACAGATCATTTGTTGTGATCACAGTATGATTGGGAACTGTTTTACCACCAACTAACAATGGCTGACCCGGATTATTTGGATCGCCATATACACCCGGAATGACCCATGAAGTTTGCCTGTCCTTTGTATCTTTTGTAACACCACGGCCTAATAAAGAAGAAACTGTTACAGAATAAAGATCGCCGCCCTGTGTCCAATCCCAAAGCACATTTAACGAAAGACCTTTATAGCGAAGTGTGTTTGTAATGCCTACTTTAAAATCAGGATTAGGATCACCGACCATTTGTTCATCATCTAAAGTTATTATCCAACCTGTAACAGGATCAATTAATAAATTTCCTTCAGCATCACGGGCAGAAGCTGTACCTCTTAAATAACCGAACGGTTTTCCTGGTTCCAGATACGGGTTGATGCCTGAGACGATACCTGCCATTTGTATCCTGTCAACACCACTGGTTAATTCTGTAACTATGTTTTCGTTCTGGGTAAAGACTCCATGTATATCCCAACTAAAATCTTTTCCTTTTATGGGACGCACCGTTAGATCAATTTCAACACCTCTGTTTCTTATACCGCCAAAATTCGTAACCTTTGCTAAGTAGCCTGATGAAGGGGGAGTAGTTATAATGGCAATAAGGTTGGTGGATTGCCGGTTATACCATGTGAAATCAACTTCAACTCTTCTTTTTGCGAAACTCAACTGTGTTCCCAATTCAATTTCTTCAGTAAACTCTGGCTTAAGATCCGGGCTATTTGCAGTAGAAGGAAGTGTAGCTGCAGGCACTCCCATAAAACTTGGGTCAATTGTATATACGTCATTCAATGAATAAGGTGTTGCATCACGACCAACCTTAGCCCAACCAGCTCTTACTTTTCCATAATCAAGTATGTTGCTCTTTATTCCAAACGCATCAGTAAATACAAAAGAACCGGATATTGATGGATAGAGATAGCTCCTGTTTTCAACCGGTAATGTTGAAGACCAGTCGTTGCGGAGTGTTCCATTTAAGAAAGCAAAATTTTTATACCCAAGCGTTACATCACCAAACACACCAATTATTCTTTGCCTTGAATAGAAATCGTTGGTGAACTGTTGCTGTGCAGTATTGGTAAGCGTATAAATTCCTTTTGTGATGAATTGGTTGCCGGTTTGCAAAGCATCTGTAATGGTTCGTTGATTTATATTATTACCAACGAGCACTTTTAAATTAAAATCTTTATTTTTCAATTCAGGACTAAGTGTAACAATAAGATTTGACTCTAATTCTTGTTTCCTGTAGTCATCCAATACCAATTTGCCAAGACCTGATGCAGCTCTTGAACCAATTTCAGTTATTTCTCTTCTGTCAATTCGGGAAACATTGGTACCAAGTGTATAATCAACACGGATCCATTTTTTAATGGTAAAATCGAAATGTCCTGCTCCAACCATCCTCTCTTCGTTTGTGTTTATAGTATTATACTTAGCTGACCAGCGTGGATTATCATAACCAGTTACGTTTGGTTGCAATGGCAATCCATCTTTATCTTCAAAAGGAAGATTAAGGTCCCAGTTGCGGGCAAGGAATAAAGAACGGGCAAAAGAAGATGCTGTACCGCCAACCTGGTTTTCACCAAAGAAACCGCCGTGTTGATTGGCACGGGTATAGCTGAAGTTTCCACTTACATTAATACCAATACTCAATTTTGTAGAAGCACCTAAAGCAAGGTTAGCTCTTTCAAGGTCAGAATTATATACATATCCTTTATGATATAAATGCGATGCGGTAACGCCTATAGAACTTTTTTCATCTCCACCGCTTACGTTCAATGAATTTTCATAAATAAATCCATCTCTGAAAAGGTCTTTTACATTATTAGGATAAGGTGTGTAATCAATATTTGCTGATGGAAATAATTCCGGGTAAGCAGCTTTGTAAGTGGGCCATGCAGGAATTGAATCTAATGCAGTAAATGCTGGACCCCATGATCCGTTTGCATTTGAATAGGCTAATTGTGAGCCAGCTCCATACTCATTTTGATATTCAGGAAGGTTTGCAATTGTTTCGCTGGAAAAAGATGATTTAAAATTGATCTCCGTTCCCTTGCTACGACGGGCACTGCCTGATTTAGTGGTTATAACAATTACGCCATTCGAAGCTCTTGATCCATACAATGCAGCCGCTGATGATCCTTTTAATACGTTCATGGTTGCAATATCATTTGGATCAAGATTGGCAATACCGTTGCTATAGGCGCCCCCATTTGAAACCTGGCTGGTTGTAGTCACCTGGTCATTACTATAAGGAATACCATCAACAATGATCAATGGTTCACTGTTTCCAAAGAATGAGTTGTTACCACGAATCTGAATTCGTGTAGCTGCGCCTGGAGTTCCCTGTGAGCTGCGGATATCAACACCGGCCACTTTGCCCTGCATACTTTTTAAAATATCCGGTTCTGATTTTTGTAAGAGGTTATCAGGATTCACTTTCGCGACCGAATAACCAAGGCCGCGATCAGTTCTCCTGATACCAAGTGCAGTAACCACTACTTCGGCCATAACTCCCTGGCCCGTTAAAGTTGAATTGACCGTTGTTTGAGTGCCGATATTTACTTCGCTGGCTTGATAACCAGTGGAGCTGAAAACTAACACAGCATTGGCGGGGGCCTGTATACTGAAGTTTCCATTTTCATCGGCTGATACAGCTGTGGAAGTTCCCTTGACCGTTACAGTGGCAAAAGGTATAGGCTTACCATCAGCACCAGTTACTTTACCGGTAACTGTTCTGCTTTGTCCAAACATTATTAATGCGGACAAAAAGAATAAGGCAGTTAATAAGATTTTTTTCATGCAACTTGATTTTTGTTAAACACTATGGAGGTAGGCATCAATTTGCATGATTTTGCTTCAATAGACCTGCGTTCAATTACTGAAGCATGAATGTTCGTTATTAAAACCCGTTAATGCATTACCGAATTCTTCAGCAGTTTGTAATTTTTGATAAATGATGCAGCAATAATGCAATCATTGAAGTCAGCATTATGGTTTCACCTCCACATGAGTAGCAATAGATTTTCGTTTGCCTTTCGTAATGGTATTTGTCCATAAGACATTTTTTAGTATTAGTTAACATGAAGGACAAATAAATTGAGTTGAAATATCGTTTGATAATTTTCATAACTACACATTACGAAGCCGTGCTTTTTATTATTGACCACAACCGTTGCTGCTATGATAAGAGATGTTCAATTAAGGCTTCTGTTTATTCCCCTGCTCGGCTTGCTGATACCTGCTGTGTCGGGAATAATTACGTATGAGAAATATTCTGCGGCGCAGTTAATTATTTCCAATTGCTATTTTATACTTACATCATTTATAATATGGGGTGGTTGCAACTGGACACATAAGAAGATAAGGCCGTTGTTTCGGAAAGCACAGAACCCGTTCTTTAAGGTATTGTCCATATCTGTTGTATCAGCATTATATGGCGCCGCATCCGGCGGTGCAATGACGATGATCTGGTTTCGTATTTCAAAAGACAGTTTTACATGGGAGAAGTTTTTTTCCTTCATTGCTTTCACCGTAATGGCGGTGCTGATCTTTACTCTTATATACGAGATACTTTTTTTAAGTAAAGAAAGAGAGTTGGATACGAAGATCGTTGAAGAACTGGATAGGGAAAGAATGGAAGCGGAGCTGGATGTATTAAATAATGAACTTGACCCGCATTTTATTTTTAATGCACTCAATACATTGAATCATCTCATTATCACGAATCCTGATACGGCCTATGTATTCAATTCACGTCTTGCCCAGGTCTATAAATATGTATTGTTGAATAAGAACAAAGAGCTTGTTTCTTTATTTAAAGAACTTGAATTCATCGAGAGCTATTTTTTTCTTTTGCAGGTAAGGCATGAAAATAAGTTACTGTTTGAATTAGATGCAAAAGAACCGGAGACAAGAAAAATAATGATGCCGCCCTGTGCCTTACAAACAGTGGTAGAAAATGCGATCAAGCATAATGAGTTCAGTGTAGAGAATCCTTTGATGATAAGATTGACATTGAATGGAGAGTATTTGAAAATAATGAATAATAAAAGACCGAAACCTTATCTCGTTGATTCAACCAGCATCGGGTTGAGAAATCTGAGTTCGAGGTATAAGCTTGTTTGTAATAAAAATATTGTTATTGAAAATGAAGAAGCACATTTCCTGGTGAAACTTCCATTGATCACTAACCTTTAAAACCTTAAGCTATGTTAAACACTATTATTATTGAAGATGAACGGCCCTCGAGAGAAAGTCTTTTGCAAACCCTGGCCCGTATTGATGCAGATGTGAACCTGCTTGCCTCAATTACATCTGTGCAGGAAGGTATCAGCTACCTGGGGCAACCTCGTAATGCAGATATAATTTTCAGCGATATACAATTGCCGGATGGTTTGGCATTTGAAATTTTCCGGAATTGTGTAGTTGAGGCGCCGGTGATCTTTGTTACCGCCTACGATGAATTTATGATGAATGCTTTTGAGCACAACGGCATTGATTATTTATTAAAACCGGTTGATGAAAAGGAGTTAGACAAGTCGCTGCGAAAATATAAAATGCTGCAACATCATTTTGCAGGTAAGATCAATGATATAAGTAAACTTGTAAATCCATTTTTGCAACCAAAAAGAACAAGGCTGGTTGTGAAGAAAGGGATCGAAAGCATCTCTTTACCTTATGATGACATCGTTTTATTTTTTACTGAGAACAAAGTGGTCTATGTAATTGACAAGGCGGGTAAAAAATATTTATCCGATAAAAATCTTTGCGACCTGGAAATGGAATTGGATAAGAACCGGTTTTTCCGGGCAAACAGGCAATACATTGTAAATATAAATTACATCAGGAGTTTTAAGCCATACGAAAAAGTAAAACTGCAGATCGATCTTGCTACCTCTGATATAAATCATGCCATCATTGTAAGCCAGGAAACAGCGCCAATGTTTCGTAAGTGGGTGTATGAAGCTTAATAATTTTTAGTTGCTATCTACATATGGCAACTTTGTAACGACACCACATAGACACATAGGACACAATAGGGAAGAAACACATAGAAGTCTATGTGAAACTATGTTTCTATGTTCCTATGTGGTAAAAGTTTGAAGGCCTCATTTTATTTACTTTGACTTATTTTGCAGGCTGTACAAAGTCAAAAGTAAAAATGAGTGGCATTATAAGAGTGGCAACCAAAAACGATGCGGCTGGCATGCTGGAGATATATGCTCCTTTTATTCTTAATTCTGGTATTACACAGGAAACAGAAGTTCCATCAGTTGGAGATTTTCAACAAAGAATTATTTCAAACCTGGAAGAAAGACCATGGCTTGTTTGTGAAATAAATAATGAGATCGCAGGCTATGCTTATGCAGGAAAACATCGTGACCGCAAAGGATATCAATGGTGCACCGAACCATCAGTTTATATTTCAGAAAAATATTTTGGGTTCGGAATTGCAAATGCACTGTACAACGCATTGTTCAATATTTTAAAACTCCAGGGGTATATGAATGCTTATGCCGTTATTACTTTGCCCAATGACAGGAGTATTGCTTTTCATAAAAAATTCGGATTCGATTTTCTCACCACTTATAAAAAGATCGGTTATAAGCTTGGGCAATGGCATGATGTGGGTTGGATGCAGTACGAAGTAAACCCTCACAAAGAAGATCCAGTTGATCCCATAAGGTTTCCGCAAATTGATAAAGCTGTCGTTGACTCTATTCTTAAAAAGTCTTCGTTATTATTAAGGAAATAGATAAGCTACAATGTGGAGGCTTATCGTATCCCGGGGTCTGCCATTAGCATTCTTATATTTGTATATGTCTTCGGGTAAGAACCCGGGCGGACTGAAACAATTTCACAATGACAGTTTGGGACGATTTAATGGCACAAGAGAGTGGCATAAAGGCAAAATTATCTCTTCGATAGTTGCTGTTTTAGTGTTCATTGTTTTTATTTTTTACAATAACAGACGCTTAAAGGAAAACGCTGAAGATAGAAGGGCAAATCTTACATATACAATTGGAGTGACTGGAAATACACATCACAACTTTAAGAGCTCTAAGCCAACTGTTGAATATTCTTATAAAGTAGGCGGCGTTAAATATTCAGGACTTGAGCATATTGATTCTAAGTTTGAAAAGACAGTGGTGGCAAATGGAGGGAGATATTATGTAGAATTCTCGTCCAAAAATCCAAGCAACAGTAAACTGCTATTAGGCTATCCTGTTCCAGATACTATCTTAAATGGAGCAGAACATGGTTGGATTTATATGCCAGGTTACAGCGATCGAAGATAAACTACGCCTAACAATGTCCGCCATTGGCATTCTTATATTTCTGTCCGCCCCGGGTCTTGCCCACAGGAAAAATACAACAATAAATAATGATGAGGGCAGACCCCGGGATTCAATAAATAGACATTTATTTTTCCTAACTTTAAGGAGCATGTTATGAAAAATTGTCTTCTTATACTGCTCCCGGCAATTTTGCTTTTCAGTTGCCACACGATGAAAAAATTAAACGACGGTATTTATATTCAACAACGCACTTCGGTAAATAAAGACTATCCACAACTTGATTCGATTTTAATTGTTGCTAATGGAAATTCATCTACGAAAAGAATTATGGAAGATGTGATGCCCATCTTTACAGCCGATCTGAAAAAAAGAGGTGTCAACTCGACCGCTGTTTTTGTTTCTTATACCGATAAAAGAATAAATGAATCAGAATTCAATAACATGAATTATACCTATACACTTTGGATATATGAACAGGATAGAGCATTGCAAAAATTGGATGGCTATGATTACCTGGTTCCCCTTGCCATGAAACTAACTGATAACCGAACCTCTGATAATGTCTGGATAGCTACTTCTATTTTTAATGATATTGTGAAAAAGAAATTTTATAAAGAAAAATATGCAGGAACATTGATGCTTATTTTCCGGGCAAACGGCATAATAAAATAAACTTCTCTAACTATCTCGTTTTTGCAAGCAAACGTAATGCGGTAAAAGTTGTAATCGTAAGTGTGGTATAAAAGAATACCCTGATCACTTGTTTATCATGCATATAGATCATAAGCATTGTAGAACATATCATCATCAATCCGACAATAAAAACAAAAGCAAGACGATTGATGTTCATCCGGAATGCTTTGTTAGTAAAACTGTCTTCGCTGAAATTAATCTCATGCCGCATTACACCGTCTTTCAATTTGCCAACAACTTCCCTTATATCTTTAGGTAATTTACTTACCAGGTACAAATAATCTTCTGCCGAATCCGTCACTAATTTCACTACCGCATCCCAACTGAATTGCTCTTTTATTTTTTCAGTAGCATAAGGTCTGATCATTCCCGCAATAGAAACATTTGCCTCCAGGTGCTCGGCAAATTTTTGAATAGTGGCCAGCGATTTTATCAATGTAAAAAGATTGGAAGGAACTGCTAATCCATATCGCCCAATAACCTTGAAAGCTTCCGACATGATTGCGGAAATATCCACCTGCTCATAACTCATATAACTGTATTTCTTGATAATTTCTCCAAGCCGGAATTCAAGATCTTCCATTTCTTTGAAATAAGTTATTTCCGATAAACTCAAAAGTGATTTAGCAATTCTATGAGGATCGTTTTTTGAAAAGCCAAGCATGAAATTTATCAGTGCCTGTATTTGCCTTGGTTTTAAACTCGCCGCCATTCCATGATCTAATAAAACGATCTGGTTATCGCCGCGGATAAAAAGATTTCCGGGATGCGGGTCGGCATGGAAAAACCCATGACGAAGGATCATCTTTAATATTATATGGGTTCCGTTCACAGCAATTGTCTGTGGATCGAAACCGGCTGCTCTTAATCCATCAATATCATCGGGACGGAGACCTTCAATATATTCCATTACCAAAAGCCGCTGGCGGGAGTGTTGTATAAAAACTTTTGGGATATAGCAGGTGGGATCGTCTTTGAACATATCCGTAAACCGAAGCATGTTTGATGCTTCATTGTTGAAGTCAAGTTCCTTCATCAGGTTCTCGCCAAAGTCTTCAACAAAACCAATTACATTAAAGCTTGTAAGCCCGGGATAAGTTTTTACAACTTGCTTTGCTAGTACTTTCATTAATATAAGATCGATCTCGATCTTATGTTTGATATTGGGCCGTTGAATTTTTATTGCCACTCTTTCGCCAGTTCTTAAAACCCCTGAATAAACTTGTGCGATCGAGGCAGAGGCGATATGTTTTTTTTCAAGAGTGAGAAAAATTTCTTCAATAGGATGGCCTAATTCCATTTCAATAAGGCTGATGGATTCGGCGTCATCCATCGGCCTAGCATTTGATTGTAATTTTTTTAACTCTTCACGCAAATGATCAGAGGCAAGATCGGGTCTGTCTGCAACGATCTGTCCAAATTTTACAAATGTGGGACCTAACTCTTCGATCGTTTGGCGAAGTTGTTCAGCCCTGGTGGTTAATCTTTTTCCTTTTGGATCAAAGATGCGGCGCATCCATGTGTTGTACATCCAGTTTTTAACTATATGTTTCAGTATAATGAAAAAAATAGCTATCAGCCTGAAAACATTTCTAAAAAATCTTGCGATCTGGAAGATCCACATGGGGGTGTAGTTTATTCTTTAAAGATAAGGGTCTTATCCTTTTAACCAATCTTCCAGAATTTGTTTTTGTAAAGGACTTGGGTTACCGACAGGCGTTATTTTAAAACCCTTCTCCATCTTAGTACCCAAAATGACATCTATGTCTTTTGTTTTATTATTAATAAATAATGTCAAACGTATTTTGTCGCCAGGGTTTGCCGAATTAATTATTTTATTAAAAAGACTGGCAGCTGATCTTTCACCATTAATTTTTGCCAGTTGTTGTCCTCTTCTTATACCTGCATTCCATCCGGGTGATCCGTAATCTACATTTGCTATAAACACACTGTCTTCTCTTTCTCTCAACATAAAACCTGCATAGGCGCCGGGTAAAACCTGCGTGGTGGTATCGATATTTAAACCTGCATAATTAAAATACATTGGATAGTCAAGTTCTTTAGTTGTTGTAACGTATTCAAATTCCCTGGTAAGCGAACTGCCCGCAACAGTTTCAAAAGCATTTCTTAATTCTTCTTCAGTAAATCCTCTTTTCTTTTCCTGGTAATATTTTTTATACAGGAAGCGCATAACATCGTCCAGCGACTTTTTATTTTTGGTGAGCTGACGTATTTTAAAATCAAAAAGCAAACCGACCACCGGGCCTTTATCATAATAAGAGATCGTTTTATTTACTTCATCACCTGTTCTTCCAAAAGGACCGTCACTCCAGGTTTCATAGCTTGCCTGTTCCAATGTTTGATAAAGCCTGCCGGGTTTATTTTCAAAAGCGATCATATTCCCGCGGAAGGCATTGAATAATTCTTCATCGCTAGAAATACCAGCTCTTTTAACGACCATATATTCATAATAAACAGAAAGTCCTTCTGATACCCACAGCATTTTTGTTCTGCTGCCTTTATCATAATCAAAAGGTCCAAGTTCAATTGGCCTGATCCGTTTTACATTATAATGATGAAAATACTCATGAGCTAAAAAATGAAGTGTACGAATATAATTTTCTCTTTTATTGAGATTGGTTCCATTAAACCCGAAAGTGGTATTGTTCAAATGTTCGATACCTCCCTGCCCGGGGCCCATTGCAATGAACGTATAACTTTTGTAAGGAATATGCCCGATGATATTTACAGCTGCTTCAACAACTTTTTTGAGATCAAGCATGAATTGTTGCTTGTCGAAATCACCGAGCTTAAAACCAATAAACCGATGAGTTATTCCTTGTATTTTAAATGGAGTTAATTCCTCAAGATCGCCAACAAGGATAGGGCAATCATATAAAATATCAAGATCAGGGGCGGAGTAAGTAAATTTTTTTCCGGCAATCGAATCCAATCCTGTAGCAACATTCCTCCATTTGCTATCTGGCACCACCGTCACCTGTACAGGTTGGTTGATCATTTTATCAACGTACAAAAAAACAGCTGCTGGCAATATATAGGCACGGGTTTCATCTAAATAAGCTGTCGCTACGAACGATCTGACAGTTTTTATTTCATAAGAAAGGTTTACAGTGTTAGAATTTTTACTGGGAACTCTCCATGTATTATCATTTATTTTTTCCCATTTTAATTCTTTGCCTGTTTCGTCAGTGGCTTTTAATTGTTCAAGATTTTTCCCATAATCCATTTTTTGATAATAACCTGGTGTCCATGCAGGCATTTTAAAATCGATAAAATCCTTTTTTACTCCTTTGCATGTAAGTTGAACATGAAAGAAATGCAATCCAGGGTTATCCATTTTTACCGTATAGGCAAGGGAGATCTTTTGAGCAAGAACAGAGATCGAAAAAAATAAAACACAAACTAGTAAGGCAGGCGTTTTGACTGATTTCATTAACAGGTATAGCTATTTAAGATGTTTTGCATAGAATGCGATCGTTCTTTGCCATGCTAATTTTGCTGCTGCTTCATTATATCGGGCAGGAGAAGTATCATTATGAAAAGCATGGTTGGCTCCTTCATACATATATAATTCATAATCTATTTTATTAGCCTTCAAAGCTGCTTCATAAGCTGGAATGCCTTTATTTACTCCTTCATCAAGGCTGCCATAGTGTAGTTGAACTGCAGCTTTTATTTTTGGTACATCAGCATCCACAGGCTGACGGCCATAAAATGCAACAGCTGCTTTCAGGTCAGGAAGATTTACTGCAAGATTATTTGACATAGCACCACCCCAGCAAAATCCAACACAGCCGGCCTTGCCATTAAAATCTTTTCTTGTTTTTAAGTATTCAAATGCTCCAATAAAATTTTTAAGAGTATCCTCTGGTTTCAGTTCACTGAAACCAGCCCTTGCTTCATCTTCATTAGCAAATGTTTTTCCTAATGCAGACAACGCATTAGGTGCAATGGCAAGATACCCGGATGTGGCTGCTCTTCTTGCTACATCTTCAATATGTGCATTCAACCCACGGTTCTCATGAATAACTATCACGGCTGCATATTGTTTTTCTTCTTTTGGTCTTGCGATATATGCTTTCATTTCACCAGGCACACCGGGATAGTTTATGTATTCGGTGAACAGGTCCTCATCAGTAGTAAGACCGGGTTTTATATAATTGTTTTCTATTTGTGATAGTACAGATTGTGTGAGGGCAATGCTGCCTGTAATGAGTGTAACTTTTTTTAAAAAGTCAGCACGGGTAATAGTGGCTGAATGAATATACTCATCGTACAAATTGATAATTTTCTGGTCCATGTGTATTTAAATTAAGGGTATTAAAGTTACGAAAGCAAAATAAATATAGAACGATAATTCTGGTATTGCCAAGTTTGTTACCTTAGCCGTCTTAAATTCTTTAAAAAATCATTTATGAAATACTTATTTACTGCTGCTATCATTGCAGCATCATTAATTGCCTGCAACAGCAGTGATGACAAAACAACTGAAAACAAAGATGCTCCTGCCAGTACTACTACTGCTATGGAAATGCCGGCAGTGAATGAAATGCCCGCAATGATGGAAGTCCCTGCCAATGCGAAAGTTCATTTCGGAAATTTAAAAGAAGGACAAACTGTTTCCTCCCCATTAAAAGTGGAAATGGTTGCAGAAGGGATGCATATAGATACAGCAAATGGAATGTTGAAGCCTGCATCTGGTCATCATCATATTCTAGTTGACATTGATTCAATTGCAACCGGTGAAGTGATCAAAAAAGATTCTGTTCATCTTCATTTTGGAAATGCACAAACTTCCGCGGAAATAAAATTACCTCCGGGTAAACATTCTTTGACGCTCCAGTTTGCTGATGCATTGCATCGTTCTTATGGAAGCAGGCTTACGAGTAAAATAACTGTGAATGTAAAACAGTAAAAATATATTGTATGTTTCTCTAATGCCCTGTTTATCGGGGCATTTTTATTTTAATAGTAAGATGTATTCACTTAATTGTGAATCAAAGTTTAAAGTTCGATTGTTTTAAAATTTTAATTCACTGAAATACAGTTAATAAATAGCTTATTCTTCCCGCTGGCATGACCTTTGAAAATCAATAGTAAAATCAATGATCATGAAAAAAGTAAGAATGCTTTTATCCGTAACCGTAATTAGTTTTTTATTCTCAACTGTGAATGCACAACAGGCAATAGGCATTAAAGGAGGTGTAAATATTGCTAGCCTTAGTGGATTTGAAGGCCGCGACAGGATCAGTGGCCATATTGGTGTTTTTCTTCACCATACTATAAATAAGAACTGGTGTTTCCAACCAGAGTTATTATACTCCGGCGAAGGCCAACGCTACATGTCTGGCGGAGTAGAAAGAACTTTAGCTCTCAATTATCTTCAACTTCCATTAATGATCCAATATTATCCTGCGCCACAAGTATATTTAGAAGCGGGCCCGCAATTCGGTTTGCTTTTAAGTGCACACGATAAAGCCGATGGTGAAGCCGGAGAAATAAATGCGAAAGATGATTTTACAACGGGCCAGGTTGCTATAGGCTTAGGCCTGGGATATAAGGCTTCAGAAAAATTAATATTATATGGACGGTATAATTTCGGTTTGACTGACGTGAGCCGTTTTGATAATATTGTTGACCATAGCAATGTTGGTCAGATCGGAGTTGCAATTAGATTTAATCACTAATTAAATTAAATAACTATTGAAAGCAGTCATGATGTTCATGATTGCTTTTTCATTTGGAAAATATTAACTGAAAATTTCGATAATACTTCCGCCAAAATATTCAAACATCTCTTTAACACTAAAGCTGGCATGTTTATCGTCATACAAACAATAGTAATAAAATAAATCTGTTGGATTTAGAAAATGTAAACCGGGTCACTGAATTGAGAAACCATTTTTTTACAACCTAAATCCTTTTTAAATGAAACGTATCTTAAAAGCATTTTTAATAGCGACCATAGTGTTGCTGTTTGGTGCAGTGCAAAACAAAACATCCGCACAAGTATCAGTTAATGTTTCCTTTCAAAGTTTTTATGATGAGCTGAGTCCATACGGGGACTGGATAAGTTATCCGGAATATGGATATGTGTGGAGACCTGATAACAGGTATAATGATTTTCAACCTTACAGATCTGAAGGACATTGGGCATGGTCAGATGATGGCTGGCTCTGGGTCTCAGATTATGAATGGGGATGGGCGCCATTTCACTACGGCCGTTGGGTCAATGATTCTTATGATGGCTGGCTTTGGGTTCCCGATTATGAATGGGCACCAGCCTGGGTAGTATGGCGCGGCGGTGATGATTATTATGGATGGGCACCAATGAGTCCGGGTATCAGTATCAATTTATATTCCAGTAACAGGTATAATGTACCGAACAATTATTGGTGCTTTGCTCCAAGCCGGTACATCACTTCACCACATCTTTCAAATTATTATATTGACAGAGGCAGGAACACGACCATTATTAATCATACAACTATTATTAATAATTATAGTAGCAACAGAGGTTATGTAATTGGCCCTTCACATAATGAAGTTGAAAGATATACTGGTTCAAGAATTAGCCCTGTTAGAATTCGTGAATCTCAAAGAGCCGGACGAACTATTGCAAGAAACAATGAAGTTTCTATTTACAAACCTTATATCAACAGGGGTTCCGATAGAGGAGCACCAAGAACTTTTGAAAATTCCAGGCAGAGGAGTCAGAGTGTAAGTACTGATAGAAATGTGGCAAGACAGGATAGACCTTATCAGAATCGCGGCAGTCAGCAAATAGAAAGACAGCAACTCCCTAACCAGAATGATCAAAGGGTGGAAAGACAACAAGTGCCTGATCAGAATAGCAGGAGAGTGGAAAGGCCTTATCAGAATCGCGGTAATCAACAGGTAGAAAGGCAGCAACTTCCTAATCAAAATAATCAAAGAGTGGAAAGACAGCAAATACCTGATCAGAATAATCAAAGAGTAGAAAGACAACAAGTGCCTGATCAAAATAGCAGACGAATGGAACGGCCTTATCAGAATCGCGGCAATCAGCAGGTAGAAAGGCAGCAAATGCCGGCTCAGAATAATCAAAGAGTAGAGAGACAACAGGTGCCTGATCAGAATAGTCAAAGAGTGGAAAGACAACAAGTACCTAGTCAAAATAATCAACGAGCTGAAAGACCTTATCAAAATAGGGGGCAACAACAGCAGGTAGAAAGACCGGCACAAACTCAACCTCAGCAGCAAGAACAAAGAGGCAATGGAAACGGAAATGGCAACGGTCATGGCCACGGAAGAGGGAAAGGAAATTAAATTATAATGAGTTCATTTCATAAAGAGCTTCCGTATCGGGAGCTCTTATTTTATATTACTATTCGAGCCCCATCTTTTTGAGCAGTTCTTTAAACCCTTCTTCATTTCTAAGTGGGTCAAAAAGTTTATCTACTTTAATGCTGATCAGGCCGAAATCATATAGACGGTAGGCCAGGTTCAGTTTTTCAATTGCTTTTTGTTTTTCACCTATCCATGCATAGAGAATACCGATTTGGAACGCATGATCATAAGGTGATGAATTTTCCAGGGAATCTGCAATTTTTTTTGTTTTCTCAGGTTGACCTGTACGTGTATATGCAATACTTTTTAAAATGGATAGAGAAGTTGGCCTGCTATAATATAATACGCTGTCATATTCATCTTTTAAAAAATGGTAAACCATTTTAGTGCCTGTTGTGGAATCTGGATTATTACCAGGTCGTAACTCATTTCTATATGAAATGTACTTGTCCGGATCTCTGGAATATCGATAATAATTTAACCAACCGGTATTCATCAGTGAAGAAAGCGGATCAAGAAGTTTTGCTTTTTGAAGATTTTTTTTGGCTTCGGTAAAGCTGCCCATCCCCATTTGTGCAAAGGCAAGGTAAACATGTGCTTCAGCATTGTTTGGATTGAGTGCGATGGATTTGTTAAGCTCTTTAATTGCTAGAGCCGGAGAAAGGGTGCTGATCTTAAGCACATCTCCGAGTATCATATGTGTCTCAGACCGCTCCGGACCTAGGGCCACTGCAGTTAGTCCCGCATCAAGTGATTTGCGGACATAGTAAGGTTTTTCACTTTGGCTTCGAAATGGTATTTTGGAATAAGCACTTGCCAGTTCCGCCCATGCCAGGGAAAAATCGGGATCTTTTTTTATTGCATTTAATAACGGTTCGATCCTTTGCGGCCAGGGTAATTTTTTTGCCCGCAGGTAATCTTCATATGCATCTACATTATCTGTTGCTTTTTCAATGATGCGTTTTCCTTCTTCTGTGGTCAGTTTTACATTCAGCTTATTGGCTATCTGTTGTGCTACCTCACTTTGAATGGCAAAAACTTCAGATGCATTCCTGTCATAGGTTTCTGCCCAAATATGTTTATCAGTATTTGCATTTATTAGCTGGGCAGTGATCCTCACTTTATCACCTTCCTTTCTTACACTTCCTTCCAGTATAGTAGCAACGCCTAATTCCTCGGCAATTTTTTTTATGTTTTTCTTGTTGTTTTTATATTCCATCACCGATGTTCGTGAAATAACTTTCAGATCGGAAATTTTAGAAAGCTGTGTAATGATGTCTTCTGTTATTCCATCACTGAAATATTGCTGCAGCGTATCATTGCTGATATTATCGAAAGGAAGAACAGCAATTGATTTGTCACTTCCGGTAAATACTGAATTATTTTTCAGCATGCCGGGCAAGAGCAGCACGATCAGTGTAATTACAATGGCTGCTGCAGAAACGAGGATCCATCTGCGTAAAGCTTTAATATTTTTCTTCGCTGTTAAGTCTACAACCCTTCCTTCAATTTTTTCTTTTGCCGGAATAGTTAATCCGTCATTGGCAAGGGCATATACTTCCATGGGTTCGTCTACATTTTTCATCCTGTATCGGCCGAGATAAACCGTTTTGAATTCAGTGTGATTCCTGATCTTGTCAAATATTTCTTTGGAGAAAAGTATACTGCCAGGCAATCCCAATGACTGGATGCGGGATGCAATGTTCACTCCATCACCCATGATCTTACCATCTTCATAGATCACTTCGCCTATATGAAGGCCAAGACGCAGAGGAACCGACGGTTCAGCCTGCATTAGTTGCTGAATACTAAAAGCACAATGCATGGCTTTTGTGATACTGCTAAAAATGCAAAGACTACCATCGCCGTAAAATTCGATCACATTTCCTTCAAACTCCTCCGCAGTTTTTTCCAATACTACCCGGTGATGTTTCACAATTTTGATTGCGGATTGTTCATCCCGTTGCATCATGGCGGTGTACCCGACGATGTCAGTAAACATGATTGCAGCAAGTTGACGAGTGGAGGACATCAAAAAGGAATTATGAATGAAAGTTAAACAACTTTATATAAAGCTTTCTGAAGTAAAAATATATGGATCGCTTCCAGGTTTAAAAAGCGCTGGCAGACATGAATAAATTAAATACTACTTTTATTTACTCCGGGAAATTCATTCGTTTTACGAAATGTTGAAAACGGGGGTCATTTTTTAAAAATGAACATGATGGAAAAGATCTTATGAAAGGAAGTATACTCTCCCGTTGTGCAAAGGCCAGTTCCATAAATTCAAAGGCCTCATCATATTTTTTTGAAAAATAAGAAGCGGCACAAAGAACTAACCCTGAAATAAATTCAGTCTTTGAACGCATCATCAATTCATCATAGATGCTTTGGATCTCTGAGTCCATTTCTCTTAACGAATAAACCCAGGCTAGTTCAGCTAATGACCAGGGATGTCGGGAAGAAACCTGGACACATGTTTTCAAGGCTTCAGTTGCTTCTTCGTATCTTTTTAATCCAGCCAAACTTACTCCTAATGCTCTGAATCCCGGAAAGAAATTTGCATCTAGTTCGATCGCCATCCTGGCTGATCGTAACGCTTCTTCAAACTTGCCAGCATTTATATACGCCACAGATAATGCCTGGTGAAATAATGATACTAATGGCTCCAACAGCTCCGATTTTTTTGCCTCCTCAATGCCCTCTTCGAATCTGCCTTCTACATACGATAAAAAATAGCTATACCAAAAATGAGCTGGTGCATAACGGGGATTGATCTCAAAGACACGCTGAAATCTTTTTCTGGCTTCCGCCCAGTTCCAATCATAATAAACACTTATGAAGGCTAATGTGGTAAGGGCCTCTGCATTAGAAGGATCTGATTGAATGGCCTTTTCAGCATTTTGTCTTGCCATAGGCATGGCTTCTTTTGGAGGTATTGCCCCATAGAAAGATAAAAGGGAATATGCATCAGACATTCCTGAATAAGCCAGGGAAAATTCCGGATCTATTTCCGATGCTTCTTGAAAATATTGAAGTGCTTTTTTGATCCCGCTCCCGCGTTTGTTCAAAAAGAATCTTCCTTTCAAATAAAGATCGTATGCTTCTTTATTTGATGTCCGCTTTTCATTGATGAGGATCTTATCTTTTTCAAGCAAGGTCATTTTTAGTTCTTCAGTAATGGCTAAAGCGATCTCATCCTGGATGGCGAAAATATCATGCAGGTCACGATCATATCGTTCGGACCATATTTGAATTCCATCTTCAGCATTGATCAACTGTGCAGTGATCCTGAGTCTTAAGTTATGCTTGCGTATGCTTCCTTCCAATAGCGTACGCACATTCAATTTTTGTCCTACTAATCGTATGTCAATATCTCTGCCTTTGAAATGAAAAGAGGAAGTGCGGCCAGCAACCCTCAAGTCTTTTATATGGGTGAGTAAGTTGACGATCTCTTCTGTTATTCCATCGCTGAAATATTCCTGTTCAGGATCATTGCTCATATTCAGAAATGGCAAAACAGCTATTGATTTTTCAATCCCTTTTTTTTCAGTGACCTTTTCGCCCTTTCCTTCAAGCGCATTACTTTCAGGAATTTTGATACCCGGGTTACTGATTGCGAAAATTTCTACTTGTTCTTTTACGTTTTTTAATGCAAACTTGCCAAGGGAAATGGTTTGAATATCTTTTTGATTTTTAATGTCATCATAGGCTTTCCCTGAAATAAAAATGCTACCCGGCAAAGCAAAAGATTCCAGTCTTGATGCAATATTGACGCCGTCGCCATAGATATTATTTTCTTCAAAGATCACATCGCCTGTATGCATACCGATTCGAAGAGGTACTACAGGTTCTGATCGCATATATAATTGCAATGCAACTGCTGCTCTTACTCCTTCAATAGTGCTGATAAAGCTGCACATAGCGCCATCGCCACGGAACTCGAGTATTCTCCCTTGATGAGCCCTTACTTCATCTTCAAGTTTTCTCTTTAATTTTTGCCGCCAACTGAGTGCCAAAACCTCATCCTCCTGCATCATAGCAGTATAGCCAACAATATCGGCGAACATAATAGCTGCGAGCTGGCGTGTAGGTGGCATAATAAATTCTATTCTCTGAAGATAATAAAAATAGCCCCTTATTGTTGGGGCTATTTTTATTATTTAATCGCAATTAAGTTTTACTTCAACTATGCTTCCGCTTCCATCCTTCGCGTCGCTCAGGATGACAATTATGCTTCGGCTTCCATGTATGATTCTATCGGTTCACATGTGCAGATCAAATTCCGGTCACCATAAGTATTATTTACTCTTGCAACAGAAGGCCAGAATTTATTTTGTGTAACATAATACATTGGGAAAGCGGCTTGTTCTCTTGTATAAGGTTTGTTCCATTCACTCGTTACAACCATTGCTTGTGTATGAGGTGCATTCTTTAATGCATTATTCTTCTTATCCATTTTTCCCTCTTCAATATCTCTTATTTCCTGGCGAATGCTAAGTAATGCATCACAGAAACGATCAAGCTCAGCTTTGTCTTCACTTTCTGTTGGTTCGATCATGATCGTTCCCGGAACAGGAAAGCTCATTGTCGGTGCATGAAAACCATAGTCCATTAAACGTTTAGCAACATCCTCTGCTTCTATCTCTGCAGATTTTTTAAATGGTCTCAGGTCAACTATAAATTCGTGAGCACACTGGCCATTATGATTTGTATAAAGAATTTCAAATTGTCCCTGCAATCTTGCACGCATATAGTTTGCATTCAGGATAGCATATTCAGTTGCATTCTTTACACCTATATTTCCAAGCATACGGATATAGGCATAAGAGATCAGTAAAATACTTGCAGAGCCATAAGGAGCGGCAGAAACAGCCCCGTGAATGGTGAGTTGTGAGTTGTGAGTATTACTTACTGACCACTGACCACTCACCACTGACACATGTCCAGGTAAATGTTTTGCAAGATGTTTCTTCACACAGATAGGTCCCATGCCCGGGCCTCCACCACCATGCGGTATTGCAAATGTTTTATGCAAATTCAAATGACAAACATCAGCACCGATCAATCCCGGAGCAGTTAATCCAACCTGTGCATTCATATTTGCACCATCCATATACACTTGTCCGCCGTGTTGGTGAATGATATCTGTAATTTCTTTAACTGTCTCTTCATATACACCATACGTACTTGGGTAAGTGATCATAATGCCCGAAAGGTTTGCTGAATGCTCAGCTGCTTTTGCTTTCAGATCTTCAACGTCAATGTATCCATGCTCCAATGCTTTTACTACAACTACTTTCATGCCCGCCATTACTGCACTAGCAGGGTTTGTGCCGTGTGCAGAAATTGGGATCAGCATAACATTACGATGACCATGATTATTTGCTTCATGATAATCACGAATGGCTAACAAACCAGCATATTCTCCCTGTGCGCCGCTGTTTGGTTGTAAACTGCATGCATCAAGTGCCGTGATCTCACATAGATATTTTGATAGATCATCAACAATTTGCTTGTAACCTTCTGTTTGATCTGCAGGAGCAAACGGATGCATTTTACTCCAATGCACCCAGCTCAATGGGATCATTTCAGAAGCTGCATTCAATTTCATGGTACAACTTCCCAATGTGATCATTGAAGTATTCAAAGAAAGGTCTTTGTTCTCCAGTGATTTTATATAACGCATCATCTGGCTTTCGCTGCGATGGGTGTTGAATACGGGATGCGTTAAGAATAATGATGTTCTTGTTAAACTTTGAGGAATATGATCCGGTTCATCATCATGATGAATATCGAATGTCACAGGGTTCTTATCATCTTCGAAACAATTGATAAGATCATAAAGGTCTTCGGTAAGCGTTGTTTCATCAATTGAAATGCTGATATATTTATTGTCAATATAACGGAGATTGATCTGCTGTCTTTCTGCCTTTTCTTTTATTGATGAAATATTATCAGCTTTAACAGTAATGGTATCAAAGAAATTTGTAGATACCAGTTCAAATCCTAATTCTTCAATTGCATCGGCAACAGTTTGTGCCAATACAGCAACCCTCTTTGCAATATTTTTTAAACCATCAGGGCCATGAAACACTGCGTACATAGCAGCCATATTTGCCAATAATGCCTGTGCCGTACAAATATTTGAAGTAGCTTTTTCTCTTTTGATATGTTGTTCTCTTGTCTGCAATGCCATGCGCAATGCACGGTTATTATTTGCATCAACGCTTATACCGATGATACGACCGGGTATACTTCTTTTAAAATCATCTTTAGCGGCAAAAAAAGCTGCATGAGGTCCGCCGTAACCAAGAGGAACACCGAATCGTTGTGCAGAACCAATTGCACAATCAGCGCCAAGTTCGCCGGGAGCAGTGAGTAATGTTAGAGCCAACAGATCTGTAGCCATTACAACAAATGCCCCTGCGCCATGAACACCATTGATAAACTCACGATAATCTTCTATTGAACCTTTATCATTGGGGTATTGAACAATAGCTCCGCAATAAGTGGAATCGATGTTTGCTTTTTTGTAGTCACCCGTTACGATCTCGATCCCGATCGGTTTTGCTCTTGTATGTAAAACATCTTTTGTTTGAGGGAAGATCTCATTATCAACAAAAAACTTTGGATGCGTGATGTGGTCATGTTTGTTGAGCGTATTAAAGAACATTGTCATTGCTTCTGCAGCAGCTGTTGCTTCATCAAGCAAACTTGCATTTGCAATTGGCAATGCAGTCAGGTCACTTACCATTGTTTGAAAATTCAATAAGCTTTCCAAACGACCCTGCGATATTTCAGCCTGGTACGGGGTGTACTGTGTGTACCAGCCTGGATTCTCAAATACATTCCGGAGAATAACAGAAGGAATGATGGTATCATAATAACCCTGGCCGATATAATTTTTATAAACTTTATTCTGCAATGAAACTTCTTTGATATGCTGGAGGTACTGGTGCTCACTCATGGCCGCAGGCAAATTCAATTCGTGCTGCATGCGGATGGCAGGCGGAACAGTTCTGCTGATCAATGTGTCAAGATCTGGCACACCGATGGTTTTCAGCATTTGTTTTGTTGAGTGTTCATCGGGTCCGATGTGACGGGATATAAATTCGCAAGATTGTTTTTCAAAAAGATCCATAGTTTTCTCCTTGTCTGTTATTGATAATTCAGCGCCGCAAAGTTAAGGTTGCGAAGCCTAATAAAATGCTGATTGTTCAACTGTGGAAAACAGGTTGTTACTTTGTGCCATGGCAGAGGATATTTTGAAAAACTGGGAGAAGAAATCGGCTGATAACCAGAAGAAGTACAAGCAATTTCTTCACCGGGCGGATAAAAACAAAGTGCTGAAAGCCCTGCCAGACCTGCATGAAGAGGCTTTTTCCAAAATTGATTGTCTTCAATGTGCCAATTGCTGCAAAAATTATTCACCCCGCTTTAAAACGCCTGATATAAAAAGGATCAGCAAGGTTTTGGGTCTGCGTGAATCCGATTTTATTGACAAATACCTGAGAGTAGATGAGGATGGAGATTTTGTAGTAAATGAAAAGCCATGTCCTTTTTTAGGCTCTGATAATTTCTGTTCTATTTATGAAGACCGGCCTTCGGACTGCCGCCGATTTCCTTACACTGATGAAGATGTAATTATTAAACGAAAAGAGCTGACCTTAAAGAATTCAAGTTTTTGTCCGATCACTTATTATGTATTGGAGAACTTAACAAAGACTATTTGAAAACGATCTCTGAAGATTTGTATTGGTGTAATGATTTTTTCTTATCAGGCTCTTTAATAGTTGTGGATATGAATCCAGAACTATGTACATCGTCCAGCACAATCGCTGTCCGATAATCTTTCTTTCCGCAGGATAATTTTATGTTATTAAACTTTATATCGCTTGCATGCCGAATATAAACACCCCATGCAGGTAATTCAAGGAACTTTGAGAATTCAGGATAAGATGCTGCCATCTCGGGAACTTTATCTAATTCATTCAATGAAACTTTTGCAAACTGGGGATTACCACCACCCGGATGTTTTATTTCAATGTTAGTGAAAGAGACATTTGAGATAACTGCATCCATCAAACCTGCGATAACGATCGGTGGTGAAATATTTCTTGGCATATCTTCTATCGGCCCTTCGTATTCGTAACCTGCATCTGGTTTTGTTGCTGCTATTTCAACAGTGAAGTTTTTTATTCTTATATTCTCTAATCTTCCTTTTTTACCCGTACGACGTTCGCCAATTCTAAGAAAAACAGCATGACCAGTATTTAAGACCTGGAAGCTATCTGCTTCTACATTTTCAATAAACCCTCCATCTACAGCCTCGAGAGCAATTGCAGAACGATAAGTGTCGAATACTTTAATATTTACCAGTTTTACATTTTTAAAACCTCCGAATGAAGCCGTGCCGAACTTGATAGCATTTGCACTTGAACGAATAGCACAATTTCTCACAAGTATATTTTGGCAAATTTTAGTTGAGTCATGCGACTTCAAACAAACACCATCATCGTCTGAATCAATATAAGAATTAGTTATCGCCACACTATCGCAATCGACAATATCAATTCCATCATTGTTCCAGAAAGCACGGCTGTCAACAGTAATGCTATCGACATGCAAATTCTTGCATTGGTCATAGGTTTGTACCCATGCTGCTGCATTCCGCATGGTAACACCACTAATGAAAATGTTTTTACAAGAACGAAAATAAATAAGCATTGGTCTTATTGGTACTTCCGGCCTGTCATTGCGAAAAGCATCTTTGATAAGTCCTTTATGAACCAGCTCAACAACATTTCTTGCTACCTGTCTTCCTTGTCCATCAATGACTCCTTTGCCTGTAATAGCGATATTCTGCTGATCATGACATAATATAAATGCAGTTAATCCTTTCTGGTCATAGTCCAAAGGATTTAATGTGCCCAATAAAACAGCACCTTCTAATAAATGAATGGTGACATTTGATTTAAGGTGAATAGAGCCGGAAAGAAATCTCCCTACATCAAACACAAGCCTGCCACCTCCTTGCTGCTGGATATAATCAATGGCAAATTGTATGGAACGGGTATTGAGAGTAACCCCATCTGAATTTATTCCAAATAAGGAAGCTGGATAATCTTTAGCCAAGCTTTGTAAACAGTGAAAACAAACTAATAAGAGAATGAAGTATTTCTTTAAGGCAAGCATGTTTTGGCTTTACACAACGAATTTATGGAAACTTATTTGGCTGGCTTGCTGGCATGAAGCACTATACTTGAGAATCCTAAAGATCAATTTTTGATCTTTTCATCTATCTCAAATACCGCAATTTTATTTTCCTGCAGATGAAAAAAATGATAGACCAATTCATCAGCTAATAGATTCCCATTCATATCATGAACAACCTGGTGAACTTTTATTTTGACGATATCATTCCCGGCTTCAATTTCTAATGGAGATACTTTTGAGCTCACCATTGTAAATTGTCTTGTCCAATAATCTTTTACTCCATTATGTCCATATACATGACCTCCATCCATTCCATTTGCCCATTTTACATTATCTGTCATATATGGAATAACCAGGTCAATATTTCGGTCATTGAAATTCTTATATAGTTCCAGGAAGAAATTATTGAGATCGGGCAATTTTGAACTGATATCTTCACCAAAAACAAGTTCGTATCCATTATTGTCCGCAATTGAAAAATCACGCATCCAATATTCTCTGTCCGCAATAGTGCTGATAATTTTTACTTTATCTTTTACTTTTTCCCAGAGGTCATCCACCTTTTCTGTAGTTATATAAATGCTTCCTGTGAGTTGGGGCTTTGGAAAAAATTCCTCTTTACTGTTTGGATCCTTACAATCTTCCGGTTCATCAATTGGTAGCACGAACATGATCTCCACATTGTCCCTGGTTAGCGAAACATAATTTGGGAATTGAGTTTGCTTTTTAAAACCTAAGACCGTTTCATAAAATGAAATCGTTTGTTCAAGGTCTTTTGTCCAGAGTATGGGCGATAGATATTTGAGTTTTGAATTCATTTTGCAAAAATAAAACCTATGCTACGAAATAGAGGTGTAGCATAGGTTTTATATAGAATTGAAAGTTTCAAAGTATCAGCAAACTTTCGCAGAATTTTGTTCTATTGCTTTCTTATCATTTGTTCTTATTAATTGCAGCCTGGAATTGTCCGTAAGTAGGAATTTGCTGCATGATATGAGCCCTGATCTGTGTCAATAGATAAACTTCTGCCTGGTAAAATTCAAAAGCGATCATCGCATTTGTTGCAGTCTTTATTTTATTATAATATTCTTCCAGGCTTTTTTCCTGCCCAAAACGATTGTCAAAATATTGCTTTGCCAGTGAGTCGGCTGTCTTAGGCGTCATATTTAAGTATGCCTGGGCTGTATGTTCATATAGCTTTAGCCTTTGCTTTCCGGTAGCAATATTTTTTTTATTGTATTCTTCATAAAGCTTCCAGAATGCAATAGAATCCTTTCCGGTTACCGATACTAATTTGGCTATCGCTTCTTTTTTCTGCACGCCTAATAAATTGACGATGGCTTCTGCCTCGGCATCTGAAGTTTGAGCAAATGAAGGCAATACAATACCGATGCAAAACAAGAACATGAGAAGATTTCTAATTTTCATAAAATTTGTTTTAATGATAGTTAAAGGTAAGATGTTAGATAAATATCGGACAAGTAAAATAAATACGGGCCATTAAACGGTTAAATGCAATATTTGGGGGAATGTGACAGTCTTCGTGCTTCATTATAATTCGACTATAATTTTCCCAACTGTTTTACCTGTTTCCATTTCAATATGAGCGTCTCCCATTTTGTCAAATGAGAAGGATTTAGACACATGAGATCTGAGAATTCCTTTTTCTAAAAGTGTTGCGATAGCTTCCATATCTGTGCCATTTGATTTTACAAGGGAGTAATGCACTTCCACATTCTTTTCTTTCGCTTTCTGTAATACATCCTCACTGATCATTGGCAAAAGACTAATAATTTTTCCTCCATTTTTGACAACTTTAAGCGATTGATATAAACTATCCTTTGCAAAAGCATCTATTACAAAATCTACCTTATTGACTACTTCTTCAAACTGTTGTTCATCGTAGGCAACATGTTCATCGGCACCAAGGCTTAAGACGAAATTTTTGTTTTTAGCAGAAGAAACGCCAATTACATAAGCGCCTAAATATTTAGCTATTTGAACCGCATAATGCCCAACTCCTCCTGATGCAGCCTGTATCAAAATTCTATTACCTGGTTTTAATTTTGCATAATGAACTAATAATTGCCACGCAGTCAAAGCCGCTAAAGTTGCAGCTGCCGCTTCTTTGTGGCTTATATTTGACGGCTTATGGGCAATATGATTTTCAGGTGCAGCTACATATTCGGCATAACCTTTACCGTGTCCTAAGAAGTTTACCATTCCAAAAACGAAGTCCCCTTTTTTAAACTTTAAGACTTTCGTTCCTGTATCGGTAACAATTCCAGAAATGTCCCAGCCTAATATTAAAGGGATGTTATGCTTGAGGTGATTAGCCATTGCTGTTCCGCTTCTTGTTCTTACATCAACAGGGTTTATGCTGATTGCTTTTACTTCAATTAGTACCTCATTTTCTAAAATGCCAGGCAATGCCAATTCCGTCATCAATAGTTTGTCTATACCTCCAAACTCACTTAGTATAATTGTCTTCATTATTTATTGAATATGATTCTGAATTAAGAATTAAATTTTATGCGTGAGGTATCACAAAGCACGACGCACAACGTTGAAGCATTGGCGATGTGGCGGTATTCTGTATTCCGTCTACCCGCTGCCGCTGCTAATTAAAGATACAAAAGCTCATTGTTTATTCTGCAGCTTGGAATTATTCGTCTGCCGAAACCGAAGCTGAATAGCGAACAAAAGCTGAGAATATATTCGTCGCCCCGCCATATTGCCAATGCAGTGTTAGCGGTTCGTTGTTTTGTCAGTCGTAAATAACTTCCATTTCCCCTCAGATATGACTTCGATATTGCTATCAATAACTTTAATGGCAGTATTATCATCAATCAAATAAGATGATGTAGGTAATGTACTTGCCAGCTTTTCTAAGTTTGCTGAAGAATTATCCGGAAATCCCTCATAGTCAAGATGAGGATGTATTGCAAAATCAACGAAGCCCAACGATTTATCGCTGTCCGCTGGTAAAGTATGATTTCCATATGTCGTTCCAAAACATGTCATAATCATACTACCTGCACTCAAACCTACGTACACCATTTTTTGTAGTAGAAATGGTAACATCTCTGTTAATCCAGACTGTTGCATCCAATAACACAGATATTGACAGTCTCCACCACCCACAAGCAGTGCATCAGCTTCTTGAAGCCTTGTCACCCAAAGTTCTTTTTTTATGGTGGGAAGTGCGGTAAGTTCTAACAATTCTAAAGACTTCCAACCAGCTTCGCAAAAAGGGTCGCCTAATGTTCCGCAAATCACTTTCCTAATTATTTCACCACCACCAATTATCCCATAAATAGCTGTAGGAATAAAAACAGCTTTTGACTCTTCAATTGGTTTGCCCAATAGGTCAACCAATGCGTTACGGACGCTGATGTTGCTTATGCCAGCCGAAGTGAGAAGAAGTTTCATGATTTTTTCGTGAGTTATGCCTATATCATTTGATGTTGAAAAGTCTTTTTGCAATGACCGCTAACATTTGCATTTACGTTATTCCTTGTTTCAATTTTAAGTGATCATCAATATTGATTTGAACACTCACTTCGCCATCAACTCATCCCATGCAGCAGCAAGCGGTCTTGAGATACCATCACCTTTCCATTCTCCCGAGTTGGGGATCGTTGTATTCTTTAAAAACCCTTCTTTGGTTTTACCGGCTTTTATTTCGCCTTCGGTAAATGTGAGAACAGCGCCAAGGTAGTCGCTGAATTTTTTAAGATCATCGCTATTGCCAACAATATTATAGCCATCGGCCGAGTGTCCGAATATAAAAGTGGTTTTGCTATCAAAATGCCGGGTGGCTCTATGCAAAATTTTCATCCAATGATTCATGTTCGCACCAGCGCTGCGATCAACAAACGGATGACGGCGATTGAACATCAGGTCGCCCATGTGAACAATGTTTGCATTTTCAAAATGAACAAGACTATCACCATCTGTATGCCCGGGTCCCCAATAATACATGGCAATGCTTTCTTCGCCTATGTACTCTTGCCAGAATTCAGCATAAACTTTGTCGGGCAATAATTGTTTATCAAGATTTTTACCAGCTATTGCCACTCTTTTTTGATTCTTCCTTGAGTTATCATGTGCCACTACATGATCAACTAAACCTTTGAATGAAATATTACCGGCTGTATGATCACCATGATGATGTGTATTGATCAAATATTTTATGGGGGCATCAGTTTTCTTTTTTAGTTCGCTAATAAAATGCGGAGCAGTAGTGGGGAACTGTGCATCCACTACGGCAACTCCTTTTTTATCTATCAGGAATGCTATCGTTCCTCCACTTTCGGTAAATACGCCAATCTTATCTGTTAGCATATGAAACATCCACGGCGGGGGAGCGGCTCCATTTCCTTTTGTAAATAATGCTGAAAATATTTTTTGTTGACCAAGAGTAAGTGCGCCGAATGTAAGAGCAGAGTTTTGGACGAATTTGCGACGATCCATATTAGTAGTTTGTAGTTTGTGGTTTATAGTTTCTTGTTTCAAGATTTTTGCCCACCCCTTGTATCATTTCTTTATTTGTTGTTCCTGATTCCCCTCCAGGGAGGGGATGAAACATCACGATTGCCTAATAGAAATACAGAACGTACAAGTGAGTGACACAACAGAAGCTTAATAGTAGTACTAATGTTGACTACATATCAAAAAACTTTCTGTCGTTATGAAATTAGTAAAATAAAATGATTGATTAAATCTAAGTCACCCCTTTAGGGGGACAGGGGGTCTAATATTCAAACTTCCTCAATGTCGGTGCTTTTATCCATGTTACGATTGTAACAAGAAGCGTCATGCATCCTCCGAAAATTACTGATGGTACAGTGCCCATAACGGATGCGGCAACTCCGCTTTCAAACTGCCCGAGTTCATTGGATGAGTTTACAAAGATGGAATTGACTGAAGAGACGCGACCACGCATTTCATCGGGCACAAATAATTGTACAATAGTGCCGCGAATGATGACACTGACGCCATCAAAAAGACCGCTGATAAATAAGGCAGCAAAACTGAGCCAGAAATTTTTTGAGATCCCAAATATCAAAATACAAACGCCAAATCCCGCTACCATATAAAGCAATGTTTTGCCTTGCTTGTTTTTTAATGGCTTTGAGATAAGCAATGCAATGGCGATAAAGTTGCCGAGATATGTGGCAGCATAAAGCCATCCTAATTTTTCAGGGCCGATTTGTAAAATATCAACTGCAAACACAGGTAAGATGCCGACCGCACCACCAAACAAAACAGCAAACATATCCAGGCTGATAGCACTTAGCAATGCCCGCTGCTTATTATGAAGTACAAAATTCAATCCTTCTTTGACACCTTCCCATGTTGTTGTTTTGCCGGATTGCCAGCTTACCGGTTTTGCTTTTATTAATTGAAATAACAATACTGCAATAAGAATTGCACTGCAGGAAATAATAAATGCCACTGTGATATTTGTATATCCTAATAACAACCCTGCAAGTGCGGGACCAGCTACTGCCGCTATCAGCCATGTCATACTATTTATTGATATGGCTCTTACCAATGATTCTTGTGGCACTAACTGCGCAACAAATGCATTGATAGCAGGTGAGCTATAGGCTCGTATTGCACCCGTACAAAATACAAGACCATAGATCAGCCATTGTATTAGTTGCTTTGATGATGATGTGAACCATTGTGATGTCACGATGAGCAGACCGATCATTAATAGAAAATATAAGGCCATGCAAACACTGATCAACCTGTGTTTATTGCTCCTGTCAACTTTTACACCTGCGGGAAGTGCAAGCAATACCGCCGGTATTACTTCACTTAATCCAAGAATCCCGATCGAAAGTTTGCTACCGGTGACTTCATATAATTTCCAACCCAATAATACAGGCGACATGCGGAGACCGGCGATGAAAAGAAAGCGGGCAATAGCAAAAACTGTAAACTCAAAATTGAGAACCACGATTTTCTTGATTTGAAAGGATTAAGAGGAAATTTTGGATGATGTTTTTATTTGTAAACATTTAAAGTCTTGCGAATTTTCATTTGCTATTATGTTAGTTGGTGATCTTTCTGTTATGAAGTCTTTTGAATTGTAATGATTTTGCTCCGAAGTTAATCAACAAACCAACTTCATGGCCAGATGCTTCAAGATAATTTAATCCTTGTGCAAGGTGTGTATCGGTAAGATCGGTCATGGCTTTTAATTCAACCATGATCTTTTCATCAACAAAAAAATCAACGATTCTCTTTCCTATTATTTCACCTTGATAGTAAATCGGCATTTCATACTCACGAGTAAATTTGATAAAGGCCTTCTTCAACTCAATTTCTAATGCTCGCTGATAAATATATTCCTGGAAGCCTGAACCAAGTTCACGATGCACTTTCATTGCACATCCAATTATCTTTTCAGTTATATCAGAAAACTTCATCTTATTTCCTAATAATCCATAAATAATCCTATTAATCGTGGTTCTAGGGTAGGGTCAAATAATGCTGTCCTTCTCCATAATCATTTTCCAATGCATCAATAACAACTTTCAAATGCTTTTCATTACCGAGAAAATCGGCGTTGGATGCATCGATGAATAGCGTTTTTATATTATGATCTTTAATGTAGTGCGTATAAGTTTCCTGTATGCTGAAAAGATATTCATCAGCAATGTTCTTTTCGTATGACCTGTTTCTTTTTTTAATATTCTGTTGTAACCGGCTTACTGGTGTGTGTAAATAGATAAGCAGATCAGGTTGCAGCAATTGCTGATGAATGATGTCAAACAATCTTTGATAAAGACGAAACTCATCATCCGGCAGGTTTACTTTGGCAAAAAGAAGACACTTGGTAAAAAGATAATCTGATATGGTGACGTTTTGAAAAAGATCTTTTTGTTGGATCAGGTCCTTGAGTTGTTTGTAACGCTCTGCCATAAAAAACAGCTCAAGTGGAAATGCATATAGTTTTGGATTCTCATAAAACTTGGGAAGAAAGGGATTGTCAGCAAACTCTTCAAGCACAAGTCTTGCATTAAAATGCCGCGACAGCAAATGTGATAAAGTGGTTTTGCCGGCGCCAATATTTCCTTCTATCGTGATAAAATGATAATTCATGCTCTAATGTGGTGATTGCTGAAATGGTGATGAGAGTTGCAAAATAATTGAAATGGCAATTTATAAATTGAATAAAGAATAGATTGTGGATAAATCCGCAAAATCTTAAACGGTCGTTTACTCGGTGATCTTTTTTACTTCCAAATTATCAGGGCATTCTTCGAGCAGTTCCGCTATTGACTTTTTTAAAACAGGATGTTGCAAGGTGGAATTGATCTCTGCAAGCGGCACAAGAACAAATCGCCTGTTTTGCATTTCAGGATGGGGGATCTTTAAAAAACGCAGATCATGAATTTCGTTTTCGAAAAGTAAAATATCAATATCAATGATCCTTGGTCCCAGTTTTTCTTTTCGTACACGACCCATTTCTTCTTCGATCTTTAAAACTTTTCTCATTAACTGGCGGGCATTTAAGGAAGTGGAGATCTCCAATGCCTGGTTCAGGAAGGAAGGCTGATCAGTATTTCCCCATGCTTCCGTTTCATAAATTGATGAAGATCCTGTTAAAGGCCCGCATTGCTCATTTATCAATGAGACAGCCTTTGAAAGATTCTCTTTTCTATTTCCTAAATTGCCTCCTATCAATAAATACGCTGTTCTCATAATTCCAAACTTGGGAAGGCGCAAATATCTTTATTTTTACCGTCTTAAATAATTTGATATGGGTGGGTTTTTTAAAATGTTTTTCGCATCATTGCTGGCACTGATAATTTTTTCTGTGATCGGTTTTTTTCTTTTCCTTGTATTAATTGCGGGTTTTGCTAAAAGTGATGCACCGTTGGTGGAGAAGAATTCAGTATTGGTTATTAATATCGGGCAATCTTTCCAGGAGCAAAAACAGGAAAGCCCGTTAGCTCTTCTCAGCAGTAATGATGAACTAAGTGTGCCGGGTGTTTATGATGTTGTACGTCTTATTCAAAAAGCCTCAAAAGACGATAAGATAAAAGGTATTTACCTGCAAAGCGGTCTTAATCCAAATGGCTTTGCCACTTCTGAAGAAATAAGAAACGCATTGCTTGCTTTTAAAAAGTCCGGCAAGTTCATCATCGCTTACAGCGAAATGATGAACCAAAAATCATATCATGTAGCAAATGTTGCGGATAAGGTTTATATAAATCCAAAAGGTTTTTTTGATTGGGCGGGTTTTAGTTCCGAGTTATTATTTTTAAAAGGAACATTGGAGAAACTGGATATCGAACCACAAATTTTTTATGCAGGTAAATTTAAAAGCGCCACAGAACCTTTGCGTACTGATAAGATGACGCCGGAAAATAAATTGCAGACGTCGGTTTGGCTAGGCGACCTGTATGCTCATTTCCTATTAAAAGCTGCAGAACAAAGAAAGATAGATACAGCTACGCTTCATCAATATGCAAATGAAGGGGCGATACAAACACCGCAGGATGCTGTGAATAAAAAATTAATTGACGGCGTGAAGTATGATGATGAGATAAAAGATGAAATAAAAGAGAAATTGAAATTGGGGAAATACGATAAAATAAATTTCATTACAATAAACAGTTATTTCAAAAGCGGTTCTTATAAAAAAACATCAGGAGAAAAAATTGCACTCATATATGCTGAAGGAAACATTGTCGATGGCGGTGGTGAGCAACAGGGACAGATAGCCAGTGCAGATTATATAAAATTGATCCGCAAAGCAAGACTTGATAAAACAATTAAAGCAATTGTATTTCGTGTGAACAGCGGCGGTGGAAGTGCTTTGGCAAGTGAAACGATCTGGCGTGAGCTTTCATTAGCAAAAGCAGAGAAGCCGGTTGTGGTAAGTTTTGGTGATGTGGCAGCATCAGGTGGTTATTATATTTCTTGTGGTGCTGATAGCATTTTTGCAAGTCCTACAACCATTACTGGTTCTATTGGTGTATTTGGTATCATTCCAAATATGGAAGGATTTTTCAAAAACAAATTGGGTGTAACATTCGACGGCGTTAAGACAGCACCTTATGCGGATCTCGGCGCCATTTACCGGCCAATGAATGAAAATGAAAAGAAATTTGTTCAGCAAAGCATTGATGAAATTTATCTCAGCTTTAAACAAAGAGTAGCGGATGGAAGAAAAAAATCTGTTGATGATGTTGACAGCATTGCTCAGGGCAGAGTATGGAGTGGTAACAGGGCGATCGGAATTGGCTTGGTCGATAAGTTTGGGGGCTTGCAGGATGCCGTTGATTGTGCCGCAAGAATGGCAAAGCTTTCTGATTATCGTTTGCGTGAATACCCTGAAGTGCAAAGTGTTTTTGACAGAATATTTGGTGGGGCAAAGGATAATACCTTAAAAACAGAAATTATAAGAAAAGAGTTGGGTGAAGATCAGTTCAAAATTTATAATGAGTTGCTACGTATAAAGCAAATGACTAATTCAGTGCAGACAAGATTACCGTTTGAGTTTTTTATTAATTAGGAAGAACGTTGAGGGCTTTGCGTTCGGCGGGCATTTGGAAAAGGTCAGCCCCGAACCGAAGCTGATGTAAGTTACAAAAGTTGAAAATATATTCTGTTGCTCATCCGTGTTCGGTCAGCCGAATATGCCGCTGATAGTAGCACTAAGATGAGGATTTATTCGTCGCCCCCGCTGACGCAAAACTTATGTAAGTAGCCCGTACTACTTTCGATAGGTATAGATGTACCTCTTCTTCCAGTGAAACGGGATGCCTTCACAGTTTTTCCCCGTGCTTTCAATTTCTTCAATCAATCCATTATCAAGATATTTTAGTTTCTGGGATATCCCCTTAGTTTTTATGATCTCAACCAACCTGCCTAAACTGTCATATAAAAAGATTGCTGAACCAGCATTTGGACAAAAAAGGCTCTTAGTGTTGTTCTGCTCCCATGGCACTGCCTCCTCTTCTTTTATCATTTGACCTTTCTCGTTGTAGAGAATGGTTCTGTTAGAAATTAACCGTCCGGCAGAATCAGTATTGCCCATGTAATCCCTTTCAACGACCCTGATGATTCTACCCAAACTATCCACACCAAACCAAAAGGCCCTTTGCAAACGATGATCCATATTAGAGCGGCCATCGAAACCGAACCAAAGCTCCTGCCGCAAGCTTCCGTCCTTATAATACTCGAAGTGCTTACACATGTACCCGGAACTGGAAGAGTCTTTCACAAGGAGGTCAAATTCATAAGTTTTATGGTTGCTTGTAACAATTGGCTTTGGGTATTTTGGACTTGACATTTCTGTTAAAACAAGATCTCCCTTAACATCATATTGGTACAAAAATACTTGGGTGGCGCTATCGTATGGGATTAATACACTTTTCAGGACTCGACCGTTGGAATCAAAATAAAAAGTTTGATTTTGTTGCTGACAGCTTTCTATTTTATTTTTTCGGACGAGAGTCGTATCATAATGGTTAATAAAAAAAGATATGGTATTGTCCATCATGGGTTGATGGAATTCCATTAATGCTTGTCCGAACAAAACACTTCGGAAAAACAAGAAACAAATTGTCAGAATGAAAGCTCTCATAGTATGGCTGCTTACGGGCAGGGCTTGCTGCAGGGCTGGAATTCATTGCTCGTCCAGCCCCGAACGACTGCTGAGTAAAGTTAATGGAGTTGATGTTATGTCCTGTTGCTCGGCTTTATTCGTCCAGCCCGAGCTGCAGCTGATAAGGGCACCGGACGATGAGTACTTATTCTTCAGCCAGCATAGCAGAAAACCCAATGTAGTGCGATGTTAATACACTTTCTGAATTTCTTTGTCAAGAAATTGCACATTGAATTTCGATGAATACCCTTTCAATGCTGCAATAATCTCGTCCTCCGTTTTATCAAAATATGTAGTGTCAAGTTTTATTTCTTTATCGTCTTCGTTCAATTTTATTATCAGTTTTTGTTCAATGAATTTTCCTCGCATTTCCTTTTGATAGATATACCAAACCGATTGCCATTTTACTTGTCCAAATTTTGATGTCCAAATCCCGTCTTTGTCAATTATGAGTTTAGTCTTTTTATCAAGGAAATATTTGTAGCAGAAGAATCCAAAGGAGAAAAGGAAGAACGATAACAATATGCTAAGTCCAATTGGGCTTTTACTAAACTCAGTCATTTCTTCCTTAGGATTTTTCAAAATTGCATAGGTAAGTCCTACAATTGGAATTGCTCCAAATATCATAGGGAGTAAAAATTTTTTCCTATTAGTTTTTGCAGTCAGACTAAAATACGAATCTGTCAAAGCTTTAAAGTTTTAGAGAGCCGAAACTAATATCGGACAACACTCTAATTTATGATATAAACTGCTACTTGAGAAATTTTGGATAATTGGAAGTCAACAAACTAATGTTATACATTTTGTATTGTTGTTAGCACAATCCACCATTAAAAAAACGAAACAAGAACCTTACATTTGCCACTCAACATTAATTAATGTCACAACCATACAGCCAGTTAAAGGCTATGATGGCTATAACCAAGGCCAGTCTTACAGGAGTTTTCAGAAGTCCGTCCGCAGTAATATTCAGTTTTGTTTTTCCACTCATTTTTATTCTTGTGTTTGGGTTTATTGGCAACAGTGGAAGAGTATCGGTTCGTGTAGCTTTTGATCCAACAAGTGATACAACAAGCATTGTCTATAAAGGTTTGAAAAGTATTTCTGCATTAAATGTTGTTGAAAAAGACTCTGCTGATTTAGTAAAAGACCTGGAGAAAGGAAGAATTGCTGCTATCATAAGTTTGAAAAAAGATCCCGATCCAACAAAGCCGATACAGATTCATTTAAAAACTTCGGAAGCAGTTAACCCGCAAAATATACAGGTACTTCGTTCGATAATGGAAGGAATGATAAAAGGAATGAATGAGGCGAATTTTCCGAATACACCTTCTGTTGGCGTTATCAATAATGAAATAGTGAAGATCGAAGGACGTCCTTATCGTACCATTGATTTTATCTTACCCGGGCAACTTGGATTTTCATTATTAAGCGCCGGCGTTTTTGGTGTTGCATTTATATTTTTCAGTTTACGTCAAACACTTGTATTAAAAAGATTTTTTGCTACTCCTATCAAGCGGCAATATATTGTTTTGGGTGAGGCCCTCAGCCGTGTGTTATTTGGAATGATAACAGCAATTGTTATTTTACTTATCGGCCATTATGCATTTCATTTTACATTGGTAAACGGTTGGGTCACTTTTTTTGAAATGCTTGTACTTAGTTTTCTTGGATTGGTTGTGTTTATGGGTTTTGGTTTTATTGTTAGTGGTCTTGCAAAAAATGAAAGTGTTATTCCTCCATTCGCCAACCTGATAACATTACCGCAATTTTTGATCGGCGGAACTTTTTTCTCCACGGATGCATTTCCCGGTTGGTTAAAAGCAGTTGCCGATGTAATGCCATTAAAACATTTGAACGATGCAATGCGCAATGTTGCATTTGAAGGAGCTCATTTAAATGATTGTCTTAAGCAGATCGGTATTCTTGCTTTATGGGGAGTGATCGTTTATGTGATCGCAATAAAAGTTTTTCGATGGGAGTGATCGGACGACAGTCCATAGTCCACGGCAGATAGAGGATCTATTTTAAGTTTTGAATTTATGCGAGTTATCAAATTAGCCATACTGAGTTTTATATTTTTATTTCTGTTGGTTACAACTATTTCACTTTTTATTCCATCACATATCCGTATTTCCAGAGCAACAGATATTAATAGCACCAAACCGGAGGTAATGAGCCTTATTGTTGATCCTTTGAAATGGAAAGAATGGTATCCGGGTGCTGATTCACTTGGAATTTTATATATAGAAGGCAAGCCGAAAGGGATCTTATTAGACAGTAGTGGCTTGCTCGGGCTTTCTATTTTTAATATCAATGATAGTGTTGTTACAGTAGGGGAGGTTGGTAATGGTGCCACACAGCGAATGGAAATGGGATGGAAAGTTCTTTCTGGCGGAAATGAGAACACAGTTATTGCGCAATGGTTTATGGATTTCAAATTAAGGTGGTACCCATGGGAAAAGTTCAAATCACTTTTTTTTGAGAATATTTATGGTGCTCATTTGGAGCGGGGGCTGGCTAATTTGAAAGAATTAAGTGAGGGACGCCGCCGTTCGTCAAGTAACTAATCTTAATTTTATGGTTCTCTGTATTTTTAAACATAAACTATTAATATGAAATCACTGTTTCTTTTGTTAATCGCATCATGCGTCATCTCTGTTGCCACCACAGCGCAAGGCGCCAATAAACCCATGAAGCATCGCTATGGCGCAGAGGCTCCAAGTCCACCGGCCTTCGTCGAGCAAACACTTACGAATGGTACCGTCGTGTCTGTTGATTACAGTCAGCCATCTGTTAAGGGTCGAACGATCGGAAAAGATTTAGATCCCATGGAAGGAAAAGTGTGGCGTACGGGAGCAAATGAAGCCACAGTTTTTGAAGTGAGCAAAAATGTAAAAGTAGAAGACCAGGCTCTTCCTGCCGGTAAATACGGATTGTTTACAATTATGAATGGAGATGAGTGGACGATCATCTTTAGTAAAACATGGAATCAATGGGGTGCTTTCAGCTATAAGGAAGCTGACGACGCATTAAGAGTAAAAGTAAAAGGTGGTAAAACAAAAGCTTTTGCAGAAAAACTATCTTATGCTATCGATAAATCAGGAAAGGTGTCATTGATGTGGGGTGACAAGCAAGTTGAGTTTAAAGTTAAATAGTTAGCCGGGGAAACTGATCTTTCCCATTGTAACGGAAGGGATCTTGTTTCTTCCTTTACCAACATTAATTTTTTCTCCGCAAATACATTCATTAGCAAGCAGTGCAAACAGCACTGCTTCTTTTGCATCAGGGGCTATATGTAATGTATCTGTTGTATAAAACTTCATTCCGGGCAATTGCGATTGGATGTTTTCTATTAATAAAGGATTGTGCATGCCGCCGCCACTTGTATAGATCGAATAGCTTTCATTTTTTTCAATGCATCTTTTAATGGCCTCAGCAATTGTTTCGGCAGAAAAACGATTTAACGTTGCCATTATATCTTCATTAGAAATAGATCTTACTGCTGATCTTTCTATGGCATTTTGCAAATAAGACAAGTTGAATAATTCCGGGCCGATCGTTTTTGGAAAATCGCCTGCGAAGAATGAATGAGCTTTTAATTCTTTCAACAGATCCTCATTCACCTTTCCTTTTTTAGCAACTCCCGATCCTTCATCAAAATATTTTCCCGGAAAATGTTTTTGTACAAATGCATCCATCATGGTGTTGCCCGGACCCACATCGGTGCAGAAGATCTTTGTTCCATCAAGATCGCCTGGTAAGAAAGTAAAATTTGCAATGCCACCGATATTCAGCATGATCCTGTTTTCTCCTTTTTTTGAAAAAAGAAAATAATCACCATATACTGCTAACGGTGCTCCTTCACCACCGGCAGCGATATGTTTCTGACGAAAATCACTGATCGTGATGATACCGGTATTTACAGCAATATGATCTCCATCTCCGATCTGTAATGTTGCATTCGGAAATTTTTGATTGCCGTGTAAAAATTTGGGAGCATGATAAATTGTCTGCCCATGACTTGCTATAAGATCAATATCATTTTTTGAATAACCCCATTTTTGTAGACATCCCTTGATAATTGCCGCATGTTGAATTGCCACCCATTCATTCAGTAAACAAACTTTTTCAAGATCAGCATCGCGGCGGGAGAAGATGGTTTTTAATTCCTCTTTAAAATCATTTTGATAAGAAGATGTTTCGAATTGCACAAGCTCAACTTTAGTGTCCGGTCCACTTCCTTTTATTTTACAAAGCGCCACATCAAGACCATCAAAGGATGTTCCGCTCATCAGGCCAATTATAAGCCGTTCGGGTTTTGAAGCAATTGTATAAAGCTTTTCAATGTTAGGGTTCATATGATACAATAAATATAGTGACTTAAGCTTTGCGGTTTCGAGTCTTAAAATTAATGATTGATGAACGTTTTTGCAGGAAATTTAAAAAAATGCTGCATTTATTTGCGGGTTTTAGGAAAAACTGACTTAGATTCGAATTACCAAACGGTATAGCTTATGTTGAAAAAGGAAAGACAAGAGTTTATCCTTCGTGAGATCAACCTTCATAATAAGGTCTTAACATCGGATCTCTGTGAGGCGATCAACGTTTCTGAAGACACTATTCGCCGTGATCTCTCTGAACTTGCAGAAACAGGAGATATCATTAAAGTACATGGCGGCGCCTTATCCAGATCATTTCATGTTTCATTTCAAACCAACGGTGTCTATTCTCATGATAATAAAAAGATGATCGCTCAAAAAGCTGTGCGGTTGATCCGCGACGGTATGTTTATTCTTACTACAGGCGGAACTACGATCCTGGAATTAGCAAGAGCTTTGCCACAACATTTACGGGCAACTTTTTTTACCGGTAGCCTGCCTGCGGCGATGGAATACATTCAACACCCAAATATCGAAGTGATCTTTATCGGTGATCGCATTTCAAAGAATTCAAAGATCACAGTAGGTGGCGATGCTATAACAAAGATCAAACAGATCAACGCAGATATTTGTTTTCTTGGTATCAATGCTATTGATGCCGAACATGGTCTTACTGATAACGATTGGGATGTAGTACAGGTGAAAAAAGCAATGATCCAGTCTTCAAAAAAAGTGGTGGCGCTGACGATCGCTGAAAAAATCAATACTCAACAAAAATTGAAAATAGGGGATCTTGATGTATTAGATATTATGATCACAGAATCAGATCCGGGAGAAAAAGTTTTTGATGCCTACAAAGAAAAAGGCGTAGAGATATTATAGATCCGTTCTCTGTAAGATGGATTGAAGTATATCCATTTAGTTATTCAAACAAAGTGTATGAACCGAGATAATAACACTAATACACCTGCTGAGCCAGCAATATGAGTTTTTTTCGGTTTTATATAAGCAGTAAGGGCTACCACGAGGTGGCCCTTTTTTTATACTTCCAGCGGAAATGCTATTAAATAGTTTAAAATTGGCAATGCAACGTTGGATAAAAACTTGTTGTCAGAACCTGTAAGAAGATAATGGATACTCAAAAACTGGTAAAGGATTGCATCAGGGAAATTCCGGCTGCCCAGCGGCAGCTATATGACCATTTTGCCGAAACGATGCTGGGTGTTTGTTATCGCTATACCAAATCGATGGATGATGCTGAAGATGTGCTGCAGGATGGGTTTGTAAAAGTTTTCAGGAATCTTGGCCAATATAAATATGAAGGTGAACTGGGTGGATGGATAAGACGAATAATGGTAACAACTGCATTGAATTTCCTGAAAAAAAATTCCCGTTACAATCATGAGTTTTCTTTTGACAATGAGAACCTGCACCCGGTAGCGGATGATAATCCTGAAATAAAAATGACGGGTAAAGAACTGGCGGAGTTGTTAAGGCAATTACCGATAGGTTATCAAACAATATTTAACCTGCATGCTGTGGAAGGATTTAGTCATGTTGAAATAGGAAAAATGCTGGGAATAAATGAAGGGACATCAAGATCGCAGTATGCAAGAGCAAGAGCCTTATTGATCAGCTGGATAAAAAAAAATGATCAGGTAAATTTTAAAACTGGTAGTTATGCCGGAAAATGAATTTGAGAAAAAGGTTTCTTCCGAAATGCAGGAACTAAAGTTCAAGCCATCAGAGAATGTATGGCTGCGAGTGGAAGAAAGAATTAAAAAGAAAAAGGAAAGAAGAATATTCGTTGTTATATTCTTGCTGGCAGGGCTTGCATTGCTCGGCTACTGGCAACGTGGCAATTTATTTGGTGAACAAAAAAATGATATTGCAAAAAAAGTCCAACAGGATTCCCCTGGAGACAAACCAAAAGAGGACAATTCTCAATCTGCAAATGAGATCAATAATTCTTCTGAAATAAAGCAAAATACAGAGACAACGAAGCCTGAAGAAACAAAGAATACGACTAATAAGACTGCGGATGATAAATTAACAGATGATAGATCAGTAGTTGATAAAAAAGATATTACTGTTTCAAAAAACGAGATCAATAAGCCAGAGAAAAATAATGAAGGAACTAACGGGAAACAAGGGTCTGTAAAAAATAAAAAGAATAATAAGCCGGAAGCTTCTATTGCTATTGTATCTGCAAATTCGAAAAAGAAAAACGGAGTTGTTGATGATGCTACTAAAGATGTAAAAACAAATTCGGAACCGATCGCAAAACAGGAAGAAGCCAATAAGACTGAAGTGAAGCCGGTTGAAAGTAAAATTGATTCTGCAAAAGCAGTGACAGATGTACAAGAAAAAGATACTACAACAAAAAAGGATACGGTTTTGAAAGCAGAACCAACGAAAGACCCTGCTCCGCAAATCGTAAAAAAAGATCCTTCAGAAAAAAAATGGAAATGGGGATTGCATATCACACCGGGAATTTCTTCATTAAATGATAATGATATTTCTTTTGGAGGAGCAAACTTCGCTGATGCTTTTGCGTATCAAAATCCGGCTGGACCTGGGGCGCCGCCTCCTCCACGACAAAAGCCTTCTGATGTTAAGGCTGGTTTTGCTTTCCAAGTTGGTGCATCTGCCCAAAGACAATTATCATCCCGTACCAGTCTTTCATTGGGTTTGCAATATGGTTATTATAGCAATATTCTTCATATTGGGAACATAAGATTCTCGGGCAGCAATCAACTTTCCAGTGTTCCTGGTCGTAATGCCAACCAGGTTTACAATGCAGGTAGTGACACAACAAAGTACACTAATCATTATCATTTTATTGAAGTACCATTTTTATTTCAATGGCAATTGAATAAAAATAAAGTAAAGCCTTTTACCTGGAGTATTGGTTTCACAGTAGGACAACTTATCTCAAGCAATGCGATCATGTATGACACCGCCTTTAATGGTGTTTATTATAAAAATAAAAGCCAACTGAATAAAACACAGTTCAGCTTTTCAACCGGCTTTTCGTGGACAATAGCAAATAACAAAAATGTACAATGGAAGCTTGGTCCTGTTGCAGATCTTCATTTGACCAAGCTCATTGATAATCCTTTTGAGAATAAGAGATATTTATTTTTTGTTGGTCTTAGAACGGCTGTTCTTTTAAATTCAAAAAAGTAATGCAACGGTTGATTACTGGCTGTTGTCAACCTTAAAATTGCTTTTATGAGAATAAGATCTTTTTCAGCTTTATTGACAAGCACAATAGCGCTGCTTTTTGTTTTTAATAGTTGTGTAAAGGATAAATGCACTCGCAGTTATGTGTATTGGGAGCCTGTATATCGCACAAAAAATGAAGTGCGGGCCAATATCAAAAACAATTCATCAAGAGAAATAGAAAGACCCGGCAAAATTTATATCCGTGGCAACTATATTTTTCTAAATGAGATCGATCGTGGCATTCATATAATTGACAATACAAACAGATCGGCTCCGAAGAATATCGCTTTTATTGACATCCCAGGTAATCTTGATATGGCCGTAAAGGGCAATATTCTTTATGCAGATCTTTATACTGATCTTGTTGCAATTGATATTACAGATCCACAGCAGATCGTAGTAAAGAAATTCACAGAAAATATTTTCCCTGAGAGATATTATGGTAATGGATTTTCACAGAATCCTTCAATGATCATACAAGATTGGGTAAGAAAGGATACTATTGTTCAAACTGATTGCGGAGGGAATGGTAGAATGTTGTTTGGCCGTATGGCATCAACTGACGTCTTTTTTGCAAGCCCACTTTCATCAACTTCCGCGCAATCAGGAACCGCGGCTGGTGGTTCTCCATTTGGTGTCGGCGGTTCAATGGCAAGATTTACAATTGTCAATAATTATCTATATGCTGTTTCTAACTCGGCCTTGAATGTTGTTTCTATTGCAAACGGTGCTGATCCTGTTTTTAGCAATAAAGTTCAAATGAATTGGGGCATTGAAACGCTTTATCCGTTCAATAATCGTTTATTCGTTGGTTCCAATACGGGCATGTTCATTTTTGATATTACTAATCCAACAAGCCCGGCACAATTGGGAACTTTTACACATGCCCGCAGTTGCGATCCGGTGATCGCTGATAACACGAATGCGTTTGTTACGCTACGTTCCGGTACTCCATGCCAGTCCACAAGTGAGCAACTTGATGTATTGGATATTTCCAATCTATCAAACCCAACGCTTATTAAAACTTATCCAATGACCAATCCGCACGGACTGGCAAAAGATGGCAACACACTTATCATTTGCGATGGTCGTGATGGGTTGAAATTTTACAACGCATCGGATGTAAGAAATCTTTCATTGCAAAAACAAATAACGGGGTTTGAAACATATGATGTGATCGCTTTTAACGGATGGGCATTGGTTGTCGCAAAAGATGGGTTATATCAATATGATTATTCTTCTCTCGGCAACATCAGCTTAATAAGCAAGATGAACGTTAAAAACTAATTTATGAAAATGAAATATTTTTTCCTGGTACTACTGATACCTGTTTCTTTGGTTTCTTTTGGACAAAAGAAAAGTGCAGCTTACAAATTTCATTCTATTAATAATGTTGCATTGATAAATGGCGATAACGGAGTGTCTGCAGGTTTGCAATCAATAAATGGTTTTCAAAAAGGCAACCTGTTCGCCGGTGTTGGTGTTGGATTGGATTATTATCTCTATCGGACAGTTCCTTTATTTGCTGACTTCAGGTATGAGTTTGGAAAAACAAAGAATAAGTTTTTCGCATATGCGGATGGCGGCGTCAACTTTGATTGGGTAGAGGAAGATTATAATGATGGTCCGATCTTTATATGGGATGGAAGCAGAAATAATATTTCCAGTGAATTTCACAATGGGGCTTACACTGATCTTGGTTTTGGTTATAAGGTTGGATCAAAGAAGAGTGGGGGCGGTCTTGTCTTGTCACTTGGCCATTCATATAAATCATTAGAGAAAACCATTAGTTATCCGGACTGGAGAACGCAGGAAACTATCACTGATGTTTATAAATATAATCTTAACAGGATCGTTTTGAAAGTTGGTTGGAAGTTTTAGAAATGTTCTTACCAATCATGTTTTGCAATGATGACGCAGGTATAAGTTTTAAAAGTACTTCCTGATTCCCGCCTGCTAAATCCAATTCCTATGTCTGTTAACGCAGCATTCCATTCATCTAATCCCAGTAAATGTTTTCTGTGTCCAAGTGTGGGAGTATTTTTATCAGTGACCAGAACCTTTATTGACTCGATACCGCTAAATGTATTTGCTGCCAGTGATTCAAAATAATTAGCACTCTTCTCAACTGTCCATTTGGGTTGAAGTTTATAGCCACTTTTCTTAATATAATAATTCATTCCATAACCATCGGGATCAACATGGCCCATGTAATTCCTCTTTGCCATATCGTATGCTTTAGTCTCTGCTATTTTTGCTAAAGTGTCATTCCATTTTAATTTTATTTTTGAAACCTTAAGTCCTTTTTCAAAGTTTAGTTCTTCATAGTATTTATCAGGATCGTTTCTTATGTCAGTAAGAAGAGCAAAAGCATCCTGTGCTTCTTTTTTATCAATTGTCACTTCATCATTCTTTTGAAAAGAAGTGATGCAGAACAATAGTATTACCAGCAGATATTTCATTAATTACAAATTAGATGAGGGTGCTTATTCCGGTTGTAAAAATTTCAGGTTCCTTTGAATGCCTTTAAGTTTAGTCCGGTTAAGCGCCGAATGCCTGAAAATACTTTTAAATTTTTCTTCTGTCATTGCTTCCCATTCTTTTGTGGAAATATTAAGAATTCCAGGTAAAGGAGTAAACTCAATTTCAGTTGTTGGTTTTGAAAACCGGTTCCAGGGGCAAACATCCTGGCAGATATCACAACCGAATGCCCAGTTCTCAAATTTGCCTTTCATTTCGGTAGGTATCAGCATATCTTTTAATTCAATTGTGAAATAAGAAATGCATTTACTTCCATCGACAACTTTACCTGGTAAAATTGCATCGGTTGGACAGGCATCGATACAACGAGTGCAGGAGCCACAATAATCTTTTGCAAATGGTTCATCCGGTTCCAGGTCAAGATCAGTTATCAATGTTGCAATAAAAAAGAAGGAACCACTTTCTTTATTGATCAGGTTCCCGTTTTTACCAACCCAGCCAAGTCCGCTACGCTGGGCCCATGTTCTTTCAAGTACCGGCGCACTATCTACAAATCCTCTTCCATGAAAATCTCCGATCTCTGACTTTATTTTCTCTATATACTTATTCAACTTTTCCCTGATCACTTCATGATAATCTTTTCCAAATGCATACTTTGAAATTTTTGGAGTTCCGGCATCTGGTTTTTCCTTAGGAAAATAATTTAGCAATAAAGTAATTACACTTTTTGCTCCGGGCATCAATTGACGTGGGTCAATTCTCATATCAAAATATCTTTCCATATAGTGCATATTGCCATGCATTCCTTTACTTAGCCAAAATTCTAATCGACGGGCATCATCATCAAGCTTTGTTGCCTGGGCAATGCCACAGAAATTAAATCCAAATTCTGAAGCTAATTGCTTGATCAATATCGTTTGATTTTTTTTCAAAAAAATTATTGCATTCGCCGATTTTGAATTAAATTAATACCACATTACAAACCAAAACTGCAGCCATTATGAGAAAATTTATTTTGTCTGTCGCTCTAGTATTGTTATTGAGCAATTCCCATGCACAGGATAAATCTCCTGTAAAATTCGGTAAAATATCTGCCGAAGATTTTAAAACTTCAGTTTACAGTGTTGACAGCAATGCAGCTGCTGTAGTTATTGCAGATATTGGCACTTCAACAATTACCGGCAATGTTAAAGGATGGTTCTCAATTGAGTTCAAACATTTTAAACGTATACACATATTAAAGAAAAGTTCTTATGAACTTGCCGATGTTGCGATAGAACTTTATACAAATGGTCGTAGCGAGGAAGAGTTACAAGGCCTGAAAGCTTATACCTATAACCTGGAAAATGGAAAAATCGTAGAGACAAAACTTGAGAAATCAGGGGTATTCCAGGATAAATTGAGCAAAAACCACTTGACAAAAAAATTTACTTTTCCCGCAATAAAGGAAGGATCCATTATTGAATACGAATATACGATTCACTCGGATTTTATTTTCAATCTGCAGCCATGGCAGTTCCAGGGCTCTTATCCGCGACTATGGAGTGAGTATAACGTATCCATCCCTGAATTTCTATATTATGTATTTCTTTCACAGGGAAATCAGTATAACTCTTCAAAAACAACAAAGGATAAACATGAAAAATTTCGTGTAATTGATGGAGGTGGTGCGGGTGCTTCTGAAACTTACGAATTTGAAGCAGACGTCACTGATTATCGAATGGTGATGAAAAATGTCCCTGCATTAAAAGAAGAAAGTTTTACATCTACACTTGACAATCACATTGCAAAAATTGACTTTCAATTGGCAGCATACCGCCAACCGCTAGTACCAAGAGATTATATGGGCAACTGGATGGATGTTACTAAGGAGTTATTGAAGGATGAAAATTTTGGATTGCAGCTTAGCAGGGACAACGGGTGGATATCTGATGAGCTCAAAATAGCAATGAACGGTGCTTCATCTGATCCCGAAAAAGCAAAAAATATTTACAGTTACCTGCAAAACAATTTTACATGTACAAGTTATGGCAGGTTATATACAGACCAACCTCTAAAAAATATTTTAAAAGAAAAAAAGGGAAGTGAGGTAGAAATAAATTTACTGCTTGTAGCCATGTTGCGCAAGGCAGGTTTGCCTGCTGACCCACTAATGCTGAGTACAAAATCTCATGGATACGCTTTGTCGGTATATCCTATTATGGACAAGTTTAATTATGTGGTTTGTCGTACTGCTATTGGAGGTAAAACTTTTTACCTTGATGCAAGTCGTCCAAGGCTTGGATTTGGTCGTTTAACCTGGGAATGTTACAATGGGCATGCAAGAGTAATTAATCCGGAAGCTACTTCACTCGAGTTTTCATCAGATTCTTTGAACGAGAAGAAAACCACTTCACTCATGTTGTTTTCAGACGAAAAGGGAGAAATTTCAGGGAGGATGCAACAGATCCCCGGGTATTATGAGTCCTATTCTCTACGGAGCAGGATCAAGGAAAAGGGGGTTGAAGAATTATTTAAAGACATTAAGAAAGATTTTGGTACAGATGCGGATATATCCAATACTCGTATTGATTCAGTGGAAAAATATGATCAGCCATTACAACTGAATTATGATGTAAAACTGAATTTAGAAAAAGATGATATCATTTATCTCAACCCCATGTTTGGAGAAGGCTACAAAGAAAATCCGTTTAAATCTGCTACAAGAACTTACCCCGTGGAAATGCCTTATGCTTTTGATGAAGTATTTGTGCTCACAACGGATGTGCCAGCCGGATATGAAGTGGATGAATTGCCAAAATCAATAAAAGTGAATTTTGATGAAGAAGGGAAAAGTTTTTTTGAATATATCATCAGCCAAAGCGGTGGGGTTATTTCTTTCCGGTCAAGAATAAAGCTGACCCGCAGTTATTATTTACCTGACGAATATGAAATACTAAGAGAATTTTTTAATTTGATAGTTAGTAAGCACAGCGAACAAATTGTTTTTAAAAAGAAAAAATGATATGAAACGATTTAGTGGGACGATCTTTTTTTTGCTGCTTTCTTTTTTTGCCGTTGCAAATAGCGGTGAGTATGCTGTTGCAAACATTCCCGAGTCTTTGAAGAAAAACGCCAATGTGGTAAAGAGAATGGAAGAAGAGCGGTTTACATTAAGATCGCCGGGTGAGGCTGTTTATTATCGGAAATATGCACTTACGATCTTAAATGAAAATGGAGATAAGCATGCCGACTTTCAGCAATACTATGATCGCTTTATTGAAATTAAAGACATAGCAGGTGTTTTATACGATGCGATGGGAAATAAAATAAAGGAATTAAAAAATAAAGATATACAGGATCTCAGTGGTGTAAGTGATATAAGCTTAATGGAAGATAACAGGGTGAAGTACCATAGCTTTTACTATAAAGCATATCCCTATACAGTGGAATATGTGTTAGAGTTGAAATATAACGGAACCATGTTTTATCCCTCGTGGCAACCGTTGGAGGACGAATATTTTTCAGTACAACAAAGCAAATTCATTTTTGAATGCCCATTGAATTATGAATTTCGATACAAAACATTTCATTACGATGGCCAGGCAGTAGAACAAACAACAGATAAGAAAAGAATGACATGGGAAATAAAAGATGCACCTGCAATTATACGAGAATCATTTTCACCTTCACTCAGGCATTTGACAACTTATGTAATGTTTGGCCCCACTGAATTTGAAATGCAGGCTTATAAAGGAAATATGAAAAGCTGGCAGGACCTGGGAAAGTTTATTTATACATTAAAACAGGGTCGTGATGAGTTGCCTTCTAACATAAAACAAAAAGTGCACGAGATTTCTGATGGTGTTACTGACCCCCGCGAAAAAATAAGATTGTTGTATGAGTACATGCAGAAAAATACACGTTATGTAAGTATACAATTAGGCATTGGTGGCTGGCAACCTTTCGATGCAAAATATGTAGCGACAAAAGGCTATGGTGATTGCAAGGCATTATCAAACTACATGTACAGCATTTTAAAAGAAGCAGGGATCAAATCATATTATACGGTAATTGGCGCCGGACGAACCAAACCAAATCTTGAAACAGAATTCCCTTCTTCTCAGTTCAATCATGCAATCCTTTGTGCTGTGATCAATACTAATGATTCAGTTTGGCTGGAGTGCACAAGCCAGACATTGCCTTCAGGTTATTTAAGTGATTTTACAGATGACCGATATGCATTATTAATAGACGAAACAGGAGGCAACCTGGTTCATACTCCTAAATATGGTTTGAAAGAAAACCTTCAGCAAAGAACGATAAATGCAAAGCTTGATGCGGAAGGTTTGTTATTGGCTGATATCAAAACAAATTACTCAGCCATACAGCAGGATCACCTGCACATGCTTATTAATAATTTGTCAAAAGATAAAGTGAAAGAATATTTAGACGAAGAGTTGACGTTTGCTACTTACACTGTTAATAATTTCTCGTACAAAGAAAACAAGAAGCTAATACCCGAAATTGAAGAAACTCTTTCAGTCACTGCTGATCATTATGCTACCATCAGCGGAAAGAGATTGTTTATTGAGCCGAACATAATGTCAAAATCAAGCCGAAAATTGAAATCAGGTGAGGAAAGGAAGTATGACATTGAGCTTGATATTGAATATTTCGATACAGATAAAATTGAAATAGAAATACCGGCTGGTTATAAGCCTGAATCAATTCCGCAGGATGCAACTGTTGAAAGCAAATTTGGGAAATACAGCAGTGCGGTAAAGGTTGATCAAAATAAAATAATCTATACCCGAAGCATGCAGCAATTCAGCGGCCTTTTCCCGAAAACTGATTATGCGGAAATGATAAAATTTTATGATGCTATTTATAAAGCGGACCGCAATAAATTAGTGTTTATAAAAACTACCCAGGAAGAGAAGAAAGCCTTTTGAGGTCATTGTTCTTCCAGATGCAACCGGTGATATATGCGATGCAGAGCCGGTGCTAATATAACTCCAATATTGGTTATGAAAACGATCCCGCTGAACAACGCATAAAATGATGAAAATACTTTTCCCGAAACAGTATTGATCTCTATTACAGGGCCCATGCCGCTTAATATCATTGAGGCATTATGAAGAGAGTCTAGCCAGTTTGCTTCTGCAGTAGTGTGATAACCTAAAATGCCAATCAGTAAACAAAAGCCAAGAATACCGAACGCAATTATAATGTGTTTAAGCACTCTTTGATAAAAAGTACTCATCGGCGCCAATTTCTGTTTCCTATGTTCGTACATATGTTCGCAATTTTAGACAGAAGGAAAGTTACAAGGTAATTTATAGGAATTAAATATTTGTAGGCCATTTTTCAATATTTTCATGGTTCAAACGAACTTGCATGAAACAACTTGCGAACAGTGATATTATTGTTTTCTTTATTTATTTCTTCCTGGTGGCTGGTTATGGATATTGGGTATATAGAAGAAAGAAAAAGGTACAAACAACTTCCACTGATTTCTTTCTCGCAGAAGGGCAACTTACATGGTGGGCAATCGGTGCATCATTAATAGCTTCAAATATTTCAGCTGAACAGTTTATTGGAATGAGTGGGAACGGGTTTCGTTTAGGCATTGCGATTTCGGCTTATGAATGGTTGGCGGCAGTATCACTAGTTATAGTTGCTGTTTTTTTCATGCCGATATATTTAAAGAACCGCATTTTCACCATGCCGCAGTTTCTAAAAACGAGGTACAATGAAACTGTTGCAATGATCATGGCAGTATTTTGGTTGTTCCTGTACATATTTGTAAATCTGACTTCGATCTTGTATCTCGGAACAATTGCGATCAATAGTCTTACAGGTGGTCAAAATTTTCATTGGATAATGATCGGCCTGGCTGTCTTTGCATTAGTGATCACATTAGGCGGAATGAAAGTGATCGGTTATACTGACGTGATACAGGTATTAGTATTACTGGCTGGTGGATTGATCACTTCTTATATCGCTTTAACTGTTGTCAGCGAGAAATTTGGATATGGAAAAGATTTTCTTGCAGGCTTCAATCATTTGTTGAAAACAGTGCCCGATCATTTTAAAATGATCTTTGATAAACCAACCTCTGCATCTTCACAACAGGAAATAAATCATTATTCAAGTTTACCCGGAATGGCAATGCTTGCGGCTGGTATGTGGGTTGCTAATTTAAATTACTGGGGCTGTAATCAATATATAACTCAACGGGCATTGGGTGCAAATTTAAAAACAGCCCGTACCGGAATATTATTTGCAGCCTTCTTAAAATTATTGATGCCATTATTGGTTGTATTGCCTGGGATCGCTGCTTTTGTATTGTATAGAAACGGCGACTTGCAAACGCAGATGTTAACCAATGGAGAATTCAGAGAAGATAATGCCTATTCAGCTGTACTTGGATTTTTACCTGCGGGGTTAAAAGGACTATCAATGGCTGCATTGACTGCCGCAATAGTTGCTTCGCTTGCTGGTAAAGCAAACAGCATTGCTACGATCTATACACTCGATATTTATAAGAAGTACATTAATAAAGGATCATCAGAAAAGAAGTTAGTTTGGACGGGGCGTTTGGTTGTAATAATAGCATTGATCATAGCCATCATGGTCAACTGGCAGGATTCATTGGGTATCGGAGGCAAAGGGGGTTTTGAATTCATTCAAAAATATACCGGTTATATTTCTCCGGCTATATTCCCGGTTTTCTTATTTGGGTTTTTCTGGAAAAAAACAACATCTAAAGCAGCGATCGCAGGAATTATCGGTGGCGTTTTATTAGCAGTGTTGTTTGATAAGTTTTTGCCCGGTCTTGCAGGTCATGATACTTTAATATATACAGCTTATCCAACGGGCACTGGAGCTTTTGAAATACCTTTCCTAATTCAAATGGGATGGGTTTTCTTTTTTACATCGTTATTAATTATTGTCGTGAGTTTATTGGACGCAAAAGGCAGGGCATTAGGAAATGCATTACAAATTGATAAGAGCATGTATAAAGTAACGCCGGGAGTAATGGCGATGATCATAATTGTATTGGGAATAATTGTAGCACTTTATATTCGTTTTTGGTAAAATATGAAATACTTACTTGGATTTGACATCGGTTCCTCATCAGTAAAAGCAACATTACTTGAAATTAATTCAGGCAAAACTGTTGCGTCCGCATTTTCTCCTTCATCAGAAATGCCCATGCAATCACCACAACCAGGTTTTGCAGAGCAGGATCCTGAAATGTGGTGGAAAGAATTAGTGAATGCAATGAACAAATTGCATCAGCAGGTTTCTTTTAATGGAGATGAGGTTGCTGCAATTGGTATTGCCTACCAGATGCATGGTCTTGTTTGCGTTGATAAAGATCTGAAGCCACTTCGTCCTTCTATAATTTGGTGTGATAGTCGGGCAGTAGAGATCGGTGATAAAGCTTTCGAAGAATTAGGCGAAAAATATTGTCTCAAAAACTTTCTTAATTCACCGGGAAACTTTACAGCATCAAAATTAAGGTGGGTTAAAAAGAATGAACCCGATGTTTATAAGAACATTTATAAGATCATGTTACCGGGTGATTATATCGCAATGAAATTAACAGGTGAACCAGCTACTACAATTTCCGGGCTAAGCGAAGGCATAATGTGGAATTTTAAAAAGGAAAAGGTTGCTGCTGACCTGTTGAAATATTATGGTATCGATAAAGAGTTGCTTTCTCCATTGGTTCCCACTTTTGGTGAGCAGGGTAAACTCACATCGGCAGTTGCAAGTGAATTAAAATTGAAAGCAGGTATTCCTGTTTCTTATCGTGCAGGAGATCAGCCAAACAATGCTTTTTCATTAAATGTTTCTCAACCCGGTGAAGTTGCGGCTACAGCCGGTACATCCGGAGTTGTATATGGTATTATTGATAAACCTAATTATGATCCCAAATCAAGAGTGAATACGTTTGTTCATGTTAATCATTCAAAGAAAGATCCCCGTTATGGTGTTTTGCTTTGTGTAAATGGAACTGGTATTTTAAATAGCTGGTTGCGTAAAAACTTTTTCGGTGATTCATCTTATGAACAAATAAATAAAGAGGCATCAATGGCGCCAGCAGGTTCTGATGAGCTTTTGGTCTATCCATTTGGCAATGGAGCAGAAAGAGTGTTGGAAAATAAAGACCTCGGCGCAGTAATGAAAGTGCTTCAATTCAACCGTCATAATCGTGGTCATATTGCCCGTGCATCGCAGGAAGGGATCGTATTTGCGTTGCATTACGGTGTTGAAGTAATGAAGGGAATGGGAATGGAAATAAAAACAGTTAGAGCCGGTCATGCCAATATGTTTTTAAGTGATGTATTTAGTTCTGTATTTGTAAACACTATCGGTTGCGAACTTGAATTATATAATACGGATGGCGCCACCGGGGCTGCAAGGGGTGCCGGAATAGGCGCTGGTGTTTATAAAAACTTTGCTGAAGCATATTCTTCAATGGAAAAAATAAAAAGCTACTCTCCAACTAAGGAAGAACAGGAAATATATTCATCAGCCTACAACAAGTGGAAAAAGCAATTAAAAAAATTATGAAATGATGCATGAATCGATCCCGTTTGGAAATTGGGAGAAGAGATGGCATCCGTTACGAAGAGAATGGGTGGTGTATGCTGCGCATCGTAACAGCAGGCCATGGAATTTTGAAAAAAAGGAATCGACCGTCGCGGCACCTGAGTATGATCCTAATTGCTATTTGTGCCCGGGTAATAAAAGAGTAAGCGGAAAGAAAAATGCTGATTATGCCGATGTGTTCATTTTTGAAAATGATCACCCGGTTGTTGGATTAAATTCTCCAGCTATTCCCGAAGAATTCCAAAGTCAACATGATGATCTGTATAAAAGAAGCCAGGCTGGTGGAATTGCAAAAGTGGTTTGTTATGATCCGAGACATAATGTTACACTGAATGATATCAGCATTGATAAAGTGGCGAATGTTTTCAGAGCATTGCGGAAAGAAATGAATTTTTTTAGCAGGCATGAAACAATAAAATCGGTTTTGATATTTGAAAATAAGGGGGAGATAGTGGGAGTATCGAATCCGCATCCTCATTGCCAGATCTACGCAGTGGATTTTGTAATTAATGTTGTTCAAAAAGAATTAGCAGCGGTTGCAGAATATCAAAAAGGAAAAGGAACAAATATTTTCAGCGATATAATTGCTGCTGAAAAAAAAGATGATATCAGGATCGTTGCAGAAAATAAAGGAGCGATCGCTTTTATTCCCTTCTTTGCAAGATTTGCTTACGAAACTTATGTGTTTCCAAAGCATCGCCATGCAACTTTGATAACGATGACCGACGAAGAGTTGTATGATCTTGCAGAAGTTTTTCAAACTGTTACCAAAAAGTTTGATGCAAATTTTCAAAGTAGTTTTCCTTATGTGATGGCATTTGCCCAAGCCCCCGTTGATGGAAATGATCACCCGGATTATCATATGCATTTGATCATTTGTCCGCCGTTGCGTCAGCCGGGTTTAATGAAATATCTTGCAGGTCCTGAAACCGGCGCTGATACTTTTATGGCGGATACGATGCCAGAAGAAAAAGCAGCCGAACTCCGAAGTATTAAGCTATGAACGATCTTTTTTCAACAGAAGAAAAAATAATTTCTGCTACTGCTCCCGGTCGCATAGATGTAATGGGAGGAATTGCTGATTACAGCGGCTCACTTCTTTTGCAAATGCCCATCAAGCAAACCACAACTGTCAGCATTCAAAAAAGAAATGATGGAGTTTTTCATTTTCGTACACAGATCACAAAAAAGAATACGAGTGATTTCATAATTCATCTTTCGGCGATAAAAAATAATTCACTTATTGAAGCGGGAAAAGTCATTAAGTCTGTGGTTGGTGGCGATTGGGCTGTTTACGTATTAGGTTGTTTTCTTGTTTTACAGAAAGAAAATAAAATTGATCTAACTGGCGCCAATGTTTTTATAGAATCAAATGTTCCTTGGGGAAAAGGAGTTTCATCGTCAGCAGCATTGGAAGTGGCTACAATGAATGCATTGAATCAACTTTATCAATTATCATTAGGGAAAGAAGAATTAGCTGTGTTTGCACAAATGGCAGAAAATCGTGTTGCCGGTGCTCCCTGTGGCTTAATGGATCAGTTGTCATCTCATTTAGGGCAAAAAAATAAATTATTGCCATTGATCTGTCAACCTCATCAGGTTGATAAAGCGATCAGTATTCCACGAGGTATAAATTTCAACGGCATTGATAGCGGTGTTCGTCATGCAGTAAGCGGTGCATCATATAGTGATGTTCGTGCAGCAGCATTTATGAGTTATACAATGATTGCGTTAAATGAAGGTGCAACTGTTGAAGAACTGGATCAGGCAAGAACAAGTGGCGATTGGAATAAACTTCCCTTCAAAGGCTTTTTGGCAAATATTCCTGTTCCGGTGTTTGAAGAAAAATATATTTCGTTATTGCCAAGAGAAATCTCGGGCAAGGATTTTTTAACGCAATACAAGCTTTCAATTGATACAGTGACGAATATTGATGAAGATAAAATATATAAACCTTTGGTTTGCAGTTCACATCCTGTTTATGAAAATGCAAGAGTGAATGAATTTAAAACTCTTCTAAAAAGTTTTAAAAAACAAGATGAAAAGCAAGCATCTTTAATCCAAATGGGAAACCTGATGATGCAAAGTCATGAAAGCTATTCTAAAGTTGGATTGGGAAATGAATACACAGATAAGATCGTTGAAATGATTCGTGATGCCGGTCCTGCTCGTGGAGTGTTTGGTGCAAGAGTTTCTGGAGGAGGCAATGGTGGAACAGTTTGCATTTTGAGTTACGGCAAGGAAGGAAAAAATACAGTAAAAGAGATCTATCGTAAATACAAGCAAATAAAAAAACAAAAGCTATTCTTCTTTTCAGGAAGTAGTCACGGTGCCTATTCTTTAAATCAATACATTTGAACCCAATTTTTAATTATGAGAAAAAGATCAATTATCAATTATCTCCCGGCAGCTATTCTTTTTTTTCTAAGCTGCAATATAGCTTCTCAGAATTCGCCGGCTGAAACGGCAGAACTTGTTATCAACAATGCCAAAGTATATACCGTAAATAAAAACCAACCCGATGCCGAGGCATTGGCGGTAAAAGACGGAAAAATAATTTTTGTCGGTACTAATACTGATGTAAAAAAATATATCGGGGATAAAACCGAAGTGATAGATGCAAAAGGACAGTTTGTAATGCCCGGTTTTATCGAAGGTCATGGGCATATTCATGGACTTGGCGCTTCATTAGTAAACCTGAACTTAATGAATGTAAAGAACTGGGATGAGATCGTGGCAATGGTTGCTGATGCAGTAAAGAAAGCAAAACCCGGTGATTGGATCGTTGGCCGCGGCTGGCACCAGGAAAAATGGAATCCTGCGCCTGCAAAAAATTATCTGGGTTATCCTTATCATGAAGAGTTGGATAAAGTTTCTCCAAACAACGCCGTTATACTTTCACATGCAAGCGGACATAGTATTTATGTAAATGCAAAAGCAATGGAACAGGCAGGCATTACATCATCTACTAAAAGCCCAACAGGTGGCGAGATCTTAAAAGATAATAGTGGAAAAATTGTAGGTGTGTTTTCTGAAAATGCAATGGGTCTTATTGGCGGGGCATATAGTGCATGGGAAGATCAACAGAGTAAAGAAGTGCAAATTGCAAAATGGCAACATAGTATCCAACTTGCAGAAGAAGATTGTTTGAAAAAAGGCGTTACAAGTTTTGAAGATGCTGGTTCATCGTTTGAGCAGGTAGAAGGAATGAAACAATTGGCGCAGCAGGGAAAATTAAATATTCGTCATTGGTTGATGGTGAGAGAGGACAATGCAACGCTTCGTGCACATGCAAATGTTTTTCCGATAATAAATGAGGGCAATGGTTTCTTAACCGTAAAAGCGGTGAAGGTTTCATTAGATGGTGCGTTGGGTTCGTATGGTGCATGGTTGCTGGAGCCTTATACTGATCGTCCGAGCTCAACAGGCGAGAATACTTTTAACATTGACTCATTAAAAGCCATAGCTGATTTTTGCTGGCAAAATAATTTGCAGTTATGTGTGCATGCTATTGGCGACAGGGCCAATCGTGAAGTGATAAATATTTATGCAGAGCAAATCGCAAAAGATAAAAACAAAGATCATCGCTGGCGGGTGGAACATGCACAGCATGTGAATCCTTTAGAAATTCCACGCTTTAAAGAATGGAATGTGATCGCTTCTATGCAGGGCATTCATTGCACAAGTGATGCGCCATTTGTTCCAAAAAGACTGGGAGCAAAGCGCAGCGAAGAAGGTGCTTATGTATGGCAATCATTTATAAAAGCGGGAGTATTGGTAAATAATGGAACCGATGTACCGGTGGAAGATGAAGATCCTATTCCAAATTTTTATGCATCGGTTACAAGAAAACTCAAAGATGGCACTGAATTTTATCCTGCGCAAAAAATGACAAGAGAGCAGGCTCTCTACTCTTATACAATGGCAAATGCTATTGCCGCTTTCCAGGAAAAAGATAAAGGTTCATTGGAAGTTGGTAAGTATGCAGACATTGTTATTCTTTCAAATGACCTGATGAACTGCAAAGACGAAGAAATTAAAAATACAAAAGTAGTAACGACGATCGTGGGAGGGAAGGTGAAGTATAAAGGATAGTTTTAGGACTATTAGCCCGGCTTCGTAACTACTATGATGCTTTCGTTGCGTCGCACTCTTGTACGACAACAATTCTATTCAGCTATAGCCAGTTCCTTCACGTAGAGAACTTCCAACTTCAGAGTCTTGTCATGTCGAGCCGGGATAATTAAGTAAGCGTTCGAATTAAGTAAAGCCAGGCGAGACATCTCAAGAGTCAACGAGTCTGAGATGTCTCACCTTAATTTTATCAAATTTGTAAATGAAAATAGTTAGCGGCTCGACATGACAAGACTGAGTGTGAAGTACTATTGCGAGGCTTGCCGATAAAAATATAGAAATAAATTGTTTGTTAAAGAGAAGTCGAAGCAAATCAAAAAGCTTAAATGTTCCTGTAACTTTAAAATCAGAGTTTGATCTTTATAGTAATTAATGGAATTGCTGCTTTATGAGCAAGACATACCCGGAGCAAATTCAAATAACAATATTAATTAGAAAGAATATGAATACAATTTTTTATCGGACAATACTTGTAAGCATTATTGTCCAATTCTCTATTGAGACAAATGGACAAACGAAAAGTGATGCTGACAGCATTATTATTAAAAATCTTAATGTTATCGAGAAGTATATCTCTAGTCCTAATTCTAGTTCATTACCTGATATGAATATTTATATTTCTTTCTTTACGAATCTTACAGGAATTCCTTCGGAATCTGATGGAGATTACATAGGCCAACATAATCCTACAAAAAAGGATTTTGAATCTTGGTATGTCTGGTATGTATACAATAAAAAAAACCTGTCTTGGGACAATGATGCAAAAGTTATCGTGCTAAATATAAGAATTTCACCCCCTAAATATTGATTAAGTATGTTATTGTAAATACTGTATTTTACTTGCACTCACCCTTTATCTGTTCATCAATCACTTGCTTGATCTCCATATGCGCATTAGCTCTTTCATCTCCCAAATAATTTTTTACGAAAAGTATATAAGCATAGCCGCGGCAGAAATCGATCATAGGCCATGTACCAAATAAACCCGGGCTGGCTAGTGCTGTTGTATTACCATCTTTTTCTTCCACTACCCAACTGCCAAGCGCATAATTAAAACCTTCAGCTGATTTCGGTACATAGCGTTTCGGGACATTGGCGGTTTGTATCTTCATCATTTCATCTACAGATGCTTCACTGAGAATTTGTTTGTCATTATATTTTCCTTTGTTCATCAGCATCACCAGAAACTTCATATAGTCTTCAGCAGTTGACCTGGCGCCGCCTGAAGGATTATAAAGACCTCCATCCAATTCAGTAAATGTTGTTTGCCGCATACCAAGAGGTGTAAATAATTTTTGCTTGATCAATGCATCAAATTTTCTTTTTCCTACAACTTCAAGCACTTTTGCGGCGATATTTAAACCAATATTTCCATACCAGAAATCAGTACCCGCATTGGCTCTTATTTCTCTTGCCGCAAAAGATTCCACTTCCTGGTCAAGAGATTCAAACTTTTTTCTTTGTAAGATCTTCTTTAAGAACTTTTCGTCATCTTCAATACCTGTCATGTGTGAAAGACAATGGCGAATTGTGATAAATTTCTTCATGTACTTTTCAAAAACGGGTAAGTATTTCACCACGGGATCATCAAGAGATATCTTTCCTTCATCCACAAACTGCATCACTAAAGCAGCAGTCAACCATTTGCTGCAACTGGCAATTGGGGCTATCGTTTTAGTCTTGTATTCACCCACCTCTTTTTTGTACTGCAGGGTATCATCTTTTTTCCAGATCAAAACCACGTAATCCTTCCCGATAAGGCTCTGTTTTTCCTCCAGAATTTTATCCAGGCTACTGAAATTATATTTCGATACTAAAGGCTTTTCTTTTTTCTGCGCATTTGTGGTCTGTAAGATTAGCAGTGAAACGATAAAAATGCTGAATTTGAGACAGTAAAACCTGATTTTTAATGACATAGTTTCTGAATTTGGCTCTTGGATTGCTGTTTGAGTCTATGGTTAGACAATATTAAACCATTCAATTTATTATATGAACTTAGGAAATTTTACCATAAAAGCCGCTGAAGCTATCCAGGCTGCCCAGCAATTAGCTTTTAATTCACAGAATCCGAATATCGAAACAGAGCATATTCTGAAGGCGTTGATCGATCAACAAGATTCACCTGTGGACTATTTGCTCAAGAAAAATAATGTAACTATCAACCTTGTTGACAGCAAGCTTGATGAGCTTGTCTCCAAATTGCCAACCACAACAGGCGATCCTGCACAATCAGTAAGCCGTGATGCAAATAATGTTATTCTTCGTGCAGGAGCAGTGGTTAAAGAATTTAAAGATGAGTTTGTGACACCTGAACATTTATTGTTAGCGATCGTACAAGGAAATGATGCAGCTGGAAAATTGTTGAAAAATTCCGGTCTTACTGAAAAAGGGTTAATCGCGGCAATCAAAGAACTGAGAAAAGGAGAGACAGTTACTTCTCAAACGCAAAGCCAGGAGTTCAATGCGCTGAATAAGTACGCAAAGAATTTAAATGAACTTGCAAGACAAGGTAAACTCGATCCTGTTATTGGCCGTGACGAAGAAATAAGAAGAACGCTTCATATCCTTTCAAGAAGAACAAAGAATAATCCCATTCTTGTTGGTGAACCTGGCGTAGGTAAAACGGCGATCGCCGAAGGAATTGCTCATCGTATTGTGAATGGCGATGTCCCTGAAAATCTGAAATCAAAGATCATTTATGCGCTGGATATGGGTTTGCTGATCGCCGGTGCGAAATATAAAGGCGAATTTGAAGAAAGATTAAAAGCAGTTGTAAAAGAAGTTGGCAACAGTAATGGAGAAATTATTTTATTCATCGATGAAATTCATACTCTCGTTGGCGCCGGAGGTGGCGAAGGAGCAATGGACGCAGCCAATATTTTAAAACCAGCATTGGCGAAGGGTGACCTGAGAGCAGTTGGTGCTACTACATTAAATGAGTATCAGAAATTTTTTGAAAAAGATAAAGCACTTGAAAGACGTTTCCAGAAAGTATTAATTAATGAGCCTTCGGTGGAAGATGCCATTTCAATTTTGCGTGGCTTGAAAGACCGATATGAAACGCATCACCATGTTCGTATTAAAGATGAAGCGATCATTGCTGCGGTAGAGTTATCGCATCGTTATATTACGGATCGTTTTCTCCCTGATAAAGCAATTGACTTAATTGATGAAAGTGCTGCAAAACTTCGCCTGGAGATGAATTCCATGCCGGAAGAACTTGATACGCTGGAAAGACAAATTCGGCAATTAGAGATAGAAAGAGAAGCTATCAAAAGAGAGAATGACGATCATAAACTTAAAGAGTTAAACACAGAGATAGGAAATCTTTCAGTGGAAAGGGATACACTTAAAGCAAAATGGAGAGAGGAAAAAGAATTGGTAGAGAAAGTTCAGAATGCAAAAGCTGAAATTGAAAACTTGAAAACATTAGCTGAAAGGTTAGAGAGAGAAGGAGATTATGGAAAAGTAGCTGAGATCAGGTATGGTAAAATAAAAGAACAAGAAAAGATCATTGAGGAGTTGAGCAAGCAACTTGAATCAACCGGCGAGAAACGTCTTTTAAAAGAAGAAGTAGATGCCGAAGATATTGCAGAGAGTGTTGCTAAATCAACTGGTATTCCTGTTACAAAGATGTTGCAAAGCGATAAGGAGAAATTATTGCATCTCGAAGAACATTTACACGAGAGAGTTGTTGGACAAGAGGAAGCGATCACTGCAGTTGCAGATGCAATAAGAAGAAGCCGTGCAGGATTGCAGGATCCGAAGAAGCCAATTGGTTCATTTATTTTCTTAGGAACAACCGGTGTTGGTAAAACAGAATTAGCAAAAGCATTGGCAGAATATTTATTCGATGATGAAAGCATGATGACAAGGATCGACATGAGTGAGTACCAGGAAAAACATACAGTGAGTCGTTTGGTTGGCGCACCTCCGGGATATGTTGGTTATGATGAAGGTGGTCAGTTAACTGAAGCAGTCCGAAGAAAACCTTACAGTGTTGTGTTACTGGACGAAATTGAAAAAGCACATCCTGATGTTTGGAATGTTTTATTACAAGTGTTGGATGATGGAAGATTGACGGATAACAAAGGTCGTGTTGTGAATTTTAAAAACACGATCATCATCATGACAAGTAATATTGGTAGCAGCATCATTCAGGATGCTTTTGAAAATGTAACAGAAAAAAATGTTGAAGAAGCAACTGGAAAAGCAAAAATTGAAGTAATGGCTTTATTGCGTCAAACAATTCGTCCGGAGTTTTTGAACAGGGTAGATGAGATCATAATGTTCCAGCCATTGCTCAAAAAAGAGATCAAGGGAATTGTAAAAATCCAGTTGGAAAACCTGAAAAAATTGGTGGTAGAAAGTGGCATTCAGCTCGATTTCAGCGACTATGCCTTAGAATTTTTAACTGAGCAAGGCTTTGATCCTCAATACGGTGCACGGCCTTTAAAACGTTTAATACAAAAGGAAATTGTCAATACGCTGAGTAGACGTATATTGGCCGGAGATATTGATAAATCAAGACCGGTTTTGGTGGATGTTTTTGACAATACAGTTGTATTCAGAAATGAAGAAAACGGCAAGCCATCCTCAAAACCAAAAGAACAAAAATCAACATTAAACAAATAATCCCGTGATAAAACGGGCAAGGAGTAAAGAGATATGCCAGCACCAAAAGAAGTAGTTATTATTATCAAGCCTACGGAAATGTGGGTGGGAAATGAGAAAGCATCTGTAACCCTGATGGAATGGGGCGAATACGAAAGTGAAGAATGTGCAAAAGCAAACGAAGTTGTTAAGCAGATATTAGAAAAGTATGAAGGAAAGATCCGTTTTCAATTCAGACATTTTCCACTTACAAAAATTCATCAGCGTAGTTTAAAAGCAAGTGAATCTGCAGTTGCTGCAGGTCAAACAGGTAAGTTCTGGGAAATGCATAATATTTTGTATCAAAACAGGAGAAACCTTGGAACCACAAGTTTGAAACTGTATAGCCGCGAAGCAGGGATCAGTGATAAAAATTTTCTTGATAGCCTTGTTAACGGTACTTATGGTTGGCAGGTGCAGGATGACATTAAAGAAGGAATTGGAAGAGGCGTAAAAGAGTTGCCTGCATTCTTTGTCAATGATGAACCACTTGGAGTAAAACCAACCTTTGATAACCTGAGTAAGGCTATTGATAATGCATTAAAAAGCAAAGGAAAGAAAAAACCAGTTGCTAAGAAAAGAGCATAAAAAAAAAGTCCTGCTGAAAAGCGGGACTTTTCTTTTAATCAGGTTGTCAAATTACCAACGGCTGTTGCTATTGGAATATGAGCGACGATTGTTGTTGCCACCACCAGTTCTTTCTTCACGTGGTTTTGCAACACTTACTTTAATAGCACGACCATCAACGGTAGCGCCATCTAATTCAGCAATTGCTTTTTGAGCAGCTGCATCATCAGACATTTCAACAAAGCCAAAACCGCGGCTGCGCCCTGTTTCTTTGTCGTTAATAACTTTAGCTGATGTTACTTCTCCGTAATCAGCAAAATAACTTTTTAAGTCTTCATCTTGTACGTTGAAGCTTAAGTTTGAAACATAAATGTTCATTTACTTTTGAAATTTAAATTAATAATGATCTGAGAAACGAGTACTGGAAAGAAGACTAACTATTTAGCAGATTAACGCTTAGCAGAAAAAATCATTTACTTACCAAAAACTAGAACTCAAATTTGAAGCACGAAGGTAATGGTTATTGGCCGAATGTTCTTTTTTATTTTCCATTGGCATCGTTAAGATTCTAATAATTTTCATTTCATTTTTAAAAATAAATATGTAGCTTTTGGCTCCAAAACGTAAACCAAAACAAAATAAAACATTATGAAACGAATTTCCACCACAGCAATTATGCTTGTTGCTGTAGCTTTGTTCTCCACACAATGTACGGATGAAAAAAAAGAAGACACTAGTGGAACTAGTGAAGTAAACGCACCGGTTGCCCAATTTGGTGGCTTTGACAGCCAGGTAAAATGGGGTGAACGTCTTGTCGCTATTTGTGGATGTAATGATTGTCATACACCCAAAAAAATGGGACCAAACGGGCCAGAGAATGACATGAGTTTGATGCTTTCAGGACATCCTGCAAAAATGCCTCCTGCAAATATTGATCCGAAAGAAGCTGCAAAAAAAGGTCTCATAGTTACCCAAACATTCACAGCCTGGACAGGGCCATGGGGAACTACTTACGCTGCGAACCTTACTTCAGATTCTACGGGTATCGGCGGATGGAAGGAAGAACAATTTTTGAAAGCGCTGCATGAGAAGAAATGGATGGGACTTGAAAACACGAGGCCACTTATGCCGCCCATGTCTATGATGCCCGCAGTCGAAATGCATGATGATGAATTGAAAGCAATTTTTGCTTATCTCAAAACAACACCTCCAGTTAAAAATGTAATTCCAGAGGCAGTATTGTTACCACCACCTTCACCAGCTAAATAAATTTCCTTGATAAATTATTTTAACCCTGCCGAGTGTTGCAGGGTTTTTATTTTACAGGGCTCTGATCAAGATCCCAATTATCTGTACGAAAGGGACAAAGAGGTAATCCTTCTTTACTGAAGACATTTCCAATTATTGTATTGCCAAAAGCATAGCGTACCTGCGCAGGTTCGGCAACATTATCATTCCATACAATTATTTTATCTTTTTCAATTCTGGCTTGTGCAGGAGACCATTGTTCAGTTTTCAGATCAAAAACCATAAAGCCTTCGATCGCATCGTTATCCCTAAAACCTTTCGGAACATTATCAAAACTTAGTGTGACTCTGTTTTTATTCCTGGTTTTGCTTTTATACATCGGGCTTTTATAGGCAATTCCTTTTTGCTTATATGTTTCAGCCAATGCCCAGTTAGCAAGCCGGTATCCAACATCGTGTTTATTTTGTGGATGGAGATTGTTGACCCCGTCTGTCAGGTCAGTTATTACAACCATTCCCGCATTTGGAAAATTCATAGCTTTTGTTTGTGCTTCCTGCACTAAAGCACCTACATTATTATTCCCGTATTTATAAGGAGCAATTTGTACGTAATAAAATGGAAAATCTTTTTTCCATGCTTCACGCCATGATTTGATCATCGTAGTAAATAACTTGTAATAAGTATCATTATTACCGACATTACTTTCTCCCTGGTACCAAATTGTACCAGCAATATTGAATTTGGTAATTGGATCGATCATGGCATTATAACAAAGCCCATCATGATTTGGCCACCAACGAAAACTTTGAAGACGAGCAGCGGCCAAACGAAGTTCATCATCATTGTTAAAAATGTGTTCTGGCGTCCATACTTCCGCCGGTGTGCCGCCCCAGCTTGAATTGATCAAACCAATTGGTACATTCAGGTCCTTATTAATTTTTTTTCCAAAGAAATAACCAACTGCACTAAATGTTTTTAAGGAATTTGAATCACAAACCTTCCAATCTGCTTTCACATCATCTTGTGGATGATTGGCTGTTGTTTTGGGGATATTGAAAAAACGAATATTTGTATTATAGCAAGTGGGCAATTCATCTCTGATGTCTTTTAATCCATTCAAATAACTCCACTCCATATTCGATTGCCCTGAACAAACCCAAACTTCTCCGATCATAACATCATTCAAGACAATTGTGCTATACCCTTTTAGCGTAATGGTATAAGGACCACCAGCTGAGGGTGTCTTTACTTTTATTTTCCAGTTTGCACGATTATTTACAGCTGTGGTATCAGTTTTTCCATTCCAGCTTGCGGTTACTACAATTCTTTCACCGGGAGTTCCCCAGCCCCATAAGTTTGCCGAATCATTTTGTTGCAAAACCATACCTGAAGAAATTATTGCAGGTACTCTTAACTGGGCTTCTAAGTGAGTTGAAGCTAAAAAAATAATGCTTACAAAAAGCAATAAGGCTCTCATTTGTTAGTCCAGGTTTGTGGACATTAAATGTAAGGATTTTATCAGTTGATTAGAAAAACTGTTTAGGTTCTGTGATGATTGGTTTGGGGCTGCGAGTAGAATACATAATTGGGTTTATCTATGCAAGTAGATTAGCCAGAAATAACCTTAACTCTGAATTGAAACACTCAACTGTTTCAATTCAGAGAGAAAGTTTCGGCGTTGTCTGCCGGGATCATTAATGCGAGATAAATTATATCAGCAATCATTTTGATTGTTATTTTTTTAGAATCAATTGTAAACTGTCTTCATGATTGACAACTGCCACCCATTGACTGAATGCGGTGGTAGTATCATTCTGTTCATTACCTGGATTATTTTTTGCTTTAAACTCTTCAAGTTGTTTTAAATATTTTTCTGTTTCAACTTTTCCAAGTGTTACAAGACTTCCACCACCTTCAAAATAATAGTGAGTGGCAATAAATCTTTTTACATGTAGTCTTGTTTCTTTTGGTAAAAAATTTTGAAGTTTCCAGAAACTTCTGCTTCCTGATTTTTTTATTGCATTTAGAACAGGTCCCGGACCACTGTTATAAGCTGCTATTACTAAAAGCCAATCTTCAAAATATCCATACAGATCTGTTAAGTATTTTGCTGCAGCTACGGTACTTTTCCCAATCTGCTGTCGTTCATCATACTTTGAAGTGATCCTTAGTCCTAATGTTTTTGCTGTACCTGGCATAAATTGCCAAACACCAACTGCACCAACCCCAGACCTTGCATTTGTTTTTAATTTTGATTCTATGATCGCAAGATATTTTAGTTCAAGAGGGATCTGGTATTGAGTAAAGACTTTATCAATGGTTTTTAAATAACCACTTTTATTTAATTTAATGTCCTCAAATAATTCGTCATAGTCTTCAGCATAATCCTGTACGAATTTTCCCATTGACTGGTGTAAGGGAACAACTGGAATTGATAAAGGTGATTTACCTGTTATTGATAAAAGAATTGAGTCATTATATGCAGGATCATTCGGAGTAAGAGGAGCCATTCCTCCATTTGATCTCAGAACAAACATGAAAAATAATACCAGAAAAGATACGGTCTTAATTTGTTTCTTGTTCAACATCGTTTTAAATTTTTAGGTAAAACAATGCCGACCCAAGGTGTTGGATTTCTAACTCGAAAAATTAATCACAGGGTATTGGAGTAAAAGGGTTGTTAAAAAAATTCCGGGGGTACGGTTATTTGGCTTTTCATTTCCGGAACAGAAATGGTTGCCATAGGAAATTGATTGAACTAACCAAAAATAGAAACCACAAACCGGATCGCATAGCATATTGCATTAGGAAATACACTATCAAAAATTTAATTCAATGATACTCATTGAAGTTTTTTTACCCATCTTGTTAAAGACGAATAAATACGTGAATAAAAAGACGCTTTTTTAATGTTTTTTTGGAACAACCCACATTGGCAATAATGATGCCGTTTTAAAGGGCATTTTGATTGTTTTTTTTATTTATGATTGTTCTGCAACTTTGAGAAACAAAACCACAAAATGGCTCAACCCAAAAAAGCTGCGATCGGATTTATTTTTATAACCCTGCTAATTGATGTAATGGGCTGGGGATTGATCATTCCAGTGATGCCCAAATTAATTGCTCAATTAAAACACATTGAAATAAATGATGCGAGTGCTTATGGTGCCTGGTTACTTTTTGCTTATGCATTCACACAATTTCTTTGTGCTCCACTTATAGGAAATCTTAGCGATCGTTTTGGTCGCCGCCCGATCTTATTATGTTCTTTATTAGGTTTCGGTATCGATTATATTTTTCTTGCATTAGCTCCTAGTTATGGATGGTTATTTATTGGTCGTGTTATTGCTGGTTTCACCGGTGCAAGTTTTACTACTGCTGCTGCTTATATCGCCGATATAAGTACTGCAGAAACGAGAGCAAAGAATTTTGGAATGATAGGTGCTGCTTTTGGATTGGGATTTATTATTGGTCCGGCATTAGGAGGCTTACTCGCTGGTTTTGGTATCCGGGCTCCATTTTATGCTGCAGCTGGTCTCTGTTTATTGAATTTTCTGTATGGTTATTTTGTTTTACCTGAATCTTTAGATAAAGAACATCGGAGAGCTTTTGATTGGAAAAAAGCAAACCCACTTGGTTCACTAAGATTTTTAAGAAAGGCTCCAACAATTGCAGGGCTTGCACTTTGTTATTTTCTTATATATCTCGCTGCAATGGCTGTACAGGGAAATTGGAATTATTTTACAATGTATCGTTTTCATTGGACAGAAAAACTTGTAGGTATTTCACTGGCCGTTGTTGGTTTATTAGTAGGAGTTGTTCAAGCCGGGTTAACAAGAGTGGTAAATCCTAAGCTCGGTAATGAAAAGAGTATTTATATGGGGTTGTTATTATATACGTTGGGGCTAATTTTATTTGCCTTTGCAACACAGGGGTGGATGATGTTTGTTTTCTTGGTTCCTTATTGCCTGGGAGGAATTGCGGGTCCGGCATTACAATCAACAATGGCTGGGCATGTTAAGCAAAATGAACAAGGTGCTTTGCAGGGAGCGTTAACAAGTCTTATGAGTCTCACGACCATCATCGGCCCACTGATCATGAATAACCTGTTTGCTTATTTCACACATAAGAATGCTCCGTTTTATTTTCCTGGCGCATCTTTCTTTTTAGGAGCTATTTTTATGTTGGGCAGCACTGTGATCAGTTACGCAGTGTTTAGAAAAGAAAAACATCAACTGCAGGCAGCTTAAGTTATACTATATAAGATGTTTTTTAATATAGTCATCTAATGATAGCTCACCACCGCCTTCAAAAAGAAAAAATACAAGTAAAACAAGTATAAGTAGTGAATAGAATAACTCGGAACCTGAATTGAAACCTCCCGGTGCATTAATAAACACGGCCCCGATAAGAATCGGTATTTGTATTAATGCAGATAATCTTGTAAACAACCCGATGGTAATTAGAAAACCACATAATAAATGTATCCATGTAATTATAAAAGTTATCCAATCTGGTAAAAAATTAAAATTGCTACCGGCGAGGAATGCCCTGAACGAGATCATGTCATCAATAAAAGAAATGCCTTTAGAGACAAGCGCAATACCAAGGGCAGCACGAAGTAATAATAGTAATCCTGGATGAGTAGTGCTCCATTTGTCGAGTTGGTGTAAAATAGCCATAAAACATTTTTTAAAAGAGCAAAATGAATGACTATAAAAGGTACACCAAAATTATACCCGAAACCAAATATATTTTTTCACTATTGTTGTAACATCTTCTGTATTACCATGTAACTTAAAACAATAAGAAGCAGAATTATGAAGATGGCGATATAAAGCCAGGGCTGATCCTTAAAAAGGAGCTTTTCCATTTTTTTCTTTTTCTTTTCAAGCTTTTTATGAAGATCACGATTAAGCTGTTCTACAAGGGAAGATATTTTTTCCTTATTTTTTATTTCCTGTAAGCCGTCCATTGCGTCATCAGTAAAATTTGTGCTCATCATTTTCTTTTCTACTTCATGACGCTGTTCATCAGATAGCTTGCCTTCCAGGTATTTTAATAATGTTTCCTGGTCCACTTCTGGTGAAAGATTAGATAATATGTCTTTTAACTTGTCCGACATTTAACCGTTCATTTTTTTCTCAATTAAAATTCTCATGTTCCGTTTTCCGTTTTGTATATGGCTTTTTACCTGCATCATGCTATAACCGGTTTGCTCAGTTATTTGCTGATAGCTTTTCTTTTCCATGTAAAACAAAGTTACACATAGTTGCTGGTCAGCATTCAACTCTTTCAATGCTTCGCCCATGTAATCGTATGTCTTTTCATTCAACAGTAAACTTTCTTTATCTGTTTCATCAGCTTCTGCAGCAATGCTGTCTTTTACTTCGATAGTATTTTTACCAGGCTTATCTCTCAGTTGCATCAGGCAATGATTTTTTGCCACCATGTATATCCAGCTTTTAAAATATTCAACCCGGTATTTTTGCAGTTCGGTTATGGCTTTTAGGAAAATTTGTTGCACACTATCTCTTGCTAATTCTTCATTCTTTAAATATTTCATGCAAACACCCAATAACAACAACGTATAGCGTTCCAATAAAATGCCGAGCCACTGGTTATCGTGGTCATCATAAAATCTTTCGAGTAACTCCTGGTCGCTGATATGTTTGTTTAGTTTTGGGTTCACGGGATGAAAATAGCTAATTTCATTTTCTATGATGCGGGAAAAGTCAAATTTCACAATAAGTTATAAAGCTCACCTGGACTAACAACATAAACAGCAGTGTTTTCTTTTACTTTAAATCGAATAGTAATAACGAATGCATATAGATTGGACCCAGGCAAAATGCCCCATGCGATCGTAACTGGTGCAATTGAAAAAGGAGAGACAAAATAATTATAAGATTTGGTCGTGAGACTACCATCTTTTTCTTTGTAACTATTAGAAGTATTACTTGAAAAACGATTTGCCTGGCTATTATGAAAACGCTTAAACTCTTTTTCAACCAGTTTGCCGTTTATTTCACCACTATCGCTTATTGCCAATAACTGTAAATTCATGATGGTATCATGAGTTTTTAATGAATCATTATGAATGATCTCTTCTTCGGCAACAATGAGTCTTAACTCTTTTGGAACAAATCGAAATGGATTAAAGTTTTTATAAGTGCCGGTTATAAAAAAAGAGGAGGTATCTGTACGCCGGCCATATGTTTCTATAGTAAACCAGGGATCTTGCTGAAGTGAAGTAATAAAACCGCTGAACTTCATATCGAAAGGATGAGTACGGAAATAAGTTTTTAAAACTGGTTGTATTGGGTTTTGTGAATAACCCGTGTTAACTACTACTATAAATAAGAGGAATAAAATTTTTCTCATTAGAAAAAGCCTTTAATCCATTTAATGAATAAGGCATCCCAACCTAACATTTTTATAGCAGTGTAAAAAAGTATGATTGCAAAAATTTTCTTAAGAGTATCTGTCGGTAATGAAATTGCGAGCTTGCTACCGAAGTAAGCGCCTCCAACAAAGCCAACCGCCAACAAACCTATAACTTTCAGATCCATCGGCGTTCCCATTTTTTTACACTGGTGATAATAGTATAGTGATGCAATTATCACTACTGGTAATGTAAGTACACCTAACGATGTTCCCTGTGCCTGGTGTTGATTATAATTCAGGAAAAATATCAATGCGGGAACCATGATAATTCCTCCGCCAACACCCACCAAACCGCTGAGCATGCCAGCAGCAAGGCCGATTATCAATACGGTTAGAATGATTTGAACTGTCATTTTCTGTTGTATGGTATTTTGATTGAGTGATTGCATATAAAGCTATTGACCACTTTTATCTTTATAATTTAGCTTGTAAAAAGCAATTGCATCGTCAATTACTTTGATTGCCGTTTCTTTATCCTGGAAATTGTCAATAATAACTTTTTTATTTTCCAGCACTTTGTATTGTTCGAAAAAGTTCCTGAGCTCAGCAATAATATGTGGCGGCAATTCTTTTACAGATTTTATATGATTAACCGATGGATCTTTTGCTGCCACAGCAATGATCTTATCATCTACCTGCCCCTGGTCGATCATTTGCATATTTCCGATCACATTTGCTTCAACAAGACAAAGCGGTTGTATAGGTTGCGAACAGAATACGAGAATATCAAGCGGATCGCCATCCTGTCCAAGTGTTTGCGGAATAAAACCATAATTGATGGGATAATGAAAGGATGAATAAATAACCCGGTCGAGTTTTAAAAGACCAGTCGGTTTATCCACCTCATATTTTGCACGACTTCCTTGTGAAATTTCAATAACTGCGTTTACAGCTAATGGTGCATTCTCACCATAATGGGCGCCATGCCATGGATGAAGGACAGTAAGCATATAAAAATTATTTAGCGATGCGAATACCAATAAATGTTGCCAGTAGCCCGCCAAGTACACTGGCGGTTAAGTAAATAACAAATAAAACGGTCCTGTTTTCTTTTAATAAACCAATTCCTTCCAGTGTAAATGCAGAAAAAGTTGTGAATCCGCCGCAAAAGCCAGTCATTAATAATAATTTCATTTCATCGTTCCATGTAAGTGAGCGGCTAACCAAACTCCATAAAATGCCGATCAAAAAGCAACCTGCAATGTTTACCAGCAAAGTCCCTGTTGGAAATGTAGCAGCGGTTTGTACCTGGAAAAATTTTTGCACTGCATAACGCAACATGCTTCCTACAGCGCCACCCAATCCAACTATCAAAAAGTTTTTGATCATTTCGGAATTGAATCTTTTGGTTGAAATGTAAAATTCAGATCAACAAACCACTCGCCGTTTATCCTGATTATTTTTAAAGAGTCTGGTTTGTCTTTATACGAATTTGAATAATGTATTATTGTTGTGGAATCATTTACCTCATGTGTATCTTTTAGAAAACGGATGCTGGCTGTTTTATATGCTTTTTTATCATCAGGCGGAAGGTTATTATTGTAGTCCTTTTCGTAAATGTCGATCATCTGGTGATTAGTGGAATCTTTGACTAAGTAAGTTCTTGCTTTTTTATAATCGCCATCCAATGCAGCACGAAGAAATTTGCTGGCAGCATCCATTCCATTAGCTGGTTTTATTTCTTCATCTTTGGTTGAATCATTACAAGCGGATAAAAGCAAGATCAATAGAGGCGTAAGTTGGATCAGTTTTTTCATTGATGCAATGTACTAAAAACCTTTAAGTCGTCAGTTTGGCTGTTATAGATATTAAACAAAGATCCCTCTCCAAAAGGAAAGGGATGTATAGGTTAGTAAGCCGAATAAAATTGTTTAAGTACAAGAGTGCGACGCAACAGACGCAGAATAGAATTACTACAGCTTGCTACACAATCTTATTTTATCTCACCACGATTCTCTTCTTCTTTTCTTTCTTTATCGTAAGCTCTCAAAATTGATTTCACTAAACGGTGGCGCACCACATCATCTTCATCCAATTCAATATGAGCGATGCCATCAATATTTTTCAAAATGCGGGAAGCTTTTTGTAAACCGCTGCGTTGGTTTCTTGGCAAATCAACCTGTGTGATATCACCGGTGATGATCGCTTTTGCATTAGCGCCAATACGAGTCAGGAACATTTTTAATTGCAGATCAGTAGAGTTTTGCGCTTCATCCAAAATGATGAAGGCATTATCAAGCGTACGACCACGCATATAAGCAAGTGGAGCGATCTCAATTGTTCTCGTGCTCATATAATAACCGAGCTTGTCAGCAGGTATCATATCATCCAATGCATCATACAAAGGACGCAGGTATGGATCGATCTTTTCTTTCAAATCACCGGGAAGAAAACCAAGATTTTCACCGGCTTCAACTGCAGGACGTGTAAGAATTATCTTCTTTACGGCTTTATTCTTCAAAGCTCTTACTGCTAAAGCAACGGCCGTATATGTTTTACCAGTACCGGCGGGTCCGATAGCAAAGACGATATCATTCTTCTCCGCCATTTGCACCAAACGTTTTTGATTAGCCGTTCTTGCACGAACAGTTTTACCATTCGGGCCAAACACTAATACATCATTTGGATTACGGTCAATAAAATTATCAACTGTCTCAGCATCATCGCCACCGAGTACCTGTTCGAAATAATTTTCACTCATGTGGCCGTTCCTTTCCAGGTACTGCACTATGAGTTCAATTTTTTCGCGGGCAGATGTTACCTGCTCTGGCGAACCACTAAGTTTTAACTGGGTACCCCTTGATAAGATCTTTAAAAGAGGGAATTTCTTTTTCAGAATGTCGAGCTTGCCGTTGTTTACGCCAAAGAACTCGATAGGGTTTACGGTTTCGAGGTTGATGATCGTTTCTGTCAATTCGCTTCGTTTTTAATTTCACAATCCTGGTATAGGGTGGGTTACCAGATTTTTTTCACTACACCTGTTTTATTCAGATGTTTGCCCCCTTGATGATTAAAATAAAGACTTATATCAATCACTTCCTAAAGTTAATTATTAACAGGTGTGCATACAAATTGTTGAAAGTAAAATTTGGTTAATAAATTATTTAATAATTGTAAATACAATTTTGTTGCCAGCTTTTGTAATTCTATTATGCTCCCTTGTGTCACTCACTTGTACGGCAACAATTCTAATCAACTGTTTATTTAACCGCAAAGACGCTAAGTTTAAAATATAAGGTCGCAAAATAATCTTTGCGCTTTTGCGAATACTTAGCGCCTTTGCGTGAAGCCTTTTTAACAGGAAGCCTTAAATCATCTGATCAAGGTCACCCAGATTCATGCTAAACATCACCCAGTTTCTTTAATACATCTTGTTAATTTTACAATATGGACGAGATAAAACCCCTTAAGCGTAGTAAAGAACTGGCGCCACTCAGTCGTGAACATCATGACGGATTATTATTTGCATGGAAAATAAAGCAGGGTCTTGCGAATGGAACCGCTATTGAAACTCTTTGTAATTACACACGGTGGTTTTGGTCAAACCATATTAAACCTCATTTTAAAGAAGAAGAAAAAGTATTAGTGAAGTTTTTACCAGAAAATAATGCTTTGGTAAAACAAATGTTTAGAGAACATGCACAGATACGTGACCTGATTATTTCTCTCGATAAGGAACCAGATCTTAGTTCGGTGCAATTACTTGCAGAGTTTCTCAATAATCATATTCGTTTTGAAGAAAGAGAACTTTTTGCGTATGCTGAAAGAACCCTTACACAGGAGCAATTGAATGAAATTTACAAAGAGCTGCCAAATGACTTGCAATGCGATACAGAATGGAAAGACGAATTCTGGGTTAGAAAGTAGATCAGGCTGATGCAGCTTTATTTTGCTGATTGAATGTTTTTTCCTTTCGAATTTCTATTTCTGCGAGGATCTGTCGGATGGTTTCTTTGCATTCTTTGTATTCATTTCCGAAATCTTTATACACCAATAGCTGAGTAAACTTCTGCGTTTTTTGGGCAAGAATATCCACAAGCTCCTCCATTGTTAAGTTTTGATGATTCTCACTCATAAGCCATGAGCAGTTTGATAAATAGTTAAAGGGAATACTGTCTTAGTACAGCAATAATTGTGCAAAGGTGAACCGGGCATAAACTCATGAGCAAGGTTTTTTATAAGCTAAATGATAAATTAAAACCAGTAAGTACTAACCCGGGATAGGTCAGAACGTCAATCATTTACCTGTTAAATCATTCAAAAAATAACAATGGTTCAAGAACCGGCGTTATTAATTTTGCATCTTTACAGATAATCCATTTTGCTACTGCTATGTATCGGCACACCTGCATATTGTTGCTTCTTTTTTTTGGTTTTTACGGTGCGCAGGCGCAGTATTTTAAAGTTTCCGGTAAGATCACTAATGATAAGCTTGAGCCGCTTGCTTTGGTAAGTTTACAGGTAAAAGGATCAGTTAAAGGAACCGTTTCAAAAGAGGACGGTAGTTATGAGCTGCGTCTTGAAGAAGGAACCTATGATCTCGCCTTCAGCATGCTCGGATATAAAACACTTTTGATAAATATTGTCGTTAGGCGGGATTATGTACAGAATATTGTGCTGGAAACCGATGAGGTAAAAAATCTTTCTGAGGTAGTTGTAAAAGGGAAATTGAAAGACCGTTCAGAAGAGATCATTCGGAATGTGATAAGAGGAAAAGATGATATACTTGCAGCAGCGGGACCATATTCATGCAATGTTTATATTAAAGCTACACAGGAAGATTCAACGCAGCGAAAAGTAAAATCGAAAAAGAAACCAGTTGATTCGATCACTACTAATTTAAATGCTGATCTGCAACGAATGTCAATGGCAGAAATTTCCCTGCATTATGATCATGAGAATGATAGCCGTATTAAGGAAGAAAGAACAGGAGTTGTAAAAAGAGGAAACCCCGAAGCACTTTTTTATCTCTCATTAACGGAAGGGAATTTTAATTTGTATAATAATCTTCTTAATTCAACAGTATTATCAGAGGTTCCGTTTTTATCTCCTGTTAGTTACAGCGGCCTCGCTGCATACAGGTATAAGGTCACTAATATAAAACACGAGGATGGAAGAAAGATTTATACGATCAGCGTAAAGCCAAGACAATTAAGCAATGTAACTGTTGAAGGCGAGATAAGGATCCTTGACAGTGCCTGGGTTATTTTAAGTGCACACTTCACATTACCCGATTATCATATTCCTGAATACGATCATTTTGAAATAGACCAGCAATACAGTTTTGTTGATGATACAGCATGGATGATCACCCGCCAGCAATTCACTTATTATTCAAAAACCGGGAAAGGAAAATTATCAGGAGAAACGATCGCTTCTTACAAGGACTTTGAGTTCAATAAGGAATTTCCCAAAAAATATTTCGGTACAGAACTTAGCTCCACTGCAGAAGAAGCTTATAAACGTGATAGCAGTTTCTGGCAAAAAACAAGAACAGAACCACTAACCGCAAAAGAGATCAGGTTCATTCATTATAAGGACAGCCTCTTTCGTGTTACCACCAGCCAGCCATATCTCGATTCGATCGACAGGATAACTAACAAAGTAACCTGGCCAAAGGTTTTGCTTTTCGGACAAACCAAATTTAACCGTGAGAAAAAACGTTCATGGCAATTGCCACCGGTTTCGGATGTAATAGATCCTTTTCGATTTGGTGGCTTAAGAATAAAAGCAAATGTTGCCTATTTTAAAACGTTCACATCTAAGAAGTCAGTGCAAGTGTTTTCGAATATCAGTTATGGTATCAGGAATCATGATGTGAACGGGAATATAAGCATCACTCATAAGTATAATCCTTTTAATGGCGCTTTTATTAATGTTTCAGCACAGCGTGAGTTTCAATATATTTTCCAGGGTGATGCCTGGATCAATATGTTGAAGCGGGATAATTTTTATCTCAACCAGGGTATCGGTATTAATCATGGAGTAGAAGTGGTAAATGGTCTGGTCTTATTTCTAAATGCAGATTATTCATATCGCCGTTCTGTAGTAGGTTACGAAACAAATCCCAAACTGGATACGGTTTTTGGCGTCGTGAATGAGCCAGTTCCTTTCGAATCATACAATGCATTTTATGGAAAAGTTCGTTTGCAATACACACCATTCCAACGTTTCATTCGTGAGCCAAGAGAAAAAATTATTCTTGGCTCCAAGTGGCCCACATTTTATGCAAGCTGGCGAAAAGGAATTCCGGGTGTATTAAAAAGTGTAGTGGATTTTGATTATCTCGAATTCGGCATGGAGCAGGAATTGAAACTAGGGACGACCGGTGTTTTCAAATACAAGATACTTACCGGAAATTTTTTCAATACAAAAGATCTTCGAATGGTTGATTATAAATTTCAGCGACGCGGCGATCCGATCCTTTTCATGAATCCCGATGAAGCTTTTCAATCGCTTGATTCAACGTTCCCGGTATTTGAGCGTTTTTACCAAATGCATTTTGTACATGAATTCAATGGCGCTATACTGAATAAAATTCCATTGTTCAAAAAACTGGAGTTGCGTGAGATCGTTGGTGGTGGTTTTTTAATTGCGCCTGAAAGAAATTTGCATTACGCTGAGCTGTTTACCGGTATTGAAAAAGTTCTCAAAATGCCATTTTATCCCGTCTATAAATTCAAGTTGGGTGCATATGTAATTGGTTCGGCGGCCAACCAATTCCGCAATCCTGTTCAATTTAAAGTTGGATTTACCGTTTGGGACAGGAGTAGCAATAAGTGGCGATAGAAGGATTTTGTTACCAGCATTTGTAATTCTGTTCATCGTTCTTTGCGTCGCACCCTTGTACTGCAACAATTCTATTCTGCTACTTATACATTCTCGTTTTTAAAGAAGAGTTTTCAAACCACCGTGTCTTGTCATGTCGAGCCGGTATAATTAATTCACTTTCGATCTTAGTAATGCCAGGCGAGACATCTCAGAGATCAACTAACCTGAGATGTCTCGCCTTACTTTCATCAAATTTGTAAATAACAATAAGCTGGCGGCTCGACATGACAAGATAGGGTGTGGTAAAGTTTAGTTTGCTTCGGCTTGCCACAACAATCAATAAACTTGCGCATTTACTCAGTCAAGCCTCGCAATGACGAGACTCTATGAGATTTATTTTTTCTTTTTCTCTGCGGAGTCTCGTCATTGCGAGGCCGTCATTTTAAAAACGAAAGCTTAATTGTAGTACAAATGCTGGCTACATAAAATCACCATCTTGCAACGATCTTAAAATTTATTAATCGCGGGGTTAAACGATTGGGAACAGTAAAAACATTGTTGGCGAAATCTTTTACGAGCAAATAAGAAATGGTATTAGAGCGGTCAAGAAGATTGAATACTTCGAGACTGGCCCAAATACTTTCAAAACTTCGGAAAGGGGAGTGACTGCGACGATTCGATTTATCAGCATCAAGTAACAAAGCGCTGAATCCAATATCAACTCTTATATATGGTTCGATGATAGCTCCATTGCGATACTTTACACTGCCGGGGATATTATAAGGAAGATTGGTGCCGTAAATAGTATTAAGATAAACCCTGAAATTTTTATTAGTGGCCAGGTAGTCCTGGAAGAACATTCCGAATGTAAGCGTACGATCTGTTGGGCGACGAAACCAACCACCTTCAACAGTTGTGCTATCAATTACCTGGTTGAGTGTATCAATTGAATACTCCTGGTAATGATCACCATCAATATTTTCTTTTGTATCCATCAAGCCGACACTGATCCAACTTTCAGCATCTTTTACTAACTCGCCAAAGAGTCTTCCTTCAATACCGTACGCATAAGCTTTTGCATTGTTCTCACCATAATAACGAATGCGGACATTGTCAATATCATACGGAACAACATCCCACATGTTTTTATAATACGCTTCCACTGTCATCCGCATTGGTCGGTTGGTTTTTTTAAAATTATAATCAAAGCCACCAACCACCTGGAAACTTTTTTGTGCTTTCAGATCTGTGTTCACCGTGCCATCATATCTCCTCAACTCACGATAAAATGGCGGCTGATCATACATGCCAACAGCTGCACGGAAGATGATATCCTTTCCACCTTTTGGCTGCCAACTTGCGCCAACTCTCGGGGTAAGTAAAAATTCATTATTGAGTGAATTATAATTGTAACGAACGCCAGCCTGCAGTGTAAAAGAGTTTGATGAATCACCAAAAAGCAAATTGTCCTGGAAATATCCTGAAAGTTTATTGACATCTAATGATGCCGTTGACTTGATCACCTTGTTCAACTGCAAAATAGCCGGATTGAAAGGAAGTGAATAGCCGGCTGAATCCTGGAACTCCCATTCATTGAGTTTATCCTCAATATTTGTTTTGTCATAACCAATTCCCCATAGAAAAACATTTTTCCCCTTATCAAGTATTCCTTTATGCGAAACGTTCCAGTTGTCGATGTTAAGTGTATTGCGGGAAAAATTCTGAAATACTCCGGCCCCTAGCGGATTTACAATTAACCCGAATGTTGGTTTTGCTTTATCAAAATCTCTTTCCCCAAATAAATAGGCGCCAGCGATATCAATGTTTTCTTCTTCGTCATTTTCAAATCTTGAAACCATCCATTTTAGTTTCAGATCTTTTCTCGGTTGATTGATGATGGAGAGACCAAGCATATTTGTTTTATACCGGTCTCTTTCCTGTCCTTGAAAATATATATCAAGTCCAAGTACGGCGGTGAAGAAAGGAGAGAATACTGAAGAAGTAAGCTGACTAAATTCGGGAACCAGTACAAATTTTGTTTGAGAAATATTTCCAAGAAATTCAGCTTGCCACTTATTATTAAATTGGTAATTGATCTGGCCTTGAAGATCGGCTGAAGAAGGAACATAGTTTCCTTGAGTTTCCTGGCGGCTTAATAAATTTTTATTACTTCTGTTGCGGGCACCAACGAGATAGCTGAGTTTATTGTTCTTCGAAATTCCTTCAAGTTGCAGACCCTGTTCCAAAATGCTTACATAGGCAGAGCCACCAAAGCGTTTTGGTTTTTTGTATTGAATATCCAGCACACTGCTCATCTTATCGCCATACTTTGCCTGGAAACCGCCGTTATAAAAACTGATATTGCGAACCATTTCAGGATTTATAAAACTCAACCCTTCCTGCTGACCGCTGCGAACGAGGTAAGGACGGAAAATTTCAAAGTCATTTACATAAATAAGATTTTCATCATAGTTCCCGCCGCGAACTGAATATTGTGAAGTAAGTTCATTGTTAGAGCCTACAAAAACTTTGATCATGCTTTCAACACCCATAACTGGTGACGGCAGATTGATAACTGATTTTGGATTTGGCTTTATCAACCCCGCTTCTCTTCGGTCACGCTGATCGGTAACAATTACTTCTTCCAGCACTTTGCCTTCTCTTTCCAGGCGAATGACAATAGTTTCTTCTTCATTCTCACTTAATAAAAAATTCTTTTGCTGAGATTTGAATCCTGTATAGCTAAAGACGATTGCGAATGCACGGTCGGCAGTTACTTTTAAACGAAACGTACCGGAATCAGATGTGATAATTCCTTTTTGCTGACCAAGAATAACTACAGAAACGTTTGGAAGAGGCTTTTCATTTTCATCCAACACTTTACCGGAAACGTAAGCGGGTTTTTTTTGAGCGAATATCGAGGCAACTGGCAATAAGAAACAGGCAATAGACAATAGGCTAGAGACCAGGATTAATCTTGATTGGCGGTTCATTCCTAAGAAGCGGATTTTGATAGGCAATATTAATCAATAAAACCCGCATTTGCTATTTCACAACTCTTCCTAATTTCAGATAAATAGGAAAGCTTACTTTTTTCACTTCACCTTTGGACCAAAATTTATTTAATTTTTCTTCAATAATAGAAATGGGAGAGTGGCTGTTTGCTTTAATGTATTTTTGAATAGCACTCCAACTGCTGATATAGCCTATCATATCTTCTCTTTGCCAATTCAAGGTTGTTTCAAATTGTTTTACAGGCAATAACTCATAATCGAAATCAACTGTCTCATACAATTCTTCAACATATTTTCTTTCAGAATCCCAATAAGGCTTTGTTACGTTTTCATAAAAGTTATAAACAGCGTCATCAATTTTTTTATCTCCTATTTTGTTCCTGTTATAGGTCCAAACAGCGATGATGGCTCCGGGTTTACAAACCCTTGTCGCTTCTTTTCTAAATTCATCCCACTTTATCCAATGATATGCCTGTGCGACCGTGACAAGGTCAAAAGTATTTTCTTCAAATGGGGTTGATTCGGCAGGACAAACGAGATATTCAATATTATCCTTAAGCGTTGCTTTTTCAATTTGTGCAGCGCTGATATCTGTTGCAATAACTTTTTTAAAATGATCAGCCAATACAACTGCAGCCTGCCCATTGCCGGTTGCGCAATCCCAGGCAGTATTTTTTTCTTGTACAAAAGATAAAATATGATCGTAAAGTTCTTTTGGATAAGTAGGCCTGTAACGGGCATAAAGATCAGACTGTTTGCTAAACAGGTCTTTTGCCATGAGCTTTATAATTTTTTCAGTTGTGCAATAGTTGCTTTCGGATCTTGTGAACTAAATACTGTATTACCTGCTACAAGAACATCGGCTCCAGCAGCGACGATAGTTCCTGCATTTTCCAAAGTAACACCTCCATCGATCTCTATTAATACATTCAAACCTTTTTCATCTATCATCTTACGCAGTGTCTTTATCTTTTTCAAAGTATTATGAATGAATTTTTGCCCGCCAAAACCCGGATTCACACTCATCATGCAAACAAGATCGATATCAGCAAGAACATCTTGTAAACTTTCAATTGGTGTATGCGGGTTGATGGCAACCCCGGCCTTCATGCCCAATGCTTTTATTTGTTGAATATTTCTGTGCAAATGCGGACATGCTTCAATGTGTACGGAAAGAAGGTCTGCTCCTGCATTCTTAAATTGCTCTGCATATTTTCCCGGCTCTTCGATCATCAAATGAACATCGCAAACTTTTGTCGTTGCTTTCCTGAAAAATGAAACGACCATTGGTCCAAAACTAATGTTTGGAACAAAACGACCATCCATTACATCTAAATGATACCAGTCAGCCTGGCTTTCATTCAGCATTTTACAATCAGCATCAAGATTCAGGAAATTTGCAGAGAGAAGAGAAGGAGCAATAATGGGCATCTACTAATTATTTTTATTTGCGCCTGCCGGCAGGCAGGCTGCAAGATACAACGCATGAAATTATTTATTAGTAAATATTAATTATTTAATTCTATCCGCAGCTTCTTTTGCTTCCGTCAGCGTTTTATCAAATGCATAGGCCCGCTGGTAACTGATCTTAGCTTCTTCTTTTTGGCCCAAAGCTTCCTGGCATTTTCCTTTCCAATAATGAGCATCAGCAAAAGTGTTGGAAACATTTATTGCGATGTCGTATACATCCATCGCTTCTTTGAATTTTGATTGCTTATAAAGTATGTTTCCTTTTTCCATATAAGCATCTAAAAAAGTATAATCTTTCTTTATACAAGAGTTGAACATTTCAAGAGCTTTACTGTAATCGTTAATATTATAATAATAAACACCTTTTAAATAATCAGGATTAGGGTCTTTTTTACCTTCATCATTTTTATTCATCGAGTCGCAAAATGCGATCGTTTTTGGGTTCTTCGTTTCCGCATAGAGATTTGCCAGTTGTAAACCAGCTTCGGTTAATTCGCCGGGAATAATAAAAAACTCAAGTGTTTTAATTGCATTGGCAGTATCACCTGCGAGCACCAATAATTCTGATCTTTTAAATAAGTAATCAAAATAAACTTTCGTTTGAGCGGAATCTCCCATCGCGATATTCATAGAATCCAACACATTGACGGCTTCTTTATATCTTCCTGCTTCCTGTAAAGTGAGAACAAGATTATATTTAAGTAGTGTGTCCGTAGGATATTTTTTTAATGAATCACGATAAGACTGGAGCAACTGTTGCAAACTATCATGCGTCTGTTGTTCACTAGTGACATGGGTACTATTATTACAGGCAAATAATATTGTTAAGAGAACCAGAATGGCTAAAAGATTTTTCATAAAACATTTGGGTGATATGACAAAAGTCTGACATTTGCCGGGGTTTCCGAAAATAGTTTTGCTAAAATTTTTTAACTGATGAATTATATGAAATTATTGACTGCAGGTTTTTTTATGGGATTGGTTTTTTTATTCTGTCTCTCATTTACAAGTAAGAAAGCAACGAATCAGTTTGCTACATCCGACCTAAAACATAAAATAGACACTTTGCAATATCCAAGTGAAACACATTTGCAAAATGTTCAGCAGCTCACTTTTGGTGGTGATAATGCCGAAGCATATTTCAGTTTTGATAACAAATGGATAATTTTCCAACGTACACAGCCCAAAGATGGATTGATGTGCGACCAGATCTTTGTTGGTAAAGTTCCAAAACAAGGTGAAGCATTTACATATAAAATGGTAAGTACCGGAAAAGGCAGAACAACCTGTGGAGCTTTTTTAAAAGATGGCAAACATATCATTTATGCATCTACACATTTAGGCGCTGATACATGTCCTCCTGTTCCTGATAGGAAAAAATATGGTAATAAATATATATGGCCTTTGTATGATAGCTATGATATTTTTATGGCAGACCTGGATGGTAAAATTGTAAAGCAATTAACGCATAGCAAAGGATATGATGCGGAAGCAACTATTTCTCCGGACGGAAAAAAGATGTTGTACACAAGCGACAAAGACGGCGATATAGATCTGTATATGATGGATCTGCAAACTGGCAAAGAAAAAAGGATCACTAATACACTTGGTTACGATGGAGGCTCATGGTTTAGTCCTAATGGAAAAAAAATAATTTGGAGAGCAAGCCGCCCGAAAACAGAAGCAGAAGTAAAGGAGTATAAAGATCTTCTTGCTGAAAATTTAGTGGCGCCAACAAATATGGAAGTGTATGTTGCTAACGTAGATGGCAGCGATGTAAAACAAGTAACAAAATTCGGGCAAGCCAATTGGGCGCCTTATTATATGCCTGATAACAAACGAATAATTTTTGCCAGTAATCATGAATACAAAAGAGGGTTCCCTTTTAACTTATACACGATCAATGATGACGGAACAGATCTGAAAAAGATAAGTCATGATAATGGTTTTGATGCTTTCCCAATGTTCAGTCCCGATGGTAAAAAATTAATTTTCTGCAGTAACAGAAACAACGGCGGCACAAGAGATACCAATGTTTTTATTGCTGATTGGGCAGAATAGTTGATTTGATATTTGAGGTTGGTTAGAAACATTTACCTTCGAATCTCAAACCAAAACTCCAACTATATGTATAAAGGACTGCTTGACCTCCACAATGTTCTTCGTTGGGCAATATTGATTTTATTATTAGTAGCACTTATACAAGCTTTTGGAAAAAGTGCCGGGCTCAGAAAATCAAGTTTATGGTTATTGATCTGTGCACATATTACTTTACTTGTCGGTTTATACCAGTGGTTTGCCGGTAACCTGGGATTAAAACTGATACAGAATGCCGGGTTTAGTGTAGTGATGAAAGATTCTGCATCCCGTTTTTGGGCAATTGAACATATTACAGGAATGCTGATCGCAATTATTTTAATAACTATTGCAAGAGGTAAAGCAAAAGTTTTAAATTATAAAGCAGCCGCGTGGTTGTATTTAATTGCGCTTATAATAATATTAGCAACAGTTCCATGGCCATTTAGAGAAGGAATTGGAAGGCCTTGGCTCCCGGGAATGCATTAGTTCAGGCAATTTCTTTTAATACAGTACAGAAAGTTTTCATTTCATCAATTGTTCCCATACTTACACGGCACCATTTGCCGCCGAAATGATTCCTGAATTGAACAAAGATATTTTTCTCTTCCATTCGTTTGGTAAAATCACCTGTGATCTTGTCAATATTGAATAGGATAAAATTGGTGTGTGAAGGAATATATTCCAATGAAAGTTGTTTAAAACAATCATAACACATTTGTCTTGCTAATGCAGCTTTCTCACGACAATCTTTTACAAATTCCTGATCTTTTAAAGCAGCGGATGCAGCAGCTGCGGTTACCATACTCACATTGGCATTGGGCCATGCTTGAAGGCTGGCGAGCCTTTTTATTGTTTCAGGATGAGCAATAGCATAACCTATTCTGGCACCAGCAAGTCCGTAAATTTTTGAAAACGTTTTTGCGACTATGACTTTTGGAACTTTTATAGCATACTGAGCTAATGATGGGATATCAGGATATTCTGTATAAGCTTCGTCAATTAAAACATGACCGGATCTATTATTATTTATAAAATCTTCCAATTTTTTCGGTTCTACAAAAGTACCTGTGGGATTATTTGGATTACAGATGTAGAACAATTGTGCATTGAATTTACTTTGGTAGGAAGAAAATTTATCCAAATCATATTTGCGTTCTTTATTCAACGGTATTTGTATAAAGTCATAACCAATAACTTCAGCTTGGGTATGCCAAATCTTGTAAGAAGGTTCTGCTGTCATAATATACCCTCTTCTATTTCCACTACTAGTTGCAAGTAAAACCAAACCTATTATTTCTGATGAACCGGCACCCATCAGAATATTCTCTTTTTCGACTCCATTGAATTCTGCAAGCTGTTGTCTTAATGCATGGACGGCGTCATCAGGATAACGATTAGAATTTCCAACTGCTTCGGTCATTGCTTTTCTTGCAGCATTAGAAGGGCCGTAAGGATTTTCATTTCCATTCAATAAAATGATCCCTTCCGCCCTGTATCTTTCTTTTTCAGTAGCAAAAATTGCAGGTGCTAAGCTTACTCCTGCCAATGCAGCAGTAGTGTTTCTTAACCATTGACGGCGGGATGAATTGTTGGACATAGAAAAGAAATATGTAAAAGTTATATCAGATATTAACGCGAAGCCATATTGTTTTTGGGATCTCCAATAACCTGGATAAATTGTTTCATTTCATCTATCGTTCCTATACTTACCCGTGCCCATTGGCCATCACTGTATTTGTTTGACCGCATTATTATTTTATGTTTATCAAGCATATCAGCCGAATATTCGCCGGGATAATTTTTTACGGGGTAAAAAATAAAGTTGGTGTAAGAAGGAATGAACTGGATCCCCATTTTTTTCATTTCATCCATTGTATATTTTCGGGCAGCTTCATTTTTTTGTTTACATGTTGCTTTATGTTCTTCATCAGTTAAACTGGTCATTGCTGCATTCAAACTGAGTACGCTCACTGCTAATTGGGAGCTTTGAAAATAATCGGGTTGCAGTTTTTTTATTAAGGTCGGGTGTCCTAAAATAAAACCTATTCTTAATCCTGCCATCGCATGTATCTTGGAAAAAGTTTTAATTACAAGGATGTTTGGATTTTTTTCTATCAACCCGATCATTGATTGGCTGTTTGAGTTTTCTAAAAAATCATTATAAGCTTCATCGATCAGTACAACTGTTTTTTTAGAGGCTTCTTCACAAAATCTTTTTAATTCCTCTGCTTTTACAATTGTAGCAGACGGATTTGCCGGGTTGCAGATATATACTAATTGTGTTTCGTTATTGATAGCTTTCATCATGGCCGGCAGATCATGCACTTTTTCTTTTGTAAGCGGTATTTCTATCACTTTGGTGCCGATCTTTTTTGCTGTGTTTGGCAGTACTCCAAATGTTATATCTGCCGTAACAATATTTCCTTTATTGAAATGACGTGCCAGCATAGCCAAGCCTTCTCCTGATCCTGCTGTTATTAATACCTGGTCTTCGGACACTTTATAATAGTCACCTAGTGTTTTTTTTGTTGATTGTAAAGAAGCAATATTAAAGGGATAGCGGTTTGTCTCACCCATCATATCAAGAATAGCTTGTTTTGCTTTTGCAGAAATGCCATAAGGATTTTCATTAGAACCTAAATTGATCAGTCCGTTTTCGATACCAGCTATTCTTTTAAGACCTTCTTCATTTCCCATTGATCTAAAAGAAATACCTAATCCTAAAAAAGCAAGTGATGATTGCTGTAACCACTGACGGCGTGATGAGTGAGTTGACATACTCAGAAAGTTTTAGTAACCGAAAAGCTACATCAATTTTTACAGAGGAAAAAGAAATTTTATTCCAATGAAAACACTTTCATCTATACATTCTTTATTGAAAAAACAATTCACCTCGCACTGTAAATGTCATAGTTGTATCCTTTTTGAATAAGCAGGTTGATAACTTGCTGGATTTAATATCAGATAAATTCCGTTATGGCAACAATTTTGCGGGTCATATAGTCCAATTATTTTTTGGAAAACAGTTGTTGAAACTTATTATTTACTTTTAAAATTGTTTATTATGGCAAAAACTTCATATATCCCAAAAGGATATCACAACGTGACTCCATCATTGTCATTTAAAGGAGCAAATGCAGCCATCATTTGGTATAAAAATGTCTTTGGTGCAAAAGAAAAGATGAGATTGGATGGGCCTGACGGAAAGGTCATGCATGCAGAGCTTATTATTGGTGATTCATTAATTTTCGTGGCTGAGGAAAACCCGCAGATGAAAAATAAAACACCTCAATCAACCAGTGGTAATTCTATAAACCTGCATGTGTATGTGGAAAATATAGATGATACAATTAAAAAAGCAGTGCAGAATGGCGCAACGCTTATAATGCCAGTTGAAGATATGTTTTATGGTGACAGGGTAGGTCGTGTTGATGATCCGTTTGGATATGCCTGGGTATTGGCAACCCATGTTAAAGACGTTTCCGATACGGAAGTGCGACGCAAAGCAGAAGAAATGGCACAAGAGAATGCCTGATCATTTTTTTCCTAATTCAATTACTTCACAATTCTTAATATCAGAACCATCGATCGCAAAGCGAATGATGGTTCTGACTTTATGCCAACCTTGTTTACCTGCAGCACCCGGATTTATATGCAGGCAATTTATTTTATCGTCAAAGATCACCTTTAAGATATGTGAATGTCCACTGATGAATAGTTGTGGTTTATGAAGTGATAATTCTTTTCTTGTCTCGGGATTATAATTAGGCGGTGAGCCGCCGATATGCCGCATCATCACTTTTACTTGTTCACAATTAAAAACAAGCTGTTCCGGAAATTCATGCCTTATTTCCGGTTCATCAATATTTCCATAAACTCCTTTTACTATTTTGCTTCTTTCTTTTAATCCTATCGCTACATCAGCTCCAAAGTCACCAGCATGCCATACTTCATCACAATCTTTGAAATGTTCAAAAACTCTTTCGTCAAGAAAGCCGTGTGTATCTGATAATAGTCCAATTCTTGTCAAGCTAAAATGTTTTACATTTGAGATAGCAAATTACGGTAAATGCCATATCACAGAAACTTCACTTATTGGATCGATAAAAGAAAATGGAAATATTATTTCCTGATGGTATCACTTGAGTTATTTAGAAAGTCCGCAAGTCGGTAAGTCCGGAGTCAGAAAGAATTTTTCTTTTAAAACAAATGTGCTTTCGGTCTTTACTGACTTTCCGTCTTTCTGACTTAATTTCAACTTTCAATTTAAAGATCATGTCCCATTATTATAAACTCGGAAGCATTCCTCATAAACGCCATACACAATTTCGCAAGCCTGATGGAAAATTGTATAGCGAACAATTATTTTCTACGGAAGGATTCAGCGATGATTATTCATTGCTTTATCATTGCCATCCGCCGACACAAATAATAAAAACAGAACCACAGGTAGATGTAAGTCCGCAAGTGGCTGAAGAAAAAATGCTGAAGCATCGTTGCTTTGAAGGATTTCATGTAAAACCCGGAGGAGAATTTTTAGAAAGCCGTGTGCCGGTGCTGGTGAATAATGATTGTCATATTGTATTGGCAGCTCCGCAAAGCGGAACCAAAGATTATTTTTATAAGAATACCGATGCTGATGAAATGATATTTGTGCATGAAGGCAGCGGCACGGTACATTCTCAATATGGAGAATTGCCATTTGGTTATGGTGATTATATTATTTTGCCGCGGGGAACGATCTATCAAATTGAATTCAATGATGACAAGAATCGTTTATTCATCGTTGAATCATTTACGCCATTGCGGTTCCCTAAAAAATACATGAGTCGCTTTGGGCAATTGATGGAGCACTCGCCTTATTGCGAAAGAGATATTCGTCCTCCACAGGATCTGAAAACGTACGATCTGAAAGGTGATTACCTGATAAAAGCAAAGAAGCGTGGAATGATGTATGGTTTGCATTATGGTACACATCCTTTTGATGTTATCGGTTGGGATGGTTGTTGTTATCCTTATATTTTTTCCATTCATGATTTTGAACCAATAACTGGTCGGGTGCATCAGCCGCCGCCAGTTCATCAAACTTTCGAGACGAATGCATTTGTTGTTTGCTCGTTTGTGCCGCGGTTATACGATTATCATCCGCAGGCAATTCCTGCGCCGTATAATCATAGCAATATTGATAGCGATGAAGTGATCTATTATGTGGATGGTGATTTTATGAGTCGTAAGAATGTGACAAGAGGAATGATCACATTACATCCGGCAGGTATTCCGCATGGCCCGCATCCGGGAGCGGTTGAAAAAAGTATTGGTGCAAAAGAAACAAAGGAACTAGCGGTGATGGTTGATACTTTTCGTCCATTGATGTTGACCAAACAGGCACTCGATATTGAGAATACAAATTATATTATGTCCTGGGCAGAATAGAGATCTAATAGTAAAGGAGACAAAGAGATTTTTTATTTAACCAGCTTTTGTTCCCTGATTGAACTATTGTTGCGACGCTCCTTTCGGGGTTCTGTAATTCTAATCATCGTTATAGTACTGAGTTCACCTGAAATCGTAAATGAATTTCCTTAATTCGTTAAAGGGATTATGATTTTCACCCTCTTTTTGCAACAAAAAAATATGGCAGGCAAAGTAACAATTCACAATCGTATGAGGATATGGCACCGTTATCTTGGTTTTTTCCTTGCTGGTATCATGGCTGTGTATGCACTTAGTGGTATCGTTCTCATCTTCAGGGATACGAATTTTCTTAAACAGGAAAAGCAAATTGAAAAAAGCTTAGCTCCTGGCCTTAAAGCAGAAGCTGTTGGACAAGCCATTCGCATCCGCGACCTGAAACCTGAAACAGAAACTGAAGAGCTTTTACAATTCAAGCAGGGGAGTTACAATAAATTGACAGGATTGGTAATTTATAAAGTAAGATCACTTCCCAAAGGGATTGAAAAACTTACACAGCTGCATAAAGCTTCTACTAAACAACCTTTATTTTATCTGAATGTTTTTTTTGGATTATCATTATTCTTTTTTGTCGTCTCATCATTTTGGATGTTTCTGCCAAACACAACGATCTTCAAAAAGGGTCTTTATTTCACTTTGGCTGGTATTGTTGTTACTATCCTGTTGCTGGTTATATGATTAGTGCTTATGAGTTGAGTAGAAAGATGATTGTTAATAGATGATAACTGATAATTTTTTACAACTATCATCTGTCCATTGTCATCTATCATCTCATTAGTCATTCTACTTTTTCAGATGTGCCTTATATGTTCCGTTTGGTTGGGTTGAAGTAAGACCAACTGGTTTAGTGCCATCCATTTCAAATTGGATTTTGTAGCCTGACATTCCTTTTATAGTAAAAACATCGGTTGACAAGGGCACCAGTTCAAAATCTCCCTGCCCCTGTGCAGATACCCAAAGAGCATTGCTTTTTATTGAAGTGGTAGCGGAAAGTGAAATAGACTCGAATTCAAAAGCACCAACATATTTTTCCAATTCTTTTGTAGTAAGTGTAAATATTGCTTTGCCTTCTAACTGATCTATTTTATGTTTGGTCTCTTCGCTTTTTGTTATAGCATATGCTTTTTTGTAATTAGCGATAGCAGTAGTTGTATCTTTTTTTGCAAGTAATGCATCAGCATAAGAATCGTAGGTGTTTCCACTTTGCGGATAGTTCTCCGTATTCATCTCAAACAATGCTGCCGCTTTTTCATAATGTTTTTGAGAGATCGCAAAGTAACCAAGATCGTTTATCTGCATTTCCGGGGGAGAAACCTTAAAACCAAATTCCTTTGATACTGTTTGATAATGTTGTTTCATTCTCTGAACTACTTTTATATCCGGACTGGAAAAGTCTGAAGGAGAAAATTTAAAACGGTACCAGCTAAAAATAAACCGTAGTCCATCATATTCACTTATCAGTGGAACTGAACCGTGATCATCATCTCCATAATACTTACTTGCATACTTCAACCCATTTTGAGAATTAGACTTAATGAACTTATCCATGGCAAAAATGGAACGGATATGTCTTGTATCCGAGCTTGTGTCTTTTTTCATTTTCTCCAATGTCATTCCTTCGGCCATTGTATTAGCAATGCCTACGTACAAACTTGTGCCATTGTATTTTTGTGCCGCGAGTTTTTGCTGTGTAGTTTTTAAAAACTGTTCTTTATTATACCACATACTTGGGTCAATGGCTATATAAGCATTAAATAGTTTTGTATGATTGGTAATGATATTCATTACTGTCAAGCCGCCAAATGAATGACCTATCAATACTCTGAAAGGTTGTGTGGGATATAATGAATCAATATGTGGCATCAATTCTTTTTCAATGAAAGCTGTAAAATTTTCACCACCACCTGTGTTTTTTGAAGAACTACTATCCATCATAGGCTGATCGCTTATGATTTTTGTTGGCGTTAGATCTCTTGTTCTATCTGTGTTTGGAATACCGACAATGATCATTTCCGGAACGATAGTATTACCATTTACCTGGCTTAATTGCTGTATCATTCCTACTACAGATTCAAAATGCCCATCACCATCGAGCAGGTAAACAACAGGATAACGCTGGCCAGGATTTTGAATGCCTGCTTTCATATTTGGAGTGTACACCCAAACTTTTCTTTGCTCTTTAAGAATAGTTGAATAAACGCTATCAACTTTTCCAATTACAATTTTATTATCTGTTTGTGCATGAATGCTCAATGAGATAATAACGATCAGGATGAATGCAAGAATATTTTTCATATCGTATCATTAAATGTAAATAAAAGATCTTCTTACCAAATGTATCTCAATTTCTATTTACAAAACAAATGGCCATCCGAACAGATGGCCATTTAAAATCAGATATAAAACATCGAATCAATCTCCATTCCAGAAGATACCGATATTATAATAAACATGTTTCAGCTCGTCAATTTTAAAGGCTTCGTTCTTGTTTGTGGCATAACTGAAACCAACATTGGCGTGGAGACCGAAATAATTGCTAAATCTATACAACAAACCTGCTTCTGGCCGGGCTACAAAACCCCAGTTATCATCTTCGGAAACAAAGATGTTATAATAAGCGCTTTGCTCGCTGTATTGTGCACCAAGACCAATACCTGCATAGGGCTTCATCTTATCACCGCCTTTAAAATAATAATGAGCATTTAGATATATTGGCAATGTATATACCTGGTGTACGAAATCGGTATAAAGTTGCCTGGAGCCATCAGGTTTGTCATAAACTTTGGGTGCAATATATTGCTCAAATGAATTCCAACTGAATCCAATACCAACACTCAAAGTGGGTTTAATAAATCTGCGATACTCAAGATTTCCACCAGCAAGTGTGGTACTTTTAAGATAATTGGTACTTAATGGAGTGGCGATTTGCCAGTTAAATGTTGCAAAATTATCAAGATGCCAGGCTGTTTGTGCATTTATCGAACCAACACAAGCAGCACAGATAAATATCAGTATGATTAATTTTTTCATGTTGTAAGGTTTTACTTTGTGAGGTAAGTGGATTGAGCGTAAGCCTGGTTGATCGCTGTTGTTGTGAGATCAGCATTCGTTTGATTGTTTGAAGTACTGAAGACCCCAAACATTGTAGCACCCCAAAGAGCCCGGATATTATGATTGGCTCCCTGGTTTTTTACATCGAACATATAAAGTGTTGAAGTACCGATCGTGTAGGTGTAAGTTGTGCACCAGGGATAATAGTATCCCCCACAATAATAACAACCCCAATACCAAGGTGGATAATAACCATACCATCCATCCCACCAACCACCGCAAACTGCTGTGCGGGTAATGTCTTTAATAACGGTGAGCCTCAAGCCAAGATCAGGAAGTCCCTGAGCCCGGGGTTTAAATGTATATCCCCTGGCATTCATATTGGTTTTAACTGCATTTACCAATTGCAAAGCCATGGGACCTGTTAAGATACTGTCAGTGGAAACAGATGCCACGATACTTACCGTGTCAGAAATAAAGTAAGTAGCATAATTGGAAAAGTTTGCTGAAAGGTCTCTGTCGGTTGCGACAACCTGTTCAAGTTTGAGATCTTCTGTGTTGGGCTCTTTTCGGCAAGAAAACAATACCGATACAAATAGGATAACCAAGAAAGTCTTTAGTTTCATACGATTTTAATTAAGGTTTATGATTAATGCTGTTCTTAGACAATGAAGGTAATTTAAATGCTGCAAAAATTTTTGAACGTAACAAAATAAATTGATTGCAAAACGCAGACAACTGATTGGAATCAAGTTAAGTTATGACAATGATGCTCAGCAAGACAGATGAAACATTCAAGCTTTAAAATTCGGGACTAAATAGCTTTCTACTGACAGGATGATCTTGAAATTAATTCTTGCCTCCCATCCCTTTAAAGCATCGTCGGTGTAAAAAAAAGGTTTAAAAAGGCAAGGAATCACAATTCTTGTGTCAACACCCATATTTGATGAAGCGGGTCTATGCGATAGAGTTGCTTTAATCCACAATGGAAAAATTCTTTCTATTAATACACCACAGGGAATTGCTGGGCAATTATCAGCTATCACAAAAGAAGTTAAGAGAAATCCTTTTCTAGGTATCCAAACTTTTTTATATTCGGATACTAAAACCTTGCTATATGGTAAAACTTGGTCAATTGCAGCGTGGCGATATTGTAATGGTAAATGACGAGGGCCTGATGCGTGAAGGAACTGTTGTCCAAACTAATGGCGAAGAACACATGGCGCTTATAGATAATGGTATCCAGGAATTCTGGTATGCTCCGCAGGACATTTTTCCTGTAGCCCTCGATGAGTCTCAGTTGATGAAATTTGGGTTCTTGAAGGAACCACTGGATGGAAACGCCATAAAATATAAAAAAGGGGTCTTTAGGCTGGTTACCCCGACATCCGGCGATTTTTCCAAGCTGGACATGTGGTATCGGGAAGATAACCGTCATTTCCATGTGCCTATTGCTGTTCATGAGCTTCAGAATCTCCATTCTCAAATGACCAAAGTGCCTTTAGAACGGCCATGAGAGCCTGATTTCAAGGCGTTTCAGTCTAATATAATTTGCTTTTAAAGAAGCCGGGAAAAAAAATCCTGGTTTTTTTATTTTTAAGATTGATACTCTTATCTTTGCGCTCCCAAAAAAACTATGTCAAAACAAGCCCTGATCAAGCAAGACGGTACCATTATAGAGGCTCTTTCAAATGCTATGTTCAAGGTAAAGCTGGAAAATGGGCATGAGATCCTGGCAACGATCTCTGGTAAAATGAGAATGAACTATATCCGCATATTACCAGGAGATAAAGTGGGAGTAGAAATGAGTCCATATGATTTGACAAGGGGGAGAATAATTTTTAGATACAAGTAATAAAATAGCTAAAGCGAAATAAAATGAAAGTAAGAGCATCAATTAAGAAACGCAGTGCAGATTGCAAGATCGTTCGTCGCAAAGGCAAGCTGTATGTTATTAACAAAAAGAATCCTCGCTTCAAACAAAGACAAGGATAATCATAGTCAGGAAGTCGGCAAGTCCGAATGAATCTTCCTGATGTTTGAAAAGTCTTCCGGTCTTACGGACTTGCTGACTTTCGGACTTTAAAAAAAGAAACAAAAAAACTAAAAGTATAATATGGCTCGTATTGCCGGTGTTGACTTACCAAAAAATAAAAGAGGAGAAATAGGACTTACCTATATCTATGGTATTGGTCCCTCTACTGCAAAATTTATTCTGGATAAGAATAGTATTGATCGTAACAAGAAAGTGAGCGATTGGAATGATGAAGAATTGAATGCTATTCGTAATACTATTACTGAAGAACTGAAAGTAGAAGGCGCACTGCGCAGTGAAGTACAAATGAGCATTAAGCGTTTGCTTGATATCGCTTGTTACCGTGGTCTTCGTCATCGTAAAGGATTACCAGTTCGTGGTCAGCGTACAAGAACAAATAGCCGTACAAGAAAAGGGAAGCGTAAAACAGTTGCCGGTAAAAAGAAGGCACCTAAAAAGTAATATTGAGTTCGGAGTCTCTAATACAGACTTCCGAATTCTTTTTATAAAGACTTACATAAAATTGAATCAATACCAGATCGCTTCGTAAGTCAGCTGTAGGATTGATTCAGTCCCGATAAGATCGGGATCGATTTAAAAAACAAAAGATTACCTCAGAACAAAAATTATGTCAAAAGCAAAAGAAACGCAGCAGCCACTAAGTGCAAAAGCTGCCGCAAAAAAGAGAATTGTAAAAGTTGATTCGTACGGAGATGCACACATTACTGCAAGTTTCAACAACATCATCATTAGCTTAACAAACAAGAACGGCCAGGTAATTTCCTGGAGCAGTGCCGGCAAAATGGGATTTAAGGGTTCTAAGAAGAACACTCCTTATGCTGCACAATTAGCTGCCGGTGATGCTGCAAAAACTGCACTTGACGCAGGTTTGAAAAGAGTGGATGTATATGTAAAGGGCCCGGGTGCTGGACGTGAAAGTTCTATCCGTGCAATTGCACAAAGTGGTATTGAAGTGGTGATGATCAAAGACGTGACCCCGCTTCCACACAATGGTTGCCGTCCGCCTAAGAAGAGAAGAGTTTAATAGTGCGTATATGCACAATAGCTATTATAGTGGATCGTTGATCATGTTGGCAGTTATTGTTGCATTTATACTCATTATTCGAAGAAGAAATAGAAAGTCATAATTGCTTTGAAAGGATCAGAGCAGTTCATTATAAAAAAGGGTGCCCGATTAATTTTTTACGATTTTTTACCGATCGTAGCACCGTTTCAAAAAAAATCGAAATGAATAAAAACTATGGCACGTTACACTGGTCCAAAGACCAAGATTTCCCGCATTTTTGGTGAGCCTATCTTAGGCAATGGCAAATGGCTGAATAAAAACAGCAACCCGCCGGGGCAGCATGGAGCACAACGTAAGCGTAAAAGCTTAGGTGAATATGCTCTTCAGCTTCGTGAAAAACAAAAAGCCAAATACACTTACGGTGTATTGGAGAAACAATTCCGCAAAACATTTGAAGAAGCAGCACGCCGCAAAGGTGTAACAGGTGAAAACCTGATCAAATTGTTGGAAGCAAGGTTGGATAATACTATTTATCGTATGGGTATTGCTCCTTCACGTCCTGCAGCAAGACAATTAGTAAGCCACAAACATATTACTGTAAATGGTGATGTAGTGAATGTTCCTTCTTTCCAATTAAAGAATGGTGACGTTATCAGCATTAAAGAAACCAGCAAGACAAGAACTTCGGTTACTGGACCGATCAAAGGAAAAAATCCTAAGTTCAGCTGGCTTGACTGGAATGAAACTCAAATGCAAGGCACATTTATTACTTATCCTGAAAGAGAAAGCGTACCTGAGAATATTAAGGAGCAGTTGATCGTCGAGTTGTACAGCAAGTAAACCCCCTGTCCCCCTAAAGGGGTGACTTAGGTGGAAGATGCTGAATAGAATTGGTACAGTACAAGAGTGCGACGCAACGAAAGCAAAATAGTAAAATGAAGCTGGGCTAATAAAAAAAATTGAATTAGTTCTGTTTCAAAGAAAATCTGAAATCGTAAATCTAAAATTTAAAATTAAAATATGGCTATTCTAAATTTCCAGAAGCCTGATAAGATCATCTTACAAAAGGCTACCGACTTTGAAGCTCAATTTGAGTTTCGTCCTTTGGAACCGGGATTTGGCGTTACGATCGGTAATGCTCTTCGCCGTGTATTATTAAGTTCATTGGAAGGGTATGCGATCGTGGGTGTGAAGATCGATGGGGTTGATCATGAATTCGCAACTATTAAAGGTATTGCTGAAGATGTGGTGGAAATTTTGCTGAACCTGAAGCAGGTTCGTTTTAAGAAAGTTGTTGATCATGAAGTAAGCAATGAAAGGGTCATGCTGTCAATTAAAAATCGTTCTGAGTTTATTGCAGCAATGATCGGCGAAGGAACACAAAGTTTCCAGATCATGAATCCTGAATTGCTGATCTGTACATTGGATTCTTCTGCTAAATTGGATATCGAGTTGACCATTGGTAAAGGTCGTGGTTATGTACCGGCAGAAGATAACAAACCAAAAGATGCGATCCTGGGTTATATTCCTATTGATTCTATTTACACTCCGATAAAGAATGTAAAATATACAATTGAAAATACCCGTGTTGAGCAACGTACTGACTATGAGAAATTGATCATGGAAGTTGCTACAGATGGTACGATTCATCCTGAAGAAGCAGTAAAACAAGCTTCACGTATTTTGATCCAGCATTTGATGATCATCACTGATGAGAACATCACATTTGATAATAAAGAAGAGAAGAAAGAAGACCTGGTGGATGAGCAAACATTGCAACTCCGCAAGATCCTGAAAACTCCTCTTGAAGATCTTGATCTTTCTGTTCGTGCATTCAATTGTTTGAAAGCAGCAAAAATTAATTCATTAAGTGAATTAGTTCAGTATGAGCAAGAAGACCTGATGAAGTTCCGCAACTTCGGACAAAAGTCTCTTGCTGAAATTGAGCAAGTGCTGAATGAAAGAGGTTTGCATTTCGGAATGGATCTGGGAAAATTAGGATTGGATAAAGATGATTTCTAAAAATTTCGAGATTTCTAATTTCTGATTTCTTGAAATTTTGAAACCAGAAATCTAGAAACATTAATAACGCAGGCTGCAATTCCTGACACGGTGCAGCTGAATAAAAACTAAACGTCATGCGTCACGGAGACAAAATCAAAAATCTAAGCAGAACAAAATCTCATAGGGATGCGTTGCTTAGTAATCTTGCAGTTGCTTTGATCACTCACAAGAGGATCGTTACAACAGTTGCAAAAGCAAAAGCTTTGCGTGTATATGTAGAGCCGCTAATTACAAAAAGCAAAACAAACACTACTCATCAACGTCGTGTTGTATTCAGTTATTTGCAGGATAAAGAAGCGATCACTGAATTGTTCAGCACAATTGCTGAAAAGATAGCTGGCCGTCCTGGTGGTTATACTCGTATCATTAAGCTCGGTGCCCGTACGGGTGACAATGCTGAAATGGCATTGATCGAGTTGGTTGACTTTAATGATATTTATGGTAAGGGTAAAGGTGAAACTAAAGAAGCAACGAAGAAAACTCGTCGTAGCCGTAGTACGAAGAAAACTGCTGACACAGCAGAGGAAGCTACAACGGAAGGGAAAAGCGAAGAATAACAAGACATCTCTTCATACCAAAGGCTCTCCTCAAAAGGGAGAGCTTTTTTGTTGACCTCACCCCATGAAGATTTATTTTATCAGAAGATATTTTCATCCCCTCTCCTGAAGGAGAGGGGTGGCTTGAACTCCAATAATTAGACTGATGATGGGGTGAGGTCAAAATGAATTAAATTTGAAACACTTGCTTGCCGGCATTAAATAAAATCTAAAGGAACAGATCAAATGAGTAATACATCTTCGGCAGCATTGGAAAGATTCAGAAATTTTGTTGGTGTTAAATTTCAACTGTACAATAGCTTATTCACTTCGTTACCTTTTCACCGAATCGAAAAGACAGGGATCTTACTTTCATTATTTCTTTCCGTTTGTGAAGATGGTTTCAAAAAGAAGCAAAGCCCGAAACAAATCATCGAAGATTTTTTTAATAAACATACATCTTCCTTAAAAGAGGAAGATAAACTTGACCTGCTATTTCGTTTTGTTCAATATGCCGAAAGACAAGTTGTATTATTTGATGCCCTGGAAGATGCTGCATTTCGTGAAGTGAATGATATGAATGGAGTAGGTACATTAAAGCATCTTGAGTCGGAAGTGGTTCAGGAAAAATTGGAGGATAAGCTTACGCAAAAATTAAAAGATTTTAATGTATTGCTTGTGTTGACGGCACACCCAACACAATTTTATCCTGGTCCCGTTCTTGGTATTATTAATGATCTTTCAAAAGCATTGGCAGAGAATAATGCAAGCCAGGTAAATGTTTTATTACAGCAATTAGGCAAAACACCTTTCTTCAAGCATCAAAAACCAACACCATATGATGAAGCTGTAAGTCTTATCTGGTATTTGGAAAACGTTTTTTATGCTGCCGCAGGAAGAATTGCTTCATTCTTTAAAAATCATTTCTCTGATTCGTTACCGAACGGTCATTCCGTGATCAGCATGGGCTTTTGGCCGGGGGGTGACAGGGATGGGAATCCATTTGTAAAAGCAGAAACAACTTTACAGGTTGCCGAGGCATTACGCGGGGCTATTATCAAATGCTATTATCTTGAAATAAGAAGATTAAAACGAAGGCTTACTTTCCAGGGTGTAGATGTTTTATTGGCTGATCTTGAAAAGAAGCTTTATAATAATCTTTTTGTACCCGGTCAAATAACTGACATTACACAAGCAGAGATATTAAAAACACTTAATGAGATCAGGGATATTTTGATCTATAAACACAATAGCCTTTTCCTGCATCTTGTAAACAACCTGAAAAATAAAGTTGAAATTTTCGGTTTGCATTTCGCCTCATTGGATGTGCGACAGGAAAGTTCAGTACATGCAACCGTTATCGAATCCTTTGCGGGAAAGACAAAAGAGATACCTGGAAACTATTCATCATTAAGTGAAGATGAAAAGATAAAAATACTTTCTAACCTGCAACCAATTGATCCGTCATTAGTGACCGGTGACGAAATTCAAAAAGATACTATTGAATCCGTCCAGGTTATAAAACAAATTCAAAAATATAATGGTGTACAAGGTTGTGATCGTTATATCATCAGCCAGTGCAACAGTGCATTGAATGCAATGGAGGTGTATGGTTTGTTTTTATTAGGTGGATGGAAAAAAGAGGAATTGAATATTGACATTGTTCCATTATTCGAAACGATCGACGATTTGAAAGGTGCTGCTTCTATCATGAAAAAATTATATACCAATGAAGAGTATAAGCAACACCTGAAAAGAAGAAATAATAGCCAGGTGATCATGGTCGGCTTTAGTGATGGGACGAAAGATGGTGGTTATTTAATGGCGAATTGGAGCATATATAAAGCGAAAGAGGAATTAACAACTATTTCAAAAGAATGTGGAATTGATGTTGTTTTTTTTGATGGTCGTGGCGGCCCGCCTGCAAGAGGTGGTGGCAAAACACATAAGTTCTATGCATCGCTGGGGAAGAATATTTCAAATAAGGAGATCCAGCTTACAGTGCAGGGACAAACGGTTAGTTCAAATTTCGGAACGATCGATTCTGCACAGTATAATATGGAACAATTGATCCATGCCGGGATATCAAACGGGATCCTTGCAAATAAAGAAACAGTTAGTGAGGAAGATAGAGAAAGCGGAGAAAATATTGTTCAGCAATTAGCGGATATAAGTTTTGATTCCTATAATCGATTAAAAAATCATCCTGATTTTACAGATTATTTAGTTCATGCAAGTCCATTAAGATTTTATAGTGACACAAATATTGGCAGCCGTCCTGCAAAACGTGGTGCATCGGCGAAATTTTCATTAAAAAGCCTGCGTGCCATTCCTTTTGTTGGCGCATGGAGCCAACTGAAACAAAATGTAACCGGGTATTTTGGGGTAGGCACTGCATTACAAAAATTGGAACAGGAAGGAAAGTTACCTGATATTAAAAAGCTTTATAATGAATCTTTATATTTTAAAACCCTTCTTGATAATTGCGAGATGGCGATGATCAAATCTTTTTTCCCATTGACGGCACACCTGGCAGATCATCCAAAGTTTGGCGAGATATGGCAAATAATTTTCAAAGAATATGAGCTAACCAAACAATATGTACTTAGGTTATCTGGTAAAACGGAACTGATGGATGATTATCCAATTGAGCAGTTATCTATTCAAATGCGTGAGAGGATCGTATTGCCTCTCCTTACAATTCAACAATATTCAATGATACGTGTAAGAGAGATGGAAGAGGCGATCATTAATGCGCCGGTAAAGGGCACGTATGAAAAATTAGTGATGCGTTGTTCATTTGGGATTATTAATGCAGGAAGGAATTCTGCGTAAACCCAACCCCCTGTGCCCCTGAAGGGGAGACTTAGTTTGATTATGCTGAATAGAATTGTATAGTACAAGAGTGCGACGCAACGGAAGTATAATAGTAAGCCTATACTTGGTAAAACAAAAAAGAAGCGATCAATTAAGTTTATTCCAAGGAATTATAAACTTTTCGATCTAAGTCACCCCTTTAGGGGGACAGGAGGTAAAGAATAAGCCCCTGTAGAAACAAGGGCCGGTAATGCTTATGTCTGCGAAAAAATTTGAAAGCTTACAAGTTTGATTCAGTAACAGCTACAGTTTCCTTTGTCTGCACTTTTATTTCAAAAACTTTTTTAATGACCTCTTTGCCTGAGGTCAGGCGGAACTCAATTACGTCCTTGTCATACTTTGGCACTTTAACAGTTTTCATATAAGAATCTGTAGTAAAGGCCTCGGAGTACAGCGGTTCATAGTGGTTATCAGAAACCCGGAATATAACCCGTTTGGTATTTGTGTTTGAGACGCTTACTTTAAATACAAGATAGTCTGACTCATCCTGTACATAAGTTACCTGTATAACGGGTTTCTCTTCGATCTTGGTTTGAGCTTCCGCTTTGCCAGTTAAAAGAATAAAAAGAGCTGCGATACTTCCGGCATAGCGGAATGCAATTTTTGCCATCTCTGTGTTTGTTTTCATAACATTTAGGTTTTTAGGTTAAATAATAATTTTCAAAATGATACGACAGCAACTGTGGTATACAGCAGCAATTATGAAAATTATCAGGTATAAAACAAGCGATGTGAAATGGGCAAAAAAACAACCGGAGATAAATGAATGCTCAATTTCGCATTCGGTGATTATAGATATTAATACCGGGGATCAATAAAAGTAACCCGGGATAAAATAAATGTTTCGGCAAGCAAACAATCGAAAGAAAAAGAAAAGAAAGGCCCTCCGTAGAAACGGACGGCCTCAACGATTGCTTGCCATATGAAAAGAAAGATGATGAAAATGCCTTGCGGCTAAGTTCAAATTCCTTTATTAATGTTATAAGCACTTTGTATTAATTTTTTATTACTTAGAATGAATAGATCGCAGAGATCAGGAAATTGCTTGCAGATTTTTTTCCGGCACCATCTTTATCAATAAAGATCTCCTGGCTTGCATTATCCATTCTGAATTCAGGTATGAAAATAAAACCACCTGCTTTGAAATTTGCAGACAAAGTTGTTGCAAAAATGTTACCACCTTCTGGTGCATATGCAAACATCTTAAGTTGGTTATCATCATTGAAATATTCACCGCGAAGTGTTAGACCAAACCATGGCTTTGGATCAAGATTCAGATATAAAGCGGATCCCCACCAGCTTTTACCATCCACATTTTTAGCGCCATCCCAATATTGTGTGCTGTTAACTGTACCATTAAAACCAATATTGAACTTATCACTTACTTTAGCAGTAAGCACTGCATCAAACTGGCTGACTTTTGATGTATCAGGTGCTTTACCTCCTACATAATTCAGATAAATTTTAAAATTATCACTTGCAGCAAGGCTGTATTGAGCGATCACAAATTTTTTATTGATATAGCCATCCGGCGGAGTTCTGAAATCAGTTGCATTTGAAATGCCGATCATAAAACCATGTTTCCCTTTTGTGATATCAGCTTTCAAACCTGTATGTGAGAACGGTCCATTAGTAAACATATAACTCATGCTATAGTTGCGATTCAATTGCGGATCAAGCAACTCATAGCCAACATGTGTTCCCCAGGTACCTGCGGAAAACTTAAGCCAATCGGCAGGGGAGTAAGTGACATACATTTGTTTTATTGCCTGTGTTATCCCTTCATCGGTATAAGCAAACTCTTTTGCACGGGGTCCAAATCCAAGATCTAACACTGCTCCAACTTTATTTCCTTTGTGCTCAAATTTTACACTGGCCATCCCTATTGCAAAACTGTTGTGTGTGCCGGTAAAACTTGTATAAGTATTTGCTTTTGTTTTTGCAAAGTCATATTTATAATAAACATCTGCTGAACCAGTAATTATAACAGCTGGTTTTGCATCTTCTGTTTCAGTAGTTGGTGTTGCAGTAGTGTCTGAAGTTACTGAAGCTACTTGTGCATTCGTAAAAAGACCTACGGTAATGGCGGCTAGCGCCACGAAAATTTTTCGTAACATTGTAATGATTTTAATTGTTATTTAAAATTGGTACAGCCCTGAACTTTGTCAGAAGTTCAAATCAGGCTGTACCTTTTCTTTATACGTGTTTTTCTGCGGGTGTTTCTTTTATTTCACCGTTGTGATGAACCAGTAAATGACCCTGCATGTATTTTTCATTATGTTGGGATTCATCCAAACCAAGTTCTTCTTCCAGTTCAGAAACACGCATTGGTACTATGAAGTTGATGAATTTGAATATTCCGTATGAAACAGTAAAGCTGTAAAGAACTACTATACCCATCGCTTTAAACTGGGTAAAGAAGAATTCAGGATTGCCATAAAACAAACCGTTAGGACCAGCGCTGTTTACTGCAGTACTTGCAAATACACCAGTAAGCAACATACCTACCATACCGCCTATACCGTGACAAGGAAATACATCGAGTGTATCATCAAGTGTTGATCTTTGTTTGATAGCTACAGCAATATTTGAAGCGACGGCTCCTACTAAACCAACAATGATACTTTGAGGAATACCTACAAAACCTGCAGCAGGAGTGATCGCAACTAAACCTACAACGGCACCGATACAAAATCCAAGTACAGATGGTTTCTTTCCTTTGATAACATCAAAGAACATCCAGGTAAGACCAGCTGAAGCAGCTGCGGTAGTGGTTGTACCAAATGCATTAACTGCTAAAGACGTTGCACCAACTGCGGAACCTGCATTGAAACCAAACCATCCGAACCATAGCAAACCTGTTCCGATCAATACATAAGGAACATTCGCTGGTGGGATCTCCCTGTTCTCAATATGCGATTTTCTTCTTTTCAAAACCATGGCGCCTGCTAGTGCTGCACAGCCGGCTGTGATATGAACGACCGTACCACCAGCAAAGTCGAATGCACCCATTTTAGCAAGGAATCCATCCGGGTGCCAGTTCCAATGCGCTACTGGTGCATATACTAATAAGGAGAATAAAATAATAAAGAGAATAAAAGAAGTGAACCGGATCCTTTCTGCTAATGCTCCTACTACAAGGCCCGGAGTGATAACTGCAAACATTAATTGGAAGAGTGAAAAGAGTGTAAGCGGAATTGTATTTGCCAATGGCCACGCAGCATGTCCTTTAACATTATGGAAAAAAGCAAAGGTTGTTGGATCACCAATAACACCTTTAACTGAATCGCCGAATGCGAGGCTAAATCCGCAAACAACCCAAAGTATACCTACAACACCTGCTGCAACTACACTTTTGATCATTGTTGAAATAACGTTTTTGCGATTAACCATCCCGCCGTAGAAAAATGCGAGACCAGGGGTCATTAAAAAAACAAGTGCTGTTGATACAAGGACCCAGGCAATATCAGCACTGTTGTATTGTGGATCTTTTTCTCCAGGCACATAATCTGCAATTGGTTTTACAAACATTGCTACGAGGGCTACTGCCACGAGCAGGACAAATGGAATAATTTGCTTAGCTGTTTTCTTACTCATAATCGTTGTGTGTTTTTAGTTGTTTATTAATCCGGCAGGCAGTCAAATATACTATTCAAGTAGACTAACATCTGTTCAAACAATACATAAAAATATTTATAATGTGAAAAGGATGGTGATAATCGCATTTTTACGTCATTAATTGACTAAAATGAAAAAAGTTGCCGATGATGGCAACTCATTATAATAAAATATAATTTGACGTTTATACGGAGAGTATAGATGCCTCTCTTCTTTCTAAAAGCGATTGACCTGTGGTTAAAAATTCATCGATCTTTCTTGCACATTCACGGCCTTCGCTAATGGCCCATACCACTAAAGATTGGCCACGACGTATATCGCCAGCTGCGAAGATCTTATTGATATTGGTCTTATAAGTTTTTTCAGAGGCTCTTACATTTCTTCTTTCATCTAATTCAACATCTAACTGTTGAAGCAATCCATCATACTGCGGATTTACAAATCCCATTGCAAGTAATGCAAGCTCACAAGGAATTTCTCTTTCACTCCCTGCTACTTCAACAAACGATGCAGGCTTTCCATCTTCAGTGATCTTCCATTCAAGATCAATTATCTTTAATGCTTTTAAATTTCCATTACCATCACCAATAAATTCTTTTGTTGCGATGGCCCATTTTCTATCGGCACCTTCTTCTTGCGAGGAAGAAGTTTTTAATGTCATTGGGTAAGAAGGCCAGGGCATGAATTCAGTTCTTTCTTTTGGAGGCATTGGTAACAACTCAAACTGTGATACTGTTTTTGCTTTATGACGATTGCTGGTACCCACACAGTCACTGCCTGTATCTCCACCACCGATGACAACAACATTTTTATTATTTGCTAAAATATCTGTTGGATAAATATTGCTTTCAATAGTTGGATTAGCAAATGGATCAAGATTTGCGTTTCGTTTATTCTGTTGTTTTAAAAACTCCATTGCATAATGAACTCCTTTCAATTCTCTTCCTGGAATGTTCAGATCTCTTGGAACGGTTGAACCACCAGCGAGCACTACTGCATGGTATTCTCTCAGCAGATCATTTACATTTACATTCACTCCAACATTTGCATTACACTTAAATATTACGCCTTCATCTTCCATTAATTTGATCCTTCTGTCCACCACCCATTTCTCTAATTTGAAATCTGGAATACCATAACGCAACAAACCGCCGGGCCTGTCATCTCTTTCAAATACTGTTACCGTATGACCGGCGTAGTTCAATTGTGCCGCAGCAGCTAATCCTGCAGGCCCACTACCAACAACTGCAACTTTCTTTCCGCTGCGTTTATTTATTTTCTTTGGCTGAACAAACCCTTTATCAAATGCGATCTCGATAATATGTTTTTCTATTTCTTCGATTGTTATCGCCGGTTGGTTGATACCAAGTACACAAGCTGTTTCGCAAGGAGCAGGACAAATTCTTCCTGTGAACTCAGGAAAATTATTGGTGGATGCAAGAATTTCATAAGCTTCCTTCCATTCTTTTCTATAAACCGCATCATTGAATTCAGGGATCACATTTCCTAATGGGCAACCATTATGACAGAACGGAACGCCACAATTCATACAACGACCTGACTGCTGATTCAATTTCTCATCAGTATAGCGATTGATGAATTCTTTATGATCATTCACTCTTTCTTCCACTTTTCTTTTAGTAGGAAGCTCTCTCGTAAATTCTAAAAATCCTGTTGGTTTGCCCATTCCAATTTATAGTTTTTAGTTTATAGTTTGTCGTTTTTCAAGCTTTCCAAAATAATCGAACTCTTCGAAAAGCGAGGGCTGTGCGTTGTCCCCTCCCTGGAGGGGCTAGAGGTGGGTCCTTTTACGAGATCTCGGATTCTCCAACGCCTTCCTCTTCCGAATCACATTCTCATTCACTCCATTCTTCTTTTCATACTCAAGAATCCATCTCCCAATCTCCCTTACCACAGCCTCAACTTTATTTATACATAGCAATGCTTCGAATCTTAAAAAAGTAACTCCAAGCATTTCCAGTTCTTTCTGCCTTATTCCATCTTTGAACATCACTCTTTCATCCTGGTGAGTGATACCATCTATTTCTAATGCCAGCAACAAATCTTTACAATAAAAATCAACTATATAATTTCCTATCGGTCTTTGCCTGTCAAAATCATATCCCATCAGTTGACCGTTCTTTAATTCATTCCACACTTTCACTTCTGAAAAGGTCATCGTCTTTCTTAACTTCTTTGCAAACTCTTTTAGTTTTAGGTTGTATGGAATGATCTTTCTCTTCATCATTCTTAAGTTGCTACTTTTCCATCAGACCCTCTTTCTTCGTTACCCACCCCGATTTCCTATTCTAGTTACATTTCTGATTCTCGCCCCTCCGGAGGAGGGGATGAACTCTATTGTCGTTACATGCCCCTTTCATCTTCAATATTCAAACAGTTTCAAACTTCTTCATCTTTCAAAAAATCTCGATTCAATTAACCTTTCCGAAAAGCCGGGGCTGTGCGTAGTCCCCTCCCTGGAGGGGCAGGGGTGGGTTCTTCTCACTTCTCTGCCTTCACTTTCACACTTGCCTTCGCTTGCAACGCCTTCTTATAATCCTTCGGAAACACCTTTACGAAATACTGCAACTGGTTATTCAGATCCTCTAAAATAAATTTCGCTATCGTACTTCCTGTATATTCATAATGCTTCTGCAGCATCGTGAACAATTCATTCTTATCATTTACATCACATGGATCCAGGTCAACCATTTCTTTATTGCAGTTGGCAGCAAACTTTCCTTTCACATCATATACATAAGCAATACCACCACTCATACCTGCTGCGAAGTTTCTTCCTGTATCACCCAATACAACCACACGACCACCAGTCATATATTCACAACCATGATCACCGACAGACTCAACAACAACCTGTGCGCCTGAATTACGAACACAAAAACGTTCACCGGCTTTGCCACGGATAAATGCTTCACCGCTTGTAGCGCCATAGAAAGCAACATTACCAATGATGATATTATCCTCTGGTGTGTATGTCGCTTCCTTTGATGGATAGATAACAAGTCTTGCGCCACTCAATCCTTTACCGCAATAATCATTTGCATCACCTTCCAGTTCCAGTGTCAATCCTCTTGTAGTGAATGCAGCAAAACTTTGACCAGCTGTTCCCGTGAATTTGAAATGAATGGTATCATCGGGTAATCCTTCTCCGCGATAGATCTTTGTTATTTCATTTGATAAAATAGTTCCGGTAGTTCTATCCGTATTCTTTATCAGGAATTCTTTTTTCACTTTTATCCCAATATCTATAGGGAAATTCTGTATTGCAGGCTTCGCAGCTTCCAATAATTTCCAATCCAGTACTTCCGTAAGCAGATGATCCTGTTCTTCTACACAATAAAGCGGAGTGTATGGAGAAGCAGGCTCTTTATATAAAATAGGAGAGAGGTCAAGTTTGCTGAACTTCCAGTGATTGATATTTTCTCTTACTCCTAAGCAATCAACCTGGCCTATCATTTCATTTACAGTTCTGAAACCAAGCTCTGCCATTATCTCTCTTAATTCCTGCACCAGGAATTTGAAAAAATTCACCACATGATCAGCATTACCATCAAATCTTTTTCTTAGTTCAGGATCTTGTGTAGCCACACCAACCGGGCAAGTATTCAAATGACATACACGCATCAGGATACAACCTTCTACAATTAATGCCGCAGTAGCAACTCCCCATTCTTCCGCACCGAGCAATGCAGCAACTGCAATATCTCTTCCTGTTTTCAGTTGTCCATCGGTCTGTACCACTACACGACTTCTTAATTTATTTTTTACCAGTGTCTGGTGTGTTTCTGCCAAACCAAGTTCCCATGGTAAACCAGCATGACGTATTGATGAAACAGGTGATGCACCCGTACCACCATCATGTCCGCTTATTAAAACAACATCTGCTTTTGCTTTGGTAACACCTGCAGCAATTGTTCCCACACCTGCCTTACTCACCAGCTTCACATTTATTCTCGCCTTACGATTTGCATTCTTCAGATCAAATATCAATTGCGCCAGGTCTTCAATAGAATAAATATCATGATGCGGTGGAGGAGAGATCAAACCAACACCCGGTGTGCTATGTCTTGTTTTACCGATCCATTCATCTACTTTATGTCCCGGTAACTGCCCACCTTCACCCGGCTTGGCGCCCTGTGCCATTTTTATTTGCAATTCATCTGCTTCGGTCAAATACAAACTCGTTACACCAAATCTTGCACTCGCCACTTGTTTGATAGCGCTGCGCATTGAATCACCATTTTCCAATGGAGTATATCTTCTTTCATCCTCACCACCTTCACCGGTATTGCTTTTACCACCGAGGCGGTTCATTGCAATTGCGAGTGTTGTATGTGCTTCCCACGAAATAGAACCAAAGCTCATCGCTCCTGTAGCAAAACGTTTATAAATATTCTCTGCCGGCTCCACTTCATCGATCGGAATAGAATTACGATTGCGTTTGAACTCAAACAAACTTCTCAGCGTAGCTGCCTTCTCACTCTGATCATTAACAGCCTTTGAATATTTCTTGAATGTATTGTAATCATTCATCCTTGTTGAATACTGCAACAGGTGAATAGTAGTAGGATTAAATAAATGATACTCCCCTTTACGGTTCCATTGATATACACCACCAAAAGGCAAACGATCCACCGGAATATCTTTTTTACTGAATGCAAAGAAATGTTTTACCAATGCTTCTTTCGCCAGCTCTTCCAAGCCGATACCCTGTATACGGCTTACTGCACCTGTAAAATATTTATCAACCACTTCCTGGTTCAATCCGAGTATCTCCATGATCTGCGCACCCTGGTATGATTGCAAAGTAGAGATACCCATCTTAGAAAAAACTTTCAGCAAACCATCATTCACTGCTTTTACATAATTGTAACGCAGTTGTTCCCATGTTAATTCTGTTTGCAATGAACCATTCGCTTTCATATTGCGGATAGAAGCCAGGGCGAGATAAGGATTGATCGCCGTAGCACCGAATGCAAGCAAACAGGCGAAGTGATGCACTTCCCATATATCACCGGCTTCCACTACAATACCTACCTGTCCACGCAAACCTTTTTTAATTAAGTGATGATGAACCGCAGCGGTTGCCAGCAATGAAGGGATCGTAGCATGTTCACTGTCCAGTGCACGGTCGCAAAGGATCAGCACTTCAAAACCATCATGCACTGCATCTTCTGCATAGCGGCACAAACGATCCAGTCCATTCTTCAATGAATCAGGCTGACCATCGGCACGGAAATAAGTTTGTAATGTTTTTGCCTGGAAAATTCCTGTATCGATACTTCTTATCTTTTCCAGTTCTTTACTATTTAATACAGGATGACGCAATGCCACTGTATGACAATGCATCGGGTCCTCATCCAATAAATTTCCATTGTTACCAACAAAAGTTGCCAAACTCATCACCATCCGTTCACGAATAGGATCGATCGGCGGATTGGTAACCTGTGCAAATAATTGTTTGAAATAAGAGGAGAGATGTTGCGGCTGATCGCTCAATACCGCCAATGGAATATCAGTTCCCATCGAACCCACAGGTTCTTTTCCTTCCAGCGCCATTGGCTTTAAAAGATTATCGATATCCTCTGTTGTATAGCCAAATGCTTTCTGGTATTTTAAAATAGATTCATCACTTAAGTGAGAGAAAGTAACTCTCGGCTCAGGCAATTCTTCCAAACGGATCTTATATTGATTCAACCAATCACCATAAGTTTGTTTAGAACAAATGGTGCGTTTCAGTTCGTCATCACTGATGATGCGGCCCTGCTCCATATCCACCACGAACATTTTTCCCGGCTGCAAACGGCCTTTTTCTAAAACTGTTTTCGGATCAACAGGCAATGCACCCGTTTCACTCGCCATTATCACACGGTCATCATTCGTTACACAATAACGGGAAGGACGCAAACCATTTCTATCTAGTGTAGCGCCGATCATCTTTCCATCACTAAAACAAATTGACGCCGGTCCATCCCAAGGTTCCATAATAGAAGCATGATATTCATAAAATGCTTTCTTCACTGCATCCATTTGTTCATTGCCATCCCATGCTTCGGGTATCAGCATCATCATTACATGCGGCAGGCTGCGACCCGTCATCGTCAACAGCTCGATCATATTATCCAGGCAGGCAGAGTCCGACTGGTCATTACTAACGATCGGCACCAGTATCTCCATTTCTTCATTGGTAAACAAGGGCGAAGTAAAACCCTGCTCACTTGTCTTCAGCCAGTTCAGGTTTCCCTGCAGTGTATTGATCTCACCATTGTGAGCAATATAGCGGAAGGGCTGTGCCAGCCGCCATGAGGGAAATGTATTGGTAGCAAAACGGCTATGCACCAAACCAAATGCACTCACCACTCTTTTATTGCTGAGGTCAGGATAGTACTGGCGAAGTTGCATGCTGGTCAACTGCCCTTTGTACACAACTGTTTTATACGAAAGCGAAGCAATATAAAAACCGATCGCATCTTTTTTCACCGTGTTCAGTATCGTATGCGTTGCATATTTCTTCAGCACAAATAATTTCCTTTCAAACTCATCGGGGTTCTTGATATGATCGGGACAGGCAATGAATACCTGTTCTATTTCCGGCTCCACGCTGAGCGCAGTAGGGCCAATGCCATCAGGGTTCACCGGCACTTTGCGGTAACATAAAATTTCCAGTCCCAGTTTATCGGCAGAGCGGTTCAAAATATCACGGCACTCTTCACGCAGGCGGATCTCTTTCGGAAAGAAGACCACACCCACTGCATAGCGGCTATACGCAGGCAGGTGCACACCGAGCTTGATACATTCATCAAAGAAAAATTCATGCGGAGTTTGTATCATGATGCCGGCGCCATCACCTGTATTTACTTCGCAGCCGCAGGCGCCGCGATGTTCCATATTTTCCAATACGGTAAGTGCATCCGAAATATGCTGGTGACTCTTGCTGCCTTTAATGCTGGCCACGAAACCAATGCCACAGGCATCATGTTCAAAGCGGGGATTGTACAGTCCTTTGTTGCTTGCCATCGTTGAATGGGTTGTTTTGTCATCCCGAGCCGGCACAAAGTGCAGGCTCGTCATTGCGATCCCGCCAAAGGCGGGAGAAGCAATCTAAAATGAATAAATATTATTATTGGAAACTGTTAGCTGGCAGGCAACATTTCGAAGATACGAAAAATGTGTTTTTTAACCCACCTGAGCAGTAGGGTATTTCAAACATTAATCCACATTTTTTCCTATTAGCAAACGAGTGTTTGTAACGAAGCTGTCACCCTGAGCTTGTCGAAGGGTTGTTGAGTGTTGTTGTGTAGTTGAAGTTTTGTTATGAGCCGACCCCGTATTACTACTATTAAGCTTCCGTTGCGTCGCACTCTTGTACTGCAACAATTCTATTCTTCAATTGTTGCAGTAGCCTGCCCAGAGCGAAGCGAAGGGTTCGGTTCGCTATTCTGCTGGATTTTGACCTCTCCTTTAAAAAAATTATCTTGGAAGATTGTAGCACCATCGTTCCATCTTATCCTATCGATACCCCTCTGGTTAGTTTACATCACAACTTATGCGAAGCCTATAATAATTTAACTGTCTTTACTTATGACAAAGGGGGCACGTCTTGTAATATTTCTTGCTTTGGCTGTTTTGCTAGTAGTAATCTATTGGTATTTTAAAGGAACCATCTTTCCGCATGATACAATTGGGCTTGTGATTTATTCCAGCTTATTAATGCTGTCTTTTAATACTCTTATTCTCGAGCACTACTTCACTAAGCCGACAGATGTTTTAGCTTCCTCAATAGCAGTCTTATTAACAATCACTCCAATCAAAAAAGATTTGTTAAGCTTAGGAGGTTGGTATAATGCTTTATTTTTCTTTTCACTTACTTTAGGAGTTTTATCTGTTGCCTCGTTGGCGCTTTTTTCACCAAACAAACCAGAAGATATTACAGTAAATAAGATTTCTAGGCTGCTTAAAGATTTTGTTGTTCGTTTTGGAAGTAGTAAGGTTCAATTCTTCTGTTTGTTCGTGCTGACAATGTTCTTTTATATCGATAGCAAATCTCAATATTTTCTTTTTCTATTTATTTATTCGGCGTTTGTTCTGCTTGATCCCTGGAAATTCATAATGAAAATTCCTGCCTTTGTTTCTCCAAAACCGCAAGAAGGTATCGGCCAAATTTTCGGAGTTCAATCCAAAAACACATTTCTTGTTAAACTATACGACCAAAGACCATCAATTAAAATATTCGATTTTGTAGAATTTAAGTATTCAATAGATGGCGATAAAAGTGTTCGAAAAGGATTGATACTTGATAATTATCTTCTTAATCAAGAGCAATGGGTTAAAGTACTTGTCAGCGATGAAATAAAAGGAATTTTTGGCGATCAAATTTACCACCCTTGTAACGATGAAAATATTGTTTTCAAAATTTCTAATCCAGAAAACAACGATTACCTTGATAAGTTTGTTGGGATTGTTGATGAGAATTCTGTTATTTCTACAATCAGATTTATTTATAACTCTCAAAAGGAAATTTTTGACGGGCAATTACTCGAAGTTTTTATACGTGGAAAGAAAGTACTTTATCAGGTCGTGCAAGGAGTAACAAAGATCGAAACACTTGAGCAGAAGAATGAAACAGGTTACATAGTTGGGGAAGCGATACAATTAGGTATTTGGAATATCGAAAAAGGAAAGTTTGAAAAGTATGGATGGTTGCCTTTCATCAATTCACCAGTTTATCTGGCAACTAACATCATCGAACCAAATATTGAAGTAAATGAGTATAAGATTGGAAATATTCCAAACTCTAACTATCCGGTGATTCTAAATAAAGATTTGGCTCTTTCACATCATACAGCAATTCTTGGTATCACCGGTTCAGGGAAATCAATTTTTGCGAGGAATTTAATAAGGGAGTATCTCAAAGATGACAATGTAAAAGTAATTTGCGTTGACTTTACGCTTGAATATAGAGGTAAATTTCAAGACCTAAACCCTAAAAATATTATTGCAGATGAACATTCTGAAAAATTATTTAAAGGGTTTGATTGGATATCAACCGAACTAGAAAAATTTGGCAACCAGCAAGATAAAGAAGGTTTGAAAAACGCTATTAAATTCGTTAGGGAGACATTTACCAACTCCATTTCAACGTTTCTTCAGAGTCAGGATAAGATTTCAATATTTGAATTGCCCGATGTTTCAAACACATCTGGTGTTCTTGAATACACGAAAGCTTTTTTTCAAAATTTATTTTTAATTGCCAAGACAGAAAAATGCTTTGGAAAAAAGGTATGTATTGTGTTAGAAGAAGCTCATACTGTAGTGCCTGAATGGAATTTCCTGGGAATTAGCGAAAAATCATCTCAGTCACTTGTAAACAACATCGGGCAGATAGCCTTACAAGGAAGAAAATACGGAATTGGCTTTCTTGTAATTGCACAGAGAACAGCAAATGTTTCTAAAACGGTTTTGACCCAATGTAATACAATCATTTCTTTTCAAGAATTTGATAGAACAAGTAGCGAATTTCTTTCTAACTATTTTGGTCAAACAATTGCAGAAACGTTGCCAAACTTAAAATATAGACAAGCAATTGCAGCTGGTAAAGGCCTTAAATCAAATGTGCCCATGATTTTTGAAGTGCCACATATTGATGAACCGGGGTAGGCTTGACTAAATATTCATTTGAGTTTAAAAATGAGATAAAATAGCACCATAAAAAAATAAAATGAAAATAGCTTTGACCGGAGCACATGGAGTTGGCAAGTCCACTCTTGCGAATTTCTTAAAACAAGAAATCACAAATAAAGGTAAGACTGTTTCTATAACCCCAGAAGTCCCAAGACTTATCTGTGAAGCTGTAAATGACAACGAGTATTTTAGAAGGGGGAATAACTCATTGCTCAAACAGTCATTGATTTTAATGGGTCAATTAGTAGTTGAAGAAAAGCTAAGAAAAAATGTTGAAGTTCAAATATGCGACAGGACCCTATTTGATCACTGGGCATATTCGCTAAGTTTATTTGGTAACGAGATAATAACAGGGAATTATACAGGCGTATATGAAAAATTTATTTCGGAACATTGTAAGTCCTATGATCAGATATTTTATATACCCATAGAATTTAAACCATTGGATGATGGAGTTAGAGAATCAGATGAAGGTTTTCAGATAGAGATAGATGGACTGATTATCAGCTTATTGAAAAAGTACGAAATAAATTTTGAAACGATTACTGGGACAATTGAAAATAGAGGGAAAATGATTTTAGAAAATTTAAATTTGTAAGTATGGAAACAGAAGAAAAAAAAATCGCAACCAATCAAGTTGAAGATGCAAATCAAGCATATAAATCGACGTTAAAAGACATTCTTACTATAGGTTCGGAAATTAGAGCTGCTGAATCCCTTTCTGTTGGAAGTAATAAGAAGTTTAAAGAGATTTTGAATTATAATCTCATTATTAAAAATCCCACACAACGTTTGCTTACAAATAGTAGTAGGGGATTTAATTTGCCTGGAGCAATTGCAAGATTTGTTTGGATGATGGCTGCTAACAATCGGTTAGCAGATATTGAATTCTATTGGGGTTTGAAAGTTTCTAAATTTACGGATGATGGTTACACAGTTCCTGGTTCTAGCTATGGAGCAAGGATGTTTAATGCAAGTCCTGGATTAGATCAAATTGAGGCTGTGATAAAACGCTTAAAGGAAGATCCTTCGACGAGAAGAGCGGCTGTTTCAATTTATCATCCAATTGATGCAATTAGACCCTCAAAAGACATTCCATGTACTTTTGGCATTTTCTATCATGTTAGGGATAATAAGCTTATTTCAACAGTAGTAATGCGTTCTAACAATGCTTTTATTCTATTGCCCTATAACATTTTTGAGTTTTCTTTATTAGCAGAAATCATAGCCAAAGAGGTAGGTGTTGAAATGGGTAGCATGTATTATAATGCGCTATCAATGCATATATATGAGGACAATTATGAAATTTCTCAAAAAATTGTAGATGGTAAAGATGAATTAAATGATATACACTTCCCTCCAATGCCGTTTACGCCAAAGCCAATGGAAGAAGTAAAAAAGCTTATTCGCCTGGAAGCCCAAATTAGACACGTTTCAGCTGGGCTAAATAACTCAAATATTAATGAATGGCTTAAGGATACAATTATTATTGGTAAAGGGGAAGAGAATGAAATACAATTAAGTGAGTATTGGAAACAATTCTATTATCTTCTTTTATATTTCATTGTTTCTAAAAAAACAGCGGACAAAGACGCATTAAAAAAAGTGACTGATCTTATTTCTGATCCTTATAAGAAATATTTAGATGCCGAAGATCTGAAAATTATGCCCAAAGCGACTCAGCAGGATTTATTTGGGAATATAACAGGGAATGCTTCCTATGCGGACTTTAGTCATGTTACGAGAAAGCTGAACTCGCTTGAAGCTCTTTGTAGTGAGTACAATACAGGAGAAAAGGAAATTGGTAAAAAAATTGATTTTCCAAAGTATCTTATATTAAGGGAAAAAGTAGTTGGGAATCTAAATGAATTTAGAAATATAGCAGCTAGAGGAGATGCCCCCGAGATTACTAAAGAAGATTTTTTAAAATCAGTAAATGAATTGTTTGGTGATAAATGATATTGAGATACTGCCGACAGAAAGGCTAAAGGACATTTTTAATACACCAGATGAAAAATCTGCAATCAAAGCTGTTTGCAGGCAGATTTTGACATCATTAAATTTATCGAATGCGCCTGTTCCTCTCAAGCCAATATGTCAACGATTCAATTTAAAAGTAACGTACAATAATGTTATAAAAAAGGAAGATAGCTATTTAAAGCTTGCACCAAATGGATTTGAAATCGAGATTAGTAAACAAAAAAACTGGAGAAGAAATCGTTTCACAATTGCACACGAACTTACGCACCTAATAATATTTAACTCAATAGGTGTACCAATAAGTTCACTTGACAGAAAGCAACATGATGAAATCGAAAAACTATGTGATATTGGTGCATCAGAGCTTCTGATAAACGAAGATGAGTTAGAGAAGAATCTCAAAGAGCATGGCATAAACAATGAAGGCTTAAAATTTATATATGATAAATTTATGGTTTCATATGAGGCTCTTTTTTTAAAGCTTTCGGAATATCTTGATGCTAATATTTTGATTTGGCGAAATTATGCAAGGCATGAACTTGAAAAAAAAGAGTATAGAGTGTATAAGCATTTTCCTAAGTATAAAAATTCAAATAAGGAGACATGGTTGCCGAATGGTTGTACAAAGAAGCACATAAGCCCTAACCCTTTCGACAAAATCAGCAACAATCAAACCATTTTAATTTCAGATAATTTTAATATCATAATGAATGAAAAAACTACTAAATGTAGCGCTTTAACTTTTATGTTTCCACATTCAAGAAACAAAAGTGTCAATCTTCCTATATTTGAAGAACTAACCGTATCTGACGAGTCAACTTATGATGATTGTTTCGTCATGTTTGTTTTTAAGAGTAAGAGTAAGTTTGATTACATAAAAGAAAATTATCTCAAATCATGACAGTTGATAAAGTTTACATTTCAGGGCCGTTAATGGCAGCAAAAAATCTTGAAAGTGTAAAAGAGTTGTACGATTATATTGCGCAAATCTGCTGTGAAAATGGGCTGGTTCCTTATTTGCCTCACAATAACACAGACCCTATAAAAGATAGTGATATTTCTGACGATGAAGTTTATAAGAAAGACTATCTGGAGATGATTAATTCCTCGTTGGTCATTTCCTATATTGGTGAGCCATCACATGGTGTAGGCGCAGAACTTTCAATTTGTATATCCCAAAACATCCCGGTTATTACTATTAATGAAGTAAATCAAAAAGTCTCTAGATTCCTTAAAGGGATGCTTAAAACGTCCAATAGAGTTTGTTCAGTAGAATATGAGAACACAAATGAACTACGGAAGAAATTGAGTGATTGTTTGCACTCAATTTCTTCGGAGTGTTCTTGAAATCTTTTCCGCCCGCCTGGCGTCTACCCTCGTTGTCGTTAGTGTTCCTTCTTTCTTCAAACCAATAAAGAATATTTAAAAAATTTTGAGTCGTTATGCTTAGTTTGTAACTAAGCATCTGCTCGAAGATTATTATTAACCGTGTAAAGGCAATAATTACCTTTGTTAATTATATTTTGCTTATGGCATACTTAGATTTAACCACACCTAGAATTACACATTCGCATAGATGCCCGTTGACAGCACAAGGTGTGAATGCCCAGGTGATTTCTAGTCCATTTTCTTTTTATTATGAAACAGAAAAAACTGGCAAAGTTTATTTTTCTGATTTAGCATTTGTTCAAGCGGAAACTCTTTCAGACGAGGAGAAACAAATACTCACAGGAATATGCCGTAATAAAACGATAAATGGGCAAGAACCCGAAATGATCAAGCTAGCGATGTTAGGTCAGTTAAAGGATCAAGATGTGCCCTACGCTTTTGACGCCAAATGCAGGCATTTTTTGAATTACTTATATCAACATGGCGGAGAGCAACATGCTGAGCATGATATTGATTCCAATAAAGACTCACCGATCACATATTCATCAGTGGAAGAATTTGAAAGAGTAGTCAAAGTATTAAAAAAAAGAAGACATATTGACTATGAAAATTTATTGCAAGTACAATCCACCACCTTGTATGATAAACTATGTTTGACTGATGAAGGTCTTGCTGAAATAAAGAAGGCCTTACCAAAAAGTGTAATGAATAATCTTGCAAGCCAAGAAATGAAAGTTGGAGATTTTAATATCGATAGACAAATCGAACATTCAAGAAAACTATTTTTCGGAGAGCAAAGCACTTTCGAAAGCAAACGTTCGGCATGCGAAACTTTATGTTTTGTTTTGGAACCATTACGAGATGAACTGAAAAATATGTTTTCTGGGGAAACTGAGTCGTTTTTTAACGTTGTGAACAATTTTAATATCAGGCATAATAAACAAAGAACGATGGCAATTGAACATGAGGAACAACTTGAGTGGGTGTTTTACTCATTACTAAACACAATTAATACATATTTCAAGCTAAAGAACAAACTTATTGCCTGAGCAAATTAACGGGTAACGCAAAACACATTAATTACCTTTTATTGCTTTTTTTGCTAAACAAAGGAGAGTCAAAAAATTCTTTTAACGTGATATTGTTTTCGATGCAGAATTTACTGATGGTGTAAATAGTAGTCCCTTTTCCTTTTTCATTCTTATTATACGACTGTTTATCCCTGCCTGATCCATGTGCAAATGCCTCCTGGGTTTTGCCAGACTCCTTTCGGATTTCCAAAAGTCTCTTAGCAATTGCAAGCTTTAATTGAATGTCAGTATTGTCCAGCTTTGCAGGCATCTTGCAAGCTGATTATATTTTAAAAGAATGTGGTAAGCCATATAGACTACTTTGAGAAATATATTTTATCTTTAGACGGGAGTCTAAAGATTGCTATGCCTCAATTAACAAATATCGATTCTATTATTGCTTTCAAACAGGGCAGGGAAAAAGGCTTCAATCATTTCTTCAACTCCCTTTATAAACCACTCTATTTTTTTGCAACCCGTTACGTAAAAGACAGCGCCGCAGCCGAAGACATTATTACAGATAGTTTCATCAAACTATGGGATAAAAGAGAGATTTTTGAAACAGAGCAAGGCATAAAAGCATATCTCTATAAAACAGTTTACAATGCATCTATTCGCTGGCTGCAAAACCAGCAACGAAAGATCTTCCATATAAGTTCCTATACAAAACAAAACGATGCTACAGAACAACCATTCCTCAATAATATCATTAAAACAGAGACCATAAACAACCTGCACCTTGCAATTGCCCACCTACCTAACCAATGCAAAAAAGTTTTTACCAAACTTTTCATAGAAGGCAAATCAGTTTCCGAAACCGCACAGGAAATGAACCTCACCATCAGCACCATCAAAAACCAAAAAGCAAGAGGCATTAAACTACTCAAACCAAAACTGCTTCCATTGTCCCCCGCTGGCGGAGCTTGTCCCGATTTATCGGGAGGAAGTACTTCATCCTAAAATATCTTTCAATAACGGGGTGGACATACGCAGTCTTCATCCCCTCCGTGGGAGGGCCGCACGAATTTCGTTAATAGTAAAGCGTAATAGGGGTGGGTACCATGTTCGCCGCTGTGGGAGCTGTCCGATTTCCAGGAGAAAGCACTCGATTTAAAACATTTTTCAATAGTTACACTGCTGACGCATCTTGCTAATTTCCTTACGCATTTCGAGAGGAGGATCATATCTTAAACATGAATCGAAATACTGGTTTGCAAGTGAGCATACCTTTTCTTGGTAATATGATTGCCCAAGTCTAAAATATGCCATTAGAGTATCTTCCGGGCCACCCGGGCTGGAAATGGCTAATCGATAATGGTATGCACTTTTTAACCATTTTTTTTTATGGAAGTAAATATTGCCCATTGCTGAATTAATGAAGCCATCATAATGTGCTTGGTCGGCTATTTTCTGAACATAGGCAATCAACTCCGCTTCACTTCCTTTGGTAGCAAGAATTTTAATCAATAGGTCACCGGCACGGGCGAAGTAAGGGTTGATCTCGACGCTTTTCCTGATCGCATATTCCGCTTGTGCTAGATCCTTTTCAAAATAAGCTTTTGCCAATGTATAAAATGCAATGTAATTGTTAGGCTGGTGCAAAATCGCTGAGTTGATTAATGAATTTCCCAAATCATAATTTTTATTCTGAAAATAAAAATCGGCTAACAAGATTTCTACAGGAGCAATATGACCAATTTTTTTGGAGCAACTTAACAAAGCTTGTGCGTATTTATCATCAGCATAAAATTGTGCGCCTAAGCTAGTACAATTCACAAAAAGCCCGGGAAGATAATCAGGACGCCTTGATACTAAACTTTTGATACTGTCTTCATCCATTAGCAAGTCCATTGCAGTACCATCAACAAGGCGCTCAAAGCTTATAGGATCAATTTCACATGCCTTGATAAAATATTGTTGGGACTTGATCAGTTCGCCCTTTATTCGATAAGTATCTGAGAGCCGGAAACAGGCGTCCATCAAATCACTTTTTGTAAATCTATCGCTGTGTTTCAGGGATTCTTGGAAATAATAAATGGCTGAGTCGACAACCAGGCTGTCATAATAATAATAGTTGCCCATGTTCAGGAAGGCAAATCCAAAATTATTGTCGATTCGCATGGCTTGTCGAAAGTACTGGATAGCTGAATCGTTTTGGTACTGCGTTGACTTGATGACTCCAAGTTCATTTAACACATCTGGGTCATTTTGCTGTCTCTTCGGCAGCTGCCTCAAAATAAATGATGCTGTATCAAATTCATACATTCTGCTGTATATCCGGGCTTGATGTCTGGCCAGCACGAGTTTATTATGTGCGGTCTTTTCTTTTTTTGGAAGGATAGCCAATGCTTTCATGGGGTCATTTCTTACCATATAATAGTAAGCCATAACATACGGATCCGTCGCTTCTAAGATTGTATACTCTATTTTTCTTAAAATTCTTGTTAGTGCTATCGGCTTTTCTATTGGATCATCAAAGAACTCTTGAAATGTTTGAATAGCGTTATTGGTAATTTGGACGGTCGCTTGGAAACATACCGTATCCGAAAGGAGTGCGATATTAATGGAACGTTTTTTATTTGGCCAGATATACGATCCTACTGCATATCCAATTGATGTCAATGGAAAAGAAAATCCCTGGACTTCAAAGTCGAAGGTACTTTCTGAACTTTCGATCGAATAATCTGATTCGCTTGGCCTTCTCGCTTCAGTAGATTCTGTTTCCTGGAAATCCTGGAGTTCTTCTTTTAAAGCCGTTAAATGAAGTGCAAAATTTGTTGGCGTATATCCGTTTCGCACAAGTTCAGGTGACAAACTAATTTCGCCGATATACTTTTTACTTTTACGGTAAAAGTCGCATGCAGAAAATGTTATATAGAACAAACAAATTAATAGTAGGTACTTGGCCAGCTTTTTAAATTGAATATCGTAAGTGGTGGACCTTGCAGGAGATATTTGTGAGTCTATTGAGGATAAGATTTTCCAATCGTAAAGCCATTTTGTAATCAGGAAAAAGCATGCTGCGAATAATAGCGAATACGAAACAAATTGATTATTCTTAAATAGAAAAAAAAGCAGGACAAGCAAACACGAACTTAGTAGAGTTAAGTTTGTACGCAATTTCGAAAAAGTTTTTCTTTTAGCCATTTTAAATCCAGTTACGTTTTTTTCTGGAGTGCAAAAGTTTAAATATTGGCGAAAAGGCAACTAATGAAAATAAGTCACCCAGCCGGAGCATTGTTTCGTCTTTGTATATTCTTCCTTTTCCTTTGTACTATGCACACAATCATTTGGGTTATGATTTGTGCAGCAATGCGTTGCTTTTAAGTTCACCTCGAAATCTTTTCCTTTGTCTTCTAAAAACTCCGTAGAGCCGCCTTTTACATTTAATTTACCCACAAGTTGATTGTCCTTTAGGTTATATTCAAAGGTATATAGTGTAATTTTTGTGCGTTCCGCCACGGTAAATATTTTTTTATACCCGGAAGAAATGCTGTCATAAGAAATACCAATCTTTAAAAAGTATCTGAGTTCTTCAGGAACCCTCTCATCCTTAGTCGTCTTGATGGTCGTTGAACAAGATGCAAAGGCAAACGAAAGAAAAAACAGCCACTTAAGCATCTTTCTCCTTTCCGAACATGGTTTCGACATAACCTGATACTTTCTCATAAAATCTGTTTGAATATAAACCCGCAAATAAACTGAAAAACATAAGTGAGATGGGCCTGATCATCTTTTCATCTCTTACTACTACAAGAGGTATCAAATAAGATAAGCCCAGTACAACGAACCCCGTCAAAAATCCTGTGATTGCAATCAATAAAAGATTTTCATCTTCGAGCTTGGTGGTTTTCCTTAGTACTTGTAGAAATAACATGATGAGAGAACCCAGTAAACAAAATGCGCAGGATGTTATTAATAACGAAATTAGGTCTGGCAACCTTTCAAGCCAGGGAAATAAAGCATAAAAATTCTCCAACTGCTCTGCGAGGTCAGCCTTTTCCATTTCCAGCCTGTTTGGATAAATGATACTGTCCACTTTCACTTGTATAGTATCATCAATTGCTGGTTTGGCATCTTTAAGGATCTTTATTTTGTCAGAATACTCAACATTCCCCATTCCGGCTATGCCCAAGTAGATCGAAAAAAGAGTGACAATTATAACAGCAGTATATGTTATATAATTTTTGATGGTGAGCATTAGTTCGAATAGTGGTGTTAAGCATAAAGTTATCTTCTATTGATCTTCAAAATATACCCCCTTAGTGGTATATCTTATTACAAGGTGGCGAGGTGCTTCTTTGTCCCCCGCTGGCGGAGCTTGTCCCGATTTATCGGGAGGAAGTACTTCAACCTAATGCATCATTCAATAAGGGGTGGATTAAAAAGTCGTATTAATTGATTTTACACTATTGTCCGGTAAGACTTAGAGCTGACCAAATCGTAATCCACCCCCACTCGAATATTTACTTAATTCAACCATCCTGCCCCCGTCCCGATAGCTATCGGGAGGGATAATGACCATTCCTTATTTCGACTTTTTTATGACTCCACACCTTCATAGCAACTCCGACTCAACTCCTACTCAAAAGCGTACTTAAAGCGACTTTCCACCATGTCTTTCGTATGCTGAGGTTGTTGACAGGGGTCAATAATTGCATCTTCAGCACTTCTTCATCCTCTAAAAACCCCAAATCATCAGTTAACAAAAAAAGGGAATGCATAAATCATCAAATTGCATCACAATTCTCAATTATTATTTCAAAAAAAGAACCACATATATCACAATGAATATTCGGATCCAGGTCATAACACTCTCTTTTGTTTTTTTATTTATCTCTTGCTCTGATAGTGAAAAGAACAATGATACCGGTATTGCAGTGGAAGAAACTTCGCGGGAAGAAGACAACAATGATGGATGCAAGTTTGACGATGGCATGCATGATGCAACTGTAGATTATTATAATCCTTCAACCGGCCATAGTGCAACTTATTCACTGGAAGTTGAGGTTGAAAATTGTGAAGTGACCGTCATACACTTTCCAAACGGTGGCTGGCTCGACGATAGTCATATTTCACCCGCTGAGTTAAATGAAGATGGCGATGCAGAATTGGAAGATGAAGAGGGTAGGACCTTTAGTGTGCACATTGATAACTGATAACAATTAATAAAGAGTATGTCTGATTTTAGTTTTCCACTTTGCACCATTGTGAAACATTCAAGTACGGGAGAATTGTGGCTGTATAAAGGATATGGAACGATAAATAAGGATCCGGATTTTGCAGCGCATCCAAAGGACAAAACATTTGATGAGATATTTACTCTTCTAAATGAAAATGAAAGGATTTTGATCAGGAGTGGATACGAGATAAGAACGAACCGCGTACCGCCGATTTATTTACGGCAATCAAAATTTAGTATAGTAAGACCAATAAGAAGGAATTTAAAAGATGGCAAGGATCTTTTTGAGGAATTAATGGCTGCTATTAAAGAAAAAAATTTAGGAGGGCCGTTTTGGAAAGACTGGCTATCCAACTTTTCGCTGTTTTGCTTTAAAAGCGCTGTTCATTTATTTATTTTATATCTTTTATATCTGGGTGTACGCTTTGGATTTACTTTTCTTGATATTCTTATTCAACACGGATTTACATCAGCCCTTGAATACCTGAGAAGCAGTTGAGAGATTTGCTTCTCCCTATCGGTAGTGTTCTTTCTTTGTCAAACCAATAAAGAATATCTAAAAAATTTTGTATTGTTATTCTTAGTTTTTAACTAAGTATCTGCTGAAATAAAAAATACGATTGGCTTAGGTACAAACTAAGACCAATAGCGCATAAGTTTCTACTACTAAAGTGGTATTGTTTTCGGGTATATGCGTATTGTATCTTACAATACATTTCCTCCTTATCGATTTCCTTTATTTCGTATCAATCTGAAATCCCTGGTTCGATTAATAGAAGTATTATTTCACTAAATGAATCTTTTAACACCAAACTTAATTATTTATGAAAAAACTAATTTATGTACTGGCAATTTTTGCTCTTGTATCAACCAACTGTAAAAACAAAGATACCAGAACCAATAGCAAGCCTTTAACGGAAGCTGAATTTGAAGCAAGAAAGGCAAAATTATTAATTGATAAAAAGGTCGATAGCTGGCCTACACCTGGACAAACAAATGGTACTGTTGTTGCTCTAACTGTTTCAGAATGTACATGGCTGGGTGGAACTGTTGAATATTGGGCAAGTTGTGGTGGTACATTAATGAAATGTAGGGGCGCAAACGGTAGAGAAATGTGTATAGATGAAATTAAATAAACTCAGCTCAGTTGTCGGTAGTGTTCCCTCGTTGTCCGTAGTGTTCTTTTTTTTAAATCAAAACCCTGGATCTTTTGTGCGAAGCACAATGGGAAAAATCTATCACTAATCTAAAACCCCTCCTTTTTCAATCATATCAAGATCTGATACTTACAGTCTGGTATGATTTTTCGAGCCCATCTGTATGCAGACACAATCAACCACAGAAATGAATTCTCTCTCCACCTGTGTAAACAAACTGGTGACAGATGGTTATTCAATTAATTTTAAAGTAGATGAGCAAGGCCTGGTATCGGTAGAAGAGGGTAAACATTATAAGCCAGACCAGGTTCATATCAAAAATTTTTTCCGTTTTGAAGGGGCTAGTGATCCGGCGGATAATTCAATTCTTTATGCAATTGAATTGGATAATGGAAAAAAGGGTACGTTGATTGATGCATACGGCTCATATAGCGATGCGTCAATAACAAAATTTATAAAACAAGTGGAGGATATGGAGAAGAAGACACCGAATGAAAATCATTGATCATTTCCGCTCACCGTTGTCCGTAATGTGCTTTCTCTTCTAACCAATAAAGAATATTAAAAAAATCTTAAGTCGTTATGCTTAGTTTGTAAGTAAGCATCGATTCCCGGAATACCTGCAATTATTTATAGGTCCCTTCCAACATCTTTGCTATTCGCTCAAGAGTTTCGGCATCGCTACGACCTTCAGCAAAGGAACCATATTCGGTCCCGGATTCACGATCATAAAAATTAAAACGGGCATGGTGCTGGACAGCCGTATTCATCCGTCCATCAGCGCCGGTTCTCTGTACCAGTTCATCTCTTATTTTATACTTCAAACTAAACTTGTAAATTTTTTTGTCCTGGAAACGACTTTCAGATTCCACTTCTTTTTCGGTTGCAATTTCATATTTGCCGGTGTAGTACTTCTTAAAATGCTTGTCTATATTTTTTTCAAACCCAGGTAATGTACTTTTCTTTTCAGGTTTTATAATGATGAGTATATGCTCCAGGCGTTTGAAATCCGGAGGAATGGCTCCAACTGTAGGTTGTGCGTCAGCAGATATTAGCGTCAGCAACATACTGGCAAAAAAGGTTAGCAGCAATTTGGTTGGCATAAAATAAAATTTATTGATTATAATAACTTAGGTAGATACCCGCTCAAAACTATAATTATATTATGAAATGTCAATGCCTGGGGGTCGGTAGTGTTCTTTCTTCAAACCAATAAAGAATATTTAAAAATAACCAAGCATATGCTTAGAGCATCTCCTGGCTTTCAACAGTCTTATCGAACTGATCCTTTCGAATATTATTGCTTCATGATGTTGCGGACGTATACGTCAGTTCCAATAATAATTTTCACCCTGTAAATGCCACTTGCCGCCTTTCCCAAATTGATCCTATGAGAAAAATCATTCACCCGGGCCTGCACCTGCGTTGAATAGATATTTTGACCAACGGTATTCATTACCTCGATAGTTATATTCTTATTTATAACTCCTTTGGCAGAAACATAAAATACATCGGAGGTAGGATTGGGCATCACTTTTAACAGGAACCTGTTATCAGGATTGACAACGGCTGTAGTTGTCGACACAGTTATCGTCACACTTGTCGAATCGCTGTTGCTGCAATTATTCAATGCTTTCACACTTAAATTATAACTACCCTGTGTTGACCACGTTATTGAGATTGCATTTGTGTTTTGTCCTGCGGTTATGGTCCCACCTCCACTTAATGACCACGTATAACCGGTTGTATTCGGAATAGCGATGATACTATAGTTCGTGGTTTGACCACTCGTTACTAAAGTACTTCCGGAAATAGTGCCTGGTTGCGCAGGGACCGGGCCCGGTGTAACCGATAAACTTTGACTTGCACTGCTTCCACAATTATTATTTGCTTTCACTGAGATGGAACCTGCTGTATTGCCAACCGTTACTGAAATGCTATTTGTTGTTGCTGTGCCTGACCAACCGGGAGGTAGTGTCCATGTATAACTTGTCGCTCCTGCAACTGAAGTTATGGAATAGGTTTGTGAGGAATTAGAACATGGCGATACATTTCCTGTTATTACTCCGGGTTGCGCAGGGAGCTGGCTCGTGTTAACTGATAAAGATTGAACTGTTCCGCTTCCGCAACCATTATTTGCTTTTACAGAAATTGTTCCACCTGAACTCCCTACCGTCACACTAATGCTATTTGTAGTTGATGTGCCCGACCAACCGGATGGTAATGTCCAGGTATAACTTGTCGCTCCAGCAACAGCAGTTACGGAATACGTTTGTGATGAGTTGATACATGGCGATGCACTTCCTGTGATTGCCCCGGGTTGTGTGGGTACCGGGTTTACTGTGATGCTTGTTGCCTGTGATGGACTCGTTCCATAAATATTATTCGCAGTAACGGAAATCGTACCACCTGTAGCTCCGACCGTAATGTTAATTGTATTGCCCGATGATGTACCCGTCCAACCACCTGGTAATGTCCATGTATAACTTGTTGCTCCCGCAACTGCATTTACAGAATATGTTTGTGAACTGTTTTGACACACCGAATTGCTGCCATTGATTGTTCCCGGTTGCGATGGCGCAACACCGCCGCTACTCGTTGAAGTTGTATCCATAGCATAAATAAATCCCGCAAAGCCATACACTGAATCACTTATTTGTCCTCCGATCAAGGTCTGTCCGTCATTTGCGACGAAAACTGAAGCCCCTTGATTTGTCCATGACCTGTATCCATCCTTTATAAACTGATTAACGACGGCCCCTGATGTGTCAATGGTTATCGCAAATATCCTTGACATGTCCCTGTTTGCGACTGTGTCGACCAGGTTACCTGCTATTGTGATTTTACCTCTTTGTTTACTCATGTCAAAATCCATCAGTTTTAGATAGTTATTAACTGGTACCGGGATCGCTATTGTCCAGATAAGGCTACCGTCATCGGAATTAAACTTTCTCAGTAAAATGTTTTTGTTCTGTGAGCTGACAGCATATATCGCAGAATTCTGATAGAAACATTTATACGTTATGATACTCGAATCAAATTTTTTATACCAGACAACGGATGAATCGGACGTACTATATTTTAATAACATGTCTTTCCATGTACTATCCTTACCTACTATATAATATTTGGATTTGCTCTCTCTTTCTACTGAATTCATCAGGTACAGCGAGTACAGGATAGGGTATGTCCTGCTTTGTGGATTAAAATATGGGGGCCATTCTTTTACAAAACGTGCGGGACCCCAGTTACCCGTGCCTGATCCACCGAAACTATAGACTGTGTCTTTCGAATAATAAAAGAAGAATTTTGGCTTGTACAGTGGGTATGATCTGGGCGTCCAGTAATGACCATATAAACCAACGCTACTCAAAGGAATACTTTGTGGACTCAAAAATGTCGACCTGATCTGTACAACAAAAGTTCGTTTAACACTGTCAAGAAAAAATCCCACCGGCGTTATATAATTCGGGCTATCGTCCTCATAATAGCTATTTGTATTATTCCCTAAAGAGTCAAACTCATAAACAGTATGGCCGTCAGCCGAATTGGGCGTATAATAAAAAAAGAAATTGTTAGCAGAAGCATATGCAAAGCCCCTGGCTACTACATAGATCTTTTTTGTTGAATCATTTACAAATAAAAGATCGTAACCCTTATAGAAATTGATAGTGTCACTGAGCAGTCTTTCCCATATCCGGTTGTATGATGCATCTACCATTTCTATCTTCAGTCCTTTCCCTACTTTTTTCAGTAATATTTTTTTTTTTTCTGAAAAACTTGTCATGCCAACCAATGCCGAAGGAAATTGGATCTTTGTGACCATTGGCTGATTTTGAATGACAGTCAAGTTTGCTGTATCCAATAAAGCTTTGGCAAGATTGGAAGCTCTGAAACCAAATGAATACGGTTTATTATTGACGAGCTTAATAAAAAATGCATGTGGATACCCGTCATTTAATGGTGAAAGATCGGGTATATAATTTCTTTTGAGCACTGTCCCGTCGCTTCCTCTTATTTTCATAAATCCCCAGGACTGAACATTATAATTGTCAGGCAACCCGTAACCTGTCATATATATCATTTCATTATCATCAATATCAAATGATACCATTGCTTCAGTTGGTAATGACACAACATATTGGGTCCTGAAAGCATGATTGAATTGCCAGATCATTGCACCTGTAGAAAGGTTTATTTTATTAATCAGACATCTTTCATCGATACTTCCTACATAAACATGCTCCCAGGCAGTATAGAGAGACCCATTTTTTATTTTATGATCTACGTGATACACACTGTAGGAGCCACCAAGTTCCGTCAGCCATTTAAAAGTTCCGGTTTGTTTGTCCACGCAAGCAATTCTGCCATTACTAAAGGTCGAATTCCTGCTTCCGAAGATCAATAGATCATTTCCGGATTGGTCGAAACTTCCGATATCTGAAAACCCAAACGAATTACTGATCCTGGTTTTCCATAGTAAAGTGGGATCATCAAAACTTGTATACTTATAACATGTATCAAGCGATGCGAGGTAGATATTCTTATTAATAATGTAAATTCCGAATCCGGCTGGTTGATTACAGGGCAGATCAACATAGCCGATATTTTGACCATTGCTCTTACTTACTCTACATAATCTTACAGTATTAAAACTGGCGGCCGCATTTGCATATATAACCGAGACAGAATCATAGTCGATGAAGTTAACTCTTGAGCTTCCAAAAATGTTCGTAACCGAACTGATCCAATCCATACTTCCATTATTTTCCCTGATCTTACCAATTCTTGCACCGTCAAGTAAAGAATAAATATTACTTCCTTCTATTCCAAATACAATTTTTTGAAAGGCCCTGTTTTGATTAAAGACACCAGCATCAATATAATTCAATGGGTGTGTTGTCCAGATCGTCCTACCTGCTGTGTCGAATTTTGCAAGTGTCTGTATTGTTCCCACACCATCTGACGACTGGTTTGCCATATAGAAGGAACCATTTTTTTCAATGATATTTCCCAAAGCGAGAGTTGGTTTTAATGTCTTTAATGAATCTGAGAAAAGTTTTACGAACTGTGCAGTGGAGTTTTGACGGGAAAAAATAAGGAGAAGGATTATAATGGTTCGGACCACTCTCATAAGTATATGATTACTTTTTAAAGGTATAAAAAACCTTTTAGGACTGCAACCTGCTACTTTTCTCTGTCAACTCTCGTTGCCGGTAGTTTTCCTTTGTTCAAACCAATAAGAATATTTAAAAAATATAGGGTTGTAATGCTTAATAGAATTCCCGAACGTACAAGAGTGCGACGCAACGGAAGCCTCATAGTAGCAATGCAGTCGGGCTCATACTAATGGTAAGAACATGGTGGGCCCTTCTACATAATCTTTCGGCGTAATGTCTTTGACTAATTGACCATCCGGGAATTTTTCCAAAGCGTAAAGCAATAAAGAAAATTTAACTGATCAGTTCTTATTTTCTTTTTAAGATCGAACATGCACTTCAAATCTATGTTCAAGACCATCATCTATTAATTGTATCGCATTTCCTTTGCCTTCGCCAGCTTCACTTTTCCACCAGGATCCTTCGTTTCCTTTGAATTGATAAACGATAAAGCGATAGGTAGATCTGCCATACTTGTATTGTATTTTGATCGATGGCCATTCGATTGGGAAACAAGGATTGAATTGTAATTGATCTTTTTTCAATTCTATGCCAATCATGGAACTCATGATAAATTGATACATCCATCCCGCCGAACCTGTGTACCATGTCCAGCCACCTCTTCCGCGGTGAGATTCATTGGCATAAACATCAGCAGCTATTACATAAGGTTCTACTTTATATACTTTCGTTTTTTGCGGATCTGATGCATGACCCAACGGCTGTATCATACTAAACAGTTCCCAAACTTTTTCACGATCTCTTAATGCAGCAAATGCCATAAGGGTCCAGATGGCGGCATGCGAATATTGTCCACCATTCTCTCTTACACCAGGTACATAACCGCGTATATAGCCTGGGTTGGGACCATTTGCATCAAATGGCGGATCGAGTAATTGAATTATTTTCAGATCTCGTTTGACAAGATATTTGTCAAGAGATCTCATTGCCATCATTTTTCTTTCATCACTTGCAGCACCTGATAATACCGACCAGCTTTGCGCAATAGCATCAATACGACATTCGGTATTTTCTTTTGAGCCCAGTGGTGATCCATCATCAAAGTATGCACGGCGATACCATTCGCCGTCCCAACCTGATCTCTCTATGTTGGATTGAAGTGTTGCCGCATCTTTTTTACAGGACTCAGCAAACAAACTATCTCCGTTACTTGTTGCAATATTCGAAAATTTGATAAGCACATCATACAAGAAAAATGCAAGCCATATACTTTCTCCTTTGCCTTTATCGCCTACACGATCCATTCCATCATTCCAATCGCCGGCACCGATCAGTGGCAGACCATGTTTGCCAAAACGGTGACTATACTTTATAGCACGAACGCAGTGTTCGTACAAATTGCCTGAAGCATTCAACGTAACAGGCAGATCATAAAGTGAATCTTCACCTTCATATAATGTACGGCTTTCAAGAAACCCGATCTGTGCCTGCAAAATATCTGAATCACCTGTTACATTAATATATCGTGACACAACAAAGGGTAACCATAGCAGATCATCAGAGCATCTTGTACGAACACCTCTTCCTTCAGGTGGATGCCACCAGTGCTGCACATCACCTTCTACAAATTGCCTTGAAGCACTTAATAATATTTGTTCTCTTGCCATTGCAGGCTGTGTATGCAACAAGGCCAATACATCCTGTAACTGATCTCTGAATCCAAAGGCACCACCGGATTGATAAAAGCCACTGCGGGCAAACATTCTGCAGGCAATGGTTTGATAGGTGAGCCAACCATTTGCTAAATAGTTCAATGCCGTATCGGGAGTTGTTACCTGTACAGTATTTATAATTTTCTGCCAGTATTCTTTTACAGTTTGTAACGATTGAAGAACAGTATCTCTATTTATAAATTGTTGCAACAAAGCTGCGGCTGCACCAGCATTCTTTTCATTTCCTACCTGGAATATGATCTCTTTTTCGCCACCACTCAACAAGTCAAATTTTACATGCAGTGCAGCACATGGATCCATGGCGGCACCTGTTCTTCCTGAAAGTTTTTTTCTATATAACGCCTGTGGATTAGAGAGGTCCCTGTTTCTTCCAATAAATTCTGAACGATCTGCCGTGTAACTAAAATTGTAACCGCCTTCTACTTTAAAATAGCTGACACGTTCACCAAAAGCTGAATTGTACCGGTTACGAAACATCAAGGCACCCGTGTTTTTATCCTGTTCGGAAAAGACATGTATATTGGTTTTGGATCGCACATCACCCAGGATTATTTCAAGAAACCCCATTGCAGATAGTGTACGTATGCGTCCCGATTCGTTTTTCACTTTCAACACAACAAATTTTACCGGCTGATCTTTATCTACGAACACAGACATTTCAGAATGAATACCGTCTTCACTATGCTCGAAAATGCTGTAACCAAATCCATGTGTTGTAATGTAAGGCCCAATTCCTTTTTTTGGAAATGGGGTAGGGCACCAGAAGTAACCAGTGTCTTCATCACGCAAATAAAATGCTTCACCACCTATATCACTCACGGGATCATTACTCCATGGTGTGATGCGGTATTCATGTGCATTGATGGCCCATGTATAGGCTGATCCATTTTCAGAGACGACAGATCCAAACTGCGGGTTTGCTATTACATTCACCCATGGTAGTGGTGTCGTTCTATTTTTATCAATAAGGATCTTATATTCTTTTCCATTTTGTGTAAAGCCTCCTGTTCCATTAAAGAACATAAGATCGTTGGGTAATGCTATATCAGGTTGTTGTAGCTGTGAAGGAATAGCTTTTGTTTCCAGTAAAGCAGCTAATGGCTTATCAGCAACTTGTGCCGTAACCTGTTCCAGTAAACTTCCTTTGATATCAGAAATGATAATGCGTGCCACACTTTCAAAAAGCAAACGATCCTCAGAAGATAATTGGTCTGCAGATTTTACAAAAATACCGCCAGGTCTTTGTTGTCCCGGGATGTTTGCTTCCGCCGTCACCAATCCGAGGATCTGTTCCTGTAAAAATTGACGGTAAGAACCATGATCTTCATTCCATATAACAAGATCAACAGAGAGTCCCTTCAATCTCCAATAAGCATGGGCCTTCACCATCTGTTTTACCAATTCAACACTTTCCTGTTCATAAATATGAAGCAATACAATGGGCAAGTCACCTGAAACAGAATGACTCCAAAGACCGGATTGTCCGCGGTAATTATTTTGGATCACCGCTGCATCGGCACGCAGGTTTGAATTGGAATAAATAATTGAAGTAGCGAGCCGATTAAATAATTGGGCATCCGCTTCAGTTGCGTTGATCTGGCGAAGCAATACCTGGCTATGTGTCCATGAAAGTTCGAAAGCACGATTCTTTAAATTCCTATCCTGGTATTTAGCCATAAGATTTTCGCAAGCATCTTTAGTCTCAGCAATTCCATAGATAAGATCGACAGTAGCCGATTGATTGGCTTTGATAAGGATACGATAGCGGATCGCCATAACAGGATCGAGCACCGACCCCTCATTGCCTGAAAGAACATCATTATCTATGGCCCGTGGATGTTTAAGAGTTCTTCCTCTGCCAATAAATTGCATGCGGTCAGTTTCGAATGATGTGTCTTCTACTTCAGCACCATGAACATGCATCAGGTGAAACATCCATGGCGGTCTTTCTTCTTCAGAACGCGGACGCCTTGTACAATAGATCGTATTGTGTTCACGAATGATCTTTGTTTGCACAAATAAGTTGCTGAAAGCAGGATGTGCTTCATCAGAAGCCTGGGTAGCCATCACTACTTCAGCATAGCTTGTAATATCTAATACTTTTGCTGATTGTGTTCTGTTGGTTATTCTTATCCTCCTTAATTCAGTATCATCTTCAGGAGAAATAACAACTTCTGTTTTCGTATCAATACCAAAATCATTCCTTTTAAATTCAACATGTCCTTGTGAAAATATCGCTTCATAGCTTCTTGCAGTTTGCAAAGTTGGCTGGTGAGTGTTCGACCAGAACTTCCCACTGTTGACATCTTTGATGTAACAAAATATTCCAAGATCATCTTTGGTTGCATCTTCACGCCATCGTGTGACTGCAATATTTTTCCATCGGCTATAACCTCCACCTGAGTTGGTGACCATGACCTGGTAATGCCCATTGCTCAGCAATTGTATTTCAGGCAACCTGGTATTTGGTGTATTGATGCTTCTTATCTCCACGTCTGTTGCCGCCATAGGTGTTTCAATGATGTCGGCTGTATGTGCATAGAAAAGCGTTGTTCTCGGGATGCGTTCCTGCAGCAATAAAAGTGATGCATTAAAGCGAAGCTCTGATTCGAATCTTTGCTGCATTGGTTTATCAAGCAACACATGAGCCAATGAAAGAAAACTCATGCCCTGGTGATGTACCATATAAGAACGTACAATACTATAGGCACTTCCTCTTGGCACACGACTGGGTGTATAATCGATGGCTTCATAAAAACCATATTCTCCGGTTGCAAAGTGTTTAGATAACAGTTGCAGATTTTTGCATGCTTTCACAGGTGCTACTGTTAATGCCAGCATGGAAGCATAAGGAGCAATAACGATATCTTCTTCAAGGCCGCGTTTCAATCCCAATCCCGGTACACCAAATGCACGGTATTGATAATTCATGTGGGCATCAACTGAATTGTATCCCGATTCAGAAATTCCCCACGGCACATTACGTTGTTCTGCATATTCTATTTGCCTGTTGACCGTTGCTATATTAGTTTGATATAATAATGTGTTTTCGTAGATCGGCATGATCAGTTGCGGCATGAGATATTCAAACATGGAACCACTCCATGAAAGCAGGATCGGTTCTCCCCCCGAGTTAGTTAATAATCTACCTAATGCAAACCAACTTTCCTGTGGCAATTTTCCCTGGGATATGGCGACAAATATTCCTAATCTTGCTTCAGAAGCTAACAAGTCATAATAACTATTATCCTTTCGTTGTTCATCCACATTATACCCGATCCTTAAAAGATTTGTGGATGGTTCAAAAAGAAAATCATATTCTACCTCGCTAAACTTTTCGCATTGTTGAGCCAGTTCATCCAGCAAACGAATTCTTTCAGTAGCTACTGTAGTAGCCTTCAAAATGCATTCGTGCATTTTAGTTAACCATTCATCGTTTGTATCATCATTTTGCTGATAAAAATTGATCGCCTCCAAAAACTGTGACTGATCAACAATGGTGCGAAGGGAAGGAATAGTATCCAATGCATTCAACCTTTCAAAATTTCCAGGTACAGGTAGTAAGTATATCCAGGGTACCAGTTCGAGCAGGTCATCATAAACCTTTTTTAATTGAGAAGATAATTTTGATATCCACTTTTTTGATTCTGTATTACCAGGAATTGACGATAGATCATCAATAAGAACACTAACCTCATCAAAATATTTTTTTGCACTGCTTAATGAATTATTGTTATCAGCAAGTGCAGCAGACAATAACGTTATTATCTTTTGGGTGTCTTCCTCAGCCTGCTTGCCTGGATATTCCTGGATGATCTTTAAAGTTGTGAGTAATCCATTGTAAGAACTTTTTTTGAAAACAGGTTCGTTTACCTGTGAGAATAATCCTTGGCGCAATGTAAGCAAGTGCCCGATAAGATTACCACTGTCCACGGTAGATACATATTTTGGATGAAGCGGTAATAAGGATAAGGTATCATACCAGTTATAAAAATGTCCGTCATAGCGTTCCATCTTCCGCATCGTACCCAGGGTGCTGTTACATCTTTCTGCCATTTCCTTTCCGCTGATGTATCCGAAATCATATGCGGCAAGATTTGCTAATAATGCAAGTCCTATATTGGTGGGTGAGGTTCGATGAGCAATGACTGGTGCCGGTTGTTCCTGGAAATTATCAGGTGGCAACCAATTTTCTTCTGCATTGACGAATTGTTCGAAGAATGCCCATGTTCTACGTGCAGTTTTATGAAGAAATAATTGCTGGCTTTCGGAGAGGTTTGGTTTTTTTTGTTTTTCCTCTTTACTTAAATACCATGCGATCGCTGGTGCAAATAACCATAATAAAAGTATCGGGCTCGCTACAAACAGCGCTGCAGCATTAAAGTATATTATTGATGCTATAGTGAGGATACTCAAAAGAGGTGCGATCCACATGCCAGTATAAACAGTGAGCAGACTATTAGTACCAAAACGGTTCGTAGCTGCCGAAGGAACCCATTGCAATAATTTTCTGTGCGAGACATTCAGACGCCAGATGGTGCGTACGATAGCATCAATGTTTTTATATGCTTCGTGTGGCAAAACCGCTAAACCAAAAACGAAACGGATCAAAAAGTTTTTTACCGAGATCCCTACTTCAATAAAATGAGAAGTAATTGTGATGTCGTCAGGTTTATTGATCAGTTGCCATGCAGCGGCAGCCATTAGCGGTAAGAGAACGATAATGGTAACTACTGCGGTCCAGAACCATGAAAGTGGCAATACACACCAACCCAATAAGAGGAGCAAGGTCAATGCGAGTGGCGTTACACTTCGCCTGAGGTTATCAAATATTTTCCATCTTGATAATCCGGATAACCTGTTCTTTGTTAAATGTCCCTTACTATCCTGTGCAAAAGGAAACATCCAAGCAGCAATTTGCCAATCTCCCCTGGTCCATCGATGATGTCGTTCCACATCGGTTTTATATCGTGAAGGGCTTTCTTCATATAAGTGAACATCACTGATGAGGCCGGATCGTACAAAACATCCTTCCAGCAAATCATGGCTTAGTATACGATTTTCCGGGAACCTGTTATCCAATACTTGTTCAAATACATCTACTTCATAAATTCCTTTTCCAATAAATGACCCTTGGCCAAAAAGATCCTGGTACACATCAGAAGATGCTTTTGTGTAAGGATCAATACCTGATAAATTTCCCTGCATCCTTAAATACAATGTGACTGCAGTTTTAGGAATGCTTGGTTCTACCCGGGGTTGTAAGATCCCATAACCGTTAATTACTCTTTTTATATTTGGATCATAAACAGGATGATTCAATGGATGCGCCATATTCCCAATAAACTTCCAAACAGATTCTCTCGGTAACTGTGTGTCCGAGTCCAGCGTAATTACATATTTTATATTGGTCAATATGTGCAGATCACCCACAACCAGGGAAAAATCATTTCGGCCACGTTCTCTTAATAAGGCATTCAGCGCAGATAACTTTCCTCTTTTACGTTCGTAGCCCATCCACTTTTTTTCCCGCGGATTCCAGGCCCTTGGACGATGAAAGAGATAAAATGTATTCGATTCAGGGCTCGTATACTTTTCATTTAATTCGTCGATCCTTTTCTTCGCCAATGCCACTAATTGATCATCCCCCGGCATTGTAGCCGAATCTGCATCCATAAAATCTGTCAGCAGACCAAAATGCAGGTTGTCTTCTTTGTTAGCGAGATATCGTATCTCTAATCCTTCAATCAGTTCTTCTATATAAGCTTCACTTGTAAGCATAGTAGGAACAACAACCAGGCTACGACACTCGGTTGGAATACCATTCGAGTAATCCATCCTTGGTAACAGTTGTGGTAGCACTAATACAGTAGAAAGCCAGTTAACAAATGAAATAGCTAATTGAAGACTCCCCAAAAAAGAAAGTGATCCAACAACAGTTAATAGTTGCCAGCTATGACTGGCATAATTATAAGCTATATAAAATAATCCTGCAGTAAATACAAAAGCAAGGAAAAAAATAGAGAAGATATAAATGAAGTTTGGCATTTTTGCAGCCACCCGGTTGATCTTAACACGCAATGTGTATCGCATGCCACATGCATGCTCGGTTTCCTCCAATCCTTTATCAATTAAATAATAGCCAACATGTTCTTTTCTTTTGGCACTGAGATCATCGCTTTTATTTTGATGCGCCAGTTCAATTGCTTTTTGTGCTACAACAGTTTCAGAAAGATCACATGATTTTGAAATTCTTTCTACCACATGCCGGTAACTATCCCTTGTAGCAAAATCCATTAATGGATATGTTCCGGTTTTGTCATGCCGTAACACCTGCTCCACGCTGCTGAGTGTTTCCACAAATTCACGCCAGTCAGTAGCTCCAATAAAGCGTAGTGTACCAATGCTGTTACGCACCGATACCTGGTCGATCGCCTGCCGCTGATTTTCCTGCAACACAAGATCATTGCTGCTTGTTCCTAATGCAGCCAATTGTTGTTCGATCCAGTTAAGTGGTAAAGCAAGTGAAGGTCCGATTCCCTGTATCTTACGTGTAAAAGTGGCAACAAAATGACTGTCCAATATCGGTTTTGAACGGGCCATATCTGCAATCACAAGGATCAGGTCCGCGGGTTTTTCTTTTATAGTAGCGATCATTTTATCCGCCCAATGATCAGCAAGATTATGATCGATCACATCAAGTGCGATCTTACCGGCGATCCTTCTGAGATTTTCAATAACTGCAAGGCGAAGCATAATTGGTATCGCCCACAATTCTCCAAGTGTAAGGATGGTTTCGTTCTGATAGCTGGCAATAAAACTGGTTAAACTGTTGACATCAACCCGTCCATCACTGTGTGCAATAATTTCCAAAACAATATCATATACACGGGGCATACCTGCGGACACACCTTCCGTGAGATAAGGCAGCGCTTCACTATATCCTTTCGGTAGGTGTTTCCTGGCAATGACCACCTGTTCTTCTACCAGGTAAAAATTATCCAGCAGCCATTCTGATGCTGGTGTAATTGTTTTATCAGCTCTTAAACTTTCAACAAGAAGATTGCGTACTTCCAATAATGTTCTTTCATTGTCCTCCAGTCTTTTCAAAAGTTTGTCAAAAGAAAACCCTTTTTGCAGTTTATGAGATTTTGCCAATACTTTACCATGACGATCCATTTGATCGGAACTGAAGAGTTCCGAACGAAAAGGTTCTTCTGAGTGCTTACGCAAAGAATTATCGCTTAGGAAATTGAGACGCAGATGTGATAAAATATCCGAAACCGTGCTGGTAGTGACCTTCATGTTTAACCTTTAGTCATGTTGTTTGAGAGAAAGTTACAAGTAATGTACTAACAAAGAATTAAAAATATGGGATTGTAGTGGTTTAGCGAGCAGTGATGGTATGGATTAAATAATGAATCCCGCAATCTTTCAGGTGCCGCAAATTATTTTAAATTTTACATGTTGAATGATGAATGATTAATTCAACATTCAACATGTCTTACTTTCCTTTTAGTTTACGCTTTACTCCATCAAAAGTCATCTTTACATTTTTAATAGTTCCATCTTCATTGAAATAAAGCTTATCAATACAGGTTACCCGGTGGTCGCGGTCAAGGTTTGGAATCGGTCGCCGATGGTATACAATATACCATTCATCAGTGTTTGGAATGTTGATCACTGAATGGTGCCCCGCACCAGTGGCAATGGTTTCGTCTGCTTCCAATATAGTGGAAATCCTTTCAAAGGGTCCAAACACACTTTTTGAAATTGCATAGGCTACTTTATAGGTGCCGTTTGTCCAACCACCTTCAGACCACATCAAATAATATTTTCCGTTTCTTATGAACATAGTGGGCCCTTCTACATAATCTTTTGGCGTAATGTCTTTGACTAATTGACCATCCGGGAATTTTTCCAAAGAAGTAAAATTTTCATTGAGCTTTCCAATATTGCATCGTCCCCACCCGCCATAGATGATATAATATTGCCGGTCTTTATCCTGGAATACGAACTGGTCAATTGGCTGTGCATTATTATAGAACTGATTAATAAGTGGCTTGCCCAAATGATCTTTATAAGGACCACCTGGTTTATCAGCTACGGCAATACCTATTCCGCCAAGTGTATCGTCCTTCACGCCGTTTCTCGCTTTGCTTTGAATATCATTTGCCGAAAAAAATAAAAAATACTTGTTGTCCTTTTTTACAATGGCTGGTGCCCACATAGCCATGTAGGCCCATTTAATAATAGATGTATCAATGATCTTAGGATGCTTTTTCCAGGTCACCATGTCTGTTGAAGAAAAGGCATCTAAAAAAACCTGTTGCCTGTATTTGGCAGAGTAGGTGGGAAAGATCCAATAATTGTTTCCGAAAATAACACCTTCAGGATCGGCATACCATCCTTCGATAACAGGATTGTGTGGTTTTGTTTTCGTTTGGGTGAAGGCAAATAAGTTGAAGAAAATATAGAGGAAAGTGAGGATGAGTTTTTTCATGATTGAAGATAATGATATCTGTTGCATATTATACAAAGAGGGGAGTGTGCATTGTTCCTCCCGATAGCTATCGGGACGGGGGAAGTATTTCGATCGTAAAGATTTTTTGAATGGGGGTGGACTTTGAGTTTGCGATTTGATCCAGTACTTTTTTGTAACCCTTGTTGTCGGTAGTGTTCCTTCTTTCTTCAAATCAATAAAGAGTATAAAAATTACAGGATGTGTAAAAATTACAGGATGTGATTGGACCGGACTTAGAATAATTTTTCAATCATGAAATTGATCACTTCTACTGCAATTAACGCAATAACGATCCATTCCAGTACAGTACTGTTGCGGGACTGCAGCAGATCCTTAAACAGTTCAAGGTTTTCTTTTACAATACCAAGTCCATCGGAAACGTTGCGGAACCGTTGTTGCAGATCAAAATTTTTTATTAACTCATTATGCAGTTTATCCAATTGTTCATCTTCCCATGTCTCTGGCGGTGAATCAAAAATGTATAGGTTTTCAGTGATCCGGTTTTTGAGTAATAGAGTTTTACCAATAAACTTTCTCAGGTTATGCCCGGAAATAGCGAGCCTGCCTTTTTTTTCCAACAACTGGGTATGGTAATTTGTTTCTTCGAGCAGCTTATCGGTTTGAACCGAATAATAATCCAGCGCTACTGATTGCGATACATTCAGCATGATCATCCGCAAAGCTTCCCGGTCAGCATTCATGATCTCAACTTTGTTGTAACCGATCTTATTTTCGGGTGCACCGGTTTGAACCTGCATTTCATCATTCATCGCCTCGGGAAATAAATTTCTGCAATGAGCACCGACAAATTCAAGGAAAGAAGAAATAGCAAGAGGTTCATAATTTAAAAAACTCACCACGCCATATTTAAAAATATAAACGTATTGCTCATTACCGGTTTCATAAAAGAGTTCGCTGGAATCGCTATAGCAGAGTTCTGTTTTGAAACTGTTCTTTACACTTTTAATATCAATGGAGTCGGCAACCTGGTATGAAATAACTTTATACATGATTCAGTATTCCAAAGTTACACTGCCTGTGGGTGAACTTTCGAAAATCATGTGTATAACAGGGAATATGCTGTGCACACTAACATTGGCTTAACCTGCCATTAATAATTTCATAACCTGATGTGGAAATATTTATTGTTCATTCAGCAATGAGTTAATCCTGTTCCACTGTTGTCCGTAGTGTTCCTTCTTTTTTCAAACCAATAAAGAATATTTAAAAAAATTTTGAGTCGTTCCCGAAGGAGATGACTGGTTGCAGTTATGTTACTGCTTTAAATAAATCTGATCATAGATTCGATCAACAGATCTCACTTAATCTTTAATACAACGTACTGAAAGACCACTCGCTTTATAGGCTTCGCCTTTGTAAACTTCCTTTGATGCTAAACCAGCATCGCTATTGTATAAGGCTCGTTGCCAGGCGCCGTCTGCTTGTGAAGATGAAGAACTCCACCAGCCACCATAATTACCTAATTCTTTGAATATACCAAGGTTAGAGCGGAAACCACCCGGCAGACCTTCAAAACCACTTTCATTGCTGCCACTACCATTCGTGATCCATCCTTCAGGTGCTTTCATTTTTTTCACTGCCAGATCTTCTTGCAAAAAATTTATCAGCTTTGTCCATTCGTCATCAGAGGGTATATGCCATCCTTTTGAAGCCAGCCCTCTGCTATCATGTACAGCATACCAGTTGTACAACTTCCCATAATCCTCCTTTTTAGGATCGTTATTATAATAACACCAGGCAGGTCTTTTTTCTTCTCCTGCTTTTTTCCATGCTTCTGCCGTCTTTGCTTCTGGAATTATATCGCCGTTCCTGAATGTGCTTATATCAAGATTTTCGGACATCCATATTTGATCATTAATTTTTACAGTGTGGTAAGTGCCGCCACCATTTCTTGGGTCGGTGAATTTGCCGGTAATCGGTTTTGCTGAGATTGGTTCACTTGAAACAGCAGGGGGTGAAGTCTCATTTTGTTGATACTTCTTTATTTGGATACATGGGAATAAAAATACTGTAGTTCCCTTTTTTATGATTCCAGCATACCAGCATCCGCCAATGGGTGTTAATGGACTGTATGTTTCATAAACTTCCCCCACATATTTAGCGGCATCTGCATACCGTGCTTTATCCATTGAGCCAACTGCCAGGATCTGTATATCAACACCGGCTCCAAAACCAAAAGCTTTATCAGGTGTTTCAGCATCTGAATTACACAAGGGATACACAGGCAGCGACGGCTGGCTGATCACTTTTAATTTGAAATTATTAATTTCCATTTCATCTCCCCCGTTAGCAATAGCCGCTACACCGCCGCTATACCAATTCCCGTTCATTGCATAAGAAGGAGTAAATACTTCGATCTTAGTACCAATGTAATGCCTGTCACCAGCCTCTTTTGTATCCGTGATCTCACAGATGCTCTGAGGTAAAATGCAGCTTACGGAACGGCCTTCACTTACAATTGTTGTTTGAGCAGTGGCAATTGTACAACCCAGGATACAAAAAAAAGACATACAATATTTCATAATGATCATTATCGTTTTGCCTGGCATAAGTTAATTTTTTGTTTGAGGGTAAAACCAAATTATTGCAAAGAATTGACAAGCATAACGTCAAGCTCCAAGCAATTTTTATAATGTTTTTTGCCAGGAGATCATTAGATCTCCTGATTTCGCCAAAAGATAATCTTTTAGAAACTAACTCAGATTTATTTATCTGGTAGACATAGTGAGCATCATGTCTCGTACTAAATTCATCATGTACAAGACTCAATTGTCGGTAGTGTTCCTTTTTCTTCCAGACCAATTAGACACATTTCCTGTACTTTAGTTCACTAATTCATCAACATGAAATCCTTCTTTCTCTTTTTCTTTCTGATCGTTTCAATCTCTAATGCCAATGCCCAGGCATTGAAAAACGTGATCAAGACCGACACTATATTAGCTGCAAAAATGATCAAAGAAGGAGCCGACCCAAATGAAAAAGATGCAAATGGGACCACCCTATTAATGGATGCTTGTCACTTTCCTAATTTACCCGTTGCTGGTTTTTTACTAAGACATGGGGCGACAGTGGACCAGCCACGGTCCCCTAAGGGTCGCACAGCATTGATGGTTGCATGTGCCTATTGGTGTGGTGCAGATATGGTGAAACTATTGGTAGCAAATGGCGCTGATGTAAACATCCAGTCAGACGATGGAACAACTGCATTGATGCTTGCCGCCATGAATGAAAAGCTTGATGTTGTTATTTATTTGCTGCAGCATGGAGCCGACCCGGCCAAAAAAAATAAAGCAGGCAATTCAGCACTGGATCTTGCTGTGGCAGGAAAAGTTGAGGATTATATGATAAAGTCTGTTAAGGACACTCGCTTTGATAAAGACCAGGTAATTGAAGAATTAAAAAAAGCCACGGCGAATAATAAATAAATTTTTGTCCCCTTGTTGTTGTAGTGTTCCTTTTCTTTCTTCAAACCAATAAAGAATATTTAAAATTATTGAAAACGGTTTGCTCAATAGGCTTACCGAACGTACAAGAGTGCCCTTCGCTTCACTCTGGGTAAACTGTGCAACAAAAGCATCATAGTAGCAATACAGCCGGGTACATAGAAATTTTTCAACACTCTTCAGTCATTTGTTTTTATCTGTATTTGTTTCAATTAAACAGGTAGCTCAACTATCATTACCGTTCCTTCATTCTCTTTCGTTTCAACTTTTATTGTACCATCATGTGCCTTAATAACATCATAACTCAACGATAAACCCAAACCTGTTCCTTGTCCCGGCGGCTTCGTAGTATAGAATGGTTGAAAAATTTTATCAACTGAACTTTGCGGAATTCCAAAACCATTGTCGATAACTTTTATAACAACCTTTTCATTTTCTTTTTTTGTTATTAGGCTTACCAATGGTTCAAACGTTCCATTAAGTTTTTGTTTCTTTTCATTTACAGCATAAAATGCATTGTTGAACAGATTCAGTAATACACTTCCGATCTCCTGCGGAACGACATTTATGCTGCCAATACTATCATCCAGTTCGGTTTGCATTTTTGCATTAAACTCTTTGTCCTTTGCCCGCAGACCATGATAGCTTAAGCGTAAATACTCATCGCACAAACCATTAATATTTGTGGGTTCTTTCTGGCCTCTGCGGTTTCGTGTATGCTGCAACATGCCCTTTACAATAGATGCTGCACGGTTGCCATGATAAGTTATTTTCTCCTGGTGTTCTTTCAAATTATCACCAAGAATACTCACTGCTTCAAAATTACCTTTGGTGATCTCCTCCTTCATCTCAGTAATTAATTCTGAATTGACCTCAGAAAAGTTATTTATAAAGTTGAGAGGATTTTGTATTTCATGTGCAATGCCTGCTGTGAGTTGTCCAAGCGAGGCCATTTTTTCGGCCTGGATAAGTTGTTTCTGTGTCTTCTTCAGATCGAGCAAGGTGTTCTCGACCTGCAGTTTCGCCGCTTCCAGTTTACTGAAGTCTTCATACCGTGCATAAGCGGTGGAGAATGCATCTGCTACGGATTGCATTGTCCGGATGTCCTGTTTGCCCAATTGTGCAGTATTACCTACATACAACATGCCTTGCAGAAATGGCGCAAAATGTAAATAAAAACCACCACCAGGAAGTTTGCTCAGATATTGTTCAGGAGAAGTATACACTCCCTGGATGACTAAATTTCCTGCAAATGCAGTATATGCTTCCTGGTCCCAGTATTCTGTATGAAATTTTTTATTCTGCCATTGAGCAACTATTTCTCCAACATTCCCCGGTGTATCATAAGGAAGATCAAAAGCTGCCACTGCTTTTCCATCGGGTGTAGATAGATATGTATGACTCACTTGTTGCAGATCATCCATAATAAATACACCACAGCGGATAAAAGGAACACCAAGTGTATTGAGTTCATTCCATATTAAAGGTGTAATTCGATCAAGATCATTCGCCGTACGCATTGATGCGATCTCTGCACGGATGCGATCAAGCGAAGCCTGTCTCATCACCTCCCTCGCCTGCGCTTCCGCAATTTTCAGATCAAGATACCGGCGATAGGTGAGACCAAAAACCGCTGCAAACTTTTTTAACTCTGCACATGTGGCTGCATCCAGTGGTTCTTTGGTAAAAGTGAAAATAGCGCCTTCTTTAAAAAAGAAACTGGTATTGGTTTGTTTTTCCGGCGTAACGTTGTGTGCGAATTGCGGTGCATGATTTGAGACCGTCTTGTAATAATTCATAAAATCTTCAGCTGAGAGATCATAACTTGCCATTGTCTCTTTCAATAACCATGAATCGTAAGCTGCTTCATACATCGGATGAACGGAGATTGATATTTTGCCAGATACCTGGCCCACTGTTCCAGCTTTCGTAGTATGTGCTCTCCACACCTGCATCGTTTTTTCTTTGTCATTAACGATGATCAGGCCGCAGCGCAAAAGCGAAATCCCAAACTTATCCAGCTCGTTGAACAATACACCTATCGCATTACCAACATCATCACTACTACGCATTGCCATTGTGCTTGCCCTCACCCGTTCGAGGGAAGCTTCAATTTGAACTTCCTGAATCTGCGCTTCACTTGTTTGCAGATCAATAAACCGCTGGTATAATCTTTCAAATTCAATGGCCATTCTTCTTACCACTTCCTTTTCTTCCGGCGTTGCTTCTCTTGTATGACCAAACCCCACATATCCGAATTTGCAATAACCGTGGGTAATGAATAAGCCATTTGGAAAATCTTCCGGGTAAAACTTTGCATCGTCAGGTACAGCTGAAAGAATTTCCTGGAACAATTGAAATACATGAGGAAGGATCTCGTAAGGATACATGTGAGCATTTACCTCGTCAGGTCCACCCTTCTTCCAGTTTTCAACGCTTTCTTTCCACGCCTCTACTGCGTCCATATCAATTTTTTGCTCTGCCTGTACACGCCGGCCCTTCCTGCCAGTCGTCCGGTACGAGAACTTATTATTTTCCAGATCAAATAATGTGAGATTAGAAAATATCGGGGAAATACCTAAGATATCGTATTGCTCAAAAAGAACAGACAACACATCGCTTAATTCATTTGAATTATGCATGCCCATCGCTCTTGCCCGAACCCTTTCCAAAGCGGCTTCGATTTCCAACTCACGATTGCTTTGTGCAAGTTGCTTTTCAAGTTCAGCAACTTTTAATTTAATATCTTTTGTTTGATCGATCATTTGAATTAACTCCTTCATTCTTCTTTTGAATTTTTCTATAGAGGTTGAAGTTAAAATAAAGCAGCGAAATTCATTCAATCATAATTGCGGATGGGGATGGCGGGGTTAAATGTCTAGTTAAACTTCTGCTAGTGTTTTATATGAGAGATGAAATGATAGGAAGAGCGGCACAATTGTTTCAACGGCTAACTTTTAAAATCCTCATTGCAATTTTTACTGGCTGAAAAAAATCCCTGTTTTACAGGATAAGATGCCGTCCGCAATAAATAGACATTTGGATAAATCTTCAGACCATGAAAAAAATTATTCTCGTTACTGTCCTAAACCTAATAATGTATGCAGGCTTTTCTCAATCTACTTTTAGTATTTTAAATTATTCATTACAGGAAAGTTGGTATGCTAAGCAAACTGGTGAGACCACTGAATTAATAAAAAAAGGAATGGAGAATTCCAATTGTAAAATTGTATTCTTTAATACTGTAAAAATTGTTACAAACGATATAACCATTTATGAAAAATACCGGGATGATCTGCTTGGCAGTACAAGTTTAGCGATCATATCTTCCACAAAAGTGCAAAAAGAATCGGGCCCGGGCTGGACAAGTTTTTCAGGTTTACAAAATGTGGGTACCAAGCCCAATACTTATAGCATTGCGTTTTACTCCATATCAGATACCAGGCAAACTGTTTTTTTTGCTGTATACTCAGCCAGTGATCAATCATGCGCAAATGAGCTTGAAGCCATTGTACAATCAATCAACCTTACAGAATTAAATGCTTCAAAGTCGGGTGATAAAACAAAGAAAGCAAGCAAGAAGGTTCGCATAGCGGCACTACATTCGTTAAAAGGAATGGTTAATTGATATTCAATCACTGCGAGTCTTGCAAATGATCTGCCATATTTGTAGAACACTTTTCTATTCTTTAATGCAATTACGATCTACTAGGGGCTTGTCATACGAGGTTGCATTTTTAATCATCAATTAAAATGAATTTAAGCGAGGTATCTCAGACTTTAACGAGCCAATTGGTTCCGTCCTTGTCGTCGGTAAATTGGAGGAATACATTCAAAATTTTTGTTTTTGAAAAGAAATTTTCCTCTCATCTCTGCTTTGGTAAGAAAATATATTGGTTTGGTTTTGATTTTAAATGTTTCAGGTAGCCAATTCTCCGTTGGCATGCAGCTGCAGGGTTTAATTCAGTACTTGATTTTCATGTTTCATTCCTATTTCTTCATTCTTCAGTAAACTACCCATTCTTTAATGAAGCATACAACCTGATGCCTATGTCATTTGATCATAACCAAATCTACAATCATGAAAAGACTATTATTCCTGGTGGCAATAAGTGTCATAGGCATTTCATTTGCGCGGGCACAGGAAATAAAAGGAAGAGTGACGGATGCGAGGGATGGCTCTCCACTTTCCAATGTGAATATCACTATTAAAGGAACAAACAGCGGAACAACAACTAATGCGGAAGGACGGTTTACTCTCAGGACCTCAACCGGAGCTACTCTTCTTTTTTCAAGTATTGGTTTTTCTGAAAAGGAAGTAGCAGTAACAGGTAATGATCTGAATGTATCGCTTGATATCGCTGAGCGTAATCTGCAAGAAATTATTGTCACAGGCTACGGGTCAAGGAGCAGGCGGCAAGTTGCAGGTGCCATAGCTAAGATAAACGGTGAGGAAGTAAAACTGCAGCCCGTTGGTTCTTTTGACAAATTGTTGCAAGGTAAAGTGCCTGGATTATTATCCCAATCTCAATCAGGTCAACCGGGTGCTGCCGCCGATGTTACTATACGTGGTAAAGGTTCTATTAATGGCAGCAACGCACCATTATATATTATAGATGGTGTACAGGTTTCCACTGCCGATTTTTCGACAATTAATCCGGCAGATATTGAATCATACAATGTATTGAAAGATGCATCGGCGACTTCTATTTATGGATCAAGAGGTGCTAATGGTGTAATTGTTATTAATACCAGGAGAGGGTTAGCCGGTAAAACAAGTGTGAACTATGATTTTCAATACGGTTCTTCGGCCTTACCAGAGAATAATCTAAAACTGATGAACTCGCCTGAGAAACTGGATTATGAATTGAACTACGACAGGCCTGATGGACTGAATCCGTTTGGATGGACCCCGGCCGAAGTTGATAGCTTAAGCAAGATCAATAATAACCTGGATGAAATAATTTTTAAAAAAGGGAAAACACAACAGCACCAGATAAGTGTTTCAGGTGGAAATGAAAAAACACGTTTCTATATTTCAGGATCTATTTTCGACCAGGAGGGCATAGTGATCTCAACAGGATTGAAACGCTATACAGGTCGTGTAAATCTTGAAAATAGTTTCGGCGATTTCAGAGTTGGATTGAATGCAACTTATGGTTATTCACGTTTCATCGGTACAAGAGAAAATGACCAGTATATAGGAAGCCCGTTAAATGCCATCAATTGGTTCAACCCTTATGTTACGCTGTATGATAAGGATGGTAATTACCAGGATGATTTTTTACAAGGGCAACCAAATCCGTTACGTGAATTATTGGAAAATTTCAGTAATACCGATCAAATGAAAGGAGTGGGAAGTGTATTTCTTGAATGGAAAATTCCCTGGGTAAAAGCATTGAGAGCAAAAACACTTTGGGGTGGTGATGTAACAGAAGATGAAGCGTTGGGTTATCTTGACAGGACAACTAATTCTGGTGCACAATCAACAGGTGCGAGGGGCTCGCTTTCGAGAGCCTATGCAAGAACTTTCCGTTATACAGGAACTACTTCTGTAACTTATCAAAGAAACTTTGGTGATCATGATATAACTGTTTCAGGTTACAATGAGATCATCCAAAGTAAATCTGAAAACTTTGGATATACGGGGTTTGGTCTTGTTGGTCCATTTAAAAATGAAGCAGGTATAACTCCGGGTACATCAACCAATGGATTTATTCCAACTGTTACAGGAAGTGCAACTGAAAATGGTTTATTGTCATGGTTCATTGACGGAACGTATGGATACAAGAAAAGATATTATTTAAGTGGCGGTTTTCGCCGCGATGGATCATCACGTTTTGGCGCTGATAATAAACATGCGAACTTTTATAATGTAGGTGCAAGTTGGATAATGACCGAGGAAAGTTTATTTAAAGAATCAAAATGGCTGAATGAATTAAAACTACGTGTTAGCTATGGTACGGTCGGTAACCAGCTGGGTATTGGTAATTATGCTTCACTCGAGTTGCTGAATGCTTCTGTGTATAATGGCGTTGGTGGTTTAGTGCTTGGGCAATTACCTTATCCACAATTGAAATGGGAAACAAAAGAGATGTTTAATGCCGGGGTCGATTTTGCTGTGCTTGATAGTCGTATACGTGGTACGGTTGACTATTATAACAATAAAACAGTTGATCTTTTTCTCGACAAACAATTATCACGTACATCCGGTTTCGCATCGCTCACTGCTAACTTAGGTAAACTTCAGAACCAGGGTATTGAAGCTTCTATCAACGCAGAAATTATTCGCAGTAAAGATCTTAACTGGTCAGTAAATGCTAACTACACTTATAATAAAAATAAAATTCTTGACCAGGCGGGGCAGGATGAAAACGTAAACGGTCTTTTTATCAATAAAGTTGGTGAAAGAGCAAATTCACTGTATGTCGTTCGATATGCAGGTGTGGATCCTGCCAATGGTGATGCATTATATTATAAAAAAGATGGGAAGACAACTACTAATATTTATGATCCCAGTGATGCTGTAGTTGTCGGTACGATCGATCCGCCGCAGTATGGTGGTTTTGGTACGAATTTCAATTGGAAAGGAATTGAATTAGATGCGTTGTTTACTTACACCTTAGGCGGTGTTATTTATAATAATGATCGTTTCAATGTAGAGTTTCCTGCTTATTGGTATTCACGGGTAGCTACCTCGTTGCTTAATGAATGGCAACAGCCAGGTGATATCACAGATGTGCCAAGTCCATTCAATGATTTTCATGGTGAAACAACACGCTTTGTAGAAAAAACAGATCATCTGCGTTTACGGAATGTGACCCTGAGCTATAATTTACCAAAATCTGTTTTGCAAAAAATAAAAATTACAAGCTTGAAAGTATTTGCGCAAGGGCAAAATTTAAAAGTGTGGCACAACTTCCAGGGTTGGGATCCTGAGATCACTACAGGTATTTTGGGCGGTGCTCAATACCCTCAATTAAAAACGATCACATTTGGTTTAAGCCTTGGTTTATAAACAAAAAAAATTACAGCTATGTTATTCAGAAAAATATTTGCCGCAATTATAATTACAGCCAGTCTTGCTTCGTGTAAAAAAATAATAGAGTCAGAACCGACTCACCAGCTCGATGGCTCTACAAGATTTACCACCATTGAAGATTTTGATTTTGCATTAACAGGTGCTTATGCATTATTCCGCTCTGGCAATTATTATGGCAGCGCATCAAATGCGTTTGTTAATCTTCCTGATATGCTGAGCGATAATTTGAATGAAACAACAGAATCTCTGGGTAATTATCAGACTTTATCTACCTGGCGCTATGCCGAAGATGAACCTAATATCGGTGCTACATGGCAGGCCGCTTATCGGATCATTTCACAAGCGAACCTGTTGCTTAGAGATATCGATAATTTTTCAGCGACAGATGGTGGCGCCGTAAATCGTATCAAGGCACAGGCATTAGCTATCCGGGCCCTGGCTCATTTTGATCTCCTACGTTATTGGGTTGAAGAGTATGATCGCAACTCTGCCAAACCCGGTATCCCGTATATCACTGTTTTTGATTACGAACAAAAGCCAGCAAGAGGTACAGTTAAAGAAACGTATGATCATATTGAAGCTGATCTTGAGCAAGCAAGAGGACTTATAAATAGCGGACTTGATAAAACGATCAATGCTACAGGTAAAGCATATATAGATATACAAGGTGTAAACGCCATCATGTCAAGAGTATTTTTATATTCAAACCAATTGGACAGTGCAATTAAATATTCAACGCTTGTTATCAATGCAATTCCATTAGCAAGTCGTACAAATTTCCCTAATATCTGGACAGACGCTTCAACTTCAGAAGTGATCTGGTCTGTAAGTTTTAATGCCGGCGAAGGACGTATTGCCGATCCTGTATATTTTGTTCCAAATAACAGGAGTTCTTATCGTCCCAATCCTGCATTGATAACTACATATGACCAGGTAAATGATGTACGTTATAGTTCATATTTCCAGGTGAGAAGCAATAGATTGGTTTTATCAAAATACCTGGCAAAGGCTGCGCAGGTTCCCCGTCCTGACGGCATCACAAATTTTAAAGCGTTTCGTACAGGAGAAATGTATTTGATAAGAGCAGAAGCTTATGCACGTAAAGGTGGAGCAAACGAAGTGTCTGCACTTGCTGATCTTAATACGCTTCGTGCAACAAGAATAGCTGGATTTGTTCCCGGCACAGAAACTGGTACAGCCCTGATAAATGCAATTGCATTGGAGAGGAGAAAGGAACTTATTAGTGAAGGACATCGCTGGTTTGATCTGAAAAGAACAACTAAAACGATCATCCGTTCCAGCTGTTCTGTGTTTTGTACATTGGACCCAACAAACCGTGCATGGACATGGCCATTACCGATAGCTGAGATCAATGCCAATCCGAATATACTTCCACAGAATCCCGGTTATTAATTTTATTAAAGCCATCATTGTTAAAAGCCGTTTCGACTAAGTCGAAACGGCTTTTAGTTATTTGCAGAATCTTATAAATAATCTGCAATAAAAGAAAGATGTAAGATCTGTCGAAAGTTGAGGGAAACTGCTTCGCAACATTTTAGGTATATTGTATGCCTTAAAATTTTATACAATGTCAGATCAAAATAAGTTAGCGATACTATCAGCAATCAGTAGTGAACTGACACCTGGTAAACCTACACGGTTTAGTTTTAATTCACTAACTAAAACATTGAATTTGTCCAAAGAAGATCTGGATACACTCCTGGCTGAGCTTAACAAAAATCGTTTTATTAGTCAATATGTGAAAAAAGGCGTCGATGGTTTTACTATAGTATTAAATCAGAAAGGACTCGATGCGGTGCAGGATGGATCTTTCATTTAAAAACCTAAGATGGTAACATTCCTTCTTTCTTCAAGCAATAAGTTTTGACCATTATACTACAGTTCCTTCGGTATCTTACAGGAATCTGCATCTTCCAGAGTTAATTTACGATTGCTTTACAGGAAGATTCGGGGGTTTGCACTTTTGTATCCATGGAAATATACAGTGCAGCTGTTAATACTATTAAATTCCGTTTCATATTAGGATAATTTTGCGTTTTTTGGGGTGAATAAAATCTTACTATGAAAACCACCAAATTTCTACAAGCTCTTAGTTTGCTGTTGATCTTAGTGATTGCCATTAGTTGCCGAAGCAGCAGATATTCCACAGGCGGACAATACCCGGCAAATCCTTCGCCTCAAACTGAAACATCAACGAACACATACTCCGTCCAATCTAATGGCGGTAGTCTTCCTCCGGGCCAGGCGAAAAAGATCTACGGAGATCAATCAGCAAAAGCGTATGCACCGGGGCAAAGAAAAAAATGTCCTTTGGTAATTGTTCATACAACTAATATAGTGATCAATCGATACAGTGATGGTCGCTACTACTACAGAAATACCGCAGGATATACTTATTGGAAAGGTGATGATGGAAGGTATTACCTCGATGAGAAGCATTTGAAAGATGTGGAATACGAAGATGGCGATTATGATGACTGGAAATTCAAGGGACAAAAGAATAACAATGCCAGTGAACCGAAAGAAAAGGATCAATTCAATCAGAAAGAAAAAGACAATGGTCAAAAGGAAAAAGATCAATACAATCAGAAAGAGAAAGACAATGATCAAAAGGGAAAAAATCAATACAACCAGAAAGTAAAAGATAATGATCAAAAAGGAAAAGATCAATTCAATCAGAAAGAGAAAGATAATGATCAAAAGGAAAAAGATCAATACCACCAGAAAGTAAAAGATAATGATCAAAAAGGGAAAGGTCAATTCAATCAGAAAGAAAAAGACAATGGTCAAAAGGAAAAAGATCAATTCAACCAGAAAGTAAAAGACAATGATCAAAAAGGAAAAGATCAATTCAATCAGAAAGAGAAAGATAATGGCCAAAAGGAAAAAGATCAATACAACCAAAAAGTAAAAGACAATGGTCAAAAGGACAATGATCAATCTGGTCCAAAAGCGAAAGATGAAAATCCAAAGGAAAAAGATCAAACCGATCAGAAAGTGAAAGACAATGATAAAAAGGAAAAGGATCAATCTACTCCAAAAGCGAAAGATGAAAATCCAAAGGAAAAAGATCAAACCGATCAGAAAGTGAAAGACAATGATAAAAAGGACAATGATCAATCTACTCCAAAAGCGAAAGATGAAAATCCAAAGGAAAAAGATCCAACCGATCAAAAAGCCAAAGACGACAATTCGACAAAAGGAAAAGCTAAATTAAAGGATAAAGCGTAATCAATCCTGGCTTCAGTCACTGCGGGGTTGAAAAAGAAAAAAATTAAAAACAGCCCTGCTTTTTTTATTTAATTATTTCGCCATACTCTGGTTTCCATTCCCATTTCCACCGGCGGTGGCTCCAAAGCCACATATCGGGATATTGCCTGATCCCTTCTTCCAGGTAATCCACAAATTTTCCCGTAAGCTCCTGTTCCGTCAATGATGTAGTGTCTTTTGTTGCCAGTTTAAAAACTCCTTCATAATAGCCGCGGCGTGGTTTATGAATAAATGCAAACACAACTGCTGTATCATTTAATATGGCACCTTTCGCCGGGCCTTTTAAAAACGGTGTTGGTTTATTAAAAAAATTAAACCACCATGCATTACCCGGATGACCCGGGCTTTGATCGGCTATTAAACCGAGCAGGTAATGTGTATTTTGATAAGGCAAAAATTCTTCACGCATAGTGGTGGCCTTTAAAAAAATAGCGCCATTTCGGGTTCGCAACTTATAAAATAACCTTTCGAAGATTTTATTCCTTATCGGCATATAGACAGCCAAAAATTTGAATGCCGTGTAATTTGTCAAAATCGAATTTCCCCATTCCCAATTAAAATTATGACCAAGGTGTACCTGTACACTTTTACCTGTTGACTCGAGAGATTTTATCAATTCCCAGTTTGCAGTAAACCGCTTTATTATAAATTTATCTGATACGGAGATCATCTTGATGGTCTCTAAAAACATATCAAAAAGATTCTTATAAAATTTTTTTGCAATAACTATTCTTTCCTTTTCAGTTTTTTCGGGAAAAGCCTGCAACAGGTTAGCCATTACAACTTTTTTTCTGTATCCGAAAACAGGATAAAAAAAGAAATAAGCAATGTCAGAAAAAAGATAAAGAACTCTCAAAGGCAATAAGGAAAAAGCATAAAGTAAGCCGTAAACGATATAATACATGATGCGTAAAGATAAGAATGAAGAACTCTGTTCAGTTATTTTGTCTTCCAAATGATCTGTAATAAAAGAAATTGTTTGTAGAACGCTTTTCTATTCTTTAATGCAATTACAATCTATCAGGGTTTTGTCATACCGAGCCTGCATTTTTAATCGTCAATTAAAATGAATGTAAGCGAGGTATCTCAGGTTAATTAATCTCTGAGATACCTCGACTATTATTTCCTACGCAAGTAATTGTACAATGTCAACCGTCTCGATGTGACCGGTAATATTATTCAGCACTTTCTCCATCATTTTCTTCAGAACTACTGAACGTTGCAGACCATAGATATATTCTTCTTCTGAACCGCATGCCTTTATCTCAAATAGTTTTTTTAAGATCTTTTTTAATCCACCATTGTTGCGCAATTCTTTTTCATTGTTAAGCAAAAGAATACTCCAGTTTTTCAAAACATACTGAATATTGACTTCCTGGTATTTTTTTATTTTTAAAATTGCTGCCAGTTTTTTTAAGGCAAGTTCTTCTGCCGGTTTACGTTTATTATTATACCGATCTTTCAAAATGCCTGCATAAGCCCGGCTTAAATCGGTAACATCAAACCGCACTGCTTTTTTATCAAGGATCAATTCAAGTCTTGATTCAGCCAGTTTTTTTAAAACACTTGGTGGTGTACGGTATCCTTTTATTGATCTTATTTTCTTCGCTTCAGTTTCTGAAATTTTCCGTTGCTCTTCCCAGATTGGACGAAACCCGGCGCTATAATATATCCAGAATGCACCCGAATGAATCCCGTCGTTGTTATCTTTTCCGATTTGGTAAGGATCTGTACTGAATCGCTTTAACTTGTAGACACTGCGATGAATTTTTAATACCTGTTCAAAAATATATTTTGACTCACCACCACGGTAGGCAGGAAACAGATTAAGACCGATACGAGCACTGTCAAAAAATACCCATGAGGCAGCATAAGCAATGGGCAAGCCATTTTTAAATACTGTGTATCCCATATAACTGTCGATGGGATGTCTTCTTTCCGGCACCATACCCATCAATGCAATCGAATATCCGCGGGGAAGCTGGTAATAACTGATAAGTTCTGCTGATGTAAACGTGATCGGGTCAATTTCACGAAGGTGTTTTACAAGTATCATCCTGCTGCACGCAATGATCTGCGCTGCTTCATCTTTTTCAAGATGAACTTTCGGAGGATGAATTCCTTTTACCGCCCGATCGTTTTTCTTTTTTATTAGCGAACGGTGATAGAATGGAATGAATAATGTATCCGTCAAGCTATCAGGTGCAGCAAGATCAATTTCAATATTGATACCGATCGCTGACCAAAGTTCATCTTTTACTTCAGGGCGGATATCGGTTTCATCAAATACTGCAATTAACCGATCAAGAAGGTCTTCTTCTTTTTTCATTGATCGCTTCAGCCATGATCTCCACTCCGCATTGCCATCCTGCATAATTTCTGATTCTACCTTCGGCATTACAACTGACAGTATAAATTGGATCTGCGCCTCACCTGCTTCAAAGGAACTGATGCGGATATTTTTTTTATAGGATGCTCTCATCCATTTTACCATTTCAAAACTATATGCTGCGCAGAGCTGAGTATAGGTGATGCCGGTATTGTACAGACTATCATGTAGCCGCTTATGGGATTGAATATATAAATGCAATTGCTGCAAAGAAAATGTCGCCTGTGTGTAAACAGATCTGTTATCAGGATATGCAATAAGAAAAAGTAAGACTGAATGATAAGCCTGTACATCTTTTTTGCTGGTTGGCCTTTCCTTATCGATCGCTTTTAGCAAAAAAAGCTTTTGAGATGGAAATTCTTTTCCATAACTGTTGCGGATAGAAAAAAGTTGAGATACCAGTTTACCGGATCTGCTCATTTTACTTTTTTTTAAACTTAGAACTTATAATCCACTCATGATGGTCCGGCAGTGAATATTTTGAAATCGCTGCCTGCCGGCAAGCGGGGTTATTGCTTAGTTCTCTTTTTTTGCCTTAAACAAACCATACAATACAAACATTATCCCCGCGAAAGCAAATGATTCACAAAGTCCCATTTGATCGCTTGGATCGTTGGTATTGGCAAAAAACCTTGGGATATGAAGTAGAAGGAACCAGCCAGTTATCATAATGCCGACTAACAATGCGGCTATTTTTCTGAGAGGGTTTATTTGAATTCCAATTCCGCCTGCGATCAAAGCTATACCACAGAAATATGTCCAGAAGGGATGAAAAGGAATGTAAGACGGCATAAGACCATCAATAATAAAGTCAGCGAACTTAAAGTGAGCAAGACCGCTGATGATAAAAAACATGCTGAGAAAGATAGAGCCAATGACAAGAAATATTTTTCCGGAACCGGGCGAATTATTTCTTAAAAAATAAACACCTATGATCAATGAGCCACCGATCAATGCCAGTGTTTTATAAGCATTGATATTCCAGAGTATTTCTTTGGGTTGAGCTTTTACAATTGCGGGGATATAGCGAATAAGAAAACTAAAAGTAAAAATAATGGCTGCTGTCAGAAAAGCCGCGAATGCTCCTTGTCGTTGAAAGATAATTGCAACACATCCGGCAACAAGCAATACATTCAATACAAGAGAAAAAGTTTCTTTAGCGCTGAAGCTCGTCGGCCATGCAGGCGGCCGGCCTACGATAAGATCATTTGTCATAAAGCCAAGTATAGCAAGACCAATTAGACCAAGAGCAAACATCACTCGTCCGGCAGTGACGAGAGGTGAGGATGGGGTGATCATTTTTGTAAAGTATAAATTTATTAAGTGAAAGATAAATTATTTCAGTTCAGCCTGAGTTACGGATAGTGCTCCTTCTTTCTTCAACACAATAAAGAATATAAAAGGGATCTTGAGTAAAGAACAATTTATAAATTTACACATATATGTAATCTAATTTTCATCCAAATGTTGAAAATGAAAATAACAATGAAATATTGCTTCTCCATTCTTTTAATTCTCATTCTGCATCTTCCCTCGTTCGCCACATGGTCAATCATTGTGATAGATCCTAAAACAAAACAGGTAGGAATAGCAGGGGCTTCGTGTACGGTCAGTGTTTATGGTATCGGCCTCATCTTGCCCGGCAAGGGCGCCATAGTGGTTCAGGCCAATAGCAATCCGTTTGCAAGATTAGAAGGATTCAAAATGCTCATGAACAACGCCACACCTGCGGCTATACTCGAAAAACTCAGGCAACCGGAATTCGATCCTGAACAACAGCAATATGCTATCATGTCTATGAATGATATCGAACATCCGGTAACTTATACAGGTACAAGAACAGTATCACATGCAAGCTCGCTGACAGCAAATGGGATCTCGGTGCAAGGCAACATGTTAACTAATGCTGAAGAAGTGCAGGCGATCTTCGATGCTGCGGTAAAAGCGCAGAAAGATTCTCTGCCTATCCAGGAAATATTAATGCTTGCATTGGAAGCAGGTGCAAGATCAGGCGGCGACAAAAGATGCGGGGAACGAAAAGCATCCAGCGCTTTTGTGATCGTTGCAAAACCCGATGATGTAGAAAAATACTGGCTTAGTTTAATTATTACCGGAAACGACGATCGTACACATGCTGTTGAAGCGCTACGTAAAAAGTTTGACGATTGGAAAACAAAAAGAGAAAGCTAATTGTTATTCTTTTGAATTGCATTACGCCGATGGAAAGTATACTGCTCTAATGACCGGGAATTCCTATGCTTTATTAAACACTAACTTCTTTGCTTGCTTTTGGGCTTTTAATGCAAGTTCAGTTGCGAGAAAACAATGTTCTTGTGTCATTGCAGTTTCGGTTCTGTTTAATACATCATTTACTAATTGCTCCCCATAAGGAAGATCCACTTTGCTGCAATCAATATACTGCGTGTCTTTTCCGGTTACTATAAAAAGATGATTGCCGCCATCCCTTCCTGCAATATCAATGTTCTTGCGTATCTCGATAAAACCTTCGGTGCCTAAAATTGTCAATCTTCCATCACCCCAGGTTTTTAAACCATCAGGGGTAAACCAATCTACTCTTATATATCCTGTGCCTCCATTGCCATTGACCGTCACATCACCAAAATCTTCGAATTGCGGATATTGAGGATGTGCAACGTTACTTGTTTGAGAAGAAACAATATCGGCCTTTGTAGAACCTGTGAAATACAAGAACTGGTCGAATTGATGAGAGGCGATATCAGTAATGATGCCGCCGAAATATTTTTTATCAAAGAACCATGGTGGCCTTGTTGATAGACTTATGCGATGAGGACCGAGCCCGATCGTTTGAATTACTTTTCCGATCGCACCGGCTTTTACAAGCTCACCTGCCTTAACCGTTGCTTTGTTCTCAAATCTTTCACTGTACATGATAGAATAGATACGCTTGGTTTGTTTTTGCACCCGTCGCACTTCGGCCAGTTGTTCAAGTGAAGTGATACCCGGTTTATCCGACATATAATCTTTTCCATGTTGCATTACTCTTATACCTAATGGTGCTCTTTCATTGGGAATGATCGAGCTTAGCACTAACTGGATGGTTTTATCTTCCAATATTTCTTTTTCATTAGTTGCTTTTTTTGCCTGCGGATATTTTTTAGAGAATGCTGCAACAAGATCATCTTCTTTAGCATAGAAGGAAACTAATTGGCCTCCGCCACGGATCACGGAATCAACCTGGGAGTAAATGTGATTATGGTTGATGCCGATAACAGAGAAAGAAATTTTTGGTTCAGCATTGTTTCGCACAAAATTATTCTCAGCATCTTCTGATCTAATACTATTGCCTAAAAGCCCTTTAGGTAATATCGAAAACAAACCAGCCGCTGATGTTGCCGCAGTTGCTGATTTAATAAATTTCCTGCGATCGAATTTTGATGATTTCATATGTGATCTTTAAGTATTCAAATTTAAAGAGTCTGCAAGACTTTAACCCTTGTTATTAAATATATGTTGGTTGCTGGAGTGGGTGTCAACAATCGTAACAAAAACCAACCGAATCTCAACAATACTACCTTTACAAAACAATTAATGGATCATGCTTGATATTGTAATTGATGCCCGTGAGGCTGCGATAAGTAAATCAATAAAAGTTAAACGCATTCTTCCTTTTCGCCTGCGCCGAATGATTGGACCCTTTATTTTTATGGATCATGCCGGGCCAATTACAGAAATTCCTTCTCAGCCTTCTACATTGGATGTATTACCACATCCGCATATTGGGCTTTCAACGGTGAGCTATCTTTTTGGTGGACAGGTTACACATCGTGACAGTTTGGGTGTGGAGCAGATCATCCGTCCCGGTGAAGTGAATTGGATGACAGCCGGCAGCGGTATTGCACATTCAGAAAGATTTGAGGATCCGGCTGCACTTGCCGGAGGTAATTTGGAAATGATCCAAACCTGGGTTGCTCTTCCTGAAAAAGATGAAGAGTCGTCGCCATCATTTAATAATTATACGCCGGAGCAACTTCCCATATTTACTGACACCAACGTATGGATGCGACTGATAGCAGGTAATGCATATGGATTGAACAATGATGTAAGAACAAACTCTTCTTTATTTTATTTGCATGTTGTACTTCAGCAGGGCGCAAGATTCGGACTTCCAAAAGAACATGATGAACGTGGCTTTTACATTGCCAAAGGAACTGTTGAAGTGGCTGGTAATATTTATCACCAGGGACAAATGCTGGTATTCAACAAAGGTGTTGATCCAATTATACTCGCAAAAGAAAATACAACGTTGATGTTGTTAGGTGGTGAACCACTTGGTGAACGATTTATCTGGTGGAATTTTGTTTCATCCCGTAAGGAACGTATTGAGCAGGCTAAAGAAGATTGGAAACAAGGTCGAATTATACTTCCACCAAATGATAACAAAGAGTTTATTCCTTTACCTGAGGATAAGTCTAAACCTGCAGGCAGTTCTCCGAAACCGGAGCCGCTTTCATAAGATCACTCATGTCAATATTCCTTATTAATATCACTGATGATCGTATTCATCTTATTAATGCAAGTATCGTAGCGGTCGAGTATTTCCTTTACGAAAGTTAAAGACATACAAATATTATATGCCGGATCTGAGGAAAGTACTGAGGCAAGGTTGGTGGTGGATTCAGTGAGTCTTTTCTTGTTCATGTTAACATATTCAAACAATCCCAGCTTTTTTGAAGTATAGAAATTCGTACTGTTAATGAGGTTGGGAATATTTTCCTGGTAGAGATCCATGATGTTATTCTGTAATTCTTTATTCTCAATGGTTCCCATCTTACCCGAGGATTTAAAACCCTCAAATCTTCCGCTGTTAGGCACCAACCCGGTTGTATTAAATATATATCCATAGTATTTGCGGATCGTGTCGGCGTTAAGTGCCTCTCCCGGTTTTCTACTCGTTATATAATAAAATGCTATTCCACTTTGCGTGAATGAATTTTTGTCCTGGTTCATTTCTTCAATATCAGTTGTCAGATCTTGTTTTAATCCCAATAAAAACTCTTTGGTTTCATGCCGCTGGTGTTTCAACACGCTGCGATCGTGAAAGTATATAGAGATAGTGATAGCAAATACTATAATGAATATCTCAAAAAGGAATTCGCCGATTTTATGCCAAATGGGGTTCTTTGTTTCCCATATCCCAAATAATTTTTTTGTGTGCTTGATCACTTCCTGTTCAGCCATAGATCAAAAGTTTATAGTGAGCAAATGTAAATTTCTTTCAGCACTGATTGATGGACTTCCAACATTTAATATATCATACTGTAGATCGTTTTAATAAGAAAAGTTGATCCCGATTCATCTTTGCTGTAGGATTTTAAATGCACGATGAAGTATATTATATTTGTCCGCTTTCACACAAAAGTGGATAATGCGTTGCCCTGATCTTATGTCAAAAAGGATTTACAGCTGTTTGAAAAAAGTATTATTTATTACCTGTGCTTTTTTTTATTGTCAATCCATTTTTGGTCAACCTGTAATTCAATCCATTTTACCTTCTGCAGCACCCATCGGAAGTACGGTTACAATTATGGGAAGTAATTTTAATCCTGTTGCTGCTTCTAACATTGTATATTTTGGGCCGGTAAGAGCGGTAGTAACAACTGCGAATGCTAACAGCCTTTCAGTGGTAGTGCCTGTTGGCGCAACTCATCAACTGGTTACAGTTTCAGTAAATGGATCGACGGCTTATTCTCCTCATCCATTCAATGTTATTAGTGGTTCATCTCTTACGCCTACTTCCTTTTCTGTTCGAAAAGAATTTGCAGTTGGCAATTCTCCTTTCTTTCTTTTATTATGTGATCTTGATGCTGACAGGCGTTCCGAACTGCTGGTTACAAATTTTAATTCAAGTAATTTTTCTGTATTAAAAAATACCAGTACTCCGGGGATTGTATCTTTTGATCCGGCAATTAATTTTTCAACTGGAGTGGAACCGGATGCATTATCAGCAGCGGATCTTAATGCTGATGGTAAACAGGATATTGTTGCTACAAGTATCAGCGGGCACATGTTCTCTGTGTTTATAAATACAAGTGGCCCGGGAAATATTTCTTTTGCTCCAAGGATCGATTTCTCAACTGGTGCAAGCAGCTGGCCAAGAGGAATTGCAATTTGTGACATGGATGGTGATGGCAAGCCTGACATTGTACTTCCTGATAATAATAAGATATATGATCTTGCAAACAACTTTTGGGGCACCCTTTCCATTTTCAGAAACACTACTGTGGGTGGTATAGTATCATTCGCTTCACCAGTCAGCTATAAAACAAACGAGTATCCAAAAACCGTTAGTGTAAGTGATCTGGATGGGGATATGAAATTAGATATAGTCGTTGCCAATCATGTTGGCGGAGATATTTCTGTTTTTAAAAATAATAGTACGCCGGGTAATATTAATTTCAGTAGCCAGGCCACATTGCCAATTGGTGGAAGAGTAGAACTGCTGGAACTTGGTGACTTTGACGGAGACGGAAAAGATGACCTCGCTGTTTCGACTTTTTATGGAGGATCCAAATTTTGCATTTTCAGGAATACCAGCAATGTCGGCGTGATCAGTTTCGGACCCCGCCAGGAGATTGATGTATATCCTATAGGAATTTCAATTGGCGATGTTGATGGAAACGGGAAGCCAGATCTAAGCATGGCAAATTATGGAACAGGAAAAGCAACGGTGTACGTCAATAATAGTTCTGTTGGCAATATATCTTTTTCACAAAAGTTTGATTACGATTCAGACATTTACCCCGGTGATATTTTGGAAGGGGATATTGATGGCGATGGTTACCCCGATCTATCGCTTTCAAATCTTACTCTAAGTAAAGTATCCATACTTAGAATGGCTGCAACTGTGCCCACAATTGATCTTGGGAAGGATACAACTTTTTGCGAAGGTGATTCACTTTTGTTAAATGCAAATACCGCAAATGGACAATACTTGTGGAGTACAGGATCCATCGCGAATTCAATTATTGTCAAACAATCAGGCACCTATTGGGTAAGAGTTACTACGCCAGGCTTTGTATTAAGTGACACCATAAAAATAATTGTAAAACCAAATCCAATAGTTGATCTTGGTAAAGACAGTATTCTTTGTGAAGGGAGAACCATTATCCTGGATGCATTTAATGCCGGTGCCACATATACGTGGAATAACGGTTCGGCATCTTCGTCAATTACACCGAATCAATCAGGAGTTTATAATGTAAAAGTAGATTTGAATGGTTGTATAAAAAAAGATACGGTTATAGTAACTTTCAAACGTGTTCCCCGGTTCAGTCTTGGAAATGATACTTCTGTTTGCAACGATCAACCAATTATACTTGATCCGAAAATTTCCGGGGTCACTTATTTGTGGCAGGATGGATCTACTTCTTCAACATACTCAGTTACACAGGGAGGAACATACAAATTGACGATAACTGATCAATGCGGTTCTTATTCTGACGAAATTGTTATCAGGAAACTGCAAGCATGCTTGTTGATCATGCCAAATGCTTTTACACCAAATAATGATGGTGCCAATGATTTGTTTAGAATTCCGCCAGGAGTTCCTCTCATCCTTGATGATTTTTCAATTTACGACAGGTGGGGAAATAAAATATTTACCACGAATGATATAAAAAAAGGGTGGGATGGAACTTATAAGGGAACTAAACTTTCTACAGGAGTATTTGTTTATACTGTTTCAGGTAAACTAAATAATGAAGACAAATTTTTAAAAGGTACGGTCTTGCTGATAAGATAGTCTTTATCTTCATTGGGTAATTATTGATCATTTCGAGCAATCAGGCTTAAGATTTGCTTTATATTTTTCCATTATCTATAAACTGAAAGTGATGAAAAAAAATATTATTCTTCTCAGTATTGTTGCGATCAATTGCACTTCTTTTGGACAGCGAATAGATATCGGAATTAAAGGGGGAGTGAATTTCTCAAAATTGGAGATCCCTGATATCCACACTTCAAATAAAACAGGATATCACCTGGGTGCATATTCACTTTTCAAATTTGCTAAGTTTGGTCTTCAGCCCGAGTTTATTTTTTCACAACAGGGAGCGAAAGTGGACATTGGAAACTGGGATGCTAAATACATCAATATTCCCGTGATCCTGAAACTTTACCTGGCTGCCGGATTTAATCTGCAAGCCGGGCCACAGTTTGGATTTTTAAATAAGGCCGAACTCGATGGAAGTAGTATTAAAGAGGATCTAAAAAAGGCTGATGTTAGTCTCGGATTGGGTGTGGGGTGGGATCTTCCTATAGGACTTAAACTTGATGCCCGTTATAATATGGGATTAACTGATAACAGCGATGATCCAGCTTATGAGACCATTAAAAGCCAGGTATTTCAATTATCTCTCGGGTTCAGAATATTTCATCTTGGTAATAAATAAGGTGAAGCTGGAAATAGCAGGAAATAATATTGATCGTTTGTTTGATGTCGATCTTAAAACAGGAACCGACAAAGAATATTCATAAAAGAAAATTTGAGACCAGGTAAGTTTGAATTTCTTCGAAGTCTTGCTAATAACCTGGAACTATTTACGAGTAAGAAAAGAACAAAAATAAAGAAGTCCGCCGGTGGAAACAGGTGGGCTTTTCTAATCAAAAACATTAACCATTAAACCTTATTTTATAAAAAATCGAGAGCTAAATTAGAAGTTATTTTGATTTATTTAAGAGTCCAGATAAAATTATTTTTAACTTACTTAATGGTTTAACACGTAAATAGCTAGTTATGAAAAGATTTGAGAACCAGTCAGCCATTATCACCGGTGGGGCTGAAGGATTAGGAAGGGGAATTGCGGAACGAATTGCATCTGAAGGTGGTAGGGTATTTTTATTTGACATCAACCAATCGGTGCTTGAAAAAACAATACAGGAATTTGAAAATAAAGGATTTGATGTTGAAGGTCTGCTGGTAGATGTTTCATCAGAATCTTCAGTAGTGGATGCTATCCGGAATGTTGAAGAAAAAACCGGGCAGATTCATATTATGGTGAATGCTGCGGGTATAGTGGGTTTATCAAGTACAAAAATTACAGATTATCCTGTTGAAGATTATGATAACATTTATCGTGTCAATCTTCGTGGTTCTTTCCTGATGACAAAATATGCTATTAAAGCAATGGAGAAATATAACTACGGACGCATTTTATTAATAGCATCCATAGCTGGTAAAGAAGGCAACCCGTTTATGACTGGATATTCATCAATGAAAGCGGGTGTGATCGGATTAGTGAAAGGTATTGGTAAAGAATATGCGCAAACAGGAATAACGGTCAATGGACTTGCACCTGCTGTTATAAAAACTGCTATGAATGAAAAAACAGCGCCGGAACAATTAGCCTACATGACTGCTAAAATACCAATGGCCCGCTTGGGTACTATCGAAGAAGTAGCTGCCTTATCCTGCTGGATAATTTCTAAAGAAGCAAGTTTTAATACAGGCTTTATTTTTGATATTTCCGGTGGCAGGGCCACTTACTGATTTTCTCATTTCAATTTCTTCTGGACCTCCCAATAGATTAAAAATTATTTACACCGTTCATTTTTGCTTGTCACAAATCATAAACGTGATACCCGCTCTGAACTCTAATATTCTCAGTGGTGAAGTATAAACCTGTGCTACTTTATGTTCATGTATAGCTTGAGTGCTGGCATTGATAAATTGTACATTCAATGGTTTTCCATCGGGATCACTTGTGGCCGGCGCATCCATTAGATGCTTGGTATTGATATAACTGACCTCGCCTCCCTGGATGGTATTGGCGCTGATATCGATCATTAGCCGGCTACTATGTTTGTTCTTTGAAAACATCGTCGGGTTTATCTGTAAACCACCACCGGCACTCCAGTACATAGTTTTATCGTTCATTATATTTTCTTGTTCAAGTGCATGGCAGCCGCCATCATCTTCGGGATCACCAATGTATATAGAGCTATAGAAATTATATAAACCTCCTTTTGCATTGATGTACGGGATGATAAAATTTTTATCGCTTAGCAGGTTAAATCTTGCCTGTAGGTTTACGTTAAATGTATTACTGCTGTAATCAACAGGTAAAACAGTTGCAGTACTATTATCAAATTGAAAAGTTTGATCTATCGTTTCATGAGCATATATACCAATGCCAATATCCATCCCTACTGATAATCTTTTTAGTTCTCCGGGCAATTGATATAATACTCCTGTCTGCATACTGTGAACCGGTTGAATGTTCTTACTTAGATCCTGCCTGGGTAGTCCGAGGCTGTAACCAGTTGTTAATTTCCATTGCTGGGAATTGGCAGAGAAAAATAAACAACTCATAAGAAGAGTAGAAATGAATTTCATAAACAATAGTTTTTGGTTAACGGATGAATGCTATATCCAATTTACACCTATTGCCAAACGGAATAAAATTATTCCTGTTAAAACCGGCCAAAAATTAATGCCTCCGTTGGCGGCGTTCCTTTATTCTTCTGAAGTAAGCATTTTATTCAGCAGTAGCTGAAAATATTTACCTTTCCTTAAACTGACTGCCATATGTTCATTCTTGAAAATTACAGCACAGCTATAGTGTTTTGTATCATCACGATGCTCTGCTGGGGTTCCTGGGCCAATACACAAAAATTATCAGCAGGCACCTGGCGCTTCGAATTGTTTTACTGGGATTATGTGTTTGGAATATTGATCTTATCTCTCCTGTTTGCTTTTACACTCGGCAGCAACGGTAGTGGCGGTAGAGCGTTTATTGCTGACTTACAGCAATCCGATAGTTCCAATTTATTTTCTGCACTGCTCGGGGGTATTATTTTCAACTTAGCGAATATTCTTTTAGTAGCAGCCATTGCAATTGCCGGCATGGCAGTGGCTTTCCCGGTAGGTATTGGTATCGCGTTGGTGTTAGGTGTATTGGTTAATTATTTTGACAAACCCGAAGGCAATGCGCTGTTATTGTTTGGAGGTGTAGCATTAATAGCATTGGCGATATTGCTAAATGCTTCGGCTTATAAAAAAATGGCATCAGGCAAAACAACTTCCACTAAGGGACTCGTGTTATCAGTAACAGCCGGTTTACTAATGGGATTTTTCTATCGTTTTGTTGCAAGATCTATGTTCAGTGATTTTACTATTCCTGAGGAAGGTAAAATAAGTCCGTATACAGCGATGGTGTTATTTGCGGTGGGTATCCTGGTAAGCAATTTTGTTTTCAATACTTATATCATGAAGAAACCATTTACCGGAACACCGGTTTCTTTTGACCAGTATTTCAAAGGGAGTTTTAAAAATCATCTTGCAGGTTTTCTTGGAGGAATGATCTGGTGTTTAGGCATGTCTTTCAATATTATTGCATCAGGTAAAACAAGTCCTGCAATTGCTTATGGATTAGGACAAGGAGCAACAGTAGTGGCTGCTATCTGGGGCATTTTTATTTGGAAAGAATTTAAAAATGCAACGAAAGGAACTTCTTTATTAATTAATGCAATGCTGCTCTTATATATAGCAGGACTTATGCTAATCATACTTACAAAGATCTAAAAGTTTATGAGTAAGATAGTAGTTATAGGAAGTATCAATACCGACATGGTGGTAAGATCCTCACAGCTGCCTTTTCCCGGACAAACATTGATGGGTCATTCATTCCAGACAACTGGTGGTGGCAAAGGAGCTAACCAGGCAGTTGCTGCTGCAAGGCTGGGCGCAGAAGTAAGTTTGATCGCCAGGATCGGTGATGATGCATTTGGTAAAATGTCAATTGAAAACTTTAAAAAGGAAAAGATAAACATTGAAAATATTTATACAGATAACGATGCACCTTCAGGTGTTGCATTTATTGTAGTGGATGACAAAGGAGAAAATATTATCGTGGTTGCACCCGGTGCTAATGCCACATTGAATGAAAAAGATATACACGATGCAGAAGATGTAATTAAGAAAGCTGATATTATTTTATTCCAGTTAGAAATACCGATGAGTACAGTGGCCGAAGGAATAGGGCTTGCAAAAAAGCATAACCGGATGGTAATGCTGAACCCGGCGCCTGCGGCTACGATGCCAAAAGAGATCCTTCATTCAGTTGATATCATCACACCCAATCAAACAGAAGCATTGACATTGACAGGCATTGCAGTGAATGATGCAGTAACTGCACAACATGCCTGTGATGTTTTACACGGGATGGGGATATTAACAGTCATTGTTACAATGGGAGAGCAAGGCGCTTATATATCTTCTGAGAATTATAAAGGATTGGTACCGGGGTTTACTGCAGGAGTAGTGGTTGATACAGTTGCAGCAGGTGATACATTTTGTGGTGGATTGGCTATTGCCATTGCAGAAGGAAAAAAAATAAAGGATGCTGTACAATTTGCTAATGCAGCTGCTGCTTTATCGGTTACAAAATCAGGAGCCCAGGCTTCTATACCTATGCGAACAGAAGTGATAAACTTGATGAAGCATGTTTCGCATTCATAAAAGTTATTAGAACTCAACGGAAATGAAGATTGAAAAGAAAAAGCCGTCCCGATATGCCGGAACGGCTTTTAGAAATTGAATTTTTAATCGTGAGCCTTTACTGGTCCTTCAATTACTTCAGGTTTCTGAGTAATATATTTAGACAGATGCTCTTTCACATACTCGGCAGCGATGCGAATAGATTCATCAGCTCCGGCTTTATCCTTAAATACACTCATTGATGCGCCTTCTCCATTACCTGTATCAAGCCAATAATATCTTATAAACCCTTTTGCTTTTTTTATAAGCGGGACAAAACTTTCCTGAACAAGCTTGTCAATTTTTTCACCATCTTCCGGTTTGAAATGATAGTGACGAACAGCTGCAAACATAATGGCCTCCTTTTTTAAATGATTAATAGTTTTACTAAATTTAACTATAATTATCGTGCATTAAAAAAATTAAGTAGAGGCACGCACTTGGGCAAAGCAGCGACCTTGTCAATCATTTTTCCACTCAGAATATTTTGTTTCTTCTGGTACATCCGTAAAACTTTCAAATGATATTTTATAACCATCAGGATCTTTAACCTGCACAACCCACATCTTGTTACCAACAAAAGGCTCAGAAGTTGATACTCCGTTTGAAGTTATTTGAGTATAAATAGCTAGCGCATCTTCACATATAAAAAAGATCTCTACACCTTCACCAGCTTTATCTTTCGGCATCTTAGTTTTTTCATCGTACTCCTGTAACATGAGGGCTACACTATCTATTACAAGCCAGCACCATTTTAGTTTCCCATTGTGTACCCAACTCTCGGTCATTGAAAATCCAAGTCCATTGACATAAAAATTTATAGATGCTTCCATGTCTTTAACCATAAAAAATGGAACAGCCTGCTTAACGTTGAGCTGACTTTTTGAATGACTGCTCATCTTTTTGTTATTAAGTTAAGAATTTCCTTATTGATTGTAACCAATTAACTGTGTAAAAAATTAAGGGTCTTCATATGAAGACCCATTAAGAGAACAACATGATTTTTTGCATTCTAAAACCGAAAGCCAATTGAAAAACCAGTGCGGACACCGGGTAGAAAACCTTTATAACTTATAAATACAGTTTTACTGGCTTGGTCTGCTTTCACTTCGGTTTTTTCGCCGATGATCGGTATGTCATTAATAGCATCTTTTATATCATCTTCAGCTTCCGCCGCATCAGCAGGGGTCCATGGAATATTATTGGTGACATCAGTAAATGAACCATTTTCTTTGACGGTGTTAGCTTCGGGACCCACCACGAAAAAGTCGAGAACAATTCTTTTAGCGATGAGTACCTGGAAACCTAATTGTCCTCCAATTCCAAAAGAGCTAAATTCATTACTGGATTTGTAGATCGAAGGCGGGTTATCATCGTTGTAATTTAAAGTTCCTTCCAGTTTGTTGTGCATATACTTAAGGTAAGGTTCAAAATAAAAACCTTTCATGGAACTTTTGCCCAGGTAGAACCGATAACCTGCCATTACTGATCCCGTATTACTCTTAACGTCAGCAGTATTATTATCAAGATTAAAATTACGCTGGATACCAACCGGAATACCCGCATAAAAAGTAATACTTTGTTTTTTCTTGATAGAGTATTCACCTCCCAGTGTCAGTTTACCAAAAGCTAAACCCAGTGGCGACCATTTAACAGCCAGGTTATGATGTGCACTGCTATCCACGTTTTGCTGTGCATTGCCGGTAACGGCAATCGTAAAGAAACTTGTAATGAGCAATAATGCCCGAATTGTATTTGATTTCATAAAAAAAGGTTTACATGGTTGTAACAAGGAGTATGGATTAGCAATTGTTCAGACAGCAAGAACTTTTATACTATTTCTTCTTTTCCACTTCACTTACAAAACTCCGGATATTCAGATCCTGCGATGGATTAGGAATTTTGATACCCTCTTTCTTGAATGCTTCGTCTATGGTCTCGATCATATCACTTTTTGTTTGGATCCATGTAGAATAATGTTCTATCCAGAATAAGACCCTGAGCTCGATAGCACCGCTGTTGAGTTCCTTAACTAACACTGATGGCTTAGGAAAAGCGACGATCCTTTTATCGGCGGCCAATAGATCCAGCAATAGTTTTTTTGTTTTTTCCAGGTCAGTGCCGTAGGCTACCCCAGTCACTATCTCTACACGACGGCTGCTGTTTCCCATTGTCCAGTTTATCATTTGTTCATTTAGAAGATTTCCATTGGGTATAATAACATCTGCTCCTTCCCAGGTGGTGATTATGCTGCTTCTGAAACCTATTGATTTCATAGTACCTGATTGTCCTCCGAACTCAACTACATCACCCACATTGATGGGTTTTTCAAAAGCAAGGATCAATCCGCTCACCAGGTTATTGATCAGTGATTGCAAACCAAAACCGATACCCACACTTAGTGCTCCTAAAATTATCGCCAGCCTGTCCATAGGAATACCTGCGGCAGCAAATGCTAATAACACTCCAATAGTTATTATTGAAATTCGTATCAGCAGCAACCAGCTCCCAAGGCCTCCTTTTTTTCCGCGACTGGTCACAACACCCTTTTCACTCGAAGCAAAAAATGTAACAATGCTGGAAATTATTCCGGACAAGACAAGGATCAGGAAAAAAATAAAAACACTTTGAATAGTAAAAGTTGATTCACCGATCGATCTTTCTTTTACCATGAAATCGGTGAACTGATCGCTGATCTTTCTGAAAAAATAAAAGCTTCGGCCAAATAAAATAAACCAACCGACCACAAGCAGGTAATAAAAAAAGGGCGGCACTTTTTGACCTACTTTTTCAAAATTGATAAACAACGTTTTTTTATCTGGTGTTTTGTATACCCTTGCAGCGATGGTCAGCATTTCATTGACCATCCTAATCACCCAGAAAAATAGTATGGCATTGACCAGGCCGAAAATACCACTGGTTAAAAAAGATTTCGCAAAATTATACCTTCCATATATGTTGGCAATTGCGGATATGAGTTCCATCAAAATGAAGAATCCCATAAATATCCGGATCCCTTTTTCTTTTAATTCTTTCCGGCGGCCACCAATTAAAAAAATAAGACCATAGGTCGCCCCGGTCAATGACAATAACAGCATTCCATATCTTTCTATGCGGGAAGACTGAAGTATTAAGTTGTCTATCATTGCCAGGAAAAATAATATCAACATTACAAACCATGCAGACAACCAGTATTTAATAATGAAATTCCTGAAAAGTAAAGTAAGGATGACGGCTGAAATGCTCCATAATACGACACTGAATACGAATGGTGGTTCCCGGAATATAAATTGGAAAACACATAAAACAATTAATACAGATGATAAAAGAGGATAACCTAAAACAAGATATTCCTGCTGATCAGCAGGTAATGTTTTAGCTGCATGTAATTTTTTCTTAAGGGTTCTTAAAAAGAGTGCCAGCCCTATGATCAATAAAAATAGGAATACAATTTTACCGGAATTATTTTTTGAATAAAAAGATAAAACCAACTTTGCCTTTTCTTTTGACAGGAAAAGAATTTCTTTCATAGGTCGTCTGAATGCAACCGGCTCCCAAAGATTGACCGTTTCCTTGTCCGACAAAGAAGCGGCAAGATCCTCCCTGTATTTTTCAATTTGCTCAATACCATCTTCCAACTTAACGGTAACAAAATTTACCCTGGTCTGTAATAGCTGTACTTTTTGGATCGCCTTTTTAAGGAGGGTATCAGCGGGTCTCATTTCTTTTGTCACCACTGATATTTTGCTGATCAGGTTTAGGAGGCTGATAGAATCCGAAGGCAATTCAATGAGAATAGTGTCGCTTGCAAGTGAGTCAATATTGTTCTGAAAACCCACCAGGTTTTTATGATAGGATTCCAGTGAATGTTTTGAAATTTCTGCCCTGTTAAGCAATTCCCTTAAAAGTGATGAAGTAGTAGCAAGGTTTCTTTCTGTTTGCGTGGTGCCTTTATTTGTAAAAACACCGTCGCCGCCCACATCATATAAGCGAAGTATATAATCCAGTTGAGAGGCTATACCCGCTGTATCAATTCCTGATCCTAAATAATCATTTGCTTTTTGGGAAACTTCCAGGATATCATCAAGCACTTTATTTTGTCTTGCAGCGATCTTATCCCGATTGAGCTGGTCAATGTTTTTTTTGATCTCATCAGCTACACGCTGTCTTAGCGGGATCAAAACTTCTTTGGTTACTGTATCTGTTATGATCGTGTCGTTAGCAGGAGGAGGCACCTGTTTCACAAGAGTATCCTGCTGGGCCGATGCAATAACGCAAAAAGAAGATGCAACGATAAATAGGTAGGTGTGTAGTAACTTTCTTGCCATTACAAGTTTATTAATTCATGATCGAAAAGTGCAAGCAATGCTTTCGGGTTTCTAAAATTTACTAAACTTGAATTTCTGACCACCCACTGAAGCTTCGTACATCAATCCACCTTTTTGCTGTGTGTATATCATCACCCCTTCATGATATTTTGCATTTGCAGAAGCACCTGCTGTTGCAGCAACAGCGGATGCCTGTGCAGAAAATTCAACTTTATTTTTTTTGAACCGGTCTATCGACTCCTGGTTTTCAAAGAATATCAATTCACGATAAGCCTGTCCTCCTAATTGAAAACCTACACTTACCTGTGACATCTTTGCTTTGCCTATCATTACTCCTCTTTCATAAACAATACCATTTCCGGATGCGCCACCTATACCCACAGCGCCTTTACCTACATTGGGAAAAATAACATAGCCAGTAGCGGCTCCAAATAAATTACTTAATAAATGATCGGATTTAATGAATTCTGCTTTCGCAGAATCGCAATCTTGTATTAGGCTTTTGTCTTTACTGGATTGCGCTTTTGCAGCGTTTGCAAAAAATAGCACTGAAGAAAATAACAATGATCGGATGATGAGTGTGATCGAATACTTTTTCATTTTAATGGAATTTAATTTACAAATCAGGAATATGAATTTAATATGAGCATTTCCGTCTCTTAATTTTTTTAGTTCGACCCGCTTACTATTTACTGTTTCACCAGTTTCTCGTTGAAAATAATATTCCCGTTCTCATCTTTTATAGAAAGCATGTAAACACCTTTACTAATAGTTGGTGGCAGTTCTATTGTATGAGAAATGGTTCCTCCATTATGTATTAGTTGTTGTTTGTATATCTCCTGGCCGTTTGCACCAAATATGTTTATCTTATAATTACCGCGACCCAGATCACTTCCCTGGAGTAAAACAATTCCATTCACTACAGGATTTGGATAAAGGCTCAACCCTTTAATTGTTTTATTCCTGTTTACTCTTACTACAATGCTGTAAGATGATTTACCATCCAAGTCATTATTTTTTATTCGATAATAACTTGTACCCGGAAGCGGGTTAGCATCAAAAAATCCATAGTCCCCATTGGAGGTATTATTATACAAAGCAGGTAATGATCCAACACTAGTGAATGAACGGGCATCAGCTGACCGTTCAACCTCATAGCTCTTTACTTTATTTTCTGAAAAAACTTTCCAATCCAGTTGTATGCCGTTTTGTTTTTCATACGCCTTTATTGCTCCGAACTTCACCGGTAACGGATTTAATAATGATGTTGATCCTATTGTGAAAGGACTAAAATTTGTAACACCTGTCCATTCAACACTTCCGGAACTAGGGTCTCCGGTACCACCAGTACCACCTGCTTCGTCCCAACTTGTGCCATTGAAATGTGCAACCCTGAGTGCAGAAAGAAGTGAAATATAACCTCCTCCGCCACAGCTACTGGTTGGGCTCCATGTAAGTTCTACATCTGCAGAATTGGTACCCGTGTTTCGGGTAATGTTCCAGTATTCACAACTACTGACTGTAACTATGCCGGCTGCAGTAATGGGACCCAATGCGGTTCCACTTGAACGAATATATTCCACTGTAAAATCTCCGCCTACTGCCGCAGTAGTAATGGAGGCAGGATGAAAGCCCCCTACTTTTTTACCGACAGGAAAAGATAATCTGCCAGCAAAACCCGGGGCGAAGCGTCGCATCGGCCCGGCTGCAAAAGATAATGGGTTACCGGGGTCCGAGGTAGGCTGTCCACCCAGCGAACCATCCAAAAATATAGGCAAAGAGTTTAAAACGATCCCGTTTATAAAATCAATTTCCTTACTCACTGTAATAGTGCCGACAACTGTTTTATCTCCTCCGCCGGTGAACTTTACAATTCCGTAAACGCCTCCGGGAACCGTTTGCGGATCGGGTGAATTAAATTCTATGATAGGAGCCACGATATTGAACGGAGCAAACACTTCACCGCCCGTAAGATTGCCACCGAAAGTTGCCGTCGAGTTACCATTCATTGCCACATTACATCCGGTCACATCACCGGGTACAGTTAAACTGCCATTTATCAGAACAGCAATTATGTTCCCGGGTAGAGGGCCCGAGTTAATTCCGCCGACAATGGCCGCACAATTAATGGTACCCAAAGTGATAACACCACGCGGCGCTGTTGCTGCTTCAATAATTATGTTTCCGGTAACGGTAAGCGTAATACCCGGCGCAACACCTATTCGTGTTAACAGGCTACCACCCTGAAATGTAATAGAAGCACAGGTAGTATTGATATCAAGAAACAATGGAACTGCTCCATCCGGTATTATTACATCAGAGGTGGCGGTTGGCGTTCCCACGGGATTCCAATTAGTACTGACACTCGCTAAAGTATCGTTGGCTGTTCCACTGATACCGCCCACCCAAACTGATTGGGAAAAGGATGCATTCGCACATAAGGCGGAAAAAACAATTAATAAAATTCTTAAACGAAAACATTTTACAATGGATAGAATTTTCTTTCTCATAAGCTTAGGTTTTAAAATTCATTTAGTAATTAATAGAACATTTGCTCAGCAAATACAATAAATGCTCAGCTTAGATCTTCAATATGTCAGGGCAGGTAAGTTTTATTTATACACCGGGATCAACATTGAATGACGCGGTGTACGTGTATGAGGTTTGCTTCTGTTATGAAGTTACATGATTTAACGATTCAGAATTCTCATGGTCGAAAAAATTACTGAATGGTATTTTAATGTACTGAAAGCATTGTTGTGTATTGTTGGTCCGCTGTATTTACTTGTAAAATAGTTTTCACAATCAAATTCAAATTTACATTTGGAAGTCGCATTCTCAAGGTTGGTCACAATTCCTTTAAATACCAACAGCTCATAAAAGTTTTAAGAGAATACTTACTGTTTGTTTTAAAGATCGTTTTATTGTATCACTACTTTTTGTATCGTGGTAATCGTTTTTAACAAATAGGTTCCTTTAGCATACCGGCTTACATCAATGGTTTTAGTACCCGCATTTACTTGTTCCCGCCAGAGCAATTTGCCATCGGCTGTGTAAAAAGCAAGGCTGGTTGCCATGTTTACCTGCAAGGTCAATACATCATTGGTAACGGGGTTTCCCAGTATGGTAAATAGCTGCAGGACCCTTGTGAATGATAGCATTCTTATGGGGCTGTAGCTGTAGCGGCTGTCGACATCTGTTTGTTTGATACGGTAATAATTAAGACCCTTTACCGGGTTGGTATGGACATAATTATAATGGATGGTAGAGTTGCTATTACCCGCTGCCGGAAGGCTTCCGATGGTAACCCAGTTTATCCCGTCTGCACTGTGCTCTATGTAAAAATCTTTTGTGTTCTGCTCCTGTGCTGTGGCCCATTGCAGCAGCGACTGGCTGTTGTTTTGTGCTTTAGCCGTAAACGACAACCAGGTAAGCGGAAGTGGGGCAAACTGGCTGGCAAGTGTTAGTTCATTTAAGGTAATGTTGATAAGGCCATCGGTGAGAACATAATTTTCGCTGGGATCACGAAAGCTGGCGGGGTATGCAGCCCAGTTGGTGCCGTTGTGAATATTAAGGGTGAGATTTGCCTCGGCAAGACCGTTCAGTTCCGCACCATCGGTATAGTTTATTTGTATCGATCCTGAAAAAGCGTTGCTGGTATTGCTGAACTGGTACACCCGGGAGATATAAGGGTTAGCCTGGGTGTGAACAACGGTAGCCGATCTGCTCAGTATAACATTGCTCAGGATAAAATCAGCAGATGGGATAAGCGTTAAACCATCCGCATGAACCTGGGCTCCGTTTTGAATAGTTAAACTGGCACCTGGGTCAACGGTTAACAGCTGTGCATGTGCGTTGAAAAAAAACAAAGTGGCCAAACAAAGCATGGGTAGATTTTTCATACCTGTAATTTTTATTAAGGATCGAATTTCAAAAAGGTTCATGTAGCTTTTTCAAATTCATCTTTTAAAATTTAGAGATCACCCACCACTCCACACCATCAGACTGAACAGTTACAGTAGATAACGTAGTGCCATCTATTGCTAATGATGCAGCTCCCTCAACTGCTACTCCGGATTTTAATAAAGTAACTACTCCGGCACCTCCTGCTTTTCGCTTAACGGTAATAGTTTTTCCAACCGGGACGGTCGTAATATCGGGTAAAGTCAAATTAATAGTTGATGTGCCTGGAATGAGGAGGGTTTGATCTGACGAGCTAATAGTCGCAGTGGTGCTAACTTCACGAATTGCATGCTCAGGCTTGTATTTATTTAGAATAACCCAACTCGTGCCATTGCTACGAACAGTTATCGATTCAAAATCATTCTCCATTAAATAAGGCGAAGCAAAAGTGCTTTGATCAAGATTTTCACCACTTGCAGGAACAATCCTTAAAACATTTCCTGAGAATAAAGCGCCATTGGCATTTCTTTTGATCGTGTACAATTTATCTTCATGATCTGCAGCAGCAGGAAGGCTTATATCAATACTCTGGCTAGCACCGGTAAAATTTACCTCAATTATATTTTTATCTGATGCTGTGATTGAAGTTGTAGTGACTTGCGATAGTGCCGTAACCGCGGTTTCAGAAATCACCCACCAACTATCAACCCCACAAACCACTTCAAGAGTTGAATTTTCGGCACCTAAAGTAATTGAACCATTTACGATTCCATTTAATTTTTCTCCCAGGGCAGGCTTCACAATAATTTTACCTTCACCATTATCGTTTCTTTTAAATATATACTCTCTGCCGCGAGAGGTAGCCACGGGAGACAATACCATATCAGAATTAGTATTAGTAGTCTTGTCAATGATCATGATGTGATCATCCTGTTGAATCACATAATTACTAATTTCACCCAGTAATCTTACTTTAGTAGCGATACTACCCATAAGTGTTACAGAACTGGTTAACGGCAAATTGTTTTCACCACCCAGACTTCCGTCTGACTTACCACCTAAAATATTAAACCCAATACGGCCGGTTGTACCATCAATATGCATGAAGTCATATTTATAATGTATTCCGTCCCCGAAAGCGTCAAAAAAACCATCTCGAATAAAAAGGTCTTTTCCGTCTAAGTACCAGTTTACTTCTCCAGTTTCTTTAATTAGTAGCTTAACAAATTCGTCTACCCCCGGTGTGCCATTGTTTAATATTATAAAGCTACCGCCTGTGCCAAGTTTGGCTTTTATACTTTGGGCTTGTATTAAAAGTGGAAAAAAAGCTAAGAGAAGTAGTAATTTTTTCATGGTTAAGTTTTTTTGGGAGTACAATTTAAGTTTTGCAGATAATATTTCCCGAAAAGCCTGATTTTTTTTATCTGCTTTTCCTCTTTATTTTCAATAGTTCTTCCTGCTGCTATCATACAAATCCCCTGGAATTTTATTAGCAACTTCCAATAATGTTTATAATTAAAAAACATCACTCAATATCCCTGCCGGATTTTGTACTGAAAGGTTTATGGTGCATTGAAGGTTTACTCCATTAATCGTAAATGAAAGCAGCCTTTTCTTTTTTTAATTATTAAAAAATTCTACCTTAGTAGTACCGCACCATTGCTCCATCTTTCAGACGTCACTATTTTATTCTGGTTAGTAAGCACTTTTGTACTTGTTGAAGTGTAATTCCCCGTACCTATAGATAATTCTGCTTGCCGGTTTTTCCATAATTCATTGCTATTATATTTCTCCCGGATGAAGCAGAGTCAAACGAGGTCTTGTCATAGTAGCATAAGTTTTCCAAAAATTTGTCTTTTATTATCATAGAACAGATCTTGATCAACCGATTCCGTTATGAAAAAGACAAGATTCACACTACCAGGGTTCGTGCATTTGAAGAGGAGTTGTATTTATATTGACTTTGGAGTGGATAACATTTTAATCAAAACCTAATAATATGAAAAAGCAATTCCTTGTTCTAATGATCGTATTAATTTCCTCGATCACCTATGCACAAAAAGGTAGTTGGTATATTGGTGGTGTAGCAGGTTATGGCACCAATACACATGAACCAACCAATGGGACAAAGTCGACAACCACTTCCTGGGCTTTCGGTCCTGAGATAGGTACTTTCCTGAAGAATGATATCCAGTTGGGTTTTATTCTTGGTTTGAATGGTTCGGCCGATAAGTTCGGAGACGATAAGACCTCTGAGTTCTCAGGGTTTTCACCAACTGTTTATATCAGGAAATTCAAAAAAGTGACTGATAATTTCAGTTTGTTTTCGGGGTTGTACTTCAATTATCTTTCTGGCACACAGAAAGAATTTAACCCTGATGATGAGTCAAAGGCTTCGGGATTTGGTATTAGTTTAGGGATTGGTGCGGCTTATGCCTTGTCTCCCCGTTTTACCGCAGTTGGTCAATATGGATTGCTGGGATATTCTTCAGTGACGTTTAAGGACAATGGCAATGAAACGGGTAAAGAATCTGATTTTAATGTCGGGGTGAATACGGTTGGCTCGAGCAGTTTTGTTCAAGGTAATGGATCCGGTGCAGTTTTCAATATTGGTATATATTATACATTCAAATAGATAAACCATAAATAGATTTCATTTAATAACAAAAAGGAGGACAGCTATCCTCCTTTTTTCATTGCAATAGATCGCCAACCGATGAAAACAATTAATTCTTTTCTTTTTTATTCTGCTTCTTCTTTTCCTTTCTTAGTTCCTTTTTTTTCTCACGATAGGTTTGTTTGTTTTCTTTCGACATGATCATTGTTTCTTTTAATCCGTTTAAAAGTGATCTAATAATAAGATTGACAAATGCTTTATTCATATCCCGTTCAGCATTAAATTTTACAATGCGTTGTGGTTTATCTGGCGAAGCCGGGTTTGATGCTGGCAGAAACGTATTGGCTCCGAATGCAAGGACAGAACTTTTCCATTTTGCTTTTCCCTCAAGATCAATATCCATGTCAAGATCATGGTATAAAAATTTCATGGTGCCGCCTGCACTTGCCCGGTAAGCAACTCCTGAAAAAGTTATTTCATCAACTGTTCCTTTACGAACACTTGCCGGTGTATATGCCTCGATCAATTTATTCAGATCGGGTAAATTAAATTTCTCAATTCTACCATCAAAACTGAACTGAGGATTTAGATAATCAAAACCTAAACTTAAATTCAAATGAGCTTTATTTTCGATATAGGCATTTGCTTTTATCATCAATACTTCATTGAATGAAATATTAGTAATGTTTTTTACTTCCAGTGTGGCCCGGTTCAGGTTAGCCGTTGCAGTACTACCATCCGGATTGCGTTCTTTGTTTACCAGTGTAACATTCGTTGCTTTTACTTGCTTTATCAGTAGCGGGGGCTTTATTGCTTTTACTGACTGTCCCGGGTATTGCGGAAATTTTTTTGTATCGACAGGTTTTGTCATGTCTTTATAAATAGAAGCGGATACTTTATCGAGAATGACCTCATCAATAAATATTTTCCCTTTACGCATCAGCGAATCAAAATTCACACCGGCCATATTCAAACTACCCACAGAACCGGAGAAGTCTGTATGTTGAAATTTATGATCTGCCTGTGATTTTGCCTGGCTAACATTTGGTTTGAAGACAATTTCATTCATTTTTATTGATCTGTCTTTATAAGAAAGATCGAATGATCGCATTGTAATATTAAAGAGACTATCGGCAGTTTGTATATCCAGGTCTTTTAGACCTGTACTAAGATCAGCGAAATGATAAACCGATGTATCGGGAGTTTGCTCTCCACTGAGGGAATCAATGTTTATGTCGAGATCCTTAAGGGTTAAATATTTTAAGGCCCTCTTTTGTATTTTACCAGTAAATTCTCCAACGGAGATGTGAATATTTTTATATGATATTAGATCTTTACCGGGTTTCTGGTCCATAAACAGATCCCTGATCGAAAAATTTAATTTATTAATATTGAATTCCCGATCCCTTGCCTGGTTGTTAGAATGAAAAGAAGCATCCACCAAATCAAATTCTTTAAGAACAAATGATTCGATATATCGTTTATTGGTTTTTTTCGACTGGCCTGCGGTATCTTTTACGGGAAAGAAAACAGGCAATTTATCTTCGATATTGAATTCAACTTCAGGTTCAATTATTTCAATTTTATCAAGTTTAAGAATGTTCGAGTTTATTAATGTTGAAAGCTGAACATTTTTAAGTATCATTTTATGCGTCCTGAGCCGTAATGAACTATTGATATAGGGATAGTTGTTCAAAGATCCTTCCAATTGATTCAATTCTACATTATATACACTAACGTTTCCCGCAAAGAAATTGACACTTAGCTTTTCAAATTTTAATTCATATACCTCTGAAATAATATTTGAATTGAAACTTTTGGTCAGAGCATTTGTAAGGATACGGTTTAGGTTATAGTATAAAAAAACTAACCCTGCGATCAGAAGGAGAAAGAAGACAACAGTTATTCTTAGTATGATCCTTTTTACACGACCTTTTCTTTTTATTGGCTTAGCATCTTTCATCATTAACTGCCGTTATATATGTAAAAGAATCTTCAGAAATTTATTTTCACTCGATCTTTGGTAGCCGGATATTAGCTCCACCTTGTTTTAATTGGAGAGCTTCCACTTTTCCAGCAACATTTCTAATAATAGTAAAAAAAGCATTTGGAACTTCACGAATAGAGAAATTGCTATTGTCAGAGAAGAACATTTGAAAACCAGCCTGACGATTCTCTTGTATGCAAAGATCATCTCCGCAGAAAGAAATGGTCAGCGTATCTTTTTGTAAAAGAAAATTACCTAGGAATTGCTGCATCGTATCTTTTGGGACAGTTACCACCTTTCTATAAGTTGGCTTATAAAATCCCTTCCAACCATAAACAATGGCTACACTGCTAAGCAATTCATTGATCACCGAAAAATTTTCCCCATTGATCATGATCACAACACCATTTCCCCCCTGCATACTTCCATAAGATGTACAAAGAAATGCTTCATTACCTCCATTATGAGTAAAATACAATTGTCCTTCTTTGTTTTTAATAAATACACCCAACGCTGCATTACTATCTATATAGGGCGTTAATCTTTTTTTCATCATTGCTTGCGATAAAACTTTCTTTGATCTTCCCTCCAGCGCCAACTGGCATTCGATAATATATTTTGCAAGATCAGTAGGAGTGGTCCATAATCCGGCAGCTGCCTGCTCAGGATAGATATGATATTTACCTGTCACCGGTTTGCCATTTCCATAATAACCGGTTGCAAGATTTGATACAGCAGTTGGTGGCTGTTGATAGCTGCTGTTTGTCATTTCCAACAGTTGCAATACATTTTTCTGCATCCAGTCTGCATAGTTGCTACCAGTCACATTGGTTAGTATCAGTTGACTGATCGTTGTACCTCCACCGGAGTATTTGAATTTTGTACCTGGTTCAAATAAAGAACGAACAGCCTTTGTATTTGCAGGTCGCTTGCCATCCAGTATTTGTTGCAGCGTAGGTAGTGTATCCGTTTTTTCATAACCAGGAAAACCATGTATATCTAAACCGGCTGTATGACTTAACAGGTTATAGACAGATATTTTTTTATTCTTCGATAAACTGTCGTAAGGAAATTTCCAGCTCGTGAGATAATTGTTGATGTCTGCTTCCGGATCCAGTTTTCCCATCTCCACTAATTTTAAAAAACCCATGCTGTTAAGACTTTTACTGATAGAAGCTGCCTGGAAACGGGTATCGGTTGTTACTTTTCTTTTTTCTTCTATATCAGCCCAGCCATATCCTTTTGCCCATTCAATTTTATAATCACGGATCACAGCAATACTAAGTCCCGGTATTGCCAATTCTTTCATTCGTTTTTCAAGATTCAATTTTGGAATTGTGTCGCCAAAAATTACTGAGGGAGCTAATGAATTTTCAACTGCAGTAATTTTCTTCTGTACCGCAGGATCAATTGTTTGACTACAAACTGTGATCGGTAATAGAAAAAGGATGAGGAGTTGTTTCATTTTTATTGGTAATGTTTTGAATGGCTAAATTAAGTGAATTAAAACCGCTTTACGTTTACTTTTAAACTGTCAAAATACCTTTTATATAAATGGTTGTTTTCAGAATTATTAATATTTCTAATTTGGGCTGTAACTATACAAGCCTTGAAACGTATCACTGTTGAATTACTATAACCCGGGCTATAAAAACAAAATGATCTTTATGAAAACCTTCATTTTAATTCTCCATGCAATTTTATTTGCAAGCATTATTTCGGCTCAGAACCCCGAATTTCCAAGGTCAAAAAAAACTGATAACCGTTATTGGCTCTTGGGTTTGGGGCTCTCCATCCAAAATATGTATGATGAAGGAATTTCTTATGTGCGGTATAAGGGCACGGGAATAGCTCCGTCAATTGGCCTGATCAAAAGCACCGAAAAGAAATACTGTCAATTTATGCTGCAGCCAACCTTTAATAAATTAACAACTGATAGAAGCAATGAATTAAGGCCAATGGAAGTAAGGACCACGAGGTTTGTTCTGGATTATCAATATTTAGTGAGAGTAAAAGAGTGGAATGAAAAATTAAAATTGTTTGCAGGTGGAAATGCTTCATTGCTCTTTAATCTAAAGAGAGCAGAACAATTAGATAACTCACAGTTAGTGTATGACTATGCATTAAGCATCGGGCCTGCTGCCAAGCTTGATAAAACTGTAAAATGGAATAAACGAGAATGTGTAGCAGCATTTGGTCTTAGTATACCGCTGCTCTCTCATATTGCCCGGCCTTACTATCTGAACCGTATTGAATTTATCGATCCTCAAAATGATTTCCTTGGTGACCTGTTCAGTAACAGTAGTATTGTTACTGTAAATAAAAACTTTCGAATCACCAGCGGCCTGTCATTTACCTATCCTTTATTCAATAAAAATGAATTGAAGCTTGGTTACTCCTGGGATTTTTATAAGATGACAACCATCAATTCAGTGTATGCAGCAGAACATCTTATTACAATTTCGTTCCTGTCAAACTATTAATCTAAAATGATCCGATCATGAAAAAAATACTTTTTCTTTTAACGATAGCCACTGTTTTACTTTCCTGTGAAAAAGCGATCATGCCAAATTCAGGATCTGCTGATGCAGAAAAAACCTTTGAAACTCTTTGGCAAACCATTGACCGTGGATATTCCTTTTTTGAGTATAAGAATATTGACTGGAATGCAACGTATCAAGCTTACCGCCCACAGATAAATAATAACATGACCGACAGAGAATTTTTTAACAAGTGCTCTGAAATGTTGAATACATTAAAAGACGGTCATGTAAATTTAAGAGCCGGTTTTTCCACTTCATACTACAATGATTTTTACCTGAACTACCCAGCCAATTTCAATAAAGAAATTATTGACAGGAATTACCTGCGTGGTTTTGAAGTAACGGGACCGCTTTATCATACTGTACTGAGCGGAAATATCGGTTATATCTATTACGGAAGTTTTGCATCTCCATTTACCGATGACCAGTTAGATGCTGTACTAACAAGGTTCAATTCAATCGCCGGATTAAAAGGGATCATTTTGGATGTAAGAAATAATCCCGGTGGCGATCCTGCCAATGCTTATCGTTTCTTTAAAAGAATTGCGACACAAAATACATTGCTATATAAAACAAAATATAAAAATGGTCCGGCACATAATGATTTTTCTGCCGAACAGGAAAGTATTATTGAACCTACAACTGACAAGGTAAAGTACACAGGTAAAATAGTTGTATTAACCAATCGTAAATGTTATAGTGCCTGCAACTTTTTTGTTGCAGGATGCAAAGCCTTTTCTCAAATAAAAATTGTGGGAGACCAAACTGGCGGTGGGGGAGGACAACCCACAGGTTTTGAATTGCCTAATAGTTGGTCTGTAAATTTTTCAGGTTCAATTACCAGTTTACCCAATGGTTTTATTATTGAGAATGGTGTGTTACCCGACGTTGCAGTTTCATTAACTCCAGCTGATGAAGCAGCTGGAATTGATACGATAATCGAAAAAGCAAAAACACTTTTTTAAACCTGCACCTGGTTTGTGTCGGAATAAAAGAATTTAAAAAGATTTACCATTCCTGGTATATCGTTAGCTTCCAGGATATCATCCCTGAGTACTATGATTCATAGTAATAAATTTCCATCACAACAATGATCAAATAGAACTGGACCTGACCTTCTCCTGTAGATGGCTCAATTTTTTGAAACAGGTCATGGCTGAGAGTAGTGTTATAGTAATCTTCGAAATCTTTAATTACTGTTTCGATCACTTCTCTTTCATCGTATAGAAATGCCAATGGTCTTTTTCCTGATCTCATCTCCAGGTCATCTATCATTTTTTCGATAAAATTTTTTTCAGACGCAAAAAATTCTTTTACTCCAATTATAAATTGGCTATCTCTTTTTCTTTTGTGTTCTATATCTAAAAAAGCATTTTTGCCCGCCACTACAAGTTTTGGAGGAGCTTCATTGTCTTCTGCATTGTATCTTTTTAATTCCCGCCGAATTGTTTCGAATGTAGCGTTCATAAGTTTTTTATCGGGTAAGCAACCTACATAAAAATAGCGTACAATAAAAACCTGTTGGTGCCATCGCTGCTATATCACTTTAATAAGAATACGTTTATTTTATTCACCCTCTTTGCCCGTGGTCTTCCATTTATCTTACATTTGAGAGAACATTTATTTCTAACAACAATCATTCAACCATGGCAACTGTAAATATCTATCTTACATTTAATGGCAATTGCGAAGAAGCTTTTAAATTTTATCAATCTGTATTTGGAGGCGAGTTTCCTTATATAGGCCGCTTCAAGGATATGCCTGCGGGAGAAGGCCCTAAGTTTAAGCCGGGTGAAGAGAACAGGATAATGCATGTCTCATTACCCATCAGCAAGGAAACAATATTGATGGGCAGCGATACAGGTGGTGATTGGGCACCGGGTTATTCACAGGGAAATAATTTTTCAATATCGATAACAGCTGATAGCAAGGAAGAAGCTGACAAATTATTCAATGGGCTTTCAGTGGGCGGTACTGTTACAATGCCCTTGACTAAAACTTTCTGGACTGATTCTTTTGGAACATTTACCGATAAGTTTGGTATTAATTGGATGGTAAGCTTCTATGACGCAAAGGCTCATTAAGGATACAACAAATATTTTTTCCGCATTTTTTTATATTCACTTAACCCGGGTTCCCAGCTTGCCCTGATCACTTCTTCTGATACACCATCAATGATCTGCTGGCGAAAAAGCCCTGAGCCAATTTGTATCTCAATATTATTCATCTGCTTGCTAAGCTTTGAGTCGAAGAATTTTTCCTTGTACGGATGTGCTCTGTACAATTCCATGATCCATTGGATGTTTATCTTTTTCGATTTGCGCAATAGTTCAGTATCATAATTACGCAGGTCCAATCCATAGCAAACCTCGTTCATGAATATGGGTGTCTCAGCCATTCCTTTAATACCAGTAGGCGTATAAGAAAATTCATATTTACCTTTTAACTCAGGACTGCCAAGCACAGTGAAAGGGAACATAGTGCCACGACCATGATTCACATACACACCTTCGAACATACATGTTGATGGATATAACAAAATGGATTGTTGCGTATTTAAATTTGGTGAAGGTTTCACAGGTAATGTGTAAGGCATGTCGTGATTATAATTAGCAACAGGAATTATTTTGATCTTACATTTTACTTTATTCGTCAGCCATCCTTCACCATTTGCCATTTGTGCAAATTCGCCAACCGTTAATCCATGTGACATTGGAAGAGGAAACATGCCTATTCCTGATTTGTATTTCATGTCTAATATAGGGCCATCAATTAAATAGCCATTTGGATTTGGCCGGTCGAGTATCAGCATTTCTTTTCCATTCTCATAACATGCTTCCATTAATCTTGACAGTGCATTAATATTGGTATAAAAGCGGACACCAACATCCTGCAGATCGTAGATCAATACATCTACATCAGCAAGATCTTCTTTAGTGGGTTTGTTTTTTCCTCCATACAACGATACTACCGGGATTCGGGAAACAGGATCTATTTCATCAGCCACATGTTCTCCGGCACTGGCATTGCCACGAAAACCGTGTTCAGGGCCAAATACTTTTACAATATTTACTCCGAGAGTTTTAAGACTGTCAACAAGATGTGTCTTTCCTATTATACTTGTTTGATTTGCCATGATGGCAACTCTTTTTCCTTTAAGCAGCGGCAGGTATTTGCCTGTTTGTTCAGCCCCTGTCTTTATTTCTTTTTTATTTACACCAATCGGGGTTTTTTGCTGCTTCGGTTTAGATGATGAGCAAAAAATAGATGTGCTTGCTATAAGGATAAAAAGTATCGATCGCATTTGTAAAGATTAAGAATGTGAAAATAGTTGTTCAACGCCTGCACACCAAAACAAGTGCAAGCTAATGCAACAACAGTCAATAAATTTCACGCAGCGATCGCAAAGAAAATACTCAAAGTAGCTCAACGCTTCGTTGCGATCGCTGCGAGAAATAAAAGGCCGAATAGGATCACAACTGTACAAGTGTGCGACCCTTCGCTTCGCTCTGGGTAAACTGCGACGCAATAGCTCAATGTTGAAAAGAACGTTGAACGGAGCGTCGCAAGAAAAGTTTAATAGTAATTCAAAAACTGACTACATAAAATAATTCTTACAAGCCATACTTGCTGCCACTAATAGTTTTTTTGATTGTAATCTTTGTTACTGGTTTTCGCTCTTTTTGATCGCATTCACAATTGCTTCTTGCCTGTGCATTGGTTCGCGACTATCATCAAATTCGTGTCCTCCGCTAGTAAGTGCTGTGAAAGCAAAACCTGTAATGGGCTGGCTATGTATCTTTCCAAAATAATAGATCCCCCTTTTTGAATTCATTTTTGTATAATCTAACTGGTACTCTGTACCAGAGATCTCACATGTTGTTGTTGGCATATACTTTTTATTTAAGATCAGAAGCAGCTAAATTAAGTAGAATTTCGATATGCTTCAGGTCATACTGTTACTTTAGAAATTAATTATATGATCGGTAACTAATCGTTATTCTTTGGTGCCGGGCTTTACTACAAGAATTCCGAAATAAGCAAACAAAGCACTGATAACAAATACTGCTATCTCATTGAAGCCAGCGGTGAAACTAAGACCCAGGAGATTTATTCCAAGAACATAATAAGCGGCAGCACCGATGAATCCTGTAACGATACCCACTAGAATAACTTTGGATGTTATTTTCTTTCTTGTTGATTTTGAATTTTGCTTAATAAAACTACCGGCTAATCCACCTAAGATCGTTGCCAATAAGAATGGCCAGGGAAAAATGTAAGTGAAAGTTAATGGATTTGATTTAATAGAATTTGCAGTGGCAGTAAGCAAGCTCTTTCCCATTCCTTCCGAACGCAGATAAGCTGTTGCCGTTTCATTATATCTCATTCTTAACGGATTGGGACTTACAGTTCCCTTTTCGGGACTGAAAATTACACTCACGCTGTCAGATGATTTTGAACCGCCAAAGCTTATAGTAAAAGGTATTTGTTGTATTCCCAACCCTTGTAGTTTACTGCGATTGGATGACAATTCTAATAATGGTTTTACTTTAAGATATGTGATATAGCCCGAGGGATTAGATACTGTAATAACTTTTATACTGGCAGAGTCATTTACATTGTCGGCAATTAATTCAACGTTTGAAGACGGGATACTCAAGTGATTTATCTCGAAAGATCCGGGCTTTATCAATTCAACTTCATTTGAATTTACTTCGATCTTTACCGGCTCAATGTGAGCATTATTATCTCCTGATTCGTTTATCAGAAGAAATGCAAGCTTTCCACTGAATTTTTTCAATGTGTCATTGTAGCGTAATGGCTGCAGCGAAGTAAAAATAATTCTGTATGCAACTTGCTCTCTTTGGCCGCTGTCGGATTCTACGTGCAGTTCAGGGATCACTTTTATTTCTTCCTTTGTAGTAGTTGTATTTGCTGTTTCTCTGAATTTTTGAATAGAGGAATCATCTAACACTGCTATTTTATTTTCATATTTTATAATATTTTTTTTATTTGCCTGTAGCTGAATATTATTTACCTCTGAAGTATCTGTTTTTCGTATTCTGTCTCCTTCCAGCGTTTGTATTTTAACTGTAGAGCCCGGCCTGATATAGTTTTTGTAAACGGAAGACCTTAGTCGGGTTGTTTGTGCATTTGTTGTAAGACAATTAAGAGCAAAAAGGGCAACGCTCAAAGATCCGGCTTTGATGATCTTTTGAAAAATAATGGCTTGAGGTTTCATGGTTGAGCAGTTTTTTATAAGAAAAGCAGCAAAAAAGTTCTACAAAAAAGAGCCAGGAAAGGGCAACTGGACTTGTAATCACTCAGCAATTAATAGTGAATCTAAGCTACGATTTTTTTGCTCGGGTAAATATGAAATTTTATCCATGCACTTCAGCTTTTACAACATCAATTGCGGTTCTTTAGAAATTTCTATTATTTATTCTTTCCTGTAAGAATTCATTACCTTATTAGTACTAATAGTATAAACTACCAGGAAAGTGACTGAAAAAGAGCAGAAACAAATTTTTGAAGAATGGCTTAACCAGCACAAAGCACTGATCTTTAAAATAGTTCGTGTTTATGGATTTACAGTAGCGGACCAGGACGATCTTTTCCAGGAGATCATTATCCAGGTATGGCATTCAATTCCGGCGTTTCGAAAAGAGTCTTCTGTTACTACATGGTTGTATCGAGTATCGCTTAATACTGCAATTAAGTGGACAAAAAAAGAACGCAAGCATTATCAGTCAGAAGCGATCGATGGCGCACAACATATTTTAGAAGAGAGCAGGATACGAACTGATGAACGATTGACCTGGCTTTATGAAGAGATCTACAAACTGGATGAAATTGATCGTTCCATTACTTTATTGTTACTGGATGGATTTAGTTACAAAGAAATGGCTTCTATCCTTGGCATCACTGAATCGAATGTAGGAGTGAAGATAAACAGGATCAAAAAACAACTTATCTCTAAATCAAAAAAATATGATCATCATGGAATTTGAAGAACTAAGAAAGATCTGGGACGCACAAAACAATCAACCTCTTTACGCAATAAATGAAAAAGCTATGTATAATCTCATCTTGTCAAAAAAGAAACAAGCTTACCATATTACTAATATCAGTGAGCTGTTATTGATCTTCGTGAATCTTGGTACAGGGTTAATGATCCTTGCGATGAATCTTTTCAGGCAAAGCGTGAACATATCCCTGTATGTTTTATCTGCCTGGACGCTTGCCACCGCTTTGTATACTTTGGTGCGTCGTACTCAAAGAATAAAAGGCAATCAACAGTTTGACCGGTCTATAAGGGGTGATCTTAATCATGCTATTTCAATGGCATCGTACCAGGTTCGTATTTCTCAAATAATGCGATGGAACATTCTGCCGATCGCAACGCTTACTTTTCTCGGGCTTTGGGAAGGAGGGAAGCCAATCTGGATAGCCATAATTGTACTGTTATTTTTTGCTTTGACCTATTATGCAGGAGGATGGGAGCATAACATTTATAAAAGGAAAAAACGTGAGCTAGAGATCTTACAAAAAAAATTAGGTAATGAAAGCTGATGAAAGGCTAACCTTATCAGTTTCAACAGAGAACTGTGATACTTTAAAGCCGCCAATGCCAATCTTATTTATAAGGACAGTTTGTTTAGCTTCTGCCTTCAATTCGTTCTAAGTACTCTTCCGTATAGTGTTTTTCCTATGGGGAAACATCAATAAGTATGCTTAGAGGAAAATTTCAATACAGATTGAATGAAAAAAATATTGACATTGATTAATTGCATATTTTTAGTGTACGGATTTCATTAGTCAACCTCGCATTCTTAACCTTATTAACTTTTTATGAGAAAACTTTTACTGGTAGCACTGGTGCTATTGTCATTTTCTACCCTGGCCTTTTCACAAGCAGATAGATTTTGGTCAGCAAATAATGGAGATCGAAATGCTATTCCAACTGATAAAGCTGTTGGAAGGCTTACTTATCCAAAAGACTTCAAATTATTTAATTTAAATCTTGAGCCTTTAAGACAGGAGCTTTTATCTGTTGTTGACAGGTCTTCAAAACATTTGTCGGTTATTACTTTACCAAATGCAAATGGAGAACTTGAACAGTTTGAAGTTTATGAAGCTTCAAATTTTGAACCCGATCTGCAGGCGAGGTTTCCTGAGATAAGAGCTTACTCTGGTAAGGGTATTACAGACAAGTTTGCTACAGTTAAATTGAGCATTTCTCCACAAGGAATTCAAACAATGGTTTTCAGAACTGATAAAGAAAATGAATTCATTGAGCCCTATTCTAACGATCATAGAGTTTATTCCGTTTACAAGTCTCATAGAGATAAAGGAAAATTCGGATGGATCTGTTCTACAGAAGAACAACAATTGTCTTCAGATATAAATTCTGCTATATCTGGTAGAATAGAAGGTAGCTCAACAGGAAAAATAAAAACATTGCGACTGGCTCAATCTTGTAATGGAGAATATTCTAATTGGTTTGGAGCTACAAGCTCTTCCCAGGTAGGGTTGGTTTTAGCCGCATTTAATGGAACACTTACACGTTGTAATGGTGTTTATGAAAAAGATCTTGCTGTACACCTCAATCTTATTGCAAACACTACAGCTGTTATTTACTATAATCCATCAACTGATCCTTATACAACTTTATCAAGTTGGAATAAACAATTACAAACAACTTTAACTAACATTATTGGAGCAGCAAATTATGATATTGGCCATATGTTCGGCGCTTCCGGTGGTGGTGGCAATGCCGGTTGTATTGGTTGCGTTTGTGTGGATGCTTCTAAAGGAAGTGGTATCACTTCCCCTGCAGATGGAATTCCGCAAGGCGATAATTTCGATATAGATTATGTAGTACATGAAGTGGGTCATCAATTGGGAGCGAATCACACTTTTTCAATGTCACTTGAAGGAACAGGGCAAAATAAAGAAATTGGTTCAGGGATCACCATTATGGGTTATGCTGGTATTACATCTCAGGATGTAGCACCACATTCAATTGATATTTTTCATGAGACATCTATTGCTCAAATACAGGCTAATTTAGCAGCTAAGACATGTCCTGTTTCTACAACTATGACTGCTAATCATGCACCGGTTATTGGTGCTACAAACAATTATATTATTCCGATCAGTACGCCATTTGCACTTACGGGTTCTGCAACTGACCCCGAGAATGATGTATTGACTTATTGCTGGGAACAAAATGATAATTCAACAACATCAGGAGCAAGCAGTGTTGCATCGCCAACTAAAGCAACCGGTCCAAATTGGTTATCATTTAGTCCAACTGCGTCTGGCACAAGAACCTTTCCAAAATTATCAACTATCCTGGCAGGTTTAAATGTAAGTGGTCCTTTGCCTGGTGGTGATGCCGGCGCAAATACTGAAGCATTAAGTTCTGTTTCAAGGACGTTGAATTTCAGATTAACGGTAAGGGATAATCACCCTTATGTAGCTGGTAATACAATTGGCCAAACTGCTTTCGCTGATGTAGTGGTTACGGTAACTAATACTGCAGGGCCTTTTACTGTAACAGCGCCAAACACAGCTGTAACATGGAATGCTGGTAGTACTGCAACTGTAACATGGAATGTAAATGGTACCAATGCCGGTTCAGTAAATTGTGCTAACGTAAATATTTTATTATCTACTGATGGTGGTGCAACATTTCCAACCGTATTAACTGCTGCTACTGCTAATGATGGTTCACAATTAATTACAGTTCCGGCATCTCCGGGTTCATTATGTCGGGTAAAGGTTGAAGCAGTTGGAAATATTTTCTTTGATATTTCTAATGCCAACTTTACGATTAGTGGAGCACCTGCTTGTGGAACGCCGACCGGATTATCGAATACAACTCCAACAGAAACTTCTACAACTGTAAGCTGGGGTGCTGTTAGTGGAGCAATTAACTATGATGTTGATTATAAAACTAATGCTGCATCACAATGGATCAATGCTGCTACAGCAACAACTAATTTGTCAGTTGGCCTTAATAGTTTAACAGGGGCTACGTTATATAACTGGAGGGTGCGAGCAAATTGTAGTGGAAGCACTAGCAGTTATATTCAGGCAAATTTTACCACAGCTACACCACCACCTCCTCCTTGTGGAGATCCAACCGGATTATCCAATACAACTCCAACAGAAACTTCTACAACTGTAAGCTGGGGTGCTGTTAGCGGAGCAGATAATTATGATGTTGATTATAAAACAAATGCTTCAGGTACATGGATCAATGCTGCTACAGGAACAACTAGTTTGTCAGCTAATCTTTCAAGTTTAACAGCGGGTACATTATATAACTGGAGGGTAAGAGCAAATTGTAGCAGTGGGGCTGGTAATTATGTCCAGGCAAACTTTACAACAGCTACACCACCGCCTCCTTGTGGAGATCCAACTGGATTATTGAATACAAATACAACAGAAGTTTCTACAACTGTAACCTGGAATCCTGTTAGTGGAGCAAATAATTATGATGTTGATTATAAAACAAATGCTTCAGGTACATGGATCAATGCTGCTACAGCAACAACTAGTTTGTCGGCTAATCTTTCAGGTTTAACAGCTGGTACATTATATAACTGGAGGGTAAGAGCAAATTGTAGCAGTGGATCTGGCAATTATGTTCAGGCAAACTTTACAACGTCTACACCATCGGTACCATGCCCTGGCTCTTATGATGTTGGTAATAATGATATCATAGCAGGAGCTACCACAATACCACTAAACACTGATGTTTATGGTTTGATAAATGTCAGGGGTGATAATGATCATTACAAATTCATTGTTACAACCGGTGGTACAATAACTATATCATTAACCAACTTGCCTGCAGACTTTCAACTTGCCTTGCTAAACAGTGGTGGTACTACATTGCAATCATCAACTAATAACGGCACTGCTAGCGAAACGATCAATGCAACGGTTTCACCAGGCACTTATTATGCAAAAGTTTATCCAAAAAGCAATGGAGCATTTAATGCAAACTCCTGTTATACGTTAACAGTGCAAACTGGTACTGCCACCAGGATGAACCCTGAATTGGTGCAACTTTTAGAAAACAAGCTTTTTGTTTACCCTAACCCGGCAGGCTTCGAAGCAAATCTTGCATTTAAGTCAAAGACGAACGGCAATTCTGTGATCACGGTTATAAACCAATTAGGCAGTGTAGTTTTAAAACGGACAATTGCAGTATATGAAGGCGATAATATTAGAAGATTAGATGTGAGCTCATTGCCAAGCGGCATGTATTATATTAAAATGCAAAATGGCAGCGAAATACAAACTGCAAAAATTATTATCACTAAGTAAGAATTATTTTATACTAAAAGAGGCTGCAATTTTGTAGCCTCTTTTTTTATCCTGTAACTATAAAATTATTTATGCTGCATATGCAACTGCTTCTTTCACCAATTGAATGTTGGCATTGATTTTCACTTCGTCACCCAATAACACGCCACCCGTTTCTGAAGCAGCGCCAAAGCTCACTCCAAAATCATGCCTGTTGATCTTGCCACTTACAGAAAAACCTGTTCTTGTATTTCCCCATGGATCTTTTGTTATACCGCCAAAGTCCGTATTTAGAATAACTTTTTTGCTTACACCCCGCATAGTTAATGTGCCATAAAGTTTGTATTCATCTTCACTTGTCTTGTCCATTCTTTCGCTATCAAAAGTTATTACCGGGTATTTTTCTGAATCAAAAAAATCTCCGTTCTTCAGATGTGCATCACGTTGTTCATTATTGGTGGAGATGGAATCCACTGTTGCTTCGAAATGCACTTTTGCTTTTGTGAAATCATCATTATCTGTTTCAACAGTTGCTTTAAACTCGTTGAATTGTCCGGTTACGGTTGATATCATCAGGTGCTTGATCTTGAATTGAAGTTCTGAATGTGTTGGGTCCAGGGCCCATGTTTGATTTGCCATAATTATTTTTTTTGTTTCGGACACAAAGATACATACCTTTACTATACTTTTTATAGTACTATACCAAAGTATAGCACTATACTTTTGGAAAGCGACCTAAAAAATCAAAAAATCATGGTATCAAAAGTTAAGGAAAACGAAAGAACGCATGAAACTTGTACAAAAGCATTGATTCCTGTGCGGGATGCATTGGATATTTTAAGCGGTAAATGGAAATTGCCTATTATTCTTGCTTTGCAATTTGGCAATAAGCGGTTTAGTGAACTTGCTAAACAGGTGCATGGCATCACTGATAAAATGTTGTCAAAGGAATTAAGAGAGCTGGAGATGAATGAGCTTGTAAAGCGGACAGTATATGATTCCGTTCCAGTAGTAGTAGAATATTCGATGACGCCTTATGGCGAAACGCTGGAAAAATTAATTGAAGAATTACAGGTCTGGGGAACCCAACATAGAAAACGAATATTAAGAAAAGGAAAGTAGTAGAAAGTAATATTTATCTGTATTGTCTTTTTCTTTTATGCATATTCCTGGAAAATATTTCTTTCGGGATCATCATCAATGCATGCCATGTCCATTTTAAAGATACCCGTATTAATCTGATTATGTAAGGCAATTTTTTCCTTCTCATCGTAATAATAATTTAGGAGATTGACGTTAAGGTTTCTAAAAAGTATTAATTGAAACTAAAGACAACAGTGGAGTATTATCTGTATTGTCTTTCACTCACTTTTTTTCTTTTCGGCATGTTCCAAAAGTTTACTTCTTTTTCATGATATGGATCATTCGGTATTGTTAATGCATACCACACACTCTTGAATGCAAGCCTCGTGAGTCTTATGAAATGAGGCATTTTTCTTCTGCGCATAGGAATTTAGTTTACAAGTGCAATTTACTTTCAAAAAGAAATGAACCCAATACCACTTTGGTGGTAAGTGACGTTAAAGTTTTCTAAATGTAAACTGCTTGTTCCAACGCAAAAGACAATAGAAGCTACCCGAAAATTGAATTTAGCAGACCGGCAAGACGAACACCGCCTTTTAATAATTGATTGTTCAGCATTTCGATATAGTCAAAGTTGTAACGAAAACTAAGCTTTGGTTCTGGTTGAGTAACACTATTATAAATTTTTCCGGCAAGTTGATATGATTCAAAAAACCACTCATTCATCGGTTGTTCCTGCCATTGTTTGCGTTGTTCTTTGGTTGTATGATTGATCCAAGTAGCATATTCGGTGTAACTGAGTTTTTGGAATTCAATTAATTTTTCATCCCATAAGCTATGCAGGTTTGTTGATTCACCAAACCATTGTAATCGAATGCGGTTGCCACCCAGGTCTTCAAACTGTCCAACATGCAGAGGCTGGTGTATATCGCCGGCTATGTGGATCAACAGGCGCAGGTACATTTGTTTTTTCTCAAGCGGTAATTGTTTGTTTTTTAATTCGGCGATCAGGAAGTTAAGTTTCGTGTATGCATTTGTCAAGGTATCATTTCCTAATGCAGCATTGAATTCAGTTTGTGATAAACCTTGTTTTACATTTATATAATGCCAGGTACTTAAATAATTAAACGTAGAATCAGATTTAATAAAATCCGGCCAATTACTTGTGATGGCTATGGATTCATCACCTAATATTTCACGGATAGCTTTCCTTGCCTTATTGCTGAGATAGCTGTCAGCGATCTCGCCTACTATACGATGACCATTCTGTCCCCACCATGCAAAAGATGAAATAGAAACTGCAATAAAAGTTGTGGTTAGTAGTAAAAATTTAAAACGCCTCATGTGGTTTATTTTGCCGCGAAGGTAATAGCTATGCCATTATCAACAAAGAAAGAAGAAGGGAAGTAGAAACTCATCATTATTTTATCTTTAAATAATGAAAAAAATTTGGAATGGAATAAAAGGAAGCACAAGAATAGCTATCAGGCTCATTGTCGAAACCGTTCATCGGCTTGTTATAAACGTATTTGATACATTATTTGGATTTTTAAATTGGCCCGAAAAAAATTTACGTGTCACGATCTTTATTCTGCAAAATACGCAAGCTAATCCTGTTGTTTCGCCAGATGATCTTGATACGGCAATAGAATATGCAAAAAGATCCTTCAAAAAAAACTTTAATACCAGGTTGCTACCATATAAAACCGGTCAACAATTTGCTGAAGTGTTACAAGAGAAAGCACCACATGAAGCATTATATACAAAAGGAAGCATTGGCGCATTAGCCGAAGAGTTTACCGTTACCGGTAGTTTTTTTGCGTCTAACCTTAGCGGATCATTTTATCCTGTCACAGCATTTGTTGTTTTTGATATTGATCATGCATCTGGTTGCTCTCTTGGACCTCTTACTGATTATGTAACATTAGATCCCGATGGAGCAAAAAATGCTTCAACATTGGCACATGAGATCGCACATGCTTGTGGTTTATGGCATGTGTCGTCAAAATCAAACCTTTTGTGGCGAACTTCTGACAGGGGAGATGAAGTGAAATGGTGGCAAAAGAATATCTTTCGCAGCTCGAGGCATGTCACTTATTGGTAGAATGATGGTGTGTATTAATTAATTGTTTACAGCAGAATTTTATTTAAATTCATTTCTTATTGTTTGCCATGGATCGCCGCAAAGCCATAAAAAATCTTGCCATTGTTTCAGGTGGATTGATCACACTTCCCCAGTGGATGGTGAGTTGTGGAGTAAGCGACACAACTATTCATCAATCTTCTTTCTCAATTGCCGAACAAAAAATTCTTGCAAGTATCACTGATACTATCATTCCCGCTGGTAATAGCATTGGCGCTTTATCAGTTGGCGTTGATAAGTTCCTTCAAAAACTTATTGATGATTGTTATGAAAAGGATGTGCAGGACAATGTAAAAGCACAATTAAGATCATTGGACGAATCAGCAAAAGCAGCAAATAAAAAATCATTTGCTGATTGTACACAAGCCCAGCGGGAAGAATTACTATTAAAATTATCCGCCTCAGAGATCAAACCAGAAAAAGATTTTTTCGACTTAATAAAATCAGAGACAATAAGAGGGTTCAATACATCGCAGAAAGTAATGCAGGAATATCTTGGCTATCAAGTAGCACCGGGGCATTACTACGGTTCTGTAGATGTAAAAACATCAGATCATGCCTGAAGATAAAAAAAGAACATATGATGCTATCGTCATTGGTTCCGGTGCCAGCGGTGGTTGGGCCGCCAAAGAACTTTGTGATAAAGGATTAAAAACATTGGTGCTTGAACGTGGCCGTAATGTTGAGCATGTAAAAGATTATCCAACTGCATCTAAGGCTCCATGGGAGTTTGATCATCGCGGCACTGTCTCAATTGAACAACGTAAAAATTTACAAGGCGCAAGAAATCTTCGGGAAGAAACTTTGCATTGGGCATTGAAAGATGATGAACAGCCTTTCATCCAGGAAAAACCATTCCGCTGGGTTCGGGGTTATCATGTAGGTGGCAAATCATTATTATGGGCAAGACAAACACAGCGATGGAGTGATTATGATTTTGAAGGCCCCACGAGAGATGGTTTTGCTGTTGACTGGCCCATCCGCTACAAAGACATGGAAGAGTGGTATAGTTATGTTGAAAAATTTGCAGGCATTGCAGGCAACAGAGATGGTTTGCCTGAGTTACCCGATAGCATAGTGATGCCTGCTTTTGAAACAAGCGCCATTGAAAATTATTTTAAAGAGAATTTACAAAAGAATTTTACTGACCGTCATCTTATAGCAGCAAGATGTGCACACATCACCGATCCACAACAGATACATGTTGAACAGGGTAGAAGTAAATGCCAGAATCAAACAATGTGTAACAGGGGTTGTATTTATGGCGCATACTTTAGCAGTAATGCATCCACAATTCCATGGGCATTAAAAACAGGCAATCTAACTATCAGGCCACATTCGGTTGTTCATTCAATAATTTATGATGATAAAAAAGGTAAAGCAACCGGCGTAAGGATCATTGACGGCACTACAAAAGAGATGATTGAGTTTTATGCAAACGTAATTTTTGTAAATGCATCCGCATTAAATAGTAATGCGATCTTGTTGAATTCAACCTCAACCAGGTTCTCAAATGGTTTGGGAAATGACAGTGGCTTACTTGGGAAATATGTTTCATGGCATAACTATCGTGGCAAGGCCAATGCTACATTTGAAGGACTTAAAGACAAAAAAACCGATGGCCGTAGCCCGAGCTATAGTTATGTACCACGTTTTAGAAATGTATTCAAACAGGAAATGGATTTTTTAAGAGGTTATGCGATCGGAGTTGCCGGAGGACGAGGAACGTTTTCAAATACCGACATGATCGGCGACCAATTAAGAGAAAATTTATTAAAGCCCGAATTGGGCGGTTGGTATATCAGTACCTGGATGATGGGTGAATGTGTGCCGTTGGAAAAAAATCATGTTCGGTTATCAAAGGATCTGAAAGATAAATATGGCATTCCTCAATTGATCGTTTCATGCGAATGGAGTGAGAATGATGATAAAATGGTTGCTGATTATATTGAACAAACAAAACTGATGTTTGAAAAAGCCGGATTTATAAATATAAAAGCAGAAGATACGCAATCGCCGCCGGGATCTGATATACATGAAATGGGTGGTGTTCGCATGGGGCATGATCCTAAAACTTCTTTATTGAATAAGTGGAACCAGCTGCATCATTGCAAAAATGTTTTTGTTACAGATGGAGCTTGTATGACGTCGACCGGTTCACAGAATCCAACTTTGACATATATGGCAATAACTGCAAGAGCGGCTAATTATGCAATCGAAGAGTTGAAGAAAGGAAATATTTAAACCCCTGTCCCCTAAAGGGGTGATTTAGATACAATAGTTCTTTTTATTTTTTAATTTAAGACAGATGAAAGTATAGGTATGTTACCAGCTTAAGTAATTCTTTTCAACTTTGGTTGCACAGTTTACCCAGAGCGAAGCGAAGGGCACTCTTATACATTTTGTTCGCTATTCAACTTTTGACAAGTAAAAGGGCTAAAGCCCGGTACACTTTGATTTGATTTAACCCCAGCCTTAAGGCTGGGGTTGTAAAAAATATGATCGAAATGGGCTTTAGCCCACAAAAAAATAAAACAATGAAAAAAAATTTCTTTCTATTAGTGTTAGCCGGTTCGTTATTCACGGATGCAGCCATGGCGCAAAAGCCATTATTTACTGCACCAATTGGTTTGCAGACCTATACTTTTCGCAGAAGTATTGGAAAAGATCCGGCTAAAGTTTTAGACACGATAAAAATGATGGGAATTACGGAGATCGAAGGAGGAGGTGGCGGAGGTTTAACATTGCAGGAATTTAAAAAATTGTGTGATGACAGAGGAATAAGCATACCATCTACCGGGACAGGATATGATCAGTTAACAACCAAAACGGACTCGGTGGTTTACAGGGCAAAAACATTAGGAGCAAAATATGTTATGTGTGCATGGATACCACATGATAATAATGTATTCACTTTGGAGAATGCAAAAAAAGCTGTGGAAGATTTTAATAAGGCCGGAAAAATTTTAAAAGAGAACGGACTTACTTTCTGTTACCATGCACATGGGTATGAATTTCAACCATACGAAAATGGAACTCTGTTAGACTATCTCATCAAGAATACTAATCCTGAATACGTTTCATTTGAAATGGATATCATGTGGATTTATTTCGGAGGTGGTGATCCCGCAGCACTTCTTAAAAAATATGGCGACCGGTGGAAACTGATGCATGTAAAAGACATGAAGAAGGGAACAAAAAGAGATCTGACCGGTGGAACATCTCAAGAAAATGATGTTGCCGTAGGTACAGGTGAACTAGACATACCAGCCATTATGAAAGCAGCGAAGAAGGTTGGTATAAAACATTACTTTATTGAAGACGAAAGCAGCAATATTATTATTCAAATACCTCAGACCATAGCTTATTTAAGAAGTTTGAAAGAGTGAATAGTGAGTGATGAGTGATGAGTAGTGAGTAGTAGCTGATCACTTTCATTAGCCACTCATCATTGACCATTCACAATTCACTTATAAGTTTGCGGGCAAAGGATGAACCCACGGTCCCCGATATTTTCTTTGTAAGAGTTTTGTTGCTTCTGCATCACCAACAACTTCTCTTTTAATTGGATCGTAGATCAATGCTCTTCCATTCAACTGCATCGAGATATTAGCCAGGATACAACTTGCTGTGGAAATATGTCCTTGTTCGATGTCTGCAACTGGCTTACTATTTTTATCAATTGCTTCAAGAAAATTTATCATGTGTAATCTTGTAGCTGGTGCTGCGTTTAGTTCAATTGCTGGTTCAGTCAGATCTTCCGGATATTTTACTTTTTCAAACACGACATCGCCATGAATCTTTTTTCCATCACCATCAGGAATAAAATCATATTTCATAGTACTTCCACACAATGTTCCTTTCTCACCATATATTTTGAATGCCCATGGATATTCAGGATCTGCAGGAGTGCCCCAGCTTCTGTGTTGCCAAACACAATTCAGTCCTTCGTATTCAAAAATTGCATTTTGTGTATCAGCGATATTACTCTTACCTGTTTTATCAACATAGATCCCGCCTGTCGAACTGATGCGTTTTGGCCAGCCAAGATCTAGCATCCATCTCACTGTATCAAACATATGAATACACATGTCACCCATAATTCCATTCCCATATTCCATAAATGTTCGCCACCAACGTATATGCGGTAAACCATCATAAGGACGTAGCGGTGCAGGGCCGGTCCACATTTCATAATCAAAAAAATCAGGGACTGGTTCTACAGGCGGATTACCATTATTGCGCATATGAAAATAACAACACATTTCTGCATGTGATACTTTACCCAGCAATCCTGCATCCACAATATTTTTCTTTGCCTCTATAAGATGTGGTGTACTTCTGCGCTGTGTTCCTACCTGCACTACACGTTTATATTTTCTTGCAGCGGCAAGCATTGCTTCACCTTCCATTACATCCACGCTGATCGGTTTTTGTACATACACATGAGCCCCGGATCTCATTGCATCAATTGCAGTTAATGCATGCCAGTGATCAGGTGTTCCGATCAAAACAATCTCCGGTTTTTGTTCTGCTAATAATTTCCTGTAATCACCATATAAAGCCGGCTTCTTATTATTCTTCTGACGCTGACCTACCATTTCAGCGGCTTTATTCAATTGCTGTTTGTCCACGTCACAAAGTGCAACTACATCTACCGGCGCCACTTGCATTAGCCGGAACAGATCACTTTTGCCGTACCAACCCGTGCCGATCAATGCTACTCGTCTTGGTGTTGCCTGTGAAAAGAAATTAAGACCACTTGGTTTAAATGCAGCAAGTGTCAATGCTGCTGAGGTATCGAGTATGAACCGGCGACGATGTATATTTTGTTTCATAAAACAAAAATTAAATATGTGCAGTGATACATTAAAGGTAAAGTTTTAGCTGCTCACTTCTTCCGGATTCTAAAGACAATCGCCAATGTTCAGATCAAATGATTCGCACAAATAAAAGCTCCAGGTAAAACCGGAGCTCTTTGATATATATACAAGAATTTCTTTTATTCTTTTAAAACATTCTCAAACAACTTAAAAATTCTTTTATATTCATCGGTCCAGCTACTGGGTTCAACGAAGCCATGATCTTCCATTGGGTAAGATGCCAGCTCCCAATTATCTTTTCCCAATTCGATCAATCTTTGCGTAAGTTTTACGGCATCCTGGTAATGAACATTCACATCCACCATACCATGGCAAATCAGTAAATGACCTTTTAACCCGTTGGCATAATAATATGGAGAGCTTTTCCTGTAAGCAAGACTGTCATTGAACGGCTCATTAAGAATATTCGCTGTATAGCCATGATTATAATTGGCCCAATCAGTAACAGGTCTTAATGCTGCGCCGGCTGTAAATACATCTGGATCATTAAACATTGCCATCAGTGTGATAAATCCTCCGTAAGAGCCGCCATATAAACCTATATGCTTTGGATTTACTCCATAAGTTTTTACTAAATAATTTACGGCATCTACATGATCACTTAGATCTTTGCCACCCATAAAACGATAGATCCCCGTTCTCCAATCTCTTCCATAGCCTGCGCTGCCACGATAATCAACATCCATCACGTAATAACCATTGTCAGCAAGCATATTGTTGAACATGTATTCCCGAAAATAACTGCTCCACCATTTATGAGCATTTTGCAAATAACCTGCTCCATGTACAAACAGAACTGCTGGTTTATTCGGATCGGGATTAGCAGGCTTATAGATCCTTGCATAAACTTGAGCACCATCGCTTGCAGTAAAAGTTATCACTTCTGGATCTCTCCATGAGTATGATTTGAATTCATCGCTTTGTGCTTTGTTTGTTATTTGCTCAATTTTCCCTCCGGGTTTATTTTCCTGCAAATACAATTCCCATGGTTTGGTTGAATATGAATAAAGAACAGCAAGATATTTTTCGTCAGGTGAAACGGTAATCTGGTTAGCACCCGTCATTGTAGTGATACGTTCTTTTTTCCCATCTGCAATTGTTAAGCGATAAAACTGTTGTTCACCCGGATGCACTTCATTTGTGATGATATAAAAGAATTTCTTGTCGTTGCTTAACTGTACTTGTTGCACCTCATATTTACCGGACGTTAATGCTTTTCTTTCATTTGTGTTTATATTGATTGAATACAAATGCGAATAACCAGTGGATTCAGATTGAAACCAAACAGTGTTATCATCTATCCAACCGATATTGCGACCAAATCCAATGCCCGGGCCACCAACCCATGCCTCATCTCTTTGACGATCCAATAATTTTAATACATGAGTAGCTGTATCCCATAGCATCAACCACCGATCTTTATTATCAGTTGAACGAATTTCAAGTACTGCGTTTGCACCGGTAGCGGACCATGCAAATGAATTAAACGTAACTGTTCTGTTTGTAGGTCTTCTGTTTCTTCGTTCCAATTGTTTTGGATAGTCTTTTACATAATCAGGCAGATCTCTTATACCCGGAAAAGTTGAATCGATCTTTACTGCAAAAACAGTATCTCTTTCACGATCATAAATAAAAAATTCTGAAGTGCCTGGTGGTGTACCTACTTTAGTCCGGCCTGCAATGTCAGTAGTAAAACCAGTTTCAGTTACATAACTTGGAACGATCGTAGTCTTTGCAGCCGTGGCGGTTTTAAATAAACGATAGCTGATAAAACGACCATCGGGACTCAGGCTAAGACCTTGCAAGGCTTTATCTTCTATATTTATGTTTCGAAGCTCTTTTGCTTTCGGTATTGTTTTATTATAGGCTTCGCCTTTATCTCTTTTTTCTTTTCTTGATTTTAATACTTCAAAATAAGTCAACTGGTCATTTTTTAGCCAGTCTTCCTGCGGATTGCTGCTTGCGTTATTATTACTTGCAGCCTGGTTATTTCCCCTGCCACCAAAACCAGTAGTGGGTGGTGCAGCGGCAGCAGCACCGGTTTGCAGGTTAGTAAGCTGCATGGTTTCACCAGATACAATATCCCATGCATATAGATTCTGGTTACGGGTATAAGCGATCTTTGAATCTTTAAAGGAAAACTGGGGGTTGGTCTCCGCATCTGCTGTTTGAGTAATGCGTTTTGTTTTACCGGTTTTTAATTCTGTGTAAAAAATATCTCCGTCTTTTGCAAGCACATAAGCTGAACGTGAAGTATTGTAAACATAGTTTCCTGTTGCACGAACAACCTGCATTTCAACAGGAGTGACTTTAACCGGAGTTTTATTACTCAGCGTTATATAATAAAGTGAATCGGCAAGTCCTTTTTCAGGATTCCAACTAAAATAAATTGACTTTCCGTCATTGCTCCATTCAACATTAGAAGGAGAGGTGCCGATCCAGTTCGGATCTCTCATGATCTTTTCTACAGTTAGTTTGTCTAATTTTTGTTGCCCAAGACTTTGGAAAAAGAAGAAAACGAAAAAAAGAAAGCTTGTCAGTTTTAGCATAGTAATAATTTAAGGGCCTAAATATATTGATTAACTAAATAAATTCTTCAATCAATACAAATAATAACAGCCTGTCATTATTGCTCAATAACTATGAAGAGGGATTGGCTTTGTATTCGTATAAATAATAGCTTCGGTATCGGATATAGAATAGTCCGGAGATGGGTTTAATAATTTGAATTTGATACTATGTTTTCCTTGCGGCAGATCATAATTCCAACAGAGTTCATGGCGACGGGTGGTGAAGTTCACAGGGAGTTTAATTATTTCAGTTCTGTTTCCATCGACATATAATTCGGCATTTATAACAACTGCATCATGATTTCCCCAATGACCAGATTCACCTTTTAATACAAAACCTGTTCCTTCATACTCAAAACTGATCTCATTAGGAGCTGACCAATTCACTTTCTTTTTTTCTTTGACATACAGCCCTGCAAAACTTTTTTCAAACTGAACTGCTTTGGGCTGCTGAATACGGATCGTTATTTTATCGCTATTGACTTTGCCACCATTTCTTTCAATATTTTGTAAAGCATGTTTCAATCCAATTTCATAAACACTTTTCAGGCTCATCGTTGTGTATTTGAAATTTATTTCTTCTGCTTCTTTCAATCCTTGTTTCCAATAAGCAGGAATACCATCATAACCAAGCAATGTTCCGAGTATTCCTCCAGCTGAAGATGGATTACAATCAGCATCTTGTCCGCAACGGGTAGTAATTTCTATTGTATTTGTAAAATCTCCTTTGCCATAAAGCAAACCAATTACCACGTAAGCAGCATTTATTTTAGCATCAATATTAAATGGTGCAAACACACCATCGGGACAACCAATCTCATCAGCCCATTTCTTTTGCACCTGGAACCATGTTTGCTTCCAGTCATTTGGATATTGAGTATGCCATTTGATCACATCATTGATGCATTGGTAAAATTCACTTTGCGACGGAACAGTTTTTAATGCTTCTTTCACTATGTAATTAATATCCTTTGAAACCAATGCTAAAGAATACATTGCACCAACATACACTCCGCCATACCAGCCATCACCATAATTCATAATGTGCCCGATCTTATCACTGATCGCAGATGCTGTATTCGGCATACCCGGCGACATCAATCCCGCAAAATCAGATTCGATCTGGTAATCGATACAGTCAGCATGCGGATTATTTTTCCAATGACCGGAAGCAGGTGCAGCTATTCCATTTAGTATATTATATCGTGCAGCCTGGTTTGCATGCCAAAGCATATAGCCAGCGTTTGCAAATGCGTTTGCAAATGAATCAAGCGGCGCATCCATGCCAAATTTTTCAAACACATCCACAAACGTAAGATCCATATACAGGTCATCATACAAGCCGGGGTTATTAAGCATATTGTCTTTTAAATAACCATCCTGCCATTTGAGAGTTTGATAATCGCCAATAAAAGTTCCATTGAAACGAAATTCATAAGGTCCACCGAATGTCACACCAATTGTTTGTCCCGCCCACCCGCCTTTAATTTTATTTTGCAGTTGAGCTTTTGTAAGTGTTATCGTTTTTTGCTGTGCGAATACAAATGTGATCTGTAATAACAAGCCGAACACTATTGCCGATTTCTTTTTCATAAAGGAGCAAAGCTGATTGAAGCTCGATTTTTAGACAGCATGAATTTACAGTATATGAGGAGATCAGCGTCAAACTTTCTTATACTCTTTTGAAATTTTATATGGAGAAAAGATCCAGGGAACCATCAAGGCGTAGTTTATATAACGCTAACCCGTTCATGTCTTTTTTTCCTATAATTCTTTGTAATGCGGGAATATAATTAATGATGTTAAAGACCGTGAGTGCATAAGCCTTCCTGCTGAATTCTTCAACATCCGGTTCATAGCCTTCTAGAAATTTTTGTTTTCCATCAATGGAAAGATCATGAAGTGCAATAGAAAAATCCCAGTAGGGTGCACAGTTGGAAGAACAGTCTTCCCAATCAAGGATGGCTTTTATTTCTCCTGCTTCATTAACAATTACATTTTTCAAACGAAGATCACAGTGATTTAAACAAGGAGTGATCCTCCATTTTTTTAATTTTCCAAACTCAACCCTGAGCCTGTTTATTTTCTTTTTAGATAAGATGTTATTGTCGTGCAGAAATTTTAAGCCTTCATCAACCAGTAATTCTTTTTCTAAAAATTCCAGCCATGTTTTTTTCTTTGATAATTTATTTTTTGACCAATCAAACACTTTCCCAAAACCAGTCGTTGGAACCGAATGGATCATGCGGGCATATTTTCCAAGCTTTTGTAAGATCTTCAATCTGTCCGGATGATTGATGGCTTCTTGTCCTTCTATTTTTTGTTGCAGCATATAAGGAAGAGGAATGATGTCATGACCGACTTCTAAAATTTCAGGAACGGGCACACCAACCCTCAACGCTTTTTGTGTGGCCCATTGTTCTTTCATAAAATCATTGAGCTTGCCTCGTGAATTGGCAATGCGAACAATAAAGTTTCCTTCCTTTGTAGTTACATCAAAAACAAAATTGGTTTTACCCGCTGGCTTAAATTCAATTTTTTGCAATGACTTGCCAAAGTGATGTTTTACCACTTTTCTGGCCATGGCTGTTTTCGACTTTATTTGTGATGGCGTGTATGCAGGCATAGTAAATTTTATCCAATAACATTTCGCTGCATAGCAGCTAATTCAAAAAGTATTTCACCAAACTCCGAAGAATTTTTCACTTTAAGAGGCGGCAGCAGACCCTCATACGAAAGAAGCGGATTGGCAACATGAATAGCAAGTCCTACTGAACGCAAAAAACTATCCATTTCAGAATCACCCGCACCTATTGAATGTTTCAGTTCGAATTTTAAATGAGTTGCTATTTGTTGCGCTCCAAAATCTTTATCGACTCCTTTATGTGTAAAAAAATTGTTTCGTTTTGTGTGCTGATAAGCCATGAGCCTGTCTTGCGGTATATCGATCAATAAAAAGATCATACATATTTCCTGGGCATGCAGATCCGTTTGTAAATTTTCCAATGAAGTAGAATATACTTTCGATGCACTCTGATATTTTTTTTGTACGGGTTCAATTTTATCTGCAAGTGGTGTCCATATTATTTCACCCTGTTCCCAATCACGGGGGTAATAAAAAACAAGCAGATCGAGATCATTGTTTTTTATAAAGCCGGTAACTATTTGCAAAACTTCGGCTATTTCTTTTGGTTCAAGGGGAAAAGCATCGATCTCGTTGTAGAGAAAATTACCCTCATTGTTTTGCATGATATAGCCCAGTTGGCTTCCATTCATTAAAACAGTGGGTATTGGCGCATTAGAAATTTTATACCATTCCTTTCCAAAGGTTCTGATAACAGATAATGGAAATCGAAGTGTATTTAAAACGATGGGTCTTCCGAGATCGTAAATTTTATCTAAACCCAATTGAACTGATTGGGGAATGCTGTAATGGCCTTCGAATTCATGAATCGCGGTGCCATCCAGATCAGTAATTAATCCGCCACATTCTTCAAATTTAGAATGGTTGAAGAAGTGTTGTAATTGCGCAGATTGACTGGCTGGTAAAGCCATAGCTCTTTAAATTTCAATCTGTACTGCAAAAGCCTTTCCAAAAAGAAGGTTTTACAATCTGGCATCATTTTTAAGTCTATTTATTTAAATCCTCGTATTATGGCAACTATAACAAAAGAAACTTTCAAAGTTCAGGGAGAAAAAGTGCTGAACAAAGTAAAAGAATTGGTGAAAGAAGGGAATGTGAGGAAGATCAGCATTCATGAAAAAGATGGCAGGGAATTAATGAGTTTTCCTTTAAGCCTTGGTGTAGTAGGGGCAGTATTTGCACCAGTGCTTGCGGCTGTTGGTGCATTGGCAGCATTGATCGGTGAATGCAGCATTACTGTTGAAAGAGAAGAGAAAGCCTGAACAATTTTACTACCTGTATAATTTGCCTGTTATAGCACAGGCTTTTTGTGTTTCTCCTTTTCATTATTTCATTAAATTGTAGGGCATATTACAGGCGGATTTATTTCATCTCTACAATTTTTTAAAAATGACAACCAGGAAAGCTTCTTTTATAACTACATTACTTTTTCTTTTTTTAAGTTTCCAGGTACATTCTCAAAGAGCTCAGCCAGGTTCCCAAACAACCAAGGTAAGTTCTCAAAAAGCCAAGGTAAGTGCTCAAACAACTAAGCTTCCGCGAAGCACACCTGAAACAGAAGGAGTTTCTTCCAAAGGAATTATAGATTTTCTTGATGCTCTTTCAACAACAAAGCATGAAATGCATAGTATCATGATCCTTCGCCATGGAAAAGTAATTGCTGAAGGATGGTGGAATCCTTATCGCCCTGATCTGAAACACACTTTATATTCTCTTAGTAAAAGTTTTACTTCTACTGCGGTTGGTTTTGCTGTTGCTGAAAAAAAGATAACTGTAAACGATAAGGTCATTTCTTTTTTTCCTGGTAAGCTACCAGCAAGTATTACTCCGTTCTTATCCGACTTAAAAATTAAAGACCTATTATCGATGTCTGTGGGACAAGATCCGGATCCTACAGGCCCTGTTGTTGTAAGCAATGATTGGATCAGATCTTTTTTTGCTACTCCTGTTCTTAATAAACCGGGAGCCGTGTTCCTATATAACTCTGCTGCTACTTATATGCTTTCTGCTATTGTGCAAAAAGTAACAGGCCAAAAAATAATTGATTATCTCACGCCACGTTTATTTAAGCCATTGGGCATAGTGGGAATGGATTGGGAAACTGATCCTTCAGGAATTAATACAGGTGGTTGGGGATTAAGAATAAAAACTGAAGACATTGCCAAATTTGCACAACTGTATTTGCAAAAAGGAAAATGGAACGATCAACAAATTTTACCAGAAGGATGGGCGGATGAAGCCACAACTTTTAAGATCGATAATGCTCCCTATGATTCGCAGGCCAAAAAAGATTCCAGTGACTGGAAGCAGGGTTATTGTTACCAGTTCTGGCGCAGCCGTCATAATTCTTTTCGGGGTGATGGTGCTTTTGGACAATATGCATTGGTATTGCCAGAGGAAGATGCGGTAATTGCTATTACATCTGAAACTATGGATATGCAGGGAGAATTAAATCTTGTTTGGAAATATTTATTACCCGCTATGCAAGTTGACTCATCAGCATTAAACAAAAATGATGCTGCCGCTCTTAAAAAACGATTAGCCCAACTAAAACTTCCATTGCCTGCAAAACCTGATAGTGCTTTTAAAATAATTTCCCTTAAAACTTTTTCCGGAAAAAGTTTTATGATAGATTCTAATGAAAAAAAGATAGAAAAAATTTCTTTTACTCAAAAGAGTACTGTCATTGCACTTACGATCAAAACAAACATGGGCTCGTATACCCTGAATTTCGGAAATGGGCAATGGATCCAGGGAACAACCACGCTATTGGGTCCATCTTTAGTGGCAGGGGCAAAAAATCACTTTGAAGGATTGCCGCCATCACAGGTAGCCGGAAGTTACAGATGGAAAGGATCTGCTACTTTACAAATGCAATTAAGGTATATAGATAGTCCGCATACAGAGATCATGACTTTTAATTTTGAGGGCGATAAAATATCGGTCGATATGCTTGACAGTTTTAAAGCACCTGATAAAAAAATTACCTTGACAGGGAATCGATAAGTAAAAGAATGCAACAAAAGTTTGATGAAATAAAAGTCTTAGTCACCCGTAAAATTCCTGTTCTTGGTGTTGAAATACTGCGTAAAGAAGGATTTTCTGTTACCGCATGGCCACATGAATGGCCGATGACTGACGAAGAATTAATTGGTGAGGGCAAAAAGCATAATGTTATTCTTTGCGTAAGCGCCGATAATATTGGTACAAATTTTATTAATGCCTGTTCACATCTTGAAATGATTTCGCAGTTTGCTGTGGGTTATGATAATATCGATGTCCCCCTTGCTACAAAACTTGGAATACCTATCGGCTATGCTCCCGGGGCAATGAATGAAGCAACAGCCGATATTGCTTTTGGATTAATGATCGCTGTTGCAAGAAAATTCTTTTATATGCACAAAGGAATTTTGAGAGGGGAGTGGACCTATTTCAAACCAAATGCACACCTTGGTATGGAGTTCAATAATAAAACCCTTGGTATTTTCGGATTGGGCCGTATCGGTATGGCTATGGCGAGACGTTGCAAAGGAGCTTACAACATGAATATCATTTATTGTAACAGAAAAACAAATCCAGATGCCGAAAAACTTTATGGTGCTAAACATGTAAGTTTTGATGAATTGTTACAGCAAAGCGATGTGATCTCCGTTCATTCAGTTATGAGTAAAGAAACCAAAGAAATTTTTGATAGACATGCGTTCAGCAAAATGAAACCCACCTCAATTTTTATAAATACTGCACGAGGAGGAATTCATAATGAAAAGGATCTTATTGATGCATTGAATAACGGCACAATCTGGGGTGCGGGACTTGATGTTACTAATCCAGAGCCAATGAAGATGGATAATCCACTTTTAGAAATGGAAAATGTTTGTATCCTGCCACATATTGGTTCTGCAACGATAGAAGCAAGGAACGAGATGTCAAGAATGGCAGCAGAAAACATTATTGAATTTTATAAGAATAACTTTATTCCCAATCTGGTTAACCCGGATGCTTTAAAGAATAATTTATAGATTATTTGCGATGATAACTTCTTAATTGCTTCTTTCAGCGTCGATTTTTGAATTTACCTGTTAAGGAATAACACCCACAAAACGGCCAGCAATGGTCCAAGTATTGCGATCAAAATACCTCCGATTCTAAAATCCTTTTGTTCCAGCAATCCCGTGCTATAGACAATCGCATTAGGAGGTGTGGATACAGGAAGAAATAATGCTGTAGAAGTTGCAAGGCCAATAGCTAAGGCGACCTGTGATTCAAAGCCGATAAGAATAGCCATTCCCAATGGGATTAACACCGTAGCTGTAGCTGAGTTACTCATGATGTTTGAAAAGATCATAGTTGCATAGGAAAGGATAAAAATGAAAGCTGTAGTAGTAACATCCAATGTCCTTAATTGATTTGCATAATGATCCATTATTCCTGTGGATTGAAGTGCTTCACCAAGTGATAATCCACCGGCTACCAAAAGAAGAGTGTCCCATGGCAATTTTTTTATATCGGCATTGTCGAGAACACCTGTAAGAGTAAGCACCACAATTGGAATTGCAGAAATTGCAGCAACAGTAATTCCATGAACAGAAGTTGTTAACCAAAACAATATTGTAACAATTATCACAACAATAACGATCCTGCGTTGAATAGTTGGTTCTTTTGTCTTTTCACTTGATTGTTTGTTCAAAAACTCGAACGAAACCGGAGTAGCTGTTTTTACAAATACTTTTAAGAGAACAAAACAACTGATCGCAGTGAGTGCTATTGCGACCGGCACTCCATATTTCATCCAGCTCAAAAAATCAATTTTATGTCCTGAATTCTCTAATATACCAGCAGCAATTGCATTTGGAGGAGTCCCGATAATGGTACCCATTCCACCCACAGTGGCCGCAATAGATATACCTAATAGCAAAGCTTTACTGAAACCTGATTTACCTACAGAAGTTACCAAAGGCATAACGGCCGCAACTACCATAGCGGCTGTTGCAGTATTTGACATCAGCATGGAGGCTGTCATGGTTGTGAACATTACGGCAATTAAGATATTCCTCGGTTTGGTTCCTGAAAGCAACAGTGTAGCTCTTAAAAGTTTTTGATCCAATTTTGTCTTTGTCATGGCGGTAGCCATAAAAAAACCTCCTAGTAATAACCAAATAATACTGCTCGAAAAAGTATTTACATACCTGTCGATCTTTTGAGGAGCTGAATTAAGATTGGGATTACCTAAAGTAAAAACCAGGTAAGCAATTATGAACAGGCTTACTGCAAAAGGAGGGATGGCTTCAGTTATCCATAAACCGATAGCAAAGAACATTAAAAAAAGAACATATAATTGGGAGTCGGTGAATTGGGGTTCTTTGATAAGAAAAGTTAATGCTAAAGCAACAACTGCTGATCCTAAAAAAGAAAGGATCGCTTTTCTTCTTTTCTTTTTTTCATCTGCGACCGTAATTGGTTCATTCATTTTGAAGCATTTTAAATGGAGGCTATACGTGACTTGAACTTAGAAACTGATCTATGAATTTATGAATTATTGAAGAAGAAATTTATTAAACTAGTTTGTGAGTGAAGTTGTTCTCACTAATTATATTGTAAATTGAATACGGCTTTCAAAGAATTGAACTTTTCCTTTCATACCATACCTGTCCAGGATACCATAACCATAAATAAGTTCAAACCGAATTACTTTCGTCATATACCAGTTGACCATTGGAGTGATCCGCCACATCTGGCCTCCTTTTATATTTCCATCATTTAAGTTAAGTGTAGAAGCAAAAACTACAGCTTCAATTTCTCCTAATCCTCCTTTGAATGCTGATTTTTTTACAGGCAAGAATCCAAAAATATTCCCTTCTGTTCTATAAGGACGTGTACTACCTGTAATGGAGTAGGCGATCATTATATTACCACCAGAGAATCTATGATCACCTTTGTCACTATAAAAATGATGCGTAACAACTTCAGAGCCGATAGTAAAACGATTGTTATTGTAGTATATCTCTCCCCCGATATGAGTTGAATGATCAGTTTCAAATGCACCTGTATTAATCAGCTGAGGTGTATTATTCGATTCAGGTCTTGACTTCAACGTCATCTTTCCATCAAGAGGTTTTCCATATTGCAGGTTGGCAGCAATATGAAGTATTTGTCTTTTTTCCGGATCGTTGATCGGCAACCAGCCAATACGTGACACATATTGCCATGAAAAAGTTGAAAAGCCCTGGCCCTTTGAAAGGATATCGTTGTAATATCCGAGGTTTAGGAAAATCTTTGACTTAGGAAAAAACCCAAAATATTTAATTCCATCCGCTAAAATGGGAATGACATCTATTGCCATCTGTCTTTCATATCCCCAGGGAGAGTGGCCATTCATCACTTTTACCGTGGAGAAACCTTCTTTTGTACGGCCGAGGAAAATGTGCCCTTTCAATTCTGGCATACCTATAGTAACACCGGTTTCACGCATCATCCATACCTTGTCATCACCATCATACATGTAAGCGAACTTCCATGCGATAGTTCTTTTTACCCTGGTGAGCACACCACTGCCCAGTATGCGGAAATCCCTGGTTTGTACAGTTGGATCCAGATTGATGTTCGCAGAATCCATTTGTTTTTTAAAAACATCGTCCTGGGCATACGTGGAAGCATCAGCAATATAACCAAGTCCTATTCTAAATGTTGAATAAGGTCCATTGAATTCGTTAGGCGCTAACTTTTTTGATATTGAGTCCGGCTTTCGTTTCTCAAGGATCAATCCTTCCGTGCCATCAGGAACTTTTTGGGTGGGTTCCTGGCAAATAGAATGATAAGGTAACAAAAGAAACGCTGCCACGGTCAAACATAGCAGTGGCAGCGTTTCAAATGTTCCCCTTGTAATTTTAATTTTAAAATAGCTTTTAATTAATTTCAAGGGTTTGTTTTTTATAAGGTTTATGGTTTTATAATTTCTATTTCTGTCCAGTTAGCGCTGCTGGATCCATTAGCTTCTTGATCTGGTCTTCAGTCAGCAATTTTTTCTCCCTTATAAGTTCAAGGATCCCTTTCCCGCTTTGGAGTGCTTCTTTTGCCAACTCTGTTGTTTTTTCATATCCAAGAACAGGATTGAGAGCTGTTACAATTCCTATAGTAGTTTCTAAATAATGTTTTAATACTTTTTCATTTGCTGTAATTCCATCTATACAATTTTTTGCGAATAAAGGCATTGCTTTGAAAAAGAGTGCTTGTGATTCCATGATTGCGACCGCGACCACAGGCTCGTATGCATTTAACTGCAGAAGACCGTCTCTTGATGCAACAGTGACCGTTGCGTCGTTACCTATCACTTTATAACATATCTGGTTCATCAACTCGGGCATTACAGGATTTACTTTTCCTGGCATGATGGACGAACCTGGTTGAAGTGCAGGTAAGTTGATCTCGAAGATCCCGTTTCGTGGACCTGAACATAAGAAAATCAAATCGCTGCTGATCTTAGATAATGTAACTGCGAGATTTTTTAGTGCAGAAGAGTACATAACAAATGACTGCATACTGCTTGTTGCAGCGATAAGATCTTTAGCCAAATGCATTGGCTTGCCTGTAATTTTTGCAAGTTGAACTGCACATTTTTCAGCATAGCCAGGTGATGCTGTAAGTCCTGTGCCAATAGCAGTAGCTCCCATATTCTCTTCATATAAATAAGCTTCAGTATTACGGAGAATATCAATGGCTGCATCGACCTGGTTACCAAAACCATGAAATTCTTGTCCAAGTGTCATCGGCACTGCATCCTGACCTTCGGTACGGCCCATCTTCACCAGGCTTTTAAATTCATCTCCTTTTTTGTGAAACGACTGGGAGAGCATCTTTGCTTGCTGAATCACCTTATCATTATGTAATAACAAAGCAACATGAATAGCAGTAGGATACACGTCGTTAGTTGACTGACCCATGTTCAGATCATCATGTGGTTCTATGAATTGGTATTCGCCTTTTTTCTTTCCCATCATTTCAAGAGCAATATTGGCGAGCACTTCGCAGGAATTCATGTTTGCTGATGTACCTGCACCACCCTGGTATAAGTCAGTTAAAAACTGGTCATGATATTTTCCATCAATAACTGCCTGGCATGCTTTCTCAATAGCATCCAATTTTTCTTTTGACATTCTTCCTACTTCCGTATTGGCACGGGCAGCAGCCAGCTTTACCATGGCATAAGCCCGTACATAGTCAGGATAAAAATTTGTTTTTACACCACTCACTTGAAAATTTTCAAGTGCCCGAAGTGTTTGTACTCCATAGTAAGCATCAAAAGGAATTTCCTTTTTACCAAGCAGATCACTTTCTGTACGGGTTTTTTGTGCCTCTGTAAACTGAAAACAAATAAGCATCAGTAAAGGCAGCATAATAAATTTTATGTTCTTCATTTTATTTTAATTTTTTGGTCGGGATAAATAAACTTGTTACAGATTAATTGCGCCCAGAATATATTCTGAGCGCAATTGAATTCAGTACATCAGATCAGCGTTTATCAATATTTAAAGAAAAATTGCTGAAGCTGTTTTTTATCTTTTGTCTTTGTCAGTCCAAGCATCAATAATATCCTTGCTTTTTGAGGAGTAAGATCATCAGAAACAATAGTGCCCAGTTCATCATCATTTATTTCATCATGCAATACAACTCTGCCGGAAGGAGCACGGCTTGCGCGGCAAATGATAACACCTGCTGCTACTGCCCGCTTAACTGCATCCATATAAGCTTTATTAAAGTTGCCGTTTCCAACGCCTGCGATCACAATACCATCTACTTTTTTGCCAACGAGCATATCGATCTGGTCAGATGGGGCGTCAGCATACATGTAAACAATATCCACTCTTGGTAGTTTCGTATCTTTTGTAATTACAACTGGACTTTTGGGCTTTACCTCCCTGTCAGAACTTGAATAAAATTCTACTCTTCCATCATAAGCCTGGCCAACCGGACCTGTATTTGGAGATCCAAAAGCATTTGTCTTTGTCGTGCTCAGTTTCATAACATCTCTTGCATCAAATATTCCTTCATTAAAGCTTACCAATACGCCGCGTCCTTTACTTTTAGGATTAATGGCTACCGTAATTGCATCATACAGATTTTTTGGACCGTCGGCACTGATGGCTGTTGCCGGACGCATAGAACCGGTGAGTACAACCGGTATATCGGTCGTAAGAGCCAGGTCTAAAAAGTAAGCGGTCTCTTCCTGCGTATCAGTACCATGTGTTATCACAATACCCTCCGCTTCCTTATTCTTAGCAATTTCATTGATACGAACTGTAAGTTTTTTCCATATATCAACTGTCATATCCTGGCTGCCTACAGATGCAACTTGTTCTCCTGTTATCGTGGCAATTTTTTTTACTGATGGTATGGTACCAATAAGATCGTCAATAGGAATTTTTCCTGCTGTATAACCGGCTCTGTCAGCTGAGGCACCTGCTCCTGCAATTGTTCCCCCGGTTGCTAAAATGATAACTCTTGGTAATTGTGCATTGACTTGTGCGATGATGATAACAAACGCTAAAAGTGAAACTAACTTTTTCATGATTTTTTAATTTTTGATTAATGGTTTAGTGAAAATTTCTACCAATGAGAAATATCACCAAGTGTTTTTAATTTTTTTTAATTGACGAAGAGCTCATAATTATTAGTCGTGGATTACAGTATTTTGTAGTCGTGGGTAACAATATTTTAGTTGTACACTTCAATATTTTTATTTTATGCAAAGTCTATTGCAAGGTTGTTGATCATAGCCATATGGCTAAAATCATATTTTCGTTTCTTGTAGAGGTTCAGGCAGGGTTGCTGATCAAAGCTAAAAAGCTAAAGACATGCTTTTCGCTTTTGTATAGGCTCAGCAGGGTTTCATCAATTCAAGCCAAATAGCCTAAGCTATTCAAATAAGTTTCCTGATTTTGGTTTATATACGCTGTTTTCATGGGAGGGAAAGGAGATTGGATAAGTAGGGTTGATCTATAATGTTAAGGTAAATAAAATACTTGGATTGCTCCAAAATCTTTTTATTAATAATTGTGTTTCCTAATTCTGATGTTCGGCACTTGTTTTTGCATGTCTTTTTCAAATGACTTACAAAGCTGGTTGTGATTTTTTCTTCTTAGCTTTTTTTTCGGTATTACATCCACCAAGACATGCAAATGGTGGTGTGAAAAGCATGACGCCGAATTCAAACCCCGCGCCATTATTACCGTTAATTTCATTTCCATAGGTCAGCGCAAAAACAGCATATTGACTCGGTTCCCAACGCCATCCAAATTTGTATTCCGGAACAGATTTATTTTCTCCCATGGAACCAAAAATTTCTGCAACGATCGATCCCTTCTCATTCCATGGATACCATGCCACACGGGTAGAATAAGTAAATGCATAAGCAGTTTTCTCATCTACTCCATAGTGCCTGGTCATACTTGCTCCCGGCATAACATCCCATTGCAACCTGTTTTTCATAAATGGAAAGGTTATCGGTGCATTCATCCAATAGGTTTGAAATGCATCTTTACTCCTGTCTTCGCCATCAAGCGTACCCGGAAACATACCGGTACCGGCTTTAACGGCTGCTCCACCCGTCTTTGTTTTATTTTCATAAAACATATACTTCACATAGAAGGACGTTGAATATCCATCATCGGTGGTTTGATCACCATCGTCATTGTATAAATAAGCAGCCATGGTGAATTCCCATTTAGGAAAAAGAGAATAAGTGTTCATCAGCATTGAATTTCTTTGCCCATAAGTTGGGATCAGGGTTATGGTACCATGAGCTTTTGATATCCAGCTGTCAGAGTTGAATTGTTGCGCTTTGGTTTCACTAAGAAATAAAACCATGCAAATAAAGTTTACCGCTATCAATTTTGCGGTATACACTTTTTTCAATGCAGATTTATTCATAGATAAGGTTTATTGCATTAAAGATCTTTTACACCTGGTCTTTACTAAGTGTTACATATTCGTCTTTATTAATTCGAAAAGATCTTTTTAATTTTTTTCAATACCTGAAGACGGAGTTGATGGTGGGATCTTTTTTGGATCATTTACATGAGCTTTTTCCCAGGCTCTTACTTTTAGTCTTGCAGCATCAAACAACCGCTCATAGTTACCTTTCAATAATTTTTGTTTTGCTTCAGGTGTAAGTTTATCAAATAATGGCTTATACATACCCAATATCTTCAGATAAGATGCCTGGTCAGACGGCGCTACTTCATCAGTGCCCATTAAAAAACGATCTGGATATTTATTAATAACCGCTGCTGTATTTGCTGTTGCTTCAGGTGTTTCAGTTACATACTTGGCTACTTCTGTCCATGAAATATCAATATAAATATTGCCAGATTGCGGATTGGCAAGTGCTTTATCCAGCATTGCCATTTGATCTTTTATAGGACGAACAATTCTTCCTACTCCGCAATGTGCCCATATGATTGGTGTATTACGATGTCTTGCAAACAAGGCTTTGATCTGTTCAATATCCCAGTTCTCCTGTCCTGATTTTGGAAATGGCATATTGATATCATTATGCAGGATAACAAGCAATCCTGATTCAGCACAGAAATCAAGTATGCGATCAAGTGCAGGGTTATTTAATGTAGCAACAGGGCCTGCAACCTTTGATGAAACAAATTCTTTATGAATGGAAAATTCGCCAATGCCTGTAAATACTCCGGGAAATGTTGTCAATACTCTTTTAATATGATCGGTTGCATACATATCAGCAGGATTGAAACCGGTGATCATCGGATCAAATCTTGCTTGTTCTTCTTTTGTAAGCGATTTGTAAGCTATCGCTATATAGGCATCGGTGAAAGAATAATAATAAAGAGGATCATCACTAGCCAGGTAATAAGTAGGTGCAAAGTTACCGCTGTTATTATAGTTCCACATTTGCTGAAGTGGAATGCCGAATAATGCAACACGTCCAACTTTGTTTCCCATTATTTCAAGAAACTTGTGAATGTCTGTTCCTTCCTGTACATAGTTTGTCAAATGGAAATGAGAGTCATTAAGCAACACCGAATCTTTACTTCCCTGTGAAAAACCTTTATTTGAAAACAGTAGCAAAAAAAACACGGGAGTAATAATTGCTTTAGCAGTAAATAATTTTACTGAAGTATAAGTGTTGTTTCTTTTAAAGCAGATCTGTTTCATGATATTAATTTTTTTGAACAGAACTTATTGTCGTTCTCTTTCGTTACCGAAAGTCGAAATGATCGTCGACAATTAAAAATTAAGTTCCAGATCAAGATTAAAAATCGTTCCATTTGCTCCCACAGCATACGGATATGCCAAGCCGCCAACAGGGCTCTTATTCATGAATATAACCTGGCCGTTCAAACGGGTTGAAATTGTTTTTTTAAACGGAAAGAAATTGAAACCCAATCTTACTTCCGTTGGATCACCATATTGTCCAAATATGGTAGAATACGTTGTGTAAAGCTGGAGCTTTTTGGGAACAACCATTGCAGAAGCTAATAGTTGAAGTCCTTCATCGTTAAGTTTATTCAAAGCCATGGGAGAGCCTATTAATTTGAAATTATCTATCCTTCTCCAATAATATTCTCCTTCAAGTGCAAAGCCCTTAAGTTTTGCACCGGCATCTACACTAAACATATGATCCCGGGCTTCATCGATCTGTGTTCCGGGGTTAAATAAGTTGGGTAGGAAAATAGAACTGCCGTCAGAAACCCGTAATGATACATTTTCAAAGTTGCTATTTTCGGGCTGACCTTGCCGTGTTTCATCACTTTGGGTGAAATGAACACCCACCCTTGTAGCTATCTTCTCGTGCTGATCGTAATCACCATAAGAGCCATTGAACATACCATACTCACCTGTAGTAGGTAAAAAAACCAGCGCCCCTGCTATCGTATTGAGTTTGTTATCAATTTGCCCGGCATCAACTCCTAATGTGCTCATATTGTTTCCGAGCATGACTGAGTAGGTAAGTTTCTTTACAATCTCGCCTCTGATTTGAATTCCACTTGTATAAGACGGACGCATATATTCATCAGCGATCATACGGTTATCAACTGATAGCCAGAAGGGATAATTTCCTTCTGTACTTCTTACACCGGGTAGTGCCATGATACCTCCTGTAAGTCTAAAATGCTTACTAAAATTGTATGTAAGGTTACCTGCAACAACTACCTGCGCACCCTGCCCCTGGGAAGCATTGGTGGTCCATACGTATAAGAAGTAATTAAACTTCGGATCAAATGCCCAGCCAGTAAAGTAAATGCTTACTTTTTGTAACTGTATATCCTGTCGGGGGTCTACTGTTTGGACTTTTCCGAAGCCATCTGTATATGTTTTATCAATCGCCCTTTGATTGAGATAACGAAAATAGGTATACGGCCGGATATTAATTTCACCGGACTTCGACTTGGCCACTGTATGGCCAAACATGATCCTATAACGATTATATGTAGTTGTATCATCATCAAGATTAGCTGGCTTTTCCTGGGCATGAGACATCATACTTAGTGATAAAACCAGGGCACTGATTATAATGGTACGAAAATTAGGAACTGTTTGAATTTTCATAAGCTAGTTAATGATAATATTAAGGTTATATAAATTGATCCACGCTAATGCCATGCAATATAAAACTAACAAGGGAATTATTTTGTTAACAGGATCTCTGAACATGCCTTTGAAAAAGGTCAATGTAGCTTAGGTAGAAAACAACCGGTCCTTATTATCGCGACCGGTTGTTTTTGTGTTGATGTTAGTAGCTTTATTTTTTAGGAGTGATCTGGTAAGGATTCACACCTAATTGTTCAATTATGTATTTAATGGTCTGAATTGCTTTTGCACTATTTCCAGCAGGTGTTAATGGAGGAGAGATAACTGCAATTCCAAATTTGCCGGGAACTACAGCAATGATACCGCCACCCACTCCGGATTTAGCCGGTGCTCCAGTTGCATAGAGCCACTGACCTGAGTCATCATATAAACCTGCTGTTGCCATTACTGGTAAAACATATTTTACTGTTTCAGAAGATACACATACTTTTTTGGTAACAGGGTTTATTCCGCCATTGGCAAGTGTACCCGCCATCTCAGCAAGATCTTTTGCATTCACACTGATAGCACATTGTTTGGTATAGATATCGGTGGCCTGTACAGGATCAAAATACATTCTTCCGTAAGCGAAAAGCAAATGGGCGATAGCCTGGTTGCGAAGATTATCTCCGGCTTCGCTTATATACACGGGCATATCAAGAGAAAGTTGCCTGCCTGCAAAATCACTGTGAACCTGGAGAATGCTTTTCCATTTAGCTGCAGAGTCTGCTCCTTTTATAAGACTGGTTGATGCGATAGCTCCCGGGTTTACCAATGGGTTAATTTCTTTTCCTTTCTGCATTTCCACCGCAACGATCGAATTAAATCTCATACCTGTCGCGTCTACTCCAATTTTATCCATTATAAATTTTGGATTATTTTCTTCAATTACTTTAGCCATTGTAAACACTTTGGAAATAGACTGAATTGATACGGCGCTTTTCAGATCGCCTTTTGTATATACCTGGCCATCTGTTGTTACGATAGCAATTCCATAAATGTTTGGATCTACACTGGCCAACTCTTTTATATAATCTGCATTTTTTCCTTCTTTCAGATTCTTGAATTTTTCATATGCCTCATTTAATGCTTTTTCTATTTGCTCTTTGGTTTGTGCTTTTAATGCAGGCATTGCAATAAATGCGCAAAGAGTAAGAAGGAAAATTATCCGCAATGCTGCGCGGGAACTTTTCGATTTCATATTTCTAAGTTTTTATTTTTTTAAAATGGTTGTTTCAAGAACTAATTCTGCCCGCCTTTTGCCTTGAAGAATGTAGTTGAGAAATTATATTTGAAAGAGAACTGGATCTTCGTACAAGGTGCTTTAAAACCATCTTCTCCTTCCCGCTGGCCCCACTGAAATTCAACCGCAGCCATAGTATTTTTGACTGGAGTAGTACCAATAGTGAGCGAGGCATACTGACCGTATTTATAAGACGTGGTGTGTGCGGCAGTTGCTGTGTTCTCTATAGAAACACTTGAGTAACCAAGAGATGTCCACCAGGTGGGATTCCAGTTATGATCGATCCATGCCATTATCCCGGTAACCGGCAAGGCTTTACCATCAATAGGTTTGGATGGAACACCGGTAACAACAGTGCCGACGTCATTAGGCGCATCCTGCATATAATTTTCAATGCCTTCGCCATACACAATGTTACCTCTGAATACTGTGTTCTTTGTTAAATTGATCGCCGCACTCAAATGGGCTCCCCATCCCGTAGCGCTTCCACTGAGATCAGTGCCGCCTTTATTAACGCGGGTATCTACCCATTTCAATGGGCGAAAGATACCTGCCAATTGAACGCTACCCCATTTACCCCGTTTTTTAAAATGGGCAGAAACATCAGGAGCGGAAAGTTTAGCTTTTACACTGTCCAGTGCTGGAAGTTCAGGGATCGAAATTGTGCCCTTGTCTGCGCCGGCACCCGGACGTTCCAGGGCAATCCATAATTCTTTATCAGCATCATTTATCGGCATAAACCGAACTTGTACATTCCTGTAATACACCATACCACTAGGACCCCAGTATTCAACTGTGTTCGGCCATACATCAGCATCCATAAAGGGCGAAGTGGCCTGACCGGCAAGAAATTTTCCTAATTGGCCATAAGCATAGCGCAACCGCATAGTGGTTTGTCCTTCATCTGAACCGGTACCAAACATATCAAACTCGAACCTTACAGTCAGATCACCCATTTTTGTAGGTGTGTAGCCTGCTACACCAAAACGTGTTTGTCTTACTCCAAAGAACCATGTTCCATTCGGTGCAAACTGGTCTTTGTATTTGGGCAGGCGGTTTATTCTTAACGCGTCGAACCATCTCGGGTCAATCTGATCAAAATTGTAACCCATATCCACCATGGCGAAACCATAGACTTCAAGGCTTTTTTGTGGTAATGAATCGTTTTGTGCATTGACGGCAATAAAACTGCACGTTGTAATAAATAATAATAAAATTTTCGATTTCATAAACAAGTGATTTAATGTTTAATGTTTAATGTTAGGAGATTAGTAACCTATCTTTTATTTAAATTGACGGATAAGTTCAAATTTAAAGTCATTCAAAATATTACAATAACCAATAACAACAAAGTACGGGGTACAAATCAATAATCATTACGATGATTATTATGACACTAATCAGTAGTAGTAGGTTTCAACTTGCAGGTTCCTGTTGGCTTAAACAATGAAAACTTCCTAAGCCCCAGATAATTTCAGTGGAGTCAATGCCGATAACTTCTCGCCCAGAAAAACATTCAGAAATTATTTGCAATGCCCGGTCATCTTTTTCAGAATTAAAGATAGGAACAATTACGTATTTATTGCAAATAAAAAAATTGGCATAGCTGCATGGAAGACGCTGACCTTCGTATTCCAAATGATCGGGCATTGGGAGCTCAACAATGTTTAATTGCTTGCCATTCAGCAAGCGCATTGCTTTAAGTTGTTTGAGATTTTTTTCAAGCAATGCATGATTTTCATCGTTCACATTTTCTTCTATCACGGTAATTACAGTATCCTCATTTACGAAACGAACTGTGTCATCAATATGGCCGTCAGTGTCATCACCTACGATTCCTTCATCCACCCAAAGCACTTGCTCCTGCCCGTAATAGTGGTATAAATATTCTTCGATCTGTTTTTGATTTAAATGAGGATTACGATTTTGATTTAATAAACAAAGTTTTGAAGTAATTACAGTTCCCTTTCCATTAAAATCAACTGAACCACCTTCCATGATAATTCCCGGATGATAAACAGGAATATCATAATGCTGTCCAATTTTAGTTGGTATAATATCATCCAGGTCACAGGGTAAATATTTTCCGCCCCAGGCATTATAATTCCAATCGACAATCACTTTTTTTATATCAGCTTTGGGATTTATTAAAAATGCAGGGCCATGATCACGACACCATGCATCGTTAGTTGGGTGAAAGAAAAATTCTACTTGAGTTAGATCCACATCTTCCTTTTGTAAACAGCTTATTCCAAAGGCTTTCATTGCTTCATCATTCACATTGATGCGCACCTTTTCACTCTGCGCTAAATATTTTACAAAGCGACTATAATAAGGATAAATGGTATGAATTTTTCCCGGCCATGATGCTTCCTTGTGTGGCCAGCTTAGCCATGTAGCAACATGTGGAGCAAATTCAGCGGGGAAATAATAACCGAGGTCTTTGGGTGTTCGTAAGTCCGGAAGTCCGGAAGACGGTAAGTCCGAAAGATTTTTTTTCTCCAATTTGATTGGTTTTTATTTTAATGACTTGCGTAATGAATTTATCATTACAAGTATTTCTTCGCACATTTTGTATATTTTTTCAAACTTGTCTTTTGCTATATAACCTCTTCTTTGCGCTAAATTATAAACAACTCACAACTTCAATATTTGAACGTAAAGCAATTCCAAGAAATCTACCAAATTCCGGATTAGACTGTCCCGTTGAGCCTTCAGCGATATTTAATGAAACTGAATCGGCAGCTCTTTTTATTTGTGATGCCAAAACATAGATCTCATCTTTAGGGAATGTTTTTGTAAGCTGATTCACTTCATCCGAAAGATCAAGAGATTTTTGCCAAACAATTAATTTTTCAAATTTGAAAGCCATAATTCAAAATTTTAAGGTTAAGAATATTATTCCTACTTCAGAACCTTAACTATTATCTGTAGTCCGAAAGTCCGTAAGACGGAAAGTCTGTTATGTTTTTGTTTTGTCTTTCCGACTTCCGGACTTTCCGTCTTCCCGACTATTCTTCATCAATAAATCTTTGAGTAATGGGTTGATAAGAATCGATTCTTCTGTCTCTCAGGAATGGCCAGTGTGTTCTGAAGAAATCTGTTTTTTCAGTATCAATTTCTACTACAGATACTTCTTCTTTATCATGAGATGCTTTATATATTAAAGTACCAAAAGGGTTACTAACGAATGAGCCACCCCAAAATTTCATAGCACCGTCTTGTTCCAAACCAACACGATTCACACTCACAACATGTACTGCATTTGCTACAGCATGACTTCTTTGGATAGTTTGCCATGCATTGTATTGCTCTGTATTTGTCGCTTCATCTTGAGAAGTAGCCCAACCAATAGCCGTTGGATAAAATAAAATTTCAGCACCCATCAATGAAGTAATTCTTGCAGCTTCAGGATACCATTGATCCCAGCATATCAACACGCCAAAAGTTGCATATTTTGTTTTAAAAACTTTATAGCCAAGGTCACCGGGAGTAAAATAGAATTTTTCATAGTAAGCAGGATCATCAGGTATGTGCATCTTCCTGTATTTGCCGAGATAAGAACCATCTGCATCTAGCACCGCAGTTGTGTTATGATAAATACCCTGAGCTCTTTTTTCAAAGAGTGATGCAATGATCACGACATTTAATTCTTTTGCCAGCTTGCTCAAAGCATCTGATGAAGGGCCAGGTATGGGTTCAGCCAATTTGAAATTTTCATAATCTTCTACATCGCAGAAATAAAGCGAAGTAAACAATTCCTGCAAGCAAACGATCTGAGCACCCTTTGCAGCAGCTTCTTTTACTTTTTCTATAGCCTTTTGCAAATTCGCCTCTTTATTGTTCGAACAACTCATCTGCACTAAACCAACTTTTACTTTTGACATCTTTATATTTTTAAATAAAAAGCCCCGCTGTTAGCGGGGCAAAACTAATTAAAAATCAGTTATGAAATTTTAAACAAGATAACTGAACAACGTATTATCCTTACTCAATTCAGTATATCCAATATGATATTTATTCAGATTATTTACGAGAGCATCGTAATCTTCGCGGCTCTTCAATTCTATACCAACCAATGCCGGTCCTGCTTCCTTATTATTCTTTTGCATGTACTCAAACCGTGTAATATCATCAGTAGGTCCAAGAACATTGTTTACAAATTCTTTTAAAGCGCCGGGACGTTGTGCAAAGTTGATCAGGAAATAATGTTTAAGCCCTTCATATTGCAGGCTTCTTTCTTTGATCTCCTGCATACGATCTATATCATTATTACTTCCGCTGACAATACATACCACAGTTTTGTATCTTATTTCATTGGCAAAATCATCCAATGCAGCAATAGATAATGCACCTGCTGGTTCAACCACGATCGCATCTTCATTATATAATTTTAAAATGGTTGAACAAACTTTTCCTTCGGATATAAGATGCATGTCATCCAATACTTCTTTGCAAATAGGAAAAGTAATATCACCAACTCTTTTTACAGCAGCACCATCAACAAAACGGTCGATGTTATCGAGTGTAACAGGTGAACCTTTCTTTAATGCTTCATACATTGCCGGTGCACCTTCAGGCTCCAGTCCTATGATCTTTGTTTTTGGAGAGTAAGTTTTGAAATAAGAACCAACACCTGCACATAATCCACCACCGCCGATCGGGAGAAATAAATAATCTACATAGTTTAAGTCTTCCAGGATCTCAACTCCAACGGTTCCCTGGCCTTCAATGATCCTGTGATCATCAAAAGGAGGAATGAAGACCATGCCATTATCTTCTGTATATTTTTTTGCGATAATGGCACAATCATCAAATGTATCACCAACCAGTTTTATTTCCACGTTACCATCGCCATGCATTTGTGTTTGTTTCACTTTCTGATTAGGAGTGATGGTCGGCATGAAGACAACACCTTTTGCATTTAGTTTTTTGCAACTGAATGCAAATCCCTGTGCATGATTTCCTGCGCTGGCACAAACAACCCCTCTATCCAATTGTTCCTTTGGCAGGCTGCTCATCATGTTATAAGCGCCGCGTAGTTTATAACTTCTTACTACCTGCAGATCTTCCCGTTTCAAAAAAACATTACAATCATATTTTTTTGAAAGATGGGTGCTGCGTTGCAAAGGAGTTTTTGTTACGATCTTTTTCAATCGTAAGGCTGCGCCAGCAAAATCTAACCCAGCCGCTCCGCCATATGGCGGAGGGCCTTGAAGATTTCCTTTATTTGAGATTACTTTTTCCATTTCAATTTTCTAATGGTGTATTTATACTACTGGTTCAGCTTTTTTCTTTTCTGTTTTTGCCGGCTGATTTTCCGGACGCAATGAACGAACAGTTTTGCCTGCCTGCCATAATTCACTTTCACGTAATTCTTTTAATTCTTCTTCAAGCTTTTCCCTGTAATCAGCTTTACTGTTGCTATCAATTGAACGTTGACTTTCTTTGCCCGCTGCAACACTTTCATATAGTTCTTTAAATACAGGTGCCGTCGCATCACGGAATTTTTTCCACCAATCCAATGCGCCACGTTGTGCAGTTGTTGAACAGTTGGCGTACATCCAATCCATTCCATTCTCAGCAACTAATGGCATCAATGATTGTGTTAATTCTTCAACTGTTTCATTAAATGCTTCAGAAGGAGAGTGGCCTTTATCACGCAATACCTGGTACTGCGCAGCAAAAATTCCTTGTATTGCACCCATCAATGTTCCTCTTTCGCCAGTCAGATCAGAGTAAACTTCTTTTTTGAAATCTGTTTCAAATAAATAACCACTGCCAACAGCAATACCGAGTGCGATCACCCTGTCAAATGCTTTACCCGTTGCATCCTGGAAAATGGCGTAAGAACTATTCAAGCCGCGACCTTGTAAGAACATTCTGCGAAGAGAAGTTCCTGAACCTTTAGGCGCCACTAAGAATACATCTACATCTTTTGGAGGAATAATATTGGTTTGTTCATTGAACGTGATACCAAACCCATGAGAAAAATATAATGCCTTGCCTGGAGTTAAATGTTTTTTTACAGTTGGCCATAAAGCAATTTGTGCTGCATCACTCAAGAGGTAACATATAATAGTACCACGTTGCAGTGCTTCTTCAATTTCAAACAATGTTTCGCCGGGCACAAAACCATCACGTACCGCTTTATCCCATGTCTTAGAATTTTTACGTTGACCAACGATCACATTGATACCATTATCTTTTTGATTCAATGCCTGGCCAGGACCTTGCACGCCATAACCAATTACCGCTACAGTTTCGCTCTTTAATACTTCCTGTGCTTTTGCCAGGGGAAATTCTTCACGGGTTACAACGTTTTCTGTTGTGCCGCCGAAATTTAATTTTGCCATTGTATTTGATTTAAACTTTTAAAAATTTGTTTTTGTTATTAAGACCGGAAGTCGGTAAGTCCGAAAGTCCGAAGGATAATTTCAAATTATCGGGAAGATTCTTTCTGACTTCCCGTCTTTCCCGACTTTCGGACAATTCTCTACATACTAAACACTTTCTCATTCTCACTCAAAAATTCATTCTCTACCACATCCTCACCCGGCTCTTTGTATTCAAATGATTTTAATTTTTTATGAAAGCCGTCACTGTCTTTTATGATAGCCACTCTTGCACTTCTTACAAATTCAATTAATCCATAAGGTTCTAAAACTTTAATGAATGAATCGGTTTCTTCCCGCTGACCACTTACTTCAAATACGGTATAATCTTTTCTTATAACCACGGCCTTTGCGCCAAACTTACTTAGCAATCGTTCTACTTTTACTTCTTCGGCAATGATCTCAGTGGGCACTTTGTATAGGGCCAGTTCCTGCCAGATGATTTCTTCATTGGTGTTATAATACGCTTTTAATACTTCTACTTGTTTTTCAATTTGACGGCATAGTTTACGTACTACTTCTTCCACTTCATTAATGACGATCGTAAAGCGATGCACGCTTTCGATCTCGCTTGGCGAAGTATTTAAGCTTTCCACATTTATCTTTCTTCTTGAAAAGATAATAGCTATACGGTTCAGTAAACCAATTTGGTTTTCTGTGTAAACTGTTATTGTGTATTCCTGCTTATTCATAAAAATGTTTAAAAAATTCGTTTATAATGTTAGTCATTTTACTTTTTAGTGATAATAATAATTCCTGTTGACCAATTCATTTTTGTCATCAACAGATCATCCCTGCTTTCTAAACCGCTTATGAACGATCTTACTTTTTCATCATGTCCAAACGGCCAGTTTGGTTGCGGAAGCATGTCATCAATAATATATAAGCCTCCACTGTTTAGCATTGCAATTGTTTCATCAAACAGATCGTATTTACCCGGCATTGCATCTGCGAAAATGAAATCAAATTTCTCTCCTTTATATTCCCTGATCCAGTCGTAAGCATCTGCCAGCATAAATTCAACTCTACTGTCAACAATATTTTTATTTGCAACACCGATCAATATTTCATTGTTTTCAATTGCGATCAAAGAACTTTTCTCATCCATCCCTGAAACTATCCAGGCTGTTGCCAGTCCTGTACCGGCGCCTAATTCAAGAAACCTGCCCGATGGTTTTGAAGCTGCCAGTGTTTTTAATAAACTCCCGGTATATAGATCAGAAGCCATATTAAACTGCAATTCAACAGTAGCTTCCTTTATTGCTTCGTATTCCTCCGGAATTCCAGTAATTTTTTTATCATCCATACAGGAAATTTATATCTCGTCTTTACTCAATACAACCTCAGATACACCACGACCTTGCGGCACCATTGGAAATACATTATTTTCTTTACCCACTATTACTTCCAGCAAATAACTTCCGTTGTGATCCAGCATTTCTTTCAATGCGCTTTTCACATCTTCTCTCTTACAAATACTTTTTCCTTCAATGCCATAACCTTTTGCAACCATTACAAAATCCGGGCTCTGTATATCCACAAATGAATAACGGTTCTTATGAAACAATTCCTGCCACTGGCGAACCATTCCTAAAAATTTATTATTTAGGATAATGATCTTTACAGTTGGATTGAATTGCATAATAGTTCCTAATTCCTGTATCGTCATTTGAATACCACCATCACCAATGATCGCAATAACTGTTCTGTCCGGAGCACCGTAGCTGGCGCCAATTGCTGCAGGCAATGCAAAGCCCATTGTTCCTAATCCGCCACTTGTGATATTACTCTTGCTTGAATTATATTCTGCATAACGACATGCTACCATCTGGTGCTGACCAACATCAGTTACGATCACTGCATCTCCTTTTGTTAATTCATTGATCGCAGTAATTATTTCTCCCATGGTCAGCACTTCTGTATCAGGATTCATTTCTGCCTTGATACATTTTTCCTGCTCTTTCTTCATGCAATCATTGAACTTTTGTAACCATTGAGGATAAACTTTCTGTTGAACCAGTTCAGTTAATAATGGTAACGTTTCTTTACAATCACCCCACACTGGTACAGTCGCTTTAACATTCTTATCTATTTCAGATGGATCAATGTCAAGATGAATAACCTTTGCCTGCTTTGCATATTTATCGAGACGACCAGTAACACGGTCATCGAAACGCATTCCGATTGCGATCAATACATCACATTCGTTCGTCAAAAGATTTGGGCCATAGTTTCCATGCATACCAAGCATTCCGACTCCGAGTGGATGGTTGGTTGGAATTGCACTCATACCCATGATCGTCCATGCAGCAGGAATGCCTGCTTTCTCAATAAATTTTTGAAATTCTTTTTCTGCTTTTCCAAGTATTACACCTTGTCCAAAGATCACAAATGGTTTTTCAGCTTCATTTATCAGCTTCGCTGCTTGTTCAATATATTCTTTGCGTACAATAGGCTTAGGACGATAGCTTCTTATATGCTCACACTTTTCATATCCATTGAAATCGAACATTTGCAATTGCGCATTTTTAGTAATATCAATTAAGACAGGACCTGGTCTTCCGCTACCTGCAATATAAAATGCCTTTGCCAATACATGCGGAATTTCAGTCGCATCAGTTACCTGGTAATTCCATTTGGTAACAGGAGTTGTAATATTTATTACATCTGTTTCCTGGAATGCATCAGTTCCAAGCAAATGAGCAAACACTTGTCCCGTTATACATACAACAGGAGTGGAGTCGATCATTGCATCGGCTAATCCTGTTACAAGATTTGTAGCACCGGGACCACTGGTTGCAAACACAACACCAGTTCTTCCACTCACTCTTGCAAAACCCTGTGCTGCATGGATAGCTCCCTGCTCATGCCTTACCAATATATGTGTAAGCTTTTCATTGTAATCATACAATGCATCATAGATCGGCATGATAGCGCCGCCGGGATAACCAAAGATGGTTTCAACACCTTCGGCAACAAAAGCTCTTAATACTGCTTCGCTACCTGAAATGCTTTCAGTAGCTGCTTTTGTTTTCTTTTCTTTGGTTAATTCAAGTGTGTCCATAATAAATAATTTATTTTCTGTAAAAACCTAACTTATCTGTTGAACCAACATCGGTAAATCCTACTTGTCTTAGCATTGTAACCAACTGACCACGGTGATAGGTAGAGTGATTGAATATATGAGCAAAGACCTGGTAATGTGGCAACTCATACCTGTCACCATTTAATCTTTTAAATACTAGTTTATCCATTAGTGCTTCTTCGTTAAAACCTTCAACAAATTTTTTCAATTCTGTCGAAGCATTTTTCCATAACCCGAGCATTTCATTTCGTGTTCCTTTAAAAACTGATTGCAACCATACAGGCGATTCTGCTTTATTCAATCTTTCCAGCCATATCGTTTCCGCACTTGTAATATGCAATACTGTTTCTGCTATACTGTTAAAACTGCTTACCACATGTTTTTTCCATTGCTCATCCGTGATATTATTTATCCATGACAGAACAATATCATTTGCCCAAATATTATAATCCGCTACTTCTAAAAAATATTGTTTGGTCATTTCTATTCTTTATGCTTCATCAGTTACACATCCTTCACTTGCATCTTTCACGAATCGTGCATATTTATATAGCACACCTCTTTTCTCTTTCAATTCTGGTTGTTTCCAGTTAGCCTTTCTCTTCTTTATTTCTTCATCACTCACTTTTAAATTGATCGTGTTTTTTGTTACATCAATTTCAATAACATCGTTATCATGTACAAATCCGATCAATCCGCCTTCATGTGCTTCAGGTGTAATATGGCCGACAACAAATCCATGAGTCCCCCCGCTAAAACGACCGTCGGTGATCAAGGCAACATTTTTTCCCAGACCTGCGCCAATGATCGCTGAAGTTGGTTTCAACATCTCAGGCATGCCCGGTGCACCTTTTGGTCCTTCATTTTTTATTACCACTACATCACCTGCTTTCACTAAACCACTTTGTATTCCTGCAATTAATTTTTGTTCTCCATCAAACACTCTTGCAGGTCCAACAAATTTTTCTCCTTCTTTACCAGAGATTTTTGCAACGCTTCCCTTCTCAGCAAGATTGCCATACAGAATTTGCAGGTGTCCCGTTCTTTTCAACGGTTGTTCTAATGGATGAATAATGTCCTGAGCCTTAAAATCAAGATCCGGAACACCTGCTAAATTTTCTGCAACCGTTTTACCGGTAACTGTCAAACAATCGCCATGCAGCAATCCCTTCGACAATAAATATTTCATTACTGACGGAAGTCCACCATGCTGGTGAAGATCCTGCATAAGATATTTTCCAGAGGGTTTGAAATCTGCTAACACGGGTATCTTATCACTGATGGTTTGAAAATCATCAATAGATAAAGGAACGCCAACTGATCTTGCCATTGCGATCAAATGCAATACTGCATTTGTGCTGCCGCCCAGGATCATGATCACGGTGATCGCATTTTCAAATGCTTTGCGGGTCATGATATCTGATGGACGAATATTTTTTTCGAGTAATAACCTCAATGCTTTGCCGGCATTCAAACATTCTTTTTTCTTGTCTTCACTTAATGCGGGATTAGAAGAAGAAAAAGGTAAACTCATTCCCAATGCTTCAATTGCAGACGCCATTGTATTTGCTGTGTACATGCCACCACATGCACCTGCTCCCGGACATGAATGCTGAACTATCTGTTTAAAATCTTCAGGGTTTAAAGTGCCTGCAATTTTTTGTCCCAACGCTTCAAATGCAGATATTATATTTAAGTCTTGTCCCTTATAATGTCCTGCTGCAATTGTGCCTCCATACAACATTATCGAAGGACGATCCAGTCTTCCCATTGCAATGATAGAACCCGGCATGTTCTTATCACAACCTGGTATCGCAATAAGACCATCATAATAAAAGCCACCCATTACTGATTCAATTGAATCAGCGATAAGGTCACGACTTACTAATGAATATCTCATTCCATCAGTGCCATTACTGATCCCATCACTAATGCCGATCGTATTAAAGATCAAACCCACCATGTCATTATCCCACACACCCTGTTTCACTATTTTCGCCAGGTCATTCAGGTGCATGTTACATGTATTACCATCATAGCCCATACTGCACACACCGATCTGCGGTTTCTTCATATCATCTTCCGTCAATCCAATTCCATACAACATTGCCTGCGCCGCCGGTTGTGTCGGATCTTGTGTAATTGTTTTCGAATATTTATTTAGTTCGTTCATTTCTATTTTATATTATCAGATTTAGTACTACTATCATCGTCTGTTGTGTCACTCACTTGTACGTTCTGTTCGCTACTCAACATGAATTGAACCCTATTTCCTTCGTTTCTTTTTATCTTCCCCGGATTTCAGAAGGTGTTACTTTGTTTTATTTGACTCCATCGGAGTCAAATACTTATAGATAATGTGATTTGAAAACGTTCAACTCCGTATGGAGTTGAATAAACTCATTTCAACCTTTCTATAAATATTTAACCCCTACGGGGTTTTATCGTTTTTCTTTTTTACCCAGAGACAAAGAACTTTTGTTTATTATGCCAATTCCCTTTTAGTGCTTCTGTGCTTAAGTGATAATAAATCTTTTTCAACAACTGTATCCATATATGCTATCTGAATTTTTCTTGAAATACTGTCATTCCATTTCAACGGAAACTTGTAATCATCCAAACTTTCAAAACCGATCACTTCAGCTCCAGTACCACAGAAAAAAGCAGCATCTGCTTTTTTCAATTCGTCAACAGTGAAGAATTTTTCTTCAACCGATATATTTAGTTCATTACATAATTCAAGTATAGTTGCCCTTGTAATTCCAGGTAAAATATTTCCTAATGCAGGAGTCAATAGTTTTCCATCTTTCTCATAAAAGAAATTTGCACCTGGTGCTTCGGCGACATAGTTATTCATATCAAGCAGCAGTGCTTCATCATAACCATTTGCTTTTGCTTCCTGGCTGGCAAGAATAGAGTTTACATAATGACCAGCAGCCTTTGCATGAATTTTAAATCCTTTGGGATTCGGACGTTGAAATGAAGAAGTCATTACCCTTAATAATTTTTCACCAAGGAATGGTTGCATTTTCCATGCTTCAATTACGATAAATGATTCTTCATTCACATCAAATTTCATATTTGTAGGAGCATAAACAACCGGACGTATATAAGCGTCCTGCAGATCATTTCTCTTTAATATTTCATATGTGGCATCGATCAATTCCTGGGTTGTCCAATGATAGGGCATGTTTAATGCTTCCGCAGATCTTCTTAACCTGTCATAGTGTTCAACTTCCTTGAAGATCTTTGTTTCACCATTTACGGTTTTGTAGGAACGAATACCTTCAAATACTGAATAGCCATAATGAAGACTCTGGCTATACAGATCCATTTTTGCTTCAGCAGCTTTTACAAATTCACCATTCCAGTAAATGATCGTCTCGTTGTTATAATATGATGCCATATGATTTGTTTTAGGCGATAAAAAAAGCAACCCGCCTTTTTAGAGGCGGGTTGCTGTATAATTAGTTTTTTAATTTATTATCATGCACCACCTCCTGTAGAAGTAATAATAATGACAACCACAATAATTATAGCGGCTACACTGGTCATGACATTATTTATTATATTCCTTAACATGAGGATGTATGTTTTGTAAATATACACCCGCCGTTTTGAAAAAAGAACTGTGGCAAGCAAAAAATTAAGTCAGAACCAGGATTTTCAGGATTAGAGATGGATGATTAGGATATAAGTAATCTTCCTATTTTCCTAACAATCCGTAGTAATCAAGCTAATCGTGGTTCTATATAATGGTCGACTTTCTTAATTCAATATTCTCTTTCTTAATTGAACCCGGGATCTTTCCACTTACATAATCAACTAAAAGCTCACCAATAGTGGAAGTGAAATAGAAGTTCACGGGATCAATATCTTTTGTAACGAAATTGTTTTCCAATGTCCATTCAACGGCACTTCTTACAACGGCAGCCTCTTCTTTCATACCAAAATGCTCAAGCATCATTACAGTACTCAGTACAGAACCTGTTGGGTTGGCGATGTCTTTTCCGGCAGCTTGTGGATATGAACCATGAATAGGTTCAAACAAAGCTGTTTTATTTCCAACGGATGCTGATGGCAACATACCGAGTGACCCACTCAATACACTTGCTTCATCACTTATAATATCTCCAAACATGTTTTCAGTAAGTACCACATCAAACTGTTTTGGATTCAGGATGATCTGCATTGCTGCATTATCAACAAACATGTAATCAACTTTTACATCTGGATATTCCGTTGCTATCTGTTGAACTGTCTTTCTCCAGAGTCTTGAAGTATCGAGAACATTGGCTTTATCAACCAGTGTAAGTTTATTTCTTCTTTTTTGTGCATATTGAAATGCAAGTCGGGAAATTCTTTCGATCTCTTCTTTAGTATAGGAGCATTCATCACTTGCAGAACTTCCATCTTCGGCGGTATGTTTTTTGCCAAAATAAATACCACCTGTCAATTCACGGAAGATGATAAAATCAACGCCTTCCATGTTTTTGGGTTTGATAGGGCAGAGATGTTGTAAAGTTGGATAAGTCGTAACAGGTCGGATGTTTGCAAATAATTGAAGCGCTTTTCTGATACCCAATATTCCCTGCTCAGGTCTCACTTTTGCATTGGGGTCATTGTCATATTTTGGATGGCCGACAGCACCAAATAAAACTGCATCACAATCAAGGCAAGTGTCAATTGTTTCAGAAGGTAATGCGGTTCCTGTTTTATCAATTGCATCTGCACCGATCAAACCTTCATGATAAGTAAATGTATGTCCAAAGCGTTCTGCAACTGCATCCAGCACACGGATGGATTGCTTGGTCACTTCGGGACCGATACCATCGCCATTTAATACTGCTATTTTCTTTTTCATCTTCGATCGTAGTTTAATGGTTCAAAGTTTATTTTTCAAGGGTTTCGAATTCTTCTATTTCTTTTTTGGAATTCAACAAGTAGTCAATATCATCATATCCATTCAGCAAACAAGTTTTTTTATAACTGTTGATCTCGAAATTTTCTGTTTCACCAGCTACGCTGATAGTTTGTTTTTCTAAGTTTACTTCTACTTCAGTTAAAGGATCTTTTTCAACTGCTGCAAAAGTTTTTTGAAGAAATGATTCGCTAACTGTTACTGGCAACAAAAAATTATTGAGTGAGTTGTTTTTAAAAATATCAGCAAAGAAACTGCTTACAACCACATCAAATCCGGCATCTTTAATTGCCCATGCTGCATGTTCTCTTGATGAGCCGCAACCAAAATTCCTTCCTGCAAGTAAAATTTTGCCACTGTATGTTTTATCATTTAAAACAAAATCTTGCTTCGGTTGATTCTCATCATCATTAACATATCTCCAGTCACGGAAAAGATTTTTTCCAAATCCATCCCTGCTTGTTGCTTTTAAAAAACGTGCAGGAATGATCTGGTCAGTGTCCACATTTTCTATATTAAGCGGAACAGCTGTTGATCTAATTATGTTTATGCTTTTCGCCATGTTTTAATTTGTTGCTTCAGCCATTTCATTTACTAATAATTCTCTCACATCACAAACTTCTCCTGTGATCGCAGCAGCAGCAGCAGTCAATGGACTTGCAAGCATTGTTCTTGCACCAGGTCCTTGTCTCCCTTCAAAATTTCTGTTGCTGGTACTGATACAATATTTACCAGCAGGGATTTTATCTTCATTCATACCGAGACATGCACTGCAGCCTGGTTGACGCAACATAAATCCTGCTTCTTCAAAAATCTTATCAATGCCTTCTTCGATCGCTTGCTTTTCCACTTGCTTGCTTCCGGGTACCACCCATACTTCTACATCATCAGCTTTCTTTTTTCCTTTTACAAATGATGCCACCATTCTCAGATCTTCAATCCTTGAATTGGTGCAACTACCAATAAACACATAGTCCACTTTCTGACCTTTGATCGGAGTTCCTTCTGTCAATCCCATGTATGCAAGAGATTTTGATAGACCACTTTTATCCGTTTCATTTACTGTTTCTGTCGTTGGGATATTATCATTGACACCAATGCCCATTCCCGGATTAGTGCCATAAGTGATCATTGGTTGTATATCATCGGCATCAAGAAATATCTCGTTATCAAATCTTGCATTACCATCACTGAATAAAGTTTTCCAATATGCTATTGCTTTATCCCATGCTTCACCCATTGGTGCAAACTTCCTTCCTTTGATATAATTGAAAGTTGTCTCATCAGGAGCGATCAGGCCGCACCTTGCACCCATTTCAATACTCATATTGCAAATGGTCATTCTTGCTTCCATCGATAAACTGCGGATAGCAGAGCCTGCAAACTCAACTGCATAACCCGTAGCACCACTTGCAGAAATTTTTGAAAGTATATATAGCACAATATCTTTACTCACCACACCTTTATTCAATTCCCCATCCACATTTATCCGCATGAGTTTTGGTTTGGTTTGCAATAAACATTGCGTTGCCAAAACCATTTCCACTTCACTGGTTCCAATTCCAAAAGCAATAGCTCCAAAAGCACCATGTGTTGATGTGTGACTGTCGCCACATACGATCGTCATTCCGGGTTGTGTAATTCCCAACTCAGGTCCTATAACATGAACAATACCCTGGAAGGGATGTCCAAGTCCATATAATTCTACACCATGCTCGGCGCAATTTTTTATTAAAGCGTCAACCTGTTTTCGGCTAAGTTCTTCTTTGATCGGTAAATGCTGATTAAGAGTAGGAACGTTGTGGTCGGCAGTTGCAACAGTTTGTTGCGGACGAAAAACTTTAATGCCTCTTTTATTCAAACCATTAAATGCCTGTGGGCTGGTTACTTCATGAATAAAATGTTTGTCAATATATAAAACAACTGGGCCGTCCTCAATTTTTTTGACAACATGTTTTTCCCAGATCTTATCAAATAATGTTTTGCTCATTTTCTTCTTTTGAAAAAATTGCGTGGCGTAGAAACGCCACGCTTTAAACCAAAACTATCTGCTTACCCGACTAAGTCGGGAGCTTAAGAGAAAAATATTAAGCAATTACTGCTTCAGGCTTATATTGTTTTGCCATTGAGAGCAGGTCATTGTCTTCAACTTCTTTTTTTGAATCAGCAACTTTTACAAATTGCTCGTATAATTTATCGATATCATTTCTTGTAAACTCGTATCCTAGTTTTCTGAACCGATGTGCTAATGCACTTCTGCCGCTTCTTGCTGTTAAAACAATTTTAGAACCTTCCGCACCTACTTCTTCTGGTTTTATGATCTCATAACACAATGCATCTTTCAAAAAACCATCCTGGTGAATTCCTGAAGAATGTGAAAATGCATTGCTACCAACTATCGCCTTATTTGCCTGTACTGGCATACGCATTGTATCGGCTACTAATTGACTAACCGGATTCAATAATTCTGTTTTGATATTAGTATGATAACCGAGTGTATAATGTTGTTTTAGTATCATCACTACTTCTTCTAAAGAAGTATTACCAGCTCTTTCGCCAAGACCATTGATTGTACATTCAATTTGCCTTGCACCATTTAAAACACCAGAAATTGAATTGGCAGTTGCCAAACCAAGATCATTATGGCAATGACAAGAAATTATGGCTTTATCAATATTGGGAACATTGTTTTTCAGGTAAGCGATCTTTTCGCCATATTGATGAGGTAAACAATAACCCGTAGTATCAGGAATATTTACAGTAGTAGCACCGGCTTTAATAACTGCTTCAACCACTCTTGCGAGATAATCATTATCAGTACGACCAGCATCTTCTGCATAGAACTCAACATTGTCAACAAAATTCCTGGCCCATTTCACACATTGAATGGCTCTTTCCAAAATCTCTTCTCTTGTAGAATTGAATTTTGCTTTGATATGAAGATCAGAAGTTCCGATTCCTGTATGAATACGTGGATTTCTTGCAAGCTTCAATGCTTCGGCAGCTACTTCAATATCTTTTTGTACGGCACGGCTAAGGCCACATACCTGGGCTTCTTTAATTATTGCGGAGATCTGTTTAACGCTTTCAAAATCTCCGGGACTTGAAATTGGAAAACCGGCTTCAATAATGTCAACACCCAATTCCTCCAATTGAAGCGCTAATTCGATCTTTTCTTTTGTATTTAATTTACAGCCCGGAACTTGCTCGCCATCCCTGAGAGTAGTATCAAATATGTAAACCCTGTTATTTGGCATACAAACGTTTATCAGGTGATAAAATAAACAGGCTGCTTATTTTTGTGTTGCTTGCCGGTAACCAATAAACTTACAGCCTGTTTGTCCGAAATTATTTCTATTTTATTCCCCGGTCAAGTCAAAATTGAATGTATTTTACATCCGGCAGGGGGGCCAAATTCTGGCGAAACCTTTGCCTGTAAAGGATCTTAGCTAATTAAAACTACAATGCCCAACCGTTCGGCCGATACACTTTTTCAATTAATAAAATCGCTTGAGAAGAGTGAGAAGCGGAATTTTAAGCTCTTTGTAAAAAGAAACAGTTCTGGAGGCGACTTAAAATTCATTCAACTCTTTGATGCACTTGATGGCATGAAAGAATATGATGAGGCTGCGCTGCTTAAAAAAAATAAATCGATCAGGAAGCAACAGCTTTCAAATATCAAGGCGCATTTATATAAACAGATACTCGCCAGTCTTCGGATCATACGTGATGAGAATAATATCGACATTCAATTGCACGAGCAAATGGATCATGCCCGCATTTTATACAACAAAGGGCTTTACTTGCAAAGCCTGAAGTTGCTGGACAAAATGAAAGAAACCGCAAAGGCAAATCACCAGCTTACTTACTTACAACAAGTTTTATTTTTTGAAAAAAAGATCGAAACATTGTTCATTACCCGCAGTATGCGTGATAGGGCCGATCAGTTGACAGAAGAAAGCGAAGAGGTAAACGAAAAACTTTCTACTATTAACCGGCTTTCAAATCTTTCTTTGCAATTGTATAGCTGGTATATACAGCATGGGCATGCAAGGAATAAAAAAGATTTTGATGATCTTAAATTTTATTTTGAAAACAATTTACCTAAGGGCATAAAAAATGATTCTTCATTTTATGAAAAGCTTTATTTCTACCAAAGCTTTACCTGGTATGCTTTTATTCGCCAGGATTTTTTGCAATACTATCGTTATACTCAAAAATGGGTGGACCTTTTTGATGAATATCCTGCAATGCTTGCTGCCGAAACGGCAATGTATATAAAGGCGATGCACAATTTAATGGGGGCACATTTCAATTTATTGAATCATGAAAAATTGAAAGGATCTATAAGGATGTTTGAGGATTTCGCAAAGCAACCGATCATTACCGACAATGAGAACAACCGCATCCTTACTTACGTCTATTTATACACAGCTAAATTAAATCTTTGTTTTCTGCAAGGAAATTTTACAAAAGGATTAAAGCTGGTTCCTTTCCTGGAAAAGATGCTGAAAGAATATGGGCCATTCCTTGACAAACATCGTGTTCTTGTATTTTATTATAAGATCGCCAGTCTTTATTTCGGAAGTGGTGATAATGAAAAAGCGATCGATTACCTGAATAAGATCATTAATGAAAAAGCTGATCTGCGAACAGATCTGCAATGCTATGCAAGATTATTACACCTGATCGCACATTATGAGTTGGGAAATTTCGAACTGCTGGAGTATTTAATTAAATCTGTTTACAGGTATATGTCGAAAATGCAAAACCTGAGCAAAGTGGAGGAAGAAGTATTTGCATTCCTTCGCCGCTCTTTCCGCGTTGGTGCTCATGCATTGAAACCAGAGTTTGAGAAACTGCTGGAGAAATTAAAAAGATATGAACGAAATCCTCTTGAGACGAGGGCCTTTAGTTATCTCGACATTATTTCATGGCTGGAAAGCAAGATCAATAATGTGAATGTACAGGATGTAATAAGAGAGAAGTATTTGCAGGGGAAGAAAGACAAAGGCGTGAAAAGTGAAACGTGAGAGGTCAAATACATGTTGGTAACTCTTCAAAAATTCTACATATAAATCCCTCTCGGCTTCTTACTTTTGCGCAATTTATTTTTTTCAAATTATGCCAGATAAACAACAACCCGCAATCCTTTTATTAGAAGATGGAACTCTTTGTCACGGAGTAGCTTTCGGCGCAATTGGTACCGCTACCGGCGAAATATGTTTTAATACCGGGATGACTGGTTACCAGGAAGTTTTTACCGATCCAAGTTATTATGGACAGGTATTGATCATGAACTCTGTTCATATTGGGAATTATGGTGTAAAAGATGAAGACATTGAATCTGATTCGGTAAAGATCCGAGGTTTGATCGGAAGAAATCTTGAAGAAACTTATTCGAGAAAGCAGGCAAAAGGAAATTTGGATGAATATTTAAAAAAGAATAAGATCGTTTGTATCGAAGGCGTTGATACACGTGCATTGGTAACTCATGTTCGTCAGCAAGGAGCGATGAATTGCATTATTTCCTCAGAAGTGCTTGATGTAGAAGAATTGAAAAAAATGCTGGCGAAAGTTCCTTCAATGGACGGCTTGGAGTTGGCATCCTTTGTAAGCACCGAGAAAGAATATGAACTAGGAGATGCTTCGTCTCCGGTTAGAATTGCGGTGATGGATTATGGATGCAAAAAACATATTTTGGAATGTATGACTGAGCGTGGCGCTTTTGTAAAAGTATTTCCTGCAAAAACATCAGCAGCAAAGCTGAAAGAGTTTAACCCAAGTGGTTATTTTATTTCCAACGGGCCAGGTGATCCGGCAGCGATGGGTTATGCAATTGAAAATTTGAAAGTGATATTGAAAGAAAATAAGCCAACATTCGGAATTTGCCTGGGCCACCAGTTACTTGCATTAGCCAATGGCGTAGAAACGTATAAACTTCATCATGGTCATCGCGGATTAAATCACCCGGTGAAAAATTTAGTAACGGGCAAATCTGAGATCACCACTCAGAATCACGGGTTTGGTGTAGATCCCGAATCAGTAAAAAAAGCGGAACATATTGAGGTGACGCATGTCAACTTAAATGATAAATCAATTGAAGGTATCCGGGTAAAAGGGAAGCCGGCATTTTCAGTGCAGTATCATCCTGAAAGCACTCCCGGCCCGCATGATAGCCGTTATCTTTTCGACCAATTTATTGATATGATAAAGAAGAGCTAGAGTTTTGAAAATGCTAATCCAAAAACAATTACTCCAGGAATAAAAGAGGGTGTCAGCAGTTTTGCATTTATCTATGCTTGCAGATATTTTTTAAATATTTGAGTACATTCGTCAAATGAAGATAGCAATTATCAATGGCCCGAATCTCAACCTGCTCGGTAAGAGAGAAACAGATATTTATGGTAACAAGCCGTTCGATGTTTTTTTTAGTGAACTGCAACATAAATACCCTCACATTCATTTACACTATTTTCAAAGTAATGTAGAGGGTGAACTGATCAATGAATTACAAGGGATCGGTTTCGAGTATGACGGAATTATTTTTAACCCGGGTGGTTATACGCATACTTCAGTTGCTATTGGCGATGCTATTGCCGCCATAAAAACACCCGTTATAGAAGTACATATTTCCAATGTACATGCAAGGGAAGAATTCAGAAAGCTTTCTCATGTATCAGGAAAATCAACAGGCAGTATTTTTGGTTTAGGATTAAAGGGATATGAGCTCGCCTTAGAATGGTTCGTTGCAAATGCTGCTAAATAGCATGTCCGTCTTCACTATCTAATTTGTATTTACAATGAATTTATTTGGTAATATCATTTGGCTGATCTTCGGCGGTCTATTTGCAGCGCTTGGTTATTTAATTGGCGGTGTGTTGTTATGTCTTACCATCATTGGAATTCCCTGGGGGCTTCAATGTTTTAAATTAGCAGGATTAGTTTTATTGCCTTTTGGTAAAAACGTGATCAGCGATGGAGGCAGTACCGGTTGCTTATCCGTTTTATACAATGTTATCTGGATATTAGCAGGAGGATGGTATACTGCGGTTATTCATATTTTCATGGGGATCATTTTGTTTATAACAATTATTGGAATTCCCTGGGGTCGTCAGCATTTCAAGCTGGTGGAAATTTCTTTGATGCCTTTTGGAAAACGAATTGTTGATGCATAGCAACAATACCAATTATGCTGATATAATGGGAATTTTACTATTCTATTCTTGTTCCCTGCAATTTGCCAGCTATTGGTAAGCATTAGTAATACAGGTAAGCGAAAGGAGAGATGAATATCGAACGCTTTTACCCAGCCTCTGCAATGCTCTATCCTGCCTTTATCATACCAATAGCCCAGCATAAGCAGTACTACTGTATAAATACGATTGGTCAATACGTATTTTTTTAGTTTTTTGTATTGATTATGGCGAAACAAGCAGGAGCGATAAAAATACAAGGAACGATCGGTGATATTTGTTTTTACCGGTTGCATGAAGAACATTATGCCCGCACTAAAAGTTCTTTATCAGCAAAAAGAGTGAAGCATGACCCTGCTTTTGATGCTACTATGAAGTATGCAGCGTTATTAGCCTGCGCATCCAAGATTGCATCTGTTATTTATAAGCAACTACCGAAGGAGCAAAAGAGCAGAAAAAAATACCAAGCAATGACGGGACAGGCTATGCGATTGTTAAAGAAAAAAATGAATATCGAAGCGATCATCCAGGTACTGGGCTTGAATAATGCCTGAATGGGATGAAATCGATGCGTGAAGACACACCGTGGCTGAGGCTTTAGTTAATTTGTCAAAACCGTTTACCTATTGATAAGCCCAACCAAGGCACGAGACCATATTTATTTGCAACCGGAGTCACACTAATACGCCACATTAAGTTTTGTGTTGTGTGTCGCCTATAACCAATACTTGGAATGAAGCTTATAAAATTCTCACCGTTGGGATTTTTTGAGTCACCAAATAAATTACCATCTATCCGGGTCCATGTCGCACCAAGACCTGCATCAATAAATGATTTATCCCCCTTCAATTTAAAAAGATAATTAATGCCGACCGGAATTGTTAAATAGAAAGCATTTTCTGAATAGAAGCCAACACCAAGCCTTATTCCTATGCCAGGTTGGTTTGTTAATTGTCTTTCGTAATTGAGCGAACCAAAAAGTCCATTGCCGCCTGCTTCTAAGTAGATGTCATTTCTTTTAAATGTTGATTGACCAAATGAAAAAGTTACAAAAGTTGCAGTGATCGTAAAAAGTAAGAATTGTTTCATAAGGTAAGTTTTTAATTACTGCCGACGTTTAGAGCTTGCCGATCTTTTCAATCAGTAAACCATTGTAAGATGGCAAGACTAATGAAAATTCAAATTCAAATCCCGATTTCAAAATATCTTTTCTAAAAACTTAACCCCAGTCAAATCGAATATTTTAATAAATAATAACAGTTGCTTGATATTGAATTTTTTTGTGTGACAGCCGATAACGGGGTAATTTATTGGCCTACTTTCTTGTATGTCATCCACTGTTGCGAGCCACCATTGGAGGATTTACAATATGTTGTAAGATAATGCCCGTCGTTATAAATTATATGCATAGTGTCTCCCAAAACGAATGTAGAAGAGTTGAGTATTAAATATGGCGACCTGCCTGTGGCATTTGTTGTGTTATATGTATAAAAAGCAGTGTCTCTTTTGCTGAACTCTACAAAGTCACCTCTTTCATTTGGATAGATAGTTGTGTCACTGTTATTGGAACATAAAATCTTAAACGCTCCTAATTCCCATTTTCCTACAATAGGATTGTAAATTGATTGAGCTGAATGAGGTTTTATTTCTTCCTGTTGTGGAAGTGTAACGTTTTCTTTTGTACATGCAGTGAATAATGATGTCATTAAAAAGCAAAGAGAGTAAACTTGTTTCATGTTTTCTTTAGTTTAGGGTTATTAGATAAAGTTTTATAAAGATCAATGATTCGGTTATTAACTTTTGTTGATAGGTGATAAAGTCTTCATAAAAACTACTTCTAATACTTTAAGGCGTTACAGGAAAAATAATAAAGAATGATCATCGAATGGTTCATAGCGCCGGGGTCTGCCAAAAATATTTTCTGCTATTTAGTTATTTGTTTATTGGCAAGACCCCGGGCGGACAGAAACTTTTGTCGATAGTTGATAAAGTCTTCATAAAAAATATTTCTAACACCTTAATTTATTATAAAGTGCTACATGTAAAATAATAAAGAATGATTAGTTTGAATGGTTCATCGCTCCGGGGTCTGCCAAACTCTTTCTGATATTTTGTTATTTGTTTCTTGGCAAGACCCGGGACGGACACAAATTAATTATGGCGAAGTAAAAAAAACTCTCCATCAGTTATTCGTATACTGTCGGTACGGTCTTCATTGTACAAATAGGAACCGGTGAAAGTGCCTTTAAAATATTTATCTGTAATTTCTGTCAGCGTGATTGAAAAAGAAGAGGGTGTGTGCCCGGTTGTAAAAGCGGAATAATATTTTTCTATAGCCAGAGAGGTAGGAAGAATTGTATATGCTGCATCTTGAACAGAATTGTCTGTAGTGGCATAGGAGCCGGTGGTTATTGCCCCGGCTTTATGAATACTGAATCCAATATTAGTTTTTTGATCGTCGCTGTTTGATGAAAGCTGAAAATCGTAACTACCCGGAATAGTAGCATTCGGCTTTAAAGATGAGTAGGTTGGGTAGCTATGTTTTAACAGGCTACCGTTTAGCTTAAAATTAAGATAATAGGAAGGGGTCGTTTCGGTTTGTTCTTCTTTGGAACAGCCTATCCATGCCAGGAATGAAAAAAGAAGGGAAAAAGTATATTTATTCATAGTATGAGGTATTCGGTAGGGTAAATTTAATTTATTTCTAGAATTTTTGAAATAGGAAAACTCATTAGTAAATACAAAGCGATTTGTTTGAATAGTTCATAGCGCTGGGGTCTGCCAAAATCTTTTCTGTTATTTTGGAATTTGTTTATTGGCAAGACTCCGGGCGGACATAGCCTTCGGATAACGATTGAGATTTTTTATTTTTTTGAATACAAAAGAGAACAGTGATGTCGCATGCCGTTATTAATGGTTTGTTGCTAGTACTTCTTTTAATACTTTAAGAGCTTGGTCATGTGATTGATCGTGGCCTTTTATAGTTGTTGTAATTTCAAAAATGTTTTTAGCTTTCTCTGCATATTCTTTCCAATCAGAATTTCCTAAATTTTTTAATAAATTAAATTTGGCCCAATAGCCAAACGGAAAATTAGGATATAACTTAATGACTTCATCTATTTTAGGCAGTATTGCTTTATCATTTTTGACGAAAATCATTTTATTTTCTTCAATCAAAATTTCATGCATTCTTGTTGATAGATCTGATTTAACTATGATTCCATAACCGGGTTTCATATCTCCGAAACCATACATGTCTAAGGTTGCATAATAACTATATTCTTTTATGTTATCTATAGCGTCCCGGAGATGTTCAATCTTTTTATTTCTTTCTTCAATATCTGATTGATAATTTCCGATTTTATCAAGCATGTCTTTATTCTGAGTAATTAAATTTTGATTGGTATTTGATACATCAGAATTGGAGCTTAGTAAGGAAGAATTTTGATCAATAAGTTTAGCATTACTTTCATTGATATTGTCAATAGTTTTATTTTTTTCTTGAATTTTAGTAGTTAGTTCATTCTGAGATTGTTTGTCACTAAAATATGTTCCAAAAAATGAAAAGACTGTACCTAAGACTATTAAGCACAAGCCCAAAATTGACATCCAGTTCATAAAGTTTGAAGTGTTGATTATAGGCATACAACGTTCGGGGCTTTCTGCTGTGCCGATATTCTGTGATCTTCAGCCCGAACCGAAGCTGAGTAAAGTTAATGTAGTTGATGTGATTTTCTATTGCGCGGTTTTATTTCGTTCAGCCCAAAGATGAAGGATGATTAGTTTGAATAATTCATAGCACCGGGGTCTGCCAAAATCATTTCTGTTATTTTGTTATTTGTTTATTGGCAAGACCCCCGGGCGGACAAAAGTTCTAGTCTGGCAGTAAAGCATACTGTTGTTTGAAGGAATACAAGGGTACTGATATTGATTGCTGTGTCAAGTCTTCATTAAAGTACATTACAAAAAAAGAATCAAATTCTAGTAGCTTTTGAAATACATTTATTACAATACCACCTTCTTCCATTTTTGCATATCCATTCCAAATTCTTGCCGTACAAGTTTCTTTGGAAATATCTTCAAAATGTAGTCGTATTGTTGATTTATCATCTGGCTCAATTTTAAATTCCTTAGACTCTTCGTCGATTTTATTATTTACAAAGAACAGGAAAACCCCGTTTTCCTTGCTTAAATTGTTTGGCAAAATAAATGAGATAAATCTAGGTCTTTCTTTCCCATTATCCTTTGCAACAGTTAATGTTAAAAAATCTTCCTGCTGGGTTTTATTATTGAAGTACTGTACATCTAAAAACATTAATGTACCGTTTTCTCTTTTAGCAATATCCCACCTAAACTGTTCAACAGCAAAATTTGCCAGTTCAAGAATGAACTCTTCCATTTGTGCAATTACTTGTTTGCTAATATTTAATGCTCGAGGTAACACTCTTTGAAATTTAATATTGACAGGAGCAATAAGTGTTTTGATATGTGGGTGAAAGTCATTTAATTCTTTGCCATCAGTAAATTCTTCAATGTTATTTGATATGAAAAAAGCTGAATTATTCCAACTAGACTCTATTTGCTTTAAATAATTGACAGATGCCAGCAGAATTGCTGCGTCGCCTGAATTGTTTTTGTTATTATGAAAGGGGGCCTCATTTTTAACAGATAACTCAAAAATCAAAACTTTTAAATCGTTAGTAATTTCTGTCGTAATACAATTGTTACGGAGAAAGTCCTCTACTTTCTGAATATGTTCTTTATTCCTTTGTATTTCACTTTCCAAACCTTCGGAATATTCCTTTTGTAGCTTAAGAACGTCAGATTTAGAATATTTTTCTATGTCTTTAAATGTGTTTTCTTTGTTTGCCAGTTTGTGTTCAAGGGTTTTAATTTTAGTGTAACAATGCATTTTATTTCTATCCCATTCCTGCAATATAATGTCGTTAACAAGCACCTGAACTTTCTTATCATTTGTTAAATCAATTAAAGATTGAAGAAGCTCAAAATGTAGATTGTCGTGATGTTTGTTGCTAATTGGGTCAAGCCCGTTTGCTAGGTAAATCCAATTGTTTGTGTCTAATACTAGATATATCACGGTATGTCATTTAAAATTACAGTCAATCAAAAAATAGCACTCTTTCAAGACCCCCCGGTCGGATATACAGCCGTATGTTAGTTGTTGTTAAATCTTGCTCTCTCACATAATTCGTTGTACATTTTGTCTACAGTATTGTAAATAGCTTGCAGTTGTCCTTTTGTAATATAAATTGAACCTTCCAAATAACGTGCTTTTGTCCTTACATCAGAAAGTTGATTGAAAACTTGACGCCTTTCTATTTCAAAGTCTGATTGCGAATTTTTATAACGAAAATTAAAAGCGGATTTTATTGTCCTATGATTTGTCTTGCCATAGACATTTTGATTAGCTTCTAAGAACAAATTAGTTTTTGCTAATAATTCTATTGCACTAAAGCAATTATCTATAAACGCTAACCCAAGGTCATGGTCTAATGCAAATTTGCTTGTCTTTAAAAATTCTTTTGCAACAGTCAGATGCTCATAAGATAATTGTTTGTTGTAATGGAAATCAAATGCTAATTGAAATCCATCTTTAAATAAAATAAGAGTTGAATGTCCGCAATTTAGAAATTCACTTTCATTCAGTTTGATTTGTTCAACTTCATAAGTTGATGCCCAAAAATTATTTACATTTGGGTCAACACCTTTTTTCAATTTCACTTCAACAGAAATTTCTTCGTTTAATCTTACAATATGAGGTCTTCCATCAGGAAAGAAAATTGCTTGAGCTGCAAGAAGAGTAAAGTTTTCGGGTAAAAGATTTTGTTCTTTTCGTCTATTTATTTCGGGATTAAAAAACAAGTCCATCATATTCTTATAGACATTGTTCGCAAATTCTGAATTGTCATGTTCAGGAGTATCCATATAATAACAACTAACGGCCAGGACTTTCTGCTATGCTTATATTAATTACAGGATAAACCTTATTTCTTATCAAGCATCTTTTCAAGCAAAGCAACTTTTTCTTTTTCCGTTTGAAGTAATCTTTCGTAAAGTTTTTTATTTTCTTCCATCGTAGCAATGAATTTCTCCATTGGATTTATTGTGCTGTTGAATGCATACACTGCTCCATTATTTACGCTATTTTCAGTGAAAGTATTTATATAATTAACCGCCGCATCGTCGTTGAAAGTTTTAATTGCGTCAGGTGAAACTTTTAAACTCTTTGCAACATCGTTCAATATCTTTTCATCAATTTTTTCTTTTTGCTCCAATGCAGAAATAGCTTGCTGGCTAAGCCCAAGCTCGGCAGCAAGAGCATCCTGCTTAATGCCTAATATCTCTCTTATGCGTTTTACATTTCTTCCTTCGTGTATTGTTTTTTCTGTCATAGCAGTTGGTTTTAGTAAAGATAAAGATTCTGACAATTGTAAAGTACCGTGTTTGTGCTGTAAAATACAAATGATGATAGTAGGTTACGGGTTGCTGCGGTTGTTACTTAGTACTGCAATTCTTTTTTTATGTATTCCAATACTTTGATCCAGCTAAACTACGAGATAATGGCTGGCTTTTTCAGCGCTTACTCGATGCCGCAGGCTATTAAACAAATTGAATCAGCAACCAGGTCGGCAGGGTCGGGGAAAGTTTGGGATCGCCGTTCACCTGCCGACCTGCTCTATTTTTTTGAAAAGCTGGAAGAACTGTTTGGAGCTGTTTTTATTATTATTGATTCACGGAATAAAAAACAGGAAGCGATCCTTGAAGAAAATAATGGAGAGGAAGTATGGTTACTTACACGATATGAAACTTATTGTGGCCGACACCGGGACAGCACTCCCTGGGATTTTTTTCCACGTCATCTTAGTCATCAGGAATTCCTTAATCCTTATAGGGCATTAAAAAAAGTTATGTATTATAAAAGGCATGAAGAGTGGAAGGACATTTTAAAAACAATACTTCAGCATGCTCTTTCGCCCAACTCTATTTATGAATTTGATGATGGAATCGATCTGTTGAAAATTTGGTTGCTGCTCCATAAATTAATAGAGGCATCACATTTGTTGCAGACAAGAATCTTATTGAAAGGATGATGGACAATTCAATCCTTTTGGTGTTGTTAAAACATGCGGGATATGAATGATAGATAATTTTTTTTAAACCTGTTGAAGCTGCAAAAACTTTTTAAACTTTTCCCATTCATCTTTATTACTATTCAATGCGATAAGAATTTTATTGATCTTATCTCCATTAATATTTTCTTGCTGTTCTAACTCTGAGATATATTGTTGAGTTGTGCTCAAATTTCTTGCTATGTCCTGCTGTGATTTATTCTTAAATTTTCGAAATAGCATCAGCGCCTTTCCGGTATGCATAGGTTGTTTTTTGTGTAGCGTTCCAAACTTTGGTTTGTAAAATACTTAGAAAAATTAATCGAACAATACCCTAAACGTGGTATTGATGTAAAACATTTTTTAAAAAGAATGACTTGTATTTTACAAGTGAACTGCTTTTTGAATTCAATAATACTTATAAATTTAAATTCTCATTACACAAACCTATGTCGGCTAAGATTATTACCACAGTATATGACTGGCTTCGGGAAATGAAAATTCCAGTATCAAAAACATATATTAAGCAAAAGCTACTTTCACATCCAGATTATCCTTCTTTGTTAAGTATAACAGATACTTTAACTGATCTGCGAATTGAAAATACTGCAGTTCAGATTGAAAAGGATCAATTACATGAAGTGGATATTCCTTTTCTTGCACACTTAAATGGTAATGGGGGGGATTTTGTAATAATCAGAAACCGTGACAATCCTGATCATCAAGTTCCTGGTTTTTATAAGCGTTGGGGAGGGGTAATAATCGCAGCAGAGAAACCTTTGAATTGGATAAATCAAGAAAACAATGATTTGCTAAATAAGGAATCAAAGACTGCAAAAGTTTTCATTTTATCACTGTGCATATTCGGATCCTTTGTTTTCTTTTCTGCAATCGCATCATTTGATTGGATGAAAATTGGTTTGGAACTGATAGCTATTGCCGGCATTTTTGTTTCGTGGATGGTTGTAAGTAAGGATCTAGGTCTTGAAAACAAAATAGCAGACCAGGTTTGTGGTAAAAATGCAGATTGCAATTCCGTCATTCATTCCACTGTTGGAAAGCTTCCTTTTAAGATTGGGTGGAGCGATGCAGGAATGATATATTTTCCGTTTCTGTTATTGACACTGCTGGTTGCTTCTTTCACTGACTCACTTGTCGGAATTTATCCATTGCTTGTATTGCTTGCCGCTATGGCCATGCCGATAACAATTGTCTCTATATACTACCAAAGGAAAGTGATCAAAAAATGGTGCAGACTTTGCCTAATTACTGATATCCTGTTATGGTTGCAGTTTTTTGTATTGCTGCCACAGACTTCAAACCAGCTGCATTACGGATTTAGTAAAACAATTTTTATTGATACCGTTCTACCGATCTTTTTATTATTTGTTATTGCTACAACATGGCTATGGCTAAAAGCCTTGATAAAACAAAATAAAAAATCAGAAGAGGAAAATTTTGCCAGTGAACGTTTTCGCAGAAGCCAGGATATATTTTATGCTTTATTGGAAAGACAAAAGAAAATAACAGTCAATCCTGATGGCCTCGGTATAATCATTGGTAACCCCGAAGCAACAAATACTATAACTAAAATATGCAACCCTTACTGCGGCCCTTGTGCCAATGCACACCCGTTAATAGAGAGATTGCTTGAAGAAAAAGAAAATCTGAAAGTGCAGATACTTTTTACTTCGCCTGATGATGACAAGAATATAATGACAAAACCAACAAAACACCTGATGGCCTTATATGAAAAAAATGAAAGTCAATTGATAGAAAAGGCGTTGGACGATTGGTACGGAGCCGATAAAAAGGATTATGATGTGTTTGCTGGTAAATATATCCTGAATGGTGAGCTTGAAAGGCAAAGCGATAAATTAAAAGCAATGAGAACCTGGTGCATTGAAATGAAGATCGAATTTACCCCGACTTTTTTTATTAATGGATATCAATTACCCAAACAATATACAATTGCAGATGTAAAGTATTTTTTAGAAGAATAAAAGGCACGTGGTAATAAACTCGTTTTGTTTCATGAAACAAAGCCTGTCCGCTGAGGCCAAACAGACGGGGTAAAAGAGCCTGGTACCTGAAGCCGGGCCGAATATTAAAATGTAAATTTTAAAGAATGAAAAAAAACAAAAGTCTAAATTCAAGATTAAGCAATGCAAAAAGCTTAACGAGAAATGAATCGAAGGAAATTATGGGCGGAGTAGACGAAGTTCGCGATATTTATTTGTGTGGCTGGCGATGGAATAACAACCAATGTTATTGCGACTGGTGTTATCAGGATACCGGCACAGCAAAATTTTGTGATGATCCCTGTAATTCGTGGTGGTGCGGTCATTGACAATGGTAACCTATTGCTTAATACATCTGGTATTAAGCAATAGGTTTTAGGTATAAATTTTGAAGTTAGCATACAATAGTGATTGGAATTATGATTTTAAGAAAGAAAAATATTCTCATAATAATATTTGCTTTTATTTTCCTGAGCTCTTGTATTCAATCAAGTAACTCAAAAAAAAATGAAATGAATGCGGCCTTGGATAAGGAAAATATTAATGATTCTCTAATTAAAGTGGAAACAGAAAAAAAGGGGAAGATTGCAGAAGAAATGATTGGAAAAGAGTATCCACTATTAGTTTCTTTAGCAAACAAAGCAGGGGTAACAAGTGCTGATTTAAAAACTAAGATAGTGTTTTTGAATTTCTGGTTTGCAAGCTGTCTCCCGTGCCTGGAAGAATTTGATGGCTTAAATGAAATGTATAAGAAATTTAAAGAGAATAAAAATTTCGAATTTATTTCTTTCACTTTTGAAAACAGTAACCAGATTGAAGAATTTGAAAAGAAATACAGTATTCAATACAAAATTATTTCAATTACCAACGATGAATGTCATAGTCTTAATTTGAACAATGGTTTTCCAACTAATATAATACTAGGAAAAAACGGGATAATTAAAAACATTTATGTTGGAGGACACGGGTCAAAAAAAGAAGCAAAAAATTTTATAATAAACGAAATGTTCCCAGTAATTCTGAGTGAATTATAATTGGGATCCTGTGTTTGATGTTATTGTTTCAATTTTTTTGCAGACCTAATGCCGGACAATTTTCCAATTTATCTGATGTAGCAAAAAAAAATTGTAATGCCATTTACCTTTTATAAACAACTCGATTCAATGGACTGCGGTCCTACATGTTTGCGAATGGTGTCAAAACATTATGGAAAAAATCTTTCGCTACAAACTTTAAGGGATAAAACGCAAATTGGAAAGGAAGGGGTAAATCTTTTGGGCATTAGTGAGGCAGCCGAAGCAATTGGCTTCAGAACACAGGCTTTAAAACTCACTTATAAAACATTGGCAGAAGATGCAACACTTCCCGCTATTCTTCATTGGAAACAGAATCATTTTGTAGTCCTTTATAAGGCCAGGAATAATAAATTATTCGTTGCTGATCCTGCCATTGGATTGTTAACTTTTACTCACAATGAATTCAAGCCAAACTGGATAAGCGATAAAGAGGAAGGGCAGGAGGAAGGCATTGCTTTATTGCTTGATCCCTCGCCGACTTTTTATGAAAACATAGATGAGACAGAAGAAAAGCAAAAAACAGGTCTTGCATTTAAAAATATTTTCAATTATATCTTTCCCTATAAGAAATTGGTATTACAACTTTTTATTGGTCTTGGTATTGCAAGCCTTTTACAATTATTTCTTCCATTTCTAACACAAAGTATTGTTGATACGGGAGTGAGTACCGGTAATATTCATTTTGTTTATGTTATCCTTTTGGCGCAATTGGCTTTATTCGCCGGCCGGCTTGCTGTTGAATTTGTACGAGGCTGGATATTATTGCATATAAGCACAAGAATAAATATTTCCATACTTACTGATTTCCTTATTAAGCTAATGAAGCTACCTGTTTCTTTTTTTGATAGTAAAAAGACGGGTGACATTTTGCAGCGAATGAATGATCACAGCCGTATTGAGTCTTTTCTTACGGGCTCATCATTGAGCATTTTATTTTCTTTTATTAACCTGATAATTTTTTCTATTGTACTTGCCATTTTCAATGTGTACATATTTGCCGTTTTTGCTATTGCCAGTATTCTTTACTCCTTATGGGTCATCATTTTTCTCAAGAGAAGAAGGGTACTTGACTACAAAAAATTCGATTTAGCATCAAAAGAACAAAGTATTACCATCCAGTTAGTACAGGGTATGCAGGAAATAAAACTAAATGGAGTAGAACGGCCTATGCGCTGGACCTGGGAAGGACTGCAGGCAAAACTTTTCAAATTGAGCATGAAAGGTCTTGCCCTGAACCAATGGCAACAGGCGGGTGCATTTTTTATCAACGAAGGGAAAAATATTTTTATCACTTTTCTTTCAGCAAAAGCGGTTATTGATGGGCAAATGACCCTGGGAACTATGCTGGCGGTTCAATATATTATTGGCCAACTGAATAGTCCTATTGAACAGATGATCGGTTTTTTACAAAGCTGGCAGAATGCAAAGATCAGTATGGATCGCTTAAATGAAATTCATAGGATAGATGATGAAGAACCTGCCGGGATGCATCTGCAGAATGAATTACCCCCTCAATTTGCGAAACAAATAGTAGGTGGAAGAGATATCAGCGCTGGGATTTCTTTGAAAAATTTAGCACATAATTATTTAAACCAGGAAGATATCATAGCCACGCCGTCAATTATAAAAGAAGATATCCGTACTTCTATAATATTTAATAATGTAAGTTTTACATATCCCGGCGCAGGAAATGAACCCGTGCTAAAGGATATAAATCTTGTTATTCCAAAAGGAAAAACAACTGCAATAGTTGGTGTAAGTGGCAGTGGCAAAACAACTCTCTTAAAACTATTGCTTAAATTTTACGAGCCACAGAAAGGAGAAATAAAACTTGGCAATACTTCACTTGGTAATATCAGTCATAAAACATGGCGCAGCCATTGTGGTGTTGTAATGCAGGAAAGTTTTATTTTTTCTGAAAGCATCGCAAAAAATATTGCTGTCGGAGTTGAAAAAGTTGATATGGAAAAACTTCGTCATGCTACAGAAATAGCCAATGTGAGAGAATTTATCGAGAGCATGCCTTTGGGTTATAATACAAAGATCGGCGCAGAAGGAAATGGTATCAGTATGGGGCAAAAGCAACGAATACTGATCGCAAGAGCGGTTTACCGTGATCCTGAATTGCTATTTTTTGATGAAGCTACCAATAGCCTTGATGCAAATAATGAATCAACAATACTACGCAATCTTGAATCCTTCTTTAAAGGAAGAACAGTTGTTGTCGTTGCACACAGGTTAAGCACTGTAAAAAATGCGGACCAGATCGTTGTATTGAATAAAGGAGTGATATCGGAAAAGGGAACCCATCAGCAATTAGTGAGCCTAAAAGGCGAATATTACACATTGGTAAAAAATCAACTTGAATTAGGCTCTTAAAATATTTTTATGCCTGCAGATAATTTGATAACACTTCATCAAAATGAAGAGCTGGTAAGTGATGATATAAGAGAAATAATCTCTTACCGGCCGCATTGGATCATTCGAAAAGGGAATGTTGTTTTCCTGGCGATTCTTTTTTTACTGATCGCACTTACTTATATCATCCAATACCCGGACATGGTGAATGCTTCGGCAAGAATAGTTGCATTAAACCCGCCCAAAAATGTAAATGCAAAAAGCGAAGGAAAGCTATTAAAGCTCTTTGCAAAAGACGAAGAGGAGGTGAAAAAAGATCAGCATTTGGGTTTTATTGAAAGTACTGCATCCTATAATGAAGTAATGATGCTTTATAAATGGACAGAAGATATCATTGATTCAATAACAGGATACAAATATGATATTGTCGAAAAAAAGCCTTTGCCAGCATTGCAAAATCTTGGTGAGCTGCAAGCCAATTACCAGGGTTTTCAAAATGAACTTCAATTGACCAGGCAGACGCTTGCCAACGGATATTACAGAAAAAAGCTTAATGCTCTGAAAAAGGATATTCAATACATGTCCTTATTAAAGGATAATATTTACCGACAGCAAAAGTTGCAGCAGCAGGACCAGGAACTGCAGCAAAATGAATATAAGGCATACGAAAAGTTAGCAGAGGAAAAAGTGATAGCCCCGATCGAGCTAAATCAATATAAAAGCAAACTATTGGCAAAAGACCAAAGTATAGAACAAGTAGAAAGTCAGCTCACAAATAACGATGTAAGTACACATGCGAAGCAAAAAGAAATACTGGAAACATATAAACAAGTTATTGATCAGCAACAGCGATTTTATTCATCATTACTTGAATTAAAAAGTGAAATAGAAAAATGGGTGCATAATTATGTTTTACAGGCACCCGAAGATGGAAAATTGTTATATGTAACTACATTGAAGGAGAACCAACTTATCAACCAGGGTCAAAACTTATTCTATGTTGAGCCTGAAGAAATAAATTATTACGCCGAACTGACTGCAGGACAAAGAGGATTTGGGAAAATAAAAACAGGACAACAAGTAAGAATTAAAGTTGAAAGTTATCCTGACGCGGAATTCGGATATTTAAATGGAACTGTAAATTATATTTCAGGCATGCCAAACAGGAGAGATAGTTTTTTGATAAAAGTTGAACTCCCTCATGGTCTTCAAACAAATTACCACAAGAACATTTTTTTCAGGAACAATCTTTCGGCACAAGCAGAGATCATTACTGTAAATCGCAGATTGATTGAGCGATTTTTTAATCAATTAAAAAAAGTATGGGAAAGATAAAAGCACCGTAGCAAAACTCTTTGTTTTCGAAAGCAACAGGTAAAAGAGCCAGGTACCTTAACCCGGGCCGAACATTCAAATTAAAAATCAAAATGAATGAAAAAATTAGAAAATCTAGGCAAAATGCTTAGCGAAGAAGAAAAGAAAAAAATCAAAGGTGGAGTAGATGATCCTGGTGGTGACTGTGAGGATCGTTGTTCTACCAATGCCGACTGTAATGGCTCATTTATTTGTGCCAAGGATCTAATACCTGGATGCGGGTGGAATTACAAAAGATGTACAATTGGCTAAAAACAAAACACACCCACTAAATCTAGTTGGGTGTGTTTAATTTTATTTATAATATGTTTTGAATGCTGTTTGACAAAATAAAAAAACTGACATTGATATTGGGTTTATGTATTGTTTCAACTACAATATATCCTCAAAACTCAGTTATAATAGATGGGAGAGCACCTTATTTGTATGATGGTGTAAAGATCCATATAAAATCTCTTTATCCTTATAAACCTGTTTTCAACTACCCGGTTATTGAAGATTCGACTATTATTTCAAACCATGAGTTTAAATTAAATCTTACCGTTCCTTCAGCAGAATCATATGTTATCGAACTTATACAGCACGATAAAACATTTTCTAATGTTATATTCCTGCAAAACGGGTCATGCAGTATGATCTTAGCAGACTCAACATTACAGGACATTGAAATTTATCGGAACCAAGCAGGAATTGATCAAAATAATTTCAAAAAAATGCTTGATAAAATCAAAGTACCTCAAGCGTATTTTGACGTTCGAAAAAAATATAAGGAAAGTTTGCAAACAAAAGACAGCATCCTTTCAGACAAACTTTTAAAAAGAACAGACAGTATTGAAAATGAGTTCAAAATAATGCAGCAAAATGCCGTTTATGATTGGATAAAGCTGAATCCGTCTTCTGTAATTAACAGTAAACTCATAATGGCCTACCTGCTTAATAATTATAAAGATGATCTTTTAGGCGATATCTTTTATTCACTTGCACCCATGGCAAGAGATAACTCATGGGGAAAAGAGCTACATTATTACTTTTCAAATTTGATTTGCGGAAAAAAATTTCCTTCCTTCATTCTAAAAGATACGTCAGGAAATTCTTTAAGTCTTGGGGATTTTAAAGGAAAATACCTGTTGTTGGATTTTTGGGCATCATGGTGTGTGCCATGCAGAATGCAAAACAAAGAGCTTATGAGGGTTTATAAAAAGTATAAAGGAAATGATTTGGAATTTATCTACATTTCATTGGATAAAATAAATGAAGATTGGAAAAAGGCCATACAAAAAGACGCTGTGAACTGTATTAATTTATCTGATCTCGATGGATTTGAAGGAATCAGCAGGCAGTATATGTTCAGATCTATTCCAAGAAATTTTCTATTGGATAAAAAAGGTTTAATTATTGCGAAAAATATTGAAACTGAAGACCTGGAGCGGTACATGAAAAAAAATATCCATAGATAGATAGTCAAACCTGCTTATATATTTTTGAGCGGTTACTTTTCACTATTGACGTTTTTACCAATAAAATGTGACCATACTTAGGAGAACGCACTTGAAAGAGATCAGATGTTTTATTTAATAGTGAACTTGCACAAATACGTTTTTACGCAGAGTTGATGCGTTGTTAGCGACGTTATAAAAAAAGCCCCGATTTAATCGGGGGCTTTTTATTATTAAACAATTCTATTATTCTTAAATTAATCTACATCCCAGAAAAGGCGTGTAGTAAAGACATCAATAGCGCCCTGTGCTTTTACATTTTCTCCATTTGAAGCAAGTTCTCCTGATGGATAAAATAACCTCACGGGACGTGGTGCATTTGCTGCAGTGGAAGCTGAAGCAGGAGTAGCAGGGAAATTATTTTTCCTGTACTCGTTCCATGCTTCCAGACCGCTATAGTTTGTAAGAGCCAACCACTTTTGCATCCAGATAGCTTTTAATTTATCCGGAGAGGCTGTCCAGTCGGAAAGATCTTTTCCGCTTGTAAGCAAAGTAGTGGCTGCTGCAGCACCATAAGCAGTTGTTGTACCTGTGATGCGGAATGCTTCTTTTACGCCTTGCTCATAATATGCTTGCGCTGTCAGTGGCAGAGTAACTCCCGCATAACGTTGCTTAGCCTCTGCCAATAAGAATTGTGACTCAGCATTTGTCATCAGGATCATTGGCCTGTTGAATTCTCCTTTTTTAATTTGAGAAGGGCCTATATAAGATGTGTTTTGCGACAAATAGCCTGATGAAACGCCAAACGGCACGCCAAGATAATTTGGGGTTATTTCTGGCAAAGCGCCTTCGCCACCATTAGGGTAAGCAAGGCGTTTCATTCTGAAAGTATCATTAGCTGCTTTTAATGTAGTAAATAAATATTCAGTTGGGCGTGGATAACGGGCCAGGGCCTGTGCTCCACTTGATGCATTATATCCCCAAGTCTCATAGAAAGGATTCAGTTTTCCAGTGCTTGCAACATAACCGGGATTCACAGTTACATCCAATCCATTTGCTAAAAAGCCTTCAGTTGTTGCCGCAGCTTTGTTGATCTCAGCAGTGATATAGGCATCACGACCAGTTATTCTGCTTTGGCGAATCAGAATTCTCAATTTCAAGCTATTTGCAAATTGGATCCATTTAGTGGCTGCTGTAGCCGCTCCGCCAGCACCAAACACAATATCAGATCCTACGGCACTTGGGGGAAGTGGATTTGCTTTTAAAATTGTGATAGCTGTATCAAGTACTTTGATCAGATCTTCGTAGATCGCTTTCTGGTCATCAAATTTCGGAGCAAGTGAGCTGGAGCCTTTTAGCGCATCACTATAAGGAATATTTCCATAAAGATCAACCATTATTTGATAGGTGTAAGCTTTCAATACCCTGGCTGCCCCTCCAAAATAAGCCAGTGTTCCGGTTGCACCTTTAGCCGCATAATCAAGGTCCTGCAGTATGTCATAATACCCACTCCAATAGTCAAAGTTGGTATTATTGAACTCGTATTTAAAAATGGTAGGACTAAGAATATAAGTGCTGGATTGTGTCCAATGGCCAGACCAATATTCACCTAATTCATTAGGTCCTAAAGTAGCTGCTATACGATTAGCACCAGCTGCAAACGTATAATCCGGCGTGGAACTGGGGAGTGCGTTGGGATTAGTATTTACATCCAGCCAGTCCTTTTGACAGCTGAACAGTGCAAATAATAAACACGCAGGAATAATTAAAAATTTTCTAAGTTTCATATCTGTAATTTTTTTGTATTTATTATTTAAAATTCAGATTCAAATTAATACCCAATTGTCTTACTGGCGGAGTTTGATCTGTATTGTTAATACCAATTCCATTACCAGTTGTAAAACTAAATTCAGGGTCTGCAAACTGGTTTGCTTTATCTACAATTGCAATCAGGTTACGACCATAAATAGCTATAGATGCTCCAGAGAATATTTTAGTTTTTGAAACCAGGTTATTAGAAAAACTGTATGAAAGATTTATGTCCCTCATTTTTATGAACCATGCTGGTGCAACAAAGTTTTCGTTGATATTACGATATGCAGTAACCCACAATTCATATTCAGCTTCTCTTGTCATGATCGTTGTATTTGGCACATACTTTCCTGACGCAGCATCGAGGTAAGAAGAATTAGGGAAAATATGAGGTTCCCTGTTTTCTGTCCATTTACCCGAACCAGTAAATGTCATTTGTTTGGCCAGGTCGCTAAACATTACATTTCCGCCCCTGTATTCCCAGTTAGTCGTCAAAGTAAAATTGGCAAAGCTTACAGAAGTACCTGCACCTAACATATATTTAGGAGTAACACGTCCAAATTCTTTCAATGGTCCTGTTGTAATAGGGTGGCCCTGTGATGGACTATTGGCAGCAGCATTAATAATAACCCGTCCCTGATCGTCCCTGGTATAGGATGTAGCTTTCAGCATTGGGTATGTCTGGTTCTCCATGACATAAGTACCACCATAAGTATATCCACTTACAAAAAATTCTTTTACGCCGGGATATAACTTAATAACTTTATTATCATTGATCGATCCACGCAGATTCAGGTCCCAGTTTACTTTTGATGTACGTAATAATTGAATTTTTACATCAGCTTCATAACCCCAGTTCTTAGTCTGACCAACATTTAATACAAGGTTACTAAAACCAGTTGAGGTTGGAATCTGTACTGTCAGGAGCTGTCCTTCGCTTTTTTGAGTGTAGTAGGCGAAATCAACATTTATCTTATTATTTAAAAATTGAAGCTCCGTACCAAACTCAAGTGTTCTTACGAATTCAGGCATTAACCCAGCATCCGGTAGGGTATTTCCGACACTGATACCAACCGTATTGCCGTAAGGAAAACTAGGTTGAGTGGGGAACGCAGGACTGGTAGCATTAGAAAAAGAAGGATCAAGACCATAAAGTTGAAGGTTATCATTACCATTTTTATTATAACCTGCCCTGAGTTTTATATATGACAAGAAATCAGTTTTTAAAACAGGGAGCAATTCTGTTATAACTGCTGAGGCATCCACACCTGCATAGGTATATGCATATTGTGAATAGTCCCTGTATGACTTATAAAACCTTGAAGATGCATCATGTCTTACAGTACCATGGAGAAATATCTTGTCTCTCCATCCAACTTGTGCATCTGCATAGTAACCATATTTTCTTTCTTCTGTGTTACTTTCACCACCACCCAGTTCACCACGACGATTGCTTACGTTATATATATTAGGAACCACAATGGAACTTGAGCTTACATTCGTATTCTTTGTTTTACGCATATACCCGTTAACACCAAGAATGCTTTTCAGCGTGAAATCTTTAAATTCCTTATTTACCAGGAATTGAAACTCATTGTTTATAAGATTTTCAGTGTTTGCAATGTCTGAAACACTTCCTTGCAGATCAGTCAACGCTCTTGTAATACCTGCTCCATCTCCCTGATCCCATGGAGCCGGAACTACTGCCGAATTTTTGGCCCATGCACTATGGAAAAATTGTCCTACTGTAGCTTTCTCCGTACGTGTATTGTTCATGCCTGAAAACTTGTTATAAGCAGTTAACCATGGAGTAAGTTTATAGGTCAATTCAAAAGTACCATTGAAATTGGCGTCCTGGTATTTTCTTCTATCATTATCCAGTCTGAAATATGGATTTGTATAATAGTCGTTATAATATTCATTTGGATGAGCAAACTTAGTGGTTTGCCAGTCCCTGTATTTATTCAAAGGAATGTATGCAGCCTGGTTTATACTTTCATTGTAGAAATTGAAAGATGTACGATCGTATCTCACCTGGACATAGTTAGCGCTAAATCCTACTTTTAATTTGCCGTATTCCTGTGAAGCTGAAAAACGAGCACCTGTTCTCACTGCTTTATCACCGGGTACGATCCCTTCTGTTGTATTATTCTCCCCGGAAAAGTAAAAGGTAGAGGTCTCACTACCGCCTGAAAATGAAACCTGGTTGTTTAATGTATAACCTGTGTTCCAGATGTCTTCCCTGATACCAGGTATTGCAGCGTAAGTAAGCATATTTACACTGCCATCCTGTAAGGTTCTTCCTGCTGGGCGAAGAGAACCATCATAAGCATCGCCATACTGCTGATTTTCGTAAGAACGCCAGTTATCTTTCAACCTGTCTAAATAGTTTGTTTTATAGCCGGCACCTCCGTAGCTGGTGGCATAATGCGAGCCGCTTCCATATTTATCCTGGAACTCGGCCATAATATTTATTTTCTCAGTATTGAATGAACTGCTGAAAGAAACTTTCATTTTTCCTTTTTGCCCTTTTTTCATTGTTACCACAATGGCACCATTGACCCCCTGGGAGCCGTACAATGTTGCCGCCTGTCCGCCTTTCAAAACGGTAATGCTTTCAACATCATTTGGGTTCAAAGAATTGAACATTGTAGATGAGCCGGGAGGCTGAGGCAATCCATCGATAACGATCAAAGCGTCATTGTTACCAGACATAGAGCGGTAACCACGAAGATTGAATTTAACAGCAGGATCAACGGATGCATTTGCATTGATGATGACCAATCCAGAAACTTTACCAGAAAGACCGGCAGCAATTTGTGGAGCACGGCCTACTGTAAGTTCAGCATTGGAAACTTTTGCAACTGCATAACCAATTTCTTTTGGCCTGCGGCGAATGCCCTGTGCTGTAACAACTACCTCACTTAAGGTTTTGTTTTCTTCTACCAATGTTACCGTTAAATTGTCTGTAGCGGTTACCTCTGTTTCTTTGTAACCTGCCGCAGATACAATTAGTTTGGTACCGGGAGCTACACTCAGGGTAAAGCTACCGTCATTGTCGGCAATAGCACCGGCCTTTGAGTCTTTGATTTTAATGGAAGCGTTAGGAATAGTAATTCCTTTAGCATCTGTAACCCTACCAACGATGGTAGTTTTTTGTGCGATCAAACCTGTTAATAAAAATAACAGGCTCGGTACAAGTAGTACAAGCTTTCTCATGTGCTGGCTAATTTTAGTTTTAAAAGTGGCCAAGATAGGGGAAACTTGAATATGCTTTAACAAAAACTTGTATATTTTTTTAAATTCTTAAGCGCAATTTATTTTTTATCAAAAAAAATATTTCCAAGCAGCAAAAACACGCAGAAGCTAGTCTCGTGGCGGTTTCCTTTGAGAATCAAAAGACTGAATTTAAAGGTAAAAACTTCAAAGCCTGGCACTTTTTGAGTTTTTCCGGAGAAATACAAGAATAGAATTTAATAACGCACCTGAATTAATTTTTCCGCGACTTTAAGGATCGACCTCCTTCTGCCCCATCTTTTTAACATAGTATAATAAAACTGTTGCCTGCTGTTTGCAATCTGTGATATAGATGATCAAAAAATGATCGCAGACAAAAACCTAAAAAGTATGAAAAAGATATTTACGTTATCAATTATTACCATTGGGCTGGTTATATTTTTTACGGGTTGTGTAAAAAATCGTGAGTATGTCGACGAGAGCTATTGGCTCACTAAAGAAAGGGGAGAAGTGGTGCTTAGCGATCCTTATTGTCAGTATTTCGTAGTAGAAACAAATAGTGGCTATTCTATACTTCGCTCATATAATGGTTATAAACCGTATGAGGGTTCGATCGTATATGGCAATCTCAGCAATTATGGTACAAGAGATTTTTATGACAGATCAAGCGGTGTTGTATATACTTCCGAAGTAATAGAATATTGGTTGACATACTATGATGCTCAAAACGCTATTAACTATTATTGTTATTAAGAATATTGATAAAATTTCTGACGATGATAGCCTTAACAAATGATTAATTTCCATGTTGGCTATCATCATTCTTTTTTTTACAAGTTGCTTGTTTTGAATGATTTAAATTGATAAAACAACACTTGGTTATCCTGATAACCCGTTTAAGTTGATTTCCTTTCATTGATCTGCGAATATATTTTTACATCATGATCGCATTCAAAAAAACTCTTCGGTTCCTGCCAGGTTTCTTGCCCCGATAAAAATTTTTCACAATTACGATCTGCCATTTGTTTGCACTAACACGATTGTCCCATAAAAAATTTAAACAACAATTTTTTATAACTATTAAATTTTAGAACTATGAAAAAAGTAATGAACAAAAACAACGCAATTATTATTGCAGTGATGGCTTTTATAAGCACATCTTTTAGTACCCCGTTATTAGCTATGGACAAAAAGACCGATCCTCCTGTTGTTGAGATCAAATATCTTGGTTTCAATGATAAGAATCCTGTATTTGAGATCACCATTAGCAATGTCCAGGTTGATAATTATTATATCACTGTGAGAGGTGAATCAGGTACTGCTCTTTATTCAGAAAAAATCTCAGGTAAAAACATTTCCCGTAAGTATCGTATCGATACAGAAGAAATAATTCCTGAGGGTGGTCTTCGTTTCGAAATAAGAACTGGCAGCACTAATAAAACAGAAGTGTATGTTGCTGGTACTAGTGAAACTATCACAAGAGAGATGGCTGTAAACAAAATCAACTAAAAAAATCATTGCGCAAAAAAATGTCCCGCCTTAGGTGGGACATTTTTTATTTTCAAATGCAGGAGAATCAATTTTATTTTTTTGCCTTCTTTTGCACTTCATCAAGTTTAGCGATATAAAGACTGCGGCCATGTGTGCCAAGCACTATTTCATTTTCTCTTTGTTGAATAGCTATATCATGAATGGGTACTGATCTTGGTAACCCTTTATTCCACATCATAAAGCTATTTCCTTTATCAAGGCTTACATACAACCCGCCATCTGTACCAACATAAAGTATGCTGTCATTCTTGGGGTCCTCACGAATAACATTCACCGGTTCATTCGGAAGATCTTTTCCAATCTGCACCCATGTTTTTCCATAATCATCACTGGCGTATACATAAGGAGCAAAATTGTCAGTGCGATAGCCATTTAATGTTGCATACACTCTTCCTTCTTTATGTTGTGATGCAAGAACCCGGCTCACCCACAATCCGTGAGTCATGAGTCGTGAGTCTTTAGTTTTGACTTTTGACTTTTGACTTTTGATTTCGGCAACTGCCGGTTGGTTTAATTGTTCCCATGTATAACCGCCGTCTTTTGTCAGGTGTATATTCCCATCATCCGTTCCGACATAGATCAAACCGAATCTTGTTGGCGATTCAGAAATTGTAGTTAGGGTACCGTAAGGAACATCTCCTTCTTTTTTTCCATTTGTAAGATCCGCTGTCATTGTTATCATCGTATCACCCTGGTTCATGCTGCGATGAAAATGATTGCTGCCGAAATAAACTATATCAGGATTATGACTGCTTATTAAGATAGGAGATTGCCAGTTAAAACGGTAGGGGAATTCACCCAGTTCATGTCTTGGAGTGATCCTGCGGTTGTTATCTCTTGTTATCCTGTTTGTTCTTTGATAAGCTCCAAATTGTGAACCATAATAAAATGTAGCATTATCCCTGGTATCTATTTGTACCTGCATTCCATCTCCTCCACCAACATTTACTTCACTACCGGCTGTTTGTCCAAGACCACCTCCGAATTGATTCCTATTCGCTTGCGATGGAACGTACCAAACTCCATTATCCTGCAATCCACCATAAACATTGTATGGTTTTGCATTATCAGTAGCTATGTTATAGAATTGTCCAACAGCCGGCGTATTTGCTTTGAACCAAACTTCACCATCATCGTAAGTGATGTTTACACCACCATCGTTACCATTAATGAGATGAGAATCTTTTTTTGGGTTCACCCACAGTGCATGATGATCTGAATGCACATTATTTCTGTCAATATTTTTAAATGTCTTTCCGCCATCTGTTGATTCCATAGCATTCAAACCAAGAATATAGACTTTGTTCTCGTTATATGGCGACACATAAATTTTGGCAAAATAATAACCGTAACTAAAAAAGAATCCTATTTCTTTCTCATTTATTTTTTTCCAGCTTTGTCCACCATTCTCACTTTTATAAATTTCGCAACCAATAGGATTTGATTCAAAACCTGTATTTACATTCAAATAATCATAAAGTACAGTAGGTTTATATTTATCATTTGCCACTCCTTCTTTCAGCATTGCAGCATTATACTTTGGAGTCATCCTGCTCCGGGTTAAAAATGAATCAAGCTTTTTATTATCGAGTTGTGCAAACTGTTCTTTTGTTATATTCTTAAAATCGTCAACACGTAAAACTGTATTGTCTTTTTTTGCTGTATCGGGTTTGTTATCCTGATTATCAAGAATAGCGTAAACTATCTGTGGATTCTTTGGATAAACGCAGAGACCGATCCTTCCCAATTTATCGGTGGTTGGAAATCCAGAACCAGCTCCGCTAATTGATTTCCATGTATCACCTCCATCCGTGCTTTTATAAATGCCGCTTGTTTTTCCGGCTTCTTCAAAATTCCATGCACTTCTTGTTTTATACCACATAGCGGCATATACTTCATTCGGGTTTTGTGGATTAATATCCATTTCCACTGCACCGGTGTTATCATCTATGTATAAAGTTTTTTTCCAGGTTTTGCCGCCATCTGTTGTCTTATAAACACCTCTTTCTTTATTCGGAGAATATAAATGCCCGAGCACTGCTACCCATGCTATATTATTATCTGTTGGGTGCAATTGAATTTTTCCTATATGTTGTGAATCGGGCAAACCAAGATATTCCCATGTCTTACCGCCATCACTGCTTTTGTAAACGCCGATCCCTGCATATGATGAACGGCTGCTGTTTACTTCGCCTGTTCCAATCCAGATGGTTTTTGTTTTCCAGTCAACAGCGATATCACCAATTGTAAGTATATCTTCTGAATCAAAAACTGATTTAAAAGAAAGACCATTATTTTTTGTGTACCACAATCCGCCGGATGCATAGGCAACATAAAACTCAGAAGGATCATCGGGGTTTGCTTCTATATCGTCAACTCTTCCGCTCATTGTTACCGGTCCGATATTGCGAAAACTTATATCATTGACTACAGATCTTTTTTCAAGCTCTTTTCGCTGTTGCACTGCCTTCATTCTCTCTTCTGCAGAGGTTGGAGCGATTTGTGCTAGTATGATAATGTGAAAATTTGCTAACAGGCTAATGAAAAGCAGGGGTTTAGCATAATGTCTGATGTGCTTAAATTTTAACAGGTGAAACATAAAACCAGTCGTTTTTCGTTATTAATTTTGATAGTGAATGAATCCATTAAGGAATTTCCAAACTTACTAAACAATGCGTTATATCCTATTTATTATTCTCTTGATTTCTGTCAACGGTTATTCACAGTGTAAAACTTTTATGATCGGTGTAAAAGGTGATACGTTGAACTGTGTCGATCTGAAAGGAATGAAGCAGGGTCGTTGGGTAAATGAATTGCCGCCGCTTCGTGGTGAAAAAGGTTATGAAGAACAAGGCGTTTATATCAATAGCAAAAAAGAAGGGCAATGGCAGCAGTTTACATTGGAAGGCGATTTGCTGGCAATTGAAAATTACAGGTGGGGAAATAAAAATGGCAGGTGCATGTATTATAATGCTTTTGGCCAGCCAGTACGTGAAGAAAGCTGGAAAGCAGTGAACCCTGATAATCCTTATGACACTATTGATATTTATGGTTTGAATGATCCTTCTAAAGTTGTTCGGAAAGAAGTTATAAAATTAGATGGTCATACACTTCGTCATGGCACCTGGAAATTTTTTGACCCTGACTTTGGCACTGTAGTTAAAACTGAACAATATAAACTCGATAAACTGACTGTTGCAGGTACAGTAGAAGATGAATTAGCACCGATTGATATAAGCACCGGCTCAACAACAAAATCCAAAACAGATACTACAGGTAGAAAATCATCTGCAAAGCCACAAGCAGTTCTTGATTACGAAAAAAAGAACGCAGGTAAAAAGAAAGTGAAGACACGAGACGGATCCACGGGATATTAAAATCTAAATTAAATATAAAAAGTAAAAGCCATCCCGATAATTATCGGGATGGCTTTTATAATATAAGCTATGAAAAAATCAATCTAAGTTCCCCCTATAAGGGGAGAGGGGGTTAAAACGCTTTCTTTTTCTCCGCTGCCTTTTGCATTGGGTTATTAGCTTGTCCACCACCGCCTCTTGCTCCTCCAGCTCTTCCTTTGAACACTGTAAACTTAGAAGGTTCAGGTATTACATTCCATGAATTGTTGCTATCATTTATATCTGCTGTCTCTTTGTACGGATCTAATTTTATAGATGCCACTTCTTTATTCTTGATAAATGTTTTTACAACCTTGTTCTCATTCAGGCGCCAAACCTGTGCAGGTATTCTTTCAATTTCACTTGTTCCGTCTTTGTATTTCCATTCAATAATAATTGGCATTACAAGACCGCCTTTGTTGCTTAATGTCAGCTCATACATATTTGTATTCGCATACATTTGTTTTTCTGCATCTGAAAGTGGTTCAGGGTTGCTGGCAGGAACGTTAACGGTATACTGTGCAGTATCATAAGGTTCCATCCCTCTTGCATAACGCCAGTAAAAATCACGAAGCGATGTGTCTGCATCAGTTAGAAATTTAATGCCCTCTTCTCTATTCCTCATCTTGGAAATATCATTATCAGGTACCAGAACAGGCTTGTCAATGCTGCGTTTCATCACTGATTCTTTTGTGGGTTCAGCAACAGTGTTCACATCAGCTTTTGCATATTTCACACTATCCAGTGAAATATCACAGGCGTCAGTGCTATAAAACCAGCCACGCCAGAACCAATCAAGATCTTCACCACTTGCATCTTCCATAGTACGAAAGAAGTCAGCAGGCTCAGGATGTTTGAATGCCCATCTCCTGGCATACTCACGAAATGCATAATCAAAACTCTTTCTACCCATCACTGTTTCTCTTAAAATATTTAAACCAGTTGCGGGTTTTGAATAAGCATTTGGTCCAAATTGAACAATGTTTTCACTGTTCGTCATAATAGGCTCCAACTGATCTTTTGGAAGCTTCATGTACTCAGTAATAAATGTTGCAGGTCCCCTGGTGTTAGCATATTTATTATCAAATAACTCCTGGGTAAGATATTGTACAAATGTATTCAGGCCTTCATCCATCCAGCTCCATTGACGTTCATCACTGTTGATGATCATCGGGAAAAAGTTATGACCAACTTCATGTGTTACCACACCGATCATTCCATATTTAGTTCTTTCAGAATAGGTGCCATCTTTTTCAGTACGACCATTATTAAAACAGATCATTGGATATTCCATACCGCTTGATGCTTCGATACTTTGAGCGACAGGATAGGGATAAGGGATCGTAAATTTCGAATATGATTGTATAGTATGCTCAACTACTTTGCTTGAAAACTTTCTGTACAAGCCGTATGCTTCTTTTGGATAGCCACTCATACACATCACCTTTTTTCCTTCGATCTTTGTTGCCAAAGCATCCCAGATAAATTTGCGTGATGTTCCCCATGCAAAGTCACGAACATTATCTGCCTTGAATATCCAGGTTTTTTTCTTATCGCTTTTTTGTTTCTCAGCAGCTTTAGCTTCTTCAAGAGTTACTACTTCTACCGGCTCATTTGAAGCTTGTGCTTTATTCCATCTTGCAAGTTGCGCAGGTGTTAATACCGCCGCATAGTTTTGTCCTTGACCAGTTGCAAGAATTACATGGTCTGCAGGTACTGTCATTTGCACTTTAAAGTTTCCGAATGTAAGTGCAAACTCTCCACGACCAGTAAACTGGTGATTTTGCCAACCCTGGAAATCGCTATAAACACAAAGACGGGGATACCATTGTGCCATTGTAAAAACATGATTGCCATCTTCAGGGAAAAATTCATAACCGCCACGACCGCCACGACCCAAACGATCCGATATTTTATAATTCCAATCAAGGTTGAAAGTAAAACGCTGACCTGGTTTTAATGGCACAGGCAATTCAATTCGCATCATTGTTTTATTGATGTCGTATGATAATTTTTTACCAGCTACGTCAGTTAGCTTTAGAATATTAAAACCATAGCCATTGTCAGATGTCGTTTCTGCAGCTCTATCCAATTGCTGGGGAGTAACATTTTTATTCATTGCGTTACTCGTTTGATAATTGGCATTGTTGATACTGCTGTGCTGGTTCTCATCAAGCTGGACCCATAAATAAGTGAGAACATCTGGTGAATTATTAAAGTAAGTAACTGTTTCGCTTCCGGTGAGTTTCAGATTTTTTTCATCCAATTCGCATTTGATATCATAATCGCAGCGTTGCTGCCAATATTTAGGTCCGGGTGAGCCGCTTGCGGTACGGTATTCATTCGGCGTTGGGAAATTGGCGCCCATTTGTTCAAACTTATTGCCATGGTTGCTGTTCGCATTATTATTTACATTTTGTGCAAACAAGCCAGTGGCGGCAAAAACCATAAAGAGAGTGGAAAACAAATTTTTCATGTGAGTGTTTTTTTACTGAAAATAGTGATGGCGCCAAAGCTAAATGAAAAAAGTAAAATCACAAGTCCATTCATCCCAATCGGCAAATAAAAAGCCACTGATGATTCAGTGGCTTTTTAAGGGAAATAAAATTAACTATCAGAATGCTTTTTTCTCCATTGCCTTTTGCATCGGGTTAGGCTGTGCCGGTGGAGGATTTTGTTTTTGTTTAAACACTTTGAACTTGCTTGGCTCTTTAATATCGCCATAAGTATTGTTGTTTGTGTCGATATCAGCTGTTTCATTATACGGATCAAGTTTTACAGAAGCAACTTCTTTATCTTTCATGAAAGATTTTATGACCTTGTTTTCATTCTTGCGCCATACCTGTGCAGGAATTCTTTCAATTTCTTTTGTACCATCTTTATAAGTCCATTCAAGAATGATCGGCATTACCAACCCGCCTTTATTACTGAATGTGATCTCATAGAAATTTTTATTAGCATACTTTGCCTGGCCTTCCGCATCGAGGGCCTCTGTGTTAGGCTTAACAGTTACCGCATATTTTGCAGAATCATATTTCTTTATTTCACGATCGTAACTCCAATAGAAATCACGAAGCGATGTATCTGCATCAGTTTGAAAAGTTATGTTTTTATCTTCCCTGTTTCTCATTTTTGAAATGTCATCACGGGTAACCTGTGGCTTAGCCAAAGTCTGCATCATAACTGTATCTTTTGTTCGGGCAGGAATTGCAGTTACATCAGGTTTGTAATGTTTTACAGTGTCAATTGAAATATCACATGCATCTGTACCATAGAACCAACCTCTCCAGAACCAATCAAGGTCTTCGCCTGTTGCATCTTCGAGTGTGCGGAACAAGTCAGCAGGTGTTGGATGTTTGAAAGCCCAACGTTTTGCATACTCTCGGAAAGCATTATCAAATAATTCACGTCCAACAATTGTTTCTCTTAAAATATTTAAACCAGTTGCAACTTTAGAATAAGCATTCGCTCCAAAGTTGTTGATGTTCTCACTGTTTGTCATGATCGGCTCCAACTGATCTTTTGGCAATTTCATATAATCAGTGATCGACCATGCTGGTCCACCGTTTGAAGGGAATTTATTATCCCACAACTCTTGTGTCAGGTATTGCATATAAGAATTCAAACCTTCATCCATCCATGTCCATTGTCTTTCATCGCTGTTAATGATCATCGGGAAAAATGTATGACCAACTTCATGAATGATCACATAGATCGCAGCGTTCTTATTGCCTTCATTATATGTTCCGTCTTTTTCTGCACGACCAGGATTGAAAGAGATCATCGGGTATTCCATTCCCTGGTTACCTTCTACACTGATAGAAACAGGGTAGGGATATGGGATAGAAAAATCAGAATATGTTTTGATGGTGTGTGAAACTGCTTTTGTTGAAAACTTACTGTAAATGGGATAAGCTTCTTTTGCATAGTAGCTCATCGTCATTACTTTTTTTCCATTTACCATTGTTTTCATTGCATCCCATACAAATCTTCTTGACGTTGTCCATGCAAAGTCACGAACATTATCGGCTTTGTATATCCAGGTTTTCTTTTTGGCGTTCGTTGTCACTTTAGATGCAGCCAATGCCTCATCCAATGTTACAATTTGTACTGGCTGATCTGCATTTGTTGCTTTTGTCCAGCGGCTCATTTGAGTTGGATTCAATACTGCTGCATAATTCTGACATTCACCAGTACCTCCAACAATATGATCTGCTGGTACAGTCATTTCAACTTTAAAGTTTCCAAAACTTAATGTAAACTCACCAGTACCTGTGAACTGATGGTTTTGCCAACCAACTTCATCACCATATTTACACATACGAGGATACCACTGTGTCATGGTATAATTGTTATTACCATCTTCAAATGGCTCATAACCACCTCTTGCACCACCAAAACGTAAAAATTCACTGCGGTTTGCCAGTTTATAGTTCCAGTCAAGTTTAAAAGAAATTTTTTGACCGGGCTTCAGGGGAACTGGCAGGTCAACTTTCATCATTGTTTTATTGATGAAATATTTTAATGGCTTGCCAGCAATATCAGTCAGCTTCGTAATATTGAAACCATAACCATTATCTGTTCTTCTTTCTTCATACCTGTCCAACACTTTATCTGTTGATTGGTTATTAGTAGGCATTGCGTTTTGTGTCTGGTAATTTGCATTGTTCACTGTGCTGTGCTGATTTTCATCAAGCTGCATCCACAAATAACTAAGCACATCCGGAGAGTTATTATAGTAAGTAATGATCTCAGAACCGGTGAGTTTGTTTTTTACTTCATCAAGTTCACATTTGATGTCGTAGTCGGCACGCATTTGCCAATACTTAGCACCCGGGGCGCCGCTGGCAGTACGCTGCTCATTTGGTGTTGGCAAAATAGTTCCTAATTGCTCAAACTTGTTTGCATGGCTACTGTTTGCATTATTCTTTATGTCTTGTGAAAATGCAATACCATAAACTGCGAAGCTGAGAGCAAAAAATAAAATGATACGTTTCATTTTTGTTACAGGTTTTATTGAATAAAGATCTATTTAAAAAGGCCATCTTTCAATGGCGGTATTTAATGCAACACTGAATGCGCAACCAGAAGCAAAAATCACCCACTCCCTGCGGTTTGCTTTAAAAACATTCAAAACAAGAACTGATATAAACAGTATGATCAGCACAACAATCATCTGTCCCGCTTCCAATCCCACATTGAAGCCAAATAATCCCCAGCCCAAACTTTGATCGCTGGCCAATGCTATGCGAATGGTGTTCGCAAACCCTAATCCGTGTATCAATCCAAAGAACAACGCTAAAAAATAATTGATCCGGATCGTTTTCGTGGTAAACTTTTTTAGAAATAAATTAGTGATGGCTGTAAAAATGATGGTACACGGGATCAAAAATTCCACCCATTTGCTGTCGATCGTTATTATTTCTTTTACACTCAGAAATAATGTAACTGAGTGACCAATGGTAAATGCAGTGACAAGAATAAGCACCTGCTTCCATTCCTTGATAACATAAATAGCAGCCAGCGCCAAAATAAAAAGCTGGTGATCCAACGCATCACGGCTTATAATATGTTGCCAGCCAATTCTGAAATAAAACGAAAAATCACTCATAGTTAAAAACTGCCTGCCAAAGTACCATCCATAAAATATTAACAACAATCCTTAACAGGGCATCAAAATAAAGCAGACTTTTGTGGTAATAAAAATTAATTTGGTTAATGGCAATAGAATTCTATAAATGGCTGCTAATACCCTTATTTTCTTTCTCTTTGTTTACTAATGAACAAAAAGCTGACTTCAGCGGAAAAACTGCCTTGCATCCATTACACATCGTAACTGTAGAAATCGACCATAATGCCACAGATAAAGCCCTCGAGATCACCTGCAAGGCCTTTTGGGACGACTTTGAAAGCATATTAAGTAAAGTGAACAGATCCAAAGTGGACCTGGTGAGCGGCAAGGATACCGCCGGCAACAATAAAAAGATCTTTGAATATATCAGGTCACATTTGCAAATAACCATTGATGGCAAGCCGGTACAAATGAGTTTTGTTGGATACGAAAAGGAAGATGTGGTGGTTTATTCTTATTTGCAGGTGGATAATGTCAGTTCTGTAAAAAAAGTTGCTATCGTCAATTCTCTTATGCATGATATGTTTGATGACCAGGTAGAGATCATCCATATGATCGTAAATGGCAACCGCAAGAGCACCAAGCTTGACTATCCTGCAAAAAGTGCTGAGTTTTCTTTTTAGATTTACCCATGATGAGCCGATCAGTTTTATTTTTCTTATTTTTTTCTTTTATACAAAATTCTTTTTCACAACAATTCTATATCAGGGGTCGTGTAACGGATATTGAAACGCAACTTCCATTAAAAGGGGCCAGTGTTTATATTAATAACACCACTAAAGGATCTACTACGAATGATAACGGTGATTTTGAATTAGGCCCTTTGCAACCGGGGCGCTATGAAGTAGTGGCATCTTTTGTAGGTTATGATGCTTTACTTTATTCTGCTGAAATAAAATCGTCCAATTTACGCATCAGTTTCAAGGTTGAAAAGAAGGAAGAGATGTTGCGTGAAGTACTTGTTCTTAGCAGTGAACTAAGAAAGCGTTACCTGGATATTTTTAAGAAATATGTTATTGGTCAGACCATAGCGGCCGAACATTGTCAAATAAAAAATATTGAAGAAGTTCAATTTGCTTCAGGAGAAACCAAAGATGAAATAGTGGCATATACGGAAAAGGCGCTGGTGATCGAAAACCCTGAGCTTGGTTATACAATTCATTTTGACCTGATCGAATTTTATTATAACAAAGCTACCAACGGCGCATACTTTTTTGGCTATACACGTTTTGTTGATTGGGGAAAAGATGAAAAAACAAAAAAGAAATGGATCCGCAAACGGCGGGAGGCCTATGATGGCAGCACCGTACATTTCTTTCGAAGTTTAGTAAATAAGAATTTGACAAAAGAAGGGTTTACGGTTTACCAGCTTCTTAATATGAAAAAAGAAAAAAAAGATAGTACCGGTATGAACATCACCATACAAAAAAATGACCAGGGCATGAAGATGGCAACCAGGGCAATTGAAGACAGCATGATCCGTATATATCCTGATTCGGTTTATAAGATATATGAGTTAAGGGTAAAAGATGGCTGGCGGGTTATGTATTCTAAGAATACGGATCTGAAAACAGAGATGATGAAAAAAAATTTTATAAGTGGACAACCATCCACTGGTACTATTTCTGGTTTGCGATTGCGTGAAGAACCTGTCTTAGTAAATGCAAGAGGAATAATCCTTACACCAATACGACTTTTTTATGATGGCATCTGGGGTTATGAAAGATTGGCAAATATGCTGCCGGAGGATTATGAGGTGGAATGATCTTGATAAATATCATCTCACATGATGAGAGATACCTAATAGAGCGACTTTACCAATTCGGTTTATAATGTTTCAAACCGTCAACTTTAATTTTTCTCCATATTGAGAATCTATCACTGCCTTCAGATTTTTCAAGTCTAGAAAAAGAACCGGAATAAGTCGCTGGTAATTGTTCATAAAATATAATATCTCCATTCGGTTGAATTCTGCCATAATATTTTTCTGTATGTCCACCATTGAGGTCCCGAAACTTGTCAATCTTAATTTTTGTTCCGTCAACAATAAAATAACCTGGAGTTCCAATATTAGGATTGTTTATTTTATCAATATTTGGAAAGCTGTCACCACAGAAAACAAATAATACTTGGCCCGAATTAAAAAACCTTACAAACCTTTTTATATTGGTTAGCCATTTGGGATTAGTCCATTTGTTATAGAAAGAATCTGTAAAATAAATTGCATTGGTGTCAATAGGGCCTTTGCTTAGACTTGTAAATTGAGGTTTATTATATTCAAAGACTTTAGGGTTGTTAACCCGGTAACCTCCGTCACTAGTAATATGATAACCCACACAAGAGGCGAGAAGAATTGTAAATAAGATTAAAATAGGTTTCATTTTTTAAATATTGTGTCTGCAGTTGCTTTGGCCAAACATTGAATCAATCCATCTGCTGTCTCAATTCTTTGCTAATATTCACCAATACTTTATCAATACGATGACCATCCATATCTAAGATCTCGAACTTAAATCCTTTCCAGTCGAACTTATCACCTGCATGAGGTATGCGTTCAAGTTCATGTAGTATGAATCCGGCAAGTGTATCAAATTCATGTTCGCCTTCATTCATCCATTGTTCTTTATCGAAGCGGGTAAGAAAATCATAAAATGGAATTTGTGCATCTACAAGAAAACTTCCATCTTCTCTTTCTGTTACTTCATAGTCGGTAACGTCAGGTTGGGGAATATCACCAACAATTGCTTCCAAAATATCATTTAAAGTGATCAGCCCCTGCATTGTTCCATATTCATCTACAATAAAACAGGAATGCTGTTTGGTTTGTTTAAATTTTTCCAGCAGTTGGTATGGCGTATTATTTTCAGGAACAAACATGGCAGGTGTCATCACTTCTTTGAACTTGGTCATATCATCTGTTACATACAGATCTTTAATGGAAACGATGCCCTTTATATTATCAATTTCTCCGTCGCAAATAGGATAAACTGAGTGTGGTTCACTTACAATTTTTTCTTTTATCTTTTCTTCATTGTCTTCGAGATCAAACCAGATTATATCACTGCGGTGTGTCATTAAGGAAGTGATATTTCTATCACCCAGGTGAAAAACACGTTCAATGATCTCTCTTTCTTCTTCTTCAATAGTTCCTGCTTCTGTTCCTTCGGAGATCATTGTTTTAATTTCTTCTTCCGTCACCGCATCATCAGTTGATTTTTTTACATTGAAAATAAGAAAGAAGGCATTGCTTATTTTATTCAACAGCCACACAAGAGGATGGGTCATTTTTGCAAAAAAATACATGGGTCCTGCGGCCAGCTTTGCTATTTTCTCTGCTCTTAATAAACCAAATCTTTTAGGTATCAATTCACCAAAAAGGATAGAAAGAAATGTAACAATGATAACAACAATTGTTAAAGAAATCCCTTCTGCATAATCACTTAAAAAACTGATCTTTTTAAAAAAGGGGACCAGGTATACGCTGAATCTTTCACCGGAATAAACACCCGTTAAAATTGCAATTAAAGTAATACCGATCTGCGCAGCGGATAAAAATACTTCTGGTTTGTAGGAAAGCTCCAAAGCTCTTCGTGCAAGTTCGTCGCCTTTGTCTGCCATACTTTCAAGCCTGGCCTTTCGGGCCGATACCAGGGCGATCTCACTCATAACAAATAATCCGTTAATCAAAATAAGTCCCAGCAATATGAATATTTCCATCTAAAGTCAAGTTGGTTTCTTATTCGAAGTTAACGATTCCAAACCGCTTGTTGAAGAATGTGCCGAGCATCCAGCCAAATGCAATACCAATGGTAGCGCCACCCACAATATCAAAGGGATAATGAACGCCAACATATACTTGTGCATACCCAATAACTGCTGCCCATAAAAAAGCCAGCCAGATCCATTTTCCAACGACGGGCCTCAACGTAAGGAACATAAATGTTGCCATTCCAAAGTGGTTAGCGGCATGTGAGGAGGTAAAACTATAAGTACCTGAACAACGGTCTACAAGCAATCGTACGTATTGAAAGAAATTTGGATCTGCACAAGGTCGCCAGCGTTCAAAAGCCTCTTTTACAAGTTTACTGCTTGTCATATCACAAAGAGAAACCGTGCAAAGAAAAAACACGGACCACCACCAACCGCGGTTTTTGAAATTTGTGGTTATAAATACAAGCAGGAACAAATAAAGCGGTGTCCAGAAATAGGCAATTCGCAGATAAGGCAATACGCTGTCAAAAAATGAATTGCTTTGATGGTTATTAATTTGGATAAAAAGCCATTGATCCCATTGTTCTAATTTGTGAAGCAGGTTGCTGTGAATCAAAAACATTTGACAAAAATAGAGGAACGGGCAAAATATAACAGTAACTCATCGGCATTAACGCAGAAATTCTTTTCTTTTGCAGTTTTCTATGCTTATCAGGCTTAAAATTCCAAAGACAATAATGTGGGTGATAAACCTACTGCTGATCTTTTTGCTGATCTTCACTTTGTTCAGATTTGCTACTTATTTTTCATTTAAGCCAAAGGATCTGAGTTTTAAAGAATTGATACCTTCTTTTTTGTTGGGTGTTCGTTATGATCTCCGTTGGATCGCTATAATCCTTTTACCAATTGTGTTTGTAAGTTTAATTCCAAACCTGTCACCATTTTATTCTGCAAGAAATAAAAAATGGTGGACCTGGTACCTGGCCATTATCACATTCATTATCTTTTTCTTTTTTGCAGCGGACTTTGGAAATTTTGCATACAACAGAACAAGATTAAACGCCAGTGCTCTTAATTTTTGGGAAGATGCAAAAATTTCCATGGCAATGCTCTGGCAATCATATCCACTTTTCTGGATGATGCTCGGGCTGATAATTGCTGTACTGCTTTTGCGTTGGATGTTTCGCCGTATGCATTGGACAGTAATAGTAAAAACAGATGGACAGGGGATATTGTATAAAAGAAAATGGTTCTTTATTGCGGGATCATTGCTTCTCATTTTTATTTATGGCAGTCTTACCACTACTTCCCTGAAATGGAAAAAAGCATTTGAGCTGAATGATAATTTCAAAAGCTATCTTTCATTGAACCCCCTTCAGAATTTTTTTACAACACTTCGATTTCGTCAGCCACAGTTCAATGAGAACACGGCAAGAGAGAATTTCTCAGTGATGGCAGATTGGATGGGTTTACCTGCTAAAGAAAATTTCTCCTATCGTCGTGAGATATTTCCTGAAACGAAAGCTTTAGAAAGTAAGCCAAATGTTGTGTTGGTAATGTGTGAGTCGTTCAGCATGTATAAAAGCAATATGAGTGGAAACCCGCTGAATACAACTCCTTATTTTAATAAGATGGCGGATAGCGGGATATTTTTTGAAAAATGTTTTTCACCTCATTATTCCACAGCAAGAGGATTGTTTGCATTGCTTACCGGCATACCCGACGTGCAACTTTCAAAATTTTCAACCCGCAATGAAGCGGCGCTTGATCAGCATACCATCATAAATAATTTTGAAGGGTATGATAAGATGTATTTCCTTGGCGGCAGTCCTGAGTTCAATAATTTCCATGGTCTTTTAAAAAACATCGACGGCCTGCAAATGCATGTAGAAGGAACTTTTAGTTCTCCCAAAATGAATGTTTGGGGTATCAGTGATAAAAATCTTTTTATCGAAGCGAATAAAACTTTTAAACAACAACAAAAACCTTTTTTTGCGATCATACAGACAGCGGATAATCACCGGCCGTTCATGATCCCGGAGGAAGATAAAGATTTTGATAAAATAATTTTACCAATCGATACATTGAAAAAATATGGCTTTGAATCGGTAAATGAGTTTAACAGTTTCCGCTATTCTGATTATTGTTTTAAAAAATTCATAGAGTCAGCAAAAGCGGAATCCTATTTTCACAATACAATTTTTGTTTTTGTTGGTGATCATGGTATATCAGGAAATGCAACAACTATGTATCCTTCGGCATGGACCGATCAGCGGCTTAGTGATGAGCATGTGCCTTTATTATTTTATGCGCCGTATTTGTTAACGCCGCAACGAAGAGCAGAGACAGTTTCACAGATCGATGTGCTGCCAACTCTCGCAGGCATGGTACAACAACCTTATGTGAACACCACACTCGGCAGAGATCTGTTACAACCGGGCAAACAAAATAATTATGCTTTTATCATTTATCATGACGAAGGCAAAATTGGCGTGGTGACTGATAGCTACTATTTTACCAAGAACCTGAATTTTCTTGAAGAACATTTATACCCTGTAGCGGGTGAAGAGTTACCTTATACACCTGCTCAACAAGATTCCATTAAAAAGAAATTAACTGGTGTAACAACTGCTATTTATGAAACAGGAAGGTGGATGCTGATGAATAATAAGGAGAAGTGAGGAGACGGGAGTCAGGAATTAAGAGAAAAAAAAACTGAATAGTTGAAATTTTTATTTTGAATTCTATTGCTTCTCAGGAATTTGGAATTTGTTATTTGGAATTTTTACGAGCAATAATGATCAGTCTTGGTGTTGTTCTTACGTCATAATTTCCCAGTTGGTAGTCGCCAAATACTTCCTGCACCTGCAAGCCATGGTAACTAAGCATGTCATTAAAATCGCCGAAAGAAAATTTGGAAACTTTTTCAGTGAAATCAATTGCATGCATTAATCCCGGGTCGTTTATAATTATTTTTTTATAAAAATGTTTTTCGTCGTGCCAACGGTGAATTTCATACCTGGTTCCATTTAGTTTTTTTTCTTCATTGTAAACTAAATGGTCTTCAGAATAATGAACATTCAGGTAATCGATAACAAAAATTCCATTTGGTTTTAATCCATTGGCGATCGTTCTTATCGCATCATCATGTTCTCTTGTTGTTTTAAAATATCCAAAGCTGGTAAAGAAATTGAAAGCATGATCAAAATAGTTTACCCGGAATGGCAGTCGCATATCATGCTGATAAAATTCAAGATTTTCATTCTCGAATTTTTTTGCAAATGCAATGCTGGCAAAAGAAATATCAATACCAGTTACATTAAAACCTTTTTCAGCGAGGAAGCGGCTGTGCCTGCCACGTCCACAGGCAATGTCCAGCATATAGCTGCCGGGAGCCGGTTCCAGGTGATCGATAAGTGTAGAAATAAATCCCGCTGCTTCTTTCTCATCCCGTTCAAAATATAATCTATGATAAAATGGAGAATTGAACCACTCTTTGTACCAGGCTTGTTCCGACATGAAGCAAAAGTAATTAACGAAGTAATAAATCTGTTGGCGGTTAAAAGCTTATTTTTGCATCCCTGTCAAATTTTACAGGCGAAAAACCATAAAAGAAACAACACAGCGTGGCACTTATCAAAAGCATATCAGGAATACGAGGAACAATAGGAGGCAACTCAGGAAATAATTTAACCCCGGTTGATATTATAAAATTTACCGCTGCCTTTGCTAGTATCATTACAGGCGGCACGAATGCAGAGGTTTCTTCATCTGACAAGAAAACAAAAATTGTAATAGGTCGTGATGGCCGTATCAGTGGGCCAATGGTTCGTGATCTTGTCGTAAGCACTTTAACAGGAATGGGAATTGATGTGATCGATCTTGGACTTTCCACTACACCTAGTGTGGAAATTGCAGTGAAAGAAGAAAAAGCCGATGGCGGAATTATAATTACGGCCAGTCATAACCCAAAAGAATGGAATGCTCTAAAACTTTTGAATAATGAGGGCGAATTTATATCAGCTGAGATCGGTGAAAAAGTTTTAGAGAAAGCTGCAAAAGAAGATTTTGTTTTTAATACTGTTGAACAACTTGGTGAATTGTCAATAGATGATTCATACATGCAAAAACATATTGATGCCATTTTAAATTATCCGCTGGTAAATAAAAATGCAATTGCCAGTCAGCAATATAAGATCATAGTGGACGGTATTAATTCTACCGGTGCCACATTTGTACCTGCATTGCTTAAAAAACTGGGGTTAAAGAATGTAATAGTGCTTAACGAAGAAGTAAATGGAAATTTTGCACATAATCCCGAACCATTGCCTCAACATTTATCAGAGCTAAGCCGGGAAGTAGTAAAACAAAAAGCTCATTTAGGGATTGCTGTTGATCCCGATGTTGATCGTTTATGTTTTGTTTGTGAAGATGGATCTATGTTTGGTGAAGAGTATACGCTGGTCGCTATTGCCGATTATATATTGAGCAAGAGAAAAGGAAATACAGTAAGTAATATGAGCAGCACCCGTGCATTAAAAGACATAACAGAGAAACACGGGGGCGAATATTTTCCATCAGCAGTAGGAGAGGTGAACGTAGTAAAGAAAATGAAGGAAGTAAATGCAGTGATTGGCGGCGAAGGAAATGGCGGCATCATTGTTCCGGATTTTCATTACGGTCGTGATGCGTTGATCGGTATTGGATTATTCTTAAGTCATTTGGCCAATCACATGTTTGGTGCTAAATCGTTGCGTAGTTTATATCCTGATTATTTTATTTCAAAAAATAAAATTGAATTAAATAATGGAGTTGATGTCAAATCGATCTTTGAGAAAATCAAGAAGAAATATAAAAAGCATCCTATCAATACAGATGATGGATTAAAAATAGAATTTGATAATGATTGGGTCCATCTCCGCACTTCAAATACAGAACCTATTATCCGCATTTATGCTGAAAGTGATTTTGAAACAAAGGCAAATCACATTGCTACCCGGATCATGCAGGATATTGGAGAATTCATGTAAGCTTTTTTTGAGCGAGGTCAATACATTTTGCTTATTGGGTTTTTAGACGAAGAAAAATTGCAGGGTAATTATTGCATACCTAACTTGTCCCGTTTTGTAAAAGCATTTTATTCTAGCCACCGTTTATGAACACATCCTTTATTAAGAAGGTTTTTTTGTTTTTTGCCCCTGTAATTTTCTTTGGTTTCATTGATCATAAGAAAGAAGAACAACCAGGCCCGCCAAATATTATACTCATTATAGTTGATGATCTTGGTTACAGTGATCTTGCTTCTTATGGGAACACAAATATCCATACTCCGAATATTGATGCATTAGGCAATGAGGGTACACGGTTTACACAAGCATATGTAACATCTCCGGTTTGCTCACCTTCACGAATGGGTATCATGACCGGTCGTTATCAGAATCGTTTTGGTAGTGAGTTTATGCCATATGATAAATTTGATCCTGCTCTTATGAAAAAGATGCGGAAAAATTTTCTGCCTTTTGCAAATAAGGATGAGAGTTTGCGATCATTACATCCGTCATTATCACTGAACAGAAAAAAATATCAAACAGGGATTAGTTCACAGGAGATAACACTTCCGGAATTATTGAAAAAAAACGGGTATGCTACGGGCCTTGTTGGAAAATGGAACCTGGGTGATGAAGAAGGCGATCATCCTTATGAGCGGGGCTTTGATTATAGTTATTATTTTTCCGGTGCCCTGTCAAGATATGTTGATGGTCCTTTTGACAACAGTCGTTATATTGATCAGCATTTACCCTGGGTTATTTCTGAATTACCTGCATGGACCCCAAGAGCCGGATCTTCGGCAATTTATGAAGGAAAGAATGCTATTGTTGATACAAGCTATCTTACATTTTCTTTTGCCAAAAAAGGGATTGAATTCATTGAAAAGAATAAAGCGCATCCTTTTTTTCTAACGCTTTCTTTCAATGCTCCTCACGATCCTTTCCAGGTGCCAAGAGAATATTTTGACCGGATACAAAATGTAGACGACACTGTGAAGCGGGTCTATTATGGAATGATAGAAGCATTGGATGATGCAGTGGGACAGGTGAAAGAAAAACTCAGGTCTGCCGGGATCGAAAACAATACTATCATTTTTTTTATCAGTGATAATGGCGGGGCCGCTTATACAAGAGCCACCGAAAATGCACCGCTTAGGGGAGGTAAGTGTACACATTTTGAAGGCGGATTGCTGGTTCCTTTTTTTATCAACTACCCCGGAACTAAAAATGGAAATTTTGTTTATGATAAACCTGTTTCTTCATTAGATATTTTTTCTACCATTGCTTCCATGACAAAAACGACGCTTCCTGCGGATAGAGTATATGATGGCGTTGATCTGCTGAGCTATCTTGCCGATAGCAAAAAAGATCCTCACGAAGTTTTATACTGGCGAAATGGTTATTCAAAAGCTATCAGGAATGGGAACTGGAAACTTTATATTAATGAAAAAAGTAAAAGCAAATATCTCTTCAACCTTGAAACTGATCGGGGAGAGTTACATGACTTGCTGAGTAGCGAACCGGCAATAGGACATCAATTGATGAAAGAATTAAATAATTGGGAAAAAACACAAACGATCAACCCTGCATGGCCAAGTATGGGTGATATATCAATTGACGTAAGGGGTAAAAAATATTTTTTCCCGGGGTAGAATTTAGAAACTACAGATCTTTATATCTCCGCCTCTCTCCTGATCAATTCTTCAATGCATCAAGCTTCACATTTAGCTCGTCAGTCTTTAGCTTATTATTATTACGGGAATATATCTCACGCAGTCCAATCATTGCATTCCGATAGGTAACCTTCTCTTCAATAGTAAGTTGGGAATTACGTTTATCAAGCAACGAGTATGCCGATTCAAAGTGTGGCAGTGCCTTTGCAAACAGTACGGTCCGCTCGGCGAGTAAGGCGTCATACTTCTTGTTATCCTCCGCTGTAGTACCCTTGATATTGTTCATCTGTTTGACGATCTCCACAGCAGACTCATAATAAAGTACACCAAAATTATAACGGTAGTCAGCATTAGACGGACTGGCAGCGATTGCATTCTGGTACGTTGTTTCTGCTTTGGAGAATAGGTCGCTGAAGTTGGCTGGGCGAGCCATAGCAATTCCTGTTGCGTCTTTAGGAAATGCGGCATTTTCATAGGCGTTACCGAGATTAAATAGTAGCTCTGGATTTCCAGGATCACTCTTTACAGCTGCTTCAAGTTTGCTAAGCAATACATCCTGCTTACCAGACTTCATGTAATAGTTGATTTCAAAGTTCCTGAACATCGGATCATTTGGGAATAAACTGCGTGCCGCATTGATGTTTTCCAACGCAGCAGCATCATTATTCTGCCGCTGGTAGATCTCAATGATCGACTGGTATATCGTTGGATCTTTACTGCCTGTATTTTTCAACTCGATAAATAGCGTCAAAGCATCCTTATCTCTTTTTCCGGCCAGTGCAGCATACGCAGCGTTAGTCTTTGCGTTGGTGAGCAGCTCAGTAAATTTATTATCGTTGATGAACCGTTTTCCGTCGCCGTTGTTATAGATCGTGGCGACTTTCATAAACTGGTTATAAGCGGCGCTGAAATCCTTGTTACCGTAAGAAGCAACTCCCAGGTTGAATGTGATCAGTGCGTGGGAATATAAGGCAATGTTGATATCACTACTATAATCCGGCTTAATTGTAAGCGCCTTCATCAGAGAGTTATAACTTTCTTCGGCCGCTTCCGGTGCATGAACACTTGTGTCGAGCGCCTTGTGCAGGTATGCCATGCCGCGTACGAACCATGCTTCAGCATTATTCTTTGTTTCACAATTAGCTACTGCTTCATTAATTACAAGTATAGCTTTCTTATAATTTTGGGCATCTAAATACTCCCTGGCTTCACGGATCTTAGTTATTTGTGCAAAGCAAGAAAGGGTACCACAAATAAGGGTGAGCAATACAATTGATCTTTTCATGGTGCTTTTTTATTGCCGATTAAAATTTTTGACAGTATATCTTCAATAATTTTATTTGAATACTCCATTGGTCAATAACCGTTCTATAGCGATTCATACCAGCTTAATATATGGGCGGCTACATTTTCCCAACCTGGTTCCCCGCAAATGAAATGACTTTTCCCTTCAAAAATTTTTACATCAACCTTGCTATTTGCATCTTTATACTTACCGGCCAGTGTTTGTGTAAGTTTAGGCGGGAAAATATTGTCGCTACCACCACCAATAAACAGAAGTGGGGCGTGAGGTTTCTTGAAATCTATATTTGCAAAAGAATTTAAAACTAATTGACGACTGACCTTATAACTTTCAGGTACTGCAAATTTTTCAAATGCTTTTTCTCTCTCCGTAGAAGGTATTGTATTGAAAAATGCATGATCGTACCATTTACGGCTACCCATGTAATATTTATTAAAAGAAAAAAAACCAAAAGCTGGTAACGCTATCTTAAGTGTTTGAAATGGTGGAAAAACATTTTTCGGTGGAGCTCCGTCAATGCTTACTCCAGCTGATGCTTTTCCCATTTCTACCAGTTTCATCACTGCCATTCCTGCCATAGAGTGACCAACAACTAATGGCTTTTCTGATAAGCTATTTATTAATGCAACGATGTTATTTACTATATCTATAAAACCCGTTTTGGCAAGGTCCGGATGAACTTTTGCTCTCAGTTCACCGGGATTACCCTCATGTCCCGGGTTTGCGGGTGTATAGACTTTGTAACCTTTTTGTTCATAGTAGCGTTTCCAATCTGTCCAACTGTTGTTGTTTACAAAATTTCCGTGAATAAGTACGATCGTTTTTGATTGTGCCATGTTTATGTATGTTTTAAAGTTGATACAAAATAGTTGTATCATATGGCATTGCACGCAACACGTAAATATATGCATTATACATTTGCGAAGAAATTCCTATTTGCTTTCGGGCAAAGCATCAAACTCTTTTCTTTTTGTTTCAAACCATGACTTCATTGCATCTGGAGTTTGCATCATCTTTTTCATTTCATTCATTGCTTCAAGATGATCTTTGTCGCCTTTTTGAAACATTTCCATCCCATGTTTTTTGCTCAATTCAGCTATCTCTTCAAAACTATTTGCATGAAACTCCATGTTACATGCACCGCCCAATTGTTTACAAGTCATTGTTTTCATACCTGTATTTGTTTTGAAAACTGAAGTTATGATTAAGAGTTGAGATTTATTGGTTCATGAGAACTACAACTGATAACATGTATCACTATTATTCCATTTCAATCTTCTGCGAAAAATTAATCTTGAATGAGAATTGAATTTTATTGCCATTTGAATAAAAGCCATCGCTAAAATTATTTCGCTTTCCATACTGGTATTCAATTCCAAACATCGCATTGTCTACCGGGTAACAGCGCAGGTTGATCAATGCATATTCTCCTCTTCTGAATGCATCAGGCGATTGCAGGTCCGCATTCTCGATATTTATCATTGAATAACCCATAGAGCTTTTCAGTTTCTTCGTCCATTCAACTTCAACGAAACTTAAAAAACCCCATGCCGGTAAAGCTTTTCCTTTTACCTGTGATAATGAATTTCCAGGGTTAGATCCTAAAGCAACATCTGGTGAAGGGTCGGCCATATAATTTTCATAGCCCTCACCATATTCTCCCTGCAACTTAAATTTTAAACGTTTTCCTGCATTGATCACTGTGCTGGCATTAAAGCCCCAGCCAATATCGCTTCCACTTAGATCCTGCGACGGGGTAGGAGATGTGTCTTCCCATTCAAGATATTTTGTAATGGCTCCTATTTGTGTATAACCCCATTTCCAGTTGTGTCGGTAATGTGTTACCAGGTTTGGTAACGGTAATCGGGGTTTCACATGCTGAATGTCTACGCTGTTTGAATAATCAGTTCCATCAGCAGTAGCTCCGGGTCTTTCGAAAGCAATAGCGAATCTTTCTTTATCAGTATAAACAGGAGTGTAACGTAGCTGTATATTTAAAAAGAAAATTCGGGAGCTCGGTCCCCAGTAATCGAGTGTGACAGGAAATACTTCTGTATCCATAAAGGTTGATGGAGTTTGACCGGCAATAAACTTGCCCAACTGTCCAAATCCATTTACTAAATGGATAGTGGTTTGTCCTACGTCTTTTCCAAATCCAAAAAGATCAAAATCGAACTGTGTTTTTAATTCGCCAAACTTTGTGGCCGTACTGCTTCTCACTCCCAATCTTGTTTGTCTTACACTGATAAAATAATTACCATCTGTTCCAAATTCATTTTTATACTTTGGTAATTTGGTTGGTCGCATCACATCAAACCAATTGGGATCAATTGAATTAAAATTGTAACCTCCATCGGTCAAAATAAATCCATAGACCTCGAAATAATTTTTATCGGTCTGTGCAAAAGAAAAAACAGGAAGAAACATGATCAATGATTGAATGAAAAGTCTTCTGTACTTTTTTTCACGGATCATTCCTATTAATTGATTCATTAAAGTGTAGCAAGATTTTTCCAGAAACGCTCCAGGCTTTCATCACCTCCGAAAAGCGTTGTGAAGATGGTAGAATCAGCTAATAAAATATCACCAGCCCTTTCTTCATTAGGCGGCATCCAGAGAAACATATTAAATTCTGTGTTACCAGCTTCAATAAATGGATGCGGATGTGCCATGTCGATCGGCTGACGAGCCAGTACATGAATTAATTTAGGATCATCAGAGGTAACTGCATAATGTGGAAGATGCATGTGAAAATTAAAAGTGTTGACACCATTTAACCAGCCACGTTTATCAAAATCCATTTGTTTCTTCAGTGGTACTAATTGATTTTTTGTTCCTGCAACAGTCGCAGGACGCAAACCGAACCTATTTTCAACAGGAACACCTAAGCCTTTCATCAATGACCTTGTATATGTTCCAAATCGTTGTTGTCTTGGCACAAGCGGATCACCGTGATGTTTATATTCCTGTTGACGCTGATTCAGATCCTGAGAAAAACCAACATCGTGATGCGGACTAAGAACTAAACAAGTGCCTTCTCTTTTTAAGAATTTTTTTATGGCTTCAATTTCTTCTTGTGATGCTTCCTGTTCTGTGACCATATGATCAAGGCCGAACACCATAAGTGTATCTGTATCGTTAAGTATTCTTTCATCTATCGGCAATCGTTGACCGGCCTGGTCAATACGTTGGTAATCGGGAACGTGAAAGCCAGTTACACTTTCAACAACTTGCTGAAATCTTACAATGCTAAGATGAAAAAGTTCAAGTGTTCCTGAGATGCCCTGCAAAAACATTTTTTCCGAATACTCAAGCGATTCATAGAAGGGCCAAAGAACACGACGCACTTCTGTAAAAGTGGAAAAACGATTGTCCATTTCGGTTATATCCCTGTTTGCTTCCCATGGATAACTCCATGTCCAGTAAACACTGAATCTTCTTTTACCAGGAATGAATTTACGTGGTGTACTGATTTGATTATAAAATCTCGGAGATGGATAACTCATGAATAAGGGTTTAAGAATTGAGTCAAAATTATTTTAAAGAGGCCAGGTATTTTAAACCTTTAATTCCGGGCAAAAAGAAATAAGCACCTCCTGTTACTGTGGTAAATGCATTTAATCCTTTCAATTTCTTTTTTATCGGCCTCTTTGGTATGGTTAGTTCAAAAGGACCATCAATGCTTCCGGCAAATGGATCTTTCTCATTCAGTTCCTGGAATTCAGGATCATTGGCCCAAACTGATATTAAAAATTCAAATTGTCTTGCCAGGTCAGCACAACCTCCAAACACTGCAATACCGCGATTAGCTCCATCATCAGGTGCATCTTCGGGAAGATAGGGACCATAAGTTCCACCTCTGCGAATGATCAATCTCCTGTTCATGATCCGCGAAACCCTGCTATCTCTTACATTCATTCTTCTTACATGAGAAGTTACAGGACATGCATATCCATGAGGATCCATTTTTTCATAATCGAAATTGTTATTCCTCATGTTATCAAACCCAAGCTCCCGATCATCCTTATCAGGACAAAGAACAAGTGGTGCACCTGTTTTTCTCCAGCGACCCATAATTTTAGCTGCAACCAATTCCTGTTCTTCAGGTGTTTTTCCATTTGCTTTCAAAAAATCACGAAAGGCGCCTACATGTTCACGCATTTTTCGATAGCCAAGAAAGCTTCCATTCTTTGAAAGAATTTCTGGTTGCGGTTGAACCGGGATCACACCAGCGTCATCAGGGTATCCGAGAAAAAATTCACCAGGCTTGCTTGGAACATGTGAACCCGGCGTTGCTTCAATTCCCATTCCTTCAATAACAGGAGTTGTTATTCTATCCCGATAACCGAAGTGTTCGTGAACATATTCTAAAGGAGGAACTGCTTCAATAAGTAATGATGAAAGAATTTCAACTCCCGGATTATTCTTCAAATATTCATCATGTTGGTTTATACATCTTTCTCTCTCTGCTTTGTCGCGGGCAAAAAGAATAACAACTGCATGGAGATCCTCACTTGTAATTTTATCTTCCCAGTTGTCGGGATGATTACGACCGGTATCGCCAAGCATCTGCGCTCTTGCTGCCATTCCTTGTCTGAATGGTTCAGGGAATGTAGCGAGAGAATCCTCATCAAGTCCAAGTTTACGAAGACCATTAAAAGTAAAAGCTAAACTAACCCATCTCATGTCGGTTTCATTTGCTGCCATTACAGTTTTGGCGTTTCCAACTATATCCGACAAAGCATTTACCCAATTACGTCCGGCTTCGGCCGAACGAAATGTTATAAAATTGTATTGCGCAATAGTTGCATGAGGTCGGGTTAAAAGATAATGTTGTACATCTTCTAATTCGAGCATATAATTATTTTGTCAGGTTATTGCATTTGATCCAGCATTTCAGAGAATGCAGCTTTTAACTTTAACGCCTTTTTTACTTCATCTGCTGACACGTAAGGATATTCACCATACTCAAGGAAGCTTGGACGTTGATGATCGCGGAAGAACTTGGTTACTGCCGGGATATTTGTTTTCCAATCTTCGGGAAATCCTTCGAGGTTCACAAAAACTGTAGTAACACCAGTACTATTAAATAGAGCAATAGCGTCTTCCATATATTTATCAAAATCTGTATCAAAGATTCCCTGGTACATAAAGTGCAAACCAGAACCCACATCAAATAAAACCCAGCGTAGATAGTGAAGCTTTAATGGAGCAAGAACATTCGGACTGCCTGTAACTGCTGCTTCAATAGTTTTACCATACTCACGGATCGCTTCTTCTCTTCCCGGTTTAACTTTCACGATAACGGTAAAGCCATAGTTTGCGGGAGTCTGGGGGAATAACGGTCCATAACGACCTTCTTCTTTTTTAAAGTATCCCTCTTTTGGAATTGAGAGTGCTGCTGGTGTTGACCAGCCGTTTTTTGAATTGCTTGACATAATTAAGGTTTAGATTAATTCGTAATAAAAATTTAATATTAAGATTTGCTGCTACGAATAGCATTAACATAAGATGCAAAAAGCCAGTAAACTTTCTGATTTGTTTCGTGCAGTTGTTTTGGGAGAATTTGCTGACCATGTAACACAATCACAAACCCTTTAGATAACCAATCTAAAAATAGTGGATTTGGATTGAACAAAGAAAATTAAATGATGAACTTCCTTTTGCAATGATGCAGGATGGTTTCTTTTTTTTTGAAACATTGCATTAATAAAGAATCATTGCATCTTGTCCAGCATTTCAGAAAATGCGGCTTTTAGTTTCAAGGCTTTTTTTACTTCTTTAAAAGAAACATAGGGATATTCACCATATTCAAGAAAACTTGGACGCTGATGTTCACGGAAAAATTTGATCACTGCATTTACATTTGTTTTCCAGTCTTCGGGAAAGCCTTCAAGATTTACAAAAACGGTTGTAATACCAGTAGTATTAAACAATTCAATGGCATCATCAACATATTTGTCAAAATCTGTATCGAAGATCCCCTGGTACATAAAATGTAATCCGGAACCCACATCAAACAAAACCCAACGAAGATAATGGAGCTCTAATGGTGCAAGAACATCTGGATTGCTTTTGACCAGATCTTCAATGGTCTTTCCATATGCACGAATTGCATCTTCTCTTCCGGGTTTAACTTTTGCAATAATAGTAAAGCCGTAGTTCGCCGGAGTTTTAGGAAAGACAGGGCCATACCGGCCCTCTTCTTTTTTAAAATATCCTTCTTTTGGAATTGCAAGTGCTGCTGGTGTAGACCAACTGTTTTCTAAAGTTTCAGACATGATGTTTAATTTAAATTCACTATTGATATCTTATTGGCAGCATATTCAATTTTAGCAATAATAACAATGAGATCATTAATGCAGTTCCGATTGCTGCAATTATAGTTATGAATTTTTCCGATTTGACACTGTTATTGAATAATTTTTCAATTGCTTCAAATATCAATAATCCAATTATTCCGCCTAAAATATTAGTGATTATATCCGTAATGTCAAATGCTCCAACTCTAAAAATAAACTGAAGTCCTTCAAACATTAAACTAATTAAGAAAAAAAAGAAAAGTTTTTTTACAAAACCCCATCTTTTAAATAAAACTCCTGCATAAATACCAAGGGGTACAAAAATCACTACATTCAAAATAATTTCACTTACGTCGATTTTGCCAAACGGAATTAAGTTTACGTTCCTGTTTCCCATATAAGAAAATCGAACACCCAACTTAAATAGTAAGATCCAAAATAATGCGATCAAATAAATTATAAATAATACATTAATTAACTTGTTTGTTTTATTATTTTCTTTCATATTGTTTGGGCTCATAGAATTCCTACCGAAGTTATTCATCTACAATGATCACCGTTTCTGAAACAAAACTTCAATAAGTTTTATTCAACCAGGCTACAACTTCTTCCCAGCTTTCACCGGGTATTTTAGCATGCGTGGCATTTTTCATTATAAAAAATTCCTTTTTGTTGCTGGGTATTAAATCATAGAATTCTTTTACTTTATCGATCTCAAATAATTCATCTTTATCTCCAACTCCCACCAATACCGGAATATTTAAATCATTAGGAAGCCTGAGTTTTTTTACATCCAACATAGTGAAATATCGGGGTGTATATCTAAAAGTGAACAAGGTATCCGGCGATACAATCATCCCCTCTCTATAATATTCTACAGATTGATAGGAGGGCCGGAAAATAGCACTAGACAGGATCCTGATCTTTTCAAAAAGCGTAAGTGGTTTTGATAATCCTTTTCTGCCCTCATAAGCTCCTGAGAGCAAAACTAATCCTGATATCTCTTTTGGAATTGCATTCGTTGCACACATGGCTGAAGCCACTCCTAAGCTATGTCCTAAAATGATCACTTTTGAAAACCCAAGACCTTTGATATATTTTACCGACTCAGCCAGATCAGCGATCCATCTTTCCTTACCCGGCGCATCACCCCTGTTTCCACCAGACAGACCATGTCCCCTGTAGTCCAAACCAAATGTTGTATATCCGCCTGCAGATATTGGTTCGCCAGCCATATTATATGCGCCACTATAAGCAGTAAAGCCGTGAAAGATCAAAACGGCGATATCTTTTTTTGCCGGTTCAATACTGTCGGGGTTCCATCTCCGTAGGAAAAGCGTTTCTCCATCTGTTGCAGTAAACATATGATGCGGGCCTGCATAATTCTGTCTTAGATTAGCAGCTACTTCAGGCGTTATCCCTTTATTATTAATCTTTGAAGGTGGCGGGAGATAGGCTAAGATCAATCCAAAAATGATTATGGCTGCGAGCAAAAAAAATAGTGCATAAAGAACTCTTTTAATTATTTTTTTCATGTCATTTTTTTAATTAGAATTTGTGTGCCGTATTGTAAGCGATTTCTATTGGAGTAAAGCTTCGCTAAATTATTGCCAAATGAATATAGAAATTTTCAATGATTGTCCTGGCAAATAGAATTTTAAATTCAAAACACTCTTGTAATTCCTCAGTGCTGTTTGCGTTATCTTTTAGTGCTATATTGTGATAGAGAATTGCTTCCAGTAAACTCTCAGGGAATACGAATAAAAATACCAACTCTTGAAATCAATAACAGAATCAGGTTTCGCAAATCAGGCAAGCTTGTCTTCCGGTAGCCGGGTTCATGTAATCGGCGCAGGACCTGTTGGTCTTATGATCACGGCATTATTTCAAACAATGGAAGGATTCTCTGTTCGCTTATACGAAAAAAGGCCGAAATATACCCGTACACGTATGGTTAAGCTCTCTTCATTCCTTACTGCCGATTCAGTGGATAGCTATTGTGCCGATCATATTGATGCCGAGAACCTGGCAGCCGTATTTGATGTTGGAGAAATTGAGGAAACACTTGCATTTAGACGAACGATCCCGGAAGACCTGATGTCACTTCTCCATGAATGGGTTAAGGGGTTCGCACCACTCAACTCTATCGAACAAGGACTCAGTGACCTCATCGACAACCGCGGTTCAAATAATGTGGAACGCATTGTAACGAATCTGACTGCAGAGCAGGCAGTAGCAATGCTCGAACCGGGAGATATCCTGATCGACTGTACAGGTTGTAAGTCACTACTCAGGGATCACCTTTCACCTGGTCCGGCTATTGGCAACAAAGACGCTAACACATTCAACATTCAACTTGAATACGCAATTGTTGTCACTTTCCTGTACGGCCAGGAATACCTGTGCAACGAATATTGCAAATACTACAAGAATGCAGGAAACCTACACTATAAATTTATTCCAGCGGTTGATCGTGTGTGTTATGATGGCAATATCACCTTTGTTTCAGGCATTGTTAAAATAACACCCAAAGATTACGAATCGATGCCGGCAACATTCGATGGTAAGTGGCTTCGTATACACTTCCCCCAGGTTGCTCGCTCAATGGACAACTTTATCGACAAGGTAAAACAGGAAACGAATGGAGAATTAATTGGCGACCTGGACATAGTTCGAATTCCATTGAATCTGTACAGGGCCAATAACGCAACCAACCGGAAATGGCTTGCTGAAGGAGGCAATGAGCACCCGTTCAACACTTCACCGGTATTTGTGGTTGGCGATGCTGCACTCGGCTCTCCATATTTTCAATCGATTTCGCTGGGCTTAGAATCTGCCATACATTTAGCTGGACTTATAGCACAGCGCAATCTGCCTCTTCCGGATATGCTCAATCGCTTTGAACTATATATGTATAAACAATGGCTTCGTGTATATATGCGAAGCAAGATGATCAAGCATAATAAGGATCTTTTAGAGACGATTGATGACCCATCTGGCATGCTGGAATTGTTGCATATTTATTAATATAGAGGACTATCAAGTTCCAGAAATAATTTATATAGTAAAATTAGAACTATTAATCCATCGTTTGCACCATTTCATCCAAACCTATACTCACTCAGGTTCGATTAATTATCTTTGCGCCTCTTTAATATTATGCAAAGAATTTATTTAGATAATGCGGCTACGACAGCCCTTGATAAAGAAGTACTTGATGCAATGTTGCCGTATATGACCACACATTTTGGCAACCCTTCTTCTATTTACTCTTATGGCAGGGAGTCACGTCTTGCTATCGAGAGTGCACGGAAAACGGTGGCGAAGATCTTAAATGCTAACCCCGGTGAAATATTTTTTACCAGTGGTGGTACTGAAAGTGATAACATGGCGATCTCAACCTCCATTCGTGATCTTGGTTGTCGTCATATCATTACATCACCCCTCGAACATCATGCCGTGCTGCATGCAGTAGAACATTTAAATCATGAAGGAACTATCACAACCAGTTTTGTGAAGTTGTTACCCGATGGCCATATTGATCTTGAAGATCTGGAAAAGCAATTAGCAGAACATAAAGAAAGATGTCTTGTTTCGCTAATGCATGCAAATAATGAGATCGGAAATCTTCTTGATATTTATGCTGCCGGTGAAATTTGTAAAAAGTATAATGCCATCTTTCATTCAGACACCGTGCAAACTGTCGGACATTATAAAATTGATCTGCGAAAGAAGCCAGTACATTTTGCAACCGGTGCAGGGCATAAATTTCATGGTCCGAAAGGAGTGGGGATATTATATGTAAATGATAATATCAAAGTAAAGCCCATGATATATGGCGGAGGACAGGAAAGAAATATGCGTGCAGGAACAGAAAACCTTTATGGGATTGTTGGTTTTGCAAAAGCATTAGAGATCGCTGATGCAAATATGGAAAAGGATTCTCAATACATTCTTTCATTAAAAACATACATGATCGAACGATTGAATAAAAAGATCCCCGGTGTAAAGTTCAATGGTGATTATAATGGCAAAAGCTTATACACGGTATTGAATGCTTCATTTCCAAAATCAGAGAAATCAGAGATGATCTTATTCAATCTTGATATGAATAATATTTGTGCATCAGGAGGCAGTGCCTGCAGCAGCGGGGCAGATGTTGGTTCGCATGTGATCAGGGCGATCAATAATAATCCGAACCTGGTGCCTGTAAGGTTTTCATTCAGCAAATACAATACAACCGCAGAAATAGATACAGTGATCGAAAAATTAAAAGAGGTGATTTGATTACCGGGCTTCTTTATTTTTTTGCAAAAGGCTTAATGACCGCTGAGAAAAGTACGCCCCCGCTATTCAGTTTTACTTTCCCATAGCCAACTCCATCCAGGGCTATTTTTAAATAAGGTTCTGCTTGCAAGCTTATATTTTTATTAAGAACTCTTGTATAGCCGCCGGATAAATTCAATACGGAAAAATAATGCTTGTTCTGATTATTGATCGTTTTAGTATAGGTAATATAAGTAGGACTATAATTTGGCTTAAAATAATAATCATAGGTTTCTTCTTTCATCAATAAACTGGAAAGCCCAACAGATGCAAACCAACTCTGTTTTTTGTTTGAACTTATTGTGTAATCTACTGTAATAGGAATGTCGTACACTTTGCAATTGGCCTCAATATTTTCCAGGTTAGGATAATATCCCCAGAAATTATTTGGAGGATGATAATCACCCGGGTCAGCAGTATAAACTTTCCTTGCTGCATAGAACCCTGTTCTTACAGAAAACTTTTTTGAAATTTGATAACCGATGCCGGCACCATAGACTGCTCTTACTTCACCAGTGTTATCGCCTACTTTGCTAAGATCCGGTCCTGCAGAAACACTGACAAAGAAGTTATTCGCAAACGAGCTATTATTTTTCTGTTTTTTGCTATCAGTTTTTTTAGCTGCTACAGGCTCGGTCTTTTTTGTTTCTACTTTTTGCTCATCAATCTTATTTTCAGTTTTTGCTTTTTCAACTTCAGGTTCTTTTACCGACTCTTTCTTTTCTGTTATAGTTGATTCGTTTTCACTTTTGGTTAGATCTTCGATCAGCGTTTTTTCGGGTTCGGTGTCCTTAATCAACTCGTCAATAGTTTGGTCCGAGCTTTTTTGTTTTGTCTTGTTTGCCTTTTTATTTACTGAAGTACTTGTTTTTTTATTCTTATCTGCTTTTGCGATCAGGGCATTAGTTTGAAAATCCTTATCGGGATCAATATTAGTTTCTGCAGATCGTTCGCCTGTATTGTTTGGCAACTGTGAAGTATTTGCGTCTTTATTTGTGCCAATATTTTCGGGCTTACTATTTTCTATTGTTGCTGAATTTTGTTTTGGAGATTTAATTTCTGCGAGTTCTTTTTTATTGCTGGTGCTATTTTGCCAAACAAGAAATGCTCCACCACCCAATAAAAGAAAACTAAAAAGAATAAAGAATATCCTTCTCCTGTCTTTCTTATCAACAGGCATGTGTTTATCAAGCAACGTCTCCATTTTATCCCAATCCGGGCTATCATATCCGGGAGGACGCTGGCTCAATGAATCTTTTATCTTCTTGTCAAAATTCTCAGACTGCATTACGTTTATATTCTAGTTCGGTTTTTTGCTTTAATAATATTTTTTGCAAATGCATTCTTGCTTTTGCAAGGTTTGATTTTGATGTGCCTTCGGCAATACCCAGTTTATTCGATATTTCATCATGACTTAATCCATCCATTACAAACAGGTTGAATACTGTACGATAAGCCGGGGATAATTGCTGGACTGCTCTTAAAATTTCCTGGTATGATAATTTATCAAGCGCTGTTTCCTGTGCTGAAGCCACCTGTAGAGTGGTCGGGTCCGTATGTCCATTCAAATGCTTTTTGATCTTGCGATAATGATCAATAGCGGTATACACCATAATTTTCCTTATCCATCCTTTGAAAGAGGCGACAGTATCAGCATATGCCGGCTTGTATTTATGTATTTCTTTAAAAATTTTCAAAAAACCATCATTGAGAATTTCCACAGCATCATCATAGTTCCCGGAATAGCGATCACATATTGACATAGCATAGCCATAGAAAGAACTATAGATAGTTTTTTGACTATCCCTATTGTTCTTTACACAACCTTCAATGTGTTCACTTAATTCCCGGGCTGTTAACAATAGTGCAATATTTCGGTTAAATAATCGTGGACAGAACCGCTAGGGTTGCTTTTGCTCCACAAATTACGCCAATTCCATGAGGCCAGAATGACCGGTTCCGAATTCCTGACACAAAGATTACGGTCAGAAGGTTGTCGGTTGAGTATTTTGTGAAAAACCCATTGCAGGTGAGCCAATTATTGTGCTGGTCAAATGAGGCCCAAAAGAAATTCAGGCCAGGGAAACTTGCTGATCGCTTTTTTTCATTTCATAAAAAACAAAATAAGCTGTGGCAAAAACTGAAATGATAAAATAGCCTGCTACAACATAATGATACCATGGCCAGTGTTGTGAAGAAAAAAACCAATCACCATAATAATAAATGATAAAAAGACCGGTAAGGGATTTTACCAGTTCCATATAAAAAGCATATCTGTTACCATCCATTAGCTCAGTATAGGCGTAAATGGAAATGAAAACAAAAGCTCCATAATAAAAAATATGCGGCTTATCTATCTGTGCAATAAAAGCAAAAAAATAAATGAGCAGAAAATAATTGAAAAACATTTGCGCCCAGCTCCAGGCAATAAAAGTTTTTGTAGCAGGAGTATCGAATTTTTTATAATTGTAAACGTCTGCAATGTAGTCAACAGGATATTTTTCTTTCACATCATCAGGCCGCCACCCGGTGGGCATGAACCAAATGCGAAATTTGTCTTTTATATTTTTTGTTCTCCATGCATCTTTGATCAGCAACCACAGGTGAATAAAATTGATCTTAACGGGATTCCATGTTTTTACCGGTCTTGTCACGCCATAAACAGGTTTTACATCATCAAGTTCCTGCTGAAAGGTGCCAAAAAGTTTATCCCAGAAAATAAATATCTGTGATAAATTTTTATCCATGTATTCCTTATTGATAGCATGGTGTACACGATGATGAGAAGGAGTGACAAGGATATGCTCGAGAAATCCCATTTTGCCGATCAATTGCGTATGATACCAATATTGTAAAAAAAGATGCAACGGCGCAACGATGGCAATCACTTCTTTAGGAACTCCTAATAATGCGGCTGGTATAAGCAGGAAGGTAAAGAAGTTAATAAAGGTTGAGATCGATTGACGTAAGGCACAGGAAAGATTAAACTCCTCGCTGCTGTGATGTATGATGTGGTAGGTCCAGAAAAAATTTATTTTATGACACCAGCGATGTACCCAATAACCCTGGAAATCTATTACAAGAAATGCGATGATGTAAAGGGGGATCGTTGCCTGTATATGAGTGATCGCAATTTTATCTACCAGCCAGCTATAAGTAATGATAGTAATACTGATACCAAGCACATCTTTTACAACATTGGTAATTCCGCTGCTAAAACTCGAAACGCTGTCAAGCCCACGAATAACGTTGAGGCCCTTACGCCACTCCACAATTTTTTCAACAAGGAAAAAAAAGAGAAAGAAAGGAACGGTGATATTTAAAAGTTTGCCGTAGAGTTCCATATCAAGTAGATCGTTATAGTAAATTTAGGATTTTTCTTTTCCTGAATACTTGGCTACAAGCTTTGGCGGTGCTGTTGTTTTCCATGCTGTTGTCAATGCATCAGTTAACATAGATTTCTTGACTTTTTTCAAGTTGATAAAAGTGGCGCCGTGCTTACCCCAGGCGCCGGGCACGGGAAAGATCACTTCTTTATCGTAGGCACAAAAAACGGACTGATCAATTGATGAAAGTTTTACCATCACATAATTTTTATCAGCGTGAATGGTAGCGAATATTTTATTTTTTACCCGGAAACTAGTAAGATGAAAATGAGGTTTTTCTTCTGTTTCGGGTAATGATAATGCAGCTTTTCTTGTTTGCTCAATAGATACCATTTTATTATTCTTTCAATGCAACTGATAGAACTTTATTTCTTAAGGCACCTAATGGTTTTGGAGTATTACAAAGTATCACATAAAATATTTTCTTTTCCGGCAGCCAAACATAATCAGCCCTGAACCCGCCTTGGGACCCTGTGTGACCGATCATGTTCTCATTATTTGTTTTTGTAATGAACCAGCAAAGGCCAATGAATGGAGGAAGGCTGTCTTTCCAGTTCGAAAGATCATAAACTGTTCTTGATCTTTTTATCCATGCACTGTCAAGAAAAATATTTTGCTGAATGGCTTGCTCATATTTCCAAAGTTCATTAACACTGCTCCATACCCCACCGTTACCTGCGGCCGCAAATGTGGGCTCTTCACCATAATCTTTTTCAAAATAATTTTTGCCATCAAATAAATAACCATGTGAAACGCCTGACTCAGGATAGGAGCCATCAGTGATAGTTGAAGTTTTCATTCCGGCCGGCTCCATTATATTCTTTTTAATGTACTCCTGCCACTTCATACCAGAAACTTTTTCAATGATCAATGCGAGTCCATTGAAAGCAGGATTTGAATAATTGAATCTTTCTCCCGGTTGAAATTCGAGGCTGTCTGCTTTTTTGATAGGCGCCCAATTCTCTTCATCTTTAGCTGATAAATAAAATACACTATCTCCCTGCACATTTCTTATATCTGGCAAGCCAGAAGAATGGGTAAGCAAATGATGGATCTTTATTTTTTTTGCGATCGAGCTGTCTTTAAAATCAGGAAAGTATTTATAAATATTATCATCTATTGATAGCTTATTTTCTTTTGACAATTGTAAAATTCCAAAGGCAACAAAAGTTTTGCTGATAGATCCAACATTAAAAAGTGTATTGTTGTCGATCGCTTTTTTAGTAGTGATATCTTCTACGCCAAATCCTTTTTCATAAATGATCTTTCCGTCTTTTGCGATCAGTACGGCGCCACCCGGCTCAGCCGCTTTAAATACGGAGTCAAAAATTTTATCAAGATCAGATGAATAAGAGGGAGATTTATTATTGCAACTATTAAGTAAAATAATGATCGCAAAAAGAAAGGTGGTTCTCATAAGCTTGTTTTGATATTATATTTCACTTTGCTAAAAATGGATTGGTGATCGTTTCTTTAAGCATTTTTGTCAGCACTTTAATATCAATATCACTTAGCTTGTTAAAATACAGGCAACCGCCACCTGTTTTATATTTTCCAAGATCCTTCATTAATGGTGCCATGCTTTGAAAGCCGGAACTGAAGTAAACAGTCATATTTTGTTTTCGGGGAGAAAAACCAGTAAGAAACCAATCACCTTCACGACCTGTCTTCGGAGACTTATAACGATAACTTCCAAAACCAATGATGCTGGGTCCCCACATCTTCGGTTCTTTCTTTGTGATCTTTTTTAAAAGTTCAAGAAGTGCAAGGGAATCTTTTCTTTTTTCTTCATCTTTTACAGCGTTGATAAACTTTTCAACCGAAGCGTTATTCTCTTTTGTTTTTAATTCGGCCATATAAAAAGTTTTTTTGAAGATACGAAAACTCAAGATGTGGGGAATTAGCCGATCTTTAATTCTTATACCTCGGTTTTATGCCAATTAGCTATATGATATACGGTTCCTTCGGAGTATTGGCCATTGTGTTTATCATTTACCTTGTTAATTTAAAAAAACGCCGGTAACACTACAGGTAGTCAAGCCCCACTTGCATCTCGTCAAAGTTTCATGCGAAGGGGTAGCTTCTCATTTTAACTTGTGGCTAATTCAAAAATTATTAATAACTAAAATTTTCGCCATGAAAAAGATCAATTATCAGTCCGTAGTTTTCCTTTCTCTTTTGCTCACAGTAAGTGCAGCATTATCTTCATTTTCATCTACAAAAAATAATTTCGGTGGTGAGGGATTCGAAGTCTACTTAAACGACAAACTTGTTTTACAGCAGTACGGAAAAGAGATGGATATAGTGAAGAATCTTCAACTGGATCAAAGTGCAAGTAACGGTCAATTAGCCATACGTTATTATCATTGCGGAAAGCCGGGAAAAAGCCGCACTGTTACTATTAAAGACGAACAAAATGTTGTTTTAAAGGAATGGAAATTTGGTGATGCTAAGGATGCTTCTGCTAAGGTTTCCTGCAGTGTAAAAGATATTCTTACACTTCCTAGAATTAAAGCCGGCAAGAAAGTGAATCTTTATTATGCAGCCAACGAGTTGCCAAATGGAAGATTGCTTGCAACACTTACTTCAGCAAGTAAAAGTGCAGCACAGCCATAAGTAAAATTTGTTCCAGAAGAATTTTTTGCCCCGATCTGATCGGGGTTTTTTATTGCCTTGTCCAGGTTTTGGTAATTGTAGCAGGCAGACCGTTTAGCGTTAATAAAAGGACCGATTGAAATTGAACGGAAGTCATATTGATAACTTGTTCTGATTCCGGCCCAAGGCCAAGAGGAGTATAAACAAGATATTTAGTATCGACAATTTGCCACTCTGCGGGTTTAGTAACGGAACAGCTGAGCTTAAATGTCCCCGTTTTTTTAGCAGCCGACAAAGTATCCGCAGTGAAAGTATACAGGTTGTCCCTTTGGCATGGTGTCCATGTACTATAAATATCTCTTTCGGTAGTGCCATCGTTATTCCAATCGTAAGATACATCGCAACTCAAGGCAGTTATTTTCCATGAGCCCACAAATTGTGAATCTGCATAGCCTTGCGGGTCATTATTTTTTTCGATCTTCAAATGATCATTACATGAAGAGATAAAAAAAGCAGAAGTAAGTAAATATAGAAGAAGACGCCTCATATCCGGGTTAATGATTCCGACAAATTTAATACAATTAATGGCGTTAAGAAATAGATATAGTTAAATTAAAATTCAAATAGTGAGAGCTGCGCTTTGTTTATTTTAAGCTTTTTAATGATCCTTATCGGTCTCAGTTGAGGGTTGCTTTCGATACTAAATAGCTCTGATTCCTTATGACGGGAGGCAATTACGACTTTTACCCCGCCTGCATACTGTGTAAATAGTTTATTTACGATATCCGGGTGATTATTGTTTTGCGAAAGATGGGAAAGTATTAATAATTGCAAACTCTCAGGTCTATGTTTCAAAAAAAGCTCTAGCGCCTGGTCATTGGATAAATGACCTTTATTGCTGCTGATGCGCCTTTTCAAATGCAATGGATAAGACCCATTTTCAAGCATTTGTTCACAGTAATTTGATTCAAGGAAAACCGCATTGCAAAGCTTAAAATGTTTGATCACATGCTTACAGGCATATCCAATATCCGTGATCACGCCAATATGAACCTTGTTATTCGAAACAATAAAGCTATGCGGATCGTTTGCGTCATGACTTTTAATAAACGGGATGATTGACAGATCCCCGATCGATACAGGGCTATTAGGTATAAAAGAAAATGTAAGACTTTTTTCAATTTCAAGATTAGAGTTTCGCAAAGTGTTTTGGGTGATATAAACCGGTAAGCTGTATTTTTTTGATAATACCCGGAGGCCGGCAATATGATCAGCATGTTCATGAGAAATAAAAATTGCTTTTACGGCCCTGATATCAAGCCCCAGTCTTTTCATTCGTTTATCGGTCTCACGACAGGAGAGACCTGCATCTATCAATACTGCTTCATTCTTGTTACCGATATAATAGCAATTAGCATTACTGCCTGAATTAAGTGATGCGATCTGAAGTGACATAGTCTGTAAAAATAAGAATTATGACTGTGTGGGTATCCAAAGGCGGTATTTACCCGGAAAAAAAATATTTTTTTATTGACATTTAAATTGGGCGGGGGCCGGTGATATATTTTCCCAATGAGAAAGAACATCTATGGACTTTTTACCATTGGGAAATCACTTTAGATATCATTTAGAGGTTTGCTTTTTTCATTGGCAAATTCAAAATTTCAATCGTTTCAATTTTTTGAGAGTTCCTTTAAAGCATTCTCTGGGTAAGGGTTTTATAGGAATGCCGATTCTGGGACACACCACAGTACAGTTAGTTATTCATGTGTAATGGAAGTTTATTTGAGAGGAGTAAACTCAATTCGATAATTCATCATCAATTGAGTGAAAATCCGCTCGTCATTTGATCCTTCATTGGGGGAAAAGGCAACTTTTACAATTTCTCAGAGGGAAAATGTGAATAGAAAAAAGTTATAATCAATTTGGTGGAATGTAAAAAACTATATATTTGGTACAGTAATGACTAATCCCATTAGAAATTTTTAAATCCAAAAAATCATGGCAACAAAGAAAAAAGCAGTTAAAAAAGCAGTTAAGAAAGCTGTAGTTAAGAAAGCAGTTAAAAAAGCTGTAGTTAAAAAAGCAATTAAAAAAGCTATTGTTAAAAAGGCAATTAAAAAAGCTGTCGTTAAGAAAGCTATCAAGAAAAAAGTTGCCCGTAAGCCAAATGCTGCTTTCATGAAAGCATTGACTCCAAGTTCAACACTATCCGGAGCTATCGGCGCTAGTGCAGTTCCCCGCACAGAAGCTGTTAAAAAGATCTGGGATTATATTAAGAAAAATAATCTCCAGGACAAAGCAAATAGACGCATGATCAATGCCGATGAGAAATTAAGACCTCTCTTTGGTAAAGACCAGGTTTCTATGTTTGATCTTGCTAAGATCCTTTCTAAACATCTTAGTTAAGAAATTACTTTATTTGAAAACGGGCTTCTTAACAGGGCCCGTTTTTTTATTGCGAGGTGAAGCCGAAGCAATCTCATCTTAGTTTTATCATGGAAGTACTGCAAAATATTTTTATTGACTGTGGTTTAAATGTTCAACGTTATGAACAGGTGCATGGTGGAGATATCAACTCAGCCTATTGCTTATATACCCCGGCAGGGAAATATTTTTTAAAACTAAATGATAAGAATAAATATCCTTTGATGTTTGCAAGGGAAGCAAACGGTCTTGATAAACTCCGTGAATATTGTAAACTTAAAATTCCCGGGGTCATTAAGCAGGGTAGTTGCAATGATCAGCAATACCTGTTATTGGAGTGGTTGGAAAAAGGCTCACCTAAAAAAGATATGTGGGAAAATTTTGGAAGCGGATTAGCGATGATGCATAAACAGCCACAGCAATATTTTGGATCGGGTGAAGACAATTATATAGGAAGCCTGGATCAAAATAATGATCAACATGGTGAATGGCATTCTTTTTATACTGAATGCAGAATAAAGCCGTTGGTGAAAAAGCTATTTGACGCCGGTGATCTTCCTGCAACAGATATTCGTGATGCAGATCTTTTCTGTAATAACATAAGAACTATTTTTCCCAGCGAGCCTCCTTCACTTTTACATGGAGATCTTTGGGCCGGTAATTATATGATCATCTCCTCCGGGTATGCAGCGATATTTGACCCGGCAGTTTATTGTGGCCATCGTGAGATGGATATTGGAATGACGAAGCTTTTTGGAGGATTCGATCAACGATTTTATGATGCATACAATGAAACATACCCATTAGAAAAACAATGGCAAAAACGATTACCAATTACCCAGCTATACCCCTTACTGGTTCACGCAGTTTTATTTGGCGGGCATTATATTTCTGACGTAAAGCATATCTTCTCTGCATTTCGTATATAGTTATCCGTTAGTTTGTTTTAGGGAGTATGATTAATAAATCGGATATTGAAGTCTATAGCCGTGACAATTGTCAGGATCATTTATGAACTAGCTCATGAATAGATGCGGATAAGAAAAGTAATTTTAAAAAAATAGGTAAATAAGATATATGGACCAGGATTATAATAATGCAGAAACTTTGGTTGACCAGGTAAAGGAATATGTGAATATTAGGCTTGCACAATTAAAGCTTTCATTTGCTGAAAAGACCTCAAAAGTGATGTCTGTGATGATAGCTGTAGTTATATCAGCCTTGGTTTTTTTTCTTTTTCTTGTGTTGATCTGTATTGCCGGTGCCATAATTCTTGGTCAATGGTTGGAAAGTTTCTGGCTCGGCTTCGTGATAGTCGGAGGAATAGTATTTGTTGTTGGGATTATTCTTTGGATCTTTAAAGATGGGCTGATAAGAAAACCTATCATGAATGCACTGATCAATGTAATGTTTGATAAAGAAGAAGATGAAAAAGATTAGAAACATAAAAGATCTTGAAAACGAAAAATTAGCGCTTAAGGTAAAACAGCTTGAGCTTGAAAGTCGATTGGATCTTTCATGGAAAGAGTTAAGGGAGGATTTGTCCAGGAATAACGTTGCAGAACAAGATCAACCTGAGACCCCTTTCAATCTCAAAACTAGTAATGCATTATTAAATGGGGCTTTGAACTTAGGATCTATTTTATTAGGTGTAATAGCCGGCAAAACCGTTGGAAATGCGGCTGAACAAATTTTAGGCAGGGTGGGTCAAAAGATCAGTTCGATGGTTTCAAAAAGGAGCTCTGCCAAAAATGAAAATTTGACACGATAACCTGAATTTTTAGCCTCTATAAAATCTTCAATACAGGGTTTGTCCGTTAAACCTGAAATTTTTACCGTTTCGGGACAGGCGGCATGGTATTTCCTGTACCTTCGCCGTCCCCCAAAATCTATGGGGGAATCATTTCAACAACTCAAAAATCAATTCAACTATGGCTAAAAAGTTAAGTGTTACCCCGCTTCACGACAGGGTAATTGTGAAACCGGCTCCTGCTGAGGAGAAAACTGCCGGTGGAATCATCATTCCGGATACTGCAAAAGAAAAACCACAACGTGGTGTTGTTATTGCTGCTGGTCCTGGCAAAAAAGATGAACCAATGTCAGTAAAAGCTGGCGACACGGTTCTTTATGGTAAATATGCTGGAACAGAAATTCAGATCGACAGCGATGATCTGCTGATCATGAGAGAAAGCGACATACTTGCTATAGTATAAACAGCGATAGCTATTAGCTATTAGCCATTAGCTTTTAGCGAGATCAGCTAACGGCTAACCGCTAAAGGCTAGAAACTTCTTCAATTTTTAAAACTTACAAACTAAATAAAATGGCAAAACAATTATTCTTCGATATTGAGGCCCGCAATAGAATGAAAAGGGGTGTTGATATCCTGGCAAATGCTGTGAAAGTAACACTGGGCCCTAAAGGTCGTAATGTAGTTATTGAAAAAAAATTCGGTGCGCCGGGTGTAACTAAAGACGGAGTTTCCGTTGCAAAAGAAATTGAACTGGAAGACCCCATTGAAAATATGGGTGCTCAAATGGTAAAAGAAGTAGCAAGCAAAACTTCTGATGTAGCTGGTGATGGTACTACTACTGCCACTGTACTTGCACAATCAATCATCACTGAAGGATTGAAGAACGTAGCTGCAGGTGCTAACCCAATGGACCTGAAGCGTGGTATTGACAAAGCTGTAAAAGCTGTTGTTGAAAGCCTTGCATCACAGTCTCAGAAAGTGGGTAATGACAGTAAGAAGATCGAGCAGGTAGCTTCTATTTCTGCAAACAATGATGCAGCAATTGGAAAACTGATCGCTGAAGCTATGACCAAGGTGACTAAAGACGGTGTTATCACTGTTGAAGAAGCTCGTGGTATCGAAACTACTGTTGAAGTAGTAGAAGGTATGCAATTCGATCGTGGTTATATCTCTCCTTATTTCGTTACTAACAGCGAAAAAATGGAAGCTGAATTGGAGAATCCTTATATCATGATCTATGATAAAAAGGTGAGCAGCATGAAAGACATTCTTCATATCCTGGAGAAAGTAGCTCAGCAAGGTGCTCCATTATTGATCATCTCTGAAGATCTCGAAGGTGAAGCATTGGCAACATTAGTTGTAAACAAACTTCGCGGTACTTTGAAAGTAGCAGCTGTAAAAGCTCCTGGTTTTGGCGATCGCAGAAAAGAAATGCTACAGGATATCGCTATCCTTACTGCAGGTCTTGTGATCAGCGAAGAGCAAGGTTATAAATTAGAGAATGCTGATCTTTCTTACCTCGGTAAGGCTGACAGAGTAGTAATTGATAAGGATAATACAACAATCGTTGATGGAAAAGGAAAGAAAGCTGACATCGTTGCACGTATCAACCAGATCAAAGCTCAGATCGAAGTAACTACTTCTGATTATGATAAAGAAAAATTACAGGAACGTCTTGCTAAACTTAGCGGTGGTGTTGCTGTATTGCAAGTTGGTGCTGCCACTGAAATGGAAATGAAAGAAAAGAAGGATCGTGTTGACGATGCGCTTCATGCAACAAGAGCTGCAATTGAAGAAGGTATCGTTCCAGGTGGTGGTGTAGCTTTCATTCGTGCTATCGAAGCAATTGACAAAATGAAAGGAAGCAATGAAGATGAAGGAACTGGTATCGCTATTGTAAAAAGAGCGTTGGAAGAACCACTTCGTCAAATTGTAGAGAACGCAGGAATTGAAGGTTCAATCGTTGTTCAGAAAGTAAAAGAAGGAAAAGGCGATTTTGGTTTCAATGCAAGAACTGAGCAGTATGAGAAATTAATTGCTGCTGGTGTTATTGATCCAACTAAAGTTACACGTGTAGCTTTAGAGAACGCTGCTTCAATTGCCGGTATGTTACTCACTACTGAGTGTGTAATTGCTGACAAACCTAAGAAAGAAGAAGCCCATAATCACGGTGGTGGTGCACCTGACATGGGTGGCATGGGTTACTAAGAGAAGTTTTAAGTAATAAGTTATAGATCCCGCTTCGAAAGAGGCGGGATTTTTTTATTATCATTTATCATTATCTTGAAAAAAACTTAACTGCATGAGAAAAGGTTTAATTTCTTTCCTGGTATTATTTGTTTGGGTAAAAACATTTTCACAAACTGATAGTAAAGAAATACAGAACAAGGCTGATCTGTTTGATAAATATATTCAGTCATCAATGCCATTATGGAAAACAACAGGTCTTTCCGTTGCAGTGGTTAAAGACGGAAAAGTGATCTTTAAAAAAGGATATGGCGTTACAAACATTGATAAACCACAGCCGTTTACTACTTCTACAATTGCCTTTTGTGCTTCTACCACCAAAGCAATGACCGCCGCTTGTATAGGTATGCTGGTTGATGAAGGAAAAATTAAATGGGATGATAAGCTGAAAGAAATATTACCGGGATTTCGTTTATATGATCCGTATGTAAGTGATGAAATAACCATTCGTGACCTCCTTCGTCATAATGCAGGATTGGGTAATGGTGATAGACTTTGGTTGTTTGGATATTCTTCTGAAGAAATTGTGCGGCGCATGCGGTATATGAAACCTGCCTATTCTATGCGGTCATCTTTTATTTATCAAAACCTTATGTATGTAGTAGCAGGTGAGGTGATAAAAAAAATAAGTGGCATGCCATGGAATGAATTTATAACGAAAAGAATTTTTCAGCCATTGGGGATGAGTCATACATATACAAAATTCACGGAGGCCAAAAATGAATCGAGTATAATGACGCCACATTTTTTATATGGTGATACTGTTATTAAAACAATTGAAGCGATCAATTTCGGAGGTTATGATCCTGCGGGCAGTATTGTTTCGTGTATTGATGATATCACAAAATGGATGCAGTTTTTGCAGGATAGTGCTATTGTAAATGGAAAAAGATTGATCAGGGCCGAAACCTTTGCGGAATTTTTTAAACCGCAGTCTTTTGTTACACGAGCCGAGTTTTATCCAACACAGGAAAAAACACATCCGCATTGGACAACTTATGGTTTAGGATGGTTCCAGCAGGATTATCGTGGACACATGTTCCAATTCCATACAGGAAGTCTTGACGGTGCAGTTGCAATTTTTGGTTTTTTACCAGAAGAAAAATTTTCTATTTATGTCTTCAGTAATCTTGACCATACGGAAATACGGCATGCATTGATGTGGAAGGCTACTGATCTCTGGTGCTTTAATGATAATAGTCGCGATTGGAGCACAGAGTTGTTTTCTCTTTATAAAGACAGGAGGGATTCTGCCCGCATCAGGGAAAATGTGAGAGAAGCCAAAAGAGTAATGGGGACAAAACCTTCATTGCCGCTTACAGGATACACAGGAAAATTTACAAACGAAATTTATGGTGATGCAGAAATTGTATTAACCGGGAATGATCTCACGATAAAATTTCCGAATAAGATCAGTCTTTTATTGAAACATTGGAACTATGATGTTTTCAGGGCTTATTACAATTATGACTGGTATGGAAAAACATGGATCACATTTTCACAAAGCGCCGAGAGCAAGATCTCGCAATTTGAATATGACGGTGCAGTTTATCGAAAGAAAGAATAACTCCTGTAAGCTTAAAGATCTTAAGGCCTGATCTTTGTATATCGGAATTAAATGTTTTGCCATGCTTCCAATTGGTGATGATGATTCCGACAGACGCTTTGCCCCTCTTATCAATTACGCATTGATCGCAATAAATGTCCTTGTATTTGTTTTTTTACAAGGAATGGGCGGCAATGAAAAATTTACTTATGCATTTTCCACTGTGCCTGCAGAAATTCTGACGGGAAAGGATATTGCTACTGGCGTATTGGAACCTACACCTGTACCTGTTTATTTCACTCTTATCACTTCTATGTTTATGCATGGTGGCTGGGCCCATCTTTTGGGAAACATGTTGTTCCTATGGGTCTTTGGAGATAATATAGAAAACCGCATCGGTCACATCCGTTATCTTATCTTCTATCTTGTTTGTGGAATCATTGCCTCATTAAGTCATGTCTTTGTTTCGGGTTCAGATTCATTGATCCCTAGCCTCGGCGCATCAGGAGCTATTTCCGGAGTTTTGGGAGGGTACTTGCTATTATTCCCTTCACGCAGGGTTCGTGTAATTATGGGTCGCGGAATTACAACGGTACCTGCATTTGTTGCACTTGGTATATGGATAGTTTTCCAGATCATTAGCCAATTGGGAGTGCTTGGTGGTGATCAGGGCGGTGGCGGTGTTGCCTATGCTGCTCATATTGGTGGCTTTGTTGCGGGTTTAGCACTTATTAAATTATTTGATATCGGTGTAAGAAAAGATAGTGTGTTAAATAGCTGACCATGTCCTATTTTGTCGAATATCATCGCTTCAAAACACATGATATTGCCTACCTTTGCGGCTTCAATTTTTGAAGTAATATGATCAGTGTAAAAGACCTCAAATTAGCCTACGGAAAAAGAGTTTTGTTTGAAGAAGTGAATCTCAATTTCACTAAAGGGAATTGCTATGGCGTAATTGGCGCAAACGGCGCCGGTAAGAGTACTTTCTTAAAAATATTAAGCGGGGAAATAGAGGCTAATAAAGGAACTGTTGACATAACTAAAGGGGAAAGACTGGCTGTATTAAAGCAAAACCAGTTTGAGTTTGACGAGCAAACAGTTTTAAATACGGTGATGATGGGCCATACAAAATTGTGGTCAGTGACGAAGGAAAGAGAAAGCATTTATGCCCTTGCCGATTTTACTGAAGAAGATGGAATGAAAGCTGCAGAATTGGAAGGTGAGTTTGGTGAAATGGGTGGTTACACCGCAGATAGTGATGCAGCAACTTTGTTAGGTGAATTAGGAGTGAACGAAGAGTATCATCAATCATTGATGAAAGATATTCCTTCGAACTTAAAAGTTCGGGTACTCTTAGCGCAGGCGTTGTTTGGCAATCCAGATATATTATTATTGGATGAGCCGACGAATGGTTTGGATATTGAAACGATCAGCTGGTTAGAAAACTTTTTGGCTGATTATGAGAACATCGTTTTGATCGTGAGCCACGACCGTCACTTTCTGGATGCAGTATGTACACACGTAGCCGATGTTGATCGTCAGAAAGTAAAAATATTTACCGGTAACTATACTTTCTGGTACGAGAGTTCACAATTGATGGCCCGCCAGGTAGGGGATAAGAATAAGAAAACAGAAGAGAAGCGCCAGGCGTTATTAGATTTCATTGCACGATTCTCAGCAAACGCATCAAAAAGTAAACAAGCTACTTCAAGAAAAAAAGCATTAGAGAAATTAACAATAGAAGAGATAGAGCCGAGTTACAGAAAATATCCTGGTATAATTTTTCAGCAGTTGCGTGAAGTTGGCAACCAGATATTACAAGTTGATAAGTTAGAAAAGTCTGTTGATAGCAGACCGCTTTTTAAAAATGTAACTTTTACAGTGAACAAAGGCGATAAGATCGCAATACTGAGCCGTGATCCGTTGGCAGTAACAAGTTTCTTCAGCATTATTACCGGCGAAACAATACCTGACAGCGGTTCTTATTCATGGGGGTCGACTGTTACACATGCTTTTTTGCCACAGGAAAACAGCCAATTCTTTGAAAAAGAAATGAACCTGATGGATTGGCTACGTCAATACGTGCCTGATCATGTTAGGGACGTGGACGAACCTTTTTTAAGGGGGTTTTTAGGCAAAATGCTTTTTAGTGGTGATGATGTGTTGAAGAAGACAAATGTATTAAGCGGTGGCGAAAAAGTTCGTTGCATGATCAGTCGTATGATGCTGCAAAATCCAAATGTGATCTTATTGGATCAACCAACAAACCATCTTGATTTGGAAAGTATCCAAAGCTTCAATGAACAATGCACAGATTTTAAAGGGATCGTTTTACTTACCAGCCATGACCATACATTTATGGAAACCGTTGCCAATCGTGTGATCGAACTTACGCCAAATGGTATCATTGACAGGCTGATGGAGTTTGATGAATACTTGGTTGATGAAAGAGTGAAGGCGATGAAAGCGGAGTTGTATAGATAATATTTTTTGTAGAATTTTATTTATGCTTTGCCTCGAGTCTACGTTTCAGATCATTTAACACATATTCATGTTGTGCTTCTATCGCTTGTTTTTCCCAAAACTCCCAATAGATACGTGGTTTTAATTGCGATTGATAAGTTGTTATTCTCGTCAGTTTTGTTGAATCGCCTTCTTGTGTAAATAAATAAATTGCGTCATCAAATTTCAGCCATTTGAAGCCGGGTAACTTATAGTCAGTTACTTTCATTTTTATAAACTTCCCTCTTTTAATATCAGTAACTTTTTCTTCAATTGTTCCATTTTCAAAATAACAGGTTCTCTTAGCACCAACCTCTTCTTTTTCCAATACACATTTTTGCGGAACGGATAGACCAAGGTTCATTAGCAATGATCTTTTACCAGCAAGTGTGTCTACAGATTTAATAAAGTCATAAACTGTAGATGCTTTATACGGCAAATAAATTGTGCTTTCAACTTTTGCATTTTCAAATTTATTGCTAAAGAAATGTTCAATGCCGCCAGAAAATAAAAGGACGATGAGTGGATAAAGGCTAATCTTAATTATATTTTTTTTCTCAGTCTTTAATGATCTCTTACGTAAATTATATCCTATCAGTATCCCTATTAACACTATAGGTATAAATATTGGGAGCAGCATGATCACACAAATCAGGCCTTCAAATCCTGCCGTGAGAAGTAAAAAAAAGAAAAGGGTAAGACCCATCATTACGGCAATTACAAGACTTATGCCCCAGTCAAGTTTTATTCCAAGGGAATAGCCAATGCATAATGGAACTACAATAAAAAATGTATAGCCAAGACCTACCAGTTCAAAATGAAATAACGTAAATCCTAATGTGCAAAGAAGAAATGTAGCAATAGCAGTGATAAATAGTCTATTTACCTTACTCATATCATTTTAATTGAGTTCTTTTATCATAATTTTCTTCCATCTCACTTTTATACCTCCGCCGTCATGAATTTGCAAAGCAATAAATCCATTGCCTGCACCGATCTTTTCATCTTTAATGTAGATCATTTGATGACCATTGAGCCAGGTGGTCACTTCATCTCCGACTACTTTTAGTTTGAGTTTATTCCATTTGCCTGTTTTCAAATATTTTTCATGTGTTGAATCAGGTTGTATCAGCCAGCCACGACCATACGATTCATAAATGCCACCCGTATGATGATTGATCGGAGCTACTTCGCATTGCCAGCCACTGATCTTTACACCCTCTATTGATGAACGAAAGAAAACACCACTGTTCCCATTAGCTTCCTGTTTGAATTCAAGTGTCAGTTCAAAATTTTTATAAGTTTTGTTTGTTGAGAGATAACCATATTGTTTATCTGGTCCGCTTTCACAAACAAGATCTCCATTGTCTACAAACCACTTTTCAGTGCCATTTATTTTCCAGCCTGAAAGGTCTTTTTCGTTGAATAACGAAACTTTATTCTGTGCCGTGGTTAGTAATGAATAAAACAAACAAATAACCAGTAATCTAATTTTCATATTTCAATTTTATTTCACGGAAGTTACAGATAAGTTGAATTCAGTAAAAGGCAAGCTGCTTTCATATCTTTTGTTATCTTACCTGCTTTTATGCCACAACACCAGGATTTTAAACGAACCGTCGGATTGTCTACAGCAACAGCTCTTGTCATCACTACCATTATCGGGTCCGGCATTTTTATGCGCCCAGCTGAAATGGCAGCATTGCTTGGTTCTCCTGTTTTAATTTTTGCAGTATGGATCATCGCGGGTCTTTTTACTATGCTTTCAGTGATGGTATTGGCCGAGGTCGCAGCTATGATCCCGGAAACAGGCGGTAATTATGCTTTTATGCGTCACATGTATGGGGATTTCTGGTCTTACTTATACGGGTGGGCTGCATTTGCAGTTATGAATTGTGCCGGCGGGGCCGGCATTGCCTTTATTACTTCTCAGTATTTGGAATATTTTTTTAAGCTTCCTCGTTTCTCACCAGAAATAGAACAATCTGTTATTTTTCATATTCCGTTGGTTGGTGATCTGCTTCCACTACAAGATTTTGGAGTAAAAATTCTTACCATAATAATTCTATGCGTCTTCACCTGGGTAAGTTACCGGAGTACAAAGTCAAGTGGTATACTGATGAATATCTTTTCCGCAGCAAAAGTTGCAGCTATCGTTTTATTGGTTGGTGGTTTATTTATTTCGGGTAAAGGGTCCTTTTCAAATTTTATTCAATCATCTGAATTAATAAAACCAGCAGGTTTTGCACTTGTCACAGCTTTTGTTGCAGCATGCAACGGTGCTTTACAAGCTTTTGATGGATGTAATAATATGCTTAACATAACCGGTGAGATCAAAGACCCCGGCAGAAATATTCCGAAGAGTTTGTTCATAGGGTTATCGACTTGTATTGTCATTTATCTCATCATCAATGCTTCGATGATCTATGTGCTTCCGGTTGATAAAATGGCCGGGTCATCGTTGGTCGCATCGGATGCGGCAACCATTGCCTTTGGTGCTGTTGGTGGCGGACTGATCGCATTTTTAATAGCCTTCTCGGTTGCAGGCACTACCGGATCAAATGTTTTTACACCACCACGAATGACATTTGCCATGGCGAGGAATGGACAGTTTTTTAAAATGGCCGGTAAAGTGCATCCAAAATTTAATACTCCCGGCAATGCACTGCTGGTTCATCTTGGAGTCATGGTCGTAATGGTGCTGAGCGGTTCGTTCTTTATACTGGCCGACATGTATATTTTCATAGTCTGGACATTTAACCTGATGCTGATGATCGGCTTATTTATCCTTCGTAAAAAAATGCCTGACAAAGAAAGACCTTATCGTGTCTGGGGTTACCCGTGGGTACCCATCCTGGTGATCTTATTCAATGCCTTTTATCTCATCATTACACTGGTTCATGATATTCAAAACTATATTGAGGGTAAAACGAGATTAATGAACTCGGTATTCGGTATTATGGTAACCGCTGCTGGTATCCCTCTTTATTATTATTTCCGCTGGAAGTATAAAAACAAAACGGATACTGATGTCTCAGATCCGGTATAGGGTTTTTCCGTTTCAGAAAAAAAGCACCTGAGTTATAGTGTCGTCATACATCTTTTATTTAAATTAGACTTACGAACCTACGATCCGGTCCTATTATCCCGTTAATCCTGCCGGGAAATACCGTATCCGATACGGCAGGTATAGTTCGTCTCCGGCGAATATTCGGGCTGAACCAAAATCATCTACCAAACAGATTCAAGACCCCGGCACTGTCGGGGTTATTTTTTTATTAGTAACCGCACATGCACCTATTTTTGCCCAAATATCTTTATGCGCTACATGAAATGGATCGGGTTGTTTGCAGTCATTCTTTTGATCGTTTCTTGTTTTTTACCGTGGGTGAATATTGCTTCAAAAAATATTGTGGTCAGCGGTGTAGAATCAACCGGGACAAATTTTGGTAAACCTGGCTATACTCATTTTGTATTGAGTTTCTTCTTTATCATTTTTCATTTTATTCCAAAGCTTTGGGCCAAGAGAAGTAATTTATTAGTAGTTGCATTGAATATAGCATGGGCAATAAGAAATTATTTTATCATTTCAATGTGCAGGGAAGGAGATTGTCCTGAAAAACAAATTGGGTTATGGCTTGTATTGCTTGCGTCAGTTCTTGTATTGGTCGCTGCGTTATTCCCAGACATTCAATTGAAAGAAGAAAAAAAAGATTGAGGCTAAGGTTTACTACTACTATTTAATCTTAAAATTTTTAAGCACCAGAGTCTTGTCATACCGAGCCGAATTCAATCAATCTAGAATTTGAATGAATATAAGCGAGGTATCTTAGGTTTTGCCGCAACCGGAGATACCTCGACTAATTTTTCCTATAAAGAATAAGTAATAATTGCCGTCTCGGTATGACAAGACTCAATAAGACTGCGATCAATTATTCAATTCAAACAGTCTGTGTTTATTATCCTTCAAATAATTTAGCTACGCCAAATGCGGCACCTGCTGCTGCTGCACCAATTAACATAACCCTTATTGCACCCCACCATGGATTGACGCCGGTGATCTTACTCTTGAACCATCCGAAAACAAAAAGACATAATAGCGTAACTATCACAGAAATTTTTAACCCTTCAGTTGGTGAGTTAACAAAGAAGTAGGGACTTAACGGAACAAGACCGCCGAATACATACGATAACCCAATGTTCAATGCAGATTTTGTTGCTCTTTTTGGATCAGGTTTTTCTAAACCTAATTCGTACTTCATCATAAAATCCACCCAGTGTTTTTTATCCTTTGCAATTTCTTCTGTGGCTTTTTCCTGTAATTCTTCACTTAAGCCAATGTTTTTAAAAAACTCTTTTGTTTCTTCTATTTCCCGGTGACGAAGATTCTCAACCTCATAATATTCTCTTTTTACTTCGCTGTTGTAGTGATCTTGTTCTGTTTTTCCAGCGAGATAACCGCCAAGTCCCATCGCGATCGAGCCAGCAGCTATTTCTGCAATACCTGCGATAACAATAATATGTGTAGAGTCTACAGCGCCACTAAGACCAGCAGCCAGCGCAAATGGTACTGTGAGACCGTCACTCATTCCGATAACCACGTCTCTTAAAAGATCACTGCTCTTTAAATGTTCTTCGTTATGTATATCATGATGAAGATGAGTATCCATTTAGATGATAGTTTTGGAGATGATAGTTGATAATGAAGATAGACTTTAATAAATAATTATAAGCCTATAAGCGTCAATTTATCATCTAACTGGTATCATATTTTAATCAAGAACAGCCAGGCTTTTTCTGATTATTTCAACACACTCCAATATTTGTTCTTTAGTAATTATAAGTGGAGGTGCAAATCTTATTTTATCACCATGAGTTGGTTTTGCCAGCAAACCATTTTCTTTTAATGCAAGACAAAGCTCCCATGCTGCATCATTATTCCTGTGATCGATCACAATGGCGTTTAATAAACCTTTACCTCTTACCATTGCAATATGCAACGAATCGATCTTTTTTAATTCTTTTCTTAATAACTCACCCATTGCAGCTGCATTCTCTGCCATCTGTTCATCTTTTAATACTTGTAGTGAAGTAATAGCAACTCTGGAAGCAAGCGGATTGCCACCGTAGGTGCTTCCGTGTTCTCCCGGTTTTATGACCATGATTATTTCATTATCTGCTAGAACAACACTGGTTGGTATCATGCCTCCACTTAATGCTTTACCAAGAATTAAAATATCGGGCCTCACATTTTCATGATCACAAGCCAGCATTTTACCCGTCCTCGCCAAACCGGTTTGTATTTCATCAGCAATAAAAAGAACATTTGCTTTTTCGCATAGTTGTTTTGCTTTTGATAAATAGCCGTCATCCGGTACTAATACTCCTGCCTCGCCTTGTATTGGCTCTACAAGAAAGCCTGCAACATCTTTATCATTCAAAACTTTTTCCAGTGCATTAATGTCGTTGTATGGAATAGAAATAAAGCCCGGCATGTAAGGGCCAAAATTTTTTCTTGCTGATGGATCATTGCTGAATGAGATCACGGTTGAGGTTCTTCCATGAAAATTTCCATCACATACAATGATGGTTGCTTTTCCTTCTGCAAATCCTTTTACTTCATAAGCCCATTTCCGACAAAGTTTGATTGCCGTTTCCACCGCTTCAACACCTGTATTCATCGGAAGCACTTTGTCATACCCGAATAGAGATGTGATGATTTTTTCAAACTCACCAAGCACATTATTATGAAATGCCCTGCTGGTTAATGTAAGTTTTTTCGACTGCTCAATAAAAGATGAAACAATTTTTGGATGACAATGCCCCTGGTTCACGGCAGAGTAACCGCTTAGAAAATCATAGTAACGTTTACCATCAATATCCCAAACATAAACTCCTTCGCCACGTTCAAGTACAACAGGAATAGGATGATAATTATGAGCTCCGTATTTTTCTTCGAGATCTAAATAGTATTGTGTCTTTTCTGACATATTAATTGTTGTTTCCATAAAATCTAAAATGAATGAGAAATACAAAAGAGAAGTTTCCTCCCGATCGGGAGGTGAAAGCTATCCTATCCTCGGTGATTGAGTAAGTCGAGATTTTGCTTCAGAAAAAATGATATGAATAAAGACTGTTGAATGATTTGAAATTTTATGCAAGATAATGAAAAAGTTGCGGCCAGTCAACTGAGGCTGAGAAGTAATTGATGCATGATAAGGTTTAACCAATCAAGCTGATTTAACTTGCATACTTAAACAATCAATAATAAAATGAGTTACACAATTCCGGCGGGTACCAGGATCGGTCATATTCATTTGAAAGTTGCTGATCTTGAAAGAGCTTTAAAATTTTATCGTGATCTTTTAGGGTTTGAGGTACAGCAATATTATGGGGATAGTGCTGTTTTTATTTCAGCAGGAGGTTATCATCATCATATCGGGCTAAACACATGGCACAGTAAAAATGCCGGACCGGCGCCCATAAACTCTGCCGGACTTTATCATACTGCTATTTTATTTCCAACAAGAAAAGACCTGGCTATTGCATTAAAAAGATTAATTGATGGAAACTATCCTTTAACAGGAGCATCAGATCATGGCGTTTCAGAGGCTATTTACTTAAATGATCCTGATAGAAATGGGGTGGAACTATATTGGGATAAGCCAAAAGAACAATGGCCAAAAGATGAAAAAGGAAATTTGCTAATGATGTCCGATCCTTTAGATCTGAATGATCTGTTGCGGCTAGCTGAATAATGTTTTTACAAAATAGTTATCGGGAAATGAAATTGAAATGGCATTTTCATTTTTAAAGATGCCATAAACAGCAGAGCCGCTGCCACTCATTGAAGCATAAATTGCCCCCGCATCATATAGACTATCTTTTATATTTTTTATTTCCGGATATTTTTCAAAAACAGGGTTTTCGAAATCATTTATTAACTCTGTTTTCCATGTTGATATTGATTGCTGAATTATTTGCTTTATAGATTTAGCTGGTCTCAATGGCTTGATAGTTGAAAAAGCCCAGGCGGTACTGATATGGATAAGCGGTTGAACAATTAGGAATTTGTATTCGGAAAGATCCAGTTCTGTTTGTTCCAATATTTCACCGCGACCAGTTGCAAAGCAAGGTTTGTTTAAAATAAAAAAAGGGCAATCACTCCCAAGTTGTAATGAATAATTGATCAATTGCTTTTCAGAAAGTGACAGATCAAATTTTTTATTCAGCAATTTTAATGTGAATGCTCCGTCTGCACTACCGCCACCAAGTCCTGCACCCATCGGTATTGCCTTGTGTAAATGCATTTGCACCATTTGTAAATGCGGAAGATCCACTTTCAGCAGATTGTAAGCTTTGATGCAAAGATTTTTTTCTGATTCACCTTCTATCGAAAACCCGCTTGTTGAAAATTCAAACTTTTCTTTCTCGATCACTTCCAATGAGTCTCTTAAATGAATAGGGAAGAAGACGGTTTCAATATCATGATAGCCATCGTTGCGTTTGTTTACGATGTTAAGGCCAAGATTTATTTTACAATTGGGAAAAGAAACCATAGAATAAATAATAAAGACAATTAGGACAAAGAAAGTAACAAAAAAGGAAACTGGCATCGCCAATTTCCTCTTAATCTTTTTAAATCAAACAAATCGTGGTTCTATTTTTTCTTCCTGTTATTTATTTCATCCCTGATGGCAATAGCACGAATATAATCTTCACTCTCAAGAACCTCATTAAGCAATGTATTCAAGTCTTCAAGACTCATCGTTTTCAGATCTTCATTGCTGCCGCCAGTTTCTTCGACAGGTACCTCTTTTGGCTCTTTTGATTTTTTCTTTTTACCCGTTGTTTCTTCCATCAATATGCCGGCGCTGTCAAGAATATTTTCATAGGTATAAATGGGACAGCCAAATCGAACGGCCAGGGCCAGCGCATCGGAAGTGCGAGAATCGATCTCAAGAGTATCTTTTTCCGTAGAGCAAACTAATTTAGAATAAAAGATGCCTTCCTGCAGGTCGCAAATGATGATCTCATGCAGATCAATACTAAAGCCAGTCATGAAATTTTTCATCAGGTCGTGGGTAAGGGGGCGGCTGGGTTGCATTTTTTCCAAAGCCACAGCAATAGCCTGCGCTTCAAACCCCCCAATTACAATCGGAAGACGGCGAAGGCCATTCACTTCGCCCAACACAACTGCATAGGAATGAGTTTGAGTTATACTGTGCGAAAGGGCAACTATTTCCAATTCTATCTTCTTCATAATTATGCTACGAAACTAAGGGATTTTAGTTAATTGATTAAGTGAGTTTCCCGATTAAAAACCTGATAATAAACATGTAAAAATAAAGGCTGACTGGTTTCCCAGTCAGCCTTTTAAAAATTGTTTCTTATTAGTTTATGCTTTTATTTTCTTTATAGCTTCGGTCATCTTTGGCACAACTTCAAATGCATCACCTACGATTCCATAATCGGCAGCCTTAAAGAAAGGAGCTTCTGGATCTTTATTGATAACAACGATCACTTTACTCCTGTTTACACCTGCGAGATGTTGAATGGCTCCCGAAATTCCAATGGCAATATATAAAGTTGGAGCAATAGCAGTGCCTGTTTGTCCTACGTGTTCATTATGCGGACGCCAATGTGCATCTGCAACGGGACGGCTACATGCCGTTGCTGCATGCAAAACTTTTGCGAGTTCTTCCACCATGCCCCAGTTCTCAGGTCCTTTCAAGCCACGACCAGCACTTACCACTATTTCTGCTTCGGTCAATGGAACTTCGCCACTTACTTTATTAACTGCAGTTACTTTTACTTTTGGAGCATCAACCGCTATATCGGTAGCAATAACTTCAGCGGTTCCTTCACCTGCGATTGTTTGATATGCATTAGGATTGAGTGCAATGATCTTTACATCTGTATTCAAGGAAATATTTGCAAAGGCTTTTCCGGAGAAAACATTTTTCTTAACTATAAATCCTTTACTTGTATCAGGCAATGCAACAGCGCCTGAAACAAGACCGGCTTTCAATCTTGCAGATAATCGCGGAGCAATTGCTTTTCCGTCCACATTATTTGAAAACACAATTATTTTGGCGCCTGTTTTTCCAGCAACATCAGCAATTGCTTTAGTGTAAACCTGTGCATCCAAATGATCAAGTGTCGGCTTGTTAACATGATGAATTTTCTTTACACCATATTTTCCCAATGATGCAAGATCATCTTTGGTTGTACCAAGTACAACACCCTCGGCAGTTGTACTCAGCAATTCGGCAACCTTCGCACCATAAGTCATTGCTTCGAAAGAAGCCTTCTTTACATGACCTTCGGCAGTATCTATGAATATTAAAACAGACATATTAGCCCCCTGTCCCCCTGAAGGGGGAACTTAGCTTTAAGCACCCCAACAGAAAAGGAATTTTTATTTTATAAATGTGTTGAATAGAATTTATAAAGTTGAAGTGTGCGACGCAACATAAGCTCAATAATGAACCAAAGCTGGTTACACAATCATTTAACTAACCTATAAAGAACTTTATCTAATTATTTAGTATCTGCCACCTAAGTTCCCCTTTAGGGGACAGGGGTATTAGATCACTTTTGCTTCTTCTTTTAATAATCTCACCAACTCTTCCACATTATCCGGCGACACAAGTTTTACTCCGGCTTTAGCTGGCGGTAATTCAAAACTTGCAATTCCTGTTAATGCATCTACGGCAGTTGGTTCAACTGCTTTCAAGGGTTTTGTTCTTGCGGCCATTATGCCTCTCATATTGGGAATACGTTGCTCTGCCACACCTTTCTGACAACTAACTACAGCCGGTAAGTTCACTTCACAAACTTCTTCGCCGCCTTCGATCTCTCTTGTTACAGTTGCTTTGGTTCCTCCCAATTCAAATTTTGTTGCAAGTGAAATGTAGGGCAGGTCTAATAGCTCAGCTACCATACCACCGATCGATGAACCATTATAATCTATCGTTTCTTTACCGGTAAAGATCAGGTCGTACACACCTTGCTTCGCCACTTCAGCAATTTGCGAAGCGATATAAAAACTATCATGACTATTGGCATTCACACGAATGGCTTCATCACCGCCGAGTGCCAATGCTTTGCGGATAATAGGATCGGCATCGGGAGCACCAACAGTTATTAAATGAATAACAGTAGAAGCATTCGCCTCTTTCAATTCAATGGCACGAACCAATGAATACCATTCATCGTACGGGTTGATGATCCACTGTACACCATTCGTATCGAATTTCGTGTTGTTATCGGTGAAGGCTATTTTTGCCGTAGTATCAGGCGTTTTACTGATGCAAACAAGAATTTTCATGTAGATGTATTTCTTTTATCAGAAGGATAGTTGTTTATGCAACCAAAGCAAAGATAGGGTGTGCCAATTAATAATTATAATTAGTAATTAATAATTTTTCCAGATGGATAGAATTGAGAAAATAAAGGAGATGATGGCAGCCAATCCAAAGGATAGTTTTCTTTGCCACGCATTGGCGCTGGAGTATATAAAATTGGGGAATGATAATGATGCCAGGAAATTATTTGAATCAATACTCGAAAATGAACCGGGCTATATCGGCAGCTATTATCATCTTGCCAAATTATTGGAAAGGATTGGAGAAACGAACGTGGCGATAAAGGTTTATGAAAAGGGAATGGAGGTGGCGAAGGAAGCTGGCGATAATCATTCATTGAGTGAGTTGAGAAGTGCTTTTGAGGAATTGACTTTTTAGCCCCCTGTCCGCCTAAAGGGGAACTTAGATTCGAAAAGTTCTTTAAAGAAATATTAAACAATAAAACGAAATATTAATTTGTTGTGTCGGCGTCATTGCTACTATCATCGTTACTTGCGTCGCACTCTTCTACGTTCAAAACATTATTGAGCAAAATTGAATCTGCTTCAACAATACAAGGAGTTCATTAAAAAGGAAAATCTTTTCTCACCAAAAGATAAGCTGCTGCTTGCTGTAAGCGGTGGCATAGATTCCGTTGTGCTTTGTGAACTATGCAAACAAGCTGGATTTGATTTTGCAATTATCCATTGCAATTTTCAGTTGAGAGGGGAGGAGAGTGTGAGAGATGAAGAGTTTGTAAAAAAGCTTGGCGAAAAATATAAGGTTGATGTTAAGATTAAAAAATTCGATACTCAAAAATTTGCAGAAGAAAATAAATTGTCGATCCAGGAAGCTGCAAGGGATCTTCGATATAAATGGTTTTTTTATTTATGGCAGAACGAAACTTTAGGAAATAATATAAATACAATTGAAAAAGACAATATTCCTGGATGGCATACATCAACTACCCGAAGTTTTGTTTTAACAGCGCATCATGCAGACGATAATATCGAAACTCTTTTAATGAATTTTTTTCGTGGTACGGGTCTGCACGGGTTGACAGGCATTCCTATTTCAGGCCCGTCAAGTGCTCTTGCTTATATCAAGCGACCATTGCTTTCATTTTCAAAAAAAGAACTTATTGAGTTTGCAAATGAAAATAAACTTGACTTTGTCGAAGACTCATCAAATCTTTCAACCAAATACACTAGAAATCTTTTTCGTCATGAGATCATTCCTGCCATCAGTAAAGTTTATCCGCAGGTAAATGAGAATTTAACTGATAACATTGGTCGGTTCAAAGAAATTGAGGAGTTATACAAACTTGCAGTTGGCGATATCAAGAAGAAACTAACTAAAGAAAAAGAAAATGAATGGCATATTCCCGTTAAACAATTAATGGGTTATAATAATCGTGCATTGATCTACGAGATCATTGCAGATTTTGGTTTTACTGAAAAGCAAATTGATGAAGTGATCAAGCTGTCAGAAAGTGATTCTGGGAAATACCTCGACTCGCCAACATTTGACTATAGGATCATTAAACACAGGCATTGGTTTATCATCAGTCCGATCAACTCAGTTGATTCAAGGATGATAATCATTGAAGAAAAAGATAAAAAAGTACTATTTGAAGAAGGAATAATTGAAATTGAAAGACTACAAACTACAAACCACAAACCACAAACTTCAAACAATATCGCTTGTCTTGATTCAAAAGAAATCAAATACCCCTTTATCCTTCGCAAATGGAAAACCGGAGATTATTTTTATCCATTAGGCATGAAGAAAAAGAAAAAGCTCTCCCGTTTTTTTATTGATCAGAAATTATCAAAAACAGAAAAAGAAAAAACCTGGGTCATTGAAATGGATAAAAAAATTATTTGGGTTGTTGGAAATAGAATTGATGAAAGATTTAAAGTGACAGACCAAACAAAGAATGGTTTAAAGATCAGTTATCTACCGAACGTAATTAGCTGACTAGGATCCATATTTCTTATTACATCAACAAATATTTCAAGTACAGGATAATCCGAAAATGCCTGGCAGGCAATGATCGTAAAACCGACACCAAACAGTGCGCCGAAAATATGTGCTGAATGATTAATATTTCCTCCGCCTCGCTTACCAAGCCATCCTGAAACAAATAGATAAATAATACCAAAAAGAAAGCCGGCAACATAGATAGGGATAAAGAAAAGACCAAGTTTTGCAAGGGGGAAAAAAAGTATCCCGGCAAATATGACTGCGGACACAGCTCCTGATGCGCCTAAACTGCGATAGTGATAATTGTCTTTATTATTTATATATGTTGGAATAACAGATGCCGCCAGTGCCAATACATACATGCCGAGGTAAACAAGTTTGCCCCATGGGCCGAACGCTTCGATGAATTTTGATTCAACTGCTTCTCCAAACAGGTACAAAGAGATCATGTTAAAAATGAGATGACCCCAATCTGCATGGATCAACCCACAACTAAAGAAACGATATATCTGTCCGCGGCGAACTGCCGGCGGATAAAAAATAAACTGGTCCATTAATTTATGATTGCTGAATGCAATAAAAGAAATAATGCCTGTAGCGACGATAATGATGAGTGTGATCGAAATTTCCATTCGGTAAAACTAAATTATTTGTGATGATATTTTTCATTTCTTAAAATACTGCAGGCCCTGTAAACCTGCTCGGCCAATATCAGTCTTACCAATTGATGTGGAAAAGTAAGTTGTGAAAGACTCCATTTATGATTAGCTCTTTTTAGTACTGCTTCATCAATTCCAAAAGCTCCACCGATCAGGAACACGAGATTTTTTATACTTTCATTACCTCTTTTCATAATGAAATCGGCCAGTACCTCCGATGTAAATTGCTTTCCTCTTTCATCAAGGGCAACTAAGTAGTCGTCTTTGTTCAGCCATTCCAACACTATCTCGCCTTCTTTTTTCTTAAGGTCCATTTCACTCATCATCCCGGCATTTTTTGGTAAAGGAATAATTGTCCATTCGACAGGATAATACTTTGAGATGCGTTTTGTGAAATCTTCCACACCTTCTTTAATATATGGTTCATTATTTTTTCCGATGCTCCAAAAATGTATTTTCATTCTGTCATCATTTTTTGAAAAAATGTATTTGCTAAAGGTAACAACTGATCTTGTAAATAAAAGGCTTCTCGAAATTGAGAAGCCCTGCTATTCGTTGTAAACTAGTATTTTTTAAAATGCTTTTTTTACTTCTTCTTTTATTTGCACCTCTGTAACCGGCCCGTATTTTTCAGCTATCTTTTTTATATCAGCTGATTTACCCACCATCACAAATTGTAGTTTGTCTTTTGGAAAATATTTTGCAATGATCTGTTTTGCTTTATCCAGTGTAAGTCCATCAACATTTTTTTCAAAATTATTGATATACGATTCGTCAAAATTATACCAGAACATTTGGGTCATCAGACCTGCTAACTGGCCAGCAGTTTCATACCGGGGAGGAAATTGGCCCTTCACATAATTTTTTGCTGAAGCAAGGGAAGTTTCATTAATGCCTGTTGAGTGTAATTTATTTAATACTTCAATTGCTTTATCAATTGCAGACTCAGTGGTTTTTCCGGCAGTAAAAGTAGAGATCACAAATGTGCCGCCATTTTTTAAAGCATTAAAACGGCTGTTGGCTCCATAAGTTAACCCGGTATTAACACGCAATTCATCATTCAGCATAGAAGTAAAGCGGCCTCCAAATAAAGTGTTTACAACATCAATGGCAACATAGTCAGCATTATTTCTGCTGATGCCTGGTGCACCGATATAAAACGTGGTTTCTTTTGCATCATCTTTATTTATCAGCAGCACCTGTTGTTTTGCTGGCACAGGTATAGGCTTGGAGGCAAGATTCACCTGGGGCTTTGTCCCTTTTTTCCAATCAGAAAATAAACTGGTGATCAATGTTTTCATTTCTGAAGACTTGAAATCGCCGGCGACAGCAATAGCGGAACCTTCCGGTAAATAGTTTTCCGAATAAAATCTCTTTACATCAGCAACGGTAAGTGGACTTACTGTTGAAATTTTTCCCTGGACAATATTTCCGTAAACATGATCGCCATAAATAAATTTATCGAAGTAAGAAGCGATCACCGCTCGTGGACTTTCTTTTTGCTGCTCAAGACTAACCAGTAATCTTTTCTTTTCTTTATCAAATTCTGTTGCATCAAAGGAAGGTTCTAGTATTATTTCTTTTAAAAGGTTTAAAATTTTGTCTTTATCCTTTGCTGCCATTCTTGCTGAAAGACCTGCTGATTCTTTTGAAGCAAATGTATTAATGCTTGCGCCGTGAAAATCCAGTTCCTCGTCCAGCTTTGTCTTGGTAAAATTCTTTGTGCCATGTTTTAATGCCGTTGCAGATAAAGAAGCAAGTCCTGCTTTTTCCCCATCATAAATAGCTCCTGCGGGAAGTATAACTGAGACATTAATTACCGGAACTTCATGCTGCTCCATGAGATAAACGGTAAGGCCATTTTTTAATTGAAATTTTTGGTAAGGCGGTAGTTTATATGATTGCGCAGTTAACTGGACATTTGATCCGTACAACAATATGATCAATGATATAAGCTGGTGAATTCTTTTCATAAAAATTCTTTTAAATAGTTATTATTCTTCTGTATTTGATTTCAGTACACCGACAGTGCGGTTTTTCTTTGTAAAATATTTTACAGCTACTGTTTTAACGTCTTCAGTTGTTACTTTATTAAATGCTGCCGGTGCGTCAAACATTTTTTTATAATCACCAAAGAACACTTCGTATGTCCCGATATTATTTGATTTGCCATTGATGGTTTCTACCTGTCCATAAAATTCCATCAGTTTCTGGTTTTTTATTTTTTGCAATTCATTTTCAGTTATTCCATCCTTTTTTATTTTTTCAAGTTCTTCATAAATCGCTTTTTCCAGGTCATTTTCATTTATATTTTTTGCAGTTACTGCTGCTATTATAAACAAAGTGGGGTCAAAACTTTCTCCAAAATTGGTAAACACTTGTGTAGCTAATTGCTTTTTATCAACCAGTGAGCTATAAAGCCGTGATGATCTTCCGCTGGCAAGAATATCGCTGAGGATCGTGAGTGCATAATAGTCTTCATGTTTTGCTTCTGGTACGTGCCATCCGATCCCTAAATAAGGAGTAGCTACATCTTTTTGCATCATCACTCTTCTTTCCCCGGTTTGTGGAGGTTCAACAATATTCACTTTTGGTGGTGCAGGTTGCGCAGGAATAGGTTCAATATATTTTTCAGCCAGTTTTTTTACTTCATCAAATTTTACGTTACCCGAAATAACAGTTACGCAGTTATTGGGAGCATAGTATGTTTTAAAATATCTTTCCAGGTCGGTCTGCTTCCAGTTTTTCATATCATCTTCATAACCGATGACCGGCCAATGATAAGGATGCTCAAGGAAAGCGAGACCTTGTGCAGTTTGAAAAAGTAATTGCCAGGGAGAGTTTTCCAGGCCCGTACTTCTCTCACTTAATACAACGCCTCTTTCACTCTCCACCATTTTGGGATCAATACTTAAACTTGAAATACGATCTCCTTCCAGGTCAAAAATTACTTCAGTGGCTGAAGACGGGAACCAGTTTGTATAAACTGTTACATTTTCTGTTGTGTAAGCGTTGTTGGCGCCCCCATTAAACTCCATTGTCTGATCAAACATTTTTGGACCAAATTTTTTGGCGCCGTTAAACATCATGTGTTCGAAAAAATGGGAGAGCCCGGTAATGCCCTGGTATTCGTTGCGACTGCCAACTTTATAAAACAAATACATATTTGCATTGGGTATAGAGTTGTCTTCAATCACAAGAAACTTCATCCCGTTTTTCAATGTAAAAGTTTTTACATCTTCGGCTTTCATTTGTGCCTGTGTAACCATGGTAAACAGGACAAAAGCCATTGTAATAGTTCTTTTCATAAAATGAATTTTGATCAGCGCTAAAGCTAAGGAATCATTAGCTATCAAATCCGCCATTCATAAAAAATAAAAACCCGTCAATTGACGGGTTTTTAACTACTAATGTTTTATCTTATTTTATTTCAAAATCTTTTTTGAAAGACATAAATGTAAAACGGTAAAGCGAATTGGTGGGATCAAGCTGTGTCGCCTTCATATAATGATTAAAAGCTTCCGCTATATAATGATTTTCCTCCAACACAAAACCAAGACGGAAATTCATCTCTGCTTCGGTTTCCGCAGCGTCATGTTGTTTAACTGAATTAAAGAAACTCACATAATTGTCTTTTGTAACATAGTGAAGATATTTCCTGTCTTGATTTTCCGGCTCACCCTTCACTGTTGCACTCCAGTAATAAACTTTACCCGGCTGCAATAATTTTAATAGCTCAGAAATATCTACATGCTTTTTCTTTACTTCTTTTGCCAATAAAACTTTTGTTTTACTATCGTCATATAGTTTAAAATCAAATTCTTCAGCTTCTGTATAAGCTTTCCAGGAAAGAGGAATAGTGCCGGAAACATAATTCACTGAATCCAGGCGTGGATCAACCCAAACATTATTAATATCGCCACGGCCAACAGCTCCCACATTTGCCATGTAATTCTTACGATTTTTTTCAGGTGTGCCTTTTGATTTTGTCAGTTCACTCCAGATGTATTTCATGTAATTGGCGCTAACAGAGCTATTATTTGTTTTGCAGGAATCTGCAAGGTTAGCTGTAGTATAATTGCCGGCCTTGCTCAATGAAAACATTTTTGTTTCATTACACAGCAAAGTGGCGAAAGAACCAGCTGCAACTTTGATCGAACTATTGGCATTGAGGATCGTGCCGACCTTTGCTTTTGTTTCCACTTTGTTTTCAACAACGGTTACAGTGCCTTTCACACTGTAAACAACAAACATGTTTTCCTGTGCCGATATGACAAATGGAAAAGATGCAATAATAAAAAGATAGATTACTCTTTTCATAATAAGTTTTTGATTAATAGTGTTAATGTGTTGTAGGTTCTTGTGTTGTAGTTTCATGTTTATGGTGGTCGTTAGTTTCGTGTTTAAGATGATCATTTGTATGATGTGTTGCGTGTTCCAGAGGGTTATGATGATGGCCGAAAATAGTCTGGTATTTATATTTTCGATGCAACCAGCCTACAAAAGCTTCGTAAAAGTATATGACATCAACCGCGAGGGCAATTACGTACAGCGTGTACTTCATGTCCAATTTCACCTCAAATTTATCGAAAACAAAGATACCAACATAAGCAAAAAATACAACCGAAAATAACTGGGCCAGTTTGGCTACCAGGTGAAACCAAATATGACTTTCAAGATAATACCTGATAAAGAGAGACATATGTATCCAGCCGATAACAATTGCAACAAGCCACGCTACCCATTTCGGCATTTTTTTAATGTAATTGCCATCAAGTACCATTGAGATGATATTTGCCTGTACTACGATACCAAACATATCCGGATGCTGTTTGCCATAGAACTTGTGGTTCATTGGCGTAAATTTTTTATCCTCTATATCAAATTCATCTTCCAGGTTAATATATCCAAGCAAGACGATCTTATCTTTTAGCATATTACTATCAATGCCGTCGCTATTTAGTACGTCAGGCTCTATGACCTGGTACTTTTTCTTGTCTTCATTGTTAACTGCTCTTGTATAGTTTATGCTTTCCACCTCCTTATGTCTTTTTTCCAGCTTTTCATAAGCAACATGATCATATTCTTTTACAATCGCAGAAGTGATCTGTGGATATTTTTTACCATCTACTTCATCGAATGGCGCATAATAACGAATGGTGCCGATGTCCTCACCAAGAAGATTTGCATAGCCACGTTTTGGAATTACATCGTCAAAATTATTCTTCCGGATCGTTATACGATGGTCCAGCGTATCTGCAACACTTACGCCAACCAGGTTTTTTGTTTTCCTAAAAGCTTCTCTTAGTATTGAATCTTTTTCGGGCTCTCTTTCACCGTCAAAATATATATCGAGACCAATTACTTTTGGTTTGTAGGCGTTCACTGTCTCGATTAAAAATCCCAGTTCTGCTCTGTCCAAATGGCCCGTGTTCACGATCACGATCCTGCGGTCTATTTTTATATTTTCATTTTTGTGAGCTTTCGCATAAGCAATATCATTAAAATCAAAATCCTTTAAAGCAAGCTTCATTGGATTCAGAACATAAAAGTTTAACGGGATCATACCCAGCAGTATCAGGAAAACAAATACAGCGATCGTGGCAAAAAAGGTATCCCTTTCATACAGGTATTTGGTTACATGACTGACGTATTTCTTTGTATGTCGTGCAATGTGATGGTGTAGCGCCATAGTTCGGGTAAATGATTCGCAATTTAAGCGATTGTCTGCCACTGTTTGCACACTATTTACGTCAACAACCGGCTATCCTGAGTGATCTTTAAGTTAAAGGGGGTTTTTACGAAGACTGATGGCTCAATGTCTTACTGAAAACCTGTAAATTAGCGCCGAATATATGCAACGAGCCCTTTTAGCATTCCTCTTAATGATTCTTTCCTTTTGCCTTATCGAAAATGATGTGGCCGGGCAGGGTGCACAAGACACCTCCGGTCACCGCACTTTTGCGATGATCATGGGCATATCTAATTACAAGTTCATTCGCCCCTTATCTTTTGCTGATAGCGATGCCGAGCTTTTTCGTGATTTTTTAAAATCCGGCGGTGGTGGTAAGTTACCGGACTCTAACATTTATTTTTTAAAAAATGAAGAAGCAAAGGCCGCAAATTTTTTAGTGAAAGGAATGAGCTGGCTTCGTAATCGCAATCTTAAAGCCGGCGACCGCTTATATATCTATCTCGCAGGTCATGGCGATGCTATCAACCAGGATGAATATTTTTATCTGACCTATGACTGCAACCCAGCCGGAGATAAAAATAATTACCTGATCACCGGTACCATACAGCTTTACAATTTAAAAGTTCGGATCGCTGAAGCTAGCCGCAAGGGGGTAGAAGTTATTTTTATAATGGATGCCTGTCGTACAAACGAATTGCCGGGCGGTGGCGAAGGGCAGCAGCAATTGCAGGCCGCTATTTCTGAAAAGCAAGCCGGGGAAATAATTATGCTTGCAACAGGCGCCGGCCAGGAATCATTGGAAGATCCGCTGATCGGTAACGGGCATGGTTTATTTACCTATTATCTTGTTGATGGGCTTACAGGCCTTGCAGATGCCGAAGGTGATCATAATAACCTTGTGTCTCTTGATGAGTTAGAAAAATATATTGGCAAAACAGTTCCAGCTTATGCACAACAAAAATATAATCGGAAGCAAAATCCTTTTCTATGTTGTGATGAAGGCAAAAAGAAAGTGATCTCGAAAGTTGATACTGCGTTTTTAAAAAAATGGATGGCTACAAAAAAATTATCAGGGCAAATAAGAAGAACAGATGGCTTATTGCAAAAACGTATTGGAACAGCTGGTGTTCGTGGCTTTAAAATGAGTGGTGATCATGATATTCTCTATAATATATCAGATACCGCGATCCTTGAACTTTATAATTCTTTCAACCTGGCGTTAAAAAATTTTAATTTAACGGGTAATGGAAATTCTGCTGAAGAGCTTTACCAGCAATTGAATAAGCTGGCGCCAACCAGTAGTTATACATTCGATGCAAAACTTAGTTTAGCAACCGAGTACATAAATTTTGCGCAAAGCAAGATCAATCTTTATCTCGAAGGACGTGATGTGTCAGCAATTCAGCGCATACGTTCGCAACTTGACGCCGATGACAAGTCAGATGAAATAACTAATAGCCTCGATCGGATGGAAAAAGTTGCCCGCCAGGATTTTTCTGAAGTAGGGAATATGCTGGAAAGAGCAATTGAGTATGCTGAAGTGGATGATGAAAGTTTCAGAAAAAAATTAATAGCAAAAAGATTTTTCTTTAAAGCTCAGGGCTATTTTGATAAAGGATCAAGTACAACCGGGCTTCATTTGGCGATACAAGATGCAATGCAGGCTTATAAGGCAGATCCTACCGCTGCATATATTCTAAATACACTCTCTTCTTTGCAACTGGATAATAATATGCCAGACAGCGCCATTCATTTTGGCCGGCTAGCTATGGCACAGGCACCACTTTGGCGTTATCCATATATGAATATGGCTAACGCATTTATTAAAAAGAATAAACAAGATTCTGCATTGGTTTATTTTAAAAAAGCATTGGCAGTGGATGATTCAAGGGCCGATGCTTATGTAGATCTTGGTTATTTTTATTTCCAGCAACACAACCTTGATTCTGCAAAAGTTTATTACGAAAAAGCGTTATTGCTTGATCCGAAAAATGCACCGGCAAATAATAATATGGGTTGGTTGTTGCGTGAATCAAGACAATTTGACCAGGCCCTGATCTATTTCAGAAGAAGCCTTGCAAATGATCCGGCATTCTTTAATGCATATAACGGGATCAGCCGTGTATTCACTGACCTGAGAATGTATGATTCGGCCCGTGCTTATTATCAAAAAGCGATGAAGAATTATCCGGATAAATTGATCACTGCAAATTATCTTGGACAATTTTACCAGGAGATCAACCAGGTTGATTCAGCCCGTGCATACTATGTACAGGCCGCCGTGTATGATCCAAACTACGATGCACCTTTTATTAATCTCGGTAGATTATATGCGCAAACAAAACAATACGATTCTGCATCATATTATTATCGTAAAGCACTTGATCTTAATAGTAAAAATTTCCGGGGCTATAATCAATTGGGGATGTTATTCACTGATATGAAAAATTATGACTCGGCTTATTATTATTATAAAAAAGGGCTAGAGCTGAATCCTGACAATACTATTGTGCTGAATAATATGGGACTTGCTTATTACAACAGCGATAGACTGGATTCAGCATCCGTATATTTTCGAAAAGTATTGAGTGTAGATCCTGATAATCCTTATGCGGCCAATAACCTTGGACTCGTTTATCATAAAATGAAAAAGTTGGATTCCGCTATGTTTTATTATTCCAGGGCGATGGCGCTGAAAAAGGATATGCCTTCAGCCCAAGGAAATATTGGAAGATTGTTATATGAAACCAAAGATTATGAGGGAGCAAAATTTTATTTAAGAAATCTTGTAGAAGCACACCCTGACGATATGCGGGCCTTATCAAATCTTGAGCAAGTGTACAAGCAAACAGATCAATTTGATTCCGCCGTTTATTATTACAATCGTTCATTACAAAAAGGGGTTGTCAACTCTTCTATGTATAATAATCTTGGTCGTTTATATTTCTCTGATGAAAAATATGATGAAGCTGCGAAATGGTATAATAAGGCTATTCAGTATGATCCTAAAAACGCGATGGGCTATTATAACCTGGGTACTGTTTATGCAAATCTTCAGCATGCTGACTCGGCGGTTGTTATGTACAAAAAAGCTTTGGCGCTTGAACCAACTTATTTTAATGCCAACCTGTATCTTGGTGTCGCCTATCATGATCTGAAGAAATACGATTCTGCGATCACTTATACCACGAAGGCTATACTTATTAATCCAAAAGAGAATCTTTCTTATTATTATTTAGCACAGAGTTTTGCAAAAAATAATAAACCGGAAGATGCATTGCGTTATTTAGAGCAGGCATTGCAAAGAGGATATAATCTTTATGAATTTATTGTTGTAGATCCTGATTTCAGCAGCATTCGCAAATACCCTGCTTATAAAGCAATGATGAAAAAATATTTCCCCAAGAAATATAACCCGGCTGACGATGAATAACGCTTTCCTTATCGCAGTTGCTTTTTAATTAGTAATTTCCTTTTGTAAATCTATTGTTATGAGAAGAATTGTATGCATTCTTTTTGCCGGCCTTTTAAGTATTTATTTATCTGCGCAAATAAAAAAAGCACCGGAAGTAAAAGATGGAGATGGGCCGTGGCCGCAATTAATTATTCGTGGAGTTACTTTGATCAATAGCACAGGTGCACCGCCTGTTGGCCCGGTTGATATTGTAGTTGAGAAAAATAAGATCGTGCAGATCGCTAACGTTGGTAACCCGGGATTGCCAATAAATAATGAGGGGAGACCAAAATTAAAAGAAGGTGGAAAGGAAATGAATTGTGAAGGAATGTTTTTGCTTCCCGGCTTTATCGATATGCACGGCCATATTGGCGGCACAGCACAAGGCACGCCGGCAGAATATGTTTTTAAACTTTGGATGGCACATGGCATCACAACAATTCGTGATCCAAGCTGCGGCAATGGACTTAATTGGGTGCTGGATGAAAAAAAATTAAGTGCTGAAAATAAAATTACTGCCCCGAGAATCTTTGCTTACACAGCATTTGGGCAGGGGGCTAAACAAACACTTAACACACCTGAGCTGGCAATAGAGTGGGTGAGAGAAAATGCAAAGAAAGGTGCTGACGGAATAAAATTTTTTGGTGCTGCACCGCAAATAATGGATGCTGCGATTCGTGAAAATAAAAAACTGGGGTTACGTAGTTGTTGTCATCATGCGCAGATGAGTGTGGCGCAATGGAACGTAATGAACTCTGCAAGAGCCGGTATGACATCGATGGAACATTGGTATGGGTTGCCCGAAGCGTTGTTTACTGATAAAACTGTACAAGATTATCCTTTGAATTATAATTATAGTAATGAACAAGACCGTTTTGAAGAAGCTGGTAAATTATGGAAACAGGCAGCGCCGCCTTACAGTGATAAATGGAATGTAGTAATGAAAGAATTGCTGGATCTTGATTTTACTCTTGACCCAACTTTTAATATCTATGATGCAAGCAGGGACCTGATGAGAGCAAGAAGGGCCGAGTGGCATGAAGATTATACGTTGCCTTCGCTTTGGAAATTTTATGAACCGAGCCGTAATTCACATGGATCTTATTGGTTCAATTGGGGCACCGAACAGGAAATAGCCTGGAAAGAAAACTATAAACTATGGATGACGTTTGTTAATGAATACAAGAACAGGGGAGGAAGAGTTACAACAGGAAGTGATAATGGTTTTATCTATCAAACTTATGGTTTTGGTTATATAAGAGAATTGGAGCTTCTTCGTGAAGCAGGATTTCATCCATTGGAAGTAATTCGTTCTGCTACTTTATATGGTGCACAGGCATTGGGTGCGGATAAAGAGATCGGGTCAATTGAAGTGGGAAAGCTGGCGGATATGGTAATTGTTGAAGTAAACCCGTTGGAAAATTTACAAGTACTATACGGAACCGGCGCCATAAAATTAAATGATCAAAATAAAGCTGTACGTGTTGGCGGTGTGAAGTACACAATTAAAGATGGTGTTGTGTATGATGCAAAAAAATTATTGGCTGATGTAAAGAAAATTGTGGATGATGAAAAAGCAAAAACAAATTGGAAGTTGAGGCAGCCGGGGGTGGGAGAGTTTTAAATACCATAAATGGTTTTTTAAAATGAATCAATTAAAATACTTTCTGTTTGGCTTGTTGGTCTTCATTTTGTATTCAGCAGATACAAATGCGCAGATAAAAAGCAATATATATAATGAGCCACACCGGCCGCAGGTTCATTTTACACCAAAAGGGAAATGGATGAATGACCCGAATGGAATGTTGTATCACAATGGCATTTATCATTTGTTTTATCAATATTACCCGGATAGCACAGTATGGGGTCCTATGCATTGGGGACATGCAACATCGACGAATATGATACATTGGAAACATCAGCCAATAGCTCTTTATCCTGATAGTCTTGGTTATATTTTTTCTGGCAGTGCAGTTGTGGATATAAAAAATACTTCAGGATTTGGAAAAAATGGTGCGACTCCTTTAGTCGCCATTTTTACTAATCATGATCCGCTAGGTGAGGCGCAAGGCAAAAGTGATTATCAAAATCAAAGTCTAGCCTATAGTCTTGATGATGGAAAGACATGGATCAAATATGCAAATAATCCTGTTATTAAAAGCCCGGGAATTAAAGATTTCAGAGACCCAAAAGTTATGTGGTTTGAAAAAGGTAAAAAATGGATCATGACTTTAGCGGTCAGTAATCGAATAATGTTTTATTCTTCCAAAAACTTAAAGGATTGGATAAAAGAAAGTGAGTTTGGTGAAAATGTTGGTGCTCATGGAGGTGTTTGGGAATGCCCGGATCTATTTACTTTAGAATATGGTGGTAAAACAGTTTGGGTTCTCATTGTTAATTTAAATCCCGGAGGCCCTAATAAAGGATCTGCCACACAATATTTTCTGGGTGATTATGACGGAAAGAGTTTTTTGCCGCTGAATACAGAAACAAAGTGGTTGGATTATGGGCCTGATGAGTATGCGGGAGTTACCTGGTCTAATACAGGGAAACGCAGATTATTTTTAGGGTGGATGAGTAACTGGTTGTATGCAAATGTTGTTCCCACAGAAACATGGCGAAGTGCAATGACAATACCACGTGAATTAAAGATCATTGAGTCAAACAATGATTTGCTGATAACTTCTGCCCCTGTTAAAGAGCTCGCAAGTATAAGATCAAAGCCGGTAGTTATTAGTAGTGTTTCCTTATCAAACAAAATTGATATTTCAAAAATCATAAAGAATTTAAGCTTTCCATGTATAATTAATCTTTCTATAGATGGTTCAAAAGATCTTTCCATTATCTTATCGAATCAGTTGAGTGAAGAACTTATAATAGGATTCGATAAAATACAGAACAAATATTTTATTGACCGAACCAGGTCAGGAAAAATAAATTTCCAGGCTGATTTTGCGGCACGACATTTTGCACCACGGTTTACAACTAATGATAAGATGGATATTTCATTGCTGATAGATATCAGTTCTGTTGAATTATTTGCAGATGGGGGACTAACGGTTATGACAGAGATATTCTTTCCCAATGAACCATACAGCCAGGTTAGTATTCAGTCCGCAGATAATGCTTTGATGAAAAAGTTTGAGTATATAAGATTGAATAATATTTGGAGGTGATAGTATTATCTCTTTCTTCTAAGCATAACGGCCGAACTCCTCTGCATATCACCTTCAAACGGTATCTCATAATGGGTTTTGTCGTTCTGTATAATTAATAAACCTCTATTAGACGGTATTAATCCAAGGCTTTCTGCATGCATGACCAACATGGATGAGTCATTTTGATCGGTCATTGTAGGAATTAAGATTCAGCTAAAGCTTTTAATCCAGCCAATACCGGATTTTCCTCACCTTGAGGTTTTTCCTGAACGGCACCGGGCCTGTTATCTTCCTGTATGATTTCAAGGTTCGTATAATTCTCTTCGCTAGTAAGCTTATAATTCATCACAAAATAATTCTCGGGTTTGTCTTCAAGATCGGGACGGGGAGCAAAAAGACTATACCTGATCAGTTTTTGAGGAATGACTTCCAGCACGTTGCCCCATTGCTCAAATACCTTGTCCTTCCATTCGGTTCTGAACCTGATTGAACTACCTGCTTTCCAATCGGTGGTCAGATTGCTTCCGTATTGCCATTGTTTTACCAATTCTGGTTTTGTCAATACATCCCATAGTTTTTCTACTGATGCTTTTATTTTGATTGTCGAAATATTTGTTGCCATGTTTAAATTTATTGTCTTTTCTTTCTAAGCATAACCGCCGAACTCCTCTGCATGTCGCCTTCAAACCGTATTTCATAACGGGTTGTCCCGTCCTGTATAATTAATAAACCTGTATTAGGTGGTATTAGCCCCAGGCTTTCTGCATGCATCACCAACATTAATGAATCATTTTGATTGATCTTCGTAGGAATTGTTATTCTGTAAGCATTGGTTGTAAGCTTTATTTTTTCCGCAATGGTCCTTCCATTTAACACCATACTGATCGTATCTCCATCTACAGTTCCGTTGTCATAAAAGCTCAATTGCAAACTGTCGCTGCTAAAAAATATTTCACTGATCTTTTGAATTTTTCTTTCAGTTGGTTTTAATGTTGAGTTTATAACTACACCACTTGATTCTTTTTTAAGATTGTTATTAGCTGGCTGCTTAACGGCTTTTGGTTTTTTAGTTCCTGTAAATGAAAGATTGTGAACTAAATTTATCTCGTCCATTGTGATCAGCATTTTTGAAGAAAAAGGACGAGCAGTTTTTTGAAGAAATACTTCGCCAGAATAAGTCCGGGTATCCCTGAAATCTAACGATCGAGTATCAAAACTTCCCCGTAAGATCATTAAAGTGTCTTTCAATGTCAGCCATAATTTGCCAAACATTTTACTTCTTCTCGGTTGTGTGGTGAAATTATCATATACCAGTTCTCCATCTTCAACATATATTTCCTTTTTGGTTTGTTTGATCTTTGCCTTTTTTATTCCAATGTTTTCAATACCATCTTTTGGATAAATTATAAGCTAGTAACCGCTAAGATTTTTGTTACCGTTACTAATTGCTAATTCATATTCAAGCTGGCTGCCTGGAGTTTTTATGTATCCGGTCCATACGCCAGTAATATCCTGTGCAGATAGCCATATCGGAAAAAAGAAAAGAGTTGAGATGATGATTTTTAACAAACCCCGTATTTTTTAGAATAAATAAAGGGTTAAGTTAATGACTTATCAGATAAAAGGCCACAATGCATTGGAAAAATCGCAGAAAACAGAAAATAGAAATTAATATTTAAGGGCTCGGCTCTTTGGCAACAACAGCGCTTTCGTCAGGTTTTTTTTCATCTGGTACGGTTGTAAATTCATTCATATAAATTCTGAAAAGAACCACGATATAACTTACCAGCAATGGGCCGAATATCAAACCTATGAATCCAAAAAGGCCTAAACCAACTAAAACCCCGAGAACGGTAGTGACAGGATGAACATTTCCCATTTTTTTCATGATAGTTATTCTTGCTACATAGTCAATGTTGCCTGTGACGATAAGACTGTAAAGCAGTAATCCTGTCGCATTCCATGTTTGTCCGGAAACATACATATAGACTACAAGTGGTACCCATACTACCATAGTACCAACAACAGGGAAAAAAGCAAACACACCCGTAAAAAATCCCCATAATGCAAATTCATCAACGCCGAAGATAAAATAACCAAGGGTAGCTACTAACCCTTGTATAATAGAAATAAGCGGGATGCCGATCGCATTTGCTTTTACCAGTTTTTTGGTTTCAGATGCTAGCATCGAAGTATTGGAGTCTTTTAAGGGTATTATTCGGAACAATGTCATTTCTATTTCACGTCCATGATATAACATGTAATAAAGAAAGAATAGCATGGTGATAAGGTTAGAGACAAGGTTCAGAGTGCTATTAAGCAATGAAGGGATAATGGTGATGGTTTGATCAAGTGAATTTGAAAGTGATTTTTCAGTGACAATAGAAACGCCGGCTTTAGCCTGTATTTGCATTACGGCTTGCTTGATGTTATTTATTACAGCAGTTGGATCGCTGAGTACACTACTAATTTTGGGACTTAATAATAAGACGGCTGCAAATATTGGAACCCCGAGCAGCAGCAAATAATAAATGATATATAAGAAAGCAGCCCGACCTTTTTTCCATTTTCTACTGTAAACAAGTTGAAAATAACTAGCCCTGCTAAGTATATATAGAGTGATCGCCCCGAGCACCCCCGGCATAAACAATTTCAATTCCCGAAGTGAAAGATAGATTAGGAGAATTATTATGAGCAATAGCAATACCTGCCGGATCCGCTCATTGAAATTGATCATATAAGGAATTTATTAGAAACGTTGCTTGTACTTATTAATCACCACCCGGCAATCACGATCCTTATCAGTAAGTTAATTAATTTTTGCTCCCCGGTACCGGCAAGTTTGAAGAAGTAGTTGCTTTTCCGTTTTTGCGGCCAAATATTGAAAATATTTTTCCAACTATGTTCCCTTTATCACCTATAAGGTGAGATGAATAATTTTTTAAGAAGAACGGAACAATGAACTTAGTGACCCACCCTGAATTGGCAAATATGAATTTATTCAACACATAATCAATTATTTTGTTCGCTCCTTCATTGACAAATAGATTGTTTTTATCGACTGTCGTTATATTGTTAAAGAATTTCAATGCAACTGTAGCAGGTTTCAATTGTTGTTTTAATACCTGGATATCCAATTGAACCAATTGTTTTTGAGTTTGTAATAATTCTTCTAACAATTGCTCTTCCTTTTCAAGATCCTCGTACGACTTTATTTTTCTCTTCATATATTTTACTTATCAAAGTGTTTCTAATAAAAGGAGAAATAACTTTTTTTCTCATAAGAATGAGAATAACTACGAGCAGCATGTAAAATGCTGCTATTAATAAAAAACCTAAGGCACGATTATTCAATACATCGCCAAGCCACCAGGCGCCTGCAAAGCTCATAAAAAGAAGTATACACAGGCTGATAAAAAAAATTAAGACGGAGTTTACTACACCCGAAGCAATATCACTTACCTTTTTAGTAAGCCGGACAAGGCTTAGCTTATAAAAAGTCTGTGCGTAATCACCCGCATGATTGAGTACATCTTTTGCGTCTTCTTTTAAATTTTGTGCTTCCATAATATGCAGCGGGATTTTGGAGAAAATTATAAACAGTCCCGCTGAAGCGGGACTGTTTATAAAAATTAGCTGATGCTTTCTTTCATTCTGTTTACTTTGTCTTCAACAACTGAACGGGCTTGTCGGCCTTTTTCAGCTGCAGTTGCGCTTAGATCTTCTAATTCTTCTTTGCCTTTTACAAAAAGATTGCTAAGATTATCTATCCAATCTCCTGCTGTTTTTTGAACTTTCTTGCGCATATCGCTTCCTTTTTCAGGAGCGATTAACATCCCGATTACCACTCCAGCAGCTGCGGCACCGAGGATACCCAATACCACTTTGGTTCCTGTTGACATAAGTTTAAAGGTTTTTAATTGTGAAATAATAAATCAAAATAATTCCTGCCTTGTCATATATCCGATTTAGTAACGGATCTTCCAAATATCAAAGACAATAAAAAGAGTACGATAAAAATGAAGAATAAGATCTTCGCTATAGAAGCTGCGCCTGACGCAATACCGCCAAAGCCGAATATTGCAGCAATGATGGCAACTACTAAGAATATAACTGTCCAGCGTAACATAAGCTTTAGATTTAAAAGTTATAAAATATTTTTTCTTGTTCTGAAAAACAATTAGAAAATACCGTGCCATTCAATTTACAGGGATGTCAGTGTTGCAATCTGGAATAATAGTTGCAAGTTTTTACCCATTGTAAACTAAAATTTAAAACTACAAGATGAAGCCCAACATTGGTTTAAGCGAAAAAAACATCAAGAGTATTACCACTGTATTGTCGTCAGTTTTAGCTGATGCGATCTTGTTATATACTAAAACACGAAAATTCCATTGGAATGTTTCCGGAAACAGTTTTATGGAATTGCACAAGCTTTTTGAAAAGCAATACAAAATACTGGAAGAAGCTATTGATGAAATAGCGGAAAGGATCAATAAGCTCGGAGCTAAAACGCCAGGCACTTTGCAGGAATTTATCCAGATGACCTCATTAAAAGAATCTCCTGGTAAATATCCTTCGCAAAAGGATATGATCAAAGAGTTATTAAAAGATCATGAAGCTGTGATCATCCAACTTAGAAAATATATAAAAGATTGCGATGAACAATATGGAGATATAGGAACCTCAGATTTTCTTACTGACCTCATAAAAGAACATGAAACTATTGCATGGACATTGAGAAGGTACCTCTCATAAAAGAACATGAAACTAAGTTCAGGTTATCCTTTAAATTTAATAAAAAACGGGTTACTGTTTTCTTATCCAAAACTTGAAAAAGATATTAAAACTGATGTGCTTGTTTTAGGTGGAGGAATTTCAGGTGCATTAGCGGCTCATTATCTTATTCAGGAGGGGATCGACTGTACATTGATAGATGCAAGATCGATCGGTCTTGGCAGTACTTGTGCCAGCACTTCATTACTGCAATACGAAATAGATACGCCACTTCATGAACTCATAGACATAGTGGGAGAAAAAAATGCTGTCCGCTCCTATAAGCTCGGTGTTTCGGCTATCACAAAACTTTCAGAACTGGCAATAAAGGCGGGAATGAAAGATTTTGAAATGAAAAAAAGTCTTTACTACGCTGCCTATAAAAAAGATATTCCTTTTTTGAAAAAAGAATTTGAAGCTAGAAAGAAATATGGATTTAAAGTAAAATGGCTGGACGAAGACCAGGTGTTTAAACAGTTTGGTTTTTCATGCCCCGGTGGAATACTGTCGGATATAGCCGCTGCAACCGACACTTATCTTTTGACCCATTACTTGCTGCAATACAATATCAATAGAGGACTGCTAGTTTATGACAGGACACCTGTTGTTTCGATCAAACACAACCGCTTTAATATTCAATTAAAAACGCAGGAAAAATATATCATTACTGCAAAGAAGCTTGTATATGCAACCGGCTATGAAGTGGTCGATTTTATTTCAAAACCGATCGTAAAACTAACCAGCACTTACGCTATTGCAAGTGAAGCTTTTAATTCGCCAGTTAAATCTGCAAAAAGCGATGTTTTGATGTGGAATACAGCAAAACCCTACATGTATTTACGGTCAACAAATGACAATCGCATTATTGTTGGCGGCCGGGATGAGGAATTTTTTTCTCACATTAAAAGGGATAAGCTCATTCCGCAAAAATCAAAACAGCTCCAAAAAGATTTTAAAAAAATTTTTCCTTCAATTCCTTTTAAAACTGAATTCAGCTGGGCAGGTATATTTGGGTCCACTAAGGATGGGTTACCATACATCGGCACTTACAGGAAACTACCAAACAGTTTTTTTGCGCTTGGATTTGGTGGCAATGGAATTACGTTTAGCCAGGTTGCCGGAGAGGTCATAGCCTCACTGTTAAAAGGTAAAAAGAATAAGGATGCGAATATTTTTTCGTTTGAAAGATAAAGTCGACCTACTCTACCGGTTTAAATGTGAGTTTTTTTTTGTGGACAATCATCTACAAAAAATGTAAGCATCAGTTACAATTCTCTTATGTTCCGTTTGTGATTGGTTAGCACATGATTTGCAATTCAATACCAGGAACTTCTAAGTATGAGAAAGATCATTAGCGGATCATGGGTAAAACTTACTGTATTTGCTTTATCCACTTTTCTAAATATAATATTACATGCACAGGAAAAAGAAGTTGATGAGTCTTATTCCAGGCAAGAACTTTCTATTTCTCAAAAAATAGACAGTAAAACAAAAGCAGGATCTTTTCCTGCATATGATCAGAATTTAAAAATAACCTCAATAAATATTCCTGACACTTTTTTGCCAAAGCCACCCACTACGCCATTTTTACGAAATCAGAATGTTGGGATATGGAAAAAAGTTGGGCGTGCTGAACTCTTCATTGGAGGTGCTGAATTGTTTGGGATGACTGTTTTGATGCTTTCGCCTAAAGAAGTAACCGGATGGTCTGCTGATTGGGCACAGGATGCCTGGCGCAATGTTAAGCGGTCACTTTCAACTCCACCTGTTTGGGATGACGATGATTGGCAATTGAACTATATCGGCCACCCAGTTGCAGGATCTTATTATTATAATTCATTAAGAAGTCAGAATGCAAGCATATTCCATTCTTTTCTTTTTGCAACTGCCCAGTCATTTATTTGGGAATACTTTATTGAAGCAACGGCGGAAAAACCAAGTACACAAGATCTTATTGTTACACCTATAGCTGGAGCAATATTGGGTGAATCAGTACACCAGCTTACAATGAACATGCGCAGAAACGGGTTTAACTTTTTTGAAAAAGTTTTTGTAATAATTTTCAATCCATTGTTTGTTATGAACAATGGGTTTGGGCCCCGATTCAATCCCGTAAGACAAAAACAATTGTTTTAATAAAACACAACTCCCGAAATTTAGACCAGGCATTTCTTGTTAACTTTATAGTCGCAAGCTTTAAATTATGAGAATGCTGCCCCTAATTTTACTCGTTTGCTGCTGTAGCGCATATGCACAGGATAGCACTATTATCATCAAAGCGGGAACTAGCTTTAATGAGTCTGTTTCAGTTACAGACCTGTATGAGTATCCACAATTTGTTTATGGTAAAGTTTTTTTTAAACTCGGTGATAGTTCATCAGCCAGGTTGAATTACAGCAGGTTTTTAGATGAAATGCATTTTATAGATCTTAAAGGCGACACACTCAATATTGCCTATCCCGGAACGATCAAGTTTATTCGCATTAGCAATGATCTGTTTTATTATGACAATGGCTACGTAAAACTTATAAAAGACAACAATACAATAAAGCTTGCCGCAAAAAAAACGCTCAAGATGTCAGGCAAATATAAGATAGGCGCATATAATACGGCAAGCACTACATCTGCAATAGATAGTTATAGCTCATTGACCATCGATCATAAAAATTACAATCTGACTCCAAGGGAAGACGTTACACTAACAAAAAAAACAGAGTATTATTTTGGAGATAAATACAACCACTTTGTTTTGGCTAATAAAAAAAACATATTGCGCCTGTATTCAAAACAAGAGGGAGCAGTTACTACGTATCTAAAAGAAAATAATGTTGATTTTAATAAACCAGAAGATATTGAAAAGCTATTCCAGTACTTAACAAATTTGTAACTCAACTGGCAGAGATCTACATTAGAATTGCGGGGAAGCTATTAAAAATAACATGCCTTCTTATAGCCATTAACATGTCGCTTTTGTTGACCCATTTATTTTTTCTCTTATTAATTTTTAATTCCTTAGAAAGAATAAATGGCGGAAACGTGTTGGAGTCAAATTAATAAAAAAAGGGTCTCAATTCGCTGAAACCCTTTCCTATGGCTGTGACCGCGTTAGGATTCAAACCTAAAACCTTCTGATCCGTAGTCAGATGCTCTATTCAGTTGAGCTACGCAGCCGGCGGACGGCAAAAATAAGACAAAATGCCTTGTGTGCCAAAAGGCATTCATGATTTTAGTGCAGCCTATATTTGCTGCATGAAAATTCTTATTACCGGCGCCAATGGATTTCTCGGCTATTATATTGCAGAACAATTACTCGCAAAAAAATATTCAGTTATTGCTACCGGTAAGGGTGAATGTCGCTTGCCTTTTACTCACGATTTAAATTTTCAATGGGTTACAATGGATTTTACTGATCCATTTTCTATTCATGATGTTTTTGAAAAAATAAAACCAGATGTCGTGATTCATTCGGGTGCAATGAGCAAACCCGATGAATGCGAGAAGGATCAAATGAAGGCATATTTGGTAAATGTAGAAGGCACTGTGCAATTATTAATTAATTCAGAAGATCTGAAAAGCTTTTTTGTTTTTCTTTCAACAGACTTTGTTTTTGATGGTGAAAGAGGAATGTATAAAGAAGAGGATGCTGTGGGACCAGTTAATTATTATGGTCGCACTAAACTGGAAGCGGAAGAAGCAGTAAAGGAATATGAACATGACTGGGCGATCGTAAGAACAGTTTTGGTTTATGGGAAAAATCATTCAGGGCATAGTAACATCTTAAAAATTGTAAGAGAAAAATTGGAGAAAGGAGAGGAGTACAGTGTTTTTGATGATCAGGTAAGAACACCAACCTATGTCGAAGACCTTGCAAAAGGAATTGTTTCTATTATTGAGAAAAAAGCAACAGGAGTTTTTCATTTATCCGGAAAAGATGTTTTGACTCCTTATCAAATGACAATTAAAACTGCAGAGCATCTTAATCTCGATAGTTCGATAATAAAAAAAGTTACTGCCGCGAATTTTAACCAGCCGGCAAAAAGGCCCTTGAAAACGGGTTTCATAATTGATAAGGCAAGAGAAAAATTAGGATATGAGCCGATAAGTTTTGAAGAAGGATTAAAAAAAACTTTCAGTTGATCAATGATGCTTTCCAAAAGATTTTTCTCCTGCACGAATAGCAACTGTTAATCGATTTTCAATAGGAGGGATGGGGCAATTATATTTACCACTCACATAAGCACAATAAGGATTATACGCTTTATTAAAATCGATCAGCACGTTTTCATTGGTAATGTCTTTTATTTCCAGGTCAATATATCGTCCACTTTCATAAGTTTCTTCGCCTGATGTAGCATCTGTAAATGGAATAAATAAATGATCCTTATATTCCTTCGTTGTCATCAGGTCCTGGCTTTGATAGATGTTTAATGCAACAACTGTATCATTAATTGTAAAATGAATTATTCCATAAACCCGGTAGTTCTTTTTTATCGGACCCGAACTTTCCATTCTGAACCATGGTGAGTTCATAGTTCTTTCAAACCTGCAAGTCATCCTGTATTTTTCATTAACTGCAAAAAAAGACATGAACTCTTTATCTTTTCTGGAAACAACTTCATGTTCCTTCACATATTTCTTAAAATACGAATCAACTGAATCTTTATATGTTTTGTTTTGTGCAAAAGAAATAGTAGGAAAAAAATAACAGACAAGTATCAATAATATCCTCATAATCCTCTTTTAAATCCTGTAAATCGTGGTTTTAATTCATCATTAATACATTCACACTTCTTTGCAGAATATTGAATGCAATTTCGGCCATCAGGTTCTCTTTATCAAGAGTGGGGTTCACTTCTGTTATTTCAAAACAACAAACTTTTCGGTTGTGCATGAACTTACTGATCAGGTCTTCCACTTCTCTTTCTCTTAAACCATTTCCCACTGGCGTTCCTGTACCTCTTGAAATAGAAGAATCAAGAGAGTCAACATCAAAACTTATATAGATATCAGTGCAGTCATCCAGGTGACGGGTAATTAAACGAACAATATTCTCCGGTCCTTTCATCCGCACCTCCTTTGTTGAGATCAGTTTGATATTATGCTTATCGATCACATACTTCTCTTCTTTCTCATAATCTCTTGCTGAGATCAGCACTACATCTTCAGGCAAAACTTTTGGAGAAATCTTGCCAATGTGCTTTAATTTTTCCCAATAAGATTTTGTTTCATCATCAAGTTTATGGACAGCACAATCTTTATTGTCTTCGCCGAGTGTGATCGCAAGCGGCATACCATGAAGATTTCCGGATGGCGTAGTATAGGGTGTATGTAAGTCAGCATGTGCATCGATCCAAATTACTCCTAGTTTGCTTTTTGGTTTTGCCATCTTTATCCCGGCAATTGTTGCACCTGCAATACTATGATCGCCACTGATAACAACGGGAAAAAAATTATTCTTAAGAGTTTCAGAAACAGATTTACTTACTTTTTCGTACATGGAATAAACTCCCTTTACCCTTTTTGCGTAAGGGGACTCTATTGGCTCATACAACAATTTATTTTCGTTCGGAATTCTTTCCGATGGAAAGTGAATAAAAAAGTTACTCATAAAATCCATAGCGGCAACCTTAATAGCTTCCACTCCAAGACTGGCGCCACGGGTGCCGGCACCGATCTCTGATGGTACTTCGATCAGCTTGATATTCCTCATAAAATTTATTTCTTTTCCTGCACCCAAAAATCTGTGAAGATGAGCCATCCCGATAGTTATCAGGAGTAAAGTAACGCGGCAAAAAATGATGCAGCAATCGATTTTTCAGGAACGGCAAAGCTAAAAAAACAAGGCCGGATAACCTAATAGGTGTTAGTAGATAAGAGTGTTACTTATTTTACAGGGAACTCCTACGGAGTTCATTCTTAATTGTATAACTTTTATTATAAACACGAAGCTCCTACGGAGCTATGATATATGACATTTACAAGCATTGCCCATAGGGGCAACCTCTTTATAGAAAATAATTTTAACCAGAAAGTGACTCCATAGGAGTCGCCTATCAAAGGATTCAAAATTTATTCATGTGCTGCCAGTACCGGTATAGAACTATGAAAAGCAAGCTTCTTGGTAGAACTATGCTTGAAAACAGAATCATAAAAACTATGGTTGCGGGGAACATTGATGACGATATCAATATTTTTATCCTGAACGAATTGTTCAATCGTTTCCTCAAAATCAAAAGTGGTAATAAAATAAAACTCGGGATTATATTCTGCGAATTGTTCTGCCAACCATGCTCTTTCTTCTTTCAACTCTTCATTAAGCGCCACATGTATCTCGCTGTTCACATTTACAATATGCAGATTGGGTTTAAAGAAATCAAGCACGGCTTTCAGGTATGTAACTGGAGTTATCTCTTCAACATTTTTAAAATCAGAAGCGAGAGCCACATTATTGATCCCTTTAAACGCAGCTTGCGCCGGTACTATTAACACCGGGCATACATCACGCATTGCGATCTTCAATGTATTACTGCCGATCAATGCCTGCTTCACAGGAGATTTACCAGTGATCCCCATCACGATCAAAGTAGCGGATTTCTGGTAAGCCAGCCTTTCCAATGAATCAACAAAGTCATTTCCTTTTTCACGAACACATTCAATTTCTCTGTCCCCTTTTCTAAGCAATTCTTCTTTCAGACTTTCAAGATAGGTGCCTGATATTTCATATTCATCATCGTGACGGTAAAGATTATAAAGAATAATACTTGCTTCTGGTCTTCCGCTTAGCATTTCAGAAGCATAACGGGCAGCATTTAATGCAGTTTCAGAAAAATCAACAGGAATGATTACGGTCTTCATGAATCAGTGGTTTTGTTTGTTCGTTTCAAAAATGCGAGCCGAAAATAGCACATTATTTCGAAGGGTATAAAAATTTGTAAGATGATGATTGTGATACCAACAGTTGTAATTCTTTTGGGCTTCCGTTGCGTCGCACTTTTGTACGATTGGAATTCTATTCAGCTTTTTAAGTTACACAGATGTTCACAGAATATATTCCGTGTAAATCCGTGACATCTGTGAGATATTTTTTTGACATTCACAATTGACCATTCGTCATTCACGAAGCTTAATCGGAGTTACCGACTTTCAACGGAGCGTCGCAATCAAAGTTTAATCAGGGAACTGAAGCCGGCAACCAAAAAATCTTTTCCCTAATTTTAACGCAACCCTGTGAATAAGTACTTCTTATTTAAATGAGTTTTGCAGATTATATTCGCCGCTATTAAAACGTTTGCCCGTGCGCCTAAAAAGTCTTGAAATTAAAGGGTTTAAAAGCTTTGCTGATAAAACTGTTGTCAACTTTGATGACAACGTAACAGGAATCGTTGGCCCTAATGGATGCGGTAAATCTAATATCGTGGACAGCATCCGTTGGGTTATTGGCGAGCAAAAGATCAGCCACCTGCGAAGCGAAAACCTCGATAGCCTTGTTTTCAATGGCTCTAAAAGTCGCTCTGCATCGGGACTTGCGGAAGTGAGTTTAACCTTCGAAAACACAAGGAATCTTCTTCCAACAGAATTTACCACCGTTACTATTACCCGTAAATTTTATAAAAGCGGTGAAAGTGAATACCGCCTGAATGATGTGCAGTGCCGGTTGAAAGACATCCAGAATCTTTTTATGGATACGGGTATATCAACCGATTCTTATGCCATCATTGAATTGGGTATGGTGGATGATCTGATCAAGGACAAAGAAAATAGCCGCCGCCGGATGCTGGAACAAGCAGCAGGTATTTCCATTTATAAAACAAGAAAGAAAGAAGCGAAGCTTAAACTTGATGCAACGGAGCAGGATATTGCCCGTATCGAGGATCTGTTGTTTGAAATAAACAATCAATTAAAGACATTAGAGAACCAGGCTAAGAAAGCAGAAAAATATTACGAGGTTAAAAAAGAATATCGTGAAGTAAGTGTTGAGTTGGCAAAAGCAGCATTAGAAAGTTTTAATGTTACTTACAAAGAGCTGAATACACAACATGAGACAGAAACTGATAAGCGGATAAAACTGGAAGCGGAGATAGCCACTGATGAAGCTGCACTGGAACAGGATAAAGTCGTTTTCATTGAAAAGGAAAAAGAGTTACAGGTCATGCAGCATGCATTTAATGAAATGTTGCAGCACCTGAGAACAAAAGAAAACGAGAAAAATCTTGCTGCTCAACGGTTAGATCATTTGAAGGAAAGGGAATCTGGTTTACAGGATTTTTTACAAAAAGCAGAAGGACAACAACAGGGAATAGAAGAAAGCATTGCATTTACAGGTTCACAGTTAGAGGAAGAAGCAATGAACCTGGAAGGAATGAACGAGCAGTTGATACAGTTGCGAAATGAAATGGATGCGAAGAGAGTGGTGATGGATGAAAAAAGAATTTCACTGGATTCATTGCGCAGCGGTTATCAGCAAGTGCAACGCAATCAATTTGAAGCGGAGAAAAAAGTTGTTATTGCCGATACTTCAATTCAAAATCTTAGCCGAGCTATCAACCAGATAGAAGATGATAAAGTGAAAAGAGATCAGCAGCGTACACATTTTGCTGATGAACTTCATTTACGTGAAAGAGAACTGAACATTAAAAGAACTGATCTCGACCAATTACAAAAGCACCAGGATTATACAAAAGAACAGATACTCCAAACACAGGCATTGCTTGATACCCTGAGATCAAGAATGGCTGATGAAACAAGAAAGCTTGATTCAAAGAGAAATGAACATGAACTTCTGAAAAGTTTGATCGATTCAATGGAAGGTTATCCCGACAGTGTAAAATTCTTACACAATAACCAGGATTGGAATCATACAGCGCCAATTCTTTCTGATATTATTTATGTAAAAGAAGAATATAGGACAGCGTTGGAAAATGTATTGGAACCTTATTTGAGCTATTATGTTGTAAACAATTTGCAAGAAGGTTTACAAGCTGTTCATTTATTAGATGCGAATAAAAAAGGGAAAGCCAATTTCTTTTTGTTGGATAAATTAAATGAATCGCCTGTTGAGATGCATGATTTTTCATCAATGCAAGGCGTATTATCGGCATTAGATGTGATTGAGGTTGATGAAAAATATCTTGGTCTTGCCCGTCATTTGTTAGCGAATGTGATCATCGCAGAAAATGAGGAGGTATTGCAAAATAGTAATGGCTTTGTAGTTATAGAAAAAGGCGGTCGCTATGTAAAAGGAAAGTATTCATTGACCGGTGGTAGTGTTGGTTTGTTTGAAGGAAAGAAGATCGGTCGTGCAAAGAATTTAGAAAAATTACAAGAAGAAATTATTTCTCAGAATGCAGTTGTTGAATTGCTGAAAGATGAGATACAGGAAAGACACAACGAAGTGATCGCTTTTAATGAAGAACTACGTGAGTCTACTTTGAAGAATACCGAAATAGAAATCCAGGAACTTACCAACCAGGTATTTTCATTTCATAACAAATTAGAGAATCTGCATGCTTTACAAAGCCAAAGCCAGCATAGGCTTGAAGAATTAAAAGCCGAGATCCAACAAACCCAGGGATCGGTTGAAGCAACACGTAATGATTTGAAATGGCTGAGCGAAGAATTGGTATTACAAGCTGCAAAGGTGAATGAAGGCGAAGAGATATTTAAAAATGAAGAAGGAAGTTATAATGAATCGAATCGTCAATATAATGAGTTCAATTTATTAGTGACCAGGCAGCATAGTAAGATCGGCGCCTTGAAACAAGAACTTGATTTCAAGAATAACCAATTGAATGAACTGAAACTGCAGATCGAAAATAATACGCAACAGCTTTCAGATTCAAGACAACAGATCGAATCATGCATTGTTCAACTTGAGCAGATCGAAGATGAGCTGTTCAACATGTTGAAGTTAAAAGAAGATGAAGAGAAAAGATTGAATGAGGCAGACCAGGCTTATTATAATTTCAGAAATGAATTAAGTGAGAAAGAAAGCATGCTTCGCCATAAAGTAAAAGATAAAGAACAGGTTGAGCATTTCCTTGCTGAAATAAAAGATAGGCTGAATGAGGTGAAGCTGCAACTGGCAGGAATGAAAGAGAGATTGCATGTTGAGTTTCGCATTCACCTTGAAGATATTTTGGATGAAGCAAGGATAAATGAAATGACAGTAGATGACCTGCAGGAAAGATCAGACAGAATGAAAAAACGCCTGGAAAACCTTGGCGAAGTAAATCCTACTGCCATCGAAGCTTTTACGGAAATGAAAAAACGGTATGAGTTTATTCTTGAACAAAAGAATGACCTTGTATCAGCAAAAGAAAGTTTGTTACAAACGATCCAGGAAGTAGAAGCAACAGCTAATCAGAAATTTTTAGAAACATTCCATTTAGTAAGAGAGCATTTCCACCGGGTATTTAAAACTTTATTTACCGAAGATGATCAATGCGATCTTATTCTTGAAAATCCGGAGAATCTTGCTGAAACCGGAATTGACGTTATCGCAAAACCTAAAGGCAAACGGCCATCCTCGCTTACTCAGCTTAGTGGTGGTGAAAGGACTTTAACAGCAACAGCCTTGTTGTTTGCGATCTACCTGATCAAACCAGCACCATTCTGTATACTGGATGAGGTGGATGCCCCTCTTGATGATGCTAATGTTGGAAAATTCACAAATATGATCCGTGAGTTTAGCGGCAATTCACAATTCATCATTGTAACACATAATAAAATGACCATGAGTGCTGTTGATGTGATCTATGGTGTTACGATGCAGGAGCCCGGTGTCAGCCGGTTAGTGCCTGTTGATTTCAGAAGCTTGAGTTAAAACCCCCTGTCCCCCTAAAGGGGAGACTTAGGTGGTAGAAACTTTATTGTAATCAAATATCTTTTTACTGAAAATTGCTTTGTAAGAGTTCATTTCTTTTTCACTATAATTTTAATAACATTTAAAAACTGCCATTGGTTCTTACTACTGTAATGAATATCCCCAATAGTAAAAACTAATGGATCTAAGTTCCCTTTAGGGGACAGGGGTATGAGAACAATTATTCTTCTGATCGCTTCCAATGTATTTATGACCTTTGCGTGGTATTATCATTTAAAACAAGATGGCTGGCCTTTATGGAAAGCAATTGTGCTCAGCTGGTTCATTGCTCTGTTTGAATATTGTTTGATGGTACCTGCAAACAGAATTGGCTATGCGGGTGGTCTCAGCGGTTTTCAATTAAAACTGGTACAAGAGGTGATAACATTAGTAGTTTTTGCAGTCTTTGCAGTTGTTTATCTAAAAGAACCTTTGCACTGGAGATATCTTGTGAGCTTTTGTTTTCTTCTTGGCGCCGTTTATTTTATGTTTAAGAAGTAAATGTTTTTAGCCCGATTGCTGCTTGACCTTTTGCTTTTTGATCATATCAGACTTTACTTTATTTATAGCTCCACTACTTAAGAGGTACACTCCTATACTGATCCCTAATGAACAAATTAAGCTGTGTAATATCCAATTAGCCCGAATAAAATGCGAAAGAGAATAGTACATAAAAAATATACCACCAGCTACTAAAAGAAAGCCGAATACTGTCTTATAAAGCCATCTTTCAAAATGGTAATTACTCATAAGTTGGTTTTCAGAACTAATGTAGTGAAACTATGGTTATTTGCCTGCGATCACTGCTATTCTTTTTCAGACGGCTTATCTACAAATTTGCTTTATAAAATCAGATGCAGGCCGGTATCCTAAATTTTCTGCCTGCTTCATATCAATACAAGCAGCCTCTTTCTTACCTGAATTATATGCTGCTAATCCACGACTGTAATACGAAATTGAATAATCGGCTTTCAATTCTATAGCTTTTGAGTAGTTTTTGATGGCTTCATCATATTTCTTTTCATCTGTAAAAATATTTCCTCTGTTATGATATGCCTGGTAATAACCGGGATTAAGTTCAATTGCTTTATTGAAATCACTTAAAGCCTCTTCTTTTCTTTTTTCATTCATAAAAAGGGTACCCCGGTTAAAATAAGCTATTGGGAGCTGTGGTTTTAGTTCGATCGCTTTATTATAATCTCTTAAAGCTTCTTCATGTCTGCTATTATCACGAAAAAGACTTCCCCTGTTAATATATACGTCGGTAAAATTTTGATTCAATGAAATGGCTTTATTATAGTCATCTAACGCTTGTTTAAACTTATTTTGATTCATATAAATAAGCCCCCTGTTGCCATACGCTTGGTAATAGTTTTCTTTTAATTCAATGGCCTTGTTGAAGTCAAGCAAAGCCTGGTCATATTTCTTTTCATCCATTAAAAAGTTACCCCGGTTATTATAGGCAACTGATATCGTCGGATCTTGATTAATTGCATCATTCCACAAAGTCAGATCAGAGTACCATATTTTACTTTTTTCAAATGTTTTAATTGAAAAGAAAATGGTAAATGCACTCAGCAGGAAAATGGGAACCACCTTCATTTTCATGTTCCAGAGCAGGGTAAACCCTTCGCCGAACAGGAAGAAGATCCCGATGGAGGGGATATAACTATACCTGTCTGCCATGATGGCGGTACCTACTGGCAGTAATTGCAATACCAGGAAAACAGTAACAGCAAAAAAACCAATTCCGAAAAATATTTTTTTTGAAAAGCGTAATGAATAGAAAGCAAACGACGCTACCGCTAAAAATAATAATAGATATACATAATATTGAGCTGGGATACTATCACCACCTTTTATTGGATAAGAATAAAAAGCACTTAGATTAAGAGGTATTATTATTTTATACAGGTACGAAATAAATCCATAACAGGCAAAAATAATGCGTTGCAGCAACGTGAAATTTGCAATATCTTCAACTGCGATAGAAGTTTTTTGTGCCATTACAGCCACTGCGCCGAGTATAATTGCCAGAAGAAAGAAGGGCAGTTTATCAAGAATTGACTTTGCATTTATTTTTCTTCCCTTAAAATAATCTGTAAGTATCAACACCAGCGGGAGAGAGACTGCCATGGCTTTTGAAAGAAGTGATAGTAAAAATAAAAGCAAAGCAATAAAAATATATTTCTTTTGAAAACCTTTTAAATACTTCATATAGAATATCCAGGATGTCAGAAAGAAAGATGTATAAAGCAAGTCTTTCAATTCTGCGGCCCATGCAACAGACTCTACATGAATAGGATGGACACCAAATAGAAGGGCAGCTACTAACGCCAATTGGTATTTTTCACTAAGCTGTTTCATGGCAAAGAAAACCAGCGCTGTATTCAGTAGATGGAGAAGAAGGTTGACAGTATGATATCCTGTTGCATTTAAACCAAAAAATTTGTATTCAATAGCCAGGGCCAGTACAGTGAGAGGATGATAATTACCCATTACATATTGTGAAAAAATATCCTTTAGATTAAAGGAAAGTACAAGTTGATTATCCCTGATGTAAGCGTTGTCGTCCCAGGCTAATAAGCCGTTAGTCAGAACTGGCAGATAAACAAGAAACGAGATCAGCAGAATGACAGCAAGAGCAAGATATTTCTTCCGGTTTTCGAGTTTAGCGGTTTTTGATACTATTGGCGAAATTTTTTTGCCAGTCGGTTTTTGTTTTTGTATTTTTTTCCCTTTCATGAATGGTGAAGATAATAAGGCCCATGTATTTAATTTCAGATCCGGGTTAAAACACCCCAACGAAATCAAGGCTTTGCAATATTATCGTTTTGATGTGCAAAGCTATTTGCCTGCGATCACTTCTATTCTTTTTTCAGCGGGTTTATGATAAATAGCCGACTTAAGAAGACCCCATTTATTTAACCGGTATTTTATAGAAGTACCAATTACTCCCAACCCATATGTTGAACTCCGGCTAAAGTTAATAGAAGAAGCTTCTTCAAAATATTTTGCAGGGCATGATATTTCACCGATCTCATAACCGAGATAAAATATCTGGCACAACATCTGGTTATCAAAAATAAAATCGTCGGAGTTTGCCTGGAGATTTAGTTTTTCTAAGATCTCTTTTGAAAAAGCCCTATAACCTGTATGATATTCTGAAAGTTTTTGCCAGATAAGAAAATTTTGTGTCCATGTAAGGATCCTGTTTGCAATGTATTTGTAAACAGGCATTCCATTGATCATTGCCCTGTCTCCAAGTATCCTCGAACCAAGAACAACATGAAAAACGTCTTTGGCGATCAAATAAGCCATTGAAGGGATCAATTTCGGATTGTACTGGTAATCGGGATGAAGCATGATGACAATGTCAGCACCGATCTTCAGTGCATAATTGTAACAAGTCTTTTGATTTCCGCCGTAGCCGTAATTGCGGTCATGTCTTAGGATATGATCGATCCCAATTCGTTTTGCCACTTCAACAGTGTCATCTTTACTGTTATCATCAACAAGTATCACATCATCTACAACATTAAAATCAATTTCGTTGTAAGTTTTCTCGAGGGTTTTTGCTGCATTATACGCAGGCAGCACCACTACAACTTTCTTCCCATGGATCATATACCGTGATTAATTTCCTGAAAAATATAAAAGGTTGTTCAAAACATCAAATTATCTGGATTCCCGGGATAAAGAATATCCGGTAATAACCCCGGTCAATTAATTTTTATATACTTAGAATAATCAACTTTAGCAGGATCAACCTTCTGCACAAGATAAATAAAATACACTTCATCTCCGACTATCCCCGGACCCCACTTTTTTAATAGATCAACTTGCAGATCGTTTCGTAAAATTGCTTTTTCCATATCCTGTTGGCTGGTTCCATCCGATGATACCTGCGGAGCGCTGTCCTTTATCCAAAGCACTTTTTGGTTGCCTTTATCTATAAATGCACCTAGCGAGGCTACTGCTTCCTGGAAACTCATTTGATCCTTTCTTCTTTTGCTCCAAACTATAAAACTTCCGAAATCGTTCATCTGGGGATAAAATATTTTTTTATCAAGATAGGTAGCAAGTGGAGATATTGTGAAATCAGTAATGCCAACAACAGGCAAGCTATCCAAGTTATTTTCTTTAATATAATTCGCAACTTCTTTGCTCGGGGAAAATTTGTATTGCAAATCCATTGTATATGCTACAATAGCACCAATAACACTGAACGATAAAATTGTTGTAAAAAAAGGCTTACTTATTCTTTTACCCAAACTTGCCAGGCTACTATCATATTTTTTTTCAGGATAATATTCACTAAGCCAATAGCAAACAACCAACGCAATGAGTAAATAGCCACAATATCGCGAATGCATTAAAGCTGTATAATAGTAAACTGAAAAAAGACCGATCGTTGTACCTAAGTAAAGCAACAGTATTAATGGCTTTCTTAAAAAAACAAAAATGCCAGCAGCAAAAATTATTATTGATAATAAAACCCATCCCGTGGAAAGAGTATCTTTAAAATAAATAGCAGTGTTCCAAAAATGTTCTTCGATCTGCGGAATGTATAGATACGTTGTAAAAAGTTTTGATGACACCTCTCCCCATCTTGAAAGATCAAATAAACCAGTTGCATATTGCGCCGGGAAAGAATTGTCTTTGTCCGGCCATATTTGATAAAATGAAAATGCAACACCAAGAATAAAAATGACAAGACCAATTGCCAGTTGCATCATTGCCTTTCCATTTTTCTGCTGGTAAAGAAAATAGTCCAATACAAGAATGCCGGCAATGCAGCAGCCAATGACAACAGCATAGATGGTTACGTTTGCCAATAAAGCAAGTAACACACCGATCAAAATATATTTGGTCGTTCTGTTTTTGTATAAAGCACAGATACCAAAAACAAGCAATATGCCCAATGCATAGCTTCTGCTTATTACAGCATACTCATACAATGGGAAGTAACCAAATGAAAATAAAATTTTATGAAGGTTGCTTAAAGGGGCATAACGGTTAAAAATAAAAATGAAAGAGGTTGCGACCAGCAAATGAAAAGCCTGCATATAAATGGGATCATGAGTTACCCTTGTTATCCAATAAAGAAAAAAATGCCAGAGTGCAGGATTTCCTTCGTAATTCATATTGTCAAGCAACTGAGGTAGTGAATTTGCATCTCTTGCTACAAGCCAGGCCTGGTGTTCATCACGCCACATTTCATGTGATAATATACCGAGTAAGGCTATTATAAAAAAACCTGCAGTAACCATCAGGGCAAAACGAAGAGGGGTTGTGGTCAATTTAATTTCCCTACGTGGTTGAGGCTGCGCCGGCGATGGTGCAGTGGTTTTTGGCTGCTGGTAAAATTTCTTTTTCTTTTTTGATGCCATAATAAGGTGGTTATGGTTTATAATGTAAAAAGTATTTTAGAGCCCAAATAAAAGAGCTTAATTTTTTATAGAAATTGAATTTACCTGTTTATTTTTTCTTGCTGAAAATAATAAAAAGAGTGATGCAATACCTAAAGCGATCACCAATATTAATTGAAGGCCATGTAACATAAAGGCAAAGGCAAGGCCATCTTCGACTCCTACACCATAAAGTACAAGACCTTGGGAAACTAATAAATGATAAGTACCAATCCCTCCCTGTACCGGTGCTGACATTCCTATTCCTCCTGCAACAAGCAGAAATAATGCTGCACCGGCTCCGAGTCCACTGGTAAATGGAAAAGCAAAAAGTGCAACATACATCCCCGTGTAATATAAAACCCAAATAAATGCAGATTGAAAAATAAACAGCCATGGTCGCTTGAGATTCGCAACTGATTTTAAGCCGTCAACAAAACCTTTAATTATTTTAGTGATGGGTGATTCAGCGCCTTTGCTTTTACTTCGGTTTAAAAAATAGATTACCACAATTAATAAAACAAGTAACAGTACGATAATGGCAGTCAATAATAGTGGCGATTTGATAAGTAGCTGAAGTTTTTCGTTAAGAGGGGCAAAAATTTTTTCACTGAAAAAATTTCCTAGTCTTTTATATTCTATGGCTGCTGCAAGCAATATGCATACAAATAGACTTAATACGTCAATGATCCTTTCAACTATTACTGTTCCCAGCAATTTATTGAATGGTATTGATTCAGCTTTGCTTAAAGCACCGCAACGTGAAACTTCTCCTAATCTTGGCAACGCAAGATTGGCAAAATACCCAACCATTACTGAGTAAGTGGTATTTTTCAAAGAAGGGGAGTACCCCATGGGTTCAATCAGCAAATTCCATCTGTGTGCCCGAACGACAAAAGCAATAATTGAAATTAATCCTGACACAGAAACCCAAAATATGTTAGCATGAAAGATCTGCTGCATTATTTTTTTGACATCCATTCCTCTCAATGCATATAATAATAATGCTGCTGCCACTCCAAGCAGGATCATATATTTCAATATGCGTATGATTTTTGAATTCATTAAAAAGCTTAGTTATCTGTTTTAATTGTTGCAATAACGGTCAGCATAGAACCCCTGTTAAATAGATTTTGAAGAATGTTAAATGGTATAGTGGCAATGGTACACCCTGCCCATAATACTTTTAAAATCTTTTTATGCAAATCACTATGTCCTCGCTGAATCCATATTCGCTGAATATCCAAGCTTCTAAATAATGATGGCACTATTGATACAGGATGTAAAGGAGCATTCAATGTATATGATCCCTCAATTTTATATCCGATTTTAACAAGCATGTTTTGTAATGAGTAACTATTAAAATGCCAAAGGTGCCTGGGTGCATCAAAGCAAAACCACCTGGACCTAAAAATAAATCTTTCAAAGGCATTATAATTTGGAACCTGGACAAACAAATGCCCGTTTCCTGACAAAATTTTTTCTTTTACATGCAAAAGAACTTCTTGTGGATTTTCAAGATGCTCTAATACATGGGCAAGTGATACAATCTGGAATTTTTTAGATGGAATGAATTCTAAAATATCGGAATTTATTATTTCTGTTCCCTGACTAAGATTGGATTTACTAAAATTGAATTTATCAATTCCACACGATATTTTGCATCCTTTTTCCTTTACAAAACTTACTCTTTCGCCACTGCCGCATCCAATATCTAAGTAAGAATCGCTTTGCTGAAGAGATATTCCTGTTGAGCGTTTTAATAATTTAAAATCAAAATCATATTGATCAAATCGATACCACTTTTCCAAATCCATTTTGTTTTTTACCTGATTTCCTTCTGCGTTTTCAGATGAAAGATAGTTTGAAGGATAAAAAAGCGATGCATCGCCAACAGGCATTGGATTTAAAAAACCAACGCCACAACTATTACATTCATATAGATTAAATTTGTCTTCCACACTGTCAAATCTGTCTCTGAGATTCCCATATTTTTTTTTAATAGCTCCTTCACATAGAGGACAGCTATCGAAATATTTCGAATCGTATTTAGCGGTATTATTTTTATTAGAGTTCATATAATTAAATCATCTTTCTTTCTTCATACCAGTCTAAAGTTTCTTTGATCCCGCTTTTCAGATCATAAGCGGGTTTATATCCAAGCAGTAAACTTTTTTGAATATTGTAGCAATAAGTCATCTTCATGTTTTTAAGACGGAACGGGTAAATTGGGACTTTGAATCCTAATAATTTAAAGAAGCCAAAAAAGTATGCTATGGGTGTTATAAACATATTGGGAATTGTCCTGATTTTAATTTTATAATATATAGCCACCTCATTTACAATATCTCTCATACTATAGGGATGAAGATCATTTCCAAAAAATATTTCATTTATGGCTTTTTCATCTACGGAAGAAAGTAACGTCAAGTTCACTAGATTTTTTACATATACCCAACTTACAAGATTGTCAGCTTTACCTATATGGAAATATCGTTTCTTTTTAATAGCGCTGAAAAATTCTTTATAAGGAGTTTCTCCCCAGGGCCCATAAACCGAGGTTGGTCTGATAATAGTGAATGGTATGTTCAGTTTTTTACAAAACTCTTTCACTATTTTTTCACCTTCAATTTTTGATTCTCCATAAAAAGTTTTTGTCTTGTAGGGTTCAGTTTCGTCTATAAATCTTTTTTCATCAAATAGGCCAACCACTAATTGGGTTGAATAAAATATAAACCGTTCGAGTGTTTTACTTTTTGCCGCTTCTTCAAGCACATTTAAAGTTCCTACATAATTTACTTTGTAGTCATTTTTATTTTTACCATTTAAATCAGTTTTAGCAGCGAGGTGGTAAATAATTTCAATATTTTCAAATATATTATTCAAGTCTTTCTTGTTTAATATATCTGCTTTCACTTGTTTAACCTCTGCCGGCAATTTTTCCCAATTTGTAAAAGGCAGATCAAGTGCGGTTACAATAGCTTCTTCCTTTAGTAATTCCAATATAAGATTAATACCAATGAACCCCGAACTACCGGTAACCAATACTTTTTTATTTTTTAAAGATGTGCTCATAGTCACTTTACAAAATTGGTTTGTGCGGCTTTATATATTTTCTTTATATTTTTTGGTATGAACATTTGATTTAACCTGTAGAAAAGAGTATTAACTACAAATCGAAAGGGAAATTTTGCTTTGTGCGATTTCAAGGCGTCGTAACATTCTTTCAGGCTTTTATACATACCCTGCCAGTTTGAATTGCTCATACCACCACTTCGCATTGTCACAAGTATACCTGGTATGTAAAATGTGTTAAGTCTATGAATTTCGAAAAGCCTGTATTGCAAATCAACATCTGATGCAAATTTGAAATTAAGATTAAAGGTTCCGTATTTTTCAAAAACATTCTTTCGGATAAAAAGGGCAGTGTTGGGCGGCAGCCATCCTTTTTTGAATAAGCCAGGACGAAAAGAAGATGACTTCCAGTAACGGTCAATTTTGTTCAGGTTTTTTCTGTTTACATATATGATATCGCCATATACGATATCATATTCGGGATGACTTTTAAATGCATTTGAAATGATTTGAAGTACGTTTTCGTGTGTGTACATATCATCTGCACATAGAAAGCAAATAACATCACCAGTTGACATGTGTATTCCTTTATTGAAAGCATCGTATAAGCCTTTGTCTTTTTCGGAGATCCATTTCAAACTTTTTGAAGAATATGTTTTCAGAATATCTACTGTTTTGTCATTTGAACCGCCATCGACAACGATATACTCTTTATCCGGATAGTTTTGATTCAACACACTTTGAATACAGGATTGCAAGGTTTCCTGACCATTGAATACAGGGGTAATGACGGATATCTTCATTCGTACTGGCTAATTAAATTATTATTTATTAAAAATGATTCCCATTATTTCTCCTTGGATAATTCGTTATATCATAACTAACAGCTGATAACAAAAGCTGAAACCCAAGAATGATCAGCAATGTAGGAATAACTACTGTTCCTGTGGGAGCTGGTAAATGGCTGCTTGCATATTTTACAAAATTTACAACTCCGTAAATAACTCCTATGATAAAAAATGGAATGCCGAAAAGCATATATACTGATGCGATATTGAAATCAAAAAGAAAGTATTTTAAAATTATTCTTCGAATGAACGCATTCAACAATTTCGGTGGAAAACCAAATAAAGCCCGGGTTACAGAAAGTGATGACTTTTCATCACCGTACCTGGCTTTCATCGGTATTTCCTGGATCACAGCATCAGCGTGATATAATTCGATCAGCATTGAAGATTCAAAGAAATATCTTTTGTGGATCTTGTTAGTGTTTATTGTTTTAAGCATCTCCTTACTGATTGCAACAAAGCCATTATTGGGATCAAAAATATTCCAATAGCCTGAAGCCGCTTTAATGAAGAAGCTTAATCCGAGGTTTCCTATTCGCCTAATGACGGGCATTTTTTTTAATGATTTAAAATCTCTGAAACGATTTCCTTTTGTATAATCGGCTTTATTATCAATTAATGGTCTTATAAGTTCAGGAATATAAGAACTGTCCATTTGATCATCCCCGTCTATCTTAATTGTAATATCACTATCCAGCTCAAGTGATTTTTTAAAACCTGTCAACATCGATCCGCCAACACCCTGATTTTTTTCATGGTTTATTACAATAAGCTTTTTATTTTCCTTTTGAATGTCGCTAAGAGTATTCCCAGTATTATCTTTTGACAAATCATTTACTGCAATGATCCATGTCACATCAGCTGGCAGGTTTTTAATTACTTCGGCTATATGTCTTGAAACATTATAGCATGGTATGACAACAGTAAGGATCATTGATCGTTTCTTTTATAAATAAGCAATCCAGCGGTTTCGGTCAGTTTTGTCATACAGCGAATCTCAAGATCCTGAGGCTTATAATCAAAAACAAAATATTTTACTTTCAATTGTTTTAATCTTGGTGAGCATGGATCCATGAAGATTGTATAGCCATCATTAAAGGTCTGCCTAAAAATTATGCTATCCTTGCCGTCAATATACATTCCCATTGTAATCCAGGCATACCTGTTATAGATAGAGTCATTTTTTCTTCTCGGATCAAGAATGTGCATTTGTTCAAGTGGAGGTACATACTTTACGCCATTAAGTATATTGCCCCCGGCTGCTTTTACAAGATTAGCCAATCGGTTATTGCCAAACAATGCCCAGCCTGCTTCGGGATCTTTTTTATGAATTTCTTTAGCGGCCTGGGTCAATGGATTTTCTATTACGGGTGAAAGCCCTTTTGTTAGTGGGTTAACACCAGCTTCTGAAATGATCATAATAGCGAGTATGATATATAATGCGGGTTTTGCAAGGCGAAAATCTTTAAAACGTGTAAGTAAATAAGCGATGGTTACCAATAGAGTTGAAATTGCAATCTGAGAAGTAGTAAAAAAGTTGTCGGTAGACTTATTAATATGTGAGCTCACAATCATCATAAATATTAAAGTTGTTACAGCCAATATGCTAAACTCAATCCAGGAAAAACTGCTTTTTTTATTTTCAATTTTTTTACTTCCAATATAACAGATAAGAAGCATGCAATTACCAATTCCAATAACAGGTAGTGTTCGGAAATCTGGTGACATTGAAAGCAATGTGATCTTGCTTAAAAAAGGAGGGAAGCCTGCTAAAACATATATGAGAGTGAATATGACAAAAATCGACATTGATAAAAGCAAGCCGTCAATTTTTTTATATTTAAAATAATAAAAAAATAAAGAATAAAAGACAATAGGGAAAAACATCAAAGCTCCGCTTGCTTCGCAAATGTTTTGCCATTGTTTTGGCGTATGATCATCTGACATAAACATGCTGAAAAAATCAGCAAATAATTTTCCATTGTTCAAATTTCCGCCTGTTGAAAATCTTCTTCCGGGGTAAACCGTATTCAGCATCATAGAAAAAGTATCCTTTGCAATTTGATAATAATGGAATAAAATGATCCCAAGTAGAATAAAAGCGATACTCATTATTAAAGTCTTCGCCTGCCATCGGTTTTTAATCAACTCAAATTTCTTTTCTCTAATAAGATAACCAACCAGTATAGTAAAATATAAATAGATGAGTGGAACCTGGAAGGCTGGGTACAAAAAGGCAAAAAAACTGAAAATGCAAATAATTAATACGAGAGAAGAAACGATTAAGGATAATGTTTTTTTAGAATACAATAGATAAATAAATCCTACTAACATGCCATTCAGATAGATCATAAATGTGCTGATAGTGTATGACCACCATTGGATTCCTGGTGCTAAAAAGATAAAGAATGTACCGAATAACGAAAGCCAGAAATTATTTTTTGTTAAGAGCATGAAGAGCAGAAACGTGCTAACGAGAAAAAAGAAAATATTGAAATTCCAGGAAAACGCAAAGGCAGTTTCTACATCAAAAATAAAATAAGGCCAAACCGAAGGCCGGAGAATAGAACTAATGTCCTTTATCGGAAGGCCGAAAACAACAGAAGAATTTCCGCCGCCGTTAGCTTCATTCTTTATCGGTAAACCCGCTTCGTACTGGCCTATTACAGCAGAAGATGTTATCATCCACTCATCCATCCTGATAAATCTTGGTTTGCCGGCAAGGACAGATTCGGATTTTTCCATCCCAAAAAACAGATCCCAATTAGCAATATTTGAAGTATGAATTTTTAGGGAACTAAAAATGAGGTATGCGGATAGTAAAATGAGAAGGAATATTTTAGTTTTTCTATCAAATAAAATAAGAGTGCTGGCTGTTTGTAGCTTTGCAGGGCCTTGTACTTGGGCTGTTTTGCTTTCAGAAGATCTTTCTGGTACGGGACTGTTGATCTTCTTTTTTATTTTGTATTTTTTCGACATCCTTTCTTCAAATTTTTAATGGAGTATTTCATGGATAGGATGTTAGATTTTGAGGCGGTAAAATATAAAAGATTCAGCAAAGCTGCAAATGAGGGTGGAAGGGAAGATGGCTAGTTAGCAGCTTAACACTAAAGCAATTATGTTAATCCGTCATATTTATTTAATTTGGGATTTTAGAGAATGATTCTCTTATTGAACCATTATGGCAAATAAAAAGCTACCAAAGTCGAAAAGAACTAGTTCAAGCTCACCAGCACCGAAAAAGAAGGCAAAAGAGAAAAGAGATTACTCTTTGCTGCCATGGTTTTTTTTAGTGGCTGTGCTTACTGCGGTTTGCTTATGGCCCATGCTAAAAAATGAATTTACAAATTGGGATGATGAATTTTATGTAGTAAACAATCAGCTTCTTCGCGGACCTGACTGGAAAGGCATTTTTTCAAAGCAGGTATTAGGCAATTATCACCCGCTTACCATTCTCAGTTATGCTTTTAATTTTGCTATTTCCAGGCTTGATCCCTTCTCTTATCTTTTAGTGAATTATTTATTTCATATCGCCAATACACTGCTGGTATTTTATTTTATCTGGAATATATCGGGGAAAAACAAATTCATTGCTGCATTTGTTGCGCTTGTTTTTGGCATTCATCCAATGCATGTGGAATCGGTAGCATGGGTGGCGGAAAGAAAGGATGTACTGTATACATTCTTTTTTCTTTTTTCATTGATACAATACTGGGTCTTTTTAACTAAGGAGAAAAAGAAAAATCTTGTTTTTTGTTTTTTATTTTTTGTTTTATCGCTTTTATCAAAGCCGGCAGCGATCGTTTTACCTTTTGTTCTTTTTTTCCTTTATTATTGGTATGGACAAAGCCTTAAAAAAAATCTTGTATTTAAAATACCATTCTTTGCACTTTCAATTGTATTTGGAATAATAACAGTAAGTATTCAAAGCTCATCGGCCATGGCGGGATTGAGTACCTTTTCGATCATTGATCGATTGTTTTTTGCCTCTTATGTATTAATGACTTATTTCGTTCGCTTCTTTGTTCCTTATCCCTTGTCTGCTTTTCACCCATTCCCAATAACAAATTTTGCCGGATGGTCGATCTACCTTTCACCCATATTTGTTATTGCATTATTGATTGCCTTGTGGTTTTTGCGTAAAAATAAAATTGTAGTTTTTGGAATATTTTTTTATGTAATTAACCTGTTACTTGTTCTCCAAATTATTTCTATAGGTCTTACGATCGTGTCTGAAAGATATACGTATGTGCCCTATATAGGTCTTGCATTTATGTTCGCCATGTTGGTAAATCGTATAAAATTTATTCCGCAAAAAGTTTCCTTAGCCCTTGGGGCTGTATTTATCATTGCATTTGGGGTCATTACTTTTCAGCGTACGAAAGTTTGGAAGAACAGTGGCACACTATGGACAGATGCTTTGAAGACTCATCCCCGGGCTCCTTATGCAAGAACGAACAGGGCAAATTATCTTTCAAAACTTGCGATACGTCCCGATCAAAAACCATTTGCGGATAGCATTTATAAAATTGCCTTTGAAGATTGTGCAATTGCATTATCGGTAAGACCTAATCATGCACCGGCATTTGAATACCGCGGATTGATGTATTCAGACAGACAACAATTCAAGGAAGCATTGGCTGACGCAAATGAGCTTATCCGGTTAAAACCGAATTATCGTATCGGATATGATTTGAGAGCAACCTGTTATTATAAACTGAATGAACCGGAAAAAGCATTAGCCGATTATACTAAATGTGTGGAGATAAAACCTGATGATCATCGTTCTATTAATAACCTTGGGTCCATTTATATGAATTCGTTTAAAAAATACAATGAAGCTCTCAATGAATTTAATATTGCTATTAATTTAAACCCGCAGGCTAGCTATATTCTTAACCGCTCTATTTGTTATTATAAAATGGGTAACATGCAGAAGGCCAAAGAAGATGCATTGAGAGCAAGTCAAGGAGGCGCTGTGATCCCTGATAATTACAAATCCTTGTTGCAATTAAAATAAGCTGATCGACTCTCAATGAAAAAGAAGTCTAAAATAAAGATAAAGGGTAAGACAAATCAGGCTGAAATAAAAAATGAAAACTTGAAACCCTCAAGGGATAGATCTTTTTCTTTATGGCTATTTGGCGTTTTGGTAATTACGGGTATCTGTCTTCTTCCAATGTTCAATAATGGCTTTACTAACTGGGATGATGATGTTTATGTCATTAATAATTTAGTAATAAAAACACCGGATTGGAAAACTATTTTTTTCAAGCCATCTGCTTATAATTATCATCCTCTTACTATGCTGACACTTGCATTTAACTATGCAATTTCAGGTCTGGATCCGTTCTCATATCATCTTGTCAACTGGTTGCTTCATATTCTTAATACAGCGTTGGTATTTCTTTTTATTTATAAAATTTCAGGAAGAAGAACTTTTGTTGCAGCATTTGCTTCACTCATTTTTGGTATACATCCGATGCATATAGAATCTGTAGCGTGGATATCGGAAAGGAAAGATGTTTTATATGCCTGTTTTTTTCTGCTTGCATTGCTTCAATACTGGAGTTTTCTTGAAACGGATAAACGTCCGAAACTTTTATATTGTTTTATATTTTTCATTTTATCGCTTTTGTCGAAACCAGCAGCGATAATTTTACCAGTTGTATTACTCTTGCTTGATTATTGGTATGGCAGTTCTTTTACCTGGAAAGTATGGGCTGAGAAAATCCCTTTTTTCATATTCTCATTGCTTTTGGGGTTTATTACAATAAAAGTACAATCGGCTGAGGCTATTGTGGGATTTGATATTTATCCCTTGTGGACACGTTTCTTTTTTGCCTGCTATACGGTCATGATCTATACAGCAAGATTCTTTGTTCCTTATCCGCTTTCTGCATTTCATCCTTATCCTTCTGTTGATGCACTTGGATTGCCCGTGCTGTTGTCGCCGATATTTATTATTGCCCTGCTGGTCCTTATATGGTTAAAAAGAAAAGATAAACTGGTTGTTTTTTCCTTATTGTTTTTTATTGTAAATCTTTTGCTCGTAATGCAATTCATATCTATTGGACTTACTATTGTTTCTGAAAGATATACGTACGTTTCTTATATCGGATTATCTTTTTTGATAGGGATGTGGTTAAATAAATATCTCGATTCAAGGTCAGGCTCATTTATAAAAATGATCCCTTTTATCGTTGGAATTATTTATGGTTTTATCTCATTCCAAAGAACAAAAGTGTGGAAAGATGGAGATACATTATGGGCAGATGTGGTGAAGCATTATCCGGATGCTGCAACGCCAAGATCAAATCATGCCGATTATCTTAGAAAAATGGCGGGATTACCGGCATATAACTCCCAGAAAGACGAATTGTTGCGCAAGGCATTAGAAGAATCCAGTATGGCAATAAAATTGAAACCCACTCATGTTAAAGCGTATGTAAATCGCCAAAACATTTACCTGGTGCTTGGGAAGGATTCCTTAGCCATGGCCGATGCAGAAACTTTACTTAAGTTAGAGCCATCCAACAGCCAGGCATTTTATACTAAAGGATTTGCTTATATGCGATTTGATCGGGAGGATAGCTCTTTGTTCTGGTTTAATAAAAGCATCGAAAAAGATCCCAATGCAGATTTTGTTTTGAATAGCCGGGGAACTCTTTTGTTTAATAAATTTAAACGTTATAATGAAGCCATAGCTGATTTTACGAGAGCAATCGAATTAAATCCCAAAGGAGAATATTTCTATAACCGGTCGAATTGTTATTTTAGGATGGGAGATATTGTAAAAGCGAAATCAGATGCGTTAATTGCTTTGCAGAAGGGATATATAATTCCCGACGCCTATAGGAGTAGTTTACAACTATGAATTATCGAAGCTTTGCTCTAATTGGCTATTGAGAAAAAATAAAATTTCTTAGATGAGTAAAAAGAAGAAGATCAAACCAGCAAAAGCCGGACATGTGCAGTCCAAATCAGCAAACAAACCTGTCAACACAAAAGAAAAAGGTAAAATATTGCTGTTGTGGTTATTGCCCATTTTATTATTTACAGGTATTTGTTTTTTCCCGATGCTAAAAAACCAACTTACAAATTGGGATGATGAATATTATGTTGTTCAAAATGCATTGTTGCGTGGGCCTGATTGGACAGGGATTTTCAGTAAACCTATTGTTTCAAATTATCATCCAATTACAATTGCAACCCTCGCTGCAAACTATTCAATGACTGGACTAGATGCGTCTTCATATCTTATTACAAACTTATTATTACATCTTATAAATACCGGGCTTGTTTTTTATTTTATCTGGTTAATATCCGGGAAAAAATTATGGGCAGCTGCATTCACTGCCATTGTTTTTGGCATTCACCCCATGCACGTAGAATCAGTGGCATGGGTATCGGAGCGCAAAGATGTATTATACACTTTGTTCTTTTTGATCTCATTAATTCAATACTGGCGTTTCCTTGTCACATCAAAAAGTAAATATCTTATTTATTGCTTTTTATTTTTTGCATTATCCCTGTTATCAAAACCAGCTGCGATCATTTTACCTTTTGTGCTTGTTTTACTTGATTACTGGTATGGCAGGCCAATTGGAAAAAGAAGCATATTTGAAAAGATCCCCTTTTTATTTTTAGCACTTGTATTCGCGGTGATCACTGTAAAACTCCAATCGAAGACTGCTATTGCTAGCCTGGATTTTTACCCTCTGTGGAGCCGTTTCTTTTTTGCTACTTATACTAGTATGATGTACATCATTCGTTTTTTTGTGCCATATCCATTATCAACATTTCATCCGTTCCCTGCAACAAAAACTCTTGGATGGCCTATTATGTTGTCGCCATTGTTCATGGTGGCGTTGTTAACTCTTATTTGGTTTAAAAGAAAAAATAAACTCCTTGTGTTTTCCTTTTTCTTTTTTATGATCAACCTTGCACTGGTATTACAAATTGTATCTATCGGGGGCACCTTGCTTGCAGAAAGGTATACTTATGTTCCTTATATCGGGATAGGTTTCTTTATTGGAATGATGCTCGATAAATATTCTGCAACGATCAATAAATCATTATTATGGGGGGTATCAGGCACCGTGGTATTGGTATTTGGCATTATTACTTTTCAGCGAACAAAAGTTTGGAAAGACAGTGATACACTTTGGACAAATGTGTTGGAGCATTTCCCCAACTCATCGGTACCACGAACAAATCGTGCAAATTATCTGATACGAATTTCTTCTGCACCGGAAAACAAGGGAAGGCAAGATGAGCTATTGCAAAGAGCTTTAGAGGATTGTAATGAAGCTTTAAAAGTGCCATTAAATCACGCAAAGGCCTACGAGAACAGGCAGAATATTTATTTACGCTTGAAGAAAGATTCATTGGCTTTGTCAGATGCAAATTCATTAATAAATCTGGAACCAGGGAACCGCTTAGGGTGGTATACGAAAGGTGTCGCTTATCAACGATTGAATATCCCTGATTCTGCATTAAAATACTTTAATAAATGTCTCGAAATAAATCCAAATACCGATTTTGCTCTTAATAACCGGGGAAGTCTTTTATTTAATTATTATAAAAAATATAATGAAGCAATGGCTGATTTTACAAAGGCCATCCAGATAAATCCACAAGGAGATTATTATCTTAACCGGTCATATTGCTACTATCAATTAGGACAGGTTGATCTAGCGAAAGCTGATGTACGAGTAGCAATTCAAAAAAATATCGCTATTCCTGATAATTACAAACAACTATTAAAACTTTGATCTATTGAATTCCTAAAGATGCTGCAAAGCTTGCCTCAAGTTGAATGCCGGCTTTCTTTGCTGTCAATGCATCGTTACGGGCATTTTCAATATTATTAAGGTTTTTATATGTGTATGCCCGATTCAAAAAATAAGCTGCCTGACGATCTAATTGAATAGCAGTGTTAATAAATCCTAAAGCTTCCTGGTTTTTACCAAGCATTCGGTAACATTCCCCAATCGTATTCGTAACATCGGCATCATTTGGCTGATAGCTTAAAAACCGTTGCCAGTCTTTTATAGCCTCGTCATATCTTTTCAAACTCATGAAAGTAATGGCCCTGTTGCTGTATGTTGGTTTATAATCAGGTTTCAGTTCAAGTGTTTTGGAAAAATAATAAAGTGCAGAGTCAAACATACCTCGTCTTGCATATAAAGCACCCATATTATCTAATGCGACGTAGTAATCTGGTTTTACAGTTAATGCTTGTTTATAATCGATGATAGCGGCATTAAAGTTATTTTGGTCCATATAGATATTCGCTCTGTTGTTATACGATTCATGATCGATCGAATTTATTTTAACGGCTTCCGTATAATAATTAATTGCCATCTGATAGTTTTTATTCGCTTCGGCATATTTTAAATTGGCGTCCTGTTCTCTCTTTGCATTCTTAGCCTGGTTTGCTTCCTCTTTGAGTGTATTTCCGTCTCTCCTGAAAAGTGTGGCCCTCGCACTATATGCTCTTGAACAAGGTTGATTTTTAATGACATTATCCCAAAGCGTTTCCCCACTTTTCCAGGTTTGTACCTGCAAAAAAGATAAAACTGAAAAAATAATTGTAACAGGAGCAAGCACCGCATAAGCTTTTGTCAAATTCCCTTTGGCAAACCTGTCTAAAAGATAACCTGCAATAAAAAACAAACCAATGTAGGGAACATAGGTATATCGTTCTGCAATAACAGCGCTACCGACCGAAAAGATTTGTAATACCAATAAAAGATTGGCGATATAAAAGCTAATACCAAAAGCAACGAATCTGTTTTTTTTCCAGGTGAAGTAAGTTACAGCAGCAAGTACCACGGCAAATAGCGGGGCTAAATAATAAGCGGCAGATAATTTTTCGTTTAAAGGGGGAAAAGGATAAAATGCTGAAAGTTTATAGGGAATGATCATCTTGACGAAATACATCAGGATGCCATAAAATCCGAATAAAATATTTTTAGCTAGTCCAAAATACTCTTCTCCTGTGGCACCAACGGTTTTCTGCGCATTGATCGTTAACAAACCCATGATGATCGCAGGAATAAAAAATGGGATCTTTTCGATAATAAGTTTAAACGAGAATTGACGTCTTCTTAAAATATCTATACAAAAAAGCGATACGGGAAAAATAACTGCTGCCGGTTTTGACATTAATGATAGGATGACAAATAATAAGGTGAGCCAATATTGTTTTTTTGATGAGGTATCAATGTATTTGGTGTAGGAAATATGTCCAGCAATAAAGAAGAGTGCATACAAAACATCCTTTCTTTCCGATATCCATGCCACTGATTCCACATGCAAGGGATGTATGGCAAAAAGAAGCGATGTAACAAGAGCAATAAGAGGGTTATACTTTGAAAGTAAAAAAGCCAGCCTATAAACAAGAAAGCAATTGACAAGATGAAAAATGAGATTAAACAAATGGTATGACCACATATTATCCTTGCTGATGGCAAAATTCAAAGCGAGGCTGAACATGGTTAATGGATGATAGTTCCCCTGTACCGGAGTTGTCAACAATTCCGGCAACCTGCTGAGATCGCGGATCAAATAGTTGTTCCCCCCAACATAATCAGGATCATCCCAGTTAACAAAGCCTGCAGATAAAGCAGGTATATAAATGATAAATGTTATAATAAGAATAAGCGGTATATGCCAATTGGGTATGGAGACTGCTTTGGGTTTAACTATTTTAGTGTGAGTATGTTTTTCTATTTTTTTCTTCTTTGCCATAAGAGTCTATTGCCGTGGTAAATTATTAAAATAAACTGACTTTACTAAAAGATCAATATAAAAAAAGCACTTATATCAATAGATGTTCAAATGAAAAAGTCCCTCGTCGTAACGAGGGACTTGAAATATCTGAGTTTTTCTTTTACCAGATTAATTAGGACTTAGTACAATACCTTTTGCATTGTATGATCCAACAGTGACTGTGTACACTATTCTTGTTCTATAAACAGCAGGAACATTATAAGGAACCCATACATCTGTCTTTGCAACAACATCTCTTTTCATTTCTCCTACCTTAACACCATCCATTGTATAGAAACTGATAGCTGCCTGTCCGGTGACCGGAGAATTTATCTTGAGAGAGAAGTTCTCCTGATATGGATTTGGGAATGCAGTTACTATTAATGAAGGCTGAGATGATATTGAGTTGCTTGTAATAACTCTACCAGCGCCAGCACCTGCAGGAACATATCCAGTTACGAGCTTACATTCATCAAAGATGTTATTAATTCCATCCACAGCACTTGCTATTTCTGACAAGGTCAGTGGGCTAACATTTACACCACCCAATGCATCGTTTGCCAATTGGAGTAAGCCTCCAACAGTTGTAGCATATCCGTGTGTTGCCAGGTAGTTTGATATTGCCGGAGAAACCAATTGAGTTGGTACTCCAGGACCAGTCGGATCAGATGAACCACAATTACGTGGAGCGATCACAGCCAGGCTGCCATCAAGCAACACATCAGCCACTGTATTACCAGACATACCAATTATAGTGGTATTAAAGTATAATGTAAGTGTTTGAGCAAATAACTGGTTCCTGATCTTTCCAGCTTGCAATGGTACAACTGGCCAGCTTGGTGTATTACTGTATTCAGGATCGCCAGCTACATTATCAGTACCAAATACTGATGATCCGCCACCACCTGGCAACATCTTGAAGATATTGCTGCCTGGTCCCTGGTTTACATCAGTAAGCCTGATCACCCAATACTTCATAAGATCCTGGCGACCGAATACCTTCATGTTACCCGGAGCCGCAGTCAATGCATTGATCATGATTTGTGTCTGGTTGACTGTAGTTCCATTTGGCAGACAGATATTACCACCCGCATTGCCATAAGCACCCTGAGTCAATGTACATATGGTCTCACAACATCTCACTCTTATTGTTTGGGTGTAAGTCGCCGTTTTTCCACAAGCGTCAGTGGCAGTCCATGTTCTTGTAACTATACGCTTGAACCCGGTTGTACAATTAGCAGGATTATCAGTTGAACCTGTCATCGTAACTGTTGGCGTACCGCATGCATCAGATGCAGTTGGAGCAACTATTGATGGAACCGGCGCTGTACAATCAACATCAACACTTGCCGGTGTTGTTGTAAACACTGGAGGAGTATTATCAGATGTCCATCTTACAGTACGTGAAGTAGTAGCTGTCTTGAGACATGCGTCAGTTGCAGTAAATGTTCTTATTCTCCAACGGGCACAACCATTACTTTGAACATCACCATCGGATGATGTAATAGTTACAGCACCACAACCATCAGTTGCAGTAGCGGTACCAAGTGAACCATTAGGATTCTCAGGGTTACAACCCAGATTCACATCACCATAGGTGCCTGTAAATGCAGGAGGAGTATTATCAGAGGTCCATCTTACA